>JAABUK010000091.1_pt1 | contig 211009 bp, 169 predicted proteins | sample 5559141 | NCBI WGS metagenome assembly JAABUK01 (sample SAMN10711869, study PRJNA513367) | rock metagenome | isolation source: Antarctica rocks | place: Antarctica: Victoria Land, Pudding Butte nord | collected 2016-01-03 | reverse complement strand
CTGTCCGACGCCGACGGCGCGCGTGCACGGTCGTTGCGGCCAGCGCTATCAGAACCGCACCCGTGAGCGTCGATTCAACCAGGCCGCCCACCGCGGTTCCCGGAGTCGTCGCCGTGATCAGCGGCACCGTGGGTGTCAGATATCCGGCGGTGAACAGCCCGATCCTGGACTCGACGCTTCCGTCCGGTCTGATCACGGCCGACACGCCGCTGGTGGACGAGATGAGGACCTCCCGGCCGTGCTCGACGGCTCGCACCCGGCTCATCGCCTGCTGCTGGTACGTCTCGTTCGTCCAGCCGAAGGTCGCGTTGTTGGTCTGTACGACGAGCACCTGCGCGCCGCCGTCCACCACATCGCGCACGATGCCGTCGTACACGACCTCGAAACAGATGACGTCCCCGATCCGCACCCCGGCGAGGTTCAGATTCCCCGGCCGTCGCCCGGCCAGGAACTGGCCCCGTTGCAGGTCTACCTTGTCCGAGAACAACCGGAAGAACGACCGGTAGGGCATGTATTCACCGAACGGAACCGGGTGCATCTTGCTGTACGTCTGGTCCGATAGCTTTGCCGCAGGCCCGGTTGTCGGGTCCCACACGATGCCCATGTTGTAGCTGTCACCGGGGCTGCCGCCCTGCACCACGGCTCCTACCAGCACCGGGACGCCGACGTCGCGAACCGCGGAGCTGATCACGGCGGCCGCGTCGGCGTTGGTGTAAGGATCGATGTCCGAGGCGTTCTCCGGCCAGATCACCAGATCCGGGCGCGGCGCGGTCCCGGCGCGCACCGCTTCGGCGAGTTTGTGGGTCTGCAGGGCGTGGAGATCGGTGACTGCGCGGCGACGGGCATTGAAGTCCAGGCCCGGTTCCGGCACGTTCCCCTGGACAACTGCGATCGTCTTCGTCGGCGCGCCGGCACCGCTCTGCTCCGTGCTCAGCCCCGCCACCGCGACGGCGAAGGGGGCGACCAGCAAGATGAGCGGCCCGAGCAAAAGCAACGGGCGCAACGACACGCGGTTCGTCCAGACCGTGCGGAGCAGCGCGGCCAGGGCGAACCCGGCGAGCGCGGTCAGGAACGCCAGTCCGGACGCGCCGAGCAAGGACGCGGCGGGGAGCATCGGTCCGTCGGGCTGGGAATAGGCGATACCGCCCCAGGGGAAGCCACCGAAGGGGAAGTTCGCCCGCAGGGCCTCGCCCGCGATCCAGGCGGCGGCTGCCCAGAGGGGCCAGACCGGTAATCGGCGCGACGCCGACGCCACCAGGGCGCCCACCGGCATCGTCAGCAGAGCCTCGGCAACCGCCAGCGCCGTCGCCACCGGCCCCACGTACACGGTCGTCCAACTCAACAGCGGCAGGTAGAACGTGAGCCCGAACAGCAGGCCGAGCCCCAGCGCCGGCCGCATCCGCCGGCCGTGCACCGCGAGTCCCAACGAGGCGAGCCCGAGCGGTGCCATCCACCACAACGTGGTGGGCGCGAAAGCGAGATCGAGCGCGTAACCCCCGGCGAGCGCGCCCAGGATCCGCAGGCCCCCGACGCCCACCAGGCAGCGACTCCACCTGGTCATTCGTCCACCTGCGGCTGGTCGCCTCCTGGTGCGTCGCACCAGGTCGGCGGAGGGCGCGTGGTCGACCGTCCGGGATGTCACCACAGCAGCCTAGTGCGAACCGCGTTGGGCACCGGTCAGCTCGGCAAGTAGACCGCAGTCGTATGCGACCCGGCCGGCCACCAGGGTGGCCAACGTTGTCGGTAGCTCTACTCCGGGATCGAGCACCGGAAGCAGCGGAACTCGCGAGCGGGGATCGGTCGACCAACGGGCCACCTTCGGATCCGCCACGCTGCGCACCAGCTCTCCGGCGGAGAACATGGCCAGGTGGGCAGGGGCACCGACGGTAATCGTGCCGACGCCGCGATCGGTTCGCCCGGCCGCCCGATGGCCGCCTCGGGTGTGTGCGGTGAAAGCCGCTCGGGGCGAGATCCCGGCACCAGGACTTCGATGGTGCACCGCAGCTCGCACCGCCTGCCAGGGCTGGGCCGCGGTGACCGGAGCGTCGGAGCTCAGCGCCAGGGCGACACCGGCAGCAGCCAACGCCGCGAAGGGGTTCATTCCGGCAGCCCGCCGTGCTCCCAGCCGCCGCGCGTACATTCCATCGGAACCGCCCCAGGTTGCATCGAACATGGGCTGCACGCAGGCGACGGTGCCGGTCGCTGCAAAGGCAGCGATGGCGTCGGCGTTCGCCATTTCCGCATGCTCGATACGGGGCACGCAGCCGGCCATCCGGACGGTACCTGCGAGCCCGCTGCCGCTGCGCTCCAGCCGCTCGGTCGCCCGTCGCAGAGCGGCCGCCACAGCGCTGACGCCGTCGTCCCCGATGGCGTGGAATCCCGGCTGCACCCCCGCCGTGGCGCAGGCCCACAGATGATCAGTGAGCTGCTCGTCGCTCAGATATCGAGTGCCGTGGGTATCCGGGGCGTCGGCGTAGGGGTTGGTCAATGCGGCCGTTCTCGATCCGATGGCGCCGTCCACCGACAGATCGCCGGCCAAGGCCACTGCTCCGGTGTTCCGCAGGAGCATCAGGGCCTGCTCCGGGTCGCTCACCGCGGCCGCCAGGTAGCCGAGAACGGAAATGGGCGAATCGAGGGCCAGCAGCGACCGAAGGTCGTCCCGTCCCAATTCGTCGCCGGCGGCGCACTCGTGCACCTCGACGATGCCGGCAGCGGCCGCGGCGGCCAGGAAGGCCCGCTGCGCGGCGGCTCGCCGAGCCGGTGTCACCAACGACTTGGCAGCGTTACGAACGGCGTGATGAGCGGCTCTGGTCTGCGGCTGGTCGGGGTGCAGCGGTGTTCCGGGGTCCGCCCGAGCGGCCAGGGCCGAACTCACCAATGCGGAGTGCACATCGACGCGACTCAGGTACGCAGGCCGGTCCCCGACGGCTGCATCGATCTCCGCCCTGCTCGGAGGTCTGTTCTCCGGCCAGTTCGTCTCGTCCCAGCCGTGGCCCCAGACCAGTTCTGCTGACCCGAGATCGCTTGCCGCAGTCCTGACCCGTTGCAGGCACTCGCCCAGCGAAGTGGCCGAGCCCAGGTCGAGCCCGGTCAGCGCCAGGCCAGCGTCGGTGGTGTGCACGTGGGAATCGACGAAGCCCGGCACGACGAGCGCGCCGTCGAGCTCGACCACCCTATCGGGGCGTCCTGCTACGTCGACTGCATGTTCGGATCCGATCCAGCTGATCACGCCATCGGTGACGGCCAGGGCCGAAGCCTGCGGATCGGCGGCCGTATAGACCCTCCCCCGGCGGAAAAGGACCATCGTCATCTGGCGCACCGAGTCATCACACCACCACCTGGTCCCGGCGGCCCGGCAGCAACGCGGCAGCAGCCACCATTGCGGCGCTGAGCACCACGACCGCGAGGAAGACATGCTGGGACGCGGTATTGACCGCCACTGCGAATCCGGGGCCCTGATCCACCCCGTTGAGCACCGCATTCGCAAGAGCTCCGAACAACGCAACGCCCACTGCAGACCCGATGGACCGGCTGAACAGGCTCGTTCCGGTCACCACTGCGCGCTCGGACCAGCCGACGCTCGACTGGGCGGCGATCAAGGTGGGACTCGCCACCAGACCCATTCCAACACCGGTCACGAAGCAGTCGAGTGCAACGGACAGAATCGAAGAGTTGCGGCCCAGATTCAGCGTGAGGCCGGTGCCCAGCAGCGCGATGGCACCACCGATCAGCGCGGTGGTCCGGAATCCAACCCGTAGATACAGGCGACCTGCGAACGACGCTGCCAGCGGCCACCCGATGGTCAGGGTCGCGAGCGCGAAACCGGCGATCAGCGGACCGGCTCCGAGCACCGTCTGCACGTAGGTCGGAACGTAGGAAGTCAGACCGAACAGGACCGCTCCGACCAACAGCGACACCAGGCTGCCGCCGGCCACCACGCGCTTGCGGAAGACCCACAAGGGCAGCACGGGCTCGGCCGCCCGACGCTCGGCCAGCACGAATCCGACCAGCGCCAAGACGCCGGCGACGAAGATGGTGACGCTCGCCGGCGACATCCACGCCCACGACTGACCGCCTTCCAGGAGCCCGAGGATCAGCGCCGAGCAGCCGAACGTCAGTAGAACGGCGCCAAGATAGTCGATCCGGTGTTTGCGGCGGGTGACCTTTTCGGAGAACTTGCGTATCAGCATCGACCCGGCGAGGAAGCACATCGGAATGTTGACGAAGAAGATCCACCGCCACGAGATCCATTCGCTGAACACACCGCCCAGCGCTGGACCGATGACCGCCGAGGCGCCCCACACACTGGCGAGATAGCCCTGCACCTTGGCCCGCTCCTCCAGGCTGTAGAGGTCACCGACGATGGTGATGCTCATCGGCTGCACAGCGCCTGCTCCGAGCCCCTGAATCGCCCGGAACGCGATCAGCGCCGGCATGCTCCACGCAACTCCGCAAGCGATCGAGCCGGCGAGGAACAGTGCGATCCCGAGCATGATGATCGGCTTGCGACCGAACATGTCGGCGAGCTTCGCGTAGATGGGGACCGAAACCGCTTGCGCGAGCAGATAGATCGAGAACAGCCACGGGAACTGCGCGAATCCGCCGAGACTTTTGACCACTGACGGCACCGCCGTCGCGATGATCGTCGAATCCAGGGCCACCAGCGACGTGGTCAGCATCAGGGCGATGAGCACCGGCCCACGATCGGACCGGAATCCAACGGCCGACGGCCCGGTCCCCGCGGGGACGCTTCCGGGCGCCGACTTCTCGGGCGCCGACTTCTCGAGCGCCGACTTCTCGGACGCCGACTTCTTCAGGGTCGCCCTCGTCATGCGTGTGCCCCTGCCATGGCCGACAACAATGACGTCGTCACCGCTTCCACCAAATCCATCGCCGATACACTTTCACCATGCTAACCAACGACGGCTCCGGTTATTCCGAGCCGTCCGGACTCAGGTCGGTCCATTCGGCCGCGAACGCGAGCTGATCCGCATACTCCTGCGCGAGCGCCCTGGCCGGCTTCCCCATGCCGTGCCCGGCCCGGGTGTCCACCCGCAACAGCACGGGGGCCGACCCGGCCTGGCAGTGCTGCAGTTCCGCCCCGAACTTCAGCGAATGTGCCGGAACGACCCGGTCGTCATGGTCCCCCGTCGTCACCAGGGTCGGCGGATAGGTCGTGCCGAGCCGCAATGCGTGCAGCGGCGAATATTTCCGCAGAGCCGCGAAATCCTCGGCGTCGTCGGGGTTTCCGTACTCGCTGGCCCAGGCCCAGCCGATGGTGAATTGGTGGAACCGGAGCATGTCCATCACCCCGACGCTGGGCAACGCCGCCGCGAAGAGCCGGGGCCGCTGGGTGATGGCCGCACCGACCAGCAGCCCTCCGTTCGACCGGCCGTGGACGGCGAGCTGGGCCGCCGTGGTGATGCCATCGGCGATCAGCGCCTCAGCGCAGCCGAACAGGTCGTCGAACACCCGCTGCTTCGAGTGCATCATTCCGGCTTCGTGCCAAGCAGTGCCGAATTCTCCGCCGCCACGAAGATTTGCCACCACCAGGACGCCACCGGCAGCGATCCAGCTTGCGAACAGAGCCGAGAAGCTCGGCTGCAGCGCGATGTCGAAGCCGCCGTAGCCGTACAGCAAGGTGGGTCGGGGTCCGGCGGGCAGATCGGCCCGCTGCACCACACTCATCGGAACCGCGGTGCCGTCGGCAGACTCGCCCGTGCGGCGAACGGCGCGCACCTCGGGCAATTCGGCGGCACCCGGCGGGTTCGGCAACTCCTCGAGCCGGCCGCGCAGGTCAACACGAAACACCCGCAGCCGGTGGCTGAAACCGGTGGTGCCGACGAAGATCTCGTCGCTGGAGCCTCGCGTGTGCACCGAGACGAACGAGATCAGTTCGCCCAGCTCCGGAGTTCGCCCGGAAATGCCGGCACGGTCGGTGATCTCCAGTTGCTCGGCGGTGTCGACCGACCAGTGCAGAACGAAAGAGTCCAGCGCCATCGACACGTCGGTGAGAAGTCGACCGGCGGATCCGGAGACCAAGGTCGTCCATGGCGCGCCAGGCTCGACCAGGTTCACCGCGACCAGCCGACCCGATGGCGCATCGCGCTCGGTTCGCAGGAAGAGCACGTCGCCGTCCGATCCCACCACGTGGTGCGCATCGGCGAGGTCAGCGACGACAACTGTGTCCTGAAACGGAATCTGGGCGCGACCGGAGCCGTCCAGACCCAGCCTGCGCACCGCGATGACGGTTCTCGAGTCGGTGCCGGGCGAGGCGGTCAGTGCCAGCCAGCGGCCGTCGTCGCTGACCCACGGCGCGACCATCCATTCCTTGGCCTCCGGACGGGCCCAGACGACCTGGTCGGAACCCTGATCGGTGCCGAGGTGATGCAGCGCCAGCTGCCCGACGCCGGTGGCGTCGGTGAAGGCGCCGGAACCGGCCGAGTCAGCATCCGGATACCGCCAGTACAACAACGAACCGTCGGGCAGCCAGGTCGGATCCAACCACTTCGCACCGGTCAGCCGGTCGGACAGGTGATCTCCGGTGTCGACCTGGACGACACCGATGGTGCGCCAGTCCGACCCGGCGTCGGACCGGGCGTAGGCGACCAACGCGCCATCGTTGCTGACCGACAGTCCGGTCATCGCCACCGTTCCGTCGGTCGACCAGGTGTTCGGATCGATGAGCAGCCGTCCACCGCCGGACAACTCGGCCGGCGAATCGGCGACGTACAGCTGATCCTGGTCTGCCGCAACGGGATTCGCCACGACGAAATATCGACCGCCGCGCTCCCAGGGAACACCGGTCCTGGGCGCCGTCAGCAGGGCGGTGGCGTAGGACTCGAAGTGGGCTCGGCTGGGCAGTGCGTCGAGGTAAGGACGGGACAGGGCGTTCTGGGCCTGCACGAAGGCAAGCGTGCGGGGCGAATCCGGATCTTCCAGATATCGATAGGGATCGGGAACCGAAACGCCGTGCAGGATGTCGACGGTGTCGTCACGATCGGTGACGGGGTACGAGGTCACCGGCCCCTTTCGGCCGGACCGGCCGCCCCTGCCCCTGATGGCTCGGCCGCCGACGTCTCCCCGACCGGCGCAGCCGGCATGCCCGCAATGGGACGGTCCTCGAACGGCGTGGAGAGCACGACGGTCGTGCGGGTGGAGACATTGGCCGTTGCCCTGATCTGCGCGAGCAGCGCCTCCAGCGCGCCGGGTGAGGCCACTCTCACCTTTACGATGTACGACTCCACGCCGGCAACCGAGTAGCAGGCCTCGATCTGCCGCAGCGGCAGCAGCCTCTGCGGGTAGTCGTCGGGCTGGGCCGGATCGATGGGTGTCAAGGAGACGAAGGCGGTCAACGGCAGGCCGACCTGTTCGCCGTCGATGCGGGCCGCATAACCTCGAATGGCGCCGCGCTGCTCCAACCTGCGGACACGTTGATGAACCGCCGAAACGGAGAGGCCGACCTTTTCTGCCAGGTCGGTGTAGGAGCACCTGCCGTCTTCGGCGAGCACAGCGGCGATGCGGGCATCGATATCTTCGAGCATGTCGTTCAACCCCCGACCACGGTGAGGGTCTTCGGGGCGTTGTTCATCAGCAGCGCGCCGTCCGAGGTGACCACGACGATGTCCTCGATCCGTACGCCGAAGCGGCCCGGCAGATAGATGCCTGGCTCGATGGAGAAGGCCATTCCCTCCTCCAGCGGCATGGTGTTCCCGCTCACGAGATAAGGGTGCTCGTGCACCTCCAGTCCGATGCCGTGGCCCGTCCTGGTGATGAAGTACTCACCGAACCCTTCCTCGGCGATCACCTGCCGTGCCGCCCGGTCGACGGCTTCGGCCGGCACGCCTGGACGCACGGCGTCGATTCCGGCCTGCTGCGCCCTGCGAACGATCTCGTAGACCTCGCTGAATTCCGCGAGATCGGTGATTTTCGGACTGATCGGACCGCTGTCTCCGGCCATCCGATAGGTACGGGTGCAGTCCGAGTAGTAGCCGGCTGCATTGGGGCCACCGATGTCGATGACCACGGGGTCACCGGCTTCGATGACCTTCGACGAGGCCTCATGATGGGGACTGGCCCCGTTCACACCAGATCCGACGATGACGAAATCCGCTCCGGTGTGGCCTTCCTCGACCAACGCCGAGGCGATGTCGACTGCAACTTCCGCCTCGGTCCGCCCGACGCGCAACCACTCGCCGATCCTGGCCTGGACCCGATCGATTGCCGCTCCCACCTCGGCAAGGGCCGCGACCTCTGCGGGTTCCTTTCGCATCCGGAGATTGCCGATGATCGCGCCGGCCAGGGTGAGCCGACTGCCGGAAACGGCGTGCTCGATGCTCAGCACATGCACGGCGGGCATGTGGTCGTCGACCGCCAGCACCTTCGCGTCCGGACCCAGCAAGGCTGCCAAGGATCCGTACGGATCCGTTCCATCGATCCAGGTGGTGAAGCCGATGCCCAGTCGCTCGACGGGGCTGTCCGTCCAGCCGAGCCGCTCCAGGGCCGGTACCACCATCTGCGGTTGACCCACCACGGGCACGACCAGCGCCGTCAATCGCTCGTGGGAGGACACCGAATGGCCGGCGAAGTAGCGGAGATCCGCACCCGGGGAGATGACTACGGCATGGACGCCGGCCGTCCCGGCAGCAGCTGCCAATCGCGCGAGTCGGTCGCCGAAGATTTGGTCACCGAAGGTCTGGTTATCGAAGAATTGCGCACCACCGGGCGGCGGTGCGGAAGCTGAGTCGGACGCGCGGTCGGGATGGTGGGGCATGCCCGGAGAGCTTAGTGGGTGATGCCGACGGTCCACCGCGGCATCGGCGCCGTCGGGCACGTAGCCCTGTCGGCGCTCTGATCTTCCGAGAGCTGCCTGGAAACGGCTCGGTAGGCCGGTAACGTCGGCCAGCATGCTGCAACTGCTCGACCTCGCCGGCATCTACTTCCGCGCTTTCCATGCCGTTCCGTCCACGACGGTGAGTCCGACCGGCCGCCCGGTCAACGCCATTCGCGGCACCCTGGACATCGTTCGCCGCGTTCTGCTCGACGGTGAGCCGGACCGGATGGTCGCCTGCCTGGACCTGGACTGGCGCCCTGCGTGGCGGGTGGATCTGGTGCCGACCTACAAGACACACCGGGTCGCGCCCGGAACACCCGGAACACCTGGTTCCGAGCCGCTGCCGAACGGCGAAACAGCCGCCGAAGAGGTGCCGGATGAGCTCGGCCCCCAGATCCCGGTCCTGCTCGAGGTGCTGGCGGCTTTCGGCATCGCCACCGCCGGCGCGGTCGGATTCGAGGCCGATGATGTCATCGGCACGTTGGCCGCCAGGGAAGCGACCGACCCGGTAGAGGTGGTGACCGGTGACCGGGACCTGTTCCAGGTGGCCAGGGCGACGCCCACTCCGGTGCGCGTTCGCTACATCGGCGCCGGCATGAGCAAGGTTGCGGTGCTGGACATGGCCGCAGTGGCCGACAAGCACGGGATTCCGGTCGGCCGGTATCCCGACTTCGCCGTGCTCCGGGGGGATCCGTCGGACGGGCTCCCCGGGGTTCCGGGTGTCGGCGACAAGACGGCGGCAGCACTGATCACCACCTTCGGCTCGATCGAGGCGGTTTTGAATGCGGTGCGAGACCCGCGCTCGGCGCTCACCAAGGCGCAGCGGCTCAAGCTGACGCCCGCACTGCCGTACCTGGAGGTCGCGCCGCAAGTGGTGCGGGTGGCTTCCGACGCGCCGGTCCGGATTCACCCGCCGGGCAACGGACTGCTTCCCGTCACCCCCGCGGATCCGGACCGGCTCCTCGAGCTGTCGAAGGAGTTCGGGCTCGGATCTCCGGTGGCTCGCTTGCTGGACGCACTGAGCAATCGCGGCCGGAGCTGATGGCTTCGCTCAGCTGGGAGGCGCGACCTCGTACTTGCCGTCCGCGTCCTTGACGGTGATGTTGATCTGCTTCTGGCTGCCGCCGACGGAACCGGTGCAGATGAATTTCGCGTCGACCTTGACGGCTTGATCAGAGGGGCAGCTGACCCCTGACACCCCGGCAAGGCCGTAGCCGTTCGGAGCCGGGTCGGTAAGGATCTTCGTAACGCCGGCTTCGACCTTCGCGTGATCGAAAACCTTTTTGTTCAGCACCCCCCGGTACAGGAAGAGCACCACGGCAGCGATGACCAGGAGGGCGAGGAACGCGACGAGGCTGAGCATCAGACTCTTGTTCGACTTCTTCGCCGGAGCCGACTGCGTCGGCTGACCGTACCCCGCGGGCTGACCGAAACCGCCTTGCTGGCCGTACGCCGGTGCACCGTAGCCCCCCGGTTGCCCGTAGCCGCTCGGTTGCCCGTAGGGCGCATCCTGACCGCCGTAGGACGGGGCTGCGGGCTGCCCGTATGCCGGTTGGTCGTAGCCGCCGTATGCCGGTGCCGCCGGAGCGCCACCGTAGCCGGACGGCTGACCGTAGGGCGACTGGCTCGAACCGGCGGGCTGCCCGTACGCCGGCTGGCCGTAGGTCGGCTGGGCTCCACTCGGCGGCCCGTAGGAAGGCGATGCACTGCCGGGTTGTGCGTAACCGGACTGGTCGTAACCGGATTGTCCATAGCCGGCCTGGCCATAGCCGGACTGGCCGTAATTCGGCTGTTCCTGGCCCGGTTGACCGTAGGGGGTCTGCTGGCCGTGGGTAGCAGGCTGCGCATCCGGATCCGGCGAGGGCGGCGGCTGGTATCCGGGCTGGCCGTACTGCGGCCACTGCTGCGCCGGATCGCTGGGCTGTCCACCCTGGCCGTATGGCGTGCTCATCACGTGCCTCCTCGCTCGCGCCGACCCGCACGCCGACGTTTCCAAATGCTGTCCGATCCATGCTGATCAAACCACGGCCGCATCCCGCGCACCACGAACCGCACCGATTGCCCAGAGCTTTGTCCGCGGCCTGGGCTGCGGGTTCCGGTCCGGGGCGGCCGGCTTCGTCGAGCCGGAATCAGTCGAAGCGCGGCAGCACGCGCCGAGCCGGTCGTCCGGTCACACTGCTCCCAGCGCGACGACCCCCCGACGAAGCGCGGCCAGCGCCGCCTTGGCGGTCGAGGACAGCGCGGGCTCGGCAACGGTGCGGACCTGGTCGAGCAGGTCGATCACCTGCCGACACCATCGAACGAAGTCGCCGGCCGACATGTCGGTACCGGTGGCATTGGCCACGGTCAATGCCTGCGTCAGGGTCTCCCCCTGCGCCCAGGCGGCGACGGCCGCAGCGAATCCCGGATCCGGACTACGGGTGGCGGGCAGCCCCGCTGCCACCTCGTCCGCGCTGATCTCCCCCCAGACCCTGACGGTCTCGGCCATCGCCGTTGCCGCCGCGCCGGCGGGTGGCCGGGGCGCACCGACTCCCTCCCGCCTGGCTTCGAAGACCAGCACCGAGGCGACGGCGGCCAACTCCGAGTAGTTCAGGTCGTTCCACACGCCGCGTTCCAAGCACTCGGCAACCACGAGGTCGCTCTCCGACCAGATTCGGGAAAGCATCCGACCGGCGTCCGTCAGGTCGTCGTCCTCGACATAGCCGTACTTGTCGAGCAACCCCAGAATCCTGTCCAGCGCATTCCCGAGCGAGCCCCTGGTGCCGGTGACCTTCGCCTGCAGAGCGGTGGTCTCCGTCCGCAACCGCTGCCACCGCCGAGCCCACTGCAGATGGGTCTCCCGATCGGCGCAACCGTGCACCGGGTGTGCCCGCACCGCGCGCCGCAGGGCAGCGACGTCGAGATCCTCGGTGTCGCTGTGCGGCGCCCGGCCTCGCGCCACCACATTTCCGTTGGAAACTGCTGCGTCGAGAGCCGACGCGATGTCCCGGCGCACCGCCGGCGCCCGATGGTCGACGAATCTGTCCAGCTTCAGTCGGCCCAGGGTGGGTACCGGCCCGCGGAAATCTCCCGGCGAGAGTCGCCCGGCCCACCTGCCGTCGGTGACCACCAGCGGTCGAACGAACTCGTCGGACCCGACGCCCGGGTCGAGAACCACGGCGAGCCCGGCCCTGCGCCCGGCCGGAATCGCAATGACGTCACCGCGTTTGAGAGCCATCAGGTCGTTCGTGGTGGCATCCCGCCGTCTGGAAGCACCTCGTTTGGCGAGGTGCTTCTCCGCAGCTGCCAGCTCGGTGACCAGACCCAGGTATTCGGCGGTGTCGCCGAGATGACAGGCCATCGCCGCGAAATGCGAGGCGATCGCCTGTTCGTCGCGATGCACCTGCCGGACCAGGCCGACCACCGCTGAGTCCGCCTGGAACTGGGCGAATGACTGCTCCAGGAGATCTTTCGCAGCCGTCCGGCCCATCCGGTCGGTGAGGTTGACCGCCATGTTGTAGCTCGGTCGGAACGAGGAGCGAAGCGGGTAGGTGCGCTTGGATGCCAGGCCGCCGACCACGTTGGGATCCATTCCGGGTGACCAGAGCACGACGGCGTGTCCCTCGACGTCGATGCCGCGGCGGCCGGCTCGGCCGGTCAGCTGCGTATACTCCCCCGGCGTCAGATCGACGTGTCCTTCACCGTTGTATTTCACCAGCTTTTCCAACACCACCGTCTTGGCCGGCATGTTGATGCCCAGAGCCAGGGTTTCGGTGGCGAAGACGGCTTTGACCAGGCCCGCGACGAACAACTCCTCGACCGTCTCCTTGAAGGCCGGAAGCAGACCGGCATGGTGCGCGGCGACGCCCCGCTCCAACGCCTCCCGCCACTCCCAGTACCCGAGCACTGCCAGGTCGGCTTCGGGCAACTCGGCCGTTCGGCGATCGACGATGCCGCGGATCTGCGCGCGCTCGCTCTCGGAGGTCAACCGCATGCCGGAGTGCACGCATTGGGCAACGGCGGCATCGCATCCGGCGCGGGAGAAGATGAAGGTGATCGCGGGCAGGAGGCCGGAACCGTCCAGCCGTTCGATGACGTCGACCCGCGAGGTCGGTCGCCACCGCGATCCACCACCAGACCGCGATCCACCACCAGACTGCGGTCCACCACCAGACTGCGGTCCACCACCAGACCGGCTTCCACCGTCACTCCGCGGGCCACCACCAAACCGCGTTCCCCCACTGGATCGGCCGCCCCCGCTGGACTGGGTACTCCCACTCGACCGGTTCCCAGCGCCCCCGGAACCGCCGAAACCAGCCCGGCCGCGGTTGTTCCTGGCGTCGCGTCCCCGTCCGCCGCCGAATCGATCCGCGAGTGCCTCGGCATCGGAGACTGCTCTGGTCAACGACGGGTCGATCTTGACCCTGGCACTTGGCCGGCTGGGATCCAGATCGGCACCTGAGATGCTGAAAAGGTCGAACAGCCTGCGGCCCACCAGCATGTGCTGCCACAACGGCACCGGACGGTGCTCGTCGACCACCACCGTGGTGTGGCCGCGGACCGTCTGCAACCAGGCGCCGAACTCTTCGGCATTGGACACGGTTGCTGACAGGCCGACGACCTGCACCTGTGCCGGCAGGTGCAGGATCACCTCTTCCCAGACGGCACCGCGAAACTTGTCAGCGAGGTAGTGAATCTCGTCCATCACCACCGCGGTCAGGCCGTGCAGGTCCTGCGAGTCGGCATAGAGCATGTTGCGCAGCACTTCCGTCGTCATGACCACGACGTCGGCGTGTGAGTTGATCGAGGTGTCGCCGGTCAGCAGACCGACCCGCTCTGCTCCGTACTCGGCGACCAGATCAGAGAACTTCTGGTTCGAGAGGGCCTTGATCGGCGTGGTGTAGAAACACTTGCCGCCGGTCGCCAGCGCCCGATGCACCGCGAACTCGCCAACCACCGTCTTGCCCGCTCCGGTCGGCGCGCAGACCAGCACTCCGCGGCCCTCCTCGAGCGCCACGCAGGAGTCGACCTGGAATTTGTCCAGCGGAAAGGGCCGGGTAGCCGCGAACGCGGTGAAGTGCGGGTGACGGATCCGTTCTCGTGAGCGGGAGTACCGCTCGGCCGGTGAGGTCGCCGCCTCCTCGTCCTCCGACAGGAAATCCGGGGTCACGTTGCGTCGCCGAAGTCGGTCACCTGGTTCTGGGCCAGGATCGGTTCGGGCGCCGACACCGGCGTCGGCCGCTCGACGGCACCGGTGGCCTCGGTGCCACCGTGGTGGCCGGCTGCGACGGGATCAGGCGAAGCCTCGTCGTCGGACAGGTCGGCCAGCCCCTCGGCGGCCGTCCTGAGGCCTTTGCGCTTGTCGTGCACCTTGGTCACCTGCACCGCTAGTTCGTAGAGCACCGTCAGCGAGACGGCCAGCGCCGACATGGTGATCGGATCGTTGCCGGGAACCACCAGGGCAGCGAAGACGACGATGCCGAAGATCGAGTAGCGCCTGGCCTTGGCCAGATTCGCCCCCTTGATCAGACCGATCACGTTCAGCATGATCAACAACAACGGCAACTCGAACGACACTCCGAAGATGATCAACAGGGCCATCAGGAACTGGAAGTATTTCGACGGGTCAAGGCCGCTGACCACGCTGCTGCCGGCGAATCCGAGCAGGACCGTCAGGCCTTCGCTGATCACGAAGTACGCCAGCACCGCACCGCCGGCGAAGAGCACCGCCGCGCTGGTGACGAAGATGCGGGCGAATTTACGCTCCTTGTCGAACAACGCCGGCGTGATGAATGCCCAGAGCTGGTACAGCCACACCGGACACGACAGCACCGCGCCGACCATGAACCCGGCCTTCAACCGGATCTGCAGCGGGCTGAACACATCCGTCGCCAGCAGTGCGCAGGCATGACCGGGAATCTGCAGCCGCTTGTCGGCCGGCACCCGGCAGTAGGGTCCGGTGAGGATGTCACCGAGATTGGGGATGTGCAACGACGGGATGGCGACCGTGTACCAGATGAATCCGACGACCGTGCCGAGAACAAGTCCGAGAGCGGCCCAGCCGAGCCGTTTGCGGAGCTCGTACAGATGCTCCATGAGGGACATGGTGCCGTCGACCTTCGGCTCGTCCCTTTTCCGGCGGCGAAGCAGCACTGGACACTCCTTGGATGGCAATCGAACCGGAAGGTCCGCTCTCGATGATGCCATGATGGATGCCGGCCCCGTGGATACCGGCGCCGTGGATACCGGCGCCATGGATACCGGCGCCATGGATACCGGCGCCGTGGATACCGGCGCTGGTCGGCGGGAGCGTCGGAAGGGTTTACCGGTAGGCCGTGAGCGCCTCGGCCGCCCGCTCGGCAATCTGCAGCGCCAGATCCGGGCGGTCCTCGACAACGGCGGCGCCGCCGAGGGACAACACCAACCGGACGAGCCAGTCGTCGCCACCGCCGCGGAGCCGGACCCGCAGGCCGCCAGGGGAACCGCCGGTTGCCGATAGCTCCTGGTGATCCTCGGTCTGGTAGTACTCGGCGACCCATCGCGCCGACGGAGCCAGTCTCAGCGTCACCGGCTGGATCTGCGGGTCGGGATGGAACATGGTTTCCGGAATGTCGGAATCTACCCAGAGCGGACCCTGAGCCGGCTCGTCGAGCACCGTGATCTCCTCGATCCGGTCGACCCGGAAATGCCGGACCGCGGCAGCGGAATGGCAGTAGCCCTCCAGATACGCATGACCATCGGTGACCAGGAGGCGGATCGGGTCGACGGTCCGCTCGGTGAGCGCGTCCCGGGACGCTGTGTAGTACCTCATCCACAGCTGGCGGGATTCGGCCACGGCTTGCCGGACGGCACCCAGCGCCGGCGCAGCGTCGGCGGCGACCACCCGGACGGCGTCGGCGGCTTTGGCTCCGGCCTGTTCCAGTTTCGCCAGCGCGGAGTACACGGCGTCGGCGTCCACCAGGCCGGGCAGGTCCGCGAAGGCCCGAAGTGCGACGGTGAGGGCGACGGCCTCGTCGGAGGTCAACCGCACCGGGCGCTGGATGCCGGCATCGAAGGCGATCGAGACGGTGCCGCCCTCCTCGTCCAGCACGACGTCGATGAGGTCGTCCGGATAGTAGCCGGGCAGCCCGCAGACCATCAGCAGATCGAGGTCGGCTGCGATCTGCCGGCTGTCGACCCCGAACTCGACTGCGAGATCGGCCAGGGCCACCCCGGGTCGACGGGAGATGTACGGAACCAGGCCGAGCACCCGGGCCAGACGCTCCGTCGCAGTCTCGGTCATCGCGGCATTCCCGGTGCCCGCCGCGGTACCGCCTCGACCAGTTCCACGGCCGGGTGCGACGGCACACCGGGGCCGATGGCCGAGCCGGTAGCGCTGTCCGCAGCCGGATCGTCGGAGGATCGGGCACCCACCAGCAGTCGCACCACGGCCTCGCGAAGATCAGGCGGATCGAGCACGACCGCGTCCGGACCCTGCCCGGCGATCGTCCTGGCGGTGTCCCACAGGTGCGAGAAGGGCATCTCCACGACGTCCCAGTCCGCGTGGCCGCCGATCCGGTCCAGCGTCGCCGGCTCGGCCTCCGCCGGTTTCGCCCGGCGACGCAGGCCCGCCGCCGACCCCGGCCTGATCAGAAGGACGCAACTGCGGTCCGCCGGCGATTCCACGCTGCCGGCCACGAAGGCCAGCAGATCGAGTCCGTCCGGGGCCTTGGCCACCCCCACCGGACCCAGCGCGGTCACCTTTCCGGCGATTCGCGACAGCCGGAAGGTGCGGACGGCCGATCGCTCGGTGTCGAAGCCCACCAGGTACCAGCGCGCTCGGAACGACACCAGGCCCCAGGGCTGCACGTTGCGGCGCTCGACGTTACCGGCGGGATCCTTCCGGTACTCGAACGTCACCGCCCGACCGGATCGCACCGCGGCGTAGATCGGCGTGAAGGCCGGATCGCCCGTGCGAACCCGCGGTTGGAGCAGCGAGGCGGCGTGCGCGTGCTGCTCGGCATCCGGGTCGGGCGCCGCGACGTCGCGGATCTTGCGGATTGCGTTCGATCCGGGGCCGGCCAACGCCGTCGTCTCCCAGAGCCGCGCCGCCAGACCGAGCGCGGCGGTCTCCGACGGCGTGAACGACAGGTCGGGGAGGGCGAACTCGCCGGGCAGGATGCGATATCCGTCGGATCCGTCGTCCGGGGTCTGCAGCGGAACACCGAGATCGCGCAGTTCGGTCTTGTCCCGCTCGAAGGTACGGAAGAACGCCTCTTCGGTCGGCGCGTCGCCGTATCCGGCGACCTTCTCCCTGATCCAGGCCGCGGTCCGGAACCGCGGTGAGTTCACCAGGGCGATCACCAGGTTCAGCAGTCGTTCCGCCTTCGCCGTCGCCACCCCTCCAGCCTTGCACACGGACGTGCCCCGCGGCCGCAAGCGCCCGCCCGGATGAAGCGGATCAGGCGCCCGCAAGAAGAACTGGCTGGATCGGTGCCGGCTTAACGGCTGTGCGGGTGCAATCGATCTGCGCGGCGCGGCCGGAGCCGGTCCATCGCAGACGTGGGTTACAGGGACTCGATGAGTTTGTCGACGCGATCGTCGGTGTTGCGGAACGGGTCCTTGAGCAGGACCGTTCGCTGGGCCTGGTCGTTGAGCTTGAGATGCACCCAGTCGACGGTGTAATCCCGGCCGGCGTCCTGAGCGGCGGCCACGAATTCGCCTCGTAGCTTGGCCCTGGTGGTCTGCGGGGCGACGGTCATGGCCGCAGTGATGTCGTCGTCACTCACGACGGTAGCTGCCATACCCCTCTTGACCAGCAGTGAGTGCAATCCCCGGCCGGCCCGGACGTCGTGGTACGTCAGGTCGATCTGTGCGATGCGCGGATCGGACAGATCCATACCGTGGCGGGTCGCATAGGAGTCGATCAACTTCTTCTTGATCACCCAGTCGATCTCGGTGTCCACACCGGACAGGTCGTCGCTCTCGACACCCTCGAGGGTCCGACCCCAGAGGTCCAGGACCCGCTCCGAGATCGGGTCGCTACCCCGGGCGGCCACGAAGTCGACGGCCTTGGAGTAGTACTCCGACTGCGCGTCGAGCGCGGAGATCTCGGCTCCGGAGGCCAGTCGAACCGGTCGTCGGCCGGTGACGTCGTGGGAGATCTCCCGGATGGCCCGAATCGGATTGTCGAAGGTGAAGTCCCGTAACGCGATTCCGGCTTCGATCATCTCCAGCACGAGCGCCGCACTGCCCACCTTCAACAGGGTGGTGGTCTGACTCATGTTCGAGTCGCCGACGATGACGTGCAGCCGCCGGAAGCGTTCTGCATCTGCGTGCGGCTCGTCCCTGGTATTGATGATCGGACGGGATCTGGTCGTCGCGGACGACACGCCCTCCCAGATGTGATCGGCCCGCTGGGACAGGCAGTAGGAGGCACCCCGGGGCGACTGGAGCACCTTCCCTGCGCCGGCGATGAGCTGGCGGGTGACCAGGAACGGGATCAGGCCGTCGGCGATTCTGGAGAACTCCCCCGCCCTGCCGATCAGGAAGTTCTCGTGGCACCCGTAGGAATTTCCGGCGGAATCGGTGTTGTTCTTGAACAGATAGATGTCGCCGCCGATGCCCTCCTCGGCCAATCTCGCCTCGGCATCGACCACCAGGTCCTGGAGGATCCGCTCCCCCGCCTTGTCGTGTGCGATCAGCGTCAGCAGATCGTCGCATTCCGCCGTTGCGTACTCCGGATGCGATCCGACGTCCAGATACAACCGGGATCCGTTGCGGAGGAACACGTTGGACGAGCGTCCCCACGAAACCACCCGACGGAACAGATATCTCGCCACTTCGTCGGGGCTCAGCCTGCGTTGTCCGTGAAAGGTGCAGGTGATGCCGAATTCGGTTTCCACGCCCATGATCCGCCGCTGCATAAGGCGACCCTATGCCTGTCGGCGACGACGTCCGGGAACCTCCGCCCTCGGCGGCTGCGCCAGGTGCGCCCCCGAGCCCGGGACCTGGGGTCTGGCCCGGGTAGCGTCACGAATCTCACCGATCAGCTCTTCGATGACGTCCTCCAGAGCGATCAGACCCAGTCTGGCCGCTGGAAGCGGCTCGGGCAGCGGACCCGAACCGGCCCCCGACATCAGGTCGGCCACGGCTCCCGCGTCGGCAGCGGCGCTCGCGTCCGACAACACCGGCGCGGCTACCTGGGCCAGGTGCGCACCCAGCCGTCGCATCCGGTCCAGCGCGACCCGTAGCTGCGTGCCCGTCACGACGACCGGCAGCGGCCGGATCCGGTTGCTTGCAATCGGCTCGTCGCGGGCGCCCGTCGGAATGTCGAGGACGTCGCGGATGTGCAGGTAGCCGGTGAACTTCCCGTCGTCGGCGCGGATCGGAAAGCGCGAGAATCCCGTCCTGGCGCAGGCCTGCTCGACCTCCGCGGGGGTGACGCCCGGACGCAGCGATACCACCACTGCGTCGGCGAGCAGCACCTTGTCGACGGTGGCGGTATCGAAATCGAGAGCGGAGGTGAGCAGGTCGTGTTCGCCGCGGTCGAGCAGCCCTTCCGACCTGGATTCGGCCACCAGTCCGGCTACCTCGTCCCTGGTGAAGGCCGATGCCACCTCGGATTTCGGCTCCCGACCGATCAACCGGACAACGGCGTTGGAGAAGTGGTTCAGGCCGGTGACGACCGGCCCGAGGAACAGCGCCAGCGCCCGTAACGGCGGTGCCAGCGCAATCGCCACCCGCTCGGGGCCGGCCAGCGCGACATTCTTGGGCACCATCTCGCCCAGGGCGACGTGCGCCGAGACGACCAACAGCAGGGCGACGACGAGCGCGACGACGTGCACGGCCGGCCCCGAGATTCCCACGCCGTCGAAGACCGGCTCCAGCAGGGCGGCGACAGCCGGCTCCCCCAACGCACCCAACAGCACACCGCAGACCGTGATACCGAGCTGGGCGCAGGCCATCATCACCGACACGTTCTCCATTGCCCGCAGAGTCGCTCTGGCCCTGGAGCTGGTCACGGCCCAGGGCTCGAGAATGGTGCGCCGGGCGGAGATCAGCGAGAATTCCGCCGCGACGAAGAAGGCGCTCAGGGCAAGCAGGAGCACCACGACGGCGATCAGGCCCCATTGACTCATCGCAGCTCGCCGCCATCCTCGAGCCGGCCGACTGCGGACAGGACGACAGACTCGACTCGTCGCCTCGCCTTCGCTGCAACGGTCAGGCGGATCATCACCATGCGCGGCAGGTCGTCCAGCGGGTTGACCGGGATCGGCTGGTCGTCGGCGGAGCCGGGAACCCGCGCGGTGAGCACACCCAGGGCGGCATCGGCAAGCATCGGAGCCGACAGTTCGACGGTGTCTCCGATCGCGGGTAACCGTCCCAGGCGGGCGATGACCAGCCCGGCGACGGTCTCGTAGGCACCCGACTCCGGCAGCGTGATCCCGGTGATGTCCGCGATCTGGTCGGGTCGTAGATCGCCTGGCAGCGACCAGGTTTCGTCGTGTCTGCGCACAGCCCGGGCATTGTGGGGGTCGTGCTCGTCGGTGATTTCACCGACCAGTTCCTCCACCACGTCCTCGAGCGTGAGGATGCCGGCGGTTCCGCCGTATTCGTCGGCCACCACTGCCATCTGCAGACCGTGCAGCCGGCGCAGCAGATCGAGCAGGTCGTCCAGCGGCATCGTGCCGGGCACCACCGGAACATCCACCATCACCTGCTCGACCCGGATGCCGGCCCGGTCCTGGGGCGGGACGGTCACGGCCTGCTTGAGGTGGACCAACCCGACGATGTCGTCGGAGTCAGCGCCGGTGACCGGAAATCGTGAGTGGCCGGTCTCGATCGCCGCCGCGATGACCTCCGCAACCGGATCGACGGCCCGCACGAATCGGACCCTGGTCCGCGGGGTCAGCACATCGGCTGCCGCTTTTCCGGAGAAGGAGATCGTCCGCGACAGCAGGCCCGCGGTCGGTGCCTCCAGGGTTCCCTTGGCGGCCGATCGGCGGACGAGCGATTGCAGTTCCTGAGTCGACCTGGCCGAGCGCAACTCTTCCTGCGGCTCGATGGAGAACACCCTGAGCACCGCGTTCGCGATGCCGTTCAGCGCCCAGATCAGTGGCCGGAAGACAGTGGTCGAGATCCGCAGCGGCGAGGCGACCGACTTAGCAGTTCGCAGTGGTTCAGCGATGGCCAGATTCTTCGGAACGAGTTCCCCGAACACCATGGAGAGCACGCTCGCGACGACCAGAGCCAGCCCGACGCCGACGGAATCGGCCACCTCGGGCGACAACCCCGACGCCCGCAGCGGCGAGGCGATCAACGAAGCCAGCGACGGTTCCATCACGAATCCCAGCGCCAGGGTGGTGATCGTGATGCCGACCTGTGCGCCGGACAGTTGGGTGGACAGTGCCCGCAGACCGACGAGCAGCGATTGGGCGCGGGCGTCGCCGGACGTGGCCTGCTGTGCCACTGCGGCGCGGTCCACGGTGACCAGGCTGAACTCGGCAGCCACATAGACGGCAGTACCGAAGATGAGCAGAATGCCCACGCCGAGCAGGACGAGCTGGGTGATCATCGATGGGTCCGCAAAAGTTCGCGACCGCGCCGGGAGGGAAAGTCTCGTTTGATCATGGGATGGCTTCGAGAATACCGATGTCCGACGATGCCCGGGAACGACGGTCGCCCCCGCACCCGCGGTACGCCGAGCGGCGCCGCGCCGCGCTGCGCTCAAGTGGCTGCGCTCAGGAGCCCGCGCCGAAACAGGTCATCGGCGCCGGCGCACCGTCGGCGGTGGTGATCGCCGCGGCCAACGCGACCGCAGGGCCGTCCCCCGCCAGCAGGCGTTCGTGATACCCGACCATCGTCTGCGCGGCGACGCTGTCGGCGATCCGACCGACGCCGGCCACAACGGTGGAAACGCCGCTGCGCAGCAGGGCTGCCGCGAACCCCAACGGCTCTCCTCCCGGCCGGACGTCGTTGCGGCCGACGTCGCAGCTGGAGAGCACCACGTGATCGGGCAGCGACGGACTCGGCGCGATGTCGTAGCCGTACAGTGGCCCGTCGGCCAACTGCATGCAGGAGAACAGTGGGCTCTGGGGCTCGTGATGCCCGTGGGCCGCGACGTGGAGCAGACCGCCCTGCGGCAGCTGGGCCAGCACCGCCTCACCGGTGGCAGCCGCGCCGAGCAGAAGTCCGGCGCCGGAGTGCATGCCGGCGATGGTGGTCACCTCGTCGGCACCCCCGTTCACGTCCGGCCCGGCCACGGCGAGCACACCTCGCAGGAAAGCTCGGCTCGGCCTGCCCCCGGCGGACATCGCCGCCGTCACCGACGAGCTCACCGAAACCGGGCGTCCCACCAGTGTGGGCAGCAGGCCCCAGGGCAGGGTGGCCATCGGTCCGACCGCTGCGACGATCAACGGGCCATCGGTGAGCGTGGACACGATCGGCCCGAGCAGGTATTGATCGAGAAGCGCGAGGTTGGCCGCCAGCGAACGCTGGGCCACCGCGAGCACCGGCGCGGGAATGCGCGGGGCGGCCAGCAGGTCGAGATCGGCCGCGGTGGTGCGGATCGAGGCGCGGACGCGGGGCCAGCTCGTCAACTGCCGGGAAGTCGCACGCCGAGCGTTGATCACCAGTACGTGCAGTTCCTCGACCCCGTGCAGCAGCGCGACGACGGTCGGATCGGCGGGGTCGGCCGCCAGCAATCGCTGGACGGCCAGCAGGCTCAACGGTCGCTGTACGGCGCCGGAACCGCTGACCGTCCAGGATCTGGCCCGCACCTGCCGGCGCAGGTCGGCGACCCGGCGCTCCAGCACCGGGTCCGGAGCGCCGGCAACGGCGGCGGCCCTGGCATCGATCGCGGTGAGCCGGAGCTGACCGAGGAACTGCGCCAACTCCCGATCTGCCGGCGGGTGTACGGCGGGCAACCGGGTCGTGGCGGCCCGGGAACGTTCCAGCCATTGCAGTATTGCGGCCGGAGATCCGGTCGACACGGCCGTGCGCAAACCGAGCCGGGCCAGCGCTGCGCCGTGGATGGCCGCGCCGGCCTGCATGTCCTGCGAGCCGAACCGGGCCTGGAAATCTGCCAGATCGTCCAGGCCCTTCCGGATGTGGGACAGGCCCGCCGCGTGCCGGTTCCGGCTCAGGTCGAGCCGCGCCGATACCAGCCGCAGGTGCAGCTTGGTCGCCAGCGGGGGCTGACGGCTCAACTGCGCAGCCTCGGCCGCCATCGCCTCCGACGAATCAAGATCACCTGCGTCCAGGAATGCCTCCGCGCAGATGAGGTACGCGGAGCTGGCATCGGTCGGCAGGTCGACGGCCAGATCCACCGCAAGCCTCAATGCGTTCCTCGCGTCGGTTCTCGCCCGGACAAGCTGCTTCTCGTCGAGTCGACCTGCGGCCACTGCTTTGAGTTCCAGAAGTTCGGCCAGCAAGGCCGCGTTCGCATGACCACGCCTGCGATTGAGCGATCTGGCCCGACGAGTCCTGCTCACCGCAGCCCGCCAATTTCCTTGCAGCAGATCGGCTTCCGCGGCGACCATCAGTGCATCCGGCAGCTCGCTCAGGGCTCGATTCCGGTCGAAGTCCTGCACTGCCAGTTCACTGAGCTCAGCGGCCTCACTGACCAGACCTGCGGCCAGCAGAACCCGTGCCCTGTCCATCGACGGCACGCCGATGGGCGGTTCTTCGACCGCTTGCTGGGCGGACTCCATCGAAGCGAGCGCACCTGGGAGGTCGCCCGAGAGAAATTGGATGTACCCCAGGTTGTGTGACGCCATGAATACGCCCCAGGCGTCGCCGGCGGACTCCGCCACGTCCCTGGCGGCAACCGTGTCCGCCTGCGCGATCGGCAGATGTCCGATGTTCATGTGCAGGACGCCCCGATTCAGCAGCGCAGTCGCCAGCAACCTTCGATCGCCGTCCCGCAATCCGACGATCGCGCTGTCGAACGACTTCAGGGCCGCTTCGTTCTCGCCCGCGCGAGCCAAACACATGGCGCGGGTGCCATCGACAGCAGCCTGTTGCGCCGGATCCCAGCCGGCGGCCTGGTCCAGCGCGGACAACGCCCTCGGCAGATCACCGATCCCGGAGTACTGGTATGCCGCAGTGATCAGCACCCGACAACGCACCTCGCCGTCGTCACATCCGGCTGTGTCCAGGCGCCGCATCGCGCGCTCGCACAATTTCTGCGCAACGGCGGAACGCCCGATATTTCCGGCTGCCCTGGCGCGCCCGAGCAGAACATCGACCTGCGCCACCACGTCAGCCCCGGTCGGAGCCCTGCGTTTCCGGGATGGTCGATCCGTCACCCGATCAGTGTCACAGGCGAAGCGCGGGCGTCACCACCGGGATACGGATCGAGGGATCGGAATCGTCGGTCGGGTGCAATACCAGTTGCACAGAACCTGACGGTGCCGATTCGAAGACGAAGCGGCCGGTCTCGTCACATTCGGCCGTCAGCGTTGCGCCATCGGTCCGCAACTCCACATGCAAACGCCCTCCCGGGGCCGCCCAGCCGTCGAGCCGCAGCAGACTGTCGGACTGCGACTGCACAGAAATCATCACGGTCAGGTTGTCGCTGGAGAACGTGACCCGCTTGGCATGTTCGACCGAACGGGTGCCGTCGGCTCCTGCCAAGCTCATCTCGGAGTTGACCAGCCGGGCTACCTCGGCCTCCAGATCGCCGATCTCCAGGCCGAACAGCACGACATCAGGGAGCATCGCGGGCATCGGATCGAACAAGTCGTAGATGTCTATCAGGTCGCCGAGAAGTTCCAGATCCCGGTGGTCCATCGGGTTCACGCGTCCGTGATCGCTCATTGCCACTCCTCCCCCTGCAGTCGTGTGCGCAGTTTGTCCAGACACCGGGCCCTGGTCGGGCCGATGGATCCCACCGGCATGTCCATGTCCTTCGCGATCGCCGCATAATCGGGGCGTGGTGCGAAGGCGATCACCGCCAGCAGCCGTCGACAACGTTCCGGTAGAGCTGACACGTGAGCCCACAACCGGCGTTGCTCGTCGGTCAGAACCGCGGTGCGTTCGGCGGAGTCCGCACTGGGCAGGTCGTCATCGGTCGGCTCGGTACCGGAGCGTTGCGCGCCGACCGCTCGATCCCGCCACGCTTGCCTTCGCAACGTGACGGTCAACCAACGGACGACGGCCAGCGGATCGGAAATCGACTCGCCGCGCCGCACCAACGCCAGGAAGGCCTGCTGGACGCTGTCCTCGGCCTCCGCCGTTGAGAGACCACATTGCCTCGCGGTGTGCCAGAGCAACGGGCTCACCAGCCGGACGAGACGGTCGATTCCGCCAGGAATTCCGAGCCGGTAGTCCTGGAAAGCCGCAGCCGCCTGGGTTACCAGATCTCCCAGGTCCCGAGCTCTGCCGGTGGCCGCACGCTGCAGCGGTAGGGGCTGCGGCAGCACAGGTTCCGGAATACCGCTGATATTCGGGGCGGACTCGGACTCTGCGACCACAGGTTTCGTCTCCGTCGTCATCGGCACTGCTCCTGTCCCGCAGCCTTTTCCCGCGGCGGAACCAGGGCCTTGCGGCGATCGGCTCCAACCGGGCAGTTCTCCCGGACCAGCCGGGCCAGATACCGTCCCGCGAGCACCGGCGCCGCAAAGCTCGTTCCACTCCAGGTGGCGAAACCGCTGCTGAAATGGTCCGCATCGATGGTGCCGCGCAACTTACCGTTCGGCCCGCTGAAAGAGGTGTCCGCCGACCAGCCTCCCGACGCGAGTACGGGCGCCGTACTCACCACGTTTGCTCCGGCGGCGTCGCCATTCACCCACTTTGCGTCGTTGGAAAAAAGTGCCACCGATCGATCCGGGTTGAGGGCTGCGACCGCCAGCAGCGGAAGTGCACCCACGGTGGTGAACTCGAGAGCGTCCGCGAAGGCGGCCGGATAGGACCGACGATCGGTGCAGTCGTTACCCGCCGCCGCGAACGTGATCACTCCCCGAGCCGCCAGCTCCAGCAGCAAGTGCTTGAGACCCGCCGTGTAGGGGCCGTCCTCGCCGGATTCGACGTAATAGCCCAGCGACAGGACCAGAGCGTCGATGGAACCCGCGTTCTGGTCGAGTCGCACGCCCAGGCCCATCAGCGCCTCGGCGAGTTCGTCCTCGGCGACGACGCCGTCCCCATCCATGATGCGCAGGCTGGTGATGTCGGCGTCCGGGCAGGTCTGTCGCAACAAGCCGGAGATGAAGGTCCCGTGTCCGGCGTGCGTGGCCAGCAGGCCCGTCAGCTTGTCGGGAACGGAGCCGTGCGCCTCTGGGTCGGTGGCGATCACGGCCGGATCGTCGACATCCATTCCGATGCTGTCGCCGTTGTCCAGGACGAGCCTGCGCTGGACCGGATGCGCGACGAACCACGGGTGGCCGCCGACACCGGTGTCCAGTACGACGACGTGCGGACGGCAGGAGCCCGCCGTGCGCTGCGGCGGCGCGAGCACCACACTGACTGGTCCGTGGCCACCGGATCCACCTGCGAGATATTGGTTCACGCCCGAGGACATGCCCCGCGTGAACGGATCACCACCGATCGCCGCCATTCCGCGGGAGAACGGGTCACCGCCGATGAGCGCCATGCCTCTGGAAAAGGGATTACCGGAAATTGTTGCGGCGCTGAACATCAGGTGGTCCAGGCCGACGGCAGGCGGCAATTCTGCATCGTCTCCTGCGCGCAGGGCCTGCAGCAAGGGCCAGACATCCACAGCAGGCGCCGGGCCCTCACGTGAGGACTCGAACCGGATCGGCACGACCAGCGGTACGCCGGCCTGTTCGGCCAGGCCGAGCAGTCGGGCCAACTTGTTGTGCGCCGGTACGCCCGGGGAGCCCGCGATCCGGCGGCGGTCCTGCTCGCCGTCGGCACCTTCGATCTCCGGAGAAGCATCTTCGATCTCCGTGAAAGCATCGGGACCTGCTACCCGCAGCTCCAGCGCGGCGGCCAGCTCGGCGACTGCCGCAACCAGCCGCTCCACCTGCGCCCGGCTCCTGGCGGTGAACAGCAGGGTGTCTCCGCGATAGACCGTGGACGACGGCGGCGGACCACCCGGCAGTCGCACCGCAGTCGCTGGGTCCAGCACCCGCGCGTCGTAGCGGAGGAACGGATCGTTTGCTGCGGATGCCGCTGACTCTGCGGCGGATTCGGTCACTGTCGCCTCCGGCGGTGGTGCTGGTCAGATCGAGCAGGTTCTTGATGCTGGTCAGATCGAAGAATAGGGACGATCCTGGTCGTTGCACAGACGGCACAGCCGATCGATCACATCTCCTCGATTCCGGCAGGACCGATCTCTGCAGAATCGAATTCGGCCGGATCGAATTCTGACTCCCGGCAATCAGGAGCACGGCGACACCGGGGTGATACACGGACCCCGGCGAAACCTGCAGAGTCGGCGAAACCTGCAGAGTCGGTCGGACTCACGGGAGATCGCCACAACTACCCAACCCGGGAGTATTCGAGCTCGCGGACACTGCCGAGCTTGCGAAAACTGCCGAGCTTGCGAAACTGCCGAGCTTGCGAAAACTGCCGAACCCACAAAACTACCGGGTCCGCGAAAACTATCGACCGAGACGATTCGTGCGATTCCGGCCGACCGGTAGCAGGGCCCGCCGCTGCGTGATCGGGGGGAAGCCAGCTTCGATCAGGGCCCGCAGATACGTGCCGGCCAGCACCGGCGCCGCGAACGAGGTGCCGCTCCACGCCGCGAAACCCGAGTCGAAATCGTCCGGGTCAGGCGCGCCGCGCGACCGACCACCCGGACCGGACATGCGAATTTCGGGTTGTGCGGAGCCGTTCATGCCGATCGGCGCGGTCGACACCAGGTTGACGCCGGCAGCCTCGGCGGTCACCCAGTCACCGTCATTGGAGAACAACGCGACGGAGCCGTCCGGGTTCAGCGCGGCGACCGACACCAACGGCACGACGGCTTGGTCGGCGAATCCAGGATCGACGGCGAACGCGGCCGGGTACGAGGGGCGGCTCGACGCGTCGTTGCCGGCGGCGCAGAACACCGCGATGCCCAGGCGCCCGAGCTCCAGCAGGATCTGCTTGAGGGCTGTGTTGTACGAGACGTCCTGGGCCGTCTCCGCGTAGTAGCCCAGTGACAGCACCACCGCATCCGCCCATTCCGGCTCCTCGCGTTGCCGGTCGGCAATCACGTTCAACGCATCGGTGAGCGTCGACTCCGCGACGATCCCGTCAGAGCCCATCACCGCGAGCGCGACGATGTTCGCTTCCGGGCAGGATTGGCGGATCAGCCCAGCGATGAAGGTGCCGTGGCCGGAGTGGGTTGCCAGGGCGCCGAGCATGACGTCAGCGATCGCGCCGGAAGCGTCTGCATCGATGCCCCTGATGGACGCCGGGTCGATCTGCGGGCCGACGGTGCGGCCGTCCGCGAGCGCGATGATCGTTTGCGCTGGATGTTCCTGGAACCACGGGTGCTCCCCGATTCCGGTATCCAACACGACCACTCGGGGCCGGCGACCAGGGTCGGGCGCTGGTGGCGCGGGTGTCACGAAGTTGACCGGACCGCGACCGCCGTAACCCGGCACTCCGTAGTCGTCGAGCCCGACTCGGCCGCGGCCGAGCGCGAAAGGGTTGCCACCCGGTTGTTCCGCGGTCGTCAGCAAATGGTCCAGACCGACGCCGGCCGCCACGTCCCGGTCGTCGTCGGCGCGCAGCTCGGCGACGATGGACCACGCGTCGACCGGCTCGACCGTCGAACTTCCCGGATGCAACCGAACTCCAGCGGCGACCTGCTCGCCACTCCACGCGCGCTGGGCCAGCACCCTGGTCAGGGCCGCCCGCACCCGCTGATCCGTCGCCGGATCAGTGGGGTGGACGATCAGATCTGCCGTCCGATAGACGGTCGGCGCTGCGGGTGGCCGACCGGACGGGACGGTCGCCGGATCGAGAAGGCTGCTCTGCCAACGATTCAGGATCGGAGCGAGGTGGGGCAGCTGATGTGGGGCGGTGGTGGTCACAGTTGTCCTCGCACGTCAGATGATGGCGGGGGGCGCCAGTTCTCCAGGAGCCGGGGTTCTCCAGGAGCGGGGGGCGGCGGTTCTCCGGGAGCCGGGGTTCTCCAGGAGTTGCAGCTCTGAACAGGAGAGCGGCGGTCGGCTCACTGATACCGATCCGGACGCCTGGAGACGGCAGCGGTGACTACTCCACGTCGTCGTCCGGCGACCCGGACCCGGGATCCTCAGCCTTCGGGGTCTCCGGGGCGACCTCGACCAGCACGGCTGCTCCGCCCGCGGAATCTGGCACGGCAGGAAGCGCCAGCAGTTCGTCCAACGTCTCTCGCTCCAGCCGACGGAAGGTACGGTCCGGAACAGTGCGTTCCAGCACCGCGACTTCAAGCTGCGCAGACTCCAGCGTGCGAGGTGCTCCCTCACCACCGGCGCCGAGCGAGCTGACCGCCGCCGCCAGCGCGGTGGCCAGGTTCCATCCGCGGACGAAGAGCGTTTCCATCGCGGCGGCCACCGGTTCGGTGGCACCGCCCATCACCACATAGCGGGTCTCCTCCATGATCGACCCGTCGTAGGAGATCCGGTACAGCTGGTCGCGCTGGCCGGGCGCGCCGAGCCTGGTCTCACCGGGCGCCGGCACCGGTTCGCCGACGGACCGGGCCACCTCGGCGACGCAGAGCTCGACCTCGTAGGGCTTCTGGTGTTCGGAGAATATGGAACCCAAGGTCTGCGCGTAGGCGTTGGCCAGCCAGCGAGCCGTGACGTCGCGGCGGTCGTAGGAGTAACCCCGTACGTCGGCCAGTCGTATTCCGGCGGTGCGAAGATTCTCGAACTCGTTGTAGCGCCCGACCGCGGCCAGTCCGATCCGGTCGTAGATCTCGCTGACCTTGTGCAGCGTCGGCGAGTGGTTCTCGGCGACGAACAGCACGCCGGCCGAGAACGTGGTCACCACCACGCTGCGGCCCCGGCCGATGCCCTTGCGGGCGTATTCGGACCGGTCCCGCATGAACTGTTCGGGGGATGCGTAGACGGGCATCGTCACGGTGCTGGTGCTCCTGCTGTTCGGGGGTGTGCGGTCGGCAAGGGTGAGCGGATCAGCCGCCGGGATTGACCATCCGGCCGGCGATCACTTCTTCGGCCACGACACCGACCTCGGCGTCGGGCAGTCGCCGCGCCCCGGTCGCCGTCACGACGATCACCACCGGATAGATCTTCCGGGACAGGTCCGGTCCACCGGTTGCGCTGTCGTCGTCGGCGGCGTCGTACAGCGCCTCGACGACAGCCCGCACCGCGATCGGCAGCGCCGAACCCCGCTCGAACCGCTTCTTCAGCGCGGATCTGGCGAACATCGATCCGGAGCCGACCGCGTAGTAGTCGTGCTCCTCGTAACGACCGCCGGTGATGTCGTAGGAGAAGATCCGGCCGGCATCCGCGACCGGCAACCGGTCGATGTCGAAACCGGTGAACAGCGGCACCACGGCGAGGCCCTGCATGGCAGCGCCGAGATTCCCCCTGATCATCGAGGACAGTCGGTTCGCCTTGCCGTCCAACGACAGTCGTACGCCTTCGATCTTCTCGTAGTGCTCGAGTTCCAGTTTGAACAGCCGCACCATCTCGATAGCGATGCCTGCGGTGCCGGCGATGCCGATGGCGGAATGCGAATCGGCGACAAAGACCTTCTCGATGTCCCGCTGTGCGATGAGATTGCCCATGGTGGCCCGGCGATCACCGGCCAGCACCACACCGTCGGCGCAGGTCAAGGCCACTATGGTGGTGCCGTGCGGCAGCTGATCCGCGAGCGCTGGTACCCGGTTTCCCGGCAGCAGATGCGGCTCCGCATTTCCTGGCAGCAGATGCGGCTCCGCCTTGGCCAGGAATTCGGTGAACGAGCCCGGACCCGGCGTCAGATACGCAGCCGGGACTGCCGCAATCGGCCAGTTCGTATCAGAAGAGGTCACTGCCCACCCTTTTGCACGTACGAACGGACGAAGTCTTCCGCGTTCGATTCCAGCACCCCATCGATCTCATCGAGGATGTCGTCGGTTTCCGCGGTCAGCTTCTCGCGCCGCTCCTGCCCCGCCGCGTCGACGCCGCTCTCGTCGTCCGTATCGCCGCCGCCCTGTCGGGTGGTCTGCTCCTGTGCCATCTTCGATCTCCCGTCCGTTGCGTCGGCTGATCATCGCCTCGACGCTGTGATCGACCTTACCCAGCCGGTCCGACAACCGACCGAACCGACGGGCTACGCCGGTCGCGCCTGTCCCGTGCCGACGGAGAAGGTCAGGTCTGGTTGTCACCACCAAGTCCGGCGCCTGCGCCCGGGCTGGGTCAGCAAAGATCAGTTGCGGGCGGTCAACGCGTCGACGAGTTCGCCGGCGTCCGCCGCCGCATCCAGCAACGCGCCGACATGAGCCTTGGTCCCGCGCAGCGGATCCATCGTCGGGATACGCACCAACGACTCGCGCCCGACATCGAAGATCACCGAGTCCCAGGACGCCGCAGCCAGCTTGTCCGGATATTTCGAGACGCAGCGGCCTCGGAAGTACGCCCGGGTGTCCTCCGGAGGATCGGTCATCGCCGACCGGACCGCCTCGTCGGTGACCAGGCGCTTCATCGCGCCGCGGGACACCAGCCGGTTGTACAGGCCGCGATCCATCCTGACGTCGGCGTACTGCAGGTCCACCAGCGCCAGCCGGGGCGCTCCCCAGGTCAGGCCGTCACGGCTGCGAAACCCTTCCAGCAGCCGCAGTTTGGCCGGCCAGTCCAGGGTGTCGGCAAGCTTCATCGGATCGTCGGCCAGCTTGTCCAGCACCTCGGTCCAGGTAGCCAGAACGTCGGCGGTGTCCGCATCGACGTCGTCGCCGTAGGTTCGGGCGACGAAGGCTCGCGCGGAATCCAGGTAGGCGCGCTGGATGTCGACGCCGGTGAACGACCGGCCGTCGGCGAGCTCGACCGTCGTTCGCAGCGACGGGTCGTGGGAGATCTGATGCACCGCAGAGACCGGGTGGTCCAACTCCAGCGGCATCTCCCAACCGGCCTCGATCATCGACAGCACCAACGCCGTGGTCCCGAGTTTGAGGTAGATCGCCGTCTCGGCCAGGTTGGCGTCACCGATGATCACATGCAGACGCCGGTACCGATCCGCCTCTGCGTGCGGCTCGTCCCGAGTGTTGATCAGCCCCCGCTTGAGAGTCGTCTCCAACCCGACCTCGACCTCGATGTAGTCGGAACGTTGCGCCAGTTGGAAGCCGGGTGTCGCGCCGGCCGGCCCGATGCCCACTCGGCCGGCACCGGCGAACACCTGACGGGAGGCAAAGAACGGGAGCAGCCCGGCAATCAGCGAGGGGAACGGCGTGTCCCGGCGGCAGAGGTAGTTCTCGTGGGTGCCGTACGACGCGCCCTTGCCGTCGGTGTTGTTCTTGTACAGCTGCACCGGTTTCGAGCCCGGTACCGAGGCCGCCAACAGCGCGGCCTGCTCCATCACCCGCTCGCCGGCCTTGTCGTACAGCACTCCATCCAGCGGATTGGTCACCTCCGGCCCGGAGAACTCCGGATGGGCATGGTCGACGTACAGACGCGCCCCGTCGGAGAGGATCACGTTCGCGGCGCCGATGTCATCGATGTCCGGCTCGGTCGCTCCGAACAACGACGACAGGTCGTATCCGCGGGCATCACGGAGCGGCGACTCGACCTCGTAGTCCCACCGCGGCCGACGGGCGCGCGGTGCCGCCACCGAGGCCGCGTACGCGAGAACGATCTGGGTGGAGGAGATCACCGGGTTGACACCCGGCTCACCCGGAACCGAAATGCCGTATTCGACTTCTGTTCCCATGATGCGGCGCACTGTCATGCCCTCGAATCTAGTGCCCGCGCCGCTCTCCTCCTGCCCTGGCGACCGACACCGCAGGCGTGCTCCGAACAAGCTCGGATACCCGATGCGGTCAACCACCGGCAACCGACGGCAACACCTGGACCTCGGAGCCGTTCCCCAAGGGGGTGGCCAACTCCTGCAGCGACCGGCAGTCCTCACCATCGACGTAGACGTTGACGAAGCGCCGGACTTTGCCCTGCTCGTCCCGCACCCGGCGGTGCAGTCTCGGCCAGTTCTGCGCCAATTGATCGAGCATCGCGCCCAGATGTGGGCGGCAGGTCACCTCGAGCCGAGCGGCGCCACCACACTCCGCTCGCAACACGCCCGGCACCAGGACGGTCACCAGCACCACTTCGTCGGTCATCGACCCGCTCCGGCGAGCCGACCGACGCTCGCCCGGCAGCCATTCGCCCGGCGACCGTTCACCGAGCCACCATTCATCCCGCCACCGTTCACCCCGCCACCATTCACCCCGCCACCTCGAAGGCCCGAACGCAGAGCACATCAGGCAGGTTGGCTGCCACCCGCCTCCAGCTCTCGCCCTCGTTCCGACTGCCGAACACATCACCGGAGCGGGATCCGAAATACACGCCGGCGACCGCAGAATCGTCGCAGCACAGGGCATCTCGCAACACGATCGGATAGTACGGCTCGGTCGGCAGACCATCGGTCATCGCCTGCCAGCTGGCTCCCGCGTCGGTGGACCGGTACACCCGGCAGCGGTGATCAGGCGGGAACCGCATTCCGTCGGCAGCAACCGGGAAGGTGAAGATCGTGCCTGCCGTATGCGGATGCGCAACCATTGCGAAGCCGAAATCGGTCGGCAGACCGTCGGCGATGTTCTGCCAGTTGTCCCCACCGTCGTCCGAGCGGTAGACGCCGTGATGATTCTGCGCGTACAAGCGCTCTGGATCGCCCGCGTCGCGTGCCACCTTGTGCACGCACTGCCCGTACTCGGGCCAGGGATCCGGAAAGAAGTACGCCTTGATGCCCTTGTTCGCCGGACTCCAACTCTCCCCCGCGTCGTCGGTGCGGTAGACGCCTCCGGTAGACATCGCCACCAGCAGTCGTTGCGGATCCGTCGGATGCGGCAGCACCGTGTGGATCGCCTGACCGCCGAAGCCGGCGCCCCAATCGGCTCGGTGCGGATGGTTCCACAGGCCCGGCACCAGGTCGTAGTTCCGGCCGCCGTCGCGGGACCGGAACAGGGCGGACGGCTGCGTGCCCGCGTACACGACGTCGGGCTCGTCAGGCCCGGCTGCGGCGAACTGCCATACCCGCTCCAGCGCCTTTTCCGCGCTCGGCGGCAGGGCCAGCGGCGGATGGTCCGGCTCGTTCCAGGTCTGCCCGAGATCGTCGCTCACTGCGACGCTGGGACCGAAATGCGAACTTGTCACGCCGGCCAGCAGCCGAGGAGTGGCCGGTCGACGATCGAGGCCCACCGCATAGACGGCAGTCATGGGGAACTGCGGCTCGCCGACCTCCCAGGAGCGCCTGTCGTCCTCACTGGTGGCCAGGAAAAGCCCCTTCTCGGTGCCGATCGCCAGTACGTGTGTCATGAGTTGCCTCCAACGACAGAGCTGCCGGGCGGCGTCCAACGGGTTTGGTCACCGCAACGAGAAAAGTATGGATCAGGACACCGACAGCCGCCCGATTCGCTTCCCGACGTCGCTCCTCGAGCCTGCGCGCGCAACCTCGGAGGGCCCGGTCCGTTGCAGCGCGTCCCGATCGGCTCCCGGTCCGATACCAGCGGAAACCGAACCGGTACTGCTCGCGAACTTCACCTGATCCGAATGATCGGCGAGCATTGTGGACTACGTGAAGGTTCCCTCTGCATCGAGCACCACCCGAATCGGCACCACCGATTCCTGGGCTGCGGCGGCCAGGCTGGTACGGCGGACCGGCTTCGGTGGCACCGGCTCCACCATCGACTCGGTCGCGGCGATGGGCACCGCGAAGTATCTGGCGTCGGCGCTGGCGGCCGACCCGGCCAAGGACGCCGGTGCGCAGGCCACCCCGCAGCCGAGCTTCCCGGCCGTGGACCCGGTCGGCAAGAAGGCCGACCAGGCCGCCCGGAAGGCACACAACAAGGTGCTGCACCAGCAACTCCAGGAGCTGGCCGGATGGTGGGTTCGGCGGATGGTTGCCGTCGAGCAGCCGTTCGGCGAGAAGCTGACCTTCCTGTGGCACAACCACTTCGCCACCTCGGCCAGCAAGGTCCGGCGCGCCAGATGGATGTTGGCCCAGAACGAGAAGTTGCGGACGCTCGGCCGCGGTGACTTTCGGCCGCTGGCACTGGCGATGCTGACCGACGCCGCCATGCTCGACTGGCTGGACGGTCAGAAGAACACCGCGGGCGCCCCGAACGAAAACCTCTCGCGGGAGTTTCTGGAACTTTTCGCGCTCGGCCACGGCGACGGCGACACCGAACAGGACGTCCGCGAAGGCGCCAGGGCCTTGACGGGATGGCGCAGTGCGCCCGACGGCACCACGGCTCTGCGGCCAAAGCTCCACGACGACGGCGCCAAGACCTTCCTCGGGGTGACCGGGAACCTGGATCAGGTGGGCTATTGCGACGCCATCCTCGCCCGACCCGCCTCCGCCCGGTTCGTGGCCACCAGGATGTTCGGACAGTTGGTTTCCGACCACGCCCCCACGGTGGCAGCCGTCAACACGATGGTGACCGGGTACGGAACAGCCGGATCGATCTCAGGACTGTTGGCCGCCACGCTCGGATCGCCTGATTTCGTCGCGGCCGCCGGCACCAAGATCATCTCTCCGGTCGAATGGCTCATCGGCGCTGTGCGAGCGCTACAGGTGCCGGTGCCCGACCAGACGGCGGCAACGAAACTGCTGGGCGCACTGCGGGGCCTGGGACAACTACCCTTCTATCCACCGAACGTCGCCGGTTGGCCGTCGGGATCGGCCTGGCTTTCGACCGCGGCCGCCGATCTGAGGATGACCACCGCGGCGTCGCTGGTCAAGAAGGCGAACCTCGAGACCGTCAGCTCCGCGCCGGTGCGCAGTCGGACGGAAGCGGTCGGATATCTGCTCGGAATCGCAGCCTGGTCCGCCCGCACCGCAGCAGTGCTGGCCGATTCGACCGGCGATCCGGGACGGTTGGTCACCATCGCGCTGAACAGTCCCGAATATCTGACCAACTGACAATCCGACTGCACAAGCGACCAAGAGGCGATATCGATGGACATACTCACCCGGCGCCGATTCCTGGTGGCCTCCGGCACTGCCGGGGTGGCGGCGGCAGCCGTGACCGCCGGCTATCTCACCTGGCCCGAACTACAGGCGAAGGCGGCTGTGGCACCGCTGGCCGGTGGAACGCCGATTCTCGTTCTGGTGACCTTGTACGGCGGCAATGACGGTCTGGGAGCGGTGGTTCCGTACGCGGACCCCGCCTATGCCAAGGCGCGGCCCGACTTTGCCTACACCGAGGGAGAAGTTCATCAGCTGGGCGATGGTCTCGGCCTCAACCCGGCGATGAAGGGTCTGGCCGATCTGTGGTCGAACAAGCAGCTGGCCATCGTGCGGGGGGTCGGCTATCCGAATCCCGACCACAGCCACTTCCGATCGATGGACATCTGGCAGACCGCCTCACCGGCAGCCCCGGTCAACACCGGGTGGATCGGGCGCTGGCTCGACCTGACCGGCGATGACCCGACCAGAGCGGTCAACATGGGCTCCGTGCTGCCGCCACTTGCCGTCGGCGCGAGAGGCGCCGCAGCAGCGCTGCCGCTTGGGAAGCCGACCAGCCTTCCGGCCGCCCTCGGGACGGCGTTCACCGGGCTGGGCAAGGCGGATCCGGCCGATACGCCGTTCCAGGCGATGGTGGCCTCGTCCTACTGCTCCGAGCGGAAGGTGGACGCCACGTTCACCGACATCGTCGACGGCAAGGATGCAACCGGATCGGACGAGGAGCCCTCGGCCGGCGGTTCGGCCGGCGGCCAGTCGGGCCTTGCTGCCCAATTCGACATGGTCGCCCGCTGCATTCGAGCCGGTGTACCGACCACCGTCTACACGGTCAGCCTCGGCGGTTTCGACACACATGCCGACGAGAAAGGTACCCAGCAAACCCAATTGGGTTCCCTGGATTCGGCGATGTCCGGTTTTCTGGCCTCGCTCGCCGCACATCCCCGGGGCAAGGACGTCGTCGTGATGGCCTACTCGGAGTTCGGTCAGCGGGTCGGCGAAACGCATCCCACGGAACCGACCACGGCACCGCAGGGCCGATGTTCATTGCCGGTACCGGCGTCAAGGGCGGCTTCTTCGGCGAGCAACCGAGCCTGACCGATCTGGTCGACGCCGACCTCAAATCGAATGTGGACTTCCGGACCGTGTACGCCGAGCTGCTGACCAAAGTGGTCCGCACCGACGCGCAGCCCATTCTCGGACCAACCGCGGCGCCGTTGGGCTTCCTGGCCTGAGGTCTAACGACGTGCGGACGCTGGGCGCTACAGATATTGACCGGTGTTGGAGGCGGTGTCGATCGCTCGCGAGCCCTCGGACTGCTTGCCTGACACCAGGGTCCGGATGTAGACGATCCGCTCCCCCTTCTTGCCGGAGATCCGCGCCCAGTCGTCCGGATTGGTGGTGTTCGGCAGATCCTCGTTCTCGGCGAACTCGTCGACGATGGCGTCCAGCAGGTTCGTCACCCGCAACCCGCCCGACCCCACCTCGCCGTGATTTTCGATGCGTTCCTTGATCGCCGACTTCTTGGCCCGGTCGACGATGTTCTGGATCATCGCTCCCGAGTTGAAATCCTTGAAGTAGAGGACCTCTTTGTCACCATTGGCATAGGTGACCTCGAGGAACCGGTTCTCGTCGGTTTCGGTGTACATCCGCTCAACGGTGTGCTGGATCATCGCCTGTACGGTCGCAGCGCGATCCCCGGCGAACTCCGCCAGATCGTCCGGATGGATCGGCAGGGTGGGCACCAGGTACTTGGTGAAGATGTCGCGGGCGGCCTCGGCGTCAGGACGTTCGATCTTGATCTTCACATCCAGCCGCCCCGGCCGCAGAATGGCCGGATCGATCATGTCCTCCCGGTTCGACGCGCCGATGACGATGACGTTCTCCAGCCCTTCGACGCCGTCGATCTCGCTGAGCAACTGCGGCACGATGGTCGTCTCGACGTCGGAGGAGACGCCGGTTCCGCGGGTGCGGAACACCGAATCCATCTCGTCGAAGAAGACGATGACCGGAGTGCCGTCGGAGGCCTTCTCGCGGGCGCGCTGGAAAATCAGCCGGATCGTCCGCTCCGTCTCGCCGACGTACTTGTTCAGCAACTCGGGGCCCTTGATGTTCAAGAAATAGCTGGTGATGTGCTCCACCCCACGCGCCGCAGCGACCTTCTTCGCCAGGGAATTGGCCACTGCCTTCGCGATCAGGGTCTTGCCGCAGCCGGGCGGACCGTACAGCAGCACGCCCTTCGGTGGCCGCAACTGGAACTCGCGGAACAGCTCGGCGTGCAGGAAAGGCAGTTCTACCGCGTCTCGGATCTGCTCGATCTGCCTGGTCAGGCCGCCGATGTCACCGTATTCGACGTCGGGCACCTCTTCCAGCACGAGGTCTTCGACCTCCGACTTCGGCACCCGCTCATAGGCGTATCCGGCCTTGGTGTCCACGAGCAACGAATCGCCCGGCTTGAGCGGGATGTCCATCAGCGGGGCGGCCAGGTGGACGACCCGCTCCTCGTCGGCGTGCCCCACCACCAGGGCGCGGTCCTGGGGCAACAGCTCCCGGAGCGAACACACCTCGCCGATGAGCTCGAAAACACCGGCCTCGACCACCGTCAGCGCCTCGTTGAGGCGGACCTGCTGACCACGGGCCAGCCCGGGAATGTCGATCGACGGAGAGACGGTCAGCCGCATCCGACGGCCGCCGGTGAAGACTTCGACGCTGCCTTCCGGTCCTGGGCCCAGGAATACGCCATAGCCGCTCGGCGGCTGGGCCAGCCGGTCCACCTCTTCTTTGAGCTGCAGCAGCTGGCTGCGCGCCTCCCGCAACGTCAGCACCAGCTTCTCGTTGCGTTCGCCCAGTGCGTTGATCTTCGTCATGGATTCCGAGAGCTGGCGCTCGATCGGCCGCGTGTCCATGGGTGCGGCGGCCAGGCGCCTCCGCAGTTGGGCGACCTCGTCCTCGAGCACCCGGATCTGCGCGCTCAGCGCGGCCGGACTCTGCAGGTAATTCTGTTCCGGGCCTCGCTGCACACCGGAACTCTGCTCCCCACGGGACATATCGTCGTTACTCACATTGCCCTCCCGTCGTCCGTCGGCGCGTAGTTCCTCAACCCTACCTGCGCGTGTCGAGCGATTCGCGGTTCGAGCAGCGTGCCGCTACCGGCGATCCCGCGGCCCGTGGCCGGCTCGGGCGCGTCGGAGTTCGGTTGTCGCGGACGGCGGTGGAAGGGTGTCGACAAGCCTCGGTTCTGCCGACCGCCTCCAGCGCCGAAGCATGGCGACTCCGAACCGGGTCAGCGAGTCGTCATCGGTCGCCGCTGTGGACGCGGCGCCGTCACGCCAGGAGCCATTCGCCGGGTCTTGAGCAGAAAGGCCGTGTGGCCCTGCATCCGATGTTCGGGTCGCACCGACAACCCGACCAGGTGCCAGGGTCGGTGCAGTGATTCCCAGGCTTCGGGTTCGGTGAAACCGCCGTGTTCACGAAGCTCCTCCGCAACCTTGGACAGCTGGGTGGTGGTGGCCACGTAGATCATCAACACACCGCCGGGGACCAGCGCGGCTGCGACCGTGTCGATCATCGACCACGGCTCGAGCATGTCCAGCACGATCCGATCGACCTCCCCGGAATGCTCGGCCATGTCCGCCACCCGCAGCTCCCAGTTGTCGGGACGGGCGCCGAAGAACGTCTCGACGTTACGCACGGCGTGGTCGGCATGGTCCTGACGCACCTCGTAGGAGAGCACCGAGCCCTCCGGTCCGACAGCACGCAGTAGCGAGCAGGTCAGCGCGCCCGACCCGGCGCCCGCCTCCATCACCCTGGCACCGGGAAAGATGTCCCCCCAGTGCACGATCTGCGCGGCGTCCTTCGGGTAGATCACAGCGGCGCCGCGCGGCATCGACAGCACGTAGTCGGTGAGTAGCGGCCGCAGCGCGAGGTAATCCGTCTTGCCCGCAGAGGTGATCACCGACCCCTCCGGCGCTCCGATCAGGGCATCGTGTTCCAGCGCTCCGCGGTGGGTGTGAAATGTGGCGCCGGGTTCCAGCACCATGGTGTATTTGCGCCCTTTGGGATCGGTCAACTGCACGCGGTCCCCGACGACGAAGTCCCTGCTCACTGCACTCCTTCTGATGCCGACGACGCCAGGCGTCGTCTCGCGGTTGCTCCTGCCAGGCGGGATCCGGTGATGATTTCCGCTCGATTCGCCTGCGGTAGACGCCGGTGGGCGCGCTCAGCCCCCGCGACGTCTGCTCAGTATCCGGGTGAAGTCGTCCGCCAGCACAACTCCGGCCGGCCGGCCGTACTCGTCGATGAGTAGAAAACGAGTCACCGGCGCGGATCGAAGGCGTTCGGCAATCTCCTCCGGCGCGTCAGAACCAAGGATCACCATTTCCGGCTCTATCGGCTCGGCCACCAACGTCGACGGCGCCCCTGGATTGGTCCTGGACAGAGCCGCCGCGGCCCGGTCGTCCATCAGCCCGACGGCGACTCCGTCGGCACCGGTCAGGATCACCGCTCGGCCGGCCGCCGCCTGGATGGCAAGGACCACGGGTGTTTCGGTCGGTAGTTGCACCACCGCCCTGGCCAGACCGGAAATTGCGACGTCCGCCGGCCAGCTGACCGTCCGGTCGGACCGCTGTTCACCGGCCGCTCCGAGCGCCACCGAGGCGGCCATCACCACCGCGACGCCACCCTGCAACAGTGCCGCTCTGCCCGAACCGGTGATTTCCGTCAGACCCCACACCGTCAGCGCGGCGGCAATCAGATATCCGCCCGCCACCGCGGCCCGGGTGCCCCAACGTCGACGCCCAGAGATCCGCCAGACGCCGGCGCGCAGTACCCGGCCACCATCCAGCGGCAGCGCCGGCAGGAAGTTGAAGATCGCCACCACGAGGTTGGCGAGAGCCAGTTCGATCAGCAGCAGCCACGTCACCGTGTGCGCGGTGGTGCTGCCCAGCAGCAATCCGAAGAGCCCGGCCAGCAGCGCCGAGACGCCGGGCCCGGCGGCGGCGATGATGGCCTCTTCCCGCGGAGAGTCCGGCACCCGCCCCAGCTCCGAGGCACCGCCCAGCAGATACAGGCGCACCTGTAGCACCGGAACCCCGAGCGAGCGCGCGGCCAGGCAGTGCCCGAGTTCGTGGGCGAGCACGCTGACGCCCAGGAGCAGGCCGAGGCCGATGGCGACCAGGACGGCCCTCGCACCGGAGATCCCGGGAATCGCATCCTGCACCACAGGAGTTGCCAGGACCGCGATCAGCAACTCCGAGGCGAGCCATGACAACGACAGGACGATCGGGATGCCGCCGATCCGACCGAGCGGAATGCCGAGGCTCCGCCGACCGCGCGGGCGGCGTGCGGTTCTGGGCGTCGCGTCGGCAGGCACTCCCGAAGGGTAGTAGCAGGCACGCGTCCGACGGTTGTGGGCGACGGCCCGCTGCGGGGCTGCCACCCACGCTCGAAGCGATACGCTGCGGCCCCGCGCAGGACCTCTCTGTTTCCCAAACAAGAAGTCCGAAGGATCAACTCGGGTCCCGGCTAACGTTGGGGGGTGACTGCCGAGACTTCCGCCGTGCCGTCCGGGTACTACCGACAGCTTGCTGCCGGTACTTTCGAGTCGACCGCGCACGCGCAGGGGGCGTGGTCTGCCGACCAGCAGCACATGGCGCCGGTCTCCGCGTTGTTGGTCCGAGCACTCGAGGAGTGCGCCCCCCGCGCGGATCTCGCGATGTCCCGAGTGGCTTTCGACATCCTTGGTTCGATTCCCGCCGGCGTGGTCGAGGTAGCGGCCAGAATCCTGCGACCCGGACGCACGATCGAATTGCTCGAGGCCGAGATGACGTTCGCCGGGCGCGCCGTGGTCCGGGCTACCGCCTGGCGGCTCGCAACCTCTGACACCTCTTCGATCGCGGGCACCGAGTTGAAACCGATTCCCGGGCCGGATTCCGGCGTTCCCTTCGAGATGTCGTCCGTCTGGTCGGGCGGTTTCATCCGAACCTTGGAGGTCAGGACCATCGGACAACGCGCCCCCGGCCGCTCCACCGTCTGGCTCCGCCCGAATGTCGACGTGGTTGCCGGATGCCCGACGACAGGGATGGTCCGGATCTTCGGAATGATCGACGCAGCCAACGGGGTGGCGGTGCGAGCGGAGCCGGGAACGGTGCTGTTCCCCAATACGGACCTGACGGTGCACCTTTTCCGCCGCCCGACCGGCGATTGGCTGGGCCTGGACACCGACGTCTCGTTCGGCGCCGACGGCATCGGCCTCACCGCGTCGGTCCTGCACGACGGTTCCGGTCCCATCGGCCGGTCGGCGCAGACCCTGACCCTTCGCCTGCCTGACTGAGCCGCCTCGGTTACAGGCCTCGGCCCAGCCGTGGGCCCCAGGCCCGCCTGCACGGCGCCGATCGGACCGAAGTCAGTGCCGGACCGGGTGCCTACCGCCGCCAGGTGTCTGCAGCCGGCAGCGTGCCTACAGCGACAGCGTGTTTTTGCAGCCGTCAGCGTGCCTACAGGCGGCAGGACCGGATGTCGGAAGCCAGAATGGCCTTCGCGCCCAGAGCCGACAACGCGTCCATCACGGGGTTGACCAGGTTGCGTGACACCATGGCGCGCACAGCGACCCAGTCCGGATCAGCCAGTGGAGCGACTGTCGGCGATTCGAGCCCGGGAGTGATTTCGGTGGCCCGGGCCAGCAGGGTGCGTGGGCAGTCGTAGTCCAGCATCAAATATTGCTGTGCGAACACGACCCCCTGAAGACGGCTGATCACCTGCCGTGTCGCCTGGCTGACGCTCGCGCCGGCTCGGGTGATCAGTACCGCCTCGGAATCGCAGATAACGTCACCGAAGGGGCTCAGCGAGTGCTGCCGCAGCGTCCGGCCGGACCCAACCACGTCGGCGATCGCATCCGCGACGCCGAGCTGGACCGAGATCTCGACCGCACCGTCCAGCCGGATCACCTCGGCGGCGATTCCCCGCGCCTCCAGATCACGCAGCACCAGGTTCTGATACGCGGTGGCGATCCGGAGGCCGGCAAGATCTGCAACCGTCCACTCCCGACCGGACGGGGCGGCGTACCGGAACGTCGAATGCCCGAACCCGAGCCCCAACTGCTCTGTCACCGGAGCACCGGAGTCCGCGGTCAGATCACGCCCGGTCAACCCCAGGTCCAGTTCGCCGGAGCCGACGTAGATGGCAATGTCCTTGGGGCGCAGGAAGAAGAACTCGACATCGTTCACCGAGTCGAGCACCGTCAGGTCCCGGGAATCGTGCCGCTGCCGATAGCCGGCCTCGCGCAACATCTCGGTAGCGGGTTCGCTCAACGTGCCCTTGTTGGGGACGGCGACTCTCAGCATGGATCTTCCTTCAGGCGGTTCGGTCTGTGGGTTCGGCAGGGTAGGTGTCGGGCGGGCTGATGGCCCTACAGATGCCGATACACCTGCTCCATCGTGATGCCGCGGCCGACCATGATCACCTGAGCCCGGTAGAGCAGTTGCGAGATCTCAAGAGCCAGTGCGTCGTCCTCCTCGTGCTCGGCGGCCAACCAGACCTCACCGGCCTCTTCGAGCAACTTCTTGCCCTGCGCGTGAACGCCGGCGTCCAGAGCGTCGACCGTTCCGGATCCTTCCGGGCGCACCCTCGCACGGTCCTGCAACTCGGCGAACAATGCGTCGAAGGTCTTCACGATCGCTCATTCTCCCAGACTTCGGCGCCCCTTCCGCCTCCCGCCTTTCCAAGCGGTGCCCGGCCGGAAACTATCCGAGGTTACCGGGGCGGTCAGCGAAGCTTCATCGCCCGGCGCCGCGCCTTCACGGCCGCAGCCCTGGCTTCGGCCATGTCGGCGGTCACCACCGGAGCCGCAATGGTCGAAACGACGATCGGCGCCAACGTTCTCGAACCGCCGGCTCCGTTGGTGCCACTGGTTCCGTTGGTGCCACTCGTTCCGTTGGCTCCCTTTGTGCCACTGGATCTGACGGGTGCCCTGCCGTTGACGCTGTTGGTCGCAGGCCCCGCCTTCGCTCCGGGCGCCGCCTTCGCCGGCGACAATGACTTCTTTCCAGTCGCGGCCTTCGTTGGTGCGGCAGGCTTTTCCCGCGTCCGGACGGCCGCGCCCGCAGAGGCCAGGGCGGCCGCGTTCGCCCCCCGTCCCTCGAGAACTCCGGCGAGGAATTGCCCGGTGTAGGAGGCTGGGTTCGCCGCCACCTCTTCGGGCGTACCCTCCGCGATCACGAGGCCCCCGCCCGAGCCACCTTCGGGACCCATGTCGATGATGTGGTCGGCCGTCTTGATCACGTCCAGATTGTGCTCGATGACGATGACCGTGTTGCCCTTGTCGACCAGGCCATTGACGACGATGAGCAGCTTTTCCACATCGGCGAAATGAAGACCAGTCGTCGGCTCGTCCAGTACGTACACGGTCCGCCCGGTGGATCGCTTCTGAAGTTCGCTGCCGAGCTTCACCCGCTGCGCCTCACCACCGGAGAGCGTCGGCGCCGGCTGACCCAGCCGCACGTAGCCCAGCCCGACGTCGACCAGAGTCTTGAGGTGGCGGTAGATGGCGCCGATCGGTTCGAAGAACTCCGCGGCCTCCTCGATCGGAGTGTTCAGGACGTCGGCGATGGTCTTGCCCTTGTAGTGGACGTCCAGCGTCTCCCGGTTGTAGCGGGCGCCCTTGCAGACCTCGCACGGGACGTAGATGTCCGGCAGGAAGTTCATCTCGATCTTCAGGGTGCCGTCGCCGGCGCAGGCCTCGCACCGGCCGCCCTTCACGTTGAAGGAGAACCGGCCCTGCTGGTACCCGCGAACCTTCGCCTCGGTGGTGGACGCGAATAGTTTGCGCACGTGGTCGAAGACACCGGTGTAGGTCGCCGGATTGGACCGCGGCGTCCGGCCGATCGGAGATTGGTCGACGCCGACCACCTTGTCCACCAGGTCAAGTCCGGTGACCCTGGTGTGCCGACCGGGCACCATCCGGGCGCCGTTGATCCGGTTCGCCAGCACTGCGTGCAAGATGTCGTTGACCAGCGTGGACTTACCGGAACCGGAGACCCCGGTCACGGCGATCAGGGTGCCCAACGGAAAGTCGACGGACACGTTCCGCAGATTGTTCTCCCGGGCGCCGACGACAGTCAGGGTGCGAGCCGGATCGATCGGCCGTCGAACCATCGGAACCGCGATCTCACGCCGGCCGGACAGAAACGCACCGGTGACCGACTCCTTCGAGTCGAGCAGTTCCTGCACCGGGCCGGACACCACGACGTTGCCGCCGTGTTCCCCCGCCCCCGGACCGATATCGACGACCCAGTCGGCGGTGCGGATCGTGTCCTCGTCGTGTTCGACGACGATCAGCGTGTTCCCCAGGTCGCGCAGTCTGGTCAGGGTTTTGATCAGGCGGTGGTTGTCACGCTGGTGCAGGCCGATGGACGGTTCGTCCAGCACGTACAGCACGCCGACCAGGCCGGAGCCGATCTGGGTGGCGAGCCGGATGCGTTGCGCTTCGCCGCCGGACAGCGAGCCGGCCGCTCGGGACATCGAGAGATAGTCGAGCCCGACGTCCAGCAGGAAGCCCAGCCTGGCCGAGACCTCTTTGAGCACCCGCTCCGCGATCATCCGATCCCGCTCGGACAGGTTCAACCCAGGGAAGAAGGCGAAGGCGTCCTTGATGGACATGGCCGCCAGCTGGGCGATGTTGGTATCGCCCAGCGTGGAGTGCTCGATGGTCACGGCGAGAATTTCCGGTTTCAGCCGGGTGCCCTTGCACACCGGGCACGGCACTTCCCGCATGTAGCCCTCGTACCGATCGCGCGCCGACTCGGAATCGGTCTGGGTCGCCCGTCGTTCCAGGAACGGGATGGCACCCTCGAACTCGGCGTAGTACGAGCGTTGCCGGCCGTAGCGGTTCCGGTAGCTGACATGGACCTGTTCGGTGGAACCGTGCAGCACCGCCTTTCGCACTGCGGCCGGCAGATCCTCCCAGGCCGTGTTCGTCGAGAAGCCCATCGCCTTGCCAAGACCTTCGAGCAGCCGGACGAAGTAGTCGCTGGTGGTGCCGACGGACCACGGATGGATGGCACCCTCGGCCAGGGACAGCCGACCGTCAGGCACCAGCAGCTCGGAATCGACCTCCTTCCGGGTGCCGAGCCCGGTACATTCCGGACACGCACCGAACGGCGAATTGAACGAGAACGAGCGTGGCTCGAGTTCGTCCAGTGCCAATGGGTGATCGTTCGGACAGGCCAGCCGCTCGGAGTACCGGCGCTCCCGACCGGGCTCGTCCTCGTCGAGATCGAGGAATTCCAGGATCACCACGCCGTCTGCCAGGCCGAGGCCCGTCTCCACCGAGTCGGTGATGCGCTGTTTCGCACTCTCGCGGATCACGAGGCGGTCGACGACCACCTCGATGGAGTGCTTCTCCTGCTTCTTCAGCTTCGGCGGGTCGGTGAGCTGGTGCACCGTGCCGTCGATCCTCGCCCGTGAGTATCCCTTCGATTGCAGGTCCGTGATCAGGTCGACGTACTCGCCTTTTCGCTCCCGGATGACTGGCGCGAGAACCTGGAATCGGGTGCCTTCCTGCATCTCCAGTACTCGATCGACGATCTGCTGAGGCGTCTGCTTCGAGATGATCTCACCGCAGACCGGGCAGTGCGGGTGACCGATGCGCGCGTACAGCAGCCGGAGATAGTCGTAGATCTCCGTGATGGTTCCGACCGTGGACCGTGGGTTGCGGGAGGTCGACTTCTGATCGATCGACACCGCCGGCGAGAGCCCTTCGATGAAGTCGACGTCCGGCTTGTCCATCTGACCCAAGAACTGGCGGGCGTACGAGGACAGCGACTCCACGTAGCGGCGCTGACCCTCCGCGAAGATCGTGTCGAAGGCCAGCGATGACTTGCCCGACCCCGAGAGCCCGGTGAACACGACCATCGAATCGCGCGGCAGGCTGATGTCGACGTTGCGGAGATTGTGCTCGCGGGCGCCCCGCACGATGAGGTGGTCAGTCACGATTCCCCATGGTAGGTGGGCTCACCGACAGTCCTTCGTTTGCGCAGGTGGGGCCGCTGTTCACCAATCCACCCTCGACCGATGGTCGAGCCGTCGGCGGATCGCGCCGGCCGACGCCGCCACCCGGCGTCGCCGCTCCCGGGCCGGCACCGGCAAGATGTAGGGGTGACCGACAAGCGCGTCCGCTGGGCCCTGGTCGGGTACGGGTCCGGTGGGCGAACCTTCCATGCACCCTTGCTCGCCGCCGCAGATGGTGTCGAATTGATCGCCGTGGTGACGGGGAACGCAGACCGGCGCGCGCAGGTGACCGCCGAGCTCCCGGGCGTCCAGGTAGTGCCCGACCTGGCGGCACTGGCGAAGTTGGGCGTGGAGGCGGTCACCATCAGTACTCCGCCGGCCACCCACACCGCGCTGGCGCACCGGGCGCTCGACCTTGGACTGAACGTGGTGGTGGACAAGCCCTTTGCATTGACCGCAGCGTCGGCAGCGGACCTGGTGGCATACGCTTACCGGGCGGAGCTCCTCGTGGTTCCCTACCAGAATCGCCGCTGGGACAGCGACTTTCTGACCGTCAGCCGTCTCGTCACCGAAGGAACCCTTGGCCCGGTGCACCGATTTATTTCCCGTATCGACCGGTTCCGTCCGGTCAAGCCCGGCTGGCCCGGCAGTCCGGCCGACGGCGGCGGAACCCTGCTCGATCTCGGCCCCCATCTGATCGACCAGGCCCTTTCCCTTTTCGGACCGGTGGCCCGGCTGCACGCACAGGTCAGAGCGGTTCGCCAGGGGGCTGAGGCCGACGACGAGATCGAACTCCATCTGGAGCACGCGGCGGGGGTGTTCACGACGCTCGCCGCCGGAATGGCGAGCGCTGCGGCGGGTCCGCGGTTCCAGGTGGCCGGATCACTGGGCGGCTTCCTGATCGACGGCTTCGACGGACAGGAGGCACGGCTCAAGGCCGGGGAGAGTCCGGCGACCCTGGGTAGCCGCTGGGGCGTCGAGCCGGCGTCGGCCTTCGGAAACCTCACCACAGCGCGGGGCGCCGTCCCGGTGCCCAGCGAACGCGGTCGGTGGGACAGCTTCTACCCGGCGGTCGCGTCGGCGGTGCGGAGCGGCGGGTCCGCACCGATCGATCCTGCCGACGCGATCAGCACTGCAACGGTTCTTGACGCCGCGCGGATCTCGGCCGTCGAGCACCGCGTCATCGAGCTCTGCTGAACCGTCACACCATTCGGGTCGGCCTTCCCTCGCCGGTCGAGCAGGCAGACACTGCAGACACTGTCCCGCCTTCTTGGCCGAGAACGCGGCTTGTAGGTTGTGCGCATGCCGCACATCGATCCTTCTTCCGCGCGAACAGCGCCCTATACCGGGCATGTGGAGCCACGCGGAGCCCCGGCCACCCGCCGACTGGACGACCTCTCCATCACCAAGCTGTCGGTCGGGCCGATGGACAACAACGCCTATCTACTGGTGTGTTCGCACACGGGTGACGCGCTGCTGATCGATGCCGCCAACGACAGCGGGCGGCTCGCCGACCTGCTGGGCGACGGACCCGATCGACCCAGGCTGCGGAGCATCGTGACGACCCACTCCCACGACGACCATTGGCAGGCTCTCGGGTCGCTCGCAGGTCAGACCGGCGCCAACCTCTACGCCGGCGACGAGGACGCGGCGGCGCTACCGGTACCCACCGATGTTCGGTTGGGCCAGGGTGACCGGATCCCCCTGGGATCCTGCGAGCTGGAATCGATCTCACTTCGAGGTCACACACCGGGGTCGGTGGCGCTGCTGTATCGGGACCCGTCGGGTACCGCACACCTGTTCACCGGCGATTCACTCTTTCCAGGTGGGCCAGGGCGCACCCAGTCGCCGGAGGCCTTCAACACCCTGATGGACGACCTGGCGGAGCGCGTCTTCAACCGCCTCCCGGACGACACCTGGGTCTACCCGGGCCACGGCGATGACACCACCCTGGGCCGGGAGCGCCCCCACCTGGGGGTGTGGCGAGAGCGAGGTTGGTGAGTCGACGCCGGCCAGCACGGCCCGGTGAACGGCAATCGGCCGGTGAAGTGGACCATCCCCTCTCCACCGGCCGTTCCCGCACCGTCTATCTGTCGGATTCAGGCGACGGCCATGCCGGGCTCGGCTGCCTCCGCCTCGTGCTTGTCCGCGTTGATCAGCAAGATGGACGCGACAGTGGCGACTGCGAAGAAGACGGCCGCCCACACGAAGGCGACGCTGTAGCCGTGCACCAGGCCTGCGAGCTGCACGTGCTGGGCAGCATCCTTCCCACTCGCCATCTCGGCGCCGTGCTGGCTGTAATAGGTGCCGGCGGCGGTGGCAGCGAAGGTACTCAGAAGGGCGGTTCCGAGTGACCCGCCGATCTGCTGGGTGGTGTTGACCATGGCGCTGGCAACCCCGGAGTCGGCTGGCTCGACGCCGTGCAAGGCGACATTGGTGGTCGACATGAAGATGAAACCCATGCCGATGGCGATGAGGGTCTCGGCGGGCAGAATCGTGCCGCCGTAGGTGGTGTCGAGCGTCAGTCGGGACAGCCACAGCAGACCGGCCACGCCCAGCAGCAGCCCTGCGGGAACGATGACCTTCGCGCCGAGCTTGAGCACCAACTGCGATCCGACGCCGGCGCCCACGATGATGCCGGCGCTGAACGGGAGGAAGGCTACGCCCGCAGCCACCGGAGAGTAGCCCTTCACGCTCTGCAGGAAAACGGTCAGGAAGAGGAACACGGCGAAGAGGCCCGTACCAACCAGCAATCCCACGATGTAGGCGCCGGCCCGGTTGCGATCTTTCAGAATTCGCATCGGCAGCAGGGCGTTGGAGTTGCGGCTCTCCGCGAACACGAAGACGGCGAGCAGCACGGCCGAGGCCAGGAGCCAGCCCCACGTCTTCACCGAGCCCCAACTGTCCTGATGGGCGCGGCTGAACCCCCAGACGAGCGACGCGAGGCCGGCGGTGGCAAGGAGCGCCCCGACGATGTCGTAGTGGCCGGTGCGATCACCGGTCGACTCGTGCAGATACACGACGGCCCCGATGATCGCGATCGCGGCGATCGGGATGTTGACCAGCAAGCACCATCTCCAGCTCGTGTACTCGGTCAACAGACCACCGAGCACCAGCCCGACGGCGGCACCACCGCCGGCGATGGCACCGAACACTGCGAACGCCTTGGCGCGCTCCTTCGGATCGCGGAACGTGACGGTGAGCATCGACAGGCTCGCCGGCGCGAGCATCGCGGCGAAAACGCCCTGCAGCGCACGGGCCGCGAACAGCATCTCCGAACTCTGGGCCGCGCCGCCGATCGCGGAGGCGATCGCGAAACCGGCGAGGGACACCATCAGAACTCGTTTTCGCCCGAGATAATCACCGATTCGACCACCCAGCAGCAGCAGGGCACCGAACGGCAACGCGTAGGCGGTGACGATCCACTGGTAACTGGACGAATCGATGTTCAGGGCGGCCGCGGCCTTGGGCAGCGCAATGTTGACGATGGTGGCGTCCAGAATCACCATCAACTGGGCGATGCCGATCACTATCAGTGCGATCCACCGCTTCGGATCCAGTTCGTGGACGGATCTGGTTTCCGTCAGGTCGGTCGTCGGGCTTGTCACAAGAAGCTCCTTGCTCGGGTGGAACCGGCCGGCCGAGAAGCCGGGACGAGGACAGCATGGCGGGCACCACCGACAGCGGAACTTCTGCCGGGATCCCAAGGGTGATTTGCGCCAACCGCACCGTTGGGCAACGAGCATCAACTGCAGGCTGGTCCACTGCTATGTCGAACCAACCACGACCGAATCGACAACGCAGCCGAATAAATCCGGTCACCTCGTCGGCAGATTTTGAATTCGCGACGGCGGACCGCCGAGGAGAACGCTCGGGCGCTCATCGGGACGCCCGACCAGTGCCGGAACCGGCGTGCAGCAGCACCGGCATCAGAACATCGTCAACCACGTGCTCGACGTAGGCGGCGTCGACGGGCGCGGCTTCCAGACTGGTTCGGGCCGAGAACTGGGCCTGCACCACCTCCCAGGCCAACGCGGCGGCGACCGGGTTCTGCAATTCACCACTGGCGTGCGCTCGATCGAGCAGGCGTTGGAGCGTCTGGATCTGCGCCTCCATGAAAGAGGTCCGAATCACCCCGGCCAGCAGTGGATCGGTGCAGGCAGCATGAACCAAGCCCTTCAGAGCCGCCTTGTAGGCGTTGAGCAACTTCGGCTCCCGGATCTGCTGGTTGATCCGCGTCAGCAGGTCGTTCCGCAGCGTGCCGGTGTCGGGTAGGGCATCGCTGCGGTCGTCGAACACGCGCTGCAGCGCGTCGATCAACAACTCGTCCTTGTTGGCCCAGCGGCGGTAGATGGTCGCCTTGGAAGCCTTTGCACGGGCCGCGACCGCGTCCATGGTGACCGATTCGTAACTCGACTCGTTGACCAGATCGACCACTGCCTGGCAGATTGCGCGTTCTCGGGCGACGCCTCGCCCGACAGCGGTACCGACCGGACAGCTCATCTTGGCGAGCGCCGCCAATGGCGACGGACGCTTTCCCAGGAAGGAAGATCCGGCGACGTCCATGAACGAAACCGTATCGTACACATGTGGGCAGCGCGAGATGTCCGGAGCGCAAGAACCGAGCGTTCGCTGACAGCAGAACCACCCGGCAACCCGGACCGGCGCGGGTCGATCGGCACCTACCGATCGGCAGCCACCGGTAGGTACCGGGTCCACCAGCCAAGGATCGCTTCGAAGCGTTGTAGGCGATGGCGCGGACGTCCGGACCGGGAGAGCTCATGACCTTCGCCCGGGAACAGCAACATCTCGACCTCTGCGTCGCGCCGCTTGAGCGCCACGAACAACCGCTGCGCCTGCTCGATCGGGCAACGCCAGTCGTGCTCGGAGTGAATGATCAGCAGCGGGACGCGGATGTCGTCGGCATAGGCCAGTGGTGATGCCCGCCATTGACTCTCGCGCTCCGCGCCGGCGTAGAGCTCGGCGAAGAAGTAGCCGATGTCACTGGAGCCGGCGAAGCTGTCCCAGGCGTTGACGGCGCGCTCGCTGATGGCTGCGGTGAACCGCTCGGGAGCCTTGGCGGCCAGCCATGACGTCAGGAATCCACCGTAGGAACCGCCCATCATGCCGACCCGGTTCGGGTCGCAGTCCGCGCGCCCGAGGGCGGCATCCAACAGGGCCAGCACGTCATCCGCATCGATCGTGCCCAATCGGCCCAGTACAGCGCGGCCGTGTTCATGTCCATAACCGGAGGATCCGCGCGGGTTCGGGAGCACCACGGCATAACCGGCGGCGGAATACACCTGGGCCTCGTCGAAGAGCCCCCATCCGTATGCGGCGTGCGGGCCGCCGTGGATGAGCAGCAGCACCGGGTGTGGTCCGGGGCCCGGCGGAAGCACCAGGAAACCGTGCACCGGATAGCCGTCCGGAGCGGTCGCGGTGAGCGGCACCTGTTGAGAAAGGCCGGTGGCCCGCAGCTCCGCGGCGAAGTCGGTGAGCCGGCGCTCGGGGCGGAGAACGGTGCCATCGTCCGCGATTCCCACGGTGACCACCTCGCCGGGAGTGCTTGGATCGGCGACCACGGCTGCGACGACACTGCTGCCGTCCGTCATCGGCCTGGCAGTGAACGAGGTCACGACGTGCTCGCCGACCAGGACTGCGGTCAGATCCGGAAGCGCGGACCTGACCGCGTTCTGCGCGACTGCGCACAGGATGCCCGAACCACGGTCGAACACGGAAATCAGCACCATGGCGCCGATCGGAACCGGCGCGCTCGTGCCGTCGACCTCCACATCCTCGTCGGTCAGCCGCCGAACCACGCCGTCCGGCGTGCTTCTCGACCACAATCCGGTGGCGCGCCCGGCCATGTCGAAACCGTCGAACTCCGCCCCGAGGTAGTAGACGGAATCGCCGTGAGCCACCAGTTGCGTCACGTTGCCGACGACTCCGTCCAGCACACTGCCGGGCATTCCCGAACGCTCGTCCAGCACGATCAGTTCACACCGTGGCAGGTCCGGGGTCGTCGTCCTGGCGTAGACGAGACGGCCGTCCGAGAGAAATGCCGGCCCGCTGACGACCGTCGGCCCGTCGGTCAGCTGCCGCGGCTCCGCTCCGGCTTCCAGATCCAGCAGGAAAAGCTGGTCCGGCTTGTCGAGCGTGAAACCCTTGCCGTCACTGCGATAGTTCGTCCGGTCAATCGATCGAGGTGCCTCCGCCTCGGCGGCGACGTCCGGGTCGAGGCCGTACCGACCCGCTCGCGGAACTGGCGCCAAGTAGGCGATTCGACTTCCGTCCGCGGAGAACACCGGGACTCCGGCGCCGAGTGGGTGCTGGGTCAGTGGCCGCGGCTCTCCACCGCCGGTCGGCATCGAGTAGAGCTGGGACAGGCCGGATTCGCCACCCCTGAGGAAGACAACGGTGGCACCGTCGGGCGACAGTACCGGCGCCGAGTCCCGCGGCCCCAGGGTGAACGACTCGGCCGGTCGACCGGGAACGAGGCGGCGAAGCAATCCGCGGGAACGATTCGCCTCGAGGTCGGGAGTGGCCAGCGCCACCAGAACGGTGCCGTCGGGCGCTACGGCGGGACGCCCGGGTACATGCAGCAGGGCCAGATCGTCGGCTTTCATCCTGCCCAAGTTAGTGCCTTCTCGTTCGGCAGAATTCGCCCGGGCCAGGCTCTGGCACCCTGAACGAATGGCCATCGAGAACCTGCACCGAGCGCACCTCCCCCGGCAGCCCGCGTGAGGGCACGAATAGGTCGGCTGTTCAAAGGCCGCAGCCGTAAGGTTCTCGCTGCTCTGCTGGCCGCAGTGGTCGTGATCGCCATCGGAGTGGCCACCCGGTCCACTCCGAACGCGAACAGGGCCGTTCAGACCCAGGACGAGTCCATCGCGGTTCCGGCTGGGCCGGGGGCCTCCGGAACGGTGAACCTGGACGCCACCCTGTATCTGCCGAACTCGGCCGGACCGGCGCCTGCGATCATCATGGCGCACGGCTTCGGTGGGTCGAAGCAATCGATCGCTGGTGATGCTCGCGATCTGGCCGGACACGGATTCGTGGTGCTGGCCTACTCGGCACGCGGATTCGGCCGATCGGGCGGCCGGATCGCGCTGGACTCACTGGACTACGAGATCCCCGACGGTCGAGCGCTGGTCACCTGGCTGTCCAAGCGGCCAGAGGTGATCCAGGATGCCCCTGGCGATCCAAGAGTCGGCGTGACCGGTGCCTCCTACGGCGGGGCGCTGTCGCTGATGCTGGCCGGCACCGACCCCCGCATCGATGCACTCGCACCCTTGATCACCTGGAACGATCTGTCCAATGCGCTGTTTCCCAACGGGGTCGCGACGGCGACGGCGACAGCCGGTACGCCGGCCGACACCACCCCTTCGGCAAACGGCGTCTTCAAGAAGTCCTGGGCGGCGAACCTGATGTCGTCGGTCATCTCGGGCGCCTCGCTGTCCGGCGGCTCGGCGGCCACCGCGCCCAGCGACAGCGGCGACAGCGGTTTCGGGCGGGCCACCGGCGCGGCCAGTTCCGCTGCTCCGATGCCGCCCGCTTCCCCGTCCGGAAGCGACGGATCAGCGCCTGGTCCGGGTGCCGGAACGGCGGGATGCGGGCGAATGATGCTCAACCTGTGCGCTGCCTATGCCGAGGCAGCGCAGACCGGTCGGGAACCGGCCGCACTGACGGCACTACTGACCAGGTCCAGCCCGAAGGCGGTGGTCGCCAAGATCACTGCGCCGACCCTGCTCGTGCAGGGCGAGCGGGACACTCTGTTCGGCCTCGATCAGGCCGACGCGAACGCTCGGGCGATCGCCGCGCACGGTACGACCGTGGCAGTGACCTGGTACAACGGCGGCCACGATGGCGGCAGCCCGGACCAGACGACACGGAACCGCATCGCGAACTGGTTCACGCACTATCTGTCCAAGGTGGGGAACACACCCTCCACCACGTTCAACTACAGCGTGGACGGTCCGCTTTCGGATACCGGCCGGGCCCGGACGAGGACCTTGCAGATACCCGCCTATCCCGGGCTGACGGGGGCGGCTCCAGCCCCGATCAGCTCGATTCCCCTGACCGGAACCACGCAGACGGTGCTCAATCCACCGGGCGGTGCACCCGCCGGTATCTCTTCCCTACCCGGGCTGTCCGGCCTGGCGGGCAGCGCGCTGGCGAATCTGTCCCTCGGCATTCCGGGTCAGGTGGCCCGATTCAGGTCGGAACCGCTGACCGAACTGACCGTCATCGCGGGGACGCCGCGGGTCACGGTGAAAGTATCGGGAAGCCCGCTCGGCAGCGGCGGCCCGGCCGGTGCGGACCAGACCGGCCTCGGCGGCCCCGTGTTGTTCGCGTCGCTGTCGAAGGTCAACGCCGGCGGAACCAGGACGTTGGCCGGTGGTGCAGTCGCCCCAATCCGAATCGTCGGTCTGCCGACGGACGGCAGCGCGAAAAGCGTGCACATCGACCTTCCTGCCGTCGCCTTCCAGATCGAAGCCGGCTCGCGCATCGAGGTGGACCTGTCGACCACCGATCAGGCCTTCGCCGGACCGACGGCTCCCGCGGTCTACTCGGTATCGCTCGCCGCTTCCGATGCGACCGGCGCCGGCACGCTCAGTTTCCCGGTCGTGGGTGGCATCCGCGTCTCTGCCGGCGAAGTTCCGACGGCGACCCTGATCGCCCTGATCGCCCTGGCGACCCTGATCGTGGTTGGCCTGTACCTGATGGGCCGGGTGAGGCGGCCGCGCGTCCTGGCCGGCAGCAGCGCGACGGGTTCGCCGCGGACCGGTGCGCTGCCGTTGGAGATCATCGGGTTGGGCAAGTCCTACCCGGGCGGCGTCACCGCGGTGACCGACGTGAGTTTCCGAGTGGAGACCGGACAGGTTCTCGGCCTGCTGGGTCCCAACGGCGCCGGAAAGACGACGACGCTGCGCATGGTCATGGGGCTCATCACCCCCACCGCCGGACAGATCAGGGTGTTCGGTCAACTCGTTCGTCCCGGCTCCGACATCCTTTCCCGCATCGGCAGTTTCGTCGAGGGCAGCGGATTCCTGCCGCATCTCTCAGGCAAGTCGAACCTCGAGTTGTACTGGCGCGCCACGGGACGACCGATGGCCGACGCACATCTGGCGGAGGCGCTGGAGATCGCCGCACTGGGCACTGCGATCAACCGGCGGGTCAAGACATATTCGCAGGGCATGCGACAGCGGCTGGCCATCGCGCAGGCCATGCTCGGGCTGCCCGATCTGTTGCTTCTGGACGAACCGACCAACGGCTTGGATCCGCCTCAGATCCACGCCATGCGCGAGGTGCTCCGGGGTTACGCGGCCACCGGTCGCACGGTGCTGGTTTCCAGCCACATGCTGTCCGAGGTCGAGCAGACCTGCAGCCACGTCGTCGTCGTGCACCAGGGCCGCACGATTGCCGCCGGCACGGTGGCCGAGATGGTGGCGGCGTCGGGCGACATGGTGTTCACCGTCGACTCGGAGGCAAGGGCAATCCAGGTCCTGCGGGGCCTGCCTGGTATCGGTGAGGTCGAGTCGGACGCAGAAGGCTGGTCCGCCGTCGGCGGCGGTTCAGGGGTTGCCGGCCAGGCCGCGAGCGGCTCGGGTTCCGTGAGCGACCCAGGCGTGGTGCGCGCAGACCTGGCCGGTGTGCCGGCCGCGGTGGCGATCCGTGCGATGGTCGATGCCGGCGTATCCGTCAGCTCCGCCGCTCCCCGTAACCGGCTGGAAGATGTGTTCCTCGAACTGGTCGGTGCCGCCGGCCAGCCCGCATCAGGTGGAGGTTCCAGATGAGCACCGACCATCAAGTCCCGTCCCGGCACGATCATTCCGCGGACGCCGCGGTGCGCACCATGGCCGGACTCGGCGCACCGGCAGCAGCCGAAGCCGGCGGCGTACCGGCCGGATATCAGGCGGGACGCACCCTGACGTTGCGAGTCGAGTTGATGCGACAGCTTCGCCGTCGCCGTACCCAGCTCTCGCTCGGATTCATGGTGGCACTGCCGTTGATCCTGCTACTCGCGTTCTCCTTCGGCAGTAGCAACTCCAACAGCAACAACAGTTCGTTCGTGGACCTTGCCAAAGCCGGCGCCGCCAATTTCGCGATGGTCTCGCTCTTCTTCTCCGCGAGTTTCCTGCTGATCGTGGTGATCAGCCTGTTCTTCGGGGACACCATCGCCTCCGAGGCGTCCTGGTCGTCGCTGCGCTACCTGTTGGCGATGCCGGTCCCGCGCCTTCGTCTGTTGCGACAGAAGCTGTTGGTGGCTGCCCTGCTGGCGCTGACGGCGCTGATCATCCTGCCGACCACGGCCTACCTGGTGGGTCTGATCGCCTATGGCACCGGACCGTTGTCAACGCCGATCGGTGATCAGTTCGGCACGGGCACCGGGCTTCTTCGACTCGCCGTCGTGGTCGGGTATCTGGCGGTTCAGTTGTCCTGGGTGGCGGGACTTGCATTTCTGCTGAGCGTCCTCACCGACGCTCCGCTCGGCGCAGTGGGAGGGGCTGTGCTGCTGTCGATCCTTTCCCAGATCCTGGACCAGATCACGGCTCTGGGTGGCATCCGCAACTGGTTACCGACGCACTACGGGCTCGCCTGGACCGGGGCACTGGTCGAACCCATCCGCTGGGACGACATGGTTCGGGGCGCCTTCTCCGGACTGGCCTACGCAACGGTCTTCGTCGTTGTCGCAGCTGTTCGGTTCCGACGCAAGGACATCACCAGCTGACCTGCGCTATCGCTACCCCAGGCTTTGCGGCACCGACTCACTGCACACCGTCCAGTCATCGCGCGGCACCGACACTGCGCGGCACCGACTCTGCGCACGCCGCCCAGCCACCGCGCGGCAACCGGGTCCACCGCACAGCACCGAGTCCACCGCACGGCACCCTGTCACTGCACGCAGAACTCGTTGCCCTCCGGGTCGAGCATCACCATCCAACGGTCGCCCCAGTCGCCGTGGCGCTCCTCCACGACGGTGGCGCCGGAACCGACGAGTCGCTCCACGTGCGTCTGCACCACCTCCCAGCGCTCCTGAGCGTCCTGGATACCCCGACCCACCCCGACGTCGAGGTGCAGGCGGTTCTTGGTCTGCTTGCGCTCCGGCACCTTCTGGAAGAAGACTCGCGGCCCCGGCCCGTGCGGATCGACGATGGCGCTGGCGTCGTCCCAGCGTTCCGGCGGCAGCCCCGAGGCGGCGAGGGCCTCTTCCCAGGTCTCGAATCCAGGCGGCGGATCGTCGAGCCGATAGCCGAGCGCGACCGACCAGAATTCCGCCAGCACCGCTGGGCTGACCGCGGCGATGACGATCTGCACCTGAACCGAACTGCTCATCTCGTTCTCCATGGGGTAGGCGGGTTGTTCGTGATGACAGCGGCGCTACCGCGCTCCCACTCCGGCCGAGTCCATGTCGCGGATCTCCTTCTTCAACTCGGAGATCTCGTCCCGCAGTCGACCCGCGAGCTCGAACTGCAGGTCCCGGGCCGACGCCATCATCTGATCGGTCAGCTGCTGCACCAGGTCGGCCAGCTCAGACCTTGCCATCCCGGCGGTGGAATGCCCCGCGAACACGCCCGAACTACCGACTTCGCCAGGAGCCTTGCGGCCTCTGGACGCGTTGCGGCCCGACCCGCCCATTCGGATCGGCGTCGCGCCGTCCACCGTGTCCTCCGCCTCGGCGTACACCCGCGCCAAGATGTCATTGATCTTCTTCCGCAGTGGCTGCGGCTCCAACCCGGCTTCAAGGTTGTAGGCCACCTGCTTCTCCCGTCGGCGATTCGTCTCGTCGATCGCCCGGGCCATGGACGGCGTGATCTTGTCCGCGTACATGTGGACCTGGCCGTTGACGTTGCGGGCCGCTCTGCCGATGGTCTGGATCAGGGCGGTACCGGAGCGCAGGAACCCTTCCTTGTCGGCATCGAGGATCGCAACCAGAGAGACCTCGGGTAGATCGAGACCCTCCCGGAGCAGGTTGATCCCGACGAGCACGTCGAATTCGCCGAGTCGGAGCTCGCGCAGGAGCTCCACCCGCCGCAGGGTGTCGACCTCGGAGTGCAGGTAGCGGACGCGAACGCCCATCTCGAGAAGGTAGTCGGTGAGATCCTCGGACATCTTCTTCGTCAGGGTGGTGACCAGGACGCGCTCGTCGACCTCGACCCGCTTGCGGATCTCACCGATCAGATCGTCGATCTGCCCGGTGGTGGGCTTGATGACCACCTCCGGATCGACCAGGCCTGTCGGACGGATGACCTGCTCGACGAACTCACCCTGAGCCCGGCCCAACTCGTAGGGCCCCGGGGTGGCCGAGAGGTAGACCGTCTGTCCGATGCGGCCGGCGAACTCCTCCCAGGTCAATGGCCGATTGTCGAGGGCGGACGGCAGCCGGAAGCCGTGGTCGACCAGCGTCCGCTTCCGGGATGCGTCCCCTTCGTGCATCGCCCCGATCTGCGGAACCGTCACGTGCGACTCGTCGATCACGAGCAGGAAATCGTCGGGGAAGTAGTCGATCAGGGTGGCCGGGGCAGTGCCGGCAGCGCGGCCATCGATGTGGCGCGAGTAGTTCTCGATGCCGGAACAGAAGCCAACCTGCCGAATCATCTCGAGGTCGTAGGTCGTGCGCATCCGGAGCCGTTGGGCCTCCAGCAGGTCACCCTGCTTCTCGAGTTCGGCCAGCCGACCGGCCAACTCGTCCTCGATGGCCGCGACGGCCTTGGCCATCCGCTCGGGTCCGGCCACATAGTGCGTCGCGGGGAAGATCCGCAACCCTGGCACCTCGCGGACGATGTCACCCGTCAGCGGATGCAGGTAGTACAGCTTCTCGATCTCGTCACCGAAGAACTCGATGCGGATCGCCAGTTCCTCGTAGGCCGGAATGATCTCGACGGTGTCGCCACGGACCCGGAATGCGCCGCGGGTGAAGGCCAGATCGTTCCGCGAGTACTGGATGTCCACCAAGGCCCGCAGCAGCGCGTCCCGATCCATGGCCATCCCGACGTTCACCGGCAGCGACCTGTCCAGATACGACTGCGGCGTGCCCAGACCGTAGATGCAGGAGACCGACGCCACCACGATCACGTCGCGTCTGGACAGCAGCGACATGGTCGCCGAATGCCGCAGCCGTTCCACATCGGAGTTGATCGACGAATCCTTCTCGATGTAGGTGTCGGTCTGCGGAACGTACGCCTCCGGTTGGTAGTAGTCGTAGTACGAAACGAAGTACTCCACCGCGTTGTTCGGAAAGAGTTCGCGCAACTCATTCGCCAACTGGGCCGCCAAGGTTTTGTTCGGCGCCATCACCAGCGTCGGGCGCTGCACCCGCTCGATCAGCCAGGCGGTGGTGGCCGACTTCCCGGTACCGGTGGCTCCGAGCAGCACCACATCCTTCTCCCGCGCCCTGATTCGCCTTTCCAACTCGTCGATTGCCGTCGGCTGATCGCCCGCGGGCTGGTAGTCACTGACCACTTCGAAGCGCGCAGCGCTGCGCGGTATGTCTCCGACGGGGCGATGGGCGGAGACGGCAAGGACGGGATGTTCGGTCGCGAAAGCCACGCTCAGAAGATTACGCGGACCCACCGACAGCGCCCGGTTCCGTCGAGGGCGCCGGCAGCCGGCGACTGGCACACCTGCGCGATCACGTCGCCGAGATCCAGTCGCGAGATCAGGCTTGCCGAAACCGGGCTTGCCGGGACCGGGCTTGCCGGGACCGCTTGGATGCCCGCCGGCGATGTGGTCGAGAGCGGGCCTCAGCTCGGACGCCAGCCGGTCGCTTCGGCCCAGGCTCTTGACCGAGAGTTCGCCGCCGCGAAGTAGCCCTCCTTGGCTGCGGCGTAGCCGCTGGTGGTCGAATCGCGTTCGTGCGCCGACGCGCAGGCCCGCTTGACCGCCAGATACTCGGCCCGGGCGATCTCATCGGCCCGGAGCCAGTCCCGGAACCGCAACGACCACACCCAGCCGGCAGATCCGAGCACTCGGACGTGCAGGTTCACCGGCCGCCCTGGGTCCGCGTTGCCGTGCAGGGTCTTCCGCCACTCCTGCGGGTCAGCCGAATCGAGGCCGCCCGGTTGCGGAGTGTCTCGAGTGAACTCGCTGCGCACAGGGAAGCCCGCGGCCGCCAGCAACGGCGCGAACGTGGTTGCCTGAGCTCCGTCCGAGACGCTCAGCTGCAGATCCAGGACATCTTTCGCGGGCAGACCGCCGACAGCCGTCGAACCGATGTGATCCACCCGGCAAGGACCAACGGCCGACCGGATGCGCGCGGCCAACCTGGTGGCTGCGACCGGCCAGCGATCGTCGGCGACTGCCAGGACCGGCCCGGATCGCCCTGCCACCCGCCCGGCGTCGACATTCGCCGCGAAATCCAGCAGCCGGAACCACAACGGCTCCACCTGCTTGCGCATCTCGGCAGCACCGGCACCGTTGTCGATCCAGACATCGCACAACGGGCGACGTTGGCCGTCATCGATCTGCGCGGCCATACGAGCCTTGCCATCGGACGCAGCCAGACCGCGTTGGATCAACCGCGCGAGCCGCACAGCTTCCGGTGCTCCGACACCGACGACAAGGTGGAACGACCCGGCCGCCTCCAGGGAGGTGAGCAACGGCATGTCGTTGACGATGACGCTGCCGTGCGGAGCGGCCGCCCTGAGCTCCGCGAACCTGGCGCGCACCAACGGGTGCGTGATGGCCTCCAACCGTTTCCGGGCCGACTGGTCCCGGAAGACGATGCCGGCCAGAGCCGGTCGGTCGAGCGCCCCGTCAGCTGTGAGGACCTGTGTACCGAACGAGTCGACCACCGCGGCCAGCCCCGGTGTTCCAGTTGCCAGCACCTCCCTGGCCAACCGGTCGGAATCGATGACCACCGCGCCCCTGGCTGCCAACAATCCGGAAACAGTCGATTTTCCCGCGCCGATTCCGCCCGTCACCGCCACCGTGATGGTCACTGAGCCGCTCTCCGTTCCACTCAAACCACTGTTCGACACACCGGCGAGGATCCACGGCTCGACCCAGCGTCTCACGTAGCGTTCGCCGTGAGCAGCCATGGGCAGTATTCGACGTCCGATGGTGTTTGCCCGCCGGCCACATCGGTACCGGTCGGCCAGGAGCACCTTCAGGAGGAGGAGTCGTGACGAGCACACTCGCCGGTCCGGTCAGTCGCGGACGGCATCGCTTCGGGCGTCTCGGGTTGGTTCCGGTGACCTTCTTCGTCGTCGTCGCCCGTCGCGGTCTCCTGCAGTCCTGGCGCCAACCGGGCCGTCATCGTCCCTACGTGGCCCGCCGGGTCTCGAGCATGTCGCCGGCACCCGCACCGGCCATCTGAGGCCCGTCGATCGGCCGCACCGTTTCGGACCAGCGGAGCGGTGCAGGCACAAAGTCGTCGAACGAGAAGAGCCCCGCCGATTCAATCCGGCGGGGCTCTTCGCGATCACGCGTTCTTGAGAACCCTGGTCAGGACCTGCCCGGCCAACGCGGGCAGACCTGCGGTTACGGCCGCTTTGCCCGCCAGCCGGTCGGCCGTGGCGATGGCCAGCGTCCAGGTTCCGTACTGCACGACCACCAAGGCGCCCGACCGCAGCAGCAGGTGCGCCGGATAGCCGTTCACCTTCGGTGCCGTCGCGGTGGCACCCGCATCGGTCTCGGTGCCGACGGTGGTCTTGACCTGCTTCGCGGCCGCGGCCGCTGTTGCGTACTGGGTCAGCGCGATGACCACCGGCGCGGTGCCCTTGGCGTCGGCCTTCGGGTAGTAGCACCGGATCTTGCCGGTGATGCCCCGAAGCGGGTTGGCGACGTCCTTCTTCCGGCTCGACCCGGCACCCACAGTTGCTCCGATAGCCTTCTTCACATCTGAGGGGTCCAGCAGCGACGAGCAGTCGGACGCCAACGGATCCACTTTCACGATCGGCGGTGCGGAGGTCGCCGTCGGCTTCGGCGGTGCGGTTGTCTTCTTGGGCGTCGGGGCGGCAGAGGTCGAACGGGACGTCGATACCGGGCTTGGGGTGCTGGAGGGCGCGGCGACGACCACACTGCTGGGTGGCCCTGCGGCGCCGCTACCGGCTGTACCACCGGTCACGGTGTGGACCACGGTGGTCGTTCGCTGAGCAGTCGTGGAGCCCGAATTGCAACTCGTCAGGGCGAGGGCGAGGGCGAGGGCAGGAAGAAGAATGGCGCGGCGCATGACAACACGGTAGGTCGACGCACCGTGAATGTCTGCTCAACCCGCCGTAACGAACGAACTTGTTGCCAGAGAGCAACTAACGCCGAACGGGGCCGACCTTGTGGTCGGCCCCGTTCGGGCAATGGTCCTACTTCGTACCGGTTCGCACCGGCACGTCCGGGTCGGTCAGTTCCCGGCCAACCGCTCACGGAGCTTGGCAAGCGCCTCGTCGTCGACCAGCGAACCGGCCGGGACCTCCTCGGCGGAGTCTGACGTCGAGGCCGAGGAGTAGTTGCTCGGCTCGGCAGCCTCGGCGTCGGCCTTGATGGCGGCCGCGATCTGCTTGAGGTGGGACTCGTAGACCGTGTGGGCCTCCGAGTACTGCTTCTCCCAGGCTTCGCGCTGCGTGTCGAAGCCTTCGAGCCATTCGCCGGTGGCGACGTCGAAGCCCTCGGGCGGCATGAAGTTACCGGCCTCGTCGTAGTGATCCACGACGCCGTACTGGGCGCGGACCTCGTCGAACTCGGTCTCCGGGGTGATGCCCTCGTTGGCCTGCTTGAGCGACAGCGAGATCCGGCGACGCTCCAGATCGATGTCGATGACGCGGACGAAGATCTCCTCTTCGACGGTGACGACCTGCTCCGGAATCTCCACGTGGCGACCTGCCAGCTCGGAGATGTGCACCAGGCCTTCGATGCCGTCGTAGACGCGGACGAACGCGCCGAACGGAACCAGCTTGGTGACCCTGCCCGGCACGACCTGGCCGATGGCGTGGGTCCGGGCGAAGTGACGCCACGGATCTTCCTGGGTGGCCTTGAGCGACAGCGAGACGCGCTCGCGGTCCATGTCCACGTCGAGAACCTCGACGGTGACCTCCTGGCCGACCTCGACAACTTCGCTGGGGTGATCGATGTGCTTCCAGGACAACTCGGAAACGTGCACCAGCCCGTCGACCCCGCCGAGATCGACGAACGCACCGAAGTTGACGATGGAGGAGACGACGCCCTTGCGGACCTGGCCCTTGGCGAGCTGGTTGAGGAACTCGCTGCGCACCTCCGACTGGGTCTGCTCGAGCCACTGCCGACGCGAGAGAACGACGTTGTTGCGGTTCTTGTCCAGTTCGATGATCTTGGCGTCCAGCTGACGGCCGACGTACGGCTGCAGATCGCGGACGCGCCGCATCTCGACGAGCGAGGCGGGGAGGAAGCCGCGCAGGCCGATGTCGATGATCAGGCCGCCCTTGACGACCTCGATGACGGTGCCCGAGACGACGCCGTCCTCTTCCTTGATCTTTTCGATCGTGCCCCACGCGCGCTCGTACTGGGCGCGCTTCTTGGACAGGATCAGTCGGCCTTCCTTGTCCTCCTTCTGGAGGACGAGGGCTTCGACATGCTCGCCGATCTTGACGACCTCGTTGGGGTCGACGTCGTGCTTGATGGACAACTCGCGCGAGGGGATGACGCCCTCGGTCTTGTATCCGATGTCGAGCAGGACCTCATCGCGGTCGACTTTGACGATGATGCCTTCGACGATGTCGCCATCGTTGAAGTATTTGATCGTCAGATCGATGGCAGCGAGGAAATCCTCTGCCGTCCCGATGTCGTTGATGGCGACCTGCGGGGCGGTGCGGGTGGGTGCGGACATGTGGTGGGGTGCTCCGAGGGATGGGATGGTGGGTGGACGGGGACGGTGTTCGCTCTGCTGCAGCATGGTCGCTGCGCTGCACCGGAAGGCTCGGTTCCGGCCGGAATCACCTGTACCAGGGGACGGCCGGCCCGAACTCACAATGCAGACGACACACTACGCCAGTACAGCAGCGCGACGTGCGCGGGTGCCGGTTCGAGGTACAGGATGGCTCCCATGAACGATCTCGGCACGACCCGCCCGGTACTTCGGCCGGCGGACCAAGCGGTGTCCAGATCGGCCAACCGCCGCTGGTGGGATGCGGACGCGGACGGCTACCACGCCGAGCACGGAGCGTTCCTGGGTGACGCAGATTTCCTCTGGTGCCCGGAGAACCTGCGGGAAGAGCAGGCCCAGCTGCTGGGGAACGTTGCCGGCACTCGAATTCTGGAGGTGGGCTGCGGTTCGGCCCCCTGCTCGCGGTATCTTCTCGGCCGCGGTGCCGAGGTGGTGGCGTTCGATCTGTCGGCGGGAATGCTCGCGCATGCGAGGTCGGCAGCCCTCCGCACCGCCGTCGAGGTGCCGCTGGTCCAGGCCGATGTCTGCGAACTGCCGTTTCGGGAGGGTAGTTTCGATCTGGCGTTCTCCGCTTTCGGCGCGATTCCGTTCGTCGCCGACTCGGCCGGCGCAATGCGCGAGATATCCAGGGTGCTCCGGCCGGGCGGCCGGTGGGTCTTCTCAGTGACGCATCCGATGCGCTGGATGTTCCCGGACGATCCCGGCCAGCGAGGGCTGACGGTGATCCAGTCCTACTTCGATCGCTCCCCCTACGTGGAGGTCGACTCGGAGCAGGTGCCGGTCTACGTCGAGCACCACCGCACACTCGGCGACCGGATGCGAGAACTGGTCGCCGCCGGGTTCGTGCTGGACGACCTCGTCGAGCCGGAGTGGCCGGAGGATTTCGACGGGGTGTGGGGGCAGTGGTCGTCGGAGCGGGGCGCGATGTTCCCGGGAACCGCCATCTTCGTGACCCACCTGGCCTGATCCGCCCGAGTGCCGTTCAGTGCGCCGCCGAGTCCCAGGTGGGCCCGACGCCGACGGACACGTCGAGGTCGACCTCCAGCGGAAACGCACCCGCCATCTCTTCCCGCAGCAGTTGCGTCAAGGGCTCCTGCTCCCCCGGCGCGACCTCGCACAGGAGTTCGTCGTGCACCTGCAGCAGCAGTCGCGACCGTAGGCCTTCGGTGTCCAGACGGCGCTGCACGTTGAGCATGGCCACCTTGATGATGTCGGCGGCGCTGCCCTGGATCGGCGCATTCAGGGCAGCACGTTCGGCCAGCTCCCGGCGCTGTCGATGATCGCTGGTCAGGTCGGGCAGGTAGCGTCGGCGGCCGTAGAGGGTCTGGGTGTAGCCCTCCAGCCGGGCGACATCCACCGCGCGCCGGAGGTAGTCCCGGATGCCACCGAACCTGGCGAAGTAGGCGTCCATCTGCTCGCGGGCTTCTTCGACGCTGATCTTCAACTGGCCGGACAGCCCGAACGCCGATAATCCGTACGCCAGGCCGTAACTCATCGCTTTGATCCGGCGCCGGAGCTCGGGCGTCACCTCCGCGGCCGGTACGCCGAACGCCCGCACAGCCACGGCGGTGTGCAGATCTTCGCCGGACCGGAAGGCGTCGATCAGTCCCGCGTCCTCGGAAAGGTGAGCCATGATGCGCATCTCGATCTGCGAGTAGTCGGCGGTGATCAGATCGACGAAGCCGTCACCGGGAACGAAGGCAGCGCGGATCTGCCTGCCCTCGTCGGTGCGGACCGGGATGTTCTGCAGGTTCGGTTCGGTCGAGGAGAGCCGCCCGGTGGCGGCGATGTTCTGCAGGTACGTCGTATGGATGCGGCCGTCGTCGCCGATCGACTTGAGCAGTCCTTCCACGGTCGACTTGAGCTTGGTCACGTCGCGGTGCCGTAGCAGGTGGGTCAGGAACGGATGCTGAGTCTGCTCGTGCAGCACGGTCAGCGCATCGGCGTCGGTCGTGTAGCCGGTCTTGGTCTTCTTGGTCTTGGGCATGTTCAGCTCGTCGAACAGCACCACCTGCAGTTGCTTGGGTGATCCGAGATTCACCTCGCGGCCCAGCACCTCGTAGGCGGCACTCGCGGCGCTCCGGCCCTCGGCGTCGAAGGTCGACCGCAGGTCCTCCAGGTACTCGGCGTCGACCGCGATCCCGCACCGCTCCATCCGCGCCAGGACGTGCATCACCGGGAGCTCCATCTCGGTGAGCAAGGCCTGCTGGCCGCTCGCCTCGAGTGCGACACCGAGGGCCGTAGCCAGGTCGATCACCGCGAGCGCCTTGATCATCTCGAGACGGTCGGCGGCGATCTCGGCAGCGGCCAGGGGATCGTCGATTTCGCCGGTGGAATCGGACGGATCCGGAAATTCCAGCGTCAACTGTTGCGGCTCCGACGCTTCGTCACGCCCGGCATCCAGGGTCCGGTGCAGGTAACGCTGGACCAGGTCGCCGAGGTCGAAACCGCGCTGTCCGGGAGCCACGAGGTAGGCCGCCAGGGCGGTGTCGCTGGAGATGCCCCCGACCGGCCAGCCGCGTGCGGCCAGCGCGTTGACCGGAGCCTTGAGATCGTGCCCCACCTTGGGTCGATCCGGATCGGCGAGCCAGGCCGCGACGGCCTCGTCGTCGTGTTGGTCCAGGGCTGCGACGTCGATCACCGCGCTGGCGCCAGCGGCATCGGCGACCGCGATCGTGCTCACGTCGCCGCCACCCGGCGCCCACCTACCGCGCAGCGAGAGCCCCACCGTTCCGGCTGCATGGATCGCGAGCCAGCCGGCGACGGCGCCGGTCGCCAGGCGGACCCCGGAGACGTCGAAACCTTCGGTGCTGGTCTCGTCGGCCTGTTCGAAGGTCTCCAGCAGCCGTTCACGCAACACCTTGAACTGAAGGTTGTCGAAGATCTCGTGGACTGCCTCGCGGTCGTACGGCTGCGCCACCAGGTCGATCGGGTCGATGGTCAACTCGACGTCCCGCACCAACTGCGTGAGCCGCCGATTCTGCAATACGCTGGACAGGCTGGCGCGCAATGCATCCCCGGTCTTGCCCGGGATCTCGTCGACCCGGTCCACCAGCTCGCCGAGCGATCCGAATTCGCGCACCCACTTCGCCGCAGTCTTCTCACCCACGCCCGGAATGCCGGGCAGATTGTCGGACGGATCGCCGCGCAAGGCCGCGAAATCCGGATACTGGGCCGGGGTCAGTCCGTACTTGTCCTGGACCTCCTCCGGCGTGAACCTGGTCATGTCCGACACCCCTCGCCTGGGGTACAGGACGGTAACTCCGCTGGTGACCAGCTGCAGCGCGTCCCGGTCCCCGGTGCAGATGCGAACCGCCATGCCCTCCGCCTCGGCCCTGGTGGTGAGGGTGGCGATCACGTCGTCCGCCTCGTAGTTCTCGGCGGTCAGAACCTCGATCCGCAGTGCGGCCAGCACCTCTTTGATCAGCTCGACCTGGCCCTTGAAATCGGTCGGCGAGGCGGAGCGATTCGCCTTGTACTCGGCGAACTCGTCGCTCCGCCAGGTCTGCCGGGAGAGATCGAACGCGACGGCCACGTGCGAGGGCCGCTCGTCGCGCAACAGATTGATCAGCATCGACGTGAAGCCGTAGACGGCGTTGGTCGGCTGTCCTGTCGTCGTGGAGAACTTCTCCACCGGCAGCGCGAAGAATGCCCGGTAGGCAAGCGAGTGCCCGTCCAGCAGCAGCAGGGTCGGTTCTGCCGCTCGGCTCGCAGCACTCTTCTTCGTCGCACCAGCAGTGGCCATCACGGGCCCGAGTCTAAGGTCAATCACCGACAGCCGACCGGCACGAGAGAATCGAGCCCAGCCATGATCAATACGAACGATCTGCAGTATCCATGGAGCGGTCCGATGGCCGGCGAACCGGAGCTGGTTGCGGCGCTGAACGCGGGCCGCGGCGAGTTGGCCGAACGTCTCGGCATCGTCCTGACCGGCGCCGACCAGGACCGCGTCACCGGCACGATGCCCGTGCAGGGCAACCGGCAGCCGTTCGGATTACTGCACGGCGGCGCCAGCGCCGCCCTCGCCGAGACGTTGGGTTCGATTCATGCGGTTCTGGTCGCCGGGCCCGGAGCGACGGCCGTCGGCATCGAATTGAGCTGCTCACACCACCGGTCCGCCAAGGATGGAACCGTCACCGGCGTTTCGACCGCTCTGCAGGTGGGCCGGACCCTGGTGTCCTTCGACATCGTGCTGCGCGACGATGTCGGCCGTCGTATCTGCACCGCCCGGCTCTCCTGCCTGCTGCGACCTCAGCGGGAAACTCGGTCGCCGAGCTGAGCTTTCCGACGGTCCGGTCAGGAAGCGATTTCCTCGCCCAGGTAGGCCGCCCGCACCCGGTCGTCGGCGAGGAGCTCCCGGCCGGTGCCGGAGAGCACGATCTCACCCGTCTCCAGCACATAGCCGCGGTTGGCCAGCGCCAATGCCTGGGCGGCGTTCTGCTCGACCAGCAGCACGGTCGAGCCTTCGGTGTTGATCTCCCTGACGATGTCGAAGATCTGCTTGACGATCAGCGGGGCCAGACCCATCGACGGCTCGTCCAACAGCAGCAGCCGCGGCTTGCCCATCAGGGCACGGCCGATCGCCAGCATCTGCTGCTCGCCGCCGGAGAGTGTGCCGGCCTGCTGCTTGTAGCGCTCCTGCAGACGTGGGAACAGATCGAGGACGTGGGCGAGCACCTTCTCGTCCGGCCTCTTGAACCGGAATGCCCCCATCTCGAGGTTCTCGGCCACTGTCATCCGGGGGAACACATGCCGTCCCTCTGGCACATGACAGATGCCGAGGTGGATGAGCTCGTGCGCCGGAATCCCGTCGATCCGCTGCCCGTCGAACCGGATCTCGCCGAGCGCCGGTCGGAGCATTCCGGACACCGTCTTCTGGGTGGTGGTCTTGCCTGCGCCGTTCGCGCCGAGCAGCGCGACGATCTCACCCTCCTCCACCCGGAAGGAGATGTCCTTCAGCGCTCGAATCGCGCCGTAGCGGACCTCGATCGCGTCGACTTCCAGCAGGCTCATTCGTCCTCCAGGTCCTTCTCGAAATGAATGAGCGACGGGCCTGCGGCCGACAGGTGGCCCTCGGCCAGCTCGGTCGCTGCCTCTTCCTCGCTGCTGCCCAGGTAAGCGGCGATGACCGCAGGATTCTTCTGGATCTGTTCGGGCGTGCCTTCGGCGATCTTCTGGCCGAAGTTGAGCACGACGAGGCGGTGCGCGATCGACATCACGAGCTTCATGTCGTGTTCGATCAGCAACACCGAGACGCCGTCCTCGGCATTGATCTTGGTGATCAAGGTGGCGAGGTCCCGCTTCTCGGCGGGGTTCGTGCCGGCGGCCGGCTCGTCGAGCAGGATCACGCCGGGGTCAGTGCCCAGCGCCCTGGCGATCTCGAGTCGCCGTTGCTCGCCGTAGGCCAGCGAACCGGCCAGATCGTTCGCCCTCGACGTCAGTCCGACCTCTTTGAGCAGCTGGTAGGCGCGGGCCGTGCTCTCCCGCTCCTCACGCCGCTGCCACGGCATGCCGAGCATTGCTGCGACCGGTCCTGACTTCTGCCGCGTTTCGACGCCGACCTTGACGTTCTCCAGGGCGGTCAACGCCGGAAAGAGCCGAATGTTCTGGAAGGTCCGAGCCACGCCGAGCCTATTGACGATGTGCGTCTTCTGCCCGAGGACGCTCACCGGCGAATCCCCGACCCGGGCGGCCAGGTTGATGCTGCCTTCCTGAGGCGTGTAGACGCCGGTGAGCGAATTGAACAAGGACGTCTTGCCGGCACCATTCGGGCCGATCACCGCCAGGATCTCGCCGCGGTACATCTTGAGCGAGACGTTGTTCAAGCTGGTCACGCCGCCGAATCGAAGGGTCACGCCGTCGACGTCGTAGATCACGTCGCGCGGCGCGCCGGCCGTTCCCGACATTGCTGCGGTGGTCGTCATGCCCTTACTCCCATGCCTTCGCCGGCCGGCACAGCGCTCACTTCGGTCTCGGCTCCACCGTGCAGGCCGCGAAGTTCGGTGGCGCGTCGCCGCGCCGGCAACAGCCCCGCCGGCCGGAAGATCATCATCAGCAGCACGACCGCGCCGATCCATATGGTGCGATCGACCGGGGGTACCTGATCCTTGAGGAACTCGGGCAGCCAGGTCAGCACCGCCGCCCCGGCCATGGCGCCGGGCAACGAACCCATGCCGCCGAAGACGACATACGCGACCACCAGGATCGAGTTGTTGAGCACGAAGTTGTCCGGGTTGAAATACCCCACCTGACTGGCGAAGAAGACGCCGGCCAGACCCGAGGTGGAGGCGCCGATGGCGAAGGCCATGAGTTTGATCTTCGTGGTGTTGACCCCGGTCGCCTGCGCCGCGATCTCGTCCTCCCGGATGGCCGCCCAGGCCCTTCCGAGCCGGGACCTCTCCAGCCTGGTGAACAACACCACGACCAGAATGATGATGACCAACAGCAGATACCAGTACTGGAGTTGGTTCAGGCCCCATTGCAGCCGCACGAAACCGATATCGATCACCGGATGCGGAACCTGCGGCGACGGTCCGCGGGTGGAGTTCGTCACGCTGTCCGCGTTCACCGCGACGATTCGGATGATCTCGCCGAAGCCCAGCGTGACGATGGCCAGATAGTCGCCGCGCAACCGCAGCGTCGGTGCACCGAGCGCCAAACCGGCGAGTAGGCAGACCGCGATGGCGAAGGGGATGGCCAGCAACGGTGTCATGAGCAACCAGGATGGCGGTTTGATCGGCAACGAGCCGACCAGATACGCCGTGACGTACGAGCCGATGGCGTAGAAGGCAATGAATCCCAGGTCGAGCAGACCGGCCCAGCCGACGACGACGTTGAGGCCGACGGCAAGCAAAACATAAATCCCGATCTGCGAGACCAGCACGGACTGCCAGAAGGCGGTTGCGGTCGGCGGATAGAAAAGCGCAACGGCGAAGACGGCGAACAACACCGTCTTACCGGAGCCGAGGCCGGAAAGCACTCCGCCGAGTTTGTCCGAGGACGCAGATCCGGCGGGTGTCGACCCCGCCGGCAGCGAGCCGGCCGAGGGCGATCCGCCCGACAATCCCGATCGGACGCCTTTTGCCATGCGGCCGCTGGTACCTGCGATCACCCCGGCACCGGCCAGCAGGAAGAACGCACCGCAGGTCATCCACCCACCGGTTCCCAGGTTCTGCCATGGCCCGGTGGCCTGATCGAGGTTCTTGGTAGCACCGAGCGCGCTGACCGCGTACATGGTGTTCAGGGTGATGACGAGCGAGACGACGCCGAGCGCGGCCGCCACCCAGCCGAGAACGGGAATGCGCAGATAGGTGGCAGCGGCAGCGGCGATCAGGGTGGCTCCGAACAGAACGAAGCCGAGCCAGCTCAGGTACTGCGCGGCGATCGGTGCAAGCCCCTGGCCGGCGAACGTGGATCCGGTGTCGACCAGCGTCGCATTGGAGTTCCCTGGCGAGAACCAGGTGGCCGACGCCAGTCCGATGATGCCCGCGACCGCCCCGAGCGCAGCCAGCACCAAACCAGGTCGCCAGTTCAGGACGCGACCCAGGAACCCCTGCGAATCGGCGACGTCACCCTCCGACAGCGCAATGGTCACTGCGGCGCAGAACACCGTGAGGTACCCGATCACCGCCGACCCGGCACCGAGCGAATGATCGATTCCCTGCACCAGGTCCGAGATCGCCGAATGGGAGACCACCGCCAGCACGATGCCGAACAGGGCGAGTGCCGCAGTCGCCCAGGCCAGAACGGATTTTCTGAGCACGATCGCCGCGCCACCGATCACCAGCACCAGAGCCAGCAGCGCCCAGGCCAACCAGCCGAAGAACAGCTTCGCCAGCGGCGCCAGACCGTTGGCGGTGGCCGCCATGTCGCTGACGTCGCTGAACTTTCCGGTGCCGACCGAGTCGTTCCATTTGAGCAGGGTCTGGGCCGCAAGCACGGTGATGACACCGATGGTCAGCGGTCGGACCCCCGGTCGGTGCAGGTAGGGCGAGATCTTCGGCCAGAACGTGAGCAGGACGAAGACGAGCAACCCGATGCCCAGGAACAGGAAGATGCGCGGAGCAAAGATCGCCTGGCGGAAGGCGTACCCGTAGTCGTCCTGGGTGCCTTCCTGCGGGCCGATCATCAGGGCCAGGAAGAAGCCGAGAAACAGACAGGCCAACAGTCGCTTGATCGTGGGCGAGGGGAATCCTTCCCTTCGTCGCACGGTCTTGGTTGCGATCGAACTCATGCGGCCCTCCCAAGACGCTCGCCGAGGATGCCGGTAGGTCGGAACACCAGCACGAGCACCAGCACCACGAAGGCGACCACGTCGGTCCAAGCCGTCCCGATGAAGGGCAGCGTCGGTATCAAAACCTCGACGACGCCCAACAACAGACCACCGATCATGGCTCCTCGAATGTTCCCGATGCCGCCGAGAACAGCCGCGGCGAAGGCCTTGATGCCCGGCTGGAAGCCCATGGTGTTGGAGAAGACGAAGGCGGTGCCGAAGAGGAAGCCGGCTGCTCCGCCCAGCGCCCCGCCGATGATGAAGGTGCGAGAAATGGTCTTGTCGATGTCAATACCCATCAGCGCGGCCGTCGGCGCGTCCTCGGCAACTCCGCGGATGCTACGACCGAGTTTGGTACCCGACACCAGCCGGTCCAGGAACAGCATCATGGCCAGCGCGGACACGATGATGACGACCTGCAGGATCTTCACCTCGGCTCCGAACAACCGGAACAGGACGTAGTCCGTGTTGAAATAAGTTGGAAACTGGTTGTTGGTGAAGCGGTTGAACAACTTGCCCGCCAGCGAGAACAGCAGGAAGGACATCCCGATGGCGCTGATGAGGAAGGCCAGCTTCGGCGCGCCGCGCTTTCGAAGCGGTCGGTAGGCCACCCGTTCCAACCCCCAGGCGACCAATGCACCGACCAGACCACCGGTACCGAGGCCGAGCAGGAAGATGAGCGGTACCGCCCAACCGGGAGTCGACGACCCGTCACCGGTCACCCACGAGACGATGATGTAGCTGCCGAAGGCGCCGGACATGAAGACCTCGCTGTGCGCGAAGTTGATGAGTTGCAGCACACCGTAGACGAGGGTGTAGCCGAGGGCGATCAACGCGTACATCGATCCGCGGGTGAGCCCGGAGATCAGATAGGTCATGAAATCAGACATCGAGCGCCTTCCGAACAGTCGAGCAGGTGGCAGTCGGACAGACCAGACGTGGGTGCAGGGGCGACCACCTGTGTCCGGAGAACAGCGAACGGGGCGCCGCAGGTCGGAAATCGGCCGGCGGCGCCCCGAGAACTCGACAGGTGGCGATCAGCCAGAGTCGGGCGTCAGCTCTGGGACTTGATGTCTCCGACGAGCTGGATGCTGCCCTTCTTCTGCTGATACAGGTTGATCACCTGCTGCTGGACCTCACCATTCTTCTGGAACTTGATCTGCGTGGTGATGCCCTTGTAATCGAGCGCATTGACACCGGCAAGCACATCCTTGCGGGTTACCACACCCTTGGCTGCCAGGGTCTTGATCACCGAGATCAGCGCATTGGCGGCGTCATAGGCCTCCGGCGAATACGTCGACGACGCGATGTTGAACTTCTTCTTGTACGCGGCCTCGAACTCCTTCGCGGCCGGCGCGACGGTGGCATCGAGGCAGCCGCAGGAGAAGTACCAGCCGTCGCCGGCCGCGCCGGCCCCCTTGGTGAACACGGTCGACTTGCCGCCGTTGCCGGTCACGGTCAACCCGGTGAACCCAGCCGACTTCAGCGCCTTCGCGAAGAGCGAGGCCTGGGCGTCGTAGCCGCCGTAGAACATGGCCTGCACGCCGGCAGACTTCACGGTCTGCGAGATCGCGCTGTAGTCCGTCGTCTTGGCATCGACGCCCTGACGCTGGACGGTGACGCCCTTGGACTTGAGCTCCTTCTCGACGTCGTCGCCCACGCCCTTGCCGTAGTCCGACAGGTCGTCGACGACGAAGACCTTCTTGGCCTTCTTGGCCAACCAGTCAGCGGCCTGCTGACCTTCGACGGAGTCCGGCGGGACGATCCGGTGGAACGAGGTGAATCCGAGACTGGTCAGCGTTCCGTTGGTCGCCGACGGGCTGATGACGGCGAGATTCGCGTCACCGTAGGTCTTGCCGACCGCCTTGGTGGCGCCCGAGAAGCTGGGGCCGACCACGCCCAGGACCAGAGGATCCTGCAGCAGGGTGGTTGCCGCGGCCGGCGCCTTGTCCGGAAGCCCGACATCGTCGGACTTGACGAGTTCCAGCTTGAACCCGAGGTCGCCCTTGGCATTCGCCTGATCGACGGCGACTTCGGTCGCGTTGACCTCATTGATGCCCAGCTGCTGGTTGTCGCCCGACAGCGGACCCTCGAAGCCGATCTTGTAGGTCTTGTTGCCGGCCGGAGCCGGGGCGGCGCTGGACGCCTTGCTGGCAGAAGGCGCGCCGGAGGCGGCGGGCGCTCCGGAGGCAGCCTGCGCTCCGGAAGCAGCCGGCGCCGCGCCACTCGGGCTGGTGCCTGCCGTCGTGGAGTTGGAGCACGCGGCCAGAGCCATCGCACCGACTACGCCGATCGCGGCGATTTTCGCCAAAGAACTACTTCGCACTGACATTTCTCCTTCGGTTCCGGCCCTCTTCGATCGAAGGTCGCGTCATCTAGCATGGCGACCGAACTGCCGCCATGTGTCTTTCGGTGCTGGTCCGCTGCAAAGTTGCACCGTAGCGTCTGTGGCGCAGGTAACAACTCATTCGGCGCGGCGCTACGCCGATTGTGACCAAATCGCGTCCAACGGAGTGTCGCCATTCGATGACCCGACAGCCGGACCGGACCGGAGCCGGTCAAGCCTTGCTGCCCAGACCCTCCAGAACAGCCTGCGCCACCGCTTGCATGGAGGTCCGCCGATCCATCGCCGTGCGCTGGATCCAGCGGAAGGCATCCGGCTCGGTCATCTTCTGGTTGGTCATCAGCAGTCCCTTCGCCCGATCGACCAGCTTGCGGGTCTCCAGGCGCTCGGTGATGTCGGAGACCTCCTCGCGCAGGGCGATCATCTCCGCGTACCGTGCCACCGCCAACTCGATCGCGGGCAGTAGATCGGCCGGCGAGAACGGCTTGACCAGATATGCCATGGCTCCGGCATCTCGGGCACGCTCGATCAGATCGCGTTGCGAGAACGCGGTCAGCATCACCACCGGCGCGATCTGCTCCGACACGATCTGGGCCGCGGCGTCGATACCGTCCATCTTGGGCATCTTCACGTCGAGGATCACCAGATCGGGTTTGAGCTTCTTCGCCAGCGCTACCGCCTCTTCGCCGTCCCCGGCCTCTCCCACGACCTCGAAGCCTTCCTCCGCCAACATCTCGGCAAGATCCAGCCTGATCAGGGCCTCGTCCTCTGCGATGAGGACGCGACGCGGACTGGTCATCAGCCACCTCCCGGTTGACACGAACCAACTTCGCGGTCGCTCGTCGACCGCTGTCGGAGCCTACCCAGAGCATGTGACCGCCGTGTGACGCCGATACCTCTCACCGGCCCGTGGCCTCGCCCCGGCTTCGCGTCACCGGCCCGTGGCCTCGCCCCGGCTTCGCGTCACCGGCCCGTGGCCTCGCCCCGGCTTCGCGTCACCGGCCCGTGGCCTCGCCCCGGCTTCGCGCAAATCCGACTTCGGTGGGCAGGTAAGCTGTGGTCGACCCGTCAGCGGGTCGCCTGCCCCCGTATCCCAATTGGCAGAGGAAGCGGATTCAAATCCCGTTTAGTGTCAGTTCGAGTCTGACCGGGGGCACTGGTACATCACGCGTGGTCGCGGTAGGTGTCGGCCTGGCCGATCACTCCGTCCGGGCCGAACTCGGCCAGATAGGCGCCCAATGCTCTATCCAGGGCGGTGGCGCTCTCGGGTCGATCACCTTCTCGCAGGCCTTTGAGCAACTCGTCCAATTCGTTGCGTAGACCGCCGAGGCCCCACTGTGCGGGTAGGTCCGCGAGCCGCTGTTTGGCATGGGTCGCATTCAGATCGAGCAGCTTGTTCAGGTTCGCTACGTCCTGCGCAGACATCGCATCCGGTTCGTCGTGGGTCATCGGGTCCTCCTGTTGGCCGGCGTTCAGTGCACAGTTTGCCCCTACAGCTCCGGATTGGGATCGCTCACCGGCTGCGAGATCTGCTTCGACTTCGGCTTCCCGGGCGCACCTCTGGCTGCCGCAGCCGCTGCCAGGCTGGTGACCGCGATGCTGATCAGCGCGGCAGCCAGAATCGCGCCGCCCTCCGCCGGCGCGAGCAGCCCAGTGCGGGTACCGATCGTCACGGCGGCCACCGGAACGCCCAGTTGCGCGCCGGCGAGCAGGGCGAGCGGCAACGGCTGGCCCACCAGTCGGGCGGCGCCGTGGATCACGGCCGTACCGAACGCCAGCAGCAGCGCGACGCCCAACATCCTGGGATGGCTGCCGATGGCGCGCAGGTCAAGGGTTGCTCCTAGCCAGACGAAGAACACCGGCGAGAGGAATCCGTCGCTGATCGAGAACAACTGCCTGGCCAGCCTTCTGGGCGGCCCCTGGACGGCGAGGATGATTCCGGCGAGAAAGCCCGCCAACATGATGGAGACCCCCAGCGCCACGGCCAGGCCGCCCAGCGCGAAAACCAGGGTCAGATTCCACCGCAGCTCGAGCCCGAAGTGCCGGCGCTTTGAGAACTTCTCCAACCGCCGCCAGAGTCCCGATCGCCGCAGGGTCACCGTGACGGCCAGCGCCAGGGCGCCGGCTCCGATCAGAGCCAACGCCCCGAGTCCGGCACTCAACGCTCTGGCGGGGTTCTCTGCCAGTGGCAACGCCACGATGCACACCGTGTCGGCGACCGCGACCTGGACGATGGTCGCCAGTACGCGATCTCCCGACAGACCCGCACCATCCATCACCGGCATCACCAGCGCCGCAGAGCTCGAGGCGAGCAGCACCGCGTACAGCAGATAGTGCCCCGTTCCGCCGACCGCGGCGATCGCGAGGCCGGCGGGGACGGACAGCACGCCGACACCCGCGGCCAGGCCCACTCCCCTGCCCAGCTGCGACCGCAACTCCCGCTGCCGAATCGGCAGATGGCTCCCGGCGACGAGCATGACGAGGGCGAAGCCGGCCGAGGCCAGGAAGGACAGCACCGGGTCGTCCGACTTGATCAGGCCCATACCGGTCCGGCCGGCCAGCACCCCGACGAAGATCTCACCGACCACCACCGGAACCCGGAATCTGGACGGCGCGGCCAGCGCCGGTCCGGCCAGCCCGACCGCCAGCACCAGAGCCAAGCCGGCGAGCGTCACTGCGCAACCTCCTCCAGAGGAGCAGCCAAAATGCACTCCGGACCATATGGCACCGCCCGGCCCCCGGGTAACGCTGCGTCAGTCGACGCGGACCAGACCTTCCTGGACCACCGTCGCCAGCATGGAGCCGTCGGCCGCGAAGAAGTGGCCGCTGGCCAGCCCGCGAGAGCCCGAAGCGCTCGGCGAGTGCGTGTCGTACAACACCCATTGATCGACCCGAATGGGCCGGTGGAACCACATCGCATGGTCCAGTGACGCGAGCTTGACGGTCTTCCAGGAACCGCCAAGGCCATGAGTGGTCAGGATGGAGTCCAGCAGCGTCAGGTCGGACAGGTAGGCCAGCATGCAGACGTGCAGCAGCTGATCGTCGGGCAGGTGCTCGTAGCTGCGGAACCACACCTGGCTGCGCGCACCGGATTCCGGCTCGGCGCCGGTGTTCCACGGCGGTTCGTTCACGTAGCGGACGTCGAAGGGCCGGGGAATACGACGAAAGGCCGCCAGCGGCGCCGAAGCAGCCGCGACGCGCTCGGCGAACGTGGGCAGCTCTTCGGGCGGAGCAACCGTCGGCATCGGATCGCCGTGGTCCACGCCGTCCTGGTCCAGCTGGAACGAACTGGACAACGTGAAGATCGGTTTTCCGTGCTGGATCGCGACGACTCGGCGCGTGGTGAACGACTGACCGTCCCTGGTCCGGTCGACCTCGAAGACGATGGGAACGGCCGGATCGCCGGGGCGAAGGAAGTAGGCGTGCAGCGAGTGCACCCGGCGTTCGGCGGCAACCGTGCGTCCGGCCGCCGTCAGTGCCTGCGCGGCGACCTGGCCACCGAAGACCCGCATGGTCGAGTTCTCCGGCGAGACCCCGCGGAAGAGGTCGTCCTCCAACCGCTCCAGATCGAGCAGGGAGATCAGGCCGGCGACGGCGGCCCGACCCTGGTCCGCCGACATCTCGCCGGACGTCCGGGCATTCGGTTCATTCACGGCACACACCGTAACCGCAGCGGCTCAGTCCTTGTAGCCGAGGCGGTGCACCCGGATCAGGTTGGTCGATCCGGACGTGTTGGGCGGCGAACCGGCCACGATGACGACGGTGTCGCCCTCGGAATAACCGGGCACCTGCAGCATTGCGGCGTCGACCAGGGTGACCATCTCGTCGGTCGAGTCGACCGACTCCACCTGGAAGGTCTTCGTACCCCAGGTCAGCGCCAGCTGACGACAGGTGGCTTCCAGCGGGGTGAAGGCCAGCAGCGGCAACGGCGTATGCAGCCGGGCCAACCTGCGCACCGTGTCACCGGACTGGGTGAAGGCGACCAGAGCTTTCGCCTCGAGGCGCTCTCCGATGTCGCGCGCCGCGTAGGACAGCACGCCGCGCTTGGTGCGGGGCACGTGGGTCAGCGGCGGCACGACTGTGCTCTCCGCCTCCACCGCCTCGATGATCCTGGCCATGGTGGCGACCGTGACGAACGGGAACTTGCCGACCGAAGTCTCGCCCGAGAGCATGACGGCGTCGGCGCCGTCGAGCACGGCATTGGCCACGTCGGACGCCTCCGCCCTGGTCGGCCGGGAGTGTTCGATCATCGATTCCAGCATCTGGGTCGCGACGATGACCGGCTTGGCGTTCTCCCGAGCGATCTGGACCGCGCGCTTCTGCACCAGCGGAACCTGCTCGAGCGGAAGCTCGACGCCCAGGTCACCGCGGGCCACCATGATGCCGTCGAATGCGAGCACGATCGCCTCGAGATTGGCGACGCCCTCGGGCTTCTCCAACTTGGCGATCACCGGCACCCGAGTCGCACCGACCTCGTCGATCACGGCGTGCACCAGGTCGACGTCGGCAGGTGACCGGACGAACGACAGGGCGATGAAGTCGACGCCGAGAGAAAGAGCGAACTTCAGGTCGGCGATGTCCTTCTCGGACATGGCCGGGACCGAGACGTTCATCCCGGGAAGCGAGATGCCCTTGTTGTTGGACACCGGGCCACCTTCGGTGACGGTGCAACGGACGTCGTTGCCCTCGACCGAGGTGACCACGAGACCGACCTTGCCGTCGTCGATCAGCAGGCGATCGCCCGGCCTGGCATCATTCGCCAGACCCTTGTAGGTGGTGGACACCCGATCCGCGGTACCAAGAAGGTCGTCGACGGTGATGGTCACGGTGGTGCCGGTTTCCCAGACGTGCGGGCCGTCCGCGAAGCGACCCAGGCGGATCTTGGGGCCCTGCAGATCGGCGAGGATGCCGACGGTCCTGCCCAACTTCTCGGCCGCGGCCCGGACATGACCGTGCACGGCCTGATGATCGGCGTAGTCGCCGTGGCTGAAGTTCATCCTGGCCACGTTCATGCCCGCTTCGATCAGCGACGTGATGGCTTCTTCCGAAGAGGTGGCTGGGCCCAGGGTGCAGACGATTTTTGCGCGACGATCCATGGGAGGAGCGTAACCGCTTTCTGAACCGATTCCGTCATCGGGCTCACAGGCTTCACCCGCACTTCATCCGACCGGCGCCGATCCGGCGACCGGTCAGCGCAGAGCGACCGCGGTCGGAACCAGCGGATCCGGCAGGCTGGATCCGCCGGACAGGTACGCATCGACTCCCGCCGCCGCGGACCTACCCTCGGCAATCGCCCAGACGATCAACGACTGGCCACGACCGGCGTCACCGGCCACGAAGACTCCGGGAATGTTGGTCATGTAGTCGTCGTCGCGGTTGATCGTGCCGCGATCGGAGATGTCGATGCCGAGATCGTCCAGCAACCCTGCCCGTTCCGGACCGACGAAACCCAGCGCCAACAGCACGAGGTCGGCCTGCAGGTGCGTCTCGGTGCCGGCCGACGGGATGAACCCGGAACCGACCCGTTTGCCCTCCACGAGGTGCAGGCCGGTCACCCGTCCCGCCTCGCCCTCGAAAGACGTCGAGTTCACTCCGAACACCCGCCGGCCGCCTTCTTCGTGGGCCGCCGAACTACGCAACAGCAACGGGTAGACCGGCCAGGGCGTCGACGCATGCCGCGTCATCGGGGGCTGGAGGTGGATGTCGAGCTGGGTCACCGAAGCGGCGCCCTGGCGCAGCGCAGTGCCGTAGCAGTCGGCGCCCGTGTCGCCGCCGCCGATGATCACCACATGCTTGCCCGACGCGTCCAGGGCGGCCACCGGTGGACTACCTTCCAGCACCTTGTTCGCCTGGACCAGATAAGCCATCGCCAGCTCGACACCCTCGAATCGGCGCCCCTGCACCTGCAACTCACGAGGAACGGTGGAGCCGGTCGCGATCACGACGGCGTTGAACCTCCGGCGCAGATCGGTGACGGAGAGATCGATTCCCACTGCGCAGTGGGTGATGAAGCGCACTCCCTCGGCGGCCAGTTGAGCCAGCCGGGCATCCAGCACCGCACGGTCCATCTTGAACTCCGGAATGCCGTAACGCATCAGGCCACCGATGCGACCGTCGCGTTCGAATACGACGACCTCGTGCCCGGCGCGGGCCAGCTGCTGCGCGGCGGCCAGACCGGCGGGGCCGGAACCGACGACCGCCACCTTCTTTCCGGTGGAGACAGCAGCAGGATGCGGTACCAGGGCATTCCCGTCGGCGATCGCCCGGTCGGCGATCTGCTGCTCGACCACCTTGATCGCCACCGGGTCGTCACCGATGCCCAGCACGCACGCACCCTCGCACGGCGCCGGGCACAACCGACCGGTGAACTCCGGGAAGTTGTTCGTCGCGTGGAGACGCTCGGACGCGTCGTCCCAACGCCCGGTACGGACCAGTTCGTTCCACTCCGGAATAAGATTGCCCAGCGGACATCCCTGATGGCAGAACGGGATTCCGCAGTCCATGCAGCGGGCTGCCTGAACCTTCGTTTCCGGTTCCGAGAACGGCTCGTAGACCTCGTTCCAGTCCCGCAATCGCAGCGGAACCGGGCGCCGAGCGGGTGTCGCGCGCTCATATTTGAGGAAACCGAACGGATCAGCCACGGGAAGCCTCCATGATCAAATCGTCGGCGTCCGCGCCGGTTTCCACCGCACGGGCCTGCAGAGCCAACACCTTGCGGTAGTCCCTTGGCATCACCCGGGAGAACCTCTTCGATGCCGTGGGCCACGCGGCGAGCAGGGCCGTCGCGATCGGGGATCCGGTATAGCGGGCGTGGTCCGCGACCACTTCGCCGAGCCAGATCAGATCGTCGTCCCCTGGCTCGTCCAGATCGGCCAGTTCGGTATTGACCGTGGCCGGGTCGGCGTCCAGCAGATAGGCGATCCCGCCACTCATTCCGGCTGCGGCATTGCGCCCGGTACGGCCGAGAATGACCACCCGCCCGCCGGTCATGTACTCCAGCGCATGATCGCCGGCGCCCTCGGTGACCATCAGCGCACCGGAGTTGCGGACGGCGAAGCGTTCGCCCACCCGACCGCGCAGGTACAGCTCGCCAGAGGTCGCGCCGTAGCCGATGGTGTTGCCCGCTATCACCTGAATCTTGGACCCGGGGGCCTGGGCCGGCGAGTTCTCCGCCGGGCGCACCGCGATGCGGCCGCCGGACAGCCCCTTGGCCACGTAGTCGTTGGCGTCGCCGGTCAGGGTGATGCTGATTCCGGCTGGCAGGAACGCACCGAGCGACTGCCCGGCGGTCCCGGTCAACGCGATGCGGATGGTGTCGGGCGCCAAACCGTCCGGCCCGAAGCGCCGAGTCACCTCCGAGCCCAGCATGGTGCCGACGGTGCGGTCGACGTTACGAACGTCGAAAGTCAGCTCCACCTCGCTGCCGTCCTCGAGAGTCTTCGCCGCGGCCGCGATCAACCTGGAATCGAGCGTGTTCGACAGATCGTGCTGTGCCGGGTTGGTGCAGGAGTGCCCTGCATCCACGTCCGCAACCGCCAGCAGCGGCGCCAGATCGAGCCCGCGGGCCCGGTGATGGTCCACCGCCGGGGCGATGTCGAGCAGCTCGGCATGGCCGACGGCTTCGGTGACCGATCGAAAGCCAAGGGCGGCAAGATATTCGCGCACCTGCTCCGCCAGGAACAGGAAGAAGGTCTCGACGAACTCGGGCGTGCCGGTGAAGCGCTCCCGTAGCACCGGGTTCTGAGTTGCGATGCCGACCGGGCAGGTGTCCAGATGACAGACACGCATCATCACGCACCCGGCGACGACCAGCGGGGCGGTGGCGAAGCCGAATTCCTCCGCACCCAGCAACGCGGCGATGATCACGTCGCGGCCGGTCTTGAGACCACCGTCCGCTTGCAGCCGCACCTGCTCGCGCAGACCGTTCAGCCGCAGCGTCTGCTGCGCCTCGGCCAATCCCAGTTCCCAGGGTTGGCCGGTGTGTTTGAGGGAGGTCAGTGGAGCAGCGCCGGTACCGCCGTCGTATCCGGCGATGATCACCAGATCGGCGTGCGCCTTGACCACACCGGCGGCGACCGTTCCGACGCCAGGCTCGGCGACCAGCTTCACCGAGACGGCGGCCCGCGGGTTGGCGTTGCGCAGATCGTGGATCAGTTGCTTGAGATCCTCGATGGAATAGATGTCATGATGCGGCGGCGGCGAGATCAGTCCGACGCCGGTCGTCGCGTGCCGGGTCTTGGCGATCCAGGGATACACCTTGTTGCCGGGAAGTTGGCCGCCCTCCCCCGGTTTCGCGCCCTGCGCCATCTTGATCTGGATCTCGTCCGCATTGACCAGATACGCACTGGTGACGCCGAACCGGCCGGAGGCGACCTGCTTGATCGCCGAGCGCCGGCGCGGATCCAGCAGTCGCTCGACGTCCTCGCCACCCTCGCCGGTGTTCGACCGACCGCCCAGCCTGTTCATCGCGATGGCCAGCGTCTCGTGAGCCTCGATGGAGATGGAACCGTAGGACATCGCGCCGGTGACGAAGCGCTTCACGATCTGCTCGACCGGCTCGACCTCGGACAGCGGCACCGGGGTTCGGACATCGGTGCGCAGACCGAACAGCCCCCGCAGCGTTCCGCCCTTGCGGGACAGCTCGTCGACGGTGTCGGCGTAGCGGCGGAACACCGAGACCTGCTTGGTCTTGGTGGCGTGCTGGAGCAGATAGACGGTCTCCGGATTGAACAGGTGGATCTCGCCCTCGCGGCGCCACTGGTATTGCCCGCCGGTCTCCAGGCCGCGGTGTTCCCGGACCGCCGCGTTGTCGACGAAGGCAAGGGAATGCCGCTGCAGGATGTCGTCGGCGAGAACGCCGAGGTCGCTGCCGCCGGTCCGGGAAGTGGTTCCGGTGAAGTACTCCGACAACACGCTCTCGTCGATGCCGAAGGCGGCGAAGACCTGCGCCTGCCGGTAGGAACCGACTGTGGAGATGCCCATCTTGCTCATCACCTTGAGCACCCCCTTGCCAAGGGCGTAGATCAGGTTCTTCGCGGCCCGAGCCGGTGTCGCCTCGCCGATGAGTCCGGTCACCGCAAGGTCCTCGGCGGATTCCAGCGCCAGATACGGGTTGACCGCACCCGCTCCGTATCCCAGGAGCAGCGCCACATGGTGCACCTCGCGGGCGTCGCCGGTTTCGGTGATCAGGGCGACCTTCGTCCTGGACTTCTGCCGAACCAGGTGCTGGTGTACGGCCGAGGTCAGCAGCAGCGACGGGATCGGTGCGCGCCTGGCATCGCAGTCGCGGTCGGAGAGCACCAGGATCCGGGCGCCGGCGGCGATCGCGTCGTCGGCTTCCTTGCGGCATCGCTCGAGTGCAGACGCAAGCGCCACCCCGCCACCGTCGACGTCGTAGAGGCCGGAGATGACGGCCGCCGCGAAGCCGGCCATGTTGCCGTCGGAGTTGACGCCGATGAGCTTGGCGAGATCGTCGTTGTCGATGACCGGGAATGGCAGCGCGATCTGCCGGCAGGAGCTGGGCGACGGCTCGAGCAGGTTCATCTCCGGGCCGATGATGCTCGCCATGCTGGTGACCACCTGCTCGCGAATCGCATCCAACGGCGGGTTCGTCACCTGGGCGAACAGCTGGGAGAAGTAGTCGAAGAGCAGCCGCGGTCTGGCCGACAGCACCGCCTCCGGCGTGTCGGTGCCCATGGACCCGATGGCTTCGGCGCCGTTGGCCGCCATCGGCGACAGCAGCAGACGCAGATCCTCCTCCGTGTAACCGAACACCTGCTGGCGTCGCAGTACCGCGTCGTGGGCGGTGACCACGTGCTCCCTGGCCGGTAGCGCCTCGAGGGGAACCAGGCCGGCATGAACCCAGTCCGCGTAGGGATGCTCTGCGGCCAGCGAGGCCTTGACCTCGGTGTCGTCCACGATGCGCCCGGCGACGGTGTCGACAAGGAAGATCCGGCCGGGCTGCAGTCGGCCCCGCTCGACGACCTTCTCCGGCGGAATCGGCAACACGCCGGCCTCGCTGGCCAGTACGACGGTGTCGTCGCTGGTCAGCCACCATCGACCCGGGCGCAGCCCGTTGCGGTCGAGGACCGCTCCGAGCAGTCGACCGTCGGTGAAGGTGACGCAGGCCGGGCCGTCCCAGGGCTCCATCAGCGAAGCATGGAATTCGGCGAAGCCGCGCACGGCCGGATCCATCGTCTCCCGGCTGTTCTCCCACGCCTCCGGAATCATCATCAACACCGCATGCGGCAACGTTCGTCCACCGAGGTGCAGTAGCTCGAGCACCTCGTCGAAGGACGCCGAGTCCGATGCTCCGGGCTGACAGATCGGGAACACCCTGGACAGGTCGCCGGGGATCAGGTCGGTGGCCAACAGCGCCTCGCGGGCACGCATCCGATTGCGGTTGCCCCGGACGGTGTTGATCTCGCCGTTGTGCGCGATGAACCGGAACGGATGTGCCAGCGGCCACGCCGGAAAGGTGTTGGTGGAGAAGCGGGAGTGCACGATGACGATCGCGCTCTCCACCCGCTCGTCGCGGATGTCGTCGAAGAAGGCCGGCAGCTGCCGGGTGGTCAGCATGCCCTTGTAGACCAGGGTGCGACTGGACAGGGACGGAAAATAGATTCCGAGGCCATCGTCGCCGGCGGTTTCGTGCTCGGAGCGCTTGCGCACGGCGTACACGAGGCGATCGAGGGCCACTCCGTACGGACGCCGACCGTCGGCGCCCGCGGGCGCGGCCAGGAAGACCTGCTCGAATGCGGGCATCACGCCCAACGCCATCTGCCCGACGCCGGACTCGACCGGATTCGTCGGAACGGTGCGCCAGCCCAACAGTTCCAGGCCCTCCTGCGCGACGATCTCCGCGATGACAGCCTTGGCTCGCGCCCGTTCGTCCTCGGCGGGTGGCAGAAAGGCGATACCGACCGCGAAGGCGCAGCCGTCCGGCTCGGTGCCGTCGGCGGAAACCGCGACCGGCAATTCGAAATCGACGACGGCGCGCAAGAACCGTTCCGGCACCTGGAACAGGATTCCGGCGCCGTCACCCACGCTCGGGTCGGCGCCCGCAGCGCCGCGGTGTTCCAGATTGATCAGTGCCGTGATGCCGTCGGCGACGATCTTGTTGCTTCGACGGCCCTTGATGTCCGCGACTGCGGCAACGCCGCAGGAATCTCGTTCGAAGGCAGGATCGTACAAACCCTGGGAAATCGGAACCGCCGAATACTTCACGGCAAGCCTCCCGTCGTCGGCTGCGCACCACCCCGGCTCGTCGAGGAGCCGGCGGACCGGGGCAGCGGGTGATGATGTCAATGGCGGCAATGCTGGTGCGGTGACCGAGATGGACTTCACCACCTGGGTGGTCCGGAAGGTGTTCCGCCGGCCGACACTGGTGGGCCGGCGGCGAACGCCTCAGGGGAGCCGGCATTGCACGGGTCGTCCGTGGTGCGCCGACGGACCTCTCCGAATGCGGTGAGGTCCTGTTGAGGTCCATCGCCCTTCAAGGACTTCTACTCTCGAAGTGAAACGATCACCAGGACGGCGGCGGCCCAGTTAACAGCAGGTTACAGGACTTCTGCGAAACGAACTATCCCCTCGCCCGGCGACCGGATCACATGCAGCGCGTTCCACGCAACGATCAGTCGGTGGCACCGCTGTCGGTAGATTTCGCCGCCGGCATCCGATCGGCCGCACCTTCCGCTCCAGGCCCGATCGAGGCCGTACCGGATGTGGTCGAGGCCGTACCGGATGTGGTCGAGGTCGTATCGGATGTGGACGTGGTCGCATCGGGTGTGGACGTGGTCGTATCGGGTGTGGACGTGGTCGTGTCGGATGTGGTCGTGGCTGTCTCGTCGGCTCTGTCCGTCTGCGAATGGCCCGCTGCTTCCGGCAGTTTCGGCGGCCGACCGACCAGCATCGCCGGGTCTTCCCTGCCGACACGCCGCCGCGCAACGAGGATGACGACGGCCACCACGAACATCACGATGGACGTGAACACGTTGATGCGCAGGCCAAGGAAGTGGTTCGCCGTATCGATCCGCAACATCTCGATCCAGCCACGGCCAAGGGTGTAACCGGCGACGTACAGCCAGAAAACCTGGCCGCGGCCCAGGCGGAAGCGTCGATCTGCCCAGATCAGCAGCGCTGCGACACCCAGGTTCCACAGCAGCTCGTACAGGAAGGTCGGTTGGTAGGTCCCACAGAGGACCGTCGGATCAGCCTTGATGTAGTCGGTCGGAAACTCCGGTGCGATGTTCGCAGGGCCACAACCGGCGATGCCGCCCGCCACCCCACCTGGCGTGCGAAGAAAGACATCCAGGCCCCACGGCACCGACGTCCCGCTGCCGAACAGCTCCTGGTTGAAATAGTTGCCCAACCGGCCGATCGCCTGAGCCACCACCAGACCTGGAGCGACCGAATCGGCGAACGCCGACAGCGGCACCCGGTAATACCGGCAGCCGATCCACGCGCCGACGGCGCCGAGAGCGACTGCACCCCAGATTCCGAGGCCGCCGTCCCAGATGGCGAAGGCTTTCCACGGGTTCCGGCCTGGCCGGAAGTAGAGCTCGTTGTCGGTGATCACGTGGTAGAGGCGTCCACCGACAAGGCCGAAGGGAACCGCGAAGACCGCGATGTCGGCCACCCGGCCGGGCGTACCGCCGCGCGCCACGAAGCGCCGGTTGCCCCAGATGACGGCGAGGACGATGCCGGCGATGATGAACAGTGCGTAGGCACGAAGCGGCAGGATCCAGAGGTGCAGCACTCCTCGTGCCGGCGACGGGATGTCGGCCAGGTAGGTGATCACCGTGCACCGGCCACGGTCGACGTCGCCGCTGGAGTCGAGCCCGCATTGCTGGTCCGCACGCCTACGGCCAGCTCTTCGGCCAGGTTCGCCACTGCGGTCGGGTCCTTCATGGCGGCCGACACGAACGCCGATCCGACGATCACCGCATCGGCGAAGGCTGCGATCTGTGCGGCTTGCGCTCCGGTGCGGACCCCGAGCCCGACACCGATCGGCAAGTCCGTCAGTTCTCGGCAACGAGCCACCAGAGCCGGCGCCGACGATGAAACCTGATCCCTGGCCCCGGTCACGCCCATGGTGGACGCCGCGTACAGGAATCCGCTTGTTCTCGAGGCTGTCATGCTGATGCGTTCCGCCGACGAGGACGGTGCCACCAGGAAGATTGGATCCAACCCGTGCGCAGCGGTCGCGGAAAGCCAGGGCTGCGCCTCGTCGACGATCAGGTCCGGCGTGATGACGCCGAGCCCGCCGGCTGCGGCCAGATCGCGGGCGAACCGGTCGACGCCGTAGGCCAGGATGGGGTTGTAGTACGTCATCACCACTGCGCGCCCGCCCGCTGCCGTCACCCGCTCCACGATCGCGAACGTGTCCCGGAGCCGGAACCCGTTGCTGCGAGCGGTCTCTGCCGCGGCTTGGATGACAGCTCCGTCCAGCACCGGGTCCGAGAACGGCACCCCCACCTCCACCAGGTCACAGCCCCCGGCCACCATTGCCGACAGCGTCCGGGTCGACGCCTCGACAGTGGGGAAGCCGGCCGGCAGATATCCGATCAACGCGGCTCGGCCTTCAGCACGGGTGGCCCGGAACACGCCGGTCAGTTCGGTGCCGGCCATCAGAGTTCCGTTCCCGATGCGGGAGCAACGACCAGTTCTACGTCGGCGATGGCGTGGGAGGCCTGTGGCGGCGACACCGTATCCGGATTCTCCGGGATGAGCCCGAACCACGTCATCGCCGTCTCCATGTCCTTGTCACCGCGACCGGAGACGTTGATCAGCACGATGCCTCCCGGTCCGATCTCCTTCGCCAGCTCGATGGCGCCGGCGACCGCATGCGCCGACTCGATGGCTGGAATGATGCCTTCGGTGCGGCTCAGCAGCGCGAAGGCGTCCATGGCCTGGGCGTCGGTGATCGACCGGAACTCCGCGCGGCCGATCTCGGCCAGATGGGCGTGTTCCGGGCCTACGCCGGGATAGTCCAGCCCGGCGGAGATGGAGTGCGACTCGATGATCTGGCCGTCCTCGTCCTGCAGGAGGAACGACCGGGCGCCGTGCAGCACACCGACGGATCCGCCATTGATGGTCGAAGCGTGCCGTCCGGTCTCGATGCCGTCACCGCCGGCCTCCATACCGACCAGACGAACCGCCGCATCATCAAGAAAGGCGTGGAAAACGCCGATCGCATTCGAGCCCCCACCGACGCAGGCGGCGACCGCGTCCGGCAACCGACCGGTCATGTTCAATACCTGTTGGCGTGCTTCCAGACCGATGATCCGCTGGAAGTCGCGGACGATGAGCGGGAACGGATGCGGTCCGCCAACCGTGCCGAACAGGTAATACGTGGTCTCCACATTGGTCACCCAGTCGCGGAAAGCCTCGTTGATGGCGTCCTTGAGCGTCGCCGATCCGGACTCGACCGAGATGACTTCTGCGCCGAGCAGCCGCATCCGGGCGACGTTGAGCGCTTGCCGCTCGATATCGACTCGGCCCATGTAGATGGTGCAGCTCAGGCCCAGGAGTGCGGCCGCGGTCGCCGTCGCCACGCCGTGCTGTCCGGCGCCGGTCTCCGCAATCACCCGGGTCTTGCCCATCCGCCTGGTCAGCAACGCCTGGCCGAGCACGTTGTTGATCTTGTGACTGCCGGTGTGATTGAGATCTTCGCGCTTGAGCAGGATCCGCGCCCCGCCGACGTGGGCGGTGAGCCGGGCCGCATCGGAGACCGGGCTCGGCCGACCCGCGTAGTCCTGCGCCAGCCGGTCGAGCTCGGCCAGGAAGTCGGGGTCGAGGCGCGCCTTGCTGTACGAGTCCCAGACCTCGTCGAGAGCACCGACCAGGGCTTCGGGCAACCACCGACCGCCCATGGTTCCGTAATAGCCGCGCTCGTCGGGGTCGTGCGACGTGCCGCCGATCCCGTCGGACGGCCGAGGCAAACCGTCAGATCGGGGTCGCCTGACGCTGCCGATACTGCTGACACTGCCCGCCGGTGGTTGCTGGGACGGATCGGAGGCAGGGCTCATGGACGGATCGGCTCCAAACTCGGTAAGGCTGCTCAGCGAGAAGGTCGCGGGCAAGACGGATGTGAACCGGCGGTGACCAGGTCGGCGACAGCGGCACGGGGATCACCGCTGGTCACCAGGCCTTCGCCGACCAGAACCGCATGTGCACCCGCGCCGGCGTAGGCCAGCAGGTCAGCGGTGCCCCGAACGCCGGACTCGGCGATCGTGACGATCTCGGAAGGCAGTCCTGGAGCGATTCGGGCGAAAACGTCGCGGTCGATCTTCAACGTCGTCAGATCGCGGGCATTGACGCCGATCACCTTCGCTCCGGCGTTGAGCGCCCTGTCGGCCTCGGCCTCGGTGTGCACCTCCACCAGCGCCGTCATGCCCAGCGATTCGATGCGCTCGAGCAATCCGTGCAGCACCGGCTGCTCCAGCGCGGCCACGATGAGCAGCACGAGATCGGCCCCGTGCGCACGTGCTTCGTGGACCTGGTACGGCGAGATGATGAAGTCCTTGCGGAGCACCGGGATGTCAACGGCCGCCCGAACCGAATCCAGATCCGAGAGCGCACCGCCGAAGCGACGACCCTCGGTGAGAACCGAGATGGCCCTGGCGCCGCCGGCGGCATACGCGGCCGCCAGTGCGGCCGGATCGTCGATCGTGGCCAACCGGCCCTTCGACGGGCTCGAACGCTTGACCTCGGCAATGACGCCGACACCGGGCTCACGCAGGATCGAGAGCACCGGGAGCGGCGGTGGTGCGGTGGCCGCGGCGGCCTTCACCTGCGCGAGTGGCACGGCGACCTGGCGGGCTGCGAGGTCTTCGCGAACGCCCTCGAGAATCGCATCCAGCACACTCACCGGCTCGTCTCCCTGTCCGTAGGTTGCAAAAGCCTGTCCGTAGGTTGCTAAAGCCTGTCCGTGGGTTACACCAGCACCGAGAACGCTCAAAACTTCGAGAAGCGGAATCCGCCACGGGTCATGTTAGCCGCCTCCGTTGACCTGATCGGACACCGCAGGGTCCGCTCGCGGGGAGGACTGCACCGCCGGGTCGGTCGGGTCCTGCCCCCCGTCAAGAGCCTTCCACCAGCGGCTGGCCGCCTCCGGGTCGGTGGCAGGGTTTGCGGGCGCACCTGCTGCCGATTGCGGCGACGGCGACGCGGCACCTCCTCCCGGTGGGCCCGCGGTATCCGGATCGGCGGATTGCCGACCTGTCGGCGCGTCGTAGCGGGTGCCGAGGGAGCGCCGGGCGCCGAGGCCCGCGAGCAGCAGCAGTCCGGCGACCGCGATGAGCAAGCCGCCGACCGTCGCCAGCAACGGGCCCGTCGGATGCAGTTGCGCCGATCCGGACGATTCCGGCGGTCTGGTCAGATCGCTGCGCAAGGAACCGGGCGCCGAGAACATCGCAACAACAGCGGTTGCCGCCGCCCACAACCCGGCGAACGTCAGCACCGCTCCGACCAGTCGCCGCAGCAGGCCGGTGGTCGCCAGTGCCGCTCCGAAGCCGGCCAGGGCCAGAACAGCGGCCGGAACCAGCACCGCGTCCAACCGGGATCCGGTGGCTCCGGTGGCGATGGTGCCCGACAGCGCATCCCGATGCGCCTGCGTCCACCAGGTCATCGCCGACGAACCGGCGGCGGCCGCGGCTCCCAGCAGCACCAGCAGGGCCAGCCGCGCCGGACCGCGCCGAGTCGGCCGGTCAGCCATGCGCTGCCGACCTGCTCGACGCAGAGCCGATCGACGCCGGGCGCAGCGTCGCCGCGGCCGCGACCGCCGTCAGGACGGCCTGGGCCTTGTGCTGGCACTCCGCGTCCTCGGCGGCCGGCACCGAGTCGGCCACGACACCGGCACCGGCCTGCACGCGGGCCACTCCGTCGGCCACGACGGCCGTCCGGATCGTGATCGCGGTGTCCGCACAACCCGCGAAGTCCAGATAGCCGACGACTCCGCCGTAGATTCCGCGCCGAACGGGCTCCAACTCGTCGATGATCTGCATCGCGCGCGGTTTGGGCGCACCGGAGAGCGTCCCGGCCGGGAAGCAGGCGACGAGCGCGTCGAAAGCGGTGCGGCCGGCGGCGAGCGTGCCGGTCACCGTGGAGACGATGTGCATCACATGGCTGTACCGCTCGATGGTGAAGAAGTCGAGAACCTTGACGGTGCCCGGTTCGCAGACCCGACCAAGGTCGTTCCGCCCGAGATCGACCAGCATCACGTGCTCGCTGCGCTCCTTCTCATCGGCCAACAGGTCCTTCGCCAGGAGGATGTCGTCCTCCTCCGAGACGCCTCTCGGCCTGGTGCCCGCGAGCGGGTGCATCGTCACCTGCCCGTCCCGCACGGTGACCAGCGCCTCGGGCGAGGACCCGACGACAGCCAGTGGTCGGCCATCCTGGGTCGGCAACTGCAGCAGGTACATGTACGGCGACGGGTTCGTGGCGCGCAGTACCCGGTAGATCTCGAGGGGCGACGCGCTGGTGGAAGCGTCGAAGCGTTGCGACAACACGACCTGGAAGGCATCGCCGGCCCGGATGTGCTCCTTCGCGACCTCGACCATCTGCCGGTACCGGGCACTGGTCGTGCGTCTGGTGAAGACGGGGTTCCGGTTCTCGAACACGGCCGCGGGTACGGCGGCAGGCTCGCCCAAGGTGTTGGTCATCTTCTCGAGGCGGGCCACCGCGTCGTCGTAGGCCGCATCGACCCGGTCGTCGGTGGCGTCCCAGTTGACCGCGTTCGCGATCAGAGTCACGGTGCCCTCGTGGTGATCCAGCGCGGCCAGGTCCGTCGCCAGCATCATCACCATCTCCGGTACCCGCAGTTCGTCGAGCGGTTCACGTCCGGGCGTGCCGATCCGTTCCAAACGGCGGACGATGTCGTAGCCCAGGTAGCCGACCAGGCCGCCGGTCAGCGGCGGCAATCCCGACAGCGGCTCGGTGTGCAAGAGCCGCAGGGTGTCCGCCAGTGCCGCCAGCGGGTCGCCGTCGGTGGGCAGCCCGGTCGGCGGGTTTCCGATCCAGTGGGTCCGGCCGTCCCGCTCCGAGAGGGCGGCAGTGCTGGACACGCCGACGAACGACCACCTGGACCAGGATTTCCCGTGCTCGGCGGATTCGAGAAGGAAGGTTCCGTTCCGACCCTGAGCAAGAGTGGCGTACAGGCCGACCGGGGTCAGGGAGTCGGCGAGCAGGCGCCTGGTCACCGGTATCACCCGGCGATTCCGGGCCAGCACCTGGAACTGCTCCCTGGTCGGCGAGATCTCGCCCAGCTCAGGGGAAGCGCCGGGCCCCCCCGGTGCGCCGGCCGGGGCGGTAGGAATTGTGGGAATCGCCGGAAATGCCATGGGCCTCATTGTGCCGTCTTCCTGTTGCGGCTCCGGCCGGTGGCGGCAGCGCCGACTGGTCGTTCCCTTCCCTTGGTCCCCTGACCCGGCCGAGATGCCATCGGTTCTGGGTACCCTTCCCGGCATGACGAGCCTGCTGGAACTCGAGCGGATCGCGGCTTTGGGCTGGCGGGGCACGGAAACGGCGACGGTCGGCGAGTGGCTGCTACGGGCCGGACACGGCTTCACCGGCCGGGCGAATTCGGTGCTACCACTGGGCTCTCCTGGTGCGAACCTGGACGATGCGCTCGCTAAGATCGCGAATTTCTATCGAGATCGCGTCCAGCCCATCGTGTTTCAGATTCCGGAGGACTCTGCCGGCTCCCAGCTCGATCTGCTCGATCGAGATCTCCAGGGCCGCGGCTGGTTGTCCTACAACACGACCGTCGTGCTGACCGCTTCCATTGCGACAGTGACGCAGTCGTGCCCGCCGGTTGCTCATCTTCCACCCGCGAGTTTCGCCGCGACGCCTTCCCAGGCTTGGCTGTCCGGCTATCGATATCGCGGCGATCCGCTGCCCGCATCCGCCGTCGCGGTATTGGTCAACGCCTGCGACCCGGTCTTCGCCACCGTGATCGACGGCGGGATTCACACTGTGATCGACAGCGGGATAGACAGCGACGAAGGGCCGCCGGCCGGCGTCGCGCGCGGAGTCCTGACCCAGGGCTGGCTGGGAGTGACGGCGGTGACCGTGGCCGAGTCGCGTCGCCGCTCCGGAATCGGCCGGCATCTGATGGGCGAACTCGCCCGCTGGGCCCTCGAGCGGTCGGAACCGGCCCACTCCGTGTATCTGCAGGTGGACGAGGCGAACTCGGCGGCGATCGCGATGTACGACCGCGTCGGGTTCGTCCCCCACCACCGCTACCACTACCTTCGGCGGCCGCTGCCCCCTCCGGCCTGACCGCCCCACCTTGACTTCGTCAGGACATCAGACCGTCGTCGAAGCAGGTACGGGCACCGGTGTGGCAGGCCGCTCCGGTCTGATCGACCAGTACGAGCAGTGCGTCCGAATCGCAATCGTGCCGAACCTCGATCACCCGCTGGGTGTGCCCTGAGGTCTCGCCCTTGACCCAGTACTGGTTCCTCGATCGCGAGAAGTACGTAGCTCTTCCCGAATCCAACGTCCGCCGAACGGCCTCTGCGTCCATCCAGGCCACCATCAGCACTTCGCGGGTGTCGAACTGCTGAGCGACCGCACACACCAGGCCGGCGTCGTTGAACTTCAGCTCCGGACTGTCCGAAGTGACACTCATCGCCGGGCTCCGCTCGTCAGCCGGCGCACCGGGTGACCGGCCTGCGCCAACTCCGCCTTCACGTCGTCGATGCGGAAGGTCCCGAAATGGAACACCGAAGCCGCCAGCACGGCATCGGCGCCGGCGGAGACCGCGGCCGGGAAGTGGCCAAGGGTGCCGGCGCCGCCGGAGGCGATCAGAGGCACGCCGACGGCGGCCCGCACCTGTTGCAGCATCGGCAGATCGAACCCGGCCTTGGTGCCATCCGCGTCCATCGAGGTGAGCAGGATCTCCCCCGCGCCGGCCGCTTCCGCACGCTTCGCCCAACCGATGGCGTCGATTCCGGTGCCCTGCCGGCCGCCGTGGGTGGTGACCTCGAACCCGCTGGGGCAGGCTGCGGACGCGGACGCGCGGCGCGCGTCGATGGCGATCACCACGCACTGCGAGCCGAACCGATCAGCTGCTTCGGAGAGGAACTCCGGCCTGGCCACCGCCGCCGAGTTGATCGAAACCTTGTCAGCGCCCGCGCGCAACAGGGCGTTGATGTCCTGGGTCGTCCGGACCCCGCCGCCGACGGTCAGCGGAATGAAGACCTGCTCGGCCGTCCGACGGATCATCTCGTAGGCGGTGTCGCGGTTGTCGCTGGTCGCGGTGATGTCCAGGAAGGTCAGCTCGTCGGCGCCTTCAGCGTCGTAGAGACGCGCCATCTCGACCGGATCACCCGCATCCACCAGGTCGAGAAAGTTGACTCCCTTGACCACGCGCCCCTCGGAGACGTCGAGGCAGGGAATGACGCGAACAGCAACGCTCATGCCGATCAGCCTATCCGCGGAGTCGGACCACTTGCCTGATCAGGCAACACTGGCCAGCGCTTCGGGCAAGGTGAAGGCCCCGGCGTACAGGGCCTTTCCGACTATCGAACCTTCGAGGCCCAGCGGAGCAAGAGCCGCGAGCGCTCGGAGGTCGGCGAGACTGGAGACTCCCCCGCTGGCCACGACCGGCGCCTCGGTGCGGGCGCAGAACTCCTGCAGCAGCTCGAGGTTCGGGCCGCGCAAGGTGCCGTCCTTGGTGACGTCGGTGACCACATACCGGGAGCAGCCCTGCTCGTCGAGCCGGGCCAGCACCTCCCAGATGTCCCCGCCGTCTCTCGTCCAGCCCCGGGCCGCGAGCGTGGTGCCCCGCACATCGAGGCCGACCGCCACCTTGTCGCCGTACCTGGCGATGGCGGACGCGCACCAGTCCGGATTCTCCAGCGCAGCAGTGCCGATGTTGATCCTGGTGCAGCCGGTGGCCAGCGCCGCCTCCAGGGATTGGTCGTCCCGAATGCCGCCCGACAGCTCGACCTTCACATCCAGGACACCGACCACGGCGGCCAGCAGTGGGGCGTTCGATCCCCGCCCGAACGCTGCGTCCAGATCGACGAGATGAATCCACTCGGCGCCGTCGCGTTGCCACCCGAGTGCAGCGTCCAACGGGGCACCGTAGGTGGTCTCGGTACCGGCCCGGCCCTGGACCAGACGCACGGCCTGGCCGTCGGCCACATCGACGGCCGGAAGAAGTTCGAAGGTCACGAGCGCAAAGAATAATCGGCCGGCGACGTCGTCGGCGCCATCAGCAGCCCGAGCCGAGCGGCGCGGAGTCGCCGAGAGTCGCTGGCCGGGTCGTCAAATCAGTGAGCCACCCGGCCGACCCGCTCCCGCGAAAGCGGCTATTCGGACATATCGAACGCCAGGCGCCCGTCAATGCGGTGATTTGTCCGAATAGCCGCTTTCGCAAGAACGCCCTCGAGCCGACCGGCGTCTCCCAGGCCCGGGCTCGACCGGCGTCTCTCAGACCGCACTGACCGGCATCTCTCAAGCCGGCCCAACCGCGGCTGTGGCCCGGCACCAGAACGCCCACGGCTGATCGCCGATTCTGGCCAGGACGAGAGTGTGGTTCACAGTGGTGTCCTTCGACATCACTGACCGGAGTCGGCGGCGCAGGTCGTCCGGCACCACCGGGGTTCCGCGCTGTTTGATCTCCAGGGTTCCGGTCCCGTCGCGGCGAATCCAATGGGTCACGCCCGCGATGGTGTAGGGCGCTGCGTCCAGAATCCGGAAAGCCCTGGTCGCCGCCGGCGGCTCGGCACCAACCAGGTACGCCAGATGCGGATCGATCTGGGTCAGGCGATGGCGCGTCGCATAGTGCCTGACCAGGTGGGCCCGCACCACAGCCGCGTCGGGGTCGACCAACCAGTTCCCGACGGTGCGGCCCGGCGCCGGACCAGCCGGAGCATCGTCCGGATCGTCGCTGGTGATGGCGTAGACCGACCCATCGTGCGATAGCACGGTTGCCCGCCGGGCGACGGTGGCCAACTCCTGCGGCCACAGCACGGCCTCCCGTGCACCGCCGTCCAACGAGACGATTTCCACCTCGCCCGGCCGCCCGAGCCGTTCGTAGTCGATTCCGGGCGGCAACCGCAGAACGGGCGGTCGGGCGGAGTGCGCGTCGTCGAGGTCCGCGACCGAGGGGAACGTCTGCATCGAAGTGATCCGCCGACCGGACGACTCCCGGCGGGCCGGGTCGGCGTACCCGAGCAGCCCACGACTGGTTCGTCGCAACGCATCGGCGACCAGAACCCGATCGGGCAGCCCGGCAGTCCGCAGGTTGTGCGCGGCCATCCGGATCCGCACCGGATCCAGATCCGAGCCGAGAGCCGGTGCGCACACCGGCATCAGCGCGGCCAGATCGGCACCGATGGAACACGTCAGGTCGTGCACGCCAAGGCCGGAGAGCCGGATGGCGCGATGCGCGGCGACCTGAGCCGGGGTCGCCTGCTGCAGGGCTTCGTCGGTGAACAGCCACTCCGAGGCGATCGGGCCGAGCTTGAGCACTGCCCGCCGCCGCAGACGTACGGTCTCGGCCACCGCCGCGGCGAAATGCCCGACCCTCCTGCGCAGAGCGGTCAGATCCGTGAGCAGACCGGACTCGGTCAGCGGACGGTCAGCGGCGGCCATCAACTCGTTCCGGCCGGCCGCAGAGACCAGGAAGTCGAGGTCGTCGGAACTGAAGCGGTAGCCGGATCGGTTCGGTCGCTGGGCGACCGGAGCCGAACCGGTCCGGGAGGAAATGGCTACCGTCCGACGAAGGTGGCCTTGCCGGGACCTTCCCGAAGGAAGGAGGCCATCCCCGTCTTTTGGTCCTCGGTGGCGAAAAGTGCTGCGAAGGATGCGCTTTCAATCTTCAGCCCGGTTGCCAGATCGTTGTCCAGCCCGGTATCGATGGCATGTTTGGCAGCGGCGATGGCCGACGTCGGACCAGCCGCCAGCCGGGTGGCCATCGCCATCGCGGCGTCGAAGACCTCGGCCGACGGCACGGCGGAGTCGGCGAGGCCCATCTCCACTGCCGCGATTCCGTTGACCGGCCTGCCGGTGAAGATCAGGGATTTAGCCCTGGCCACACCGATCAACCGAGGGAGCCGCTGTGTTCCACCCGCTCCAGGAAAGACTCCGAGAGTGACTTCCGGCAGCCCCAGGGTCGCGTCCTGCGCGACGATGCGGAAGTCGGCCGCCAGTGCCAATTCGCACCCGCCGCCGAGCGCGTAACCCACGACGGCCGCGATCACCGGCTTCGGCAGCCGGGCGACCGCATCGATCGCGGCCGTCAGCGTCGCGCCGAACACCGTCATCTCGTCCGGTCCCAGGGCCGCCATCTCCTTGATGTCGGCACCCGCCGCGAACGCCCGCTCACCCCCGTACACGACGACAGCCCGAACGTCGGCCCGGGATGCGGCCTCCTGGGCGGCGGCCAGCAACTCGGCGTGCACCTGGGAGTTGATCGCGTTCACCGGTGGCCGGTCGAGCCGAAGCACGCCAACGGCACCGACGGTCTCCAGTCGAACGAACTCGGCCATACGATTTCCTTCCGATCGGGCGGTTCTGGCCGAAATTACCTGGCGTGCGCGAAGTACCGGCCGTCGCGACGGTCCAGCTGCAAGGTCATCCCGAAGGTCTCCGAGAGGGCCGAGGCGGTCAACGTCTGTTCGACGGGGCCTTCCGCGACCACGGTGCCGTTGCGGAGCAGGAGCAGGTGGGTGAACGCGGTGGGAATCTCCTCGACGTGGTGGGTCACCAGCACGGTCGCGGGCGCGGCGGGATCGACGGCGAGCGTGGACAGGCGGGCCAGCAGATCCTCTCTGCCGCCCAGGTCCAACCCGGCCGCCGGTTCGTCGAGCAGGAGCAGCTCCGGATCGATCATCAACGCGCGAGCGGCCAGCGTTCGCTTGCGTTCGCCTTCGGACAGAGTTCCGTACAGCCGATCGGCCAACCGAGCGATCCCCATGGCATCGAGAAGTTCCGCCGCACGGTGGAAGTCCAGTTCGTCGTACCGCTCGCGCCAGCGACCGAGCACGCCGTACCCGGCCGAGACCACCACATCGAGCACCGTCTCTTCTGGCGGTACCCGAGCAGCGAGCGCCGCCGAGGACAGGCCGAGCCGTGACCGTACCTGCGCGAGATCGACCGCACCCAGCCGCTCCCCGAGGACGTGGGCACGACCCGACGTCGGGTGCAGCTGGGCGGCGGCGATCTGCAGCAGGGTGGTTTTGCCGGCGCCGTTGGGTCCGAGGACCACCCAGCGCTGATCCGCATCGACGTTCCAGCTGATCCTGTCGAGCAACAGGGTGTTGCCACGCCGAACGGTGACATCCCAGAAGTGCAGGACCGAGTCGGGGCCGGGCCGGATCGTCATCGTCACGCAGGTCATTGTGTCCTACCGGCCGGGCGCTGCACGGACGCCGGGTTCCTGATCCCGCGGAACTCGAACCGCGGACCCCGGTCGACCAGGGCACCTTCCAGCCGGGACAATCGGCTCATGTCGTCTCCGCCGGAAAACCGTTCCCAGCCGGGCGGGAGCGCCGCGGACGGCCTTTCCTCGCCGGCCCGCACACCCCTTCCGGTACCCCGGGGCTCGAATCCGTTCCCGGGAGCGCCCTTCCCGTTGGGCGCGACGCTCTCGGCCCGGGGAACCAACTTCGCCGTCGTCGCCGGCGGCGCCGACGTGGCGGAGGCGGTCGAGCTGTGCCTGGTCGACGCGCTGGGGGTCGAGCGGACGATTCCCATGCAGGACCGCCGTTACGGCATCTGGCACACGTTCGTCCCCGGTGTCCGGGCGGGCCAGCGGTACGGCTACCGGGTTCCTGGGCGCGACCGATCCAAGATCCTGTTGGATCCCTACGCTCGTCGGGTCGACACGACGGAGTACGACGTGATGGCGGCCTCGGCGCCGGGTGTCGACACCCTGGGCAGGGTTCCGCTGGGTGTTGTGGTGGAACCGGTCCGGGTGAGCCGGGGACGTCCCGGGGTGTCCTGGGAGCAAACGGTGATCTACGAGGCACACGTCGCCGGCTTGACCAAGCTGCATCCAGAACTGCCGCCGGCACTACGCGGCACCTATGCCGGTGTGGCGCATCCGGCAGTGATCGAGCACCTGCAGCGGCTCAATGTCACCGCGCTGGAATTGTTGCCGGTGCACGCCCATGCGACGGAACCCGGCCTGCAGGTCACCGGGCGGAAGAATTACTGGGGATATTCGACGCTGTCGTACTTCTCGGCACACCCCGGTTATGCATCAACGCCGGGACAGGAATTGGCGGAATTCGCCGCAATGGTGGAAACCCTCCACGCAGCCGGTATCGAGCTGATTCTCGACGTGGTCTACAACCACACCTGCGAAGGCGGTCCCGATCTGTCGGTCGACCTGTCCTGGCGTGGCCTGGCTCCTGAGACCTATTATCTGCCAACCGGTACGGACATCACCGGAACAGGATCCACCGTCGATCCGCAGGAGCTGACGGTGATTCGGATGGTCACCGACTCGTTGCGGTACTGGGCCACGGATCTCGGGGTCGACGGCTTTCGGTTTGATCTGGCCTCGGTGCTGGGTCGACCTGGCGGCGGAGCCTTCGACGCCGGATCGGCACTGCTCACCGCAATTGCCGCCGATCCTGTTCTGTCGGCCTGCAAGTTGATCGCCGAGCCCTGGGATGCGACGGGTGAAGGATATGCGGTCGGACGTTTCGGGGCCCAATGGGCGGAATGGAACGACAGATTTCGGGATTCCGTCCGGGACTTCTGGCGTGGTGCGAGCGGTATTCGAGAACTCGGCTACCGACTCTCCGGTTCCGAGGATCTCTACGGCGGCAACCGCGGGCCATGGGCATCGGTCAATTTCGTCACCGCTCACGACGGTTTCACGCTGCGCGACGTGGTGTCGTACTCGGACAAGCACAACGAGGCCAACTCCGAGCGGAATCGGGACGGCACCGACAACAACCGCTCGGCGAACTACGGGGACGAGGGCCAGACGGACGATCCGTCGATCGTCGCGGTCCGGACCCGGCAGGCCAGGAACATCATCGCCACCCTGCTGTTGTCCACCGGTACCCCGATGATCACGATGGGGGACGAGATCTGGCGCACACAGCAGGGCAACAACAACGCCTACTGCCAGGACAACCCGATCAGCTGGGTCGATTGGTCGGGGGTGGTTGGACCTCCCACGGCCGGATCGGATGGAACGGACGGGAGCGTCGAGAGCGTCGGGAGCCACGCGAGCGCACCGACACCGGCCGCAGACATGCTGGCCTTCGTCCGCCGCGTGACGAACCTGCGTCTGCATGCTCCGGCGCTCCGTCAGGGCGAATTCTTCGAGGGCAGGGCGCCGGCCGGCGGCGACGGGGTGGCCGACCTGGTGTGGTTCGACGAAACCGGACACCCGATGACCGACGCCGGTTGGTTCGACAACGGACGGAAGACCGTGCAGATGTGGCTGGACGGACGCGACGTCCGCGGGCACAACGTCGACGGCAGCCCGATGACCGACCATTCCTGGCTTTTGGTGCTGCACGCTGACGTCGAATCCATCGAGATCACGTTTCCGGGGCCGCCCTACGGTCAGGCCTACAGTCCGGTCGTCGACACCGGGGCGGCAGACGGTGCACCCACCGATCCGGCGCCCCTGTCGGCCGGCGTCGAGGTCACTCTGCCGGGCCGCACCCTCTGGCTGCTGCGAGCGCATCGGACGTCCGACGACGGCTGAGCGCGCCCCGGCGCATGCCTGCTCAGGCGGTGGTGACCAACCCCAGTTCGGCCGGCGAGGCCAGCAGTCGGTGCCTGGGAAGGACCCGGACCGTGTAGCCGATCGGGCCGGACCTGCTCAGGTGCAACTGCGCCTCGTAGCGATACCCGTCGCCGTTGCCGACGAACGTCATCGGAACGGTCGACACCTCGTGCAGGTCTTCGGTGACGTCCACCCGGCCGGTCACCGCCTGGACCTCGACGTCCTCCGGGGCCAGGCCACCCAGATCCAGGTAGGCCCTGACTGTCATCACATTGCCGAGGGACGGCTCGGATCCGATGCCGGAGGTGTCGACGCTGTTCACCCGCACCCGCGGCCACGCCTCCCGAACCGTGTCCTTCCAGGCCGACAAGTCCTTGGCAACGGCGAGATCACCGGTCACGGCGCGGCTGAAGGCTGCCGCCGGCGCGTAGTACTCCGTGACGTAGTCGCGCACCATCCGGGTCGCCTGCACGCGCGGCCCCAGGTATCCGAGCGTGTGCCGGACCTTGTCGACCCAGCCCTCGGGACAGCCGTCAGCGCCACGGCTGTAGAACAGCGGGGCGACCTGCTGCTCGATCAGGCTGTAGAGAGCGGAGGCTTCCAGATCGTCGCGACGGTTCTCGTCGGCCACGCCGTCCGCCGTCGGAATGGTCCAGCCGTCCTGGCCGTCGTACAGCTCGTCCCACCAGCCGTCGGAGATGGACAGGTTGAGGGATCCGTTGAGGGCGGCCTTCATACCCGACGTACCGGATGCCTCCTGCGGGCGGATCGGGTTGTTGAGCCACACGTCGGCGCCCGCACAGAGCACCGAGGCCATTCCCATGTCGTAGTCGGGCAGGAACGCCATCCGATGTCGCACGCCGGCGTCGTCGGCGAACCGCACCAGCTCCTGCATGAACCGTTTGCCGTACTCGTCGGCCGGGTGCGCCTTGCCGGCGATCACGATCTGCACCGGCCGGTCCGGGTGGAGCAGAATCGCCCTCAACCGGCCAGGGTCGCGCAGCATCAGGGTCAGCCGCTTGTACGTGGACACCCGCCGGGCGAACCCGATGGTGAGGATGTGCGGGTCCAGGATCGACTCGGTCCAGCCGAGTTCGGCCCCGGAGCTTCCACGCAGCAACCAGGACCGTCGAACGGCCGCCCGCGCCATCGTCACCAGGCGACCACGAAGGGTCTGCCGCAGGTCCCACAGCCGCTCCGAACTGACCCGCGCCGCGGCGGGCCATTCCGAGGCCGAGGCCAGATCCTGCCAGTCGGCCATGTCGCCGGCCACGTCGTACATCTCCCGAGCTGCCCAGGTCGGCAGGTGGACTCCATTGGTGACCGAGCCGATCGGCACCTCCTCCGGCTCGAAGCCCGGATAGAGACCGGCGAACATCTCGCGGGAGACGACGCCGTGCAGCTTCGCCACGCCGTTCGCACGCTGCGCGAGCCGCAGGCCCATGTGCGCCATGTTGAACCGGGACGGGTCGTCCTCCGCTCCGAAGGCGACGGCGTCGTCCACTGTGATACCGGGTAGCAGGCGGGACTGGCCGTCCTGGCCGCCGTCCAGGTAGTGCCGGACGAGGTCCACCGGGAACCGGTCGATACCGGCCGGCACCGGCGTGTGAGTGGTGAACACGGTGCCCGCCCGCACCGCGGACACGGCTTCGTTGCAGCTCAGGCCGTCCGATGCCATCAGTGATCGAATGCGTTCGAGCCCGAGGAAGCCGGCATGCCCCTCGTTCATGTGGAACACCTCGGGCATCGGGTGTCCGCTGGCCAGTGCGAAGGCATTGACCGCCCGGACGCCGCCGACACCGAGCAGAATCTCCTGCTTGATGCGGTGATCCTGATCACCGCCGTACAGCCGGTCCGTGGTCGACCGCAGTTCGTCGTCATTGAGCTCGTTGTCGGCATCGAGCAACAGCAGCGGCACCCGACCGACACTCGCCTGCCAGATCCGGGCCGTCAGTTCACGGCCACCCGGCATCGGAACGCTCACGGTCAGCTGCGCGCCGTCCGTTCCAAGCACCCGGTCGATCGGTAGCCCCTGCGGGTCGTGGGCCGGGTAGTGCTCCTGCTGCCAACCGTCGGCGGACAGCGACTGCCAGAAGTAGCCGTAGCGGTACAGCAGCCCGACGCCGATGATCGGAACGCCCAGATCGGAGGCCGACTTCAAATGATCACCCGCGAGGATGCCGAGGCCGCCCGAGTAGTTGGGCAGCACCTCCGACACGCCGAATTCCATCGAGAAGTAGGCGATGGCTCGCGGCAGGGCAGGAGGCACTGCAGCGGGCACAGCGGGCCCTGCGGAGGAACCACTGTCGGGCGCTTCGGCCGATACGGCCTGCTCGATCTGGTGTTGGTACCAGCGCGGCTCGGTCAGGTACGAGTGCAGATCGGCTGCCAGGCCGTGCAGCCGATCCAGGAACTGGTCGTCGACGGCCAGTTCGGCCAGCCGAGCCACCGAGACGGCGCCGAGCAGCTTCAGCGGATCGCCCTCGAACCGCTGCCAGAGGTTCCGGTCGATCTCGGCGAAGAGGTCTTGGCTGGCTGGATGCCAGGACCAGCGGAGGTTTCGGATGAGCGCCCCGAGCGGCTGGAGCGGCTCGGGCAACTGGGGGCGGACGGTGAACCGTCGGAGAGCCTTCACGGACGCGAATCTATCCGGTCGACCGCCGTTCGCGAACTCGAACCGGCGGCGTCCCGAGTGCGGATCGAACAATGTTCAACCAGCCGTAACAAACGACACCGTCGGCAGGTCGGATCGATTCAGAAATCTGGTTGCGGAACGTGATCGCTTGGGCGGGCTTCCGGCATTCGCACCGCAATCGGAAGCCATTGGGAGTGCGGTCCCCGGACCTGAACGACCCGTTCGGCTCAGCCGAAATCTGAATGAACGTTTCATTTGCGGCCTGCCGCGATCGCGGTCCGGCGGCAGCGCCGGCAGCGTGCTGCCGGTACGTTGATCCGCGTGGCCGGACGAATTGGATTGACCGACGTATCTCCCAGCGTGGCAGGTGGCCGCTATCCGGCCAAGGCCGTCGTCGGGGGGGTGATCGACGTCGCGGCGACCGTGTTCCGGGAGGGGCATGACGCAGTGGCCGCCAATGTGGTCTGGCGCCCGCCGGCCCCGTCGGCCTCGCCGGTCGCGCCCGCGGCAGGCGCGCGGCGCCGAGCGCTGCCCAAGGAAGTCGGCCCGCTGGTGCGGATGGTTCCGGGCGTTCCGGGCACCGACCGTTTTTCGGCGAAGGTGACCGCGGACCGGCCCGGGCTGTGGAGCCTGGTGATCGAGGCCTGGAGCGACCCACTCGGAACCTGGCGGCATGCGGTCGAGGCCAAGGCCGCCGCCGGCCAGTCCGGTGATGAGATGGCGAACGACCTGGAGATGGGCGCGCTGCTCCTGGAGCGGATCGGCCGTCGTCCCCGGCAGCGTCACGCGACCGCCATCCGAGGAGCCGTTTCGGCGCTCCGCGACGGTTCGCTGCGGGTCGCAGAACGGATCGGCCCGGCCCTGTCCAGCTCGCTGTGGCCGATTCTGGTGGCCGATCCGATCCGGGAGCTGATCACCCGCTCCTCGGCCGTTGCGGTCTGGGTGGACCGCCCGCTGGCCGAGTTCGGTTCCTGGTACGAGTTCTTCCCACGATCGGCCGGCGCCCGCATCGACGCCGACGGGAGACCGGAGCGACATGGCACGTTCACCGATGCCACGGCCGAGTTGCCGCGAATCGCCCGAATGGCGTTCGACATCGTCTATCTGCCGCCGATCCACCCAATCGGTGAGCGCAATCGGAAGGGCCGCAACAACTCGGTGCTCTGTGAGCCGGGCGACGTAGGGTCGCCGTGGGCGATCGGCTCGGCCGCCGGCGGCCACGATGCCGTACACCCCCAGCTGGGCACGATCGACGACTTCGACGACTTCGTCACCGCGGCCAAAGAGCTGGGACTCGAAGTGGCACTCGACTTCGCACTGCAATGCGCTCCTGACCACCCGTGGGTGACCGACCATCCGGAATGGTTCACCACCAGGCCGGACGGATCGATCGCCTATGCGGAGAACCCACCCAAGAAGTACCAGGACATCTATCCGATCAACTTCGACAACGATCCGGCGGGAATCTACGCAGAATGCCTGCGTATCGTCCGATTCTGGATCTCGCACGGGGTCACCATCTTTCGGGTGGACAACCCGCACACCAAGCCGATCAACTTCTGGGAGTGGCTCATCGCTGCGGTGCGTCAGGAGTGCCCTGACGTCATCTTCCTCGCCGAGGCGTTCACCAAGCCGGCGATGATGCACGAACTGGGCCGGATCGGGTTCACCCAGTCGTACACCTACTTCACCTGGCGGACGGGCAACCAGGAGCTGACCGAGTACGGTGTCGAGCTGGTCGATTCTGCTGATCACATGCGGCCCAACTTCTTTCCCACCACACCCGACATCCTGCACGCCTCGTTGCAGGAGGGCGGCCAGGCGATGTTCGCCATCCGTGCGGTGTTGGCCGCGACCATGTCTCCCAGCTGGGGGGTCTACTCCGGATACGAACTGTTCGAGCATCAGGCCGTCCGTCCCGGCAGCGAGGAATTCCTGGACTCCGAGAAGTACCAGCTGCGGCCGAGGGACTTCCAGAGCGCTCTGGAGCAAGGCCGCTCACTGGAACCGCTCATCCGTCGGCTGAACGAGATCCGGCGCGACCACAAGAGCCTGCAGCGGTTGTCCGGCCTGTGGTTCCACGGCATCTCGAGCGACCAGCTGCTGTGCTATTCGCGGCGCGACGAGGCGACCGGTGATGTCGTGCTGGTCGTGGTGTGTCTCCAGCCGACGGGCCTGCACTGGGCGGAGACCGATCTCCACATGCCGGCCCTCGGACTGAAATGGGGCGACACCTTCCAGGTGGAGGACCAGCTCTCCGGCGAGGTCTACCAGTGGTCGAATCGGAACACGGTCGGTTTGGAACCGGCGGTCCGGGTCGCCCACATCCTGACCGTCCGGCGATACTGATCATCCTCCGAATCCGGCACCACCACCCGAGCATCAGCAGCAAGGAAAGGCGAGCATGACCGACATCATCGGGCGTACCGAACAGCCGTCGGGAACCGGATACTCCGGAGAAATTGGACGGCCCAAGGCTCTTCCGAACGACCCGGGTTGGTACAAGCGGGCTGTCTTCTACGAAGTGCTGGTGAGGACGTTCTACGATTCCAACGGCGACGGCACGGGTGATATCAAGGGTCTCATCGAAAAGCTGGACTATCTGGCCTGGCTCGGCATCGATTGCCTATGGATTCCGCCTTTCTACGACTCGCCGCTCCGGGACGGCGGTTACGACATCCGGGATTACCGCAAGGTGCTGCCGGAATTCGGCACGGTGCAAGATTTCGCGAATCTCATCGAGGCCTGCCACGAGCGCGGCATCCGGATCGTGACCGACCTCGTCATGAATCACACCTCCGACAGCCACCACTGGTTCCAGGAGTCGCGCCGGGACCCGGAGGGGCCTTACGGCGACTACTACGTGTGGGCCGACGACGACACCGGCTATCCGGACGCGCGCGTCATCTTCGTCGACACGGAACCGAGCAACTGGACGTTCGACCCGGTACGGAAGCAGTACTTCTGGCACCGGTTCTTCTCCCATCAGCCCGACCTCAACTTCGATTGCCCCGCGGTCGGCGATGCGATGATCGACGCGATGCGATTCTGGCTGGATCTGGGCATCGACGGCTTCCGGTTGGATGCGGTGCCCTACCTGTACGTCCGCGAGGGCACCAACGGGGAGAACCTTCCCCAGACGCACGCATTCCTCAAGCGCTGCCGCAGGGTTGTGGAGGACGAATATCCCGGCCGGATCCTTCTCGCCGAGGCCAATCAGTGGCCGGCCGATGTAGTGGACTATTTCGGCGACCCGGAGACGGGCGGCGACGAGTGTCACATGTGTTTCCACTTTCCGTTGATGCCACGCATATTCATGGCCGCACGCCGAGAATCGCGATTTCCGATCTCCGAGATCCTCGCCCAGACACCCCCTATTCCACAGACCTCGCAGTGGGGCATCTTCCTGCGCAACCACGACGAACTGACCCTGGAAATGGTCAGCGACGAAGATCGCGACTACATGTGGAACGAGTACGCGCGCGACCCGCGGATGAAAGCGAACATCGGCATCCGCCGACGGCTGGCCCCGCTGCTGGACAACGATCGCAATTCGCAGGAATTGTTCACCGCCATGCTGTTGAGCCTGCCGGGCTCGCCCTGCCTCTACTACGGCGACGAGATCGGAATGGGCGACAACATCTGGCTCGGTGACCGCGACGGCGTCCGGACGCCGATGCAGTGGTCACCCGACCGCAACGCCGGGTTCTCCAGGAGCGACCCGGCCCGGCTGTACCTGCCGGCCATCATGGACCCGGTCTACGGATTCCAGACGGTGAACGTCGAGTCCCAGATGAACACCACGGCCTCCCTGCTGCACTGGACCCGGCGGATGATCGAGATCCGCAAGCAGCACCCGGCGTTCGCGTTGGGCGAGTTCACGGACCTCGGCGGCTCGAATCCGACGGTGCTCTCCTACGTCCGATCCCATCCCGCCGAGGGTGATTCGCCCGGCGGAACGGTGCTGTGCGTGAACAATCTGTCCCGTTTTCCGCAACCGGTGGAGCTCGACCTTCGCGAGTACACCGGCTCGGTGCCGGTCGAGCTGACCGGTGGAACACCCTTTCCCGCGATCGGTGAACTGCCGTACCTGTTGACCTTGCCGGGCCACGGTTTCTACTGGTTCGACATCACCGCTTCCGGGCAGGCCGGAGAACCGGGGTATCACAGCCCCCAGGAGGTGTCCTGAGCGAATGAGCGACGAAACGATAGTTGGGAACGATTTCGCGCTGGCCGGTCTGCTGGCCGGCTGGCTGCCGGGTCAGCGGTGGTTCGCGGGCAAAGGCGACCGGCTGATCTCGGTCACCGTCGAAGCCAGGACGAAGCTGGCCGAGATCGACGGCCGCTCGTTCGAACAGGTGCTGTTCACGGTCCCGTCGAGCGCAGGTACCCATCGGTACCAGATCTGGGTCGGTTGGACCCAAGCCGGCAACGTTCCGGAACGACTGTCCGCGAAGGCCGGCATCGGTGAGTCGGACGGCACGTTCGTGTACGACGCGCTGCACGACTCGGATCTGACCGCACTGGTCCTGCGCAACATAGCGGGCGGCGTCGACGTCGGGCAGCTCGAATTCCAACCGGAAGCCGGCGCGGCCATCGACGCCGCGGCCCATGGCCTGGTGATCGGTGCCGAGCAGTCGAACACCTCGGTCGTGTACGGGCACTCGAGCATTTTGAAGGTGTTCCGCCGGCTCGAGCCAGGGCTGAACCCGGATGCGGAGATGCATCGCGCACTGCAGGCTGCCGGCTCCGCGCACGTCGCCGCGATGCTCGGGGCCGTCGAGGGTCCGGTGTCCGGCGAGCGCACCACCCTGGCGCTGCTCACCGGATTCTTCGCCAACAGCGCGGAAGGGTGGGCCATGGCGACCGCCAGCGTCCGGGACCTCATGGCGGAAGGTGATCTGCGGGCCGACGAGGTCGGCGGCGACTTCGCGTCCGAATCACGCCGCCTCGGCAGAGCCGTTGCCGACGTCCACGCAGACCTGGCCGCCACTTTCGGCACGACGGAACTCGGTCGAGGCGAGATCTCCGACCTCATCGCCTCGCAGGTTGCCGCCGCCGAATCCGTCGCGTCGTACGTACCATCGGTGGCCGAGCACCTCCCGGGCATCCGGGCGGCCTTCGAACGGGCCGAAGCCGCCGCCGCCAACCTTGGCGGCCTTTCCGTGCAGCGCATCCACGGCGACCTCCAGCTCGGTCAGACGCTGCGCACCCTGACCGGTTGGGCGATCATCGACTTCGAGGGAGAGCCGTCCAAACCGTTGTCGTACCGGCGATCGATGCACTCGCCGTTGCGGGACATCGCCGGCATGCTGCGGTCCTTCGACTACGCGGCCAACCATTCCGGCGGTCCTGCGGACTCCCAGCACGCCTATCGTGCGCAGGAGTGGGCCGCACGCAATCGCGCGGCCTTCTGCGACGGCTACGCCGCAGTCGCCGGGCAGGATCCTCGGGACAAGGGCCCGTTGCTGGCCGCGTTCGAACTCGACAAGGCGGTCTACGAGGTCGCCTACGAACATGGCCACCGGCCCACGTGGGAGCCGATTCCACTGCAGGCCGTCGTTCGACTGATCAATTCCGGAGGCAAGTCGTGACCAGCTCCAGCACACCCAACGAGTCCGCGATTCCGTCAGGCTCGCTGAAACCGGCCGTCGAAATCTCCCGGGGCGGCGCCGAACCAGCCGCACCCGGCGTGCCCGCCGCCGGCACCCCTTCGGTTCCGGAACCGACCGCGACCGCCGGATTGTCGACCGACGACTACGAGAAGTTGATCGGCGGGGATACGCACGACCCGCACGGCATCCTGGGCATCCATCCCCTGCCCAACGGCGACAGCGTGATCCGGACGCTCCGTCACAGTGCGAAGTCGGTCACCGTGCTCACGCAGGGCCGGGAGGTTCCGATGAAGCATGTGCACGGCGGAGTGTTCGCCGTCACCATCGCCGGACCGGCCGTGGACTACCGGCTGCGGGTGGAGTACGGACCCGACGCGGTGTACGAGGTCGACGACCCCTACCGATGGCTCCCGACGTTGGGTGAGGTCGACCTGTACTTGATCGGCGAGGGTCGGCACGAATTCTTGTGGACCGTGCTGGGCGCCCATCTCCGCACCTACGACACGCCGATCGGGGCGGTGACCGGGACGTCGTTCGCGGTCTGGGCGCCCAGCGCCCGCGGTGTTCGGGTCAGCGGCGACTTCGACCACTGGTCCGGCGCCGGGCAACCCATGCGCTCCCTGGGTTCTTCCGGTGTCTGGGAGGTCTTCCTCCCCGACGTCGGAGCCGGCACCCGCTACAAGTTCCAGATCCTCGGCCATGACAGGGTCTGGCGGGAGAAGGCGGATCCGATGGCCTTCGGCGCGGAGGTGCCTCCCGCGACCGCGTCGGTGGTCACGACCAGCAGCTACACCTGGCAGGACGACGACTGGCTCAGGGAGCGGGCGGCGAAGGACCACCTGGCGTCGCCGATGTCGATCTACGAGATCCACGCAGGATCCTGGCGGACGGACATCGGCTACCGCGAGATGGCCGACGCGCTGGTGGCCGACCTGGCCGAAACCGGGTTCACCCACCTGGAATTCCTGCCGCTGGCCGGCCATCCCTTCGGCGGGTCGTGGGGATATCAGGTGACGTCCTACTACGCACCGGACCCGAGATTCGGCTCTCCCGATGATTTTCGCTACCTCGTGGACCGGCTGCACCAGGCCGGCATCGGCGTTCTCCTGGACTGGGTTCCGGCGCACTTTCCCAAGGACTCCTGGGCGCTGGGCAAGTTCGACGGTACGGCCCTGTACGAGCACGCCGACCCGCGGCGCGGCGAGCAGCCGGACTGGGGCACCTTCGTCTTCGACTTCGGCCGGCGCGAGGTCCGCAACTTCCTGGTCGCCAACGCGCTGTACTGGCTGGAGGAGTTCCACCTGGATGGGCTGCGGGTGGACGCCGTCGCCTCCATGCTCTATCTGGACTATTCCCGCAAGGCCGGTGAATGGCTGCCGAACATCTACGGCGGCCGCGAGAACCTGGACGCGGTGGCGTTCCTCCAGGAGACGAACGCGACCGTCGGCAAGCGGGTTCCGGGAGCCTTGATGATCGCCGAGGAATCAACGGCCTGGCCCGGCGTCACCAGGCCGACCCACCTGGGAGGTCTGGGCTTCCACCTGAAATGGAACATGGGCTGGATGCACGACACCCTGGGATACATCGCGCGGGATCCGATCTACCGGGCGTGGCACCACAACGAGCTGACCTTCTCGATGATGTACGCCTACACCGAGCAGTTCGTGCTGCCGATCTCGCATGACGAGGTGGTGCACGGGAAGGGCTCGCTGTGGACCAAGATTCCAGGCGACGACTGGCAGAAGGCCGCCACCCTGCGGGCCTACTTCGCCTACATGTGGTCGCACCCTGGCAAGCAGCTGTTGTTCATGGGCCAGGAGATCGGCAACCCCAGCGAATGGAATGAAACGGTCGGTGTGCCGTGGGCACTGCGGGAGAATCCGTTGCACGACGGCGTCCGCACCCTGGTGAGCGATCTCAATCGGGTGTACTCCGCCACACCGGCCCTCTACTCGCAGGACTTCAAACCGGAGGGCTTCCGTTGGATCGACGCCAACGACCGGGACGGCAATGTACTGGCCTTCCTGCGCTGGGGCTCCGACGGTTCGGCCCTGGTCTGCGTCGTCAACTTCTCGCCGCAGCCGCACTCGGGCTATCGGGTCGGCCTGCCGTTCGCCGGGGTCTGGCGCGAGGCGCTCAACACCGACTCCACGCTCTACAGCGGGTCGGGAGCCGGCAACATGGGCGCCGTGGTGGCTGCGGAGAATCCGTGGCACGGCCTGCCCGCATCGGCGACACTGACCGTTCCGCCGTTGGGGGCGTTGTGGCTCACGCCCGAGTCCGCCCCGGCGCTGTCGTCGTGAATGCTGTCGTGGCGAATGCTGTCGTGGCGAATGCTGTCGTGGTGAGCGTGGAGCGCTGTCACCGTGAGCGTGAGGCGCTGTCACCGTGAACGCGGAGCGCGGTAGGTGACCGAGGGCCGACGGCGCCGGACCGGATGGTTCGGCGCCATCGGCGTCCTGGCGGTTGCCGTCCTGGTCCTGGGCGCAGGCATCGGCGGACTGTGGCGCGGGTGGCAACCGGAGGTCACCGGCCGGGCGGTTCCGGCCGAAACGATTCTGGGCACCGATGGATCGCCCGCACCATTGGCCATTCGCCATGTCGGTGAAGCAACGAGCTTCAGCACGTCCGACGACGCCGTGGTCGCCGGTGTGTTGGCCGACCTCGGCACATTCTGGTCACGAACCCTGCCAGCGGATGTCGGCAAACCATTCGTCCCGCTGACGGGCGGCTACTCGTCCATCGACGCCACGGCCAGAAGCGTTTCGTCCCGGTGTGTTTCGACGCCGGACCAAATCGCGGGAAACGCCTACTACTGTCCGGACGGCGACTCGATCGTCTGGGATTCGGCCGGGCTGGTACCGGTCCTGCTCGGGCACTACGGAGCTGCCGGACTCACGGCGGCATTCGCGCACGAGTTCGGCCATGCCATCCAGGCCAGGATCGGCCCGACGGTTGCCGAACGCACCGCCCATCCGACGCAGTATCCAAGCCTTGTCATCGAGGCCCAGGGCGACTGTTTCGCGGGCGCCTTCCTGGCCTGGACCGTGTCGGGAGCGGCCGTCCATGTCCGCTTGCCGCAGTCGTCGATGGTGCGAGCGGTAGCGCCGCTGCTCGATTTCCGGGATCCGATCGACACCGCGGCCAAGGATCCGTCGGCACATGGATTGAGCCTGGATCGCCTGTACGCACTCCTGACCGGTTTTCGCCGGGGCGCCCGCGCCTGCCACTCGATGACGGCCGGCACGCTGCCGCCAGCGACCCTGGGCCGAGCTTCGGTTTCGACTTCGTCGTCGACCTCGGCCGCCGTGCCCCGCTTCGCCGGGGCGGACGCGGTCGATGCGGCTGCCCGGCAGTCCGTTCGCGCTTTCGCAGCAGGACTTCCCGGTACGGCCGCGGCCGACCTTCCGCAAACCCCGTTGCCGGCCGACGTGGCGGCGGCCCGCCCCTTCGGCCAATTCGCCAGGGCCGCCACGACAGCGCTGGCGACCGGCCACTCGATCACCGGCACCCCGGTCGGGGCAGCCTGCTTCACCGGAGCCTGGGCAGCCTCGGTGTTCGGCTCTGTGCCGTCTGGATCACTCGGGTCGTGGGCGGGCGACGCCGACGAAGCGCTCGATCTGATCCGCGCCCGGCCCGGCGCCGATTTCGACGAACTGGCCGGGTACGCCGACGGCTTCGCCCAGGGCTGGTCGGCCTGTGCCGGTCGATAACCGGGCCATTGGCACCGGCTGAGGCGGAAATCTAGTGCCCGGAGAACTAGTACAGCCGGCCTAGTACAGCGCGGCCGCCAGTCTGCGGCGGGCCTGCTTGACCATTTCATCGTCGGCAGCGAACAGGCCGAACAGCTCGATGAGATGTTCGCGGACCTTCGTCCGATCATCGCCGGCCGTCCGCTTCACGGCGGCGATCAGGCGGTCGAAGGCGGCCTCCACCTCGCCGCCGGCAACGAGCAGATCGGCCGCGTCACACTCGAGTTGCAGGTTCTCCGGGGCGGCATCGGCCTTACCGACCGAGTCCGGATCCAGGGCGTCGGTCCTGGCGAGAAAGCGAGTCTGGGCCATCGCCGCTGTCGCCCGTTCATTGCTCGGCTCGGTGGCCAGGATCTGTTCCAGCTCAGCGATCGCCGTGCCGTAGTCCCCCGCCATCAGAGCGTCCTCTGCCGCGACGAAGCGGACGTCCTCCGGTTCTTCGACTGCGGCCGGGTCTACTCCGGCGGCTTCTTCGGCGGCCCGGATGCCGGGCAGCCGATCGCGAAGCGCGTCGAGCAGACCGGTGATCCAGCTGCGAACGGCAACCTCGTCCGCCCCACCCGGATAGGCGTCGACCGGTTGCCCGGAAGCAACCGCGATGATCGTCGGGATCTGTTTGGCCTGAAAGGCCTGGGCGACCCTGGGGTTGGTGTCCACGTCGACCCTGGCCAGCACCCAGGCTCCGTGACCCTCGTCCGCGACCGCGTTCAAGGCGGCCGACATGGCTGCGGACAGCGTTGATCTCGCCGACCACAGGTCGAACACCACCGGTACCTCACTGGAAGCCTGAATCACCTCGCCGAAGGTTTCCTCGGTGACGTCCATCGAGTATTTGGACGGCGGTCCCTGCTGTGCCGCACCCGCCGCGGCCCCTGGCGCCAGCGGGTTCTTCAACGCGGACAGGTCGATGGCGCCGGCGAAGGAACTGGAGAGTGCGGCTTGCTGGCTGCGGTCCGGACGGGTCATTGGTCCATTTTCTCACGAGCTGCCGCCGGAGTTCGCCGGTGCCGGCCGACCACTGGCGCGCGCATCGGCCAGGCGCGGTCGACCTCCGCGCAGGGCTTTCCCCTGGAGCGCAGGTACGCCTGCAGATGCACGGCCCAATCGAAGTGCCAGCCGGTCTGCGCGCTGTGCATGGTGGCCGCGTCCGCCCCGCTGATCAATTCGTGCTCCGCGGCCAGGGCCCTGGCCACCGAGCACGCCGCAACCGCGTCGCCGAGGGCCGAATGAGCATCTCTGGCCTCGACGTCGTAGTGCTCGGCGGTGGCGCCGAGGGTCCTCTTCCCGCTTCGCCCCCTGTCCAGACCCCGATCGATCACCAGCGGGTCGATCACCCAGGCAGACGGCCACCAGGCGCGACCGCCCAGCCGGGGCAACCGGGCCCGTACCGCCTCCGCATCGAGAAGGGTCAGGTCGAAAGGGGCGTTGAACACCACCACCGGTAACCCGGCCCGCCAGGCCGACTCCAACTCGCCGATGATCTCCGCAACTGCGGTTTCTGCGGACCGTCCGTGCGCCCTGGCCTGCTCGGTCGTCACCCCGTGCACCGCCGCCGCCGGGTCCGGGATGCGAACTCCGGGGTCGACCAGCCAGACTCGCGCGCGCTGAACCGCCCCGTCCGGACCGACGTGCACCACGGCGGCCGTCACGATGCGGTCGGTGCTGGTGTCGATCCCGGTTGTTTCCAGGTCGAACCCCACCAGAGTGCCGGCATGCCACGCGGGTCCCTGCGCAAACGGGTTCGGTGCAGAAGGGTTCGGTGCAGAAGGGTTCGGCGCAGAAGGGCTGCTGCTACTCATGTTCGGTGCTCATGTCCGGGGACGCTACCGGGACACCCCGACAGCGGCGGCCGAGCGAGAAGCCTCGCCGCAGGCCTGGGGGACGGGTCAGATCCTGGCCGGCTCCGTATAGGTGCCCCACAGCTCGCGCAGCACCCCGCAGATCTCGCCCAGCGTGGCCTCTGCCCTGGCTGCGGCCAGCATCGGGGGAATCAGGTTGCGCTCGCTCCTGGCGGTGGCAACCAGCTCGTCCAGCGCGCTGTCGACGCGGGCCTGGTCCCGCCCGGCCCGACGAGCGGCGAGCGCCGCGTTCTGCTCGACCTCGACCTGCCCGGAGATTCGCAGTATCTCCAGATCGTCGCCCAGACCGCCGGTGAGCACGTTGACCCCGACCATCTTCTTCCGGCCGTCCTCGACGGCCATGGCGTAGTCGAACGCCGCGTCGGCGATGGCGCCGGTGAAGTAGCCGTCCTCGATGCCGGCCAGTATTCCGCTGGTCATCACGCCGACCGGATGATTGCCCGAGGGCACCGCCGCCGTCGCCTGCTGCTTAATCGAGGCGAAAATGGCCTCGGCCTCGGCCTCGATCTTGTCGGTGAGGGCTTCGACGTACCAGCTGCCCCCCAACGGATCGGCCACGTTCGCGACCCCGCACTCCTGCATGATCACCTGCTGGGTGCGCAGGGCGATCTGCGCGGACTTCGCGCTCGGTAGGGCCAGCACCTCGTCGAGGGCGTTGGTGTGCAGGGAATTCGTTCCGCCCAGGACGGCACTGAGTGCTTCGATCGCGGTTCGCACCACGTTGTTGTCCGGCTGCTGGGCAGTGAGCGAAACGCCTGCTGTCTGGGTGTGGAAGCGCAGCCATTGAGCGCGAGGATCGGTGGCGCCGAACACGTCTCGCATCCATTTCGCCCAGATCCGGCGCGCTGCCCTAAATTTCGCGATCTCCTCGAAGAAGTCGATGTGCGCGTCGAAGAAGAAGCTCAGACCGGGCGCGAACCGGTTCACGTCCAGCCCGCGTGAGCAGCCCAGCTCGACGTAGGCGAATCCATCCGCCAAGGTGTAGGCGAGCTCTTGGGCGGCAGTGGAACCGGCCTCCCGTATGTGATATCCCGACACCGAAAGCGGTTTGTAGGCGGGGATCTCGGCGAGGCAGTACTCCATCAGGTCGCCGATCAGACGCAGGTGGGGCTCCGGTGCGAAGATCCACTCCTTCTGGGCGATGTACTCCTTGAAGATGTCCGTCTGAAGCGTGCCGTCGAGCCGGTTCAGGGCCACCCCCTGACGCTCGGCCGCTACCAGATACATGCAGAAGATCGGCACCGCGGGGCCGGAGATGGTCATCGAAGTACTGACCGAACCCAGGTCGATCCCTTCGAAGAGCCGATCCATGTCCGAAGCCGAATCGATGGCCACGCCGCAGTGGCCGACCTCACCGACCGCTCGTGGATCGTCCGAATCGCGACCCATCAAGGTCGGCATGTCGAACGCGACGGACAGACCGCCGCCACCCTCGGCCAGGATCATCTTGTAGCGCTCGTTGGTGTCCGCCGCATTCCCGAACCCGGCGAACTGGCGAATCGTCCAGGGCTTGCCGCGGTAGCCGGTGGCATGCAGGCCGCGGGTGAATGGGAACTCGCCCGGCCAGCCGATCCGCTCGAAGCCGGCGATGGAGTCGGCGTCGCCGGGACCGTAGACCGGTTGCACCTCGACGCCCGACAGGGTGCTGAAGTCGGCGTCCCGCACCCGGCCCGCCTCCTGCGCTGCGTCGAAACGCTGCTGCCAGCGTGCTCGACCGGCCGCGACGTCCACATTCGCTTCCGGAAGAACCGTTGTCGATCCCTGCGTGCTGACCATGATGACCACCCTTCGAGCCGGGTCGCCCGGCAGACCCAAGGATATCCGACTGTCGGGGTTCCGAGCATCTGGTGAACCAGTCGGGTACGGGCGCCGACCGGTGCTTGCTACCGTCATCCGATGACGTCGAATGCCCCGGCCCGTGCATTGCCCTTCGATCCGATTGCGAAGGCAGCGCAGACCTGGGCCGAGCGCATTGGGCCGAACGGGGCGATGGCTGCGGTCACCAACATCATGCGGGTGCAGCAGATTCTGCAGGCCAGCGTCGACGAGGCCCTCAAGCCGCACGGGTTGACCTTCGCCCGCTACGAGGCGCTGGTGCTGTTGTCGTTCTCTCGCCGCGGTTCGTTGCCGATGCGGATGATGGGTGAACGGCTGCAACTTCATCCGACCTCGATCACCAACATCGTCGACCGGTTGGAAGCCGACCTACTGGCAAGGCGGTTGCCGCATCCCAGTGACCGCCGGACGACGCTGGTAGAACTCACCCAGGCCGGCCGGACCCGGCTCGAAGAGGCGACCGATGCTGTGACCAAGGCGAACTTCGGCTTGTTCGGCCTGGCAGAGGCAGAGTCGGCGCTACTGTCCGAACTCCTGACCAAGGTGCGGCGCTCGGCCGGAGACTTCGCCTGACGGCGTAGGTCCGGACGGCTGCGCGGCCAGCCAACGCCAGAGGGCCGCTGCGCCGACATTGGCGTCGCCGGCACTGTCGGCGAGTTCGGCAGCCGCGGCCGCCAGTCTGGTTCGCCCCGCATCGGAACGCAGGAGGCGGTGCAGCCGTTCGAGCACCAGCGTCTCGATCGCAATTTCCGACCGGGCCCGGCGCCGGTGCCGATCCAGCCCGGTCGCCGCCCCGAATTCGGCATGCAGCCGGATCTGCTGCACCAGTTCGGGTATCCCTGTTCCCTGGGTCGCGGTGGTGCACAGCACCGGAATGCGCCATCGGTCCACGCTCTGCCGGCCGGAGCGGCCCAACGCGATCATGGCCTTCAATTCGCGAACGGTGCCGGCAGCGCCCTCCCGGTCGGCCTTGTTGACGACCAGCACGTCGGCAATCTCGAGGATGCCGGCTTTGGCGGCCTGAATCCCGTCACCGGCACCCGGCGCCGTCACCACCACCACCGTGTCGGCCAGCCGGAGCACGTCGATCTCGTTCTGGCCCACTCCGACGGTCTCGACCATCACCACGTCGAAACCGATGGCCGCCATCAGGTCCACCGCGGCGGGCGTCGCCGGCGAGAGACCTCCCAGATGCCCGCGGCTGGCCATCGACCGGATGAACACGCCAGGATCGGTGACGTGTTCGGACATCCGAACCCGGTCGCCGAGCAGGGCGCCACCGCTGAACGGACTGGACGGGTCGACCGCAAGGACAGCGACCCGGCGACCGGCGGCTCTGCTGTCGGAGATCAACGCCGCTGTCAGGGTTGACTTGCCGACGCCGGGTGGGCCGGTCAGGCCCCAGACGGCGGCCGCACGGGTTCGGCCGGTGATCGCTGCGGAGATCTGCGCGGCAGCGCTCCCGCCGGTCTCGAGTCGGCTGAGCAGACGGGCCGTGGCCCGCACGGAGCCTGCTGCGGCGAGATCGACCAATCCGGCGGCGTTCTCGGGCAGTTTGCCCGCGTCCGGCGGAGCTGGAGGCCCGTGCATCCCCGTTCAGGCCCGCGACGGAACCGAGATGATCAGAGCGTCACCCTGACCACCGCCGCCGCACAGGGCGGCCACGCCGCGGCCGCCGCCGCGCCGTTGCAGTTCCAACGCAAGATGGAACACCAGTCGGGCTCCGGAGGCGCCGATCGGGTGGCCCAGCGCGATGGCGCCGCCATTGACGTTCACCTTGTCCTCCGACACCTTGAGATCACGGGCCGACGCGATTCCGACCGCAGCGAAGGCCTCGTTGATCTCGATCAGATCGAGGTCGTCGACACCCATGTCGAGCTTGGCGCACGCTGCCCGGATCGCGTCGGCCGGTTGCAGCTGCAGGGAGGAATCAGGCCCGGCGACCACGCCATGCGCCTCGATCTCGGCGAGCCAGGTCAACCCGCGGCGCTGAGCCGTCTGCTTGCTCATCACGACGACGGCGGCGGCCCCGTCGGTGATGGGCGAGGACGAACCGGCGGTGATGGTTCCACCCGGGCGGAAGGCGGGCCGCAGCTTGCCGAGGGTTTCAACGGTGGTGTCCGGCCGGATGCCCTCGTCCGCTTCGACCAGAACGTCGCCCTTCCGGCCGGGAACCGAAACCGGAACGATCTCCTGCGCGAACAGTCCGGAGGCCACAGCGGCCGCGGCGCGCTGGTGCGAGCGGGCAGCGAAAGCATCCTGGTCGAGCCGGCTGATCGGCTCGTCGTCGTTGCGCTGCTCGGTCAGCGAACCCATGGCCTGGTCGGTGAACGCATCCCGCAGTCCATCGAACTCGGCGTGGTCGAGCAACGTCACATCCCCGAACTTGAAGCCGGCCCTGGACCTGGGCAGCAGGTGGGGGGCCAGGCTCATCGATTCCATTCCACCGGCTACGACGATGTCGAACTCGCCCGCCCGGATCAATTGATCGGCCAGCGCGATCGCGTCGAGCCCGGACAGGCAGACCTTGTTCACCGTCAGGGCGGGCACGGACATCGGGACGCCGGCCGCGACCGCTGCCTGCCGCGCCGGGATCTGCCCGCAACCGGCCTGCAGCACCTGCCCCATGATCACGTACTGCACATCACCGGGCGCCACGCCGCTCCGCTCGAGCGCGCCGGCGATCGCGGCGCCACCGAGCGCAACGGCCGATACCGTGGACAGTGCTCCGGACAGTCGACCCATCGGCGTTCTGGCGCCGGCGACGATCACCGTTGATCCCATACCTGGAAGGTACTGTGCGGCTCGGCCGGCTGCAGCCTCGCACCGGCTCGCGCTACCGTGATCTTCATGACCGAACTGGCTGACCAGCTCGCGGATCCGGGAATCCTGGGCATTGATCACGTCGGACTCGCCGTGGCCGATCTCGACACTGCCATCGCCTTCCACACCGGCGTGCTCGGTGGCTTACTGACCCACCGCGAGACGAACGAGGACCAAGGCGTCGAAGAGGCGATGATCGGTTACGGCGCCGGCGCGCAGATCCAACTGCTCGCGGCGCTGACTCCCGCCTCGACCATTGCCCGGTTTCTCGACCGCAACGGTCCCGGCCTGCAGCAACTGGCCTACCGGGTCGACGATCTGGACGCGGTGAGCGAGCGACTGAGGGCGACCGGCCTGCGACTGCTGTACGAGTCGGGCCGTCGCGGAACCGCAGGTTCCCGGGTCAATTTCGTTCACCCCAAGGATGCCGGGGGTGTATTGGTGGAATTGGTGGAACCCGCCGTGGGCCTGGACGTCGAGGCGCGCTCCAGAATCCGCGCACAGGTGGAACACTGAGGTCATGACTTCAGGCGATTGGCTTCCCGCACAAGCTCCGTTCGATCTGGTGCGGCGCGGCTTCTCACCCGAACAGGTCACCGCGCATCTGGAGCGGCTGGAATACGACCTCCGCATCACCACCGCAAATCGCGATGCCACCAATCAACGACTGACCGAACTCGGCGCGCAGCTCGCTGCCGCTCAGGCCGAAACCGACACTCTACGGGCGCAATTGGATCGGAGTGCGCTCGAGCCGGTCTCGATGGCCAATCTCTCCGATCGGATGCAGCGCATGATCAGGCTGGCCGAGGAGGAGGCCGGTGAGATCCGGGCTCGGGCCGAGGTGGAGGCCGACCGCCTCCGGAGTCAGCTGGATGCCTCGCTCGCCGAGACCGCCGAAAATCGCGCCGCGTTCGACGGCGAACGCGAGCGCACCCGCAAGCAGCTGGCCGAGCAGGTCCATGGACTGATCGCGGAGGCGTCTGCGGAGTCGGCGGACACCAAGGCGTTGGCGCACGACGAGGCCGCCCGGCTGGTGCAGGAAGCCAGCGCCCAGGCTGAGCAGGAATTGACCGAGGCTCGAGCTGAGGTGGAGCGCATCACCGGTCGGGCGCAGCAGGCCGCGTCCCAGCTGACCAGCGAGACGGCAACCGAGCGGGAACGGCTCGACGCGCAGAGCCTGGCCCGCCGCACCCAGACCGAGGAGGACTTCGAGATCGCGATCACCGCGAAGCGACTCGAAACCACCCGGGTCATCACCGAGCGGGACGAGGGCTCGGCGGCCGCGGCCGAGAAGCTGGTCGCCGACGCCAGAGCACACTCCGAGCAGCTGGTGGCGACCGCGAACGCGGAGGCCGACACCCTCAGGCAGCAGACCACGACCTACGCCGACGCCCTGGTCCACCGCGCCGCCACCGAATCTCACAAGCGGGTCGCCGACGCCGACGCCGCGGTCGGCGCCCTGCAGTCGCTGCGCGCCCAGCTGAGCGAGCAACTGCTGTCGCTCACCGGCCACCTCGACCACATCCGCGAACTGGCCGGCGCGGCGCCGGCACTTCTGGCTCCTCCCGAATCCGAGGAGAGCCGGCCGGTCAGCGCGGAGTTCCCGGCGGACCCGACGGAGCGACCCACCCCCACGGACCTTCCAGTTCCGGTGTTCGGCCAGGTGGACAACGGTGATCCGGTAGCGACCATCGGAAAGAGCCCGGACGAGGGACACCAGGACCATAATCCGCCACAGCAACCTCCTGCGGCCCCGGCGAGCAGCGAAGCCCGGCAAGCCAACGGCTCGGCCGGGTCGGCCGACCAGGGACGCTTCCGACGGCCCGCAGGAGCGTTCGGAAAACGACGCTGACGCCTGGTTGAAGAATTGGTCGTCAGGTTCGGTTCAGCTGCGGTCACCGATCGCCACCACTGCGAGTATCTCCGGAGCTCGGCTCAGATACATCGAGGCGGTCGAGTTCGAGATGATCAGTACCGCGGCAGCGCCGCAGATCGGTCCGACGAACAGGGCCGCCCAGCCCCATGCCGGTGATCCGCCGAGCGACAGCACGAGCAGCACGATCGCCGGAACGGCCACCAGGATGCCCCCGCCCATGGCAGCCAGCGAGGCACCCGTCGTGCGGCCCTTCTGGCCGGGAATGCTGTTCATGAGCATCGATTTACGACTCTGGCGCATCGCATACGGCAACCGGGCGGAGACATAACCCGTGACGGCCAGGGCGCCGAGCATCATGGCCAGGCACACCCCCAGGGCAGCCGGCACCCGATTCAGATCGTGTCGAAGAGTGGCGTGCAGGAAGACGGCGCCCACGACGATGACGGTTCCGGGAATGATCGTGAAGATCGCATGACCCAACGCCTCTCCCCTGGCCCTGGTGCGGTCCGCGAAAGCAACCATGTGCAGCCAGAGACCGGTGCCCTCCACCCCGAACTGATTGCCCGCCTGCAACCCGGCCATCAGCGCGGGAAAGGCGACGGCGAACAACGACCCATGGCCCTTGATCACCAAGAACGGCCACAGCACGGCCAGTCCGGCCAGGATGAACCATGGCATCCGCCGCATCGGATCGCGCCAGGTGAGAATGCGATCCCGGCGGACGACGAGCGAGATCATTCCACGCAGTGAATCGGCAACCGGGAGCTTGGCAGCGGCTCCCGGGTCGGCCGTCCGAACCGGTGCGGAACCCTCGGTGGTGGACGAAGCGGTGGTCAGGCTCTTGTGCAGGGCCACCGACCACCACCGCCACGCTCCGATCAGCACGACGGCGGCAGTACCGGCGGCCAGGATCAATCGCCCCCCTCGACCCGCGGCAAGCATCGAGGGAATAGCAGCGAGCGCCCCGTCGGGTCCGTAGGCCAGGATCCGTGATGTGGAGGTGACGCCCGTGCCGAGCGAGGAACCGGTGTCCGCGGTGGCGGAGGAAGCAGTCTGATTCAACACGAACGACAACAACAGATACGCGAAGAAGAGCAGGGAGCCGATCACCATGCCGAGGTCACGTCCCCGCCGACCGGACATCAGTCCTGACATCGCTGTGGATGCGGCCCTGGAGATGACCAGGCAGAGCAACAGTTGGACCGCAGCGCACAGCACCGCCACCGGCAACAGTCCCCAACTCGACGACAGACCGATCGCCGCGCCCAGCAGCACGACCGCATTCGCAGCCGGTAGATAACCGACCAGCGACGCGACCAGGAGTCCCCTTTGCAGAGTTCCGGTCCGCAGCGGAAGCAGCGCGAACTTCGCGGGGTCGACCGTCTCATCGATGCCGAACGCCACCAGCGGTCCCAACACCCAGGCGACCAACTGGACGGTGAACAGGACCACGATCACCGTGGTAGCGATGGCCGGCCGGCTTCGCAACGCTGACAGTCCAAGGAACATGGTCGCCAGTACGAGTCCGGCAACGCACCAACCGACGATGATCCACGCCTTGGTGCTACCCGTCGCGGCTCGGAAACGGCTGCTGACCAGGCGCCACTTCAGCGCGGCGAATGCCCCAACCATTTCAGTCCTCCTTCGGCAACTTCGTCGGCACCCACGAGGTGCATGAATGCGTCATCCAGACTCGCCGCCTGCCCACGCACGTCGGCGATCGGGCCGGATGCCACGATCGTGCCCCGCCCCATCACCGCGACGTGCGTGCACAGGCTCTCGACCAGTGCCATCACGTGCGACGAGAAGACGACGGTGCCGCCGCCGGCGGTGTACCTGGAGAGCACCGTTCGGATCACCCGCGCCGAGACCGGATCCACTGCCTCCAGCGGCTCGTCGAGCAGCAGGATCGGTGGAGCGTGCAGGAGCGCCGCGGCCAACGTGATCTTCTTCCGCATGCCTGTCGAATAGTCGGCCACCAGTTTGGAACCGGCTTCGTCCAGGTCGAGCACCGCGATGAGTTCCGCGGCCCTGGCTGCGACGACGTCTGCCCGGAGTCCGCGGAGGCGACCCAGGTAGGAGAGCAGTTCCGGGCCGGACAAGCGCTCGAACAGGCGCAGTCCGTCAGGCAGAACACCCATCTTCGTCTTGGCCTGGACCGGGTCGGTCCAGACGTCCGCACCGGCCATGATCACCCGTCCGGAATCGGGCCGGAGCAGTCCGGTCACCATGGAAAGCGTCGTCGTCTTTCCGGCGCCATTGGGGCCGACCAGGCCGAAGAAGGAACCTGCCGGTACATCGAGGTCGATGTGATCGACGACGACGCGCCCGTCGAAGGACTTGGTCAGCCCGCGGATGATCACCGCTTGGTTGCCTACGCCGGCGAGAACAGCATCAGCCGGCGGATAGCTGGGTAGCACCAGCGGAATGCGATCGGTTGCTTCGCCGGGCATGAATCACCTTCCCCGAGGGTCGTTCTTCGATGGCGTTCCGAAACCCTGCCACATCGGGCTATCGCGGCAGAGCGCCGGGACCCCCTCGCTCGGCTCGCCGGTTCCAGCAGCCGGTGTGCCAGTGCCGCCGATGTTCGACGCCGTCCTCGTGGCCGGTCCACGCCGGCCAGACGACGAGATGCGCGGTGCCCGGCCCGATCGACTGCTGGCAGCCGGGACACCGGTACGTCTTCCGCGCCGCGGGGCCAGGCACCGTTCGGACCAGGAAGTCGCCGTCGGCGGTCGAGCGGGCAGTCTGCCAGCCGGCCGCGGGCTGTGCGGAATCCTCGTCCCATCGATCGGTTGCGACGCGACGGTGGGCGCGGTCCGGTCGATGGGAGCGTCGTGGCACGGCCGAACGGTACCCGTGTGTCAGAGTGCCCGGCACAATGGCGACTTCGAGGACGACCACTTCGACCGGCAGGGAAGCGGGTGCGATGCAGCGACGAATCGGGACGACCCTCACCGCTGCGACGCTCAGCATCACGCTCGGTGTGCCGGTCGGCGCGGTGATCACCATCGGTTCCAACGCGCGGAACGAGTCGGTTCCCGACCGGGCCGCTCGATCGGCGGAACCTTTCACCCTCGGAAGCGCTGTCCTGACGACACAATCAGTGCCGGCTTCGGTGCCGAGCGAACCGAGCAGGAATGGATCACCGGTACCGGACGCGATGACCGGTGTGCGAAGGACACAGGAATCAGGGGCGCCCGTCAGATCAGGAAGGGATGACCCGTCAGATCAGGAAGGGATGAACAGTGCGAGCAGCGCCCAGCTGACCACGGCCGACGGCAACAGCGAATCCATCCGGTCCATCACCCCGCCGTGCCCGGGTAGCAGTGCCCCCATGTCCTTCACGCCGAGATCGCGCTTGATCAGCGATTCCGCCAGATCGCCTGCGGTAGCGACGCAGGCGATGACGCCGCCGACGACAGCCCCCTGCCACCAGGGGTGGTGCAGCGCCGGTTGCAGCGACACGGCGAGCGCCCCGCCCGCCATCGCAGCGACCAGCGAGCCGGCGAATCCCTCCCAGGACTTCTTGGGCGAGACCTTCGGAGCCATCGGGTGCCTGCCGAACAGAGCGCCTGCGGCATAGCCGCCGGTATCGGAGCCGACCACCATGATCAAGAAGGCCAGCACCCTGGCATGCCCGTCGGAGGGCGAGACCAGCAGAGTTGCGAACGACCCGAACAACCCCAGATAGATCGCCAGGAAAACAGTGGCGGAGACATCGGCGAAGTAGCCGTCGGCTCCCTTGGCGGATCGCCAGCCCATCGCAGCCAACGCTGTGAGGGCGATTCCCAGTGCCTGTGCCTTGTGGCCGTACGGCCAGGTCAGGGCGATCGTCGCCGCGGAACCGACGGCCAGCGGGATCCAGGCCACGGTGATGCCACGCGCCCTGGCCAGCGTCGAACGCATCTCCCAGATCGAGGCCACCACCGCCGCAACGATGATGACGACGAACAGCTGGCGGACCAGTAGCAGGCAGGCGACGATGACGGCGCCGAGCCCCAGCCCGACGCCGATGGCCACCGGTAGGTTCCGGCCGGCTCTGGAATCGGGGCTGCTCATCAGACTTCGAGCAACTCGGCTTCCTTGTGCTTCACCATCTCGTCAATGGCGGCGGTGTAGCGATCGGTGACCTGCTGAAGTTCCTTCTCGGCCCGCGCGCCCTCGTCCTCGCCTGCCTCACCGTCCTTCACCAGCTTGTCCAGCGTTTCCTTCGCCTTGCGACGGATGTTGCGCACCGAGACCCTGGCGTCCTCGCCCTTGGACCGGGCCGTTCTGCCGAGCTCCCGGCGGCGCTCCTCCGTCAATTGCGGGAAGATGATGCGCAGGATGTGACCGTCGTTGGTCGGGTTGACGCCGAGGTCGGAATCCCGGATCGCCTTCTCGATCGGGGTGAGCTGGCTCATGTCGTACGGCTTCACGACCGCCATCCGGGCCTCCGGAATGGTGATGGATGCCATCTGCGAGAGCGGCGTTGCCGCGCCGTAGTAGTCGATCACGATCCGGCTGAACGTATTCGGGTTCGCCCGGCCGGTACGAAGGGTCGATAGATCGTCCTTCGCGACGGAGACCGCCTTTTCCATCTTCTCTTCAGCGTCGAACAAGGTGTCGTCGATCATTGATTCGGGTGCCTTTCGTGCCAGCGGGCGCGGTTGCGACGGGTTCTACGTGGCGGACGCGCGAGTGGCCACCAAAGTGCCGATGGTCTCGCCGCGCACTGCCTTGCCGATATTGCCATCGGTGAGAAGGTTGAACACGATGATCGGCATCGCGTTGTCCATGCACAGGCTGAATGCGGTCGCGTCGGCGACCTGAAGTCCCCGCTCCAGCACCTCCCGGTGGCTGATCTCGGCGAACATCTTCGCATCGGGGACCACCCGCGGATCGGCGTCGAAGACGCCGTCGACAGCTTTGGCCATCAGCACCACCTCTGCGCCGATCTCGAGTGCCCGCTGCGCGGCCGTGGTGTCCGTCGAGAAATATGGCATTCCGACGCCGGCGCCGAAGATGACGACCCGGCCCTTCTCCAGATGCCTCACCGCGCGCCGCGGGATGTACGGTTCGGCGACCTGACCCATGGTGATCGCCGTCTGCACCCGCGTGTCCAGTTGCGCCTCCCGTTCCAGGAAGTCCTGCAGCGCAAGGCAGTTCATCACGGTGCCGAGCATGCCCATGTAGTCGGCCCTGGCCCGGTCCATGCCGCGGCTGTTCAATTCGGCGCCGCGGAAGAAGTTGCCGCCGCCGATTACCACGGCCACCTGCACGCCGTCGCGAACCACCTCGGCGATCTGCCGGGCAACGGTGGAGACCACATCGGGATCGACCCCGACCTGACCGCCGCCGAACATCTCGCCACCGAGTTTGAGCACCACCCGGCGAAAAGGGCGACGGTCGCTGGGTGTGTCGGTCATCGTCCGTCCCATCTGGGCGGTCCACACCGGACACGTCCACGCTCCATCGAAACACGAACCGGCCCGATCGACGAACCGGAACGTTGCAGCGGCAGCGCCGGCCGCCGCGGCCGCACCCCATTTCGGTGGAGCGCGGACGGACGGCCGGGTTCACTGCATGTTCAGAAGGTCGATCAGGCGGTGCCGACCTCGAAACGGACGAAGGCGGTGATCTCGACGCCGACCTCCTCGAGGACCTTCGCAACGGTCTTCTTCGAGTCGCGCACCGACGCCTGCTCACCCAGTACGGCGGCCTTGTAGAACCCGCTGACGCGGCCTTCGACGATCTTGGGCAGCGCAGCTTCCGGCTTGCCCTCCTCACGGGCGATGCCCTCGGCGACACGCTTCTCCGACTCGAGAACCTCGCCGGGCACTTCGTCCCTGGACAGGTACTTGGTGGTCGGTACCGCCGAGATCTGCATCGCGGTGCCGCGGGCCGCCTCACTGTCGTCTCCGATGTACTGCACCAGCACGCCGATCACGGCCGGCAGGTCAGCGGAGCGTTTGTGCAGGTAGACAGAGGTCTGTCCGTCGAACTTCGCGACTCGGTTCAGCACCAGCTTCTCGCCCAGGCGGCCGGCGACATCATTGATGGTGTCCTGAACGGTCCCGTTCCCCAGCGAGGAGGCCAGCAGCTCGGCGACGGTGGTACCGGCCGGAAGCTGCGCAGCCGCTGCGGCGACCTTGGTTGCCAGACCCTGGAACTCGGCGTTCTTGGCGACGAAGTCGGTCTCGGAATTCAGCTCGACCAGTGCGTTGCCACTGGCGGCGACCATGCCCTCGGCGGTGGTCCGTTCGGCTCGCTTCGAAGCATTCTTGGCGTTCTTGATGCGGAGGAACTCGATCGCCTTGTCGAAGTCCCCTTCGTTCTCTTCCAGTGCCTTCTTGCAATCCATGAATCCGGCTCCGGTGAGTTCCCGGAGCTTCTTGACGTCGGCAGCGCTGTAGTTCGCCATCTTTGCCGCGATCCTTCCTGTGCTGAGAATGGTGCCCGTTCTTTGCTTTCCGGGCGGGCGAGCGATCGACCCCTGGCACGCGCGTGCCCGCTTGCCGGACCGACGTGTCGGTCCGGCAGGCGGGCCGCGGGTCAGTTCTGGCTGAAGTCCGTCACCGAAGCGACGGAGGCGACGTCCTGCGGAGCGACGTCGGCATCGATGATGTCGGCCGGATCGACCGTCGGTGCGTCGACAGCTGGTGCATCGGAAGCTGCCGTGTCGACAGCTGGTGCGTCGACAGCTGGTGCGTCGACAGCTGGTGCGTCGACGGGGGCAGCGACCTTACCGCCGGTCTCCAGGAGCTCGCGCTCCCACTCGGCCAGCGGCTCTTCCCCGGCCGCGACAGCTGCACCACCGGAGCGGGCGAGCAGGCCCTCGGCAACGGCCTCGGCGACCACCTTGGTCAGCAGCGCCGCGGAACGGATGGCATCGTCGTTACCCGGCACCGGATAGTCGACCTCGTCCGGGTCACAGTTGGTGTCGAGCACCGCCACGACCGGGATGTTCAGCTTGCGGGCCTCGCCGACGGCGATGTGCTCCTTCTTGGTATCCACGATCCAGACTGCGGAAGGCACCCTGGACATGTCCCGGATACCACCCAGGGTCTTGGCCAGTTTCACCTTCTCGCGCGTCATCAGAAGGATTTCCTTCTTGGTGCGACCGGAGAACTCACCGCTGGCTTCCATCGCCTCGAGGTCCTTGAGACGCTGCAGCCGCTTGTGCACCGTGGTGAAGTTGGTGAGCATGCCGCCGAGCCAACGCTGGTTCACATAGGGCATGGATACTCGCGTCGCCTGCTCGGCGATCGCTTCCTGAGCCTGGCGCTTGGTGCCGATGAACAGCACCGTCCCGCCATGCGCGACGGTCTCCTTGATGAACTCGTACGCCTTGTCGATGTAGGTCAGCGTCTGCTGAAGATCGATGACGTAGTTGCCGTTGCGCTCGGTGAAGATGAATCGCTTCATCTTGGGGTTCCAGCGCCGGGTTTGGTGTCCGAAGTGGACACCTGCATCCAGCAGCTGGCGCATGGTGACGACAGCCATAGAAGACCAGCCGTCCTTTCTTGCTGGGCGCACAGCCGGCCTGCCGACCGGCAGGATCTCAGCACGTGCGCAGTTCGGTTGTCGCGCTCGACCGGCGGTCGGGCGCCCTGACGCCCTCGAGCGCACCACCCGCCCAGCGGGACCACGGTGCGCGCCGACCGGTGCGGAGGAGTCGGGCCGCTCTGAGAGAGGCCGGAGGTCCGCGTTGGCAAAAAGGCGTGCGTAGTCGGCCGATGAGGACACCGGCCGCTCGATCAGCCTACGTGACCAGCGGCACTTGCCGTGAATTGTCCGCAGCAGGGTTGTCCACACCCGTTGCTGCCGTCCACAATTCGTCGGTTTCGATCTCGAGCGCCACCCGGTCGCCGGAGGATCTCACCCATGCGACGACGAAGACTCCCCCGACTTACGGCACGGATCATGGCGGTGGGCGTTGTGCTGATTCTGCTGGGCGGTCAGAGCGCCCGTGCGTCGGCGCCTGCCGAGCGCGCATCGGCTGCTGCCCCCCGCGCATCGGCTTCCGCCGCCCACGCGTCGGCTTCCGCGGCCCATGCGTCGGCCTCGGCCGCCGGCGGTTCGGGTCGGAAGGCGAGCGAGATCTCTTTTGTGCTGCCGGTCGCGGGGCCGGCGCTGGTGCTGACACCGTTCCTTCCGCCGGCGTTCGCCTACGGGCGCGGCCATCGCGGCGTCGATCTGGCCGGAGTGGCCGGTTCTTCGATCCGGGCCGCGGGCGGCGGCGTCGTCGTGTACGCCGGGCAGCTGGCCGGGCGAAGTGTCATCTCCATCGACCATCTGGTGGGCGATCATCTGGTGGGCGATCGGGCCGTGGCCATCCGGACGACATACGAACCAGTGACAGCGTCGGTAGCGGCCGGTCAGCGGGTGGTGGCCGGTCAGCAGATCGGGGTGCTGCACAGCGGCCACCCGAGTTGCGCGCCGGCCGCGTGCCTGCACTGGGGCGCCCGGCTCCCGAACGGCTCCTACCTGGACCCGATGGGACTGCTCGGCGCCTTGCCAGTGCGGCTGTTCCCCTGGGTCGAGTGACCTGCACTCATGCCCGGGGATGAGCCTGGCGGTACACCGCGGCCAGCCGCTCCGAGGAGATGTGCGTATAGATCTGCGTGGTGGCAAGGCTCGCGTGGCCGAGCATCTCCTGGACGGCGCGCAGATCGGCTCCGCCGTCGAGCAGATGCGTCGCGGCGGTGTGCCGTAGGCCGTGCGGACCGATGTCCGGAGCACCCGGCACCGCAGAAGTTCGGGCGTGCACCAGGGTCCGCACCGCCCGTGGATCCATCCGTGCACCGCGCCGCCCCAGAAAGACGGCTTCACCCGACCTGTCGGTCAGCAGCGAAGGCCGGCCACTTTCGAGCCAGCGGATCAGCGCTGTATCTGCCGGGATTCCGAACGGCACCATTCGCTCCTTGGAGCCTTTGCCCATCACTCGAAGGACCCGGCGTGCGGAATCGAGATCGAGCCGGTTCAGTCCGGTCAGCTCGGAAACCCGAATGCCGGTGCCGTACAACACTTCCAAGATCGCCTGATCCCGCAACTCCACGGCATCCGCGAGCGGCTGCTCGAGCCCACTCTTGTTCGACCCGCGGGTCGACGGGCCGGTTCCGGAGAGCATCTCCGACGCTTGCAGCACGCCGAGAATGGGTGGCAGAGCGCGGTGGGTACGAGGCGCTGTCAACCGCGCCCCCGCGTCCGTGGGTGCCGCGCCGGTTCGGGAGCACCAGGCGGTGAAGGATCTAGCCGATGCCGCCCGCCGGGCCAACGACGCGCGAGCCGCTCCGGTCGTGCGCAATCTCGCCAACCAACTGCGCAGCGTGGTCAGTTCCAGATCGCTCACCCGCAGTTCGGACGCCGGACGAAGCCGGACCAGATGATCGAGCAGGCCGGCGACGTCGGCGATATATCCGGCGACCGTCGCAGGCGAGAGGTTGCGTTCCGAGCGAAGATGTCGTCGGTACTCCTCCAGAGCACGCTGCAGATCAGGGGGAAGCCCCTGGATCGTCGACTCGGTCGATCTTCGAGCGGCTGAACCTCGGGGCGTCGCCACTGCTCGAGGTGTCATTCGCTGAGGCTGGGGCATCACGGGTTGCGTGGTCAAGTACGCCACGCCGGCACCGCACCCGTCACGCCTGGTGTGCAGCCTCGAATGCTTCGGTGATGTTCGCTGCGATCCGGCCGCGGTCGCCTACGGTGAACCCGTTCGCGTTCGCCCACGAACGGATCGCTTCACGCTGTTCGCGGCTCATACTCGGGGTCGCGGAGAACGACTTCCCCGAATTTTCGCCGGTCCGGCTTCGCCGCCTCGGCGCGGCGGAGGATCCGGGTTGGCCATAGGGCTCCGCGCCGGATAGAACTTCGGCGACATCGGACTTGAACAATTCGTCGAACGCGTCGCGATCGAGAACAATTCGTTCGGCCGGTGTGTTCGGCAGCGCCAATTCGATGGTGACCAGCTCCCGCGCGGTGTTCTCGAGGCCCGCCACTTCGAGTACATAAGCATCCAACCGCACGGGAGAATCGATCAATGGGTGGCTCAACACCCGCAACTCCGCTACCTCTTCCGGCTTGACGATCTCCTTACCCGTCAAATCACTGCTGATGATTTCGACTCGCCTGCGCGCCAAGACAACTCCTAGATCGATGTATGGTTGATGAGGGAGACTAACATGCAGGCGCGGGAAGTTTTATCGATGAACCGCGGCCGACGGTCATGAGATGGTGTTCATAACATTGTCGGAATTTATTCATTGTGAGCTTCTCGGGATTGCCGGCGAGTTCTCCTATCATCGAATGCAGCAGCAAGGGTCATCGAGAGTCGGTAAAGACACCGGCGCCGCTGACGAACCTCAGCATCCGGCGGACCGGCTCCGACGCCGCCACGCTCCTTCCTGGCGGGCGACCAGCTCGTGCAACTCGAGTTCGGCGAGGGCGGCCATCACGCGCACGCCGGACACGGCTGATTCCACCGAGAGTTGCGCGACCGTACGAGATGCCCGCACCGGCAGCGCATCATAGATGCGAGCCACTTCGGGGTCCAGTCCATCGGTGGGATGAGCGGCGCTCCGACCCGACGGCTCGCAGTCGTTCCGATCTGCCGCCGATCCCAGCGCCTCCAGCACGTCATCGGCGCCGGTCACCAGGATCGCGGTGCCCGAGGACAGCAGCAGGTGGCATCCCACTGACAGTGCCGAGGTCACCGGGCCCGGCACCGCCATCAGTACTCGACCCAGCGCCGAAGAAGCGCTGGCCGTCGACAGTGTTCCGGAACGACGCCCCGCCTCCACCACGACCGTGCCCGCCGACAACGCGGCGATCAGGCGATTGCGGACCAGGAAGCGATGCCGGGCCGGCGACCCGCCAGGGGGATACTCGCTGACCACCGCCCCCACCTCGGCGATTCGGTCGATCAGGGCGGTATTGGCGACAGGATAGGCCCGGTCGATGCCGCAAGCCAGCACCGCAATCGTCGGCAACGCGCCGGAAAAGGCCAGTGCCGCACGATGTGCCACGGTGTCGATGCCGAAGGCCGCGCCGGACACCACCGTTCTTCCGGCGTCGGCGGCACCCATCGCGATGTCCGCAGCCACCCGCTGCCCATAGGCCGTGTTGGCCCGTGATCCGACGATGGCCAACGCCTGGTCGGGCAGCGCGGCCAACGGTCGACCGCGGACGTACAGGGCGACCGGAGGCGCAGCGTTCTTCGTCCCCCGACCGGACGCCATGGCGAAGGCCACGAAGGCGGCTTCCGGCCATTCCGGATCGCCCACACCGATGATCCGCGCGCCGACCGCGGTCGCCGCTTCCAGATCTCCTTCTGCTAGAGCGTCGAGCTCGGCGGCCGTCCGGTTCTCCGTCCTTGCCGCCGTCGGGGCCAACACCGCCCGCGGCGCGCGCCGATCCCGAATCCCCTGCCATGCGGCGACCGGGCCGAGGCGGTTCACGTAGTCGGCCACGGCAGTGTCCGGAGGTTCGAACACCCGGAGCAGACCGGCCCAGCTCCGCCTCAGCGCGTGCAGACGTTCTACTGCCATCACCATGCGTTTTCCCCACATCGCAAGCTCAACGCGCTGACCACGTCCGCGCAGGACGGCAGACTGCGCTCACCCAGATCGGCGCTGGTCAGCGCCAATCGCAGAACCCGGTCGTATCCCCGGCCGGTCAATCGACCTACCCGAACTGCCCGATCGAGCAGTTGCGCCTCGGATCGGCCCGGGCGCCACAGCCGCCGCACCACCGGCCCTGGAACCTCGGCATTGGTGGAGTACTGCGTCCCCTGCCAGCGGTAGGCGGCCCGCGAGCGCGCCGCGGCCACCCGTTCCGCGATCACCGCGGAGGATTCCTGATCGCCGACTTCGGATACCAGCGACCGTGGATCCAACGCAGCCAGATCCACCCGGATGTCCACCCGGTCCATCAACGGCCCCGACAACCGAGCCAGGTATCGACGCCGCACGCCCGAGGCGCAGATGCAGTCCACGTCCTTGGCCGCCGCGCACGGGCATGGATTCGCCGCCAGCACCAGTTGGAACCGCGCCGGATAGCGCACCGAACCTGATGCTCTTGCCAGCAGTACCGAACCCGACTCCATCGGCTGCCGCAACGCGTCCAGGACGGTCGGACGGAACTCAGGAGCTTCATCGAGGAACAGCACGCCGCGATGAGCCAGGCTCACGCTGCCCGGCCGGATCAACCCTGAGCCGCCGCCCACCAACGCGGCGAGCGAGGCGGAGTGGTGCGGCTCGATGAATGGCGGCCGGGTGATCAGGGGGGTGCGGTCGTCGAGGCTGCCGGCGACCGAGTGGACTGCGGTCACCTCGAGTGCCGACTCCGAACTCAATTTCGGCAACAGGCCAGGCAGGCGGGCAGCGAGCATCGTCTTACCGGCTCCCGGCGGCCCGATCATGGCGATGTGGTGACCGCCCGCAGCAGCCAGCTCAAGGGCGCGACGGGCTTCCGGCTGGCCCAGCACGTCGACCATGTCGGGGAACGGGAACTCGATCGGCGCCGCGACCGGGTCCGGCTCGGCCAACTGGTCGCGCTGGCCGTTCAGATAGCCGATCAGGTCGCGCAGGTGCGCCACTCCCCGAACCGTCACCCCATCGGCCAGCGAGGCCTCGGCCAGGTTTGCCAACGGAACGATCGCCGATGTCCGGCCGGCGGCGCGGAGCGCCATGATGCTGGGCAGGGTTCCGCGCACCGGGTGCACCCGCCCGTCCAGGCCCAACTCACCGAGCAGGACCGACTCACCCGCGGCGCGAAGCGGAACCACCTCGGCGGCGGCGAGTACGGCGATCGCCAGCGCCAGGTCGAATGCCGCCCCCCGCTTGGGCAACGCCGCCGGGGACAGCGCCAGGGTGATCCGCTTCTCCGGCCACTTCTGGCCGATGTTCACGATCGCGGACCGAACCCGGTCGCGCGCCTGGGTGACCGCGACATCGCCGAGGCCGATCACCGTCGTCCCGGGTAGTCCATTCGCCAGGTCCGCCTCGACCGCCACGATCTGCCCCGTCACCCCGGCAAGCGCCACCGCCCATGTCCGCGCCAAAGCCACCTCTGCCCACCCCCCTACTTCGAAGAAGAACCAACGGCTCTTCGTCCGATGAGCATGCGGTCGGTGTCGGCCGCACCCTGGCCGTGGCGACTCTGATGTGGACAACCGGCGGCATGGGGACAGAACACCGACTCACCGTGGGTGCAGCCCTAACAGGTGACAGCACGCCGGAACGGTGGACGCGGTGCGCGCCAACGGCCTAACGTCGGACAACCCGTCCTACCGCCCAGTCCCGGGAGCACCTACTTGAAGTTGTCGGCATTCTTGCGCAAGTGGTCTTTGGCCCCCCTCGTCGCCACCGTGGCCATCAACATTGCGCTCACCGGGATGACTGGCACTGCTCACGCAGCCGTTCCGCACCTGGCATCGACCTCGGTCGCCGCAGCTGGACAGCCGGCGCCGCGCCTGACCCGGCTGGTCTCGGAGGCGATGCATCAGTCGACGCTCGCCATACCGTATCTGTACGGGGGCGGCCACGGCCTGACTCCTGCTCCGCGCAACAGCCGCGTCGACTGTTCCGGATTCGTGCGCGAGCTCTACTGGTACGCGTTCGGTGTGGACATCGGCGCCGGCTCGGGCGACTCCGCGATTCGCCTGTCCGGCAGGTTCACCAGGACCAGTTCTCCGGTTCCGGGCGACGTCGCCCTGTTCGGGAACAATGGCTCGGCGCCGGCGTTCCATACCGGGATCTTCGTCGGCACCCTCAACGGCCACCCAGCGATGGTCGGCTCCCCTGCTGCCGGGCAGAACATCAAGGTGCAGCCCGGACTTGACCAGTACTGGGCGAGCCTGATCATGGGCTACTGGCACTTCAACGGCGCGACGGCGGCAGACTCCGGCCTGGTCGCCAGGCCGGCGATGATCGGATCGTTCGACTCTGCAGCCGGCCGCGTCGGCGGTGTGGCCGTAGCCGGTTGGACGATCGACCCGCAGAACCGGGCTGCCGGATCCACCGTCCAGGTCATCGTCGATGGTCGCATGACGGCGACGCTGAGAACTGAGCGACTCCGAGCAGATGTGAATCGAGTTGCGGACGCCACCGGGGCGCACGGCTTCTCAGCGACGATATCGGCGCCGGTGGGCCGTCACACCGTCTGTGTGACGGCGCGACCGGCGGCGGCTTCCACTTCTGCGAAAGCACTCGGTTGTCGGATCGTCACCACTGCAGGATCCACGCGTGGCGTCTTCGACCGGGCGACCGGAGCGATGTCGACGTTCGTGGTCGCAGGCTGGGCCTACGATCCGCAAAGCCCCACCGGGAACGTCCTGGTCAGGATGACGCTCGACGGGCGATTGACCGCGCTGGTGCGCGCCAACCTGGTCCGAACGGACGTCAACCGCGTCGTTCACGTTCCCGGGGCGCACGGCTTCGGCGCCCGGATCGCCGCAACCGCCGGTCGCCACACCGTGTGTGCCGTCGCACTGCCGGTCTCGACCACCTCGGCGCAGAGCAGTCTGGGTTGCAAGGCGATCACCGTCAGCCGTTGAAGAGAAAATCAGAACGCGGCGACGAAATGCGAAAGCTCCGGCTCCTGGCCGGGACGTGCCATCACGCCGATCACGTCGAACCGGACCGCCGTCCAGCGGAGTCCCCATTCCGATTGGAACACCATTGCCAAACGCCTGAGCTTGCGACGTTTGCCCTGCGTCACGGCCTCGGCCGGTGTCCCGAATCCGTCGCCACTGCGGGTCTTCACTTCGCAGATCACCAGGTGACGCAGGCCGTCGGTGGCCACAATGTCCAGCTCCCCCTCGCGACAGCGCCAATTCCTGGTCAGGATGACTAGTCCCTGCCCTTCCAGATGAGAGGCGGCCAGATCTTCGCCGCGCCGACCCAACTCGTTCCCCGCCAGTGATGCCATCGCCAATGCTCCCGCCCGCTCGCACCGGCCGAAACGGCCGGACGGCTCAGGGTGCGGCCGGACCGGCGTGCGGTCAAAGGCGAACGAGGCGATTGTGGATGGCGCGGGGGTATGTGGACAACTCGCCCACCACCCGTGTGCGTGGGGTCAGCTGAAGGTCTCGCCCTCCGGCAATCGCAGCTCCGGCTTGTCCAGTTCTTCGACGTTGACGTCCTTGAACGTCACCACCCGGACGTTCTTCACGAAACGAGCCGGGCGATACATGTCCCAAACCCATGCATCGGACATCCGGACTTCGAAATACATATCGCCGTCCGAGTTGCGGACCTGCACATCGACCGCATTGCAGAGATAGAAACGCCGCTCGGTCTCCACGACGTAGGCGAATTGGCCGACGATGTCGCGGTACTCCCGATAGAGCTGGAGCTCCATCTCGGTTTCGTACTGCTCCAGATCCTCTGCACTCACGTGCTGACCCCTTCCGGTTTCCGGTGGTGCTCATCATCCATCATCAGCGGCAGCCGCCAACTCCGGCGGTGCACCTCGCTCGGTCCGTATTGGCGCAGCGCGGCCACGTGTTCAGCGGTTCCGTAGCCCTTGTTGAGCTCGAAGAGATAGGCGGGAAAGTCGATGGCAATCCGCCGCAACATCGCGTCGCGTTCGGTCTTGGCCAGGACGCTGGCACCGGCGACACCGGCGCAGGTCAGATCGGCCTTGATCCGGGTGTGGACCGGACTCGTCACCGGCGGCGGAGCGGCTGCCGGCAGCGGGAGCGACGCCGACAGTTCGGGTTCGTTCTCGAACAAGCTCGGTGGCGGGTCGGACAGATAGTCGTGATTGCCGTCCAGCAGGATCGCGTCAACCGGCCCGGCCAACTGCGCCAGTGCGCGCCGACCGGCGAGGCGCAGCGCTCCGATGATGCCGACCGCGTCGATCTCGGTCGGGCTGGCATGGCCAACTGCAAACTCTCCGGCCCACCGACGCACCGCAGGTAACAGCGATTCCCGCGCTTGGGGGGTCAACAGTTTCGAATCCTTCAAACCGGGCGGAACTCGCCCGATCGCAGAGGTGATGACCACGACGCCCACACTCACCGGACCGGCGAGTGCGCCGCGACCGACCTCGTCCATGGCAGCAAGTCGGGAACAGCCGCTGCGCAACAATTCTTTCTCCAGCCGAAGGTGCGGCCGGGAGTTGGTCATGGTCGCGGCCGGCCCCTGAGATCGGCGGGAGCTCCAGCGGCCGCTGCCCGCAGTGCCCGTCGCTGCCTGCGTCGGCGACGACGGCTGGGGACCATCGCCAACGATCCGCGAAGGCCGGCGGTGAGCAACAGTCCACCTCCCAGCGGGGCGAACGCGACCGGACCGGACGCCAGCGCGGTCGCTCGCGGATCGATGTCGGGGTTACCGATGGTCGACCATCGCGACGGTGGCATGACGATGAAGATGGCCTTGCCGATCACGGAATCGACGGGAATCGGCCGAGCACATCCTTGGCCGCCACCAGGTTGCAGATAGGCCGCCGCCTGCGCAGGCTTGAGCCCCCAGCAGTTGTACGAGGAGTCGGCCGAATCGCCGCGATGGTCTCCCATCACCCACAGTTGGCCGGCCGGCACTTTGAACGGCGCGAAACAGCGCTGCGATGCGAAGTGGTCGGCGTCCATACCTTTGGTGGAACAGTCGAGAACTCCGGGCTGGAAGGGAAGCGGCTCGTAGATGTACGGCTCGTTGAGCGATCGACCGTCGACGGTGACGTTGCCATTCTTGTCGCAGCAGGCGACCGTTTGTCCGCCGACGGCCACGACCCTTTTGACGAAGTCCTTCTCGTTCGGTGGTGCGATGCCGATCACCGAGCCCAACGCCTGACCGACCTCGCCGACCCAGGTGCTGGGACCGGCGATGTCGGCTTCCGGAGCCCAGGTGTCCGGTCCCTTGAAGACCACCACGTCGCCCTGCCTCGGATCTCGGAAGTCATAGACGATCTTGCTCGCCAGGATTCGATCGCCACCCGAAGAGACTCCGTGCAACGTCTGCTCCATCGACCCGGAGGGTACGTAGTAGACCTTGGCGATGAAAGTCTGGATTACGAACGTCAGCGCGAAAGCGACCACGATCAGGATGGGCAGCTCCACCCAGAACGGGCGCTTGGCCTTCCTGTTCCGCTTGGACGACTGCTGACGCCACCGCGAAACGGCCGCAGCGTGACCGGCATCGTCGGGACGGACCCCGCCCGGCTCCAGCTGGGCACCAACCGGATGTGCCCCGACTCGTTCCAGCTGGGCACCGACCGGTTGGGTAACGTCCGGATGGGCAACGTCCGTCGAGGTGCCATCCAGCCGGGCACCATCGAGCTGACCAGCACCGGGCACAGCGTCACCGGACGAATCGGCACCGGCCCGCGAAGCGCCGGGCCCAGACGCACCCGCCGCTGGGTCGACGCGTCCGGCATCGGCCGCTTCTGCGTCCGACCTGACGACCCAGTCCTGCCAGGGCACAGGTGCGGAATTCTCCTGCGCACCACTGCTGCCGCCGACTGGCGCTGCGTGTTCCCCCGGACCGGCCTCGCGCTCTTTCATCATGATCAGGTTACGGCTTCCGGCATAAAGGGGTGGTAGTGAAAGGCCGCCGACACCCCGGGACAAACCCAGGAATGTCGGCGGCCCCAGAGGGTCGACCGTCAGCGGTCGCGCTTCTCCTTGATCTTGGCGGCCTTGCCGCGGAGCTCACGCAGGTAGTACAACTTGGCGCGACGCACGTCGCCGCGCGTGACGAGTTCGATTCGGTCCAGGTTCGGGGAATGCACCGGGAAGGTGCGCTCGACGCCGACGCCGAAGCTGACCTTGCGGACCGTGAAGGTCTCGCGAATGCCGCCACCCTGACGACGGATGACATGGCCGGCGAAAATCTGAACTCGAGAACGCGCGCCCTCGATGACCTTGACGTGCACCTTGACGGTGTCACCAGGCCGAAAATCCGGAAGATCGGTCCGCAACGAAGCGGAGTCCAGAGCGTCCAGGGTGTTCATCTGTAGTCCTTACTCATGTACTGCGACGAGTCTCGAGGGCGGTTCCGGTAGACCCACGGCGGGCCGACCGGCAGGAGGCCGGGGTGCACCCGGCATTCCTCACAACCGTTCTAGTCTGCCAGATCCGCTGGAGGAGACGAAATCGCCGGTTGCGGATCTGCGGCGAAACCCTCTTCACCCAGTACCTGCATGTCCGCCGGGTCGAGTCCGGCCGCGGTCAGCAGCGCGATCAGGTCGGGTCGGCGCCGAGCGGTTCGACGCAGAGATTCGCTCCGCCGCCACCGCTCGATCTGGCCGTGGTGCCCGGACAGCAACACCGCGGGTACCGACAGACCCTGGTAGACGAGCGGTCTGGTGTAGCTGGGATGTTCGAGCAGGCCGAGTGAACCCGCACCGAACGAATCCGTCACCGCACTCGTCGGATTGCCCAGCACGCCCGGGATGAGTCTCGCGACGGCTTCCACGATGACCAGGACTGCCGCCTCGCCGCCGGCGAGAACGTAGTCCCCGATCGACAGCTCACGAACGTCCACCGATGTGGCGGCATGGTCGGCGACTCGCTGGTCGATGCCCTCGTACCGTCCGCAGGCGAAGATCAGCTGGCCGCGCCCGGCGAGTTGCTCCGCGACCGATTGGCTGAACGGCTCACCGGCCGGGGTCGGCACCACCAGGGTGGTGCGCGACCGCTCGACCGGAAGAACGGAGTCCAGTGCCCGCCCCCAGACATCTGGCTTCATCACCATGCCGGCCCCGCCGCCGTACGGCGTGTCGTCGACGGTGCGATGACGGTCCGGCGCAAACTGTCGGAGATCGTGGACAGCGAGATCGATCATCCCGTCGGAGACGGCCCGCCCGAGCAATGACTCCCGCAGCGGTGCAAGGTATTCCGGAAAGATGGTGATCACGTCGATCCGGAGCGGGCCGGCCGTCACGCGAACATGCCGTCCGGCGGATCGACCACCAGGCGACGAGTTCGGAGATCCACTTCCGGGACGAGGGCCTTGACGAAGGGAACCAACTCCTGGGTTCCGTCGGGGCGGTCGACCACCAGCACCGGAGCGGCCGGTGGATGCATCACATCGACCACCTCGCCGAGCACCTCCCCATCGAGGTGATGCACGGCGAGACCGATCAATTGGTGGTCGTAGAACTCGTCGTCGTCATCCGGTTCGGGCAGCGACTCCGCGTCGACGAGCAGATAAATTCCGCGAAGCGTTTCCGCGGTATTCCGATCGACGATGCCCTCGAAGCCGACCACCTGGACCGGCCCGGACTGCCGGGCGCCCGAGACCGTCAACACCGGACGCGCCGGCGAGTCCGTGCGCAACTGTGCGCCGACCGCGAAGCGGCTCGCCGGGTCGTCGGTGAACGGGTTCACCGTCACCTCACCGCGAAGGCCGTGCGCCCGACCGATCCGACCGACCTGCAGCTCGGTCATTCCGTCATTTGTCGGTATCGACGACGTCGACCCGGATGCCGCGCCCACCGACCGCCGACATCACGGTACGCAGCGCGCTGGCGGTCCGTCCCCCGCGGCCGATCACCTTGCCCAGATCTTCGGGATGCACCCGGATCTGCAGCGTGCGACCACGACGACCGGTGGTCAGGTCCACCTTGACGTCCTCGTCGTGTTCGACGATGCCCTTGACCAGATGTTCTAGGGCGTCGGTAAGCTCGGTCACTTCTCGACTGCGGCGTCAGCTGTCGGAGCATCGTCGGTCACGGCGGATGCAGCGGGCTCTACGGGTGCGGCGGGCTCTGCGGATGCAGTGGGCTCTGCGGGTGCATCGGCAGCCTTCGGAGCCCTCTTCTTCGCGGTGGTCGCCGAAGGCGCGCCGTCCGTTCCGATCGCGGCCATGGCGGCCTCGTAGCGAGCCCGCTTGTCGACCTTCTCCGGTTGCGGCTTCAGGGTGCCCTCGGCGCCCGGAAGGCCCTTGAACTTCTGCCAGTCACCGGTGACCTTGAGCAACGAGAGCACGGACTCGGTCGGCTGCGCGCCGACGCTGAGCCAGTACTGCGCACGATCGGAATCGATCTCGATGACGCTCGGCTCCATCTTGGGGTGGTACTTGCCGATCGCCTCGATGGCACGGCCGCCGCGGCGGGTGCGGGCATCGGAGATGACGACACGGTAGAACGGCTCGCGGATCTTGCCAAAGCGAGCGAGCTTGATCTTGACAGCCACGACGGGTTGTACTCCTTGAAAGATGGGCGATGATGGAATCACCTCGGGGTGGGCGCGTCGGTCCGCGTGGGGTTGACGGTCCGATACGCACCATTGGCGGCCGCGCCCGGAGAGAGGGGCCGAGCGACAGCCGTAACGGCACTATTCTGCCATGCCGCTGGGTGCTACGGCACCAATCGGCCGGCGCGGATCAGCGCCGTCGGCGCCCGCAGAACCTCCAGATCAGCCGCCGGATCGGCCGGGTACACGACCAGGTCGGCGGCATCCCCGGCGTCCTGCGCCCCCAGACCCAACCAATTGCGTGCCTCGTGAGTGGCTGCGTCGAGCACACCACGCGCAGAAAATCCGATGGTGTGCAGTGCGATCACCTCGTCGACGATTCGCCCGTGCTCGATGTAACCGCCGGCGTCCGTCCCCGCGTGCACCCGCACACCCGCCTCGATTGCCGCGGCGAACGTGGCGTCACTCCGCTCGTGGAGGTCGCGCATGTGCTTGGCATAGGCAGGAAATCGGATCGCGGCGTCAGCGAACATCGGAAAGTTGGCAATGTTGATCATGGTGGGGATCAGGTGGACCCGGCCGGCCACCATTTTGTCGATGGTTTCCGCGGTGAGTCCGGTGCCGTGCTCGATGCAGTCGATCCCGGCCGCCAGCAGTCCGGGCAGGGCATCTTCGCCGAAGACATGAGCGGTGACGCGGCACCCGGCGGCGTGCGCCACCGCGATCGCCTCGCGCAGCACAGCGTCCGGCCACAGCGGAGCCAGTTCTCCGATGCTGCGATCGATCCAGTCCCCGACCAGTTTGATCCAGCCGCCGCCGTAGGCGACCTGTCTGGCCACCTCCGCCGGCAGATCTGCCGGATCGTCCAGATCGACGCCCAGGTCGCGGATGTATCGCCTGGGCTGGGCGATGTGCCGGCCGGCTCGCACCAGGATCGGCAGATCGTCGCGGTCGGTCAGGGGCCGGGTGTCGATCGGTGAACCGCAGTCCCGGATGGCCGTGACACCGGTGGCCAGGTCGACCCTGGCCTGCTGTTCGGCCTGCTCCAGCGAGACGGCTCCCACCTCGGAATAGCCGATGTGGCAATGGGCGTCGACGAAACCGGGCAGCGTCCAGCCGGTCAATTCGATCGGATCGCGCACCGGAGAATCGACGAAGACGCCGCCGGACATCCAGTATTCGACCGGCTCCCCCGTCGCCGCATCCCGGCCGACGACATGGAGGGCAGGTGGACGTTTCCCGTTCATCCGGCCGCGAGCTACTTCTTCGGGAACTTGAGCTGCGACGGATCGAAACCGGCCGGCAGCTGATCCAGTCCGAAGTTCGCGGGCAGCTGGCCCGCGCCCGGCGCACCGAGCCCCTGTCCACCCAGCGCGCCGAGGTTCGGCATTCCGGGCATCGCCATCCCCGGTGGAAACCCGCCGGGCATGCCCTTGATCTTCGGCGGCGTCGGGCCGCGACCCGAAACCTTGCCCTTCTTACCTTTTCGGCCCTTGACTGCCTTGCGATTGTTGGTCCGAGCACCCGGGAAACCGAACCTGCCGGCCATGGCCGACATCATCTTGCGGGCCTCACCGAACCGTTCCACCAGGGCGTTGACCTGTCCGACGGTCGACCCGGAGCCACCGGCAATCCGCTTGCGCCGAGAGGCGTTGAGAATGCCCGGGTCCTTGCGCTCCCCCGGCGTCATGGACTGGATGATCGCCGCGGTGCGGTCGATGTCCCGATCGTCGACGTTCGCCAACGCCTCCTTCATCTGGCCCGCACCCGGCAGCATTCCGAGCAGGCCGCCGATCGGGCCCATCTTCCGCAGCATCATCATCTGCTGCAAGAAGTCGTCGAGGGTGAAATCGTTGCCCGCCAGCTTGGCGGCCATCTCCTCCGCCTGGTCGGCCTCGAAGTGCTGCTCGGCCTGCTCGATGAGGGACAGCACGTCACCCATGCCGAGGATGCGCGACGCCATCCGGTCCGGATGGAACGTGTCGAAGTCGGCCAGCTTCTCGCCGGTGGAGGCGAACATGATGGGCACCCCGGTGATGTGCCGGACGCTCAGCGCGGCGCCACCGCGAGCGTCACCGTCGAGCTTGGTCAGGACCACACCGGTGAAGCCGACACCATCGGCGAAGGCCTGCGCCGTGGTCACCGCGTCCTGGCCGACCATCGCGTCGAGGACGAAGAGGATCTCGTTCGGATCGACGGCGTCGCGGATGTCGGCGGCCTGTTGCATCATGTCCGCGTCGACACCGAGCCGGCCGGCGGTGTCCACGATGACGATGTCGTGCTGCTTCGCCTTCGCGAAGTCAAGGCCGGATCGGGCGACCGCAACAGGATCACCCACACCGTTGCCAGGCTCCGGTGCGAAGACGGCGACTCCGGCCTGCTCACCGACCACCTGCAGCTGGGTGACGGCGTTGGGCCGCTGCAGATCGCAGGCGACCAGCAGCGGCGCATGGCCCTGGCCGCGCAACCACAGCGAGAGCTTGCCGGCCAGGGTCGTCTTACCGGCACCTTGCAGGCCGGCCAGCATGATCACCGTCGGCGGGTTCTTCGCGAACACCAGGCGGCGGGTCTCGCCGCCCAGGATGTCGACCAGCTCGTCATTGACGATCTTGATGACCTGTTGCGCCGGGTTCAGCGCTCCCGACAGCACCGCCGACTGCGCCTTTTCCTTGACCGCGGTGATGAAGATACGCACCACCGGCAACGCCACGTCCGCCTCGAGCAGTGCGATCCGGATCTCCCGGGCGGTCGCATCGATGTCGGCCGCGGAGAGCCGGCCCTTGCCGCGCAGCGTGGAGAAGACGGTCGCGAGTCGGTCGGAGAGGGTATCGAACACGAGACCAAGGTTATCCCAGCACCTGGGTCACTGCCGCGACGATCCGGGATCCCACGGTGGCCTCGAGTGGCGACCCGTCGGACCCGACCATGTAGAAGACGTCGACCGCCTCGGAGCCCAGCGTGCCCACCCGGGCCGCAGTGATCTGGATGCCCGAATCCGACAGCGCGGTCGCAACGGCGTGCAGCAGACCGGGGGTGTCGTGGGCGCGCACCTCGAGCACGCTGGCCCGCTGCGAAGCTCGCGGCACGATTCGCACGCTCGGCGGCGCCATCGGAACGATCCGGCGCCCGCGCGCCCGCTTCGCCAATCGACCGGCGATGTCCAGCGATCCATCGAGCGCCTTCACCAGGTCGGCACGGAGGGTGGCAGCCTCGGGCGGGCTCCCGAACTCCGGCGAGACCGTCCAGGTCTGCAACCCCGTTCCGTCAACGGTGCGGGCAGTGGCCGCCCGAACGGTCAACCGGTGCACCGTCAGTACGCCGGCGGCCGCGGCCAGCAGTCCGGGCCGATCGGCCGCCGCCACAGTGACCTCGAGGCCGGTGGCGCCCGGTCGGATGACGATGCCGGGGCCGCCCGCCGCGATCAGTTCCCGTTCCGTTTCGCTCAGCTCGCCGGCGTCCGGCGGCTCTTCGCCCGCCAGCGCGGACCGCACCCTGTCGACCAGGTGCGCGACCTGATGCGCCTTCCACGAGGACCACGCCACCGGACCGGCCGCAGTTGCGTCGGCCTCGGTGAGCGCATGCAGCAGGTCCAGCAGTGCCGACGGCGAGTTGTCGCCCAGAGCGTCGAGAATGGTTTCCACCGTCGCCGGATCGTCCGGATCCCGATGGGCCGCCGTTTCCGACAGCAGAAGGTGATGACGCACCAGCGTCCGGACGATCTCGATGTCCGGCGCCGCCACCCCGAGCCGCTCCAGCCAGGCGGGAACGAGCGCGGCGCCTGCCACCGAATGATCTCCTGGCAGGCCCTTGCCGATGTCGTGGAAGATCGCGGCGAGCAACAGCAGGTCCGGCCGAGACACCCGCCGCACCAGGGCCGAGGCGTTGACCGCTGTCTGCATCAGATGACGATCGACCGTGTACAGATGGATCGGGTCATGTTGCGGTAGCGAGCGCAGTCGTTCCCAGCCCGGGATCGCCTCCGCAATCAGGCCGGCCTGGTCAAGGCCCTCCCAGGCGGTGATCATCGGTTCACCGGCGCCCAGAAGGGACAGGAAGGCGTCCAAGGCCGGCGACGGCCACGGCTCGGGCAGCACCTGTGGCGTCCGGGCCAGCCGGACGATGGTGGCGGGCGATACCGGAACTCCGGCCTGCGCCGCAGCAGCGGCCGCTCGGAGCGCCAGCGCCGGCTCCGTCGCCGGATTCACGGTGCGCGCCAGGACGGCTTCGCCATCCTGCTCAACGATGCCATCGGCCAGTGCCGTGCGGTCCGCTCGCCGAACGACGCGACCGGCCACATCGGTGAGGGTGCCGCGGCCGGGATCGGTCAGCACGCGCGAAACTCGGTGCCAGGTCAGGTCCACTGCATGCGCCACGGTCCGGCCGATGGCAGAGACGTGGCGCAGCAACATCTCTCGCGTCTCCAGCCCCATCAGTGCGGCGACCGCGTCCTGATCCTGCTGCTGCAGGCGGTCGGTGGCCCGGCCGGCCACGGTCTGCACCGCGTCCCGCACGTCGAGCAGGGCAGATCGAGCCTCGTCCAACCCCTGGTGAGGGCAGTCGGCGAGCCAGGATGCAGCGACGGCCCGCATCACCACCAGATCGCGCAGACCACCCCGTGACTCCTTCAGATCCGGGATGGTTGCGAAGGCAAGCTCACCGCTGCGATCCGCACGTTCCTTGCAGGACGCCTGCAGCGCAGGCAGTCTCTCGGCGGCAGCGGCGCGCCAATCGGCCAGTACCCGCCGATGCAGGGTGCCGGCCAACTCCGGGTCGCCGGCGATGTGACGCAGGTCCAGCATGCCCAACACGGCGGGTAGGTCCTGTTGGGCAACCTGCCGGGCGCCGCCGACCGAACGGACGGAGTGGTCCAGCCGAATTCCGGAGTCCCAGATCGGGTACCAGAGCCGTTCGGCCACCATCTGGGCATAGGAAGCCGGAGTCTCCGTGGAATGCAGCAGTACCAGGTCGAGATCCGAGAACGGGGACAGTTCTCCGCGCCCGAAGCCGCCCACCGCTACCAACGCCACCCCGCCCACGTTGACCCCGGCATCAGCCGCCAGGCCCGACAGCCAGCCATCTGTCAGTCGGGCCAGCGCCCGGCGGCGGGCCGGACCGGGGATATCGGTCCGGCCCAGCAACTGAGTTCTCAGCTCCGGGAAGCTGCTCGCGGGGTTCTGGTCCAGCGCCGCGGCCTGGTTCGACGACGGGATCACCATTTCGTCAGAGAGCTTCCGGTCCACGCTCGCCGGTGCGAACCCGTACGACATTTTCGACCGTGGTGGCCCACACCTTCCCGTCGCCGATCTTCCCGGTGTGCGCCGCTCTGACCACCACGTCGATCACGTCGTCGGCGTCCTCCTCGTCCACGAGGATCTCGACCTTGACCTTCGGCAGCAGCTCGACGGTGTACTCCGCGCCCCGGTAGACCTCGGTGTGCCCACGCTGGCGCCCGTAGCCGGAGGATTCCGAGACAGTCATGCCCTGGACCCCGAAGGCCAGCAACGCGGCCCTGACCTCGTCGAGTTTGAACGGCTTGATCACTGCGGTGATCAGTTTCATGCGTGGACCTCCGTGCTGCTCGTGCTGCCGGTGACGCCGGCCAGATGACCGGATGGGATGGTGCCGCTGCTGGACTGGGTGTCGAACTCGTAGGCCGACTCAGCGTGTTCGGAGACGTCGATGCCCTCGACCTCGGCCTGCTCCGACACCCGGAAACCGATCGTCTTGTCGATGACGAAGCCGAGAATGAACGCGACGACGAACGAGTACACGAGAACCGCACCCGCACCGATGGCCTGGCGTCCGAGTTGACCGAGCCCGCCGCCGTAGAACAACCCGTCGTTGGCGAAGGAGTTGACCGCACTCGACGAGAAGAATCCGATGAAGAGCGTGCCGAAGATGCCGCCGACCAGATGGACACCCACGACGTCGAGCGAGTCGTCGTAACCGAGCTTGTACTTCAGGCCGACCGCGAAGGCGCAGAGGGCGCCGGCCAGCACACCGAGAACGACAGACGCCCACGGCGTGATGAACCCACACGCCGGGGTGACAGCGACCAGACCGGCGACCGCTCCGGACGCCGCGCCGACGCTGGTCGCGTGGCCATCGCGGAAGTACTCGACAATCAGCCAGCCGCCGAGCGCTGCCGCCGTCGCAACCTGCGTGTTCATGAAGGCCAGACCCGCGAGACCGTTGGAACCCACCGCCGAACCGGCATTGAAGCCGAACCAGCCGAACCAGAGCAGAGCGGATCCGAGCAGCACCCACGGAACGTTGTGCGGGCGCATCGGGTTCTTCTTGAAACCGATGCGCTTGCCCAGCACGATGGCCAGCGCAAGAGCCGCCGCACCGGCGTTGATGTGCACGGCGGTACCGCCGGCGAAGTCCTCCACGCCGGCCTTGCCCGTCGGGGCCAGCAGCGTGGTGAGCCAACCGGCCTTTCCACCGAGGGCGCCGAAGTCGAACACCCAGTGGGCGACCGGGAAGTAGACGATGATTGCCCACAGGGTGGCGAAGATCGACCACGACAGGAACTTCGCACGATCGGCGATCGCACCGGAGATCAGTGCGGGTGTGATGATCGCGAACATGAGCTGGAATGCTGCGAAGACGATGACCGGGATACCGGTTCCGGTGCCGCCGAAGGCGACGATCTGACCCGCGGCCTCACCGACGTGCCCCAACGAGAAGTCGCCGAAGAACCCGCTGGTGGACGAACTCGCGAAAGCCAACTTGAACCCAAACAGGACCCACAGCACCGAGACGATGCTGATGGTGACGAACGACATCATCATCATGTTGAGCGTGCTCTTGGAGCGAGTCAGCCCACCGTAGAAGAACGCGAGGCCGGGCGTCATCAACAGGACGAGGGCGCTGCTGGCGAGCATCCAGGCAGTGTCGCCAGGGCTCAACGCCACTGGGTTGGCTGCCAGCAGCGTCGCCACTGCAGAGTGCGGGACCATCAAACCTCCAGGCAGGGGGCGGAGTGGGATCGGGAGATCCTCGACCCGCACAGCTTTGCCCGGAGTTGTTTCCTGCTGCGCCCGTGCATGTTTCGCGCCCGTGAACTAGCGCGTTTTCTGGTTTCGCTCCTGTTTCCCGAAAATTTCCGGCAGATGAACCCTGCTGCGCCTACCTTCAGTCGCCCAGCAGTGCATCGACGAAGGCGGCCGGCTCGAAGGGTGCCAGATCATCTGGCCCCTCGCCGAGGCCGACCAGCTTGACCGGCACGCCGAGGGCCCGTTGCACGGCGACGACGATTCCGCCTTTGGCCGTACCGTCCAGCTTGGTGAGCACGATGCCGGTCACTTCGACCACCTCCGCGAAAACCCTGGCCTGCACCAGTCCGTTCTGTCCGGTGGTGGCGTCGAGCACCAGCAGGATCTCGTCCAGCTCTGCCAACTTTTCGACCACCCGCTTGACCTTGCCGAGCTCGTCCATCAAGCCGGTCTTGGTGTGGAGCCGGCCCGCGGTGTCGATCAGTACTGCGTCGGCTCCGTCGGCGATGCCCCGTTTGACCGCGTCGAAGGCCACCGCGGCCGGGTCGGCGCCGGCGACCGACCGAACCACGGTGGCTCCTGCCCGGTCACCCCAGGTCTGCAACTGGTCGGCGGCCGCGGCGCGGAAGGTGTCTGCGGCGGCCAGCACCACGCTCCGGCCGTCAGCGACCAGCACCCTGGCCAATTTGCCGGTGGTCGTGGTCTTGCCGGTTCCGTTGACCCCCACCACCAGGAGCACCGCTGGTCGGCCGTCGTGTGGCAGGGCTCGGAGCGAGCGGTCTGGCACCTTTCCGTCGACGGCCGCCTCCACCGCTTCGATCAGCACCCGGCGCAGCAGCGCCCGCGCCGACCGGGAATCGGTGACACCGTGGGCGGCCACCGCCCGGCGAAGTTTGTCGGTGATCTCGGCTGCCGCAGCGGCCCCAAGATCGGCCATCAGCAAGGTGTCCTCGACGTCGGCCCACGAGTCCTCGTCGAGCGTGCCGGCGCCGAGCAGTCCCAGCAGCGACTTACCGAAGGCGTTCTGCGACCTGGACAATCGACCACGCAGCCGTCCGAGGCGCCCCTCCGGCGGTTCGATCGTTTCGGTCGGCGGAACGGCAAGTAGCTCGTCGACCGACAGTTCGTCCAGCGGGGCAAAGTCGCTGGGGAGGTCCGTGTCCGGAGCTGCAGCATCCGGTACCGCAGCATCCGGCAACGCAGCTTCCGGCAACGCGACATCTGGCAACGCGACATCCACGATGTCGCGCCGCACCGAATCACGAGGAACCGAAGCGTCGTCACCGACTCCGGGTTGCCCATCGACCTCGGTGCGCTCGGGTTCCGGCTCCGGTGCGGGCGGATGGGCGGCCGGGGGCCGGGCTGTTGGCGGCTGAGTTGTTGACGGACGAGCTGCAGGCGGACGAGCTGTTGACGGACGAGCTGTTGACGGACGAGCTGCAGGCGGACGAGCTGTTGACGGGCGAGCTGCAGGCGGACTAGCAACCGGCGGACGCGGCGCAACCGCGGTCGAACCGCCCGGACTCAGCGAAATGGAGCTACCTGCCTTGTATCCGCCCTTGACCGGCGGCGCCTTCACCTGGGAGCCGGCATCCTGCGGCGAATCGACGATCGAGATCCGCCGGCGCCGTCCCAGTAACAGCCCGACACCCGCCGCAACGACGAGTACCAAGACAACGGCGAGAACTATCCAGATCCATGTCGACACCCGGACATTCTCTCAGGCCCCGTCGAACAGCCGATCCACCACTCGCCGTGCTCTGCGCGCGGCCCGTCGATAGTCGTCGACGAATTTGCCGGGATCGCCGCCCTCCGGATATCCCAGGGCTCGCGCCACCGCAACGAGCTCCCGGCCGTGCGCCGGAATCTGGTCCTCCGGTTTGCCACGCACCAGCATCAGCGCGTTCCTGGTCCTGGTCGCCTCCAGCCACGCAGCCGTCAGCGACTCGGCGTCCAGGTCCGTGATGATGTGGGCAGCGGCCGCCGCGCTGACCGCCGGCAGCGTGCTGGTCGTTTGCAACTCGGGCACTCGCGCCGCGTGTTGCAGCTGCAGCAATTGGACGGTCCACTCCACGTCCGACAGGCCGCCGCGCCCCAATTTGGTGTGGGTGGTCGGATCGGCGCCGCGAGGCAGTCGCTCGGCATCGACGCGGGCCTTCACCCGACGGATCTCGATCACGTCCTTGGGATCCAGTCCGTCCGCCGGGTACCGGAACCGATCGGCGGCGGCGACGAACTCCGCGCCCAGTTCCTTGTCACCGGCGATCGGTCGGGCGCGCAGCAGCGCCTGCCGCTCCCACGGCGCGGCAAAGCGATCCCAGTACGACCGGTAGGCCTCCAAGGTCCGCACCAGCGGGCCGTTTCTGCCCTCGGGCCGCAGATCCGCATCGACCAGGAGCGGCGGATCGGGGGCCGGGCGGGCCAGCAGCCTCGCCATCAGGTCAGCGACGGCGCTCATGTCGTCCATCCCACCGCGGCTGTCCTGGCCGGGTAGCGGTTCGACAACGTACATCACGTCGGCGTCCGAGGAGTACCCGAGTTCGGCACCACCGAGCCGGCCCATGCCGATCACCGCCAGTCGTCCGCGCACCTCGCCGCCACGGGCAGCCGTCACCTGACGCAACGCTGCCTCGTAGGCGGCCTGAAGCGATGCTTCGGCGACGCTGGTGAGGCCCACCGTGATCGAACCGACGCCGATCAGTCCGAGCAGGTCGCCACAGGCCAGGCGCAACATCTCGTGACGCCGTGCGGATCGAGCCGCGTCCACCGATTCCTGCGCGGTCGCCGCCCGTTGGGCGCGGGCCAACAGCGCGACCCGGACCTCTGCCGGTTGCGGCCGCAGCAGGGACACGTCATCGACCAGCAGCCGGAGCACCTCCGGCGCTCGGACCAGAAGGTTGCCCACCAGCTTGGACCCTCCGAGCAGCGCACCCAACCGCTGCGCCACCAGTCCCTCGTCGCGCAGCAACCGGAGATACCAGGGAGTGACGGCGAGGGCTTCGGACACCTGACGGTAGGACAGCAGTCCGGCATCGGGATCCGGGCTGCCGGCGAAAGTGTCGAGCAGTACCGGTAGCAAGGTGCGCTGGATGGCTGCCCGCCGACTGACTCCGGATGTCAGGGCAGCCAGATGTCGCAGCGCAGAACCCGCATTCCTGAAACCGAGAGCCGCCAACCGGGCAGTCGCCGATTCCGGCGTCAGTCGCAGTTCGTCGCCCGGTACGGCCGCCACCGCATGCAGCAGGGGTCGATAGAACAGCTTTTCGTGCAACCTGCGGACCGAGGCGCTGTGTCGGTTGCGGTCGGCGGTGAAGACCTCGGCTGCGGTGGAGGTTCCAGTGGCCGCATAGCCATCTGCCCGGGCCAGCCATTCCAGATCCGCGTCGTCCGTGGGCAGCGTGTGGGTGCGGCGTAGTCGCTGCAGCTGCAACCGGTGCTCGGCGCGCCGCAAGAATGTATATGCGGCGGCCATCTCGGCGCCATCCGATCGGCCGACGTAGCCACCTCGAATCAGCGACCGCAATGCCATCAGGGTGCCGGGGAGCCGGAGATCGGCGTCGGTGCGGCCGTGCACCAGTTGCAACAGCTGCACCGCGAACTCGACATCGCGCAGACCGCCGGCACCGAGCTTGAGTTCCTTGTCCTTGATTCCGTCCGGCACGTTCGCCTCGACTCGGCGGCGCATGGCCTGCACGTCATCCACGAACGACGGTCGCCCGGCCGCGTTCCACACCTGCGGAGCGATCATGTTCGAAAAGGCGGCGCCGACCATGGGATCGCCGGCCGCCGGGCGTGCCTTGAGCAGCGCCTGGAATTCCCAGGTCTGCGCCCAACGCTGGTAGTAGGCGGCATAGCTCGGCAATGTGCGGACGAGTGCGCCGGCCTTTCCTTCCGGTCGCAGTGCGGCGTCCACCTCCCAGGCGACCTGCTCGCAGATCCGCATCAGTCCGGCCGCCAAGTTCGTTGCGGTGACCAGCATCTGGGTGTCGTCGCGGTCAACGGTGCCCGCGTCCTCCGGCGCCGGCTCGGGATGGTCAGCGGCGAAGATGACATCGACATCGGACAGGTAGTTGAGCTCCCTGGCTCCGCACTTGCCCATCGCGATGATCGCCAGCCGAGTGGGCGCCGCGGAGGCCGGGATCGAAGCGGCCACGACGGCCAGCGCGGCCTGCAAGGTGACGTCCGCGAGATCGGACAGTGCCTGGCACACGGCCGGCAGCACAGGCGCCGGCAACGAGGCTTCGACGGCCGGAGCCAGGTCGTGCGCGGCGATGATCAGCAGTTGGGAACGGTAGGCGCGCCGCAGTGCCAGTACCGCTCGACCGCCTGTCACCACCGCTCGAGCTCCTTCGGTACCGGTGCACGGCGGCGCGGCGGGATCGACGCCGATCGCTGCGGACAGGGTGGCGCGCATGTTGGACGCTGTGAGCAGGTCGCCGGCCGCGGCTTCGGGAAGTAGCAGCCGCCACTGGTCGGGATGGTTCGCCAGGTGTTCTGCCAAACCGTTGGACGCGCCCAGCACGCCGAGCAGTCGGCCGCGGAACCGCGGTTGCCTACGCAGATGGTCGAGGATCACTGGACCTTCGTCGCTGGCGCCGACCAAGGCAGCCAGCCCGTGCACCGCCAGATCCGGACGACCGGCCCTGGACAGCGCTGCGAGCACGTCCTCGGCCCCCGGAATCGCCGTTCCGTCCTGTGCCAGCCCGAGGGCGAGCAGGTCATCTGCCACCCGCGCGTTGTTGCCGAGACCGTAGCGGGCCAGGGTCCGGGTGGCCGGCCTCGGCATCAGCTACCCGCTTTCGTCATGACCGGCCGTGCAATCATGCCCGGCCCTGCAGTCATGAGCGGCCCTGCAGTCATGACCGACCCTGTAACGGCAGTCGGCGGCCCAGCAGCGCGCCGCCGTTCCCGTCTTCACTGCCGTCGTCATTGCCGTTGCCGGTGCCGCTGCCGATGCCGTCGGTTGCCAGCCGTCCGCTGCCGGCCGCAGCAAATTGAACAAACCTGGCGACGAAATCGCGCCAGACCTCCCCCATGCTCTGCTCGGCCATATCAAGCACCGGTCCCAGCCGACCGACCGGTTCCCGACTCTCCGACCGTCCCCAGGCTCTGAGGTCGGCCGCAGACGCCTCGATGTGGAACTGCAGGCCCCAAGCCGCCGGTCCCACTCGCCACGCCTGGTGCGGGTAGCCCGGCGAGGACAGCAGCAGGACGGCCCCGGCCGGCAGCGTGGACACGACGTCGTAGTGGTAATGCATGACATCCGGTGTCATCGGCAGCGGGTCGAAGAGCGGATCACTCTCTGCCGCATCGCGTTTCGCCGTGAGGTAGGCACCGATCTCCGGTCCGTCGACTCCGGTGGTCACGGTGCCCCCGGCGGCGACCGCAAGGAGCTGGGAACCAAGGCAGATTCCGAGCGTCGGCAACCGCTCGGCGACCGCGGTGGCCAGCAGATCCCTGGTGGCCGGCAACCACGGCGCCACGTCGTCGTCATGGGCGCCCATCTCACCGCCGAGGCTGATGAGGGCGTGGTAGCCGTGCACATCCGCGGGCAGTTGGTCGCCGGCGTGCAGTCGAATCACCTCGAGAGCGGCTCCGGCGTCGATCAACCACTGCCCCATCCGCAGCAGAGGATCGCTGGCATCGTGCTCCAGTACGAGGATGCGTGTCATGCGGCGCCTCGTATCGCGGAGCCGGCGCCGTCGAGTTCGACGATGACGGGAGCGTGATCCGAGGCGCCCTTGCCCTTGCGCTCCTGCCGATCGATGACGGCATCGGAAACCCGATCGGCCAGCGCCGCAGACGCGAGTGCGAAGTCGATCCGCATCCCTTCCCGTCTGGCGAAACGCAAACGTTGGTAGTCCCAGTAGGTGTATGCGCCAGGTCCCGGGTGGTACGGCCGCACCACGTCCGTCAGGCCGCTGTCCAACAGGTCCGCGAACGCGGCGCGCTCCGGAGCGCTCACATGCGTGGAACCTTCGAATGCGACCGGATCCCATACGTCGTCATCGGTGGGTGCGATGTTGAAGTCGCCGCACAGGGCAAGCTGTTCGGTCGGGTCGGTGCCAAGTTCCGAAACCACGTACCGGCCAAGAGCAGCCAACCACTCGAGCTTGTAGTCGTAGTGCGGGTCGCCGAGCGTCCGTCCGTTGGGCACGTACACGCTCCAGAACTCGACACCCCCGCAGTCCGCGCCGATGGCCCTCGCCTCGGGCTCCGTGGACTCACCGAACAGCGGTACGCCGGGAATTCCTCGTCGGACGTTGTCGAGGCCGATTCGGGAAATGATCGCCACGCCGTTCCATTGCGAGAACCCGTGGTGGGCAACGTCGTAACCCAACTCTTCGATCGGCTCGGTAGGGAACTTTTCCTGGGTGACCTTCGTCTCCTGGATCGCAAGGACATCGACGTCCGACCGTTCGAGCCAGGCCAGCAGCCGGTCCTGCCGCGCGCGGATCGAGTTCACGTTCCAGGTGGCGAATCGCATGCTCAGCCCAGCACCAGTCCGGTGGGAGCAGCCGGCACGAAGAAGGGCAGCGTCCAGTGCGCCCGGGAATCGCCGTCGATCCTGGCCCGCCACACCAACACCTGGCCGGCCGGCAGCGGCAGGCCGGTGTTGAAGTAGAGCACCACGTGCGACCTGGCCGGCAACGCTCGTCGCGGCACGCCGTTGCCACGAAAATTCGGTTCCTCCACCTGGAGCGTCTGCCCGAATCGCATGACACTCGACGCTGCGCCGACCGGCGCCGCCCGAAGTTCCACCGGCGAGCCGGCGGTGTCTTCCAACACCACCTCGAAGGAGTACTGCTCGTTGAACACCTCTGGCGGGAAATCCAGTGAGACGACGAGAGCGAAGGCCGCTGAGAGGCCCTGTGCATGGTCCCGGCCGACGATCTGCAGGCCACCACCGACCATCTGCAGCTTCCCGAGCTGGTCGGCTACCGCATAGTCGGCCATCACCAACGAAACCGACGCTCGTTCGAACACCTCGCTCATGACAGTGATCGTGCCAGACGGTGGTCAACGGAAATCCCGGGAAGGGGTGGCCGCGATCAGATTCAGCGGGGCGATCCGCTCGGCCAGTACCGAGAAAGCGGCGCCCTGACGTTCCAACATTCCCCTGACCAGTAGTGCCGACGACTCACGCGCGGTTTTCCGGTACTTCGACCAGAACCCGGTCGAGCAGACGATGTTGATCATTCCGGTTTCGTCCTCGAGATTGATGAAGATGATGCCGGAGGCGGTAGCCGGACGCTGCCGGTGAGTCACCATTCCCGCCACCAGCACTCGTTTCCCGTGCTCGACCGTTGCCAGGTCAGCCGCGCGGACCACACCGATCTTCTGGAGCAACTCCCTGGAGAACTCGGTGGGATAGGCGTCCGGCGAGATACCGGTCGCCCAGAGGTCGGCAACGGTCAGCTCGATATCGCTCATTCCGGGCAGGGCCGGAGCATCCAAGCCAACCGTGGTACCCGGCAGGGTGCCGCTCCGCTCCCCCGCTGCCGCGCCGGCTGCCCACAAAGTCCGGCGGCGGTCCTTGCCCAACACGACCTCACCGTGCAGCGTCAACGCATCCAGCGCACCGGCGGTCGCAAGCGCCTCGGCCTGCGGCGTAGTCAAGGTGACGGCGCGGGTCAGCTCATCGATGTCACCGAAACCACCCGCCGGGCGAATCGCAACTATCCTGTCGGCCAGCTCCGTCCCGATGGTCGTGATCTCGTCCAACCCCAACCTGATCGCCGGGAAACCGCTCGGCCCCGGCTCCAGATTCGCTTGCGCAGAGGAGAAATTGATGTCCGGCCGACGGATGGTGACGCCGTGTCGCCGGGCATCGGCGACCAATGATTGCGGCGAGTAGAAACCCATCGGTTGAGCGCGGAGCAGTGCGGCGGTGAAAGCGGCCGGATGGTGCAGTTTGAGCCAGGATGAATAGAAGACAAGTGCCGCAAAAGAAAGAGCATGGGATTCGGCGAAGCCGAAATTCGCAAAGGCGAGTAGCCGCTCGTAGATCCGGTCGGCGACCGAACCGGTGATTCCATGCAGATTTCGCATTCCGCCGTAGAGGCGCGCCTTCATCTTCTCCATCTTCGCGCTCGATCTCTTGGAACCCATGGCGCGACGTAATTGATCCGCTTCACCGGCATCAAATCCGGCGACATCGATCGCGAGCTGCATCAACTGTTCCTGGAACAATGGAATCCCCAGCGTTTTGGACAGCGACCGCTCCATCACCGGATGGTCATAGGTGACCGGTTCTTCGCCGTTGCGACGCCGGATGTACGGATGTACCGAACCACCCTGGATGGGACCAGGCCGAATCAGCGCGACCTCGACGACCAGATCGTAGAAGGTACGCGGCTTGAGGCGTGGCAAGGTCGCCATCTGCGCTCGGGACTCCACCTGGAAGACACCTACCGAATCAGCCCGCCGCAGCATCTCGTAGACGGCCGGTTCTTCGAGATCGAGGGTGGCGAAGTCGACCTCGACGCCCTCGTGGTCGCGTACCAGGTCGACCGCATAGTGCAGGGCGGACAACATTCCGAGGCCGAGCAGGTCGAACTTGACCAACCCGATCACGGCGCAGTCATCCTTGTCCCATTGCAGCACCGAACGATTGGGCATCCGGCCCCACTCGACCGGGCAGACCTCCCCCACCGGCCGGTCGCAGATGACCATTCCGCCGGAATGAATGCCGAGATGCCTCGGATGGTCCTGGATCTGACCAGCCAATTCCAGAACATCGCCGGGAATGGTGTGCATGGACCCGGACCCTGACCCGGCGCTGCCGTCCTGCATCTGGGTGGCCAACGGCGTCCAACCGTCGAGTTGTTTGGAGTAGGCGTCCTGTTGGCCCTGGGAATGACCCAATGCCTTGGCCATGTCCCGCACGGCCATCCGCGGACGAAAGGTGTTCACATTGGCCACCTGAGCAGCACGTTCCCGGCCGTATTTCTCGTAGACGTGTTGGATGACCTCCTCGCGGCGATCGGATTCTATGTCGACGTCGATGTCCGGTGGGCCGTCGCGTTCAGGTGCCAGGAATCGTTCGAACAACAAACCGTATTCCACTGCGTCGACGGCCGTGATACCCAGTGCGAAACAAACTGCCGAGTTGGCCGCCGAGCCTCTTCCCTGGCAGAGAATCTGCCGGTTCCGACAGAAATCTACGATGTCATGGACGATCAGAAAATAGCCCGGAAAGTTCAGGTTCGAGATTATGCGTAATTCTTTTTCCAACTGCGCATAAGCGGCCGGCTTCTGCGCCGGTAGCCCATAGCGACCGGCCGCGCCGGTCATGGTCAGCGCTCTCAGGTGGCTGTTCTCGTCGTGTCCTTCCGGAACCTCGAAGGGAGGTAGCTGCGGGGCAACCAGCATGAGGTCGAAGGCACACTCCCGCCCGATCACCGCAGCATTGGCCACCGCATCCGGGTACCTCGCGAACAATGCGGCCATCTCGGCACCTGACCGCAGGTGCGCCGACGGCCCGGCCGGCAAATAGGGGTCTGCCTCGTCAAGGCTGCGCCTGGCCCGAACGGCGGACATGGCCGAACTCAGCCGAGAACCGAGCGGCCGAGCGTAGTGCGCTCCGGTGGTGGCGACCACCGGGAGGTCGAGAATGGCTGCCAGAGCCGCCAGTTCATCGTTGTCCTCGTCGTCGGTGGGCTGCTGATGTTGGGTCAGTTCGACGACGACATTGTTCCGGCCGAATCTATCGACGAGTTTCAGTAACTCGATGCGAGCCTGTTCCGGACCGCCGTCGGTGAGCGCCCGCCGGACGCTACCTTTCCGGCAACCGGTCATGATCAACCAATGACCATCCGCCGCTGCGGCCAGTTCGTCGAGATCATAGACGGGCCTGCCCTTTTCGCCGCCCCTGAGCTGAGCTCTACTGATCTGACCGGCAAGCCGCCGATATCCCTCCTGACCGCGGGCCAGCACCAGTAGATGCTCCCCGACCGGGTCGGCAACGCCAAGTTGGCCGGCGGGTAGGCCCAGTGAAAGCTCGGCTCCGTAGAGGGTGCGCAAACCCGTTCCGGCCGCGGCCTCCGAAAAGCGGACCACGCCGTAGAAGCCGTCGTGGTCGGTGATGGCCAGCGCGTCGAGCCCCAACCGAAGTGCCTCCGCAACCAATTGTTCCGGCGTCGAGGCGCCGTCCAGAAAACTGAATGCCGAGTGACAATGCAGTTCCGCATAGGGAACGGCCACCGCCTGCGCCGATGGCGACTCGAACCGGTTGGATCCTTGACGCGCCGGAGCATTCCTGCGGCCACGAAGATCATCCGGTCCGCTACCGGGCAGCGGTGGGAGGCCGGACAAGGCCCGGTTCAAATCCCGCCAGGGCACGGGCGGGTTGGACCAGCCCATCAGTCGTACACCCCTTCGATCTGCCAGCCGCTGATCCCGAAGACCAGCAGGTAGGCCAGACCGTCATCGGTGAGTATCTGAAGACGAGCAGAGTGCTTGGGCGGCTCGCTCACAACCGTAGTAGCAGCACTGGTGGCGGACGAAGTACTGGTGATGGGCGCGGGCTTCCTTGCTGGTTTGACATAGTCCAGGTCACCAGGCGCCGGGTGATAGGTCCTTCCGTTGCTCACCGACGCGGTGGAAAGCAGCGACGTTGCGGATGGTGCCGTGATCGGATGGATCACCTCGAGTAGCTCCGCCAGCCACCATCGTTCGTCGAACAACCATGGACCGGCCCACCCCTGGATCCAGGACCCGGCCGGCGGTGGCCCAGCAGGCGATCCCTGTAGCCGAGTCGGGATTCCACTGAGCACTCCGCGCTCGGTGACGACGACCGGCGCGCGTCGCTCATCGATCAACTGCACGGCGACCTGCGCAACCAGCCGAGTGGGCGCGGGCGACGGTAGTGCACCTGGCCAGGGCGCTGCCGGGTCGCGGGCGGGGATCTTTTCCTCACCCCAGGGCAGCAGGGTGATCTTGTCGGTCGGGCCACGGCCGCCGGAAAGCACCGGCGTCAGCACCGAGGACGGGCCCAACAGGCCTTGCACCCTGGCGAAGGCCCAGCCGGCACGTTGATCGTCCTGACCGTCGGACCCCCACAATCCGTATTGGACCAAACCGGCACCGATGGCCTCGATCGGTGCCAGCCGCAACAACGTGATCGCCCCTGGCCCACCGAATTCTTCATCCACCTGATCGTCGGCGGGAGGGCGCCGGCGCTGCGGCTGCACGGTGCGTCCGGCGGTCAGCCACCCATCGAGTTGCCAGCGCAACCGATCGGCAGTGGCAGCCGGTGTCAGCGGCCTGGCACAACGCCATATTCGGGACAGGTGGCCGCCACGATCCGTCGTGGCGCTGATCGCCAGCCGGGTGCACGCCAGCCCCGCATCAGCCAATCGAGCGTGAAACTGCTCCGCCAACGCTCTTGCCGCAAAAGCTGCCGCATCGACGCGATCCAGCGGTGGATCACACAGTTGCTCCACCGCCAGTTCCTCGGAAATGATCCGGCGGGACAGACCACGCTCCGCGAGTCCCTTCGCCAGTCGATGCGCCAGAACTGCGTCCGAACCGAAACGGGTGGCCACCTTGTTTTCCGGCAGGGCAGCAAACGCGCCGGCAGTGCCGATACCCAACCGAATCAGCAGATCGACCAATTCCGCCCGGCCAGGTGGCGCGATCGACGGTTCCCTGGCCAGCTCGGCAATGGGCAGAGATGCGCAGAACTCGCCGGATCCACCCGGTGGCACGATCGTCGTCTGCCGGGCGGCCAACACCGCCACCGGGAGCGAGTCGGCAATTCCGACCGAACATTCCACATCGAGTGCCTCGACGATGTCGATAATTCTTTCGGCCGCCGCCATTTCGCTGCCGAAGTAGCGCGCAGGCCCCCGTGAGGAGCAGGCGATGAGCCCCGGGCGAAGAATCTCGATTCCTGGTGCCACCGATTCGACCGCGGCGACGACCGGCTCGAACAATCGGGCGTCACGGTCGGCATCCACCTTGAGGACCAACAGATCGGGGCATCTCGATTGCGCATCGCGTCGGCGCTGCCCCACCTTGATGCCCTCTGTTCGCGCTGCAGCCGTGCAGGTGTGCACCCGGTTGGCGTGGAAGACGGCTACCGGTTCGGAGGCTGATCTTCCGTCCTGTCGCGCTCCAGCCACCGCCGGCCAGTCAGGACACCAGATCACCAAGGTTCGCGCCCGATCCGGTTGACCTGTCATGACGCCACCCGGTCCGGATAGAGGCTCTCCCGGAAGAAGGCCATCAGTTCGTCATAGGTTTCGAATTGGTCATAATCGAAATCACCATTGTTCAAAAAATCCCCCAGAGCGTCCCCAAAGGCGGATCTTCTGTTGTCGACGGACATTGCCGAATCGTCGTCGCTCGGAAGGCCGGTCGCCGCTCTACTGTCGACCTTTCTGCAGTCGGCGGCGCGGCAGAAAACTCCTACCGATTCGACCAGACTGAACGTCCCACCGCCCCACTCTGTATCTGTATCTGTATCTGTATTTTCCTCGGAGCCTTGGGCGGCGGCGAAATGGTGAGGACCGGGCACCAGGTCGCGCGTCGCCGGAATCCGAACGTCGTCCGGGCGGTGGAAGACCCATCCACCCGTCGTGGCGTCGCCGCTCACCGAGCCACCGAATCGAACGGTGAAACCACCTTCGTGCAACTGCATGTGATGAAACCTGCACACCAGCAACAGGTTGTCCAGATTGGTCGGGCCACCGTCTTTCCAATGCTTGACGTGGTGCGCCTCCAAGTGCCTTCGTCGAGGGCAGCCGGGATGCTGGCACCCACCGTCCCGAATCCGCAGTGCTCGACGCAGCGCAGGCGAAATTTTCCGCGTCTTGCGTCCCAGCTTCAGCGGCTCTCCGATGAGCGACGGGCCTAAGGAGGTCCGGACGATTGCGACGATCGCCGCATCGCAGCTCAACCGATCAGCGGTGCCCGGATCAATCCCGGGACCATCTTCGAGGTGACAGCGTTGCTCATCTCTCCCATCCACATTCGGCGGGACTTCGGAAAAAGCGTCTGCGTCCACGTGCAGCACCACAAGATGCCGATCGTCACCTGAGCTGTCGACCGGGCCGGCAGCCAACGCATTCTGGGCAACAGCGATCAACGCATCGGCTGTGCTCCACCCGACTTGATCGGAATCAGCCGGAACAGACCAGTCCGCCGGCGCGACGGAATCCTCTGGCCGCGCAGTCGGTCCACCAGGAATTTCCGGCCCATCTCGAGGTTCTCCCAACGAGTGCTCGGCCATTCGCAGCGCTGATACCAGCGTTGCTCCCTCATCGGCCGGCAATCGCGCGGTGAAGACCAACATGCCGTCGTCGTCCCAGAACCATCGCGCATTCCTGCGCTGCTGCTGACCAGGCCCGGCACTGTCCGTCTTGCGGAAGGACCGCACGACCCGCTCCAACTGGGCAGCGGTGTGCACCAGAGCCTGATCCAACAAAGTCTGCTCACCGATCATGTCGATGACTCTGGTGATTGCCTTCACCTTTGAAAACGACAACCGCCCGGCGGCAAAAGCGGCCCTGATCAAGGGCACCTTCTCCAGTGCTCTGGCTACCCGTAGATACTCACGAGCGGCCTGGGTGGACACCGAGCACGACCACGACAACCAGTGCGCACACGACTTGATCCCCCACTGCGCCCAGCCCTTGCGCCGGTCGAATTCCGCCACCAACCGCAACCATTCACAGGTCGACGAGGCCAACTGAGCTGCCAACGAGCAGATCCTGGCCTCCAATCGCTCGAGTGGTACTGGCGAGGTCGTGGCTGGAGTCGTCTGGCTCACGGCAGCACTCTCGGGACTCTCTGGTCTGCCGGGACTCTCGGGACCGACCAGGACGGCGCTGTTGCAGCGCATTGCCGACAGTTTCCTCGTGGTCTGCTCCGCCACGTCTTGCGCTGCTGTCCGCATCGTTGTCTGCGCTGCTGTCTGCATCGTTGTCTGCACCGCTGCCCCTACCCTCGTTGTTCGAACCCATGTTCGACACTAGACGACGGGTACGACACTGAACAAGCGCAGCCGCTGAACCGGCCAAACGGTAGATTTGTCCGAATTGCCGCTTTCGCGGAAACGTGACGGATGGATGATGAGCATGCCGGGTCCGCCTCATCGGTTCGCCGGTGCATCGCCGGATGAATCTGGGGAAGCGTTGGGCGAGCTCTGTCTGGTCAGCTGACGTTGGCTGCCAACGGGTTCGATTGCTGCTCGAACAGCTCCGGCGCAGCGCCGACATCGACTCGGGTACGGGTGCTCTTGAGCAGCATCACCGCAGAGCGCCGACGACCGGCGGCTCCTTTGCCCCTGACCTCGACGATCAGCTCACGGTTGCGTAATCTGCCATGCCCCTGACCCAGCCCGGACCAGCTTTCCACCCGACTTTCCAGCACCAGATCAGCTCCGGGCCACTGACCCTGGACGAGCATCACTGCGCCGCTCTGCCGCAGTCGCGCGGTGAGTACCCGCAAGCGTGCCGGTGTGGCAGTGAACGCAGCATGTCGAGGCGGAACGACGGCGATCAGATCCACACCATCGGCGAGTACCGACAACACCTGCAGTACATCAGGTCCCGGGTCAGGCACGAGCACAAGGCGGTCGAGGACGACACCCAATTCGTGGGCGGCCAGCAATCCGGCATCAGGCATACCGACCAGTGCCGACCAGGCGTTGACCGGTGCCGCCAGCAACGCGAAGAGCAGGCTGACCGAGCCTGATGCACCGCCAAGACTCACCACCCCGCCGCGGGGCAACCCGCCTCGGGGCAGGATCTCCGCCAACGGTGCGGGAACGGCAAGTACCGACCGGGTGGATTCGAAGGTCGGCGCAGCACCGGTGGCGGGCGAGATCTTGTGACGCAGATCAGCGAGGATCTGTTGACGATCCGGCCGCTCGAACATGAGTTCGAGCATAGGCTACGATGACAGCGTGTCCACCCACCGTTCGAGCAACTCGGCGCCCGCATCAGCGGATTTCTCCGGATGGAACTGGGTGGCCGACAATGGTCCGTTCTCGACCGCTGCGACAAAGCGGTCACCCCCGTGTTCGGCCCAGGTCAATACCGGCGGTGTGAACGGCGCGCTGACCTCCAGTTCCCACTTTCGAACGGCATACGAATGCACGAAGTAGAACCTGGTGTCCGGATCCAATCCCGCGAACAGCTTCGATCCCTCGCCCGGTGTCACGGTGTTCCAGCCCACGTGTGGCACGATCGGCGCCTGCAGCCTCTCCACCGTTCCCGGCCATTCGCCGGCTCCATCGGTCTGTCGACCGTGCTCGACGCCCGATTCGAACAGGATCTGCATGCCGACGCAGATGCCGAGCACCGGCCGTGAACCCGCCGATCGACGACCGATGATCCGGTCACCGCGGATCGATACAAGACCGGCCATGCATGCCGCGTACGCGCCGACCCCCGGAACCACCAGCCCGTCCGCGTCCAGCGCGGCATCGAAATCGCCCGTCACCTCGACCTGGACGCCGGTCCTCCTCAGCGCCCGCTCCGCCGACGCCAGGTTGCCGGATCCGTAGTCCAGCACCACGACTTTCAGACCAGCCGCCTTCAGACCAGCCACAGGATTCCTCCAGCCACACAGCCGAGGGCAAAGATGCCCATGATCACCGCGGCGATCCGCGAATCATTGCGCCACAAGGAGACCACCCCACCGATCAGGAAGCCGCCCAGCAAAATCAGAACGTAGGCGAACCAATTCACAGCACACCCTTCGTCGAAGGAATCCCGCCTACCCTGGGATCCGGCTCGGCCGCCGCGCGCAGAGCTCTGGCAACGGCCTTGTACTGCGCTTCACAGATGTGGTGCGGGTCCCGTCCGTACAGCACCCGCACGTGCAGCGCAATCCGGGCGTGAAAAGCCAGTGAATCGAAGACGTGCCGGTTCAGCACCACCGGATAGTTGTTACCGACGGTGAATCCGGAAATCGACTCCGGCTCGCCGACGTGTACCGAGAACGGTCGGCCGGACAGATCGACGACGGCGTGCGCCAGCGTCTCGTCCATCGGAACGAAGGCATCACCGAAGCGCCGGAGGCCGGCCTTGTCGCCGAGCGCCTGGCCCAGCACCTGACCCAGCACGATGGCGGTGTCCTCGACGGTGTGGTGCGCATCGATGTCCACGTCACCCGTCGCCTTCACTGTCAGATCGAAGCACCCGTGCACTCCGAAGGCGGTCAGCATGTGGTCGTAGAACGGGACACCGGTGGAGATGTCGACCTGGCCGGTGCCGTCGAGGTAGAGTTCGGCCAGCACCGAGGACTCGCTCGTCACCCGTTCGATCCGGGCTCGACGCGGAGCTACGGTCATGATTTCTCCTTGATTCCGGCGCTGACGGACAGGAATGCATCGTTGTCGTTCTCGGTGCCGATGGTGGTGCGCAGGAATCCGGGAATTCCCGGGTCGCGTACGAGCACGCCGCCGCCCAGGTAGACCTGCCAGATCTCATGGGCATCATCGAATCGCCCGAACAACAGGAAATTCGCATCGGATTCGATCACCTCGAAACCGAGATCCAGCAGCGCGGTACTCACACGCTTGCGTTCGGCGACCAGTCGTGCCACCGATGCAAGAGTGTCGCCGCCATGACGCAGCGCAGCCAGCGCCGCCGCCTGGGTCAGGCTGGAAAGGTGATAAGGCAGACGCACCAGCAACAACGCCTCGATGACCGCCGGAGACGCAGCAAGATATCCCAGTCGGCCACCCGCGAACGCGAAGGCCTTGGACATCGTCCGGGTGACCACGACCTGGGTCGGGAATTCTTCGATCAGTGCGATCGCGCTCGACTGCTCGGAGAATTCGGCATAGGCCTCGTCGATCACCACCATTCCCGACGTCGCCAGAACGAGTTGTCGGACGTCCGCCAGCGCGATGGATCCGCCGGTCGGATTGTTGGGACTGGTCACGAACAGAAGATCCGGCTGCTCCCGCTCGAGCATTCGAACCGCCTCGGCGACGTCGATCGTGAAATCGTCGGTGCGGGGCGCCGGCAGCCAGTCGGTCTGCGTTCCCGTGGAGATGATCGGGTGCATCGAATACGACGGCTCGAAGCCCAGCGCGCGTCGTCCCGGACCACCGAAGGCCTGCAGCAACTGCTGCAGGATTTCGTTCGAACCGTTGGCAGCCCAAAGGTTTTCCACCGTCAGCGGCACGCCGGTGCGTTCCGCCAGGTATGCGGCCAACGACGTCCGCAGTTCCACGGCGTCCCGATCGGGATACCGGTTGAGAGACTCCGCTGCCTTGGCCACCGACTCATCGAGGTCGGCCAGCAGAGCAGCCGAGGGAGGAAACGGGTTCTCGTTGGTGTTGACCTGCACCGGCACCTCGAGTTGCGGTGCACCGTAAGGAGTCCGGCCCACCAGATCACTGCGGAGCGGCAGGTCGTCCAGTCGGGCGGCCGCCCCGACCACCGCTGCACCTCGTTCCACCGCTGCACCTCGTTCCACCGCTGCACCTCGCTTCACCGTGGCAGCCCGTTCGGGAAGCGAGCGCTGACGGCCTCGCCGTGGGCCGGCAGGTTCTCGGCGCCCGACAGCGCCAGCACATGATCGGCGACCGCAGCCAACGCCTCCCGGGAGTACTCGATGACCTGCATCTGCTTGAGAAAGGTCGTGGTCGCCAGGCCGGAGGAGAACCGGGCGCATCCGGCAGTGGGCAGCACATGGTTGGAACCGGCGCAGTAGTCGCCCAGCGAGACGGGCGAGAACCGGCCGACGAAGATGGCACCGGCATTGCGGATCCGGCGAGCCACCACCGGCGCGTCCTGCGTCTGGATCTCCAGGTGCTCGGCGGCATAGGCATCGGCGACCCGAATGCCGTCCTCGAGGCTGGCCACCACCACGATCGCCGACTGCCGACCGGTCAACGCCTGGGTGACGCGGTCCCGATGCCTGGTGCGCACGACCCGGCTGATCACCTTGTCCTCGACTGCGTCGGCCAACGCGACAGACGTGGTGATCAGGACCGCCGCGGCCATCGGGTCATGCTCGGCCTGCGAAACCAGGTCTGCCGCGACATGGTCTGCATCGGCCTTCTCGTCGGCCAGGATGGCGATCTCGGTCGGACCTGCCTCTGCATCTATCGCCACGATGCCGCGCAGGAGACGCTTCGCGGCGGTCACGTACACGTTGCCGGGACCGGTGACGACGTCGACCGGTTCGATGATCGTGCCGTCGACATCCACTGCGCCGTACCCGAGCATGGCGATCCCCTGCGCACCGCCGGCCGCATACACCTCCGACACTCCCAACAACCCGCAGGCAGCGAGAACGGTTGCGTCCGGCCAACCGGTCCCCGCCTGCGGCGGCGAGGTGACCGCGATACCGCTGACACCCGCGACCTGCGCCGGAACCACGTTCATCACCACACTCGACGGATACACGGCGAGCCCGCCAGGGACATACAGACCGACTCGGCGGACTGCTACCCAGCGCTGCGTCACCGTGCCGCCTGCCGCGATCTGGGTGACCCGCTCCATCGGAACCTGTGCTTCGTGCCCGATCCTCGCCCTGGCAATTGATTCCAACAGCGCCGCCCGTACCTGCGGACTCAGCGCCAGCACCGCGGCCTCGATCACGTCCGCCGGAACCCGGAGGGACTTCGGCCGCACTCCGTCCAACTTCTCGGTGGCGTCCAGAATGGCGGCCGATCCGCGTTCGCGGACATCTTCCAGCAACGGCACCACCACTTCCAGGGCGGCCGTCACATCGACGGCCCCCCGTGGAATCAAGTTGCGGACGTTGCCCAACCCATGTCGCAGATCTATCCGGCGCAGCATTTCTCAAGTCCTCGTTTCGTCGCGTTCGGAACTCAGCCTAGAGCGCGGGGGGAACGGTCAGATCGACGATTGCCATACCGGGGCCGGCGCCCAGCCGGACCACCTCGGTGCCATCCGGGCGCCAGCCTCCGCTGAGTCCACAGGCCGGTCCGCCCCCCGTTCCGCCGGAGTACTGGGCCAACACCGTCCACAACCCTACGGCCGCGGCCTTCCGCATCTGTTCGTCGATCCGGTGTTCCGCTCCGATCAGGTACAGCGCGCCGACCAGATAGGCGTCCGCGCCGGCCGAGCGAGCGGCGACCGGATGGGAGCCGACGCCGGCGTCCGCACCAACGGACAGCGCCAATCCCCAACCACCGATCTCGAGAACGGCACCGGCGCTACCGGCGCTACCGGCGCTACCGGCGCTGAAAATACCGATCTCGCCGATCTGCAGATGCTGTTTGGCGTAGGCCACCCGCACTGCGCCGCTGGAATCGACGTGCAGAACGCCGATCTGCGGCAGGACGCCACTTCCGGTCGGCGCTCCGATCAGGGCGTGCACCTTCCGCTGCCGGCACATCAGCAGGATCGGCCGTAGCACCGGGTCGTCAACAGCGATCCGGAGGCCGTGCAGATCGATCATCTCGGGCTCGTAGCCCGTCAACGACAGTTCTGGAAAAAGCACCACCGATGCGCCGGAGTCGGCCGCAGCATCGATCTGTGCGGCGTGCTCGGTGGCGGTACCGGCGATATCGCCCTGGCGCGCGACACATTGCACGGCGGCGATCCGCAGCGGCGCCCGGGGTCGGGTCATCGAAGGTCCAGGCCCAGATCGATGGCAGGTGCGGAATGGGTGAGCGCGCCGACGGCCAGGTAGTCGACACCGGTGCGAGCCACCGCGGCGGCTCCGGCCAGCGTCAATCCGCCGGATGATTCCAACAGCACGCCGGGATGGCCGGACCTGGTGCGTCGTACCGCTTCCGCGGTGTCCGGCACGCTGAAGTTGTCGAGCAGGACGAGTCCGGCGCCGGCGGCCAGCGCTTCGTCCAGTTGATCCATCGTGTCCACCTCGACCTCCAGGGCGATATCCGGTCGCAGGGACCGTACCGCCTCGATCGCCGCTCGCACGGACCCGGCGGCTGCGACGTGGTTGTCCTTGATCAACGCTGCGTCACCCAGGCTCATCCGGTGGTTGACCCCGCCGCCGCACCGGACGGCGTACTTCTCCAGCGCCCGGAGGCCCGGCAGTGTCTTGCGGGTGTCCCGAACCCGGGCGGACGTCCCGGCCACCGCGTCCACCCACTGTCGCGTCACACTCGCGATGCCGGTCAGATGAGTGAGCAGATTCAAGGCAGTACGCTCCGCCGTCAAGATGCCGGACACCCTGCCGCGCAACACGATCGCCGGCTCGCCGACCCGCAACGCCGAGCCGTCCTGCTGCCGGTCCGCGGTGAAACCGTCGACCCCCAGCACCGCCTCGAAGACCGCCAGCGCCACCGGCCCACCGGCCAGCACCCCGGCCTGTCGAGGCGTGATGGCGGCTTCGGCGACCGCATCGGCCGGCACGGTAGCGATGGTGGTGACATCCGGCCCGTCGGCCAAATCCTCCGACAGCGCCCTGCGCACCACCGCGGCGACCAGGTCGGCACCGAGTCCCGCCTCCTCGAGCGCCGTCCGCGTCGGGCCTGACAGCGGCGTCATACCGCCACCCGCTCGGGTCGGTGCGTCCGTGTTCGCGTTCCGAGCAGTCCGTTCTGCAGTCGTACCGACACCGAGGTGGACCAATCGGCCGCCGTCGAAGGAAAGTCGGTACGGACATGACATCCCCGAGACTCGGTGCGAGCCAACGCCGCGGTGAGCAGGGCGGCGGAAGCCAGCGCCAGGTTCGCCGCCTCGACGGAAGCGCGGCTGAGTTCCGCCGGTTGCCGACCGGTTCCGAAAACGGACAGCGCTTGGGACAGACCGATCGCATCGCGGCCGATTCCTGCCTCGGCGCTCATCGACGCCTGCCCTTCGTCCCGTCCGGAGGGGTCACGGATCGGAAGGGGCGGCAGGACCAACTCGGCACCGGCCCCTCTGGTCCTGGTCCGGCCGGCAGTGGCTGCGACCCGGATCACAGCCTCGGCCACTCGCTCGCCCATCACCAGCCCTTCCAGCAACGAGTTCGACGCCAACCGATTCGCGCCGTGCAACCCGGTGCGGGCGACCTCTCCGACGGCGTACAGCGACGGAACCGTCGTGCGACCGGACGGATCGGTCACCACGCCGCCGCAGTGGTAGTGCGCGGCCGGCGCAACCGGGATCGGCTCGGTGTTGGGATCGATACCGGCCAGCGCGCAGGCTGCGGACACGGTAGGGAATCGATGGGCGAACACCTCCGGCGCGATGGTGGTGGCATCGAGGAAGACGTGATCGCGAACGCCGCCGGGCGATCCGGCCAATCGCCGGGTGATGGCGAGCGAGACCACGTCGCGAGGCGCCAGATCGGCCAGCGGGTGCCCTCCGGACATCACTCGGGCGCCCGTCGCGTCGATGAGCACCGCGCCTTCACCGCGGACGGCTTCGGTGACCAGTGGACGGTGGCCGCGGACCTCCGGGCCGGTGAACAACACGGTCGGATGGAACTGCATGAATTCCAGGTCGGCCAGTACCGCACCGGCTCGCAGCGCTATCGCCAGGCCGTCGCCGGTCGCGACGTCCGGGTTCGTGGTGGCCGCGTAGAGGTGTCCGGCTCCTCCGGTAGCCAGTACCACCACGTCCGCGAGAACCAGTCCGACCGTTCCGTCCTTTCCGAGCACCGTCACTCCGGCGGCCGTGCCTGCGGTGTCCAGCACCACATCGAGCACCTGGTGGCCGCTGAGCATGCCAGGCAGTCCGGCCGCGTCGAGCAGAGCCCGTTCGATCTCCGCCCCGGTGGCATCACCGCCGGCGTGGATCACCCGGTTCGCGCTGTGGCCCCCCTCCCTGGTACGCAGCAGCCCGTTCGCCCCGGCGTCGAAATCCGCTCCTCGGGCCATCAGCCGGGCAACCGCGCGCGGGCCCTCGGTCAGAATTCTCGTCACCGCCGCCGGGTCCGACAGTCCGCAGCCCGCGACGATCGTGTCCTGGATATGAGCTCCGACCGAGTCTCCCGGATCGCGATCGTCGCGGACCACGGCGACGCCACCCTGAGCCCAACAGGTATTCGTCTGCGCGGGCTCGCCCTTGGTGAGCAGCAGTACCGACATACCCGCGGCGGCCACCTCCAGGGCACAGGTCAACCCGGCCACGCCGGTTCCGACGACGACGACCTGGCTTCTGGCCTCCCAGGCCGGCGAGCGGCTCATTCGCCACCACCCGAGGAGCCGATCTCGATCATCCGCCGCACTGCTGCCCTGGCCCGGTCGGCGATTCCCGGCTCGACCCGGATCTCGTCACGGAGCTCGACAAGGGAACGCAGCAACTTGTCCGCGGTGATCATCTTCATGTAGCCGCAGGACGCCCGGTCGTTGACCGCCAGGAACTCGACACCCGGCGCCGCTCGCTCGAGCTGGTGGATCATGCCGATCTCGGTGGCCACCAGCACGGTCCGGGACCTGCTCGCGGACGCCGCGCTCACCATTTCACCGGTGGACAGGATCTTGATCCGATCGGCCGGCACGGCGCCGCTGCCGGCCAGGTACAGCGCGCTGGTGGCACAGCCACATTCCGGGTGGATGTACAGATCGGCGTCGGGGTGCTCGGCGGCCTTGGCAGCCAACTGGGCGCCGTTGATGCCGGCGTGCACGTGGCACTCCCCGCCCCAGACCTTGATGTTGTCGCGGCCCAGCACCCGGCGGACGTGCGCTCCGAGGAACTGGTCCGGGCCGAAGAGCACCGGGGTGTCCGCGGGGATCGAGGCCACCACCTCCACCGCATTCGAGGATGTGCAGCAGATGTCGGTCTCGGCCTTCACCTCGGCGGTGGTGTTGACGTAGGAAACAACCACGGCGCCGGGGTTCTCGGCCTTCCAGGTTCGCAGTTGGTCGGCGGTGAGCGAGTCGGCCAGCGAGCAGCCGGCGGCCGCGTCCGGAATGAGAACCGTCTTCTCGGGCGACAGGATCTTGGCCGTCTCGGCCATGAAGTGCACACCGCAGAAGATGATCGTCGACTGCGGCGCCGTCGCAGCGATCCGGGACAGCGCCAGCGAGTCGCCGACATGGTGGGCGACGTCCTGGATGACGGGCAACTGGTAGTTGTGAGCCAGGATCACCGCATCGCGCTGCGCGGCGAGCGCATGAATCTGCTCGGCCCACTCCGGGCTGCCCGGAGCGGGCCCGGCAGCCGCCGCCGGTGGGATCAACACTGCTGGAGCCGACATGGCGCCCTCCTTGTCGAGGTTTTCGACTTATAATCGAAAACATGCAACATGGTAGCAGCGTTGAGGTACTGGCTGCGGTGTTCACGGTGCGCACGACGGCGGCGGGCGGATCGGCACTGCACGTTCTGCTATGGCAGCGGGCGCAGGACCCGGATGCGCACAAGTGGGCGCTACCAGGCGGAATGCTGCTTGCCGACGAAGATGTCGACACCTCGGCCCGACGTCAGCTGGCGCAAAAGGTCGATCTGACCAGAGTCGCGCACCTGGAACAGATCGGGGTGTTCTCCGCGCCCCACCGGGTCCCTACCCTACGCACCATCGCCACCGGGTTCCTCGGCCTGGTGCCGCTGGATGCCGATCCCACGCTCCCTTCGGACACCGGGTGGCACCCCGTCGACGATCTTCCTCGAACGGCTCTGGACCACCGCGGCATCGTCGAGCGCGCGCATCAGCGCCTGCAGGCAAAGCTCTCGTACACCAACATCGGGTTCGCGTTGGCGCCGGCCGAATTCACCATCGCCGAACTTCGGCGCGTCTACGCGACCGCCCTGGGACACGACGTCGATCCGACCAATCTGCACCGCATCCTGCTGCGACGTGGCATGTTGGCCGCCACCGGCACCGCAGGTCCGCGGAATCCGGTCGGCGGTCGACCGGCTGCTCTGCACCGGTTCACCGTGGCCGAACTGCGGGTCACCGATCCCTTCGCGGCCTTCCGTCCGCGCCCGCCCGCCCGCACAAGCGGCTCGGGTGCGCAATCATGACTGCTGTGGCCCCGACAACTTCTGGTACGTCAGGAACCGACCCGACGGGCCGACCGAGCACGATCCTGGTCGTCGACGACGATCCGACCGTTCTGGAAGTGGTGGCCAGGTATCTGCGCAGGGACGGGCACCGGGTGATCGAACGTTCGAACGGAACCGATGGTCTCGCGGCGGCGCTCGCCGAGCATCCCGACCTGGTCGTCCTCGACCTGATGATGCCCGGCCTGGACGGGTTGCAGGTCTGCCGGGACCTGCGCCGGACGTCCATGGTGCCGGTGATCATGTTGACGGCGCTCGGCCAGGAGTCGGATCGCGTGCTCGGGCTCGAATTCGGCGCCGACGACTACGTGAGCAAACCGTTCAGCCCGCGAGAGCTGGCCCTTCGAGTGGCGGGTGTGCTGCGTCGGTCGCGGCAGGAGTTCACTCCGGCCCCGCAGGGGGCGCCGGACGGGAGTTCGTACACGGACGGGAATCTGCGGATCGACCCGAGGGCCAGAACCGCGACGGTGGCCGGAGTACCGGTTTCGTTGACCATCCGTGAATTCGATCTGCTCTCCTACTTCCTGTCCCACCGTGGTGAGGTGCTCGGCCGGACGCACCTGATGGAGCAGGTCTGGGGATGGACCTTCGGTGACGAGTCGACCGTGACCGTTCATGTGCGCCGGCTACGGGAGAAGATCGAGGCCGATCCGGGCAACCCACAACGGGTGGTCACCGTCTGGGGCGTCGGCTATCGCTACGACAGTTCGGACGAGCGCCGATGATGCCCATGTGGACCGACGTCTTCCACATCCTGCCCTGGGCCCTGCTGGCCTGCGGGCTGACCGTCGGCGTCGAACTGGCCGTGGTGGCAGCACTTCGCGGTCGGTCCGTCGCGGCCAACATCGCTGCGCTGGTGGCGGTTCCGATCGTTTCGGTGCTGCTGTTCGTGGTTGCCATCAGCGGATTCATGTTCACTCCGCAGCTGCGATGGACGGCGGTGACCTGCGCTCTGATCGCGGCAGCGGTGATTCCGGCGACCGTCATGCTCGGCCGCAGGATCGCGCTGGCGGAGATGGCGGCATCGACCGAGCGGGCCATGGAACGTGCCGCGGAATCCTCCAGACGGCAGTTGGTGGCGTGGGTGAGCCACGACCTGCGAACTCCGCTCGCCGGCATTCGAGCGTTGAGCGAGGCGCTGCAGGACGGGGTCGTCGTCGATCCGGTCGAGAGCATCGACTACGCCCGGCGGATCAACACCGAGACGGTCCGCCTGTCGGCCATGGTCGATGATCTGTTCGAGTTGTCGCGGATCAATGCGGGCGCCCTGCACCTTCAGCTGCGCCGAATAGCGCTGGAATCGCTGGTCGCCGACGCGCTGGAATCGACGTCCCCATCGGCCCGGCAGCGAAACATCACCCTGCACGCGCAGGCGCCGGGTGGCTGGCCGGTGTTCTGCGGTGCCGAACCGGAGCTGACCCGGGTCCTGCGAAATCTCCTGGTCAACGCGGTGCGGCACACCCCGAGCGGCGGGTCGGTCACGGTGGTGGCCGGCGTCGACGACCGGGAGGTCTGGTTGGCCGTCGACGACGGCTGCGGCGGCATTCCGGACGCCGATCTGCCCAGGGTGTTCGAGGTCGCGTTCCGAGGATCACCGGCACGTTCGCCTGTGGTCGATCGATCGTCGACGGGCGCTGGGCTCGGCCTCGCCATTGCCCGTGGGCTGGTCGAGGCGCACGGCGGCAGCGTCTCGGTCAGGAATAGGGGTTCGGGTTGCCGCTTCGAGGTTCGGCTGCCGGCAGCGCTGCCGGTTTCGGTGCCCACCGGCTAGGACGGCCGAGATCCGGGCGGCCGTTCCAGACCACCAAGAAGGTATAGACGGCGATCGCGAGAGCCGGTTGCACGACGATCACCAGCAGATTTCCGAGCGTGGGAGCTGCGCCCACCACCGACTGCGCGCTCGTCGGCCCGACCGACGCCGGATCGGTTCCGGTGACCAACTCGGTGCCCACCAGGTAGGCGGTCAGCGCACCGAGCGCGTTGCCGACAGCCACGATCAGTGCGGCCACCATTCCACGGGTGGATCGCCAGTGCCAGACCGCAGTCGCCACACCGACACCGGCGACGACGCCCAGCAGAGCGAAGATCGCGATCGAGGCGAACTGATGGTAGGACTCGGTGGGCAGTGCACCGAAAGTGCCGTCGGGAGAGACGAAATACTGCTCGCGGGGCGCGATTCTGGACCACAGCACCGCCTGCAGCACGCCCAGCGCCACGCTGCCGAGCCAGATGACGGCGCCGGACCGCCAATACAGCAGCTCGGCGTGCGGGTTCGGCGTGTTCGTCGGGGTGGGATGCAGTCTCATGCCAGACAGTCCGCGCCCAGTAGTGCCTTCAGATCGCCCATCAGAGCCGACGTCGGCGTCACCCGTAACCCGTCGTCCAGGCGCAACGTCGTCGCCCTGGCGCCGTTCATCAGCCGTAGGTGCACCGCCGTCGTACCGGGATGGGACTGCAGCACATCACGCAGCCGATCCACCACCGGTGGCGTGCAGCGGGTCGCGTTCATCGTCACCTGCATCGGGCCTTTGTTGGACGGGCCGGACAGGTCGGGAACCACGACGCTCTGCGCGTGCAGACTCAGCCGTTCCTCGGAACGGGCCACCCGTGCCTTGACCAACACCACCGCATCCTCGGCAAGGCTCAGCGCGAACTCGGCGTACACCTTCGGGAAGAACGCGACCTCGACGCCCCCGGCCAGGTCCTCGAGCGTCGCGGACGCCCAAGGGTCGCCCTTCTTGGTGAGTCGCCGTTGCAGGCCGGTCAGGATTCCGCCGACCGTCACCGTCGCCCGGTCTGGCACCGTGCCGTCGATGATGTCCGGGATCGAGGCGTCGGACTGGGCGGCCAGTATATGTTCCACACCGGACAGCGGGTGACCGGATACATACAGCCCCAACATCTCTCGCTCGAATCCGAGCAACAGTTTGGTGTCCCATTCGCTATCCGGGACGTTGACCGTGAGCGCGCCGCCGACATCTTCGGCCGACATCTCGCCGAACAGATCGAACTGCCCTGCCGCCTCCGCCTTCTTGACGTTCATGTAGAGGTCGATGCCCTCGGCATGAGCCATCAGCAGACCCTTTCGCGGATGCTTGAGGGAATCGAAGGCGCCGGCCTTGATCAGCGACTCGACCACCTTCTTGTTGCAGACGACGGCCTCCACCTTCGAGAGGAAGTCGCTGAAGTCCTGGTAGAAACCCTTCTCCTTGCGAGTTGCGATGAGCGAGGCCACGGCGCCGGCGCCGACGTTTCGGATGGCTGACAGACCGAACCGGATATCGGTGCCAACAGGGGCGAAGTTCTTCTCGGAGGCATTGACGTCCGGCGGCAGCACCTTGATGCCCATGTTGCGGCATTCGGCAAGGTAGATCGCCGACTTGTCCTTGTCGTCGCCGACCGAGGTCAGCAGGGCGGCCATGTATTCCGACGGAAAGTTCGCCTTGAGAAAAGCGGTCCAGTAGGAGACCAGCCCGTAGGCAGCCGAGTGGGCCTTGTTGAAGGCATAGTCCGAGAACGGCAGCAGGATGTCCCACAACGTCTGCACCGCGGCCTGGGAGAAACCGCGCTCCTTCATGCCGGCGGAGAAGCTGACGAACTGCTTGTCCAGCTCCGACTTCTTCTTCTTGCCCATGGCGCGGCGCAGCAGGTCTGCCGAACCGAGGGAATAGCCCGCGACGTGCTGCGCGATGGCCATCACCTGCTCCTGGTAGACGATCAGGCCGTAGGTGTCGCCGAGGATCTCCGCAAGCGCCTCCGCCAACTCAGCATGGATCGGTACCACCGGCTTGCGGTTGTTCTTCCGGTCGGCATACTCGTTGTGCGAGTTGGCGCCCATCGGCCCTGGCCGGTACAGCGCGCCGACGGCGGAGATGTCCTCGAAGTTGTCGGGCCTCATCGAGCGCAACAGCGCCCGCATGGGGCCACCGTCGAGTTGGAAGACGCCGAGCGTGTCGCCCCTGGCCAACAGCTCGAAGGTCTTCGGATCGTCCAGCGTCAGGTCCTCCAGGACGACGGTCTCGCCGCGGTTCGCCAGGATGTTGATCAGGGCGTCGTCCAGGACCGTCAGGTTGCGCAGACCCAGGAAGTCCATCTTGATCAGACCCAGCGTTTCGCAGGTCGGATAGTCGAACTGGGTGATGATGGCGCCGTCCTGCTCCCGCTTCATGATCGGGATCAGCCCCTGCAGCGGCTCGGACGACATGATGACGCCGGCGGCATGCACGCCCCACTGGCGTTTCAGGCCCTCCAGGCCCTTGGCCATGTCGACCACGCGCTTGACGTCGACATCGGACTCCACCAGCGCACGGAACTCCGCGCCCTCGGAGTACCGGGAGTCGCTGGGCTCGAAGATCTTGGCCAGGGAGACGTCCTTGCCCATCACGGGGGGCGGCATCACCTTGGTGATCCGGTCGCCGACGGAGAACGGCATGCCCAGGACCCTGGCCGAATCCTTCACCGCCTGCTTGGCCTTGATGGTGCCGTAGGTGACGATCTGTGCCACCCGGTCGTCCCCGTACTTGTCGGTGACGTAGCGGATCACATCGCCGCGTCGGCGCTCGTCGAAGTCCACGTCGAAGTCGGGCATCGAGACGCGTTCAGGATTGAGGAAACGCTCGAAGATCAGCCCGTGCTGCAACGGATTAAGGTCGGTGATCCGCATCGCGTAGGCCACCATAGAACCGGCGCCGGAACCACGACCCGGACCAACTCGGATGCCGTTCTCCTTCGCCCAGTTGATGAAATCGGCGACCACCAGGAAATATCCGGGAAAATTCATCCCGGTGATGACGTCGATCTCGAAGTCGGCCTGGACCTGGCACTCCGGCGGAATCCCGCCCGGAAAACGGATCTCCATGCCGCGTCGGACCTCGGAGACGAACCAGCTCTGCTCCGTCTCGCCTTCCGGCACCGGGAACCGCGGCATGTACGAGGCCGACTCGTCGAACTCGACCTTGCACCGCTCGGCGATCCACAGGGTGTTGTCGCACGCCTGCTTCAGGTCGTACTTGCCCTCCCAGATCTCCCGCATCTCGCGGGCGGACTTCAGGTAGTAGCCACCGCCCTCGAGCTTGAACCGCTTCGGATCGTCCATCGTCTTGCCGGACTGCACACACAGCAACGCCTCGTGCGAGGCGGCATCCTGGGGATCGACGTAGTGCAGGTCGTTGGTGGCGATCAGCGGCAGGTCGAGATCCTTGGCGATCCGCAACAGTCCCGAGCGCACCCGATTTTCGATGGACAGACCGTGGTCCATGAGTTCGACCAGAAAATTGCCGGCACCGAAGATGTCGCGAAATTCTGCCGCACTTGCGACCGCCTGTTCGTAGTTGCCGATGCGCAACCAGGTCTGCACTTCACCGGACGGGCATCCGGTGGTGGCGATCAGGCCTTTTGCGTACTCGTTCAACAACTCCCGGTCCGCGCGCGGCTTGTAGTAGAACCCCTCCAGGGACGAGCGGGAAGAGAGCCGGAACAGATTGTGCATGCCCTCGGTGGTCTCGGACAGCAACGTCATGTGGGTGTATGCGCCCGATCCGGACACGTCGTCGTTCCCGCCCTCGGACCACCGGACGCCCTTCTTGTGGAACCGGGACGTGTTGGGCGTGACGTAGGCCTCGAGCCCGATGATCGGGTTTATTCCGGCCGCGCGGGCCTGCCGGTAGAAATCGTGCGCGCCGAACACGTTGCCGTGATCGGTCATCGCGAGGGCGGACATCTCCAGCTCGGCCGCCCGCTCGAAAAGATGGCCCAACCTGGCGGCACCGTCGAGCATCGAGTATTCGGTGTGTACGTGCAGATGAACGAAGGGATCCGAACACGAACCAGCGGTTCCGGCCAATGAACGGCCTCCTTCATCATCCTGACCGCCCGAGAGCCGTCTTACGTTGCAACAGCCATCATCCCAGCCTGCCGACCGGTCGATGACCGCCATCGTTCTAACACGTCGCACTGACAGCCGTCCGGTCGAGGCGGTAGCGTCCCAGCGGTGACGACACCGAACTCACCGCAAGGACGGCTCGTTCCGGATACGAGTGATCTGCGGTTGCTGGCCGAGATCATCAACAACGGCGCCATCGGACTCCCGCAGGCAGCGTGGAACGCCCGGATGAGCCAGGCCGAAGCGGCCGCCAGACTCGTCACCATGGCCGAGCGGGGCCTGCCGCTACGGCTGGTGGCCGAGGGCGATCGGCAGTTGCTGTGGAACATCGCTCAGGCCGGACCGGCGACCGGTGGTGTTCCACAGCCGCCTGCGCCGCCGGAAGCTTTCGCGGCGCGGCCGGATGAGGTCGCCGGACGCCCGGAAGGTGTGGTGCTGCCACCGACGTCCGCGGTTCCGCCGCACGAGCAGGCGATTGCCGGCGCGGTACCCCTCGGGCAGCCGCCGTTCGGCACGTCCTCACCTGCAACAGCGGTGCCGGCGGAGCCCCCCGGGCTCGAGCTCACCGACGCTGCCGGGTCCGGAACGCCTGCCGAGTCGACCTGGGGGCTGCCCGGCAGCTCGGCCTGGATCAGGTCGGACGAGCCCGAACCCGAGCCCAAACCCGAATCAGCAGCAGCAGCCGAACCCGAGATGACGCAGGCCTATCCCCCGCCACCGCCGTTCGAACAGACACCGCCGTTCGAGCCGCAACCGCCGTTCGAGCAGACACCGTCGTTCGAGCAGACACCGCCGGTCGACCAACCACCGCCGCTCGAGCAACCACCGCCGGCGGCCCAACAACCTGTTGTCTCCCACCGATCTCCTGAACCCGAGAGGGCACCGGCCGCATCGCCGACCAAGCGGGCCATGATCTCGGGCCGGCCGATGGAGTCGGTCGTCGGCCTGTTCGGCGAGCATCTGGACGTCAGCCTGCAGAATGTCGTCGATCCCGCCGATCAGATTCTGACCGACGTCGGCTATCGGCTCGAATCCGGCGAGCGCGCGCTGCTCGTTCAAACCGCTGTGGGCAATCGCGGGCCCATCGACTTCGAATCGCTGCCCGACCTCTACCTCGTCCTGGTCTCGGCGGAAGGCACGATTCTGCAGAAGGCGGCGATGGCCGTCGCCGGTTATCCCGCCCACCGGGTGGGCGTTCCGGCCGGTACCCAGGTCTCCGGTTGGACCGTGTTCCTGGTTCCGGCCGCGACCGAGGTGGCCGAAGTTCGGTGGAGCATCCGTCCCGACCTGGCCAACCGCACCGTGCGCTGGGGGTTCGGTCCGGCCTGACTCAACCGGCGGCGAGAATGTCCTTGGCCCGCACCAGGTCTGGCGGATAGGGAGAGGTGAACTGCACCCAGCGGCCGTCGTCCGGATGGGCGAAGCCGAGTTGGTGGGCGTGCAGCCACTGCCTGGTCAGACCGAGCCGGGCGGTCAGCGCCGGGTCGGCGCCATAGGTGATGTCACCGACACACGGGTGGTGCATGGCCGAGAAGTGAACCCGAATCTGGTGCGTCCGACCCGTTTCCAGATGCACCTCGACCAGGGTGGCCGATCGGAACGCCTCGAGGGTGTCGTAATGGGTGATGCTGTCCCGGCCGCCGGCCACCACCGCGAACTTCCAGTCCGACTTGGGATGTCGTCCGATCGGCGCGTCGATCGTGCCCGCGCTCGGGTCCGGATATCCCTGGATGATGGCGTGATAGACCTTGTCCACGGTGCGGGTGCGAAACGCATCCTTGAGCACGGTGTACGCATGCTCGCTCTTGGCCAGCACCATCACGCCTGTCGTTCCGACGTCGAGGCGGTGCACGATGCCCTGCCGTTCAGCCGAGCCCGAGGTGGTGAGCGAGACACCGAGTGCAGCCAACGCTCCCAGCACGGTCGGCCCACTCCAGCCGGGGCTGGGATGGGCGGCCACCCCGACCGGCTTGTCGACGACGATGATGTCGGCGTCCTGATGAAGGATCTGCAGCCCGTCGACCTGCTGCGGAACCACGACCAGCGGACGCTCCGGTTCCGGCAGCGTGATCTCCAGCCACATTCCCGGGCTCAGCCGCTCGGACCTGCCCACCACCGTCCCGTCGACGAGCACACCGCCGGCGTCGATCATGGTTCCGACGCTGGTGCGGCTGATGCCCAGCAGGCGCGCGAGCGCGGCATCGGCCCGCATGCCGGCCAGTCCGTCCGGAACGGGTAGTTCCCGACGATCAGCCATGCGACGCCGTGTCCTTCGTGTCCTTGGTGTCCTTGCTCCGGCGGCCATCCATGTCGATGCCCAGCAGCGCCGTGATCACCAGGGCCACTCCGCCCAGGGTGATGCCGGAGTCAGCCACGTTGAACACCGCGAAATGCCGCCCGTCGGGCTCGAACAGGGAGACGAAGTCGACGACGTGTCCCCGAAGGAACCCCGGGGACCGGAAGAACCGATCGCACAGGTTTCCAACAGCACCGCCCAGCACCAGGCCCAGGGCGATGGCCCACGCAGTCGAGCGCAGTCGGCTGGCCGTGCGAATGATCCAGATCACGACGGCCACCGCCACCAGCGCGAGCAGCCAGGTCAGGCCGGTCCCGGTGGAGAAGGCGGCCCCGGCGTTGCGGAACAACGTCAGGTAGACGGCGCCACCCAGGATGCGGCGCGGTACCCCTTCGGTGAGATTGGCTACCACCAGGACCTTCGTCACCTGATCCAGAACCAGGACGATGATGGCCAGAGTCGCCACCAGAGCGATGCGACGCGGCGGCAGCGCGGGTGCGGTCGCCGCCTGCTGCAGGTTCCCGTCGGACACCTCGCCGGGAGGTTGCTCTGGCTCAGTGGAACTGTTCACCGGTCCAGTGTCGCAAACATTAGGAGTCGGTCCGGTCACCTCGCTCGCCGAACCACGTCGCCAGCGCCCCCGCCCGGCTGATGGCCCGGAGGCGGCGCTCGGTTGCGACCCGCAGGCGCTCGGGTGTCACGATCAGCAGCTGGTCGCCGGACTGCAATCGGACCGTCGGCTCGACCGCGACCGGTGAACCCGCCCGGACGACGAGCGCGACCACCGCTTTGGATGGCAGCCGCAGTTGCGAGAGGTACACGCCGTGCATGCGGGATTGGGCGGGAATCGTGATCTGCAGGATCTGCGCCCCCATTTCGTCCAGCGGAGCCGCCTCAACCTGTATCTCCGTGGTCTGACCGGGCTGGATCACGCCGAGGATGCGAGCCATCCACGGCAGGGTGGTCCCCTGGACGAGGGTGTAGATCACCACGACGACCACGATGATGTTGACCATCGACCGCGATTGAGCGTCGCCCCGGAGCATCAGCGGAATCAGTGCAAGCACGATCGGAACGGCGCCCCGCAGCCCTGACCACGACAGGAAAGCCTGCTCGCGCCAGGGCATCCGAAAGGGCAACGCGGCTGCCAGCACCGACAGCGGACGCGCCACGGCCAGCACCAACAGCCCGATGGTGGCCCCCGGCAAAAGCGCCGAAGGCAGCTGCTTCGGATCGACGTAGAGGCCGAGCAGGACGAACAATCCGATCTGCGCCAGCCATCCGAAGCCCTCCGCGAACGACAGGGTCGACGCCCGGTGCGGCAACCGGGAGTTGCCCAGGATCACCGCGCACACATAGGTGGCCAGGAACCCCGACGCGTGCAGGTATTGACCGCCGGCATAGGCCCCGCCGACCAGCGCGAGCGTTGCCAACGGGTACAGGCCCGCGGCCGGCAGCGCTCCTCGGCGGAGGCTCCAACCGCCCGCGAAGCCCACCGCCCCGCCGATCACGGCTCCGGCCAGTAGCTCGTAGACCACCAACAACGGGTCCGTCCAGCTGATCGTCGTGGCCCCGGCGAGCAGCAGGACCGTGATGACGACCGGGGCGTCGTTCAGCCCCGACTCGAGTTCGAGGGCAGCCGCCAGCCTGGGCTTCACTCCTACTCCCCGCAGCACCGAGAAAACGGCGGCGGCATCGGTGCTGGACAGAACCGCACCCCACAGCAGGGACGTGCGCCAGTCCAACCCCAATCTGGCGCCCAACAACAGGTGCACACCGGCGCCGGCGACCACGACGCTGACCACCACCGACACCGTCGCCAAGGCGGTTCCCAAGCCCAACGCGGGTCGGACATTCGCCCAGCTGGTGGTCAACCCGCCTTCGGCGAGGATGAAGACAAGGGCGGCCAGACCCAGTTGCTCGGTCAGCCGGGTGTCGGAGAATTCCAACCCGAGTCCGCGGTTGCCCAGCAGCAGACCGATGCCGAGGTAGAGGAGCAGGGATGGCAGACCGAGCCGCCGAGACAGGCGGATTGCGATCAACGCTGCGAGGATGAGCAGGGAGGACAGTCCGAAGGCCCGTTGGACGTCATCCATCAGCTCAGCGCACCTCTCAGGTCTGCAGTGCCGGCATTCTGGTCATACCCAGCGCGCTCAGAACCTCCAATGTCGCTTTGGACCGGTTGAACGTATAGAAGTGCAGACCGGGTGCACCTTCGACGAGCAGTTGCTCGGACATCCGGATCGCATGCTCCATCCCGATCTCCCGGCCCGCTGCCGGGTCCCCCTCCACCGCCTGCAACCGCTCCGCCAACTCGGCCGGAGTTCGCTGGCCGGAGAGTTCGATGATGCGCATCAGCCGGCTGTAGGAGGTCACCGGCATGATGCCGGGCAGAATCGGCACGTCGGCGCCGGCGGCCGCCGCCCGGTCTCGCATCTGCACGTAGTCGGCGGCCGAGAACAGCATCTGGGTGATCGCGTAGTCCGCGCCGGCGGCAATCTTGGCCGCGAAGTGCCGGGTGTCGGACGAAAGATCCGGCGAACGGGGATGCTTGTCCGGGAACGCGGCGACGCCGACGTGGAACTCACCGAGCGACCTCGTCAGTGCCACCAGGTCACTGGCATGATCCAGCCCCTGTGGATGCGCTTTCCACTCCGCGGTCGGATCTTCCCCGGGGGGGTCTCCGCGGAGCGCCAGGATGTTCCGAACCCCTACCGCGGCGTAGGAGCCGATGACGTGGCGCAGCTCGGCCACCGAGTGTCCGACCGCTGTCAGGTGCGCAACCGGCAGCAGCGTCGTTTCGGCCGCGATCCGCTCGGTGATCCGAATCGTGCGGTCGCGCCGCGAGCCGCCCGCCCCGTAGGTCACCGAGACGAATGCCGGGCGCAACGGCTCCAGCCGCCGAATGGCGAGCCAGAGCGCAGCCTCCTGTGCGTCGTCACGCGGCGGGAAGAACTCCACCGAAAAATGGGGGCCGGGCGCGGCCAATCGCTCCCGGACGGTCAGCATGCCCCGCAGCTTATCCGGCCACGGTCGACGGGCAGACTGGGCGGTGTGCACCTGTCCCCCCCGGCGGCCCAACTGGCGATCGCGGTCGAGTCGGCACTGACCGCCGAACTGACTTCGCGCCGGGCGGAGGTCGCTGCGATCGATGTCCGCCTGGTCGCCGACGTCGACCGGCTGATCGCGTACATCGCCTCTGGTGGAAAGCGGCTCCGGCCGCAGTTCCTGGGGGCCGGATGGCTGGCTGCGACCGCCGATCCGACGCTTGCCGTTCCCGGCGGTGTGGCCAAGGCGGCCGCCGCGCTGGAGCTGATCCAGGCGTGTGCGCTGATCCACGACGACATCATCGATCGCTCCGAGACCCGGCGCGGCGGGCCCAGTCTGCATCGATCCGTGCAGAAGCTGCATGCCGACAGCGGATGGTCCGGGGATGCTGCCCACTTCGGCGTCGGGTCGGCATTGTTGATCGGGGATCTGGCGCTGGCCTGGGCGGACGACCTGTTCTGCGCGGCGCTGGTAGAACTGGGCTGGTCCGCGGAAGCGTTCGGAGCCTGGCGTTCGATGCGCACCGAGGTGCTGGCCGGCCAACTCCTCGATCTGCGGATCGCGGCCGACGAATCGGCCGATCCGCAGACCGCCGCGGCCGACGCGACGGTGGTCAACCGGTACAAGACCGCTGCCTACACGGTGGAACGGCCGCTGCACCTGGGCGCGGCGCTCGGCGCGGCCGGACCAGCGACGATCGAGGCGCTACGCCGTTACGGTGTGGCGATCGGGGTCGCTTTCCAGCTGCGCGACGACCTACTCGGAGTCTTCGGCGATCCGGCGGTCACCGGAAAACCGGCGGGCGAGGATCTCATCGAGGGCAAGCGAACGGTCCTGCTGGCGCTGGCGCGGGTCGCCTTGGCGGCGTTCCCCGACCAGCTTGCCGACCTCGACGGCGCAATAGGCACGGCCCTGCTGCCGGCGCAGGTCGAGCGGCTGACCCGACTCATCGCCGATACACCCGCTCCGGCGGCGATCGAGACGCAGATCACCGCTCTGCTGCGGGACGGTCTTGCCGCTCTGGACGCAGTCGATTCCCAGGGCGTGCTGCTGGTTGCCGCGGCGGCCGCGGCCGACCTGCGCGTTCTGGCATTGGCCGCGACGGCGCGGCAGCGGTAGGCCGCAGAGCTAGAAGCCGGAGACCTGAGCCCTGCGATGCACCTCGCGGCCGCGATTCTCGCGCAGTGCGGTGATCGGACGGCCCGGCAGCGAATCGTCGGATGCGAACAACCAGTCGATGATCTCCGGATCGGTGAAGCCGGCGTCGGTCAGCAGCGTGATGGTGGCGGTCAGCCCCTTCACGACGGCACCGGACTGGACGAATTCCGCCGGAATGCGGAGCACCCCATCCACTCTGGTCGCTACCAGTTGCCGTTCCCGAAGTAGTTGGTGCACGCGGGTGACGTTCATTCCCAGGGCGGACCCGATATCGGGGACCGGCACCAGGGTGGGTGGTCCGGCATCGCCTTTCGGGTCGCGGTTCCCGGTGTTTCCGGAACCGGTGGGGTCGGCGGGCACGCTGGGGCTCCTCTGCACGGGGTTCTTCGGCACGCCGATCAGCGTGCCACTTCCCAACCGGGACCGCTAACCGGTTCCGGACTCCTAGTATCGGCAGTCGTGAGTACCTCTGACGACGGCTCGACCGGCTCCCGGTTGACCGGCACCGTGCTCGAGGGTCGGTACCGGGTGGGCGCCGTGATCGCCAGGGGCGGGATGTCCACGGTCTACCGTGGCATCGACCTCCGGCTGGACCGACCTGTCGCGATCAAGGTGATGCAGCCGTCGTTCGCCTCCGATCCGACGTTCCTGACCAGATTCGAGCGCGAGGCCCGCCTGGCCGCCGGCCTCGCGCATCGCGGCGTGGTGGCCGTCTACGACCAGGGCCGCGACGACGACGTCGTGTTCCTGGTCATGGAACTGGTCGACGGCGGCACCCTGCGGGACCTGATCCGGCAGTCCGGCGCGCTCTCGGTATCGGTGACGATGTCGATTCTGGAGCCACTGCTCTCCGCCCTTGGCGCGGCCCACGCCGGCGGGTTGGTGCACCGCGACGTCAAACCCGAGAACGTGCTGATCTCGTCGAAGGGCGAGGTGAAAGTGGCCGACTTCGGGTTGGTCAGGGCGATCAGTTCGCAGACCATGGCGACCGGCAACGTCATTCTGGGAACCGTTGCCTACCTGTCGCCGGAACAGGTCGCGACGGGTGCGGCCGATGCTCGATCCGACGTCTATTCGGCAGGCGTGGTCGCCTTCGAGATGCTGACCGGACACCCTCCCTACGGAGGGGACAACGCCATTTCCGTCGCCTATCAGCACGTCCACTCCGACATTCCGCCGGTCACCGACCAGGCACCGGGGGTTCCGGTCGAACTCGATGATCTGATCCTCGCCGCCACCCGGCGCGACCCGATGGCACGGCCGCGGGACGCCTCGGCGTTTCTGTCCGCTGTGGTGTCGATGCGGGCTCGCCTCGGCCTGGCCAGAGCTGCCGTTCCGGTTCCGCGCGCACCGTCGGCGCCCGCCGGGCCGCTGCCGCAGCGATCAGCGGCCTCCCAGTCGCACACCACGGCCCGCCCGGCCGGGCCGGGTGGTACACGGGTGGCCGGTGCTCGGGTGGGCGGTGCTCAGGTGGGCGGCAATCGGGTGGGCGGCACTCGGGCGGGCGCCGGTCGGCCGGCCACGCTGGACCTGGCGGTCGGTGCCCGCGGTTCGGAAGCGGTCGAAGCCCCTTTCGCGACTCCGGTCCGATCCCCGCGTCCCAAGTCCAGGCTTCGCCGGTGGTTGATCCTGATACTCGTCGTCCTGCTGCTGGGTGTGGCGGCCGCGGCCGGCGGTTGGTGGTTGGGTAGCGGCCGCTGGGCGTACATCCCGTCGGCGGTTGGCGAGCCGCAGCCGGCCGCGGAGGGGCTCGTCCGCGATGCGGGACTCGTTCCCCAGATCACCACCGCGCCGAACGACGTCGTCCCGATGGGAACGGTCGCCGACACCGAACCGATTTCCGGTTCGCGGCTGCTCCGGGGATCCGACGTCCGACTGGTGGTTTCCTCCGGTCGCCCGTTGGTTCCCGCGATCGTGGCCGGAACTGCTTCGGAGGAGGCTTCGAAGTTGGTGTCGGCCGCCGACCTGACCCCGGCCTTCGACAACTCCGCCGACCGTTACGACAAGTCCGTGCCCTCGGGAGCGGTCCTGGCCACGGAGCCGCCCGGAAATACCACCGTGGCGGTTTCGGCGCAGGTGGTGATCATCAGGTCGAGGGGTCCGCGACCGATCACCGTGCCTTCGGTCACCGGCAAGTCGCCAGAGGACGCCAGGAACAAATTGCTGGTGGCCGGCTTCACGGTAGCTGCGGCCAAACGGGTCTTCAGCGCCGACTTCGACGACGGCAGCGTGCTCGGCACGGATCCGGCGGTGGGTCGTGAGGTGTCCGAGGGCTCGCCGGTGGCGCTGGTGCTGGCCTCGTCGCTCACCGTTCCGGCGATTCGCGGGGAGTCGGTCGAGCGAGCCACCGCGGATCTGGAACAGGCCGGTTTCACCGTCACCGCAGCGACGCCGGCCTTCGACGCCGACGTCGACGGCGGCTCGGCGATCGGCACCACCCCGGCTCCGGGCACCAGAGTCGATCCAGCAGACCCGGCCATCCTGTTGGCGATCTCCAATGCCGTGGTCGTTCCCGATCTGGGTCGGGACAACGTCGGGCAGGCCCGGCAGCAGTTGGCCGAACTGGGCCTGGTGACCGACGTGAGCGCGATGTTCGGAAGTGCGGGCGCCGCCGTGATCGATCAGTCCCCAGGTTCGGGTAGCCGGGTGCAGCCTGGTTCGACGGTCACGCTCACTGCGTTTCCCTGACCGGGCGAACCAGCCGCAGGAGCGCCAGCCGGGCGAACGGCAAATAGGCCAGTAGCACCGGAAGCGGGCCACTGAGGTGCAATCGGGTCCGGACCCCGTCCCCGTCCGCTTCGACCGTATGACGCAGCCGGAGCGGCACTCCCCATGGCAGCCGGGCGATCCACGACCACGCCCTGTTCTGCTCGTCGACCTCGGTCACTTCGAAGGGCACGGCGACACCGAAAATTGCGTGAACCACCCCCACGCTGCCGGTGCGCAGGACTTCGTCGCTGCAGTCCACGGCGCGGATCTGCGGCGACCATGTCGGCCACAGCGCCGGCCGGACGTAACGGTCCCACACCAACGAGACAGAAGCGGTTCCGGAGACCTCGGTGGTGATTCTCATCGTCAGCTGCGGAGCATCTCCGCCACGAGGAAGGCCAGTTCCAACGACTGCTGGGTGTTCAGCCGCGGATCGCAGGCCGTCTCGTAGCGGTCGGCCAGATCCTCGTCGCGGATCTCCTGGGCACCACCGAGGCACTCGGTCACGTTCTCGCCGGTGAGTTCGACGTGAATGCCCCCGGGATGGGTACCCAGGTCGCGGTGCACCTCGAAGAAGCCCTGCACCTCGTCGACGATCCGGTCGAAATGTCGGGTCTTGTAACCGGTCGAGGCTTCGTGGGTGTTGCCGTGCATCGGATCGCACTGCCAGATGACCCGATGTCCGGTCGCCTCCACCTTCTCGATGATCGCTGGCAGCACGTCGCGGACCTTGCCGTTGCCCATCCTGGAGATCAATGTGAGCCGCCCCGGCGTTCCGTGCGGATCGAGCCGCTCGACGTATTCCACCGCCTGGTCCGGCGTAGTGCCGGGGCCGATCTTCAGGCCGATCGGGTTGGCCAGGATCTCGGCGAAGGCGATGTGCGCCCCGTCGAGCCGCCGGGTCCGTTCACCGATCCAGAGGAAATGACCGGACAGGTCGTACAGCTTGGCCGCATCCCCCGTGCCCGCCATCCTGAGCATCGCGCGCTCGTAGTCGAGCAGCAGGGCCTCGTGGGAGGAGAAGATCTCGACGGAGTGCAGGCTGTGCGAATCGGCGCCGCATGCGGACATGAACCGCATGGCCCGGTCGATCTCGCCGGCCAGCCGCTCGAACCGCTCACCTGCCCGGGAGGTCGCGACGAATTCCTGGTTCCACTCGTGGACGCTCGCCAGGTCGCCCATTCCGGCGCCGGTCAGCGATCGCACCAGATTCATCGCGGCCGAAGCGTTGGCGTAGGCACGCACCATTCGCGAGGGATCCGGTACCCGCGCCTCGGGCGTGGTCGCCAACGAATTGATGATGTCGCCCCGGTAGGACGCCAGGCCGAGGGAGTCGATGTTGGAACTGCGCGGCTTCGCGTACTGGCCGGCGATCCTGGCGATCTTGACGACCGGCATCGACGAGCCGTAGGTCAGCACCACGGCCATCTGCAGCAGCGTCTGGATGTTGCCGCGGATGTGCGGTTCGGTGTTGTCGACGAAGGTCTCGGCGCAATCGCCGCCCTGGAGCAGGAACGCCTCCCCGTTGGCGACCGCGGCCAACTGGGAGTGCAGCCGGTCCACCTCGCGCGGCACCGTGATCGGCGGCACCGCCTCCAGAAGTGCTCGCACCGCCAGTACCTGCTCGGCGTCCGGCCAATCCGGCTGCTGGTCGGCGGGCAGGGAGAGCGCCTTGTCCAACTCGGCGCGCAGACTTCCTGGCAGTGGCGGGAGGCTCGGCAGGATGTCCGCCGGGATGTCGACAGTCCAATTCACACCCGTCAGCCTATTGGCTCGCGCTGCGGGCGAGAACCGCCTCCGCTGCCTGCCAGCGGGCGAGACCGAGCCGCGCGTCCGCCAGGGCGTTGTGACGGTCGGCGCCGGCCTCCGGTATGGGCGGGCAGCCGGCCGACTCCCAGTGCTGACGAATCTCTCTGGTCAGCTTCGGCACCTCGCGGGGGAGCGCCGGCATGGCACCCCACAACTGCCCGAGCACCACGTGGTCGTAGGCGGCCAGCCAGGCCCAGAGTTCGATCGACAGCCCGGGCGCGGTGAAGAAGGCGAACAGATCGTCCCGAATCTGAGATCGCCTGCGCCAGCTGGGATCCGCCGGAGAGGGCAGCTTGTCGAGCACATTGCGGCGTACCCACTGGCCCGCCGATTCCGGGTCGAATTCGGTGGACACGGCGTAGAACTCGCGCCCGTCCTGCGCAACCACGCCGATCGAGATCAGCTCGATGGTGCGACCGTCCTCGATGAATTCGCAATCGTAAAAATAGCGGGCAACCGGACCCACCCGTGAGGGCGTCGCGCGAACCACGAGAGAATCCCTCTCAGCCGGCTTTGGTGCCGGGCAGCCGCGTCACGGTACCCGGCCCACGGCCCTCCACCAGCCCGCTGTCGGTCTCCAGATCGGCCTTCACCTTCGCCGCGTACACGTCGACGTACTCCTGGCCGGACAGCTCCATCAGCCGGTACATGATCTCGTCCGTCATCGACCGTTCCACGAACCGGTCACCGGCCATGCCCTCGTAGCGCGAGAACTCCAGCGGGCGTCCGATGATGACGGTGATCCGGCGCGGTCGCCACATCTTCGACCCGATCGGATTGACCTTGTCGGTGCCGATCATCACCAGAGGCACCACGGGAACGCCGGCCTCGAGGGCCATGCGTGCCACACCGGTCTTGCCCTTGTACAGCCGCCCGTCCGGCGATCTGGTGCCCTCAGGATAGATTCCGAGACAGTTACCCGCCTTCAGCAACCGAACGCCCGTCATCAGCGCATCGTGGGCCGCCGACGCACCGCCGCGGTCGATCGGCACCTGGCCGACGCCGGTGAAGAACGCCTTCTTGAACCGACCCTTGAGACCCTTCTCGGTGAAGTACTCACTCTTGGCCAGATAGATGACCCGCCGCTTGATGAACAGCGGCGTGAAGAAGGAGTCGGCCACTGACAGGTGGTTCCCGACCAGGATGACGCCGCCTTCTGCCGGCACGTACTCGGCGCCGATGACCTTCGCGGGGAAGAATAGTCTGAGAACCGGGCCGATCAGAACGTACTTGCAGAGGTAGTACAGCACCTTCGGCGCCTCTCGGGTCGGTTCCGCGTTTCGGATTACCGTACCCGCCTCGCCGTCGATCCGGACGACGGACAGGCCGCCGAAACCGGGCTTCCTTTCGGTCGGAGTCCTGGTCGGAGTCCAGGTCCCGAGAGCAGCCGGAGTTGAGCGGTGGTCGCCGGACACCCGGCCGCGCGGCGAGAATCGCCCGGGAGCGACGCACCCGGATACCCGGCCACCACATTCTGGATCACCGAACAAGAAAAGCCGTCCGGTGGCGGTCCTCCTGGCACTCAGTTCGCCCCGACGACATAGCCCTTGTATCCACCGCCGTTGCGCAAGGAGATGAGTCCGGGAATGTTGTGGATCGACCCGTAGGTGTGGATCGCATAATTGAGACCTGCGTACAGGTTGGCGGCGGGGTTGTACAGGTCGGCCGGCAGTTGAGAAGAACGAAATGTATCGAAGGTCGGTTGAATGACCTGGATGAGCCCTTCGGAGGGGTGCCCCGCCTGTGCGTTGAGGTCGTAGAGATTGATGGCGTTGGGATTTCCGCTGGATTCGTATTCGATGATCGTGTCGACATCAGCGACGTTCCCGGACGACTGACCGAGCATCGACAGAACGCACCGCACAACTGGGTCCCAGCGGGTGACAAAGGTGCCGGCCGGATCTGTTCCCACGTTGGCGCAGGATGCCGGTTCTGCGCCGGGCAGGTAATAGCCGAGCACATCGACGAGAACCTGCACGGGAACGCCGCCGCCGTTGAACAGGCGTATCGACCCATCAGCTCCGACCGGCACCATCACCAGACCCGCAATCGTCTGACCGGATGCGAAATTCACCGTTGATGTGGTCGGCTTGCTGGACCCGTCGGGAAAGACGGAAAGATAGCCCGATCCGGACGGGGCGACCGCGGTCACATTCATCACGACGCCGGACACGTGTGCGGGCACCCCACTTCTGTTGGCCACATCCAGAGCCAAGGAGCGGCCCGGCGACAGCGGGCCGCCGGCCGCGCCCGGCCCGGTCAGCGTGTCCAGCACGCGCGCAGGAGCCAGCAGTTGAAGTGCGCCTGGCACTGCCCCCGCCCCGGCAAGGTAGTAGCCGGCCAGGTCGGCCAGCATGTCGACTGGTCCACCGGAACCGTTGAACAGGCGCACCGACCCGTCAGCGCCCAACGGAACGAGAACCAAACTGGCAATGGTCTGACCGGACGAGAAATTCACGCTCGACCCGGAGAGGAGCGCCGCACCGTCGGCGTAGGCCGTCAGATGGCCGGAGCGTGCCGGACGCGTCGCAGCAACGCTCAGCACGACGGCGGAGACCCCCGTAGTCGGCACCATGCCCTTTCCAGCTACTTTCAATGCGATTGAATTGCCGCCTTGCACGGGCCGGGCGGCGGTCGCGCCCGTTCCGGAACGGGTGTCCAGGAGCCGTGTCGGTTGCAGAATCCGAAAGGTACCGGGTGCCGTGGGAGTGCCGGTCAGGTAGTAGCCGGCGATATCGGCAATCAGATCGAAGGCGCCGCCGGACCCGTTGTAGAGGCGGATCCGGCCATCACTTCCAACGGGGACCAGCACCAGATTCGCGATGGTCTGGCCGACGACGAAATTGACGTTCGACGCAATCGGTCGAGCTCCCCCGTCCGGATAAACCGTCAGATACCCGGAGCCCGCCGGCCGCGTGACCGTGACGTTGATCGCGACTGCCGACACACCCGTCGTCGGTACGCCACCCGAACCCAGGATCGACAACGCCATGGACTGCAGCGGCCGGACCGGGCCAGGGGCGCCGAACTGCTTGCGAGTGTCCAGAACACGGGCGGGGGTGACGGCCCGGAACGACCCCGGCGAGCCTCCGGCAGCCAGACCGGCGAGGGTTGACGAACCAGCGAGATCCACCGATTGTCGCTGCGCTCCCAGACCAGCGGGCGTGTCTGCCGCAACGAAGGCCGTCGGGGCGACGACCATCGCCGCGACCAACACGAGCACGAACGAAAAGCGCCGGCGCAATGCGAATTTTGACACCATGAAACCTCCGCAAGAAAATGGTATGAGCCAATCGTAAGCGGAAATTGAGTGAACTGGATTCGCCGAATCCATCGAGAAATACCAATTGGCACAGAAAGTAACCGACAGATCTTCTCGCACGAATGGAAGAGTGACGGTTGGGAGGATGTGACGATATGGCTGGCATGCGAACGCAGGCGGTGAAGAAATATCTCCGATGATGTGCTCGCTTTCAGCCGTTCGAATATTGCGTCTACGCCCGGGCAATGACCCGGACTGCGGAGCCGGTGCGAGGTCGACGTGCGCTGCACCGGTCAAGGGCGAACAGGACAGGGCCGCTGCCGCCTCCTGTCGACCCGACGTTCTTGCCGTGCTCGGCAGGGGGCGACGACCACCGTAGGCGTGAAGGGCAAGATCTGGGAGAATAGCTGGACCGGCTCCCTTCCGCCGGCGTACCTGCCGTTGCCGCTAGGAGAGCCGATGCCCACCTTCCCGAGGCCGAGCGCGGTTGAGCCGTTCGCGCACGACGGCAGCGAGGTCGGCGTGCTGCTGTGTCATGGCTTCACCGGTTCGCCGGCATCGCTGCGCCCGTGGGCTGATCGGCTTGCCGCCGAAGGTTTTTCGGTGCGCCTACCGCTGCTTCCCGGGCACGGCACCCACTGGCAGGAGCTGAACGGCACCACGTTCGACCACTGGTTCGGTGCCGTCGAGTCCGCCCTTGCACAGCTGCGCGAGCACTGCCGGACAGTGGTGGTGGGCGGCCTGTCGATGGGCGGCGCCCTTGCCCTTCGACTAGCCCAACTGCATCCCGACGCGATCGCCGGTCTGGTCCTGGTCAACCCAGCCGTGATGAGCCTGCGCAAGGAGATGGCTCTGGTGCCGATCCTGAAACATCTCTTGCCGTCGCTCAGAGGGATCACCGACGACATCGCCAAGCCGGGCGTCACCGAGTTGGGATACAACAGGACACCGCTCAAGGCGGTCGACGCCTTGCGCAAGGGATGGGCGGCAACCAGAGCCGATCTTGCTCAGGTCACCGTTCCGGTGCTGCTGCTGCATTCAAGGGTCGATCATGTCGTCGAGTCCGCGAACTCCGCGCTGATCCTGGACCGTATTTCGTCGACCGACGTGACGGAAATAGTGTTGGAGAAAAGTTTCCACGTCGCCACCTTGGATCACGATGCCCCGCTGATCTTCGACGAGTCGGTTTCGTTCATCCACCGGATGAGCGGGAAATCGGCATGACGGGTTCACCGCCTGACGACGCCGACCGGACCGACCACCGGGACCGGGATGACCAGGAGCACTCCTCCGCCGAGGTGGACGCCCAGTTCGCTGCCATCATCTCCGGAATCAGCGGCGAGATGTCCTGGGGCGCCACGACGCGTGAACTTGATTCGACGCCTCTTCCCGCCGCCTGGGACCCGCGCGCAGAGACTGACACCGGGTCTTCGGACGGATCGCAGGCAGCCAAGGAGCGCGAGCGCAGGCGGGCGCTGCGCAAGGCGCTACGCGCGGAAGAGGTGGCGGTTTTCGAGTCCGGTCAGGCACAGTCCCAGGCTGACCTGCAATCGGACGACTCGCATTTCGTGCCGCCGGAACCGCCGCCGCTCGCCCGGCCCAAGCGGCGAACCGTAGGTGCCCTGCTGCTCATGGCGGTAGGCCTGGTGATGATCGTTCGGCCCGGTTTGTTCCAGGTGGGCCCTGATGTCGTGCTGGTGCTGGGCATCACCTGTTTGATAGGCGGTTTCGGAATGCTGATCCACGGTCTGCGGCCACGCGCCACCGACCCGGAGGACGGCGACGGTTGGGACGACGGCGCTCGGTTGTAGCGGCCTATGCCGTCGCCAGGTCGGCGGGCGGAACCCCGACCGCGGCGCCGGCCAGGAGGGCCGCCCCGATGATGCCGGCACGATCACCGAATCTTGCCACCACCAGCCGCGGCGCGGGTCGATGACCAGCCCCGGTGATGGAGGCAGCCAGATCGGCGGCCGCGGTGGGCAGGTACCACGGCGCCGCAGCAGCAACTCCGCCGCCCAGCACGATCACCTCCGGGTCGAGGATGTCGGTTGCCATGGCCAGCCCGACGCCCAACCATCGGCCGAGGTCTGACATCGCCGCCAGGGCGAGCGGATCGCCATCCGCCGCCGCTACGGCCACCGACGTGCCGGTGAGCTCGTTCCGGCCGAGCGAGCCGAGCGGACTACCGTCGAAGCGGTTGCTCGACAACAGCTCTGCGGCCGTCTGCGCCAGAGCGGTTCCGGAGCAGTAGCGCTCCCAGCACCCGCTTTTGCCGCACGGGCACGGTCGCCCGTTCGGGACCACCACCACATGACCCAGTTCAGGCGCGACCCCATGGGCACCCCGGTAGATGGCGCCATCGACCACCAACCCGGCGCCGATACCGGTGCCCAGTGCGACCAGCAGAGCAACCGGTGAATCCTGCGCTGCGCCGGCGCGGTACTCCGCCCAGGCCGCCGAGTTGACGTCGTGATCCATTACTACCGGTAGTCCCAGCCGCGCCGTCAACCGCTCCGGCACCGGATCGCCACGCCACGCCAGATGCGGCGCAAACATGACCCGGCTCCGGTCGGTGCTGACGAATCCGGCCACCGCAAGCCCCACCGCTCCGACCTCGTACTCTGCGGAAAGGTCGGTGATCAGCTCGGACAGGACGTCTTCGGTCTCCTGGACCGTGTGCGGTGTGCGTGCACGCCGGGAGGTGAGGACGCCGCAGCCGTCGTCGATGACCGCGGCCCGCACGGAGGTTCCCCCGATATCGATGCCGATGTTGTAGGTCGGGCCGGTCATCGGCAGCCGGTCCGTTCGAGATCCGACGTGCTGGCGCGTTCCTCCGCAGAGCTCGTGGAACGGGTCGCTGTACGGGTCGCTGTACGGGTCGCTGAGGATTCCGGGCCTGCGGATGAATCGGCCGACGCCGAATCACCGGCCGACGCCGAATTACCGGCAAGAAGGGCGTGCAGCGTGCCGACAACCAGCAACGCCGCATCCGCCAGCTTGTCGGCGATATCCGGTCGATCGCCGGCCAGCAGTTCTGTCGCACGGCAGATCGGACACCACCTGACGCAGGAGTGGGCCGGATCGTCGCCGGCTGCTGCCTCTTCCGGCAGGTCGGATTCCCCGACGGCCGTCTTGAACTTGTTCAGGCGGGCAGCCACCGCGTCCAGCAGAAGTCCGGCTTCGGCGTTCAGCGATCCGATGTGCGGGCCGTCCGGTGTCATCGGGCACCCGCAGGCTCGGTCGTTCGGAAAGTTCGGGAACGCGTGATCCTGTCCGTGCTCTTACCACTGTGCAACGCGAGCCTCATGCCTTCTCGACTCGCTTGCGCAACTCTTTGAGGGCGGTGTCCATGATGGTGCGCTCGGCCTTGCGTCGTAGCGGCCCGATCAGTGGCACATTCAGCTGCACCGCAAGGGAATACGTGACCTCTGTCCCATCCGGCGTCCTGCGCATCGAGTAGGAGCCGTGCTGCGCCTTCTGCATCTGCCCGACCACCAGATCCCAGCTGACGGACAGCCCGTCGGGTGCCCAGGTGTAGGCGAGTACGTAGGTGTCCTTGATCAAGCCGGCATCGAGGCCGAATTTGACCCTGTTGGCTCGGCTGCCCGCGCCCGGGTCGGTGATCTCGACCTTCTTGACCGCCCCCGTCCACTCCGGATAGGCGGCGAAGTCGGCGATGACGTCCATGATCGCCGCAGGCTCCGCGGTCATGATCAGAGACTGGGTCGAGGAGTCTGCCATTGGCAAAGGTTACCCAGGCCGCAGCGTCCGGCGAACCGCCCGCCGATGGGTCGGCGCAACCGAAAGGACAGATGCAGCCAACCAGGCTCCAGAATCGGCTCACGCCCCGGCTCGAGACTCCAGGAGCTCCGCGAGTCGATCCGCCGAGCGCTGCCAGCTCCAGGATCGGGCAACCCAGGCCCGGCCGGTCCGCCCCCACTCCGCCGCTCGGTCCGGATCCGAGAGCAGATCGGCGACCGCCCTGGTCAGCGAAGGCACATCCCGACCGTCGACGACCACGCCCGTCTCTCCCGGCAACACGGCTTCGGGTGCCCCACCCGAAGCCCCGGCGACCACCGGAAGACCCGTCGCCGATGCCTCCAGGTACACGATGCCAAGACCCTCGACGTCGAGTCCCTTCCCCCTCGTCCGGCAGGGCATGGCGAAGACATCAGCGGCGGCGTAGTGCGCCGGGAGCTGGTTCCAGGGCACCGCGCCCACGAAGACCACGTGATCGGACACTCCGAGTCCGGCGGCCAACCGGTCCAGACGAGAGCGGTCGGGACCTTCCCCGACGATCAGTAGCACGGCCTCGGGAACGGTCCGCAGAACCGCTGGAAGCGCGCGGATGAGCATGTCCTGACCCTTGCGCGCCACCAGTCGTGACACGCACAGGATTACGGGTCGGTCGCCGAGGCCGAACTCTGCCCCGACGCGGGCCCGCCCGACCGGGTCAGGCGCGAACGTCGCCGTGTCGACCCCGGACGGCAGATATTCAAGGGCCGCACGCGGACCCAGCGCCGCGGAGATGCGGCTCCGGGTGTACCTGCTGATGTACGTGACGACGTCGACATTCCGGCCGATGGCCGACAGCGCCTGCCGGGCCACCGGCGCCATGGACCAACCGACCTCGTGTCCGTGGGTACTGGCGATCGCCCGGACGATTCCGGCGCGGCGCAAGGTCGGCGTGAGCAGGGCGAGGGGCGCCGCGGCGCCGAACCACACCGCCGTCAGCCGATGTTCCCGGATCAGCGCGGCTGCCCGATGCGCAACGGAAGGCACCGGCAACATCAACGATCCTGGATGACGGATCACCGGAAAGGGTTGCGCGGCATCGAATTCGGCGGCTCCTGGCCACGCCGGGGCATAGACGACCAGTTTCTCTGCGGGCAGCCGCTCGGACAGTGCCTGCACGTAGGACTGAATCCCGCCAGCCCGGGGCGGGAAGTCATTGGTCACCAGCAATGTTCTGCGCACGACGGTGTGGACTCCCGTCTCGTCGGTGATGCTGCCAACAGGCCAGGGGGTGGGTGGCCAGAGAGGGTGGATGGCTGACAGGGCAGACGGCCAGAGCGGGTGCGTGTCCAGAGTATGCCGAATGCCCGGCGACCAAAAATCAGCCACCGGGCATTCGGAGCGCTAGTGCGATCAGCCCCGCGGGACGCGGTGCCCGGTAGCGTTCGGGCCGCCTCTTTCCACCGGGACGTAGATGACGCCCAGCGCCTCGTCAGCTGCGCTGACCACCATGCCGCCGCCGACGTAGATGGCAACGTGGCTGACCGGAGAGTAGTAGGTGACCAGGTCGCCCGGCTGGAGCTGATCCAGCGGCACCTCAGGGAAGTTGGACTGCTCGAAACTGACCCTGGGAATGCTGACGCCGGCCTGGGCCCAAGCCCAGGTGGTCAGGCCCGAACAGTCGAAGGAACTCGGGCCGTCACCGGCATACGTGTAGGCGAAACCGATCTTCGTCCTTGCTGCGGCTGCTGCAATTGCACCGGCGGAATCACCACCGGCACTCGGGGCGGCAGCGGTGTCGCTGGGCGTGGCGGTCGTGGCGGGCTGCGAAGCGGCACCCGCCTTCAAGGCTGCTGCCGGCGGGACGCTGTCCACCGACGGGACGTTGTTTGCCGGCGGGACGCTGTCCACCGACGGGACGTTGTTTGCCGGCGGGACGCTGTCCACCGACGGGACGTTGTTTGCCGGAGGAACGCTGCTTACCGGAGGAGCACTGTTCGCTGCCTGAACGCTACTGAGCGAGGACGCAGCCTTGGATGATGCGGCGGCACTGCTCGACGCTGCCTTGTCTGCCGCCTTCTGCACGGCGGCATCGGCGGCGGCCTGAGCCCGGGCGGCTGCCGCGGCAGCAGCAGCCAGCGACTCCTGTCGAATCTTCTCGGCGGCGGCTGCGGCGGCAGCCTTCTCCTTCGCAGAAATTTTGTTGAACAGGTTCTTGTATTTTGCGACAGCAGCATCGAGGTCGTGCTTCTTGTCCTTGGCCGTGGCAGTGGCTGCGGTGGCCGCAGTTGCGGCCCGGTCGGCCTGGTTCTTGGCCTGCACCGACTCGAGCTCAGCGGTACCGGCGGCCGTCTTGGCCGCGGACGCCGAATTCTTGGCCGCGATGGCGGCCGACAATGTCTGCTGGGTGTCCGCTGCGACCCGATTCATCACGGTGGACTCGTCGAGGAAGTCGGCGGCCGACGTCGCGGTGAGCATGACCGAGAGTTGGCTCAGCCGCGCGCCCCGAAAGCTCGCACTCGCGAACGCGTCGAGCTTGGTCTGGTACGAGGCGACATGCGCGGCGGCAGTAGCGGCGATGAGCTGTGTCGAAGTCACCTTCGTCTTGGCAGCAGCCAGGTCCGACGCGGCTTGGGCAGCGGCCTGCTCTGCCTTGAGCTGCGTCTGCTTGGCGCCGTTGACCTGCTCGGCAGCGACTTCGGCCTGATGGGTGCTCTGCTGCCAGGCGGCCCTGGCACCTCCGGAGGTCGACGGGTCGGTCCGTGGCACAGCATGAGCGGGAACCGCACTGAACGTCGTGATGCCGAGCGTGACAACCACTCCGGCTATCAACATCCTGGTTCGGCCGAAGTTCCGGACACGCAAAGTCAAGTCGTGCGTCGCCAACGTCAGGCGCACCTTTCCTCCTAGACGCCTACCGGGTTAGCTGACGGATTCGGGCTAGGAAGTAGCCCTACCCTCACGCACAGTAACTGCCGCGTGAAGGATTCACCCCAACAAAACCTGGGTCCCCGGTTCGGCGCTTCGAGGGCACCGATTCGACGTGATCTCCCAGGTCACCTGACTGGCATCCTTCGCAGAAGATCTCGATCAGATTACGAGACGGACACGCCTTAGTCCAGCCAGGCGTAGCGGAACTTCTGCGCCGTTGGCGTCCGCAGACATCGGCTCGGAGCCGTCGAGCCTGGCGTGGTGCAGAAACGACCTGTCGAAGCACTCGCATCGTGATATATGTCACTCAACCTGGAAGCAACCCTTCGCTGGATGGCAGCAATTTCAGCCCGCCTGCAGTTCCTGGTGGTTGACGGCCGTCACCATGCGTAATGGTGGTACCAAGCCCGAAGCCGCCAGTACTCCCAGCGCCCGTTGTTCGGCGTCGTCCCATTCGACGCCCCGATCGGGCATGCCCAACAGGACGGTGATCACGCAACCCGAACAAGCGGCGCCACGGACAGAACAGCTGTCGCAATCAATGTGCACGACTCCTCCTACAACGCGTCCCGCCGGCGCATCCGGCGGAATGCGGTGAACACTAGGGACAGGTACCGACAGCGCGCGTTTCACAAGCGACGGGGTGCATCTCACCGGCGGCGGACACATCGATCGAGCATCTTCGACGACGGCTGCTACGAACGACGGCCGTGCATCGAAAGCCGAGAGGTCGATCAGGACAGCAGCGCAAGCAGGACACCGGATCCTGCGGTCCTGGCGCCGCTGCGCCGCACCCCATCTGCGATCTCACGATCCGAGCTCACGACCACCACCACGCGACCAGCCGGCTCAGCCGCTGCCAGTGCACGGATGACGTCGTCGGCGATCACGCCGGAGGGCGAGAACAGAACCCGGATTCCACGGCCGGGCGACATCGGCACAGTCACGTCCGCCCCGTCGAAGACGACGGTGACCTCCAACGACATGCGTGCCGACAGCGCCGACAGCATGCGGACGAGGCGGTCACGCTGCTGGGCAAGGGTCAGTTCGGGGAAGCCGGTTTTGCTGACGTTGTAGCCGTCCACGATCAGGTGCGCCGACGGGAGCCGCAGCCACGTGCCCAATCTGGACGGGTCACCCGTGCTCTCCGGCACCGCAGCGGGACCGGGTAGCCGGTTGGCGACCACATCCGCCGGATCGAAGCCGCCGCCGGCGAGCTCCCACTCGCGCCGCAGTCCGCTCGCCGCGCCTTCGACCGTGGCGAGCAACAGATCCAGGCGCCGATCTGCAGTTGCCTTGTGCATACCGGTCTGCTCACGCAACCTGCCGAGCGTCTCCTGGGCCCTGTCGGCTCTTTCGGTCGACGTCCGCGCCCGGTCCTGCCAGGTGGCGACATCTGCGCGCAGGGCGCCCAGCTGCTCCTGCAACGACTGAAGTTCCTCGACAGCACGTGCATCACGCGTCTGAGCGGTCAGTTCCGCCTGCCGCAGTCGGGTGCCTTGCTCACGCAATCGGCGCCGGAGCCGCTCGGCCTCGTCCCCCGTCGATACGGTGGCCAGCAGGTCCGATCGCAACGCGTCGCGCTCGGCTGTCACCGTTTTCAACTCCTTCTGCAACCTCCGCAGCTCGAGCCCGTGCCGCTCGACCTGCGCCCGGGAAATCGCTGGAACCGATTCCCGAACAGAGGTCAGCAGTTCCGTCTGGGTCGGCAGCCGCAGCAGGAACGCGACGGCGGCAGCTGCAACATCCACGTCGGGTTCCGGATCGGTCACTCCGGCTACGTCCTCGGTCCTCTCGGCTACCTCCGTGGCCGCCCACTCCGCGACCGCGGCACGAAACGCAGCATTGGAATTCACTGCCTCCGCCAACGCCGCAGCCCCCAGCTTGCCGCGCTTGGCAGGGGTGAATCTGGCCACCCTGGCCAGGTTCGGCGGAATTTGCGATGACGGCAGCGTTCCGACGATCCGGGCGGCCCAGCGGACGATCATTGCCCGAACAGAGTCAGGCAGGTCTTGCAGCTCCGGACCGACCGCAGTGAGGTTCTGCGGAGCTCGATCGGCAGCGGCCGAAATATCTGTCATCCGCTTCCTCCTCCGGATCGGTGCGTCCTGGTGATCGCACGTTCGCCTGCCGGCTCCCGGCTTCATTGTGCCGACCGGGTCGAGTGAGGGTGTCGGTCCCCAGCTCTAACGTCGGTCCCATGAGCACCATCAGTAACACCGGTCTCCTCGCCCGCGGCCAGCGCAGCTTCGACGAGCTCGGTGATCCGCTGCGGGAGATCACCTTCGTGGTCGTCGATCTGGAGACGACCGGAGGTTCAGCAGCCACCGAGTCGATCACCGAGTTCGGTGCGGTCAAGGTCTGCGGCGGCCAGGTGCTCGGCGAGTTCGCGACGCTGGTGGACCCGGGCAGAGCGATCCCGCCCCAGATCGTCATGCTCACCGGTATCACCGACGCAATAGTCTACAATGCACCGACGATTGCCGCCGTGATGCCGGCTTTTCTCGAGTTCATCCGTGGCTCCGTTTTGGTAGCGCACAACGCCGGCTTCGACATCGGCTTCCTGAAGGCCGCCTGCGGTCGCCTCGGGCTGCCATGGCCCGGCAATGCCGTCGTGGACACCGTGCAGCTGGCGCGGCGGGTCCTGACCAAAGAAGAAGCGCCCAGCGTCCGACTCGGCCTTCTCGCACCTTTGCTCGGCTCGAAGGTGGTGCCCGACCATCGAGCGCTCACCGACGCCAGGGCGACGGTCGACGTTCTGCACGCCCTGTTCGAACGGCTCGGCCCGCTCGGTGTCCAGAGCCTGACCGAACTGCAGCAGGTGAGCAGGGACGTCGCGCCCGAGCGGCGGCGCAAGCGCACCCTGGCCGATCATCTGCCGAGCACTCCGGGTGTGTATCTCTTCCGAGGCCGATCGGGCGAGGTGTTGTACGTCGGAACCTCCGGCAACCTCAGGCGCCGGGTCCGGTCCTACTTCGGTGCCGGCGAGACGCGAGCCCGCATCAAACAGATGATCACCGTGGCCGAACGGGTCGACTACGTCGAGTGCGCCCACGCGTTGGAGGCGCACATCCGGGAACAACGAATGATCGCGATCCACCAACCGAAGTACAACCGGCGCTCCAGATCGCCCAACAAGGTCCTCTGGGTGGTGCTGACCAGCGAGACGTTCCCTCGACTGAGCATCGTCTCCACGCCACCGGCCGGCCGGCCGGGCTCGATCGGTCCCTTTCCCTCCAGGAAATCGGCGGCCACGGCCGTCGAGGCTCTCGAGGAGGTGGTGCGGGTGCGGCGATGTTCTCCGCGACTTCCCCGCTCACCCAAAGGATCTCCGTGCGCGTTGGCCGAACTCGGTCGTTGTGGCGCACCATGCGCGGGTCGAGAGGACAGCGCGGAATATGCGTTCCACATCCGGCGCATCGACGACCTGGTCGCCGGGTCGTCCGACGAGGTACTGAGTCAACTGCGGTCGGAACTGGACCGGCTGGGTTCTGCGGGCCGGTTCGACCAGGCCGCGATGTTGCGGGACCGGCTCTCCGTTCTGGCCGAAGCCGTCGATCGGCGTCAGCGGCTGGGCTCGTTCGCCGGGATCGAGCAGTTGGTCACCGCCAGGCCAGACCTCGCAGGCGGGTGGGAACTGGCCGTCATCCGATACGGCCGCCTGGCAGCTGCCGGGCGGGCCACGTACGGCGTGGACCCGATGGCCGTGGTGCACTCGTTGACCGCGTCCGCCGAGACCGTGATTCCGGTCCCCGGTCCGCTGCCCGCTGCCAGCGCAGAGGAAACGGCGACCCTGCTGCGCTGGGTGGAACAGCCGGGCACCCGCCTGGTCAGCACCACCGAGCCCTGGATCAGTCCGGCTCGTGGCGCGGGACGCTGGCGACCGTTCATGGCTGCCGCCGGATTGGCCCGATCCCAGTTGATCGCAGCCTCTTGGCACTGACTCGCAGCCTCGTGGCGCAGACGGGCGCCGGTCCGCCGCCGGCCGGCTGCCGCTAGCATCGGGCAGCCAGCTGCGAGTAGGAGACGCACGAGTAGGAGATGCACATGGTGACGGCAATCGTGATGATCGACGTGGCGGCGGAGAGCATCGCCGAGGCGGCCCAGTCAATCGCCGACCTGTCCGGGGTCGACCAGGTGTACTCCTGTGCCGGCGATGTGGATCTGGTCGCCATCGTCTCGGCGGCCGATCACGCCGCTATCGCCGAGCTGATCCCGGGACACATCTCGAAGGTTCCAGGAGTGATTCGTACCGTCACCCACATCGCCTTCCGCTCGTACTCGCAGCGGGACACGCAGGACGCGTTCGCGATCGGACTGCAGGACTGAGCGAGCGCTCGTCGAGAACGACGAACGAGCTGGTCATCCGGCGAGCGCGCTGCCGACTTCTACCCAGCGGGCCAGTAGGGCCGCCGCAGCGCCGGATTCCAGAGCCTCGCGCGCTCGGTCCAGGCCGCCGGCCAGGTCGTCGTCGAGATCTGCGGTAAACCCGGCGTGCGCAGCCAGCGCCGCCGCTGAGTTCAGCATCACCGCATCCTGAACCGCTCCGCGGCCCCCGTCGAACAACCGACGGGCCACCGCCACGTTGAACGCCACGTCCCCTCCGACGAGCGCGGCCGGGTCCGCGCGGGCAAGGCCGAGACGGGACGGATCCACACTGGCGGTGGTCACGTTGCCGTCGGAGACCACCCAGACGGATGACGTCGTGGTGGTGGTCAGTTCATCAAGGCCGTCGTTCCCGCGGAACACCAGGACGTCGGCGCCCCGGCCGGCGAACACCCCCGCGATCACCGGAGCCATGGCGGCGTTACCGCAGCCGATGGCGGACGCCACCGGCCGGGCCGGATTCGTCAGCGGCCCGAGGACGTTGAAGAAGGTCGGAATACCGAGCTCGCGTCGCGCCGGCCCGGCGAAACGCATTGCCGGATGGTAGGTCTGGGCGAAGCAGAAGCCGATGCCCACGTCGGCGACCGTCGTGGACACCGCCTCCGGCCCGAGGCGGATCGGTACGCCGAGCCCCTCGAGCAGATCCGCTGCACCGCACTTGCTGGATGCAGCCCGACCACCGTGCTTCACGACGGTCGCGCCGGCCGCCGCAGCAACGATCGCCGACATGGTGGAGATGTTCACCGTGTTCGACCGGTCGCCGCCCGTTCCGACGATGTCGACGGCCCGTCCTGGCACGTGCACGGGCACGCTGTGCGCCAACATCGATTGCGCAAGACCGCTGATCTCTTCGGCGGTTTCGCCCTTGGCCCGCAGTGCCACCGCGAAACCCGCGAGCTGAGCGGGCGTCGCCTCACCGGACATGATCCGGTCCATCGCCCAGCCCGTCTGGGCAGCGGTCAGGTCGGTGTCGGCCAACAGCCTGGTCAGCAGGTCCGGCCAGCTCGGGCCGACCTCGGGTGCTGCTACCACCGATCAGGCCGAACCGGCAGCTGTCGAGGGTGATGTCGCCGGCAACCGTCGAAGCAACGAGGCCACCGTCTCCGCCGCGATGACCGGATCCAGCGGATGCACCAGGATTTCGTCGGCCTGGGCCCAGGTGGCAAGCCAACGGTCGTCGGCCCGCCGCACGGTGAGCACAATGGGCGGAATGGCCGAGGATTCCTGATGGATCTGGCGAGAGATCCCCATTCCTCCGGTGGGTTGCGCTTCGCCGTCCAGGATCACCAGGTCGACCACCCGATCATCGATCGCCATCAGTACTTCCGAAACGGCTGAACACTCCAGGAAGTCGATGCGTCCGACGTCCGGCGCGGGTCGTCGCCCCACCGCGGCCATGATCCGTTCGCGGACGTCCTGGCGGTGGCTGTAGACCAGCACGACGGGATTGCTCATGGTCGAGATCGTAGAGGTAGCTCCCGTTCGCCGCGCCCGGCGGGTAGGGATGGGCGCGGCACGCCGGTGGCGGCTCCGGATGACGAATTTTTACAATATGTCGAAGCCGATTGACCCCTCCTGACCTGCAGTGATGGGCAAAGGCTTCGAGCACATTCGAAAAATGCGTAGACCCGGCCGGACACCGGCCCCTCAGGCAGTCCATAATCCTGTTGTGACGACAGCGACCGGCCGTGCCGGGCCCCCCGCGATCAGCTCGCGCATCCATACGCTGAACCGGCCGAACATGGTCAGCGTCGGGACCATCGTGTGGCTGTCCAGTGAACTGATGTTCTTCGCCGGTTTGTTCGGCATCTACTTCACGGCGAAGGCGACCAACACCACCGGTGTCTGGCCGACGGAGCCGACTCACCTCAACCTGACCTACGCAGCAGCGAACACGCTGATCCTCATTGCGTCGTCGTTCACGTGCCAGTTCGGCGTGTTCGCGGCCGAGCGGGGCGACGTTTTCTCGCTGCGGCGCTGGTACCTGCTGACCCTGGTGATGGGCACCATCTTCGTGCTCGGGCAGGCCAATGAGTACCGGTCGCTGGTGGCGGAAGGCACGACCCTGAGCTCCAGCGCGTACGGAACGGTCTTCTATCTCACGACCGGGTTCCACGGGCTGCACGTGATCGGCGGCCTTCTCGCCTTCATCATCCTGATCGGTCGAACCAAGCTCTCCAAGTTCACCCCGGCCCAAGCCACGAGCGCGATCGTCGTGTCCTACTACTGGCACTTCGTCGACATCGTCTGGATCGGTCTGTTTGCCACCATCTACATCATCCGATGAACGAGGTACGACGCATGACGCGCCTTCGCAGAGGTAAAGCGACCCGACGGATCACCGGCGGTCTCGCCCTGTTGTTCGCACTGGTGGCCATGGGGTTCGCGTATTCGGCGTTCGCGCCACATCCGCAGACCGCCTCAGCAGTGCCGACCAATGCCGCCGACGTTGCGAAGGGCAGGGCGATCTACGAGACATCGTGCATCACCTGCCACGGCGCGAACCTGCAGGGTGTGCTCAATCGTGGACCATCGCTGGTCGGGGTGGGTCAGGCCGCGGTCTATTTCCAGGTGTCGACCGGGCGGATGCCGTTGAAGGCGCAGGGCGCCCAGGCGACGCGCAAGGACCCGATGTACAACGAAGAGCAGATCGGCCAGCTCGGTGCGTACATCGAGACGAACGGCGGCGGTCCTGTCGTTCCAGGTGACGACCAGATCAAGCAGGCGCTGGCTTCGGCCAACCTGGCCAAGGGCGGCGAGTTGTACCGGTTGAACTGCGCGTCCTGCCACAACTTCACCGGTCAGGGCGGTGCGCTGTCCCAGGGGAAGTACGCACCGAACCTGGACGAAGCCACGAACAAGCAGATCTACTCAGCCATGGCTTCCGGGCCGGAAAGCATGCCGCGCTTCTCCGATGCGCAGCTGACGCCGGACGAGAAGACGGCGATCGTCAAGTTCGTGCAGAACAACAAGGCGACGGTCGACCCGGGCGGTTATGCGCTCGGCGGGTTCGGCCCCGCTCCCGAGGGCCTGTTCGCCTTCCTGGTCGGTATGGGAGCAATCGTTGCGTTGACCCTGTGGATGGGAGCTCGGGCATGAGCGCGCATGGCGATGTCGTCACCCCCTCCGACGACGAACTGAACACCATGTCGAAGGAGCAACTGGCCCGCCTCGGGGCCGAACTCGACGGCGTCGAATTGGTCGAGTACGGCGAGCGCTATGTGCCCGGCTCGCCCGCCGATCGGCGCGCCGAGCGCAGCGTCGCGAAGTGGTTCCTGCTGGCCGCATTATCCGGCGCCGCGTTCGCCGTCTTCTTCATCGTGTGGCCGGCCGGGTACCAGGACGCCTACTCCGGCAGCAAGCAGACGGTATACGCCCTCTACACGCCGCTGATCGGAATCACCCTCGGCGCCTGCATCCTGTTCTTCGGAATCGGCGTCGTGGCGCTGGCGAAGAAGCTCACTCCACACGAGGTCGCGGTCCAGCAACGACACATCGGCATGTCGGACGAGGTCGACCGGAGCACCCTCGGCGCAGAGGTGACCGACACCGGGGCCAAGATGGGCCTGGTCAAACGGCGCGGAGTGCTCAAAGGCTCGATGGTGCTGGCCGGCGGAGCCGTCGGCCTGGTCACGCTGATTCCGGTACTCGGCGGCCTGATCAAGAATCCCTGGGAGAAGCGGGGGAACTCCGACCTGTGGGTGACCCTCTGGAAGCCGGTCAACGGCAAGAAGGTGCGCCTGACCCAGGTCGACGGAACGCCGGTTCGTCCGTCCGATCTGGCTGCCGGAGCGCTCGCGACGGTGTTCCCAGGGGTGCCTGGTGGCGCGAAGGCGTCGGACTCCGCGGTGATGCTCTTCCGACTGCGGCCCAACGACCAGGTGAAGATCCGGGACGGCCAGGACGGTTTCGAATACGGCGACTACTACGCCTACTCGAAGATCTGCACCCATGTCGGATGCCCGGTGTCGCTGTTCGAGCAGCAGACCGGCCGGGTGCTGTGCCCGTGCCACCAATCTCAGTTCGATGTCTTCGACGGCGCCAAGCCGGTCTTCGGACCAGCCGCACGGCCGCTCCCCCAGTTGCCCATCGAACTGGATGCCGAGGGGTATTTCGTCGCCACGAGCGACTTCATCGAAGCCGTCGGCCCAGGATTCTGGGAGTCGACGCAAGGATCGCGTAAATGGGGATCGCACCCGAAAGGAAGTAGCTCCTGATGAGTCGGCTCACCACCCGTACGAAGAAGAAGACCGCCGGCCCCATTCAGGGCGCGCTGGACGGCGCCGATATCCGCTATCACGGTGCCCGGCCGCTTCGAACGGCGATGAACAAGGTCTTTCCGACGCACTGGTCGTTCATGCTCGGCGAAGTCGCGCTCTACTCCTTCTTGATCCTGCTGCTCTCGGGCGTCTACCTGACGTTGTTCTTCGACGCCTCGATGGGCGAAACCGTCTACAACGGGGTGTACGACAAGCTCCGCGGCGTTCCGATGTCGCTGGCCTTCAAGTCCACCATGGACCTGTCCTTCGAGGTGCGGGGCGGCCTGCTGGTCCGGCAGATCCACCACTGGGCAGCGCTGATCTTCCTCTGGTCGATGATGCTGCACATGATGCGGATCTTCTTCACCGGTGGGTTCCGCAAGCCTCGCGAAGCCAACTGGCTCATCGGGGTTCTGCTGCTCGTGCTGGGCATGGCCGAAGGGTTCCTCGGCTATTCGCTGCCCGACGATCTGCTGTCCGGCACCGGCCTGCGCGCTGTCTCCGCATTCATTCTCTCCATCCCGGTCATCGGCACCTGGGCCCACTGGGCCGTCTTCGGTGGTGACTATCCCGGAACCATCGTCATCGGCCGGTTCTATTCGCTGCACATTCTCGTCATCCCGGGTGTGCTGCTCGCGTTGATCGCTGTGCACGTTGCGCTGGTGTGGTTCCAGAAGCACACCCAGTTCCCCGGGCCGCGAGCCACCGAGAACAATGTGGTCGGCGTGCGCGTGCTACCGACGTTCGCGGCCAAGGGAGGCGGGTTCTTCGCCGTCGTCACCGGCGTCATCGCACTGATGGCAGGCTTGTTCCAGATCAACCCGGTCTGGAACATAGGTCCGTACAACACCTCGCAGGTTTCCGCCGGCGTCCAGCCCGACTTCTACATGGGCTTCCTGGACGGCATGGTCCGGGTCTGGCCGGCCTGGGAGATACGGAATCTCTTCGGTCACTACATGGTGCCTGCCGTGTTCTTCCCCTCGATCGGGGGCGCCACCGTGCTGATGATGCTGGTGATGGCCTACCCGTTCATCGAGAAGAAGTTCACCAAGGACAATGCGATGCACAATCTGCTGCAACGCCCTCGGGACGTTCCGGTTCGCACCTCGCTGGGCGCAGCCTTCCTCGGGTTCTATGTGATGAACCTGATCAACGGCGCCAACGACCTGTTCGCCCTCAAGCTGGACATCTCGCTGAACGTCATGACTTGGGTGGGCCGGGTCGGGTCGATCGTGCTGCCGGTCATCGCGTACATCATCACGTATCGGATCTGCCTGGGGCTGCAGCATTCCGATCGTGATGTCCTCGAACACGGAATCGAGACCGGCATCATCAAGCGGTTGCCCAACGGCGCCTTTGTGGAGATTCATCAGCCGCTTGGCCCCGTCGACGAGCACAACCATCCCATTCCGCTCGCTTACCAGGGTGCGCCGGTACCCAAGCGCATGAACCAGTTGGGCTCAGCCGGATTGGCAGCGAGGGGCACCCTGCGTCCCGTCGACGAGACCGGCATCATCGAGCATTCCGACCATGCCGGTCAGAGCGCGCTCGAGGTGAGCAGCGGCAGCGGTCCCCGCTAGCTCGCTGCGCCGATTCGACCTGTGGTGTTGGCAACCCGGTCCTACGACCGGGTGCCAGCACTTTTCGGGGCCGCTGCCGCTGCATGTCCGGTGTGGAATCGACCATCGGACACACGTTGCCGAGCGTTGTTGGACTTTCGGGCCAGCGCAGCGAGAAACCGCCGCTAACCGACCTACGCGGCTAATAGCGCCAAGCCACTTGGCCCAGTCGATCGGGGCTTTTCGCTGTCTGGGCGGCGGATCTTCTTCATCCACCCGAACCACCTCCCTCCTGGGCGCGCACTGTCCGGACCTACCGGCGCGCTCCGCAGAGGGGGGTCCGTCAACTCTAGAGAGCGGCACCGACGCTGCAGCGTCGCCAAGGACGCCAGGCGTGCGATTGACAGCAAGTGTCAGCGGTCATGTAATTCCCCAGGTGTGACGGGTTGTTGGTCACGTAATTACCCACCCTGGTTGGTCACGTAATTCCCCATGGGGACGGCGGCGCGTCGCCGTTGTTGGGGTCCTGCTCGTGGT
>JAABUK010000090.1_pt1 | contig 211168 bp, 138 predicted proteins | sample 5559141 | NCBI WGS metagenome assembly JAABUK01 (sample SAMN10711869, study PRJNA513367) | rock metagenome | isolation source: Antarctica rocks | place: Antarctica: Victoria Land, Pudding Butte nord | collected 2016-01-03 | reverse complement strand
GCGCCATGGCCATGAATGGAATGCGCCATGGCCATAAGTGGAATGCGCCATGGCCATGAATGGAATGCGCCATGGCCATGAATGGAATAGGGCCATAGCCATAAGTGGGGCCATGCATGGGGGCCATGTTGGTGGCGCATTCTAAATTTAAGCATTCTCACGAGCCAAAAACATTCTCAGGAGCGCGTTAGATTCTCAGGGGCGCTCATATCGCTCTAGAGTCAAGACATAGTATTACCCCGCTTAAACCAGCTCAACCGGCTCACGAGCGCTTATAACGCTCAGAGCCTACCCTACACTTTTGTAGATGCGGCCTGAAATTTATTAATATAATCGCTAGGGTTATTATAGTAAGAAGTAGTAAATTAAATAAATTTATTTAAAGTAATATATAAGTAACCGAAGTTATAGGGTTTAAATTTATTTATAATTATTATCTAGGTTTATAGAGTCGTCTTTTTAGTCTTAATCTTTACGTACGTTACCGGATTAACGGTACGACGAAGGATATTATAAATTATCTTATTAATCGCTGAATTGTTAGTGCGTAGCTTCGATTATATAATTAAATTTACTAGCGTCTAGTTCTAAAGCCTTAATAAAAGGATCTTCGAGGTATTCCTATAAATTTATAATATTAAAATTATTACGTATCTTTTATTTTTATCGGACGAAACCTTTTATAAAGTTAAGTTTTTCGATTTTATCGAATATTTAAATAACTTTTAGGTACTACGATATAGTGGCGGTATTCGAGGAGTTAGGCTAAATAGCTTAATATCGCTAGGTAGTTTTAATATTAATTTATTTATAAAATAACTAGAGATAGCTAGTGAATTAAATTAATAATAGTATTTATATACTTTATCGTCGCACCTTTTATCGTTATAAATTTTCATATAAATCTTCTTAACCGTATACTAGGTCCGTTAGAGCGTACGGGTTAAAATTTTTTAAAAAATATATTAATATTTAGTTATAAAACGAGGTAGCTTAGGCCTAGACGGTAGTTATTTCCGTTTTAATAATGGTTACTATTATAATTATTCTAAACGACGAGGCTGGAAGCTTAGAGGATAGTATATTTAAAATTTAACTCGCTATTACTCTATATAAAGGAATAAAAGTAAATAACTTTAGTAACTATTTTAATAATAGGAGTTATAGTTATAACTACGATTTATAATTATAGTTTATAATATTTTCCCCCCCGACTACGGAGTTATAAGTCTATTCTTAACTATTAACGCTATTAACGCTTGTTTTTTTAAGGCGGTAAACGAGCTATAACGGTAATTAGTTACGATTATTCTAGGCTTTAAAAAGACCTTATAAACTTAAAGTTATAGTACGCTAGTAACGATTATAATAAGTTATATAAAGGTATTAATAATAATAAATAGTTATTATATATAGCTACCCCTAAGGTATTTAGTAAGGTATATATAAAGTACGTTAATATTAACCGATTACGGCGATTAATTACTCTTTAGTATAGTAATTAACTACTTTTTAGTAGCGCTTAGTTTATTAGTTATTTTTTAGGTGTGTATAAACTCTTTATAAACGATTTAGTTACTCTTTAATAACGATTCGCTAATTAACTATTTTCTAGCGGTGTATAAACTCTTTATAAATAATTTGGCTACTCTCTAGCGTATATTATATAATACGATTAACTACTTTTTAGTAGAGGCGGGGCCGGTAGAACTATATTCTAGGTACTAAGCCTCTCATTTAAAAAATTTTTATAGGCGTAATCTAGTACGTCCTAAACGTAGTTACGATAAGGTAATAACGCCGTATTACTACTATTAATACTATAATAATATAGTGAGTACGTAGCGGATATATATATAGAGCCCGGGCTCATAACCTATTAAACTATAGTAGGTAGAAACACTTCTTGATTAATTATCTATAGAGGATAAGAGCGAATATACGTGTAAGACCTTAATACCAAGTATTACTAAATATCTACTTACTAAGTAGTCCTGTACTCCTATATTCTAATATTAGATATAATAAAAACTTAAATAAATTATTTCCTTATTATTAGGTTTTATAAACGGAAGATATAATTCCCTTTATATTTTATGAGAAAGTACCGTATACTTTTATTAAAAAGTTTCTTTTAATTCCGATTTATGACCTAGGTTATTAAATTAATAATACGTAAATAAAAGAGGTTAGGGCGCTAGCCTAAAAACACTTTAATCGGCGAGAGAAGTAATTTAATAACGGGTCCATAAACGATAAAACAAATAATTATTTGAATAATTTAAAATTATAGACTACGCGGGAGGCCGGAGTTAATAAATAGGGGATAAAGCCTATTTACTATCCTACCTACTCGCTAGGTCTTGAAACCGTTTATAAACCGTTTTTAAACGGTTTCTTAACCGTTAATCGACGGTTTCTTAACTAGATAATTACTTATTATACGACGGTTCTAAGATTTATTAACGTCGATACTTCTTTTCTTAAACTTATTAACGGTTTAAGGTTTTAGTTATTAAACGGTTTATAAATAATTTAATTCTCGTATATTAACGGTATATAGACGGTAATTAAGCGGTAGCGAAATATAAATAAAAATTTATAAAATAGTCTTTAAGTCCTTTAATACTAGGTCTATATAAAATTAACTTTATATATATACTTTTCGCGAAAAAACACTTTTTAAGATCTTGGCGTTAATATTTAGCGTAATATAAATTAAGCGAGTTTTTAGCCCTGTAAGGAACTTTAAAAAATTCAAAATTTTTATTAGTAGGGTTATTATAAGTTTTTAAACGGTTAATAAACCGTGACTAAACCGTAACTAAACCGTTAATAAACCGTTAAATAATAATTTTCAACGTTAAGTAACTAGCTATTTTCTTCGAACGATAAAATAACCGTTCTCTAACTAGTACTAAAAAGATTAACGGTTTCAATATATCTTAAGCGGTATATTAGCCGTTTTGAACTTATGAATATATCGTTCAAAACTTAATACCGTTAAAATACCGTAAGAAAACTAGATTAATATAGTCGAATAACGAGGTAAAAACTTATTAGAAGGCCTATACTATAATTTATTATATATCTACGTAATATCCGTTAAATAGGTATTTATTAGAAATACTATATTATAAAGGAGAATTAATATAAATTCATTAATCGTAGTAAAAAGGGTATACTTGTCGGCTATAAGAGTAATTATTTCTACCGTATATTAATACCTACGGGTAAAGTACTTCGCTTCGCCTAGATATAATAGACTAAAGAACTTACTAGTAATAATAAATATACCGTAGATAAAATTATATTATTAGTTAATAAAATCTCGCTAATAATACCCCGTTAAGGGGGGGTTTATTATAGTAAAATAAAAGAACTCTTTAAACCTATATAAGTAATGAATTAACTCGGAATCTAATATTAATAATTATAGCGCTCGCTATAGTAGGAGTATAGCTACCTAACCTAAATCAATTAACGATGTTATTTGGTTTATATTACTATTATAGCGATTAATTAGGTATATAGTATTATTAAGACCTAGATTAAGATTACCCATATTAAGTCTATAATTAATATAGTAGTTATAATAATTATATATAGATCTTAGCGAACCTAAATTGGAATCGATTTATATAAATATACTAAAAAATATAGAGTCCGAATCTAATATAAAACCGGCCTAATATTCTTCTAGCTCCGGCGCTAATACGCCTATAATACTAATAGCTCTAGATAAATATTTAAAGTATTATAAACCTACCTTATCTTCTAACCTATTCGTTTTATTTATAAGGATCTTATCTACCGAGCCTTACGAGCCTAATATATATAAAGAAGTTATAACTAATACTCTTAATTAAAATATACTAGTAACTCGGTATAAATACTCTTAATTAATTTACTTCTAGCGAATAGTACCTAGATACTATTAAATCTACACCGAAATTATAAAGTACTTTAGGGTAAATAGGTCTATAAACTTAGATATAAAGCCGCTAGCGGAGTTACTCGTTATAAGGCTCGTTAAGTAGTATATAGAGATAAATAATAATATAAAATCGACTCTAATAAGATATTTACCCTAGTAGTTAAATTTATAAGTTATAAAGTACTATTCGCTATTATAATTATTTACGACCTAGAGCTTAAATAAATAAACGTATAAACTACTTTCCTATACGGCCTAATTAATAATACAATCTATATCGAGTAGCCTACTAGTTTCGATAATAATTTAGGCTATATATACTTTCTAAAATATATTCTATATAGGTTTAAATAATCCCTTCGAGTATAATATACTACCTTTACGAATTTCCTAGCTAAGTTAGGCTTATTGAATATAGGATAAGTAGAAACACTTCTTGATTAATTATTTATAGAGGATAAGAGCGAATATACGTATAAGACCCTAATATTAAATATTACTAAGTATTTATTTACTAAGTAGTTATTAAGTAGTCCTATACTCCTATATTCTAATACTCCTACTCGAAAGAAATCCTTTATTAAGAAGTCTCTAAATTAGCCCCGTATTCCCCCTATTTTAGGGTCGTTATAATGGGTTATAAAGACTAAAACTATAATTAATAGAGGTTAAGTTATAGGCTTAAGCTATAATTAGTAGAGGCTAAGTTATAGGGTTAAGTCATATTAGTAGGCACTAAGTTATAAGGTTAAGTAACGTCGGTAGGGGCTAAGGGAGCAAAATTCCGTATTTTAATAATATATAGTATTTTAAAATTTTTATTTGATAGTTAACCTATATACGGTAAATCTGGGTAGTAACTAGGTCGGAGTATAAATAAGCGATATAAATATTATAAGAAAATTATTAGAAACTGTCGTATATTATAGGGTTCCACGGGGGAGAGATTATTAAGGGTTTAAAAACCGCTTAAAATATTAATAAAGACCGCGTTAAGTATTACGGGTATAATAATATATAATTATAATAGATATTTAAGGGATATTCTAGCGACGTATAAATTTATTAATAAAGATTATAAAAGCGCTAAATAAGAACGATAAATTAAGGGGCGATTTTATCGTCGCCGCGTATAACCTAAAAATACCTAGAGCGAGTTACGATATACCGTTATACGCACGGACGCGATTGAGCTGAAACTTAGAGAGTATATTTTATAAAAGCCTTAGATAAGACCTTAAAGATTTAACGGTAATTTATAGAGTAGTTATTAATTAGTATTGAATTATATATTAATTTTATACTTACTAGGAAGGCGCTAAATATATATTAAGATTTAAATACGACTCTTTGAATACGCCCGTAAAGCCGCGTTTTTAACGTATAAAGATTTAAAATATTTTTATAAAAGTATTAGAGGCCTAAAATAACCCGAAAGATATCGAATTTAATTTTGGGAAGGGCTTTAGAAAACCTATTAATAATTTAATTTATTATAAATATATAACGGAATTTAATTTCGCTTAATACGATCTTTTCGCGTTAGAAATAGTACTATAATTTAATATATTTAGTATAACCGTGATTTTAGGGGTTCTTAACTAGAGCTATAATACCCTAATTATTATAAAAAATAACTATAATAAACGCGAAGTATATAGGTATCGCTGAAAAGGCAATAAATATATATAGTATATTAGCGAGTAGTACTAGCGTATAGTCTTTAAATTTCCCCCTAGAATAGGGTATAGAGGTAATAAGTATTAATTATTTTAATAGCCTTTTAAGCTAAATAACTTCCTTAGTAACTTATATTTAATTAATATATTCGGCTTTATAAGATAATAGAGTAACGGTTAATTAACGTTTAAATTACTAGTTAATAATTATACTACCGAGATTAAACGTATAATTAGAGGTAGAGTATTATATACTATAGTTATTAGTTTAATTAGTATTAATATAGGCCTTTAATAGGGCGATTTAACCCTAGAATATAAACTTTAGGTATAGCGTATTATATAGATAACGGAATATATATTTAATTACGAACTAATAAGTCTTATCGAGATTAGAAATATAACGATTTACTATTAATACCGCGAAGGCGATATTAGAATAATTAAACTCGGTATACTTTTTATTCGGAGGTTATATAATAGCCTCTTATAAGAGACGTTATCGAATACTTTTATTATATTAAATAATAATAAGTTTACTACTTTTCCCTTCTTATTTCTACCGTAGTTTTATATTATATATACTGTATCTATAAAGGTCTCTAACGCGGGTTTTATTGAATACTTTCGTCTAACTTTTATTTATTACGGTATTAGTAATTTATATTTTACCGTTATATCGTTTAATCTTTTAGAGATAACTATTTTTATCGTTTTATTAAATATATCGAGGAGTACGATGAATTTATATAATTTTAATTTTAAGTAATCGTCTTTCTTTAATTTCTTAAGGATTATTATATTAGTTTTTTTAAAATACCTTGGGTAGTACCCTTATTTAAGGTAGACCTAGAATAAATAAACAATAATATTTATTACTTTTATCTTTATTATAACTTTTAGGAATTAGTTCGGGATTCTTATTATTCCTAGCGCTTTATCGGCGGCTAGGTATTATATTATTTTATATATTTCTATTCTAATTATTTCCTAGTTTAATTTAATTAGTTTTAGATAATTTATTTTATTAATATTATTTAGGTCCGTTATCGGTAAAGGGGGAAATAAAACTCTTTATAAAGTTTTTATTCTATTCTTAAAGTCTTTATATTATACTATATCAAGACTAGCTTTATAGTAGCTACTAAGTATAGTATATAGATCCTATAAAGGGAGTATACGGCGTGGTTACGCTATTTATATTATAGTATTATATTATAGTTTCCGGTACTCCGGAGCCTCTTTAGAAATAAGAGGCTCGGAGCCCTCACTCTAACTCTTTAAAAATTAATTCTATTATCTAAATATAGAGATTATTCTTTTATTAAGATTTTATACTTATTTTTATATTATTATAAATACCTTAAGTATTATAATCTAATAATTTCAATCTCTTTTAATCTTCTTAAATAGTAACTTATTAAAAGTATAAAAAACCTTTTTAAAAATAATTATCCCGAAGGCGAGATATACGGGATTAATATTTTAGATAAAAATATAAAAGATTTATTAAAGAATATAAATTTAACGGTAGATTAATAATTTATAAAATTAAAATATAAGTAGAAAGCCCTCGAAAAAGAGGCCTTTATTATTATAATTTAAAAGAATATTAAAAACCTACGACGTATTATTATAGGTAAAGGAGATAAGGAAATCGAAAATAATCCTTAAAAATTAAATATAAAAGACGAAAACGGCCCGAGGGTAGGTTATAGTTAAATCGGTCTTAATATAAATTAAGATAATTTATAATTATCGAAACTATAGGATTTTTATATAAAGAATTCGTAAAATTATCGAGAATAAATTTATAATATAGAGACTACGTTCCGTTTAACGCTTATAAACTTTCGAATAAACGAAAAAAAGATTTTATATATAATACTTTACTTAAAGGGGTAAATTAAGAAATTATAAAATAAATATAAAGAACTTTATCTAATAGATATATTAATATAAAAATTCTTTTCGGATTATTTATTTAACGTAATCGAGGACTCTTTAAACCGAGTTATAAATATAAATTTTAAATATTAATATACTCGCTAAGAGAATAATTGATTGATATAAAAATTCGATACCTATTTTAATACCCTAAAAACCGAATTACCTTTTTATAATAAAAAGTAATAAATAATTTATTTAATAACCTATTTAAGATTTAATATTCTAAAAGAAGTTAACCGAGCCTAAAATATTCTTATTAAACGAACCGAATTTATATTATTTATAAGATATTATAAACGTAATCTTAATCGAGACTTTAAGATATAAAATAATAATTAAAATAATTAATTAAAACCTCGGAAGAGGTATAAAAAGGGGTTAAAGAGCGGAGATAATAAAAATAAATTTAATATAAAAAGATAAGATTCTAATAGTAGTAATTATAAAAATATAAATAAAATATATATAACTCGCGCGAGCGATAAAAATCTTAAGAATATTAAATATTTTAATTATTATAAATTCGGCTACTATTTTAATAAATATCTAAAGAAGAAAATAAAGATTATTAATTATATCGGCGATTATATCATTAAATTAAAAAATAATAAACCCTTAAGGAAATCTTTATCCCGAGGGAATAAAAAGAAATAAAAACCCGACCGAGTATAAATATTAATAAAGAAGTTATTATAAAGCTAATTAATATCGATATAAAAATTATTCGTATTAAAATAGATAATGATTTAAAAGCGGAGATAAATATTATTAATAAGATATTTATATAATAGTATAACCTAAAGTATTTTAAGAGCGAGTCGTTACCGATTTTTAAATAAATAAACGGGTAATCTATTTATTATTATAATATTTATAATATCGTCTACCGGTTAACCGATTTATAGGGATAAATTAAAGAGTATAATAATACCTTTTATTTTATTAATAAAAAAGGCTCGCCTATTATTATAAATATACTAGTTATAAAAAAAGAAAAGGTTTAAACCGACTATAATATATATATTTAATAGTTGGGTATCGCGCTAAATATATATATATTAAAATTATTTAAGGATTTTATAAAATTATTAAAAACGTAGTTAATTATTTATATATTAATTTATACTAAAGTTAGTCCCTTTAATTAAGATCCTATTAATAAAAATAATGTTAGAAAAGGCGATACTACTATTAATATAATATCTTTTAATAATTTTATTATTATACCGCCTATATTTCCTAACGAATTTATAGATTTTAATAATATCTTTTTAAATAAAGAAATAGGTCGATTAACGTTATATAAAAGCGGCGACTATATAATTAATATAAAGAGTAACCCGTTATACGGGCCTCTTTATAATTTATCGAATTTAAAATTAATAAAGTTAAGGAGATACCTAGACGATATTTTAATAAAGAGTTAAATTAAATATTTTATAAACCCCGCCGGGGCTCCTATCCTTTTTATTCTAAAAAAGAATAATAAATTATAATTATATATCGATTACCGAGGTCTTAATAAAATTATTATTAAGAATCGCTACCCGTTATTCTTAATTAATAAAACGCTGGACCGTTTAAATAATATTATATAATTCACGAAGTTTAATTTAAAAGATATTTATTATTAAATAAAAATTAAGGAAGGCGATAAATAAAAGATAATATTTCTTATATAATATAATCTTTTCGAATATATAATAATATTATTTTGTTTAACGAATATACCTATTATTTTTTAAACCTATATTAATAAATCGTTAATAGGTTTAATAAATATATTTTATATTATTTATCTAAATAATATCCTAATTTATTTAAATTTGAAAGAGGAATATATTAATTATATATAATAAATACTCGAATACCTATAAAAATATTTCTTATTTATAAATCTTAAGAAATACGAGTTTTTTACTCGGTTAATTAAGTTTCTAGAGTTTATTATAAATACCGAAAGTATATTAATAAATAAATATAGGATTAATATAATTTAGTCTTAATCAAAACCAAAATCCTTTTATAATATATAAGTATTTTTAGGCTTCGTTAATTTTTATTATTAATTAATTTATTATTATTCGTAGATAATAGGCCTATTAACGAGTCTATTAAAAAATAGTTAAAATAATAAAAAATTTAGTTTATTTAAATAACCTAATGAGGCGGAGTAAATATTTTATCTACTTCGCGATTTATTCTTATATATATTTATTCTAGTATACTTTAATCTAGAATTAAAAATTCGGATTAAGATAAATACTTCTAATTTTATTATAACTACGATTTTAACGTAGTTATAAAATAATAATAAATAATATCCCGTCGTTTTCTAGTCTCGTAAAATATAAAGTCTAGAAATTCGATATAAAACTTATAATAAAGAGCTCCTTATAATTATTATAATATTTAAATAATAATAATACTACTTTAAAGGTAATTTATATAAAGTAAAAATCTTAACCGATTATAATAACCTAAAGGATTTTATAAATATTAAATAATTAAATAATCGCTAGGCGTATTAGGTAATAAGACTTTTATCTTTTAATTTCTTAATTTTATATTATTTTAGGAAGAGTAATTTAATTAATAATCTTTTATATCGTTTTAATTATAAAGATTAAGATAGTTTTTTAAATAATATATTACCTATATTATAATAAAAGTTATTGAATTTAAAAAGTATTAATTAAGGCCCTATTTTCATTATAATATAAGATATATTCGTAGATATAGAAGATCTAGATATAGATAATATTTCGCCGGCGTTAAATAATATATCCGTAGACATTATATAAAACCTAATATATATAAAACCTAATATATATAAAACCTAATATATATAAAACCTAATATATATAAAACCTAATATATATAAAACCTAATATATATAAAACCTAATATATATAAAATTTATATTATTAGGGTCTTTAAGGCTTATTATAAAAAAGATATATTTTTCGGTAGTATATTTATCTAGGCCTAAAGAGTTAATACTTAAATAAAAACTCTAAATAGTTTAAATAAAACGCTTATTTAAATCGATTATAATATAATAGAGGAATTATTTAATCTTATCGCTAGAACTATAAGTTATAAACTACTCGTTATATATATTATTATTAAATTAATAATATTCTACGAAACGATTTATAACGCGAAAAGTTTATTAATAATCGAGATAATTCGCGTTTTATAAAATAATGATTCTTATTTATAAATAAAAATCGTTAAGATTATATAAACGGATTACTAGCGTTCCGTTAGAGTATAGACTTTAGATTTTATATTAATTTTTAAATATAATAATAAGATTTATATATCTAAAAAAGAATTAGTCCGCGAAGAGTTATTAAAACGATATTATAATAATATATTAACGGGGTACTTTGATGTTAAAAAGATAACGAAGTTATTTATTAAAAAATATTTCTAGAGTACTCTTAAGACCGATATATAAAGATATCTTAATATATACGATATATACTAGCGGGTTAAAGTATATCTATACCGTTTTTATAATAAGATTAATTCTTTATTATATCCTATAGGGCCGTAGAAGGAAATTATAATAAATTTTATTATTAACTTACCTTTAAATAAACGATATAAATATATTTATAATACGGTTCTTATAGTTATAAATAAATATATAAAGATATTATAATATATCTTAATTATTAAAACGATCGACTCTACGGGGTTAATAGAGTTAATATTCGAAAAAATTATCCCAAAATTTAGAATTCTTAATAGGATTATTTCTAATAGAGGTTCTATCTTTATAAATATATTTTAATTAAAGGTATATTATTTAATAAAAATTAAAAAACGCCTAAATACCGTATTTTATTTATAGACGGATAATTAGATAAAACGTTAGAATTAAACCCTAGAATATTATTTAAAACCCTTTTATTTAAGCGAGTAAAATAACTAGGTAATACTTTTACCTATAATAAAATGGATATAATTTATAATTATATATAGTTATAATTCATCTTTTAAACCGCGTCTCGAGGGCGAGATATATAAGGGAGAAATATTATCGGTATAAAAAAGAATTAAAAAATTTAATACTTTAAGAGAGTATTTAATAAAAGTATAAATTATTATAATTAAAATATAGAAATATGACTATAATAAAAGGTAGAAATCGAAATTATTTAATATAAATAGTCTTATATTATTATTAACTAAAAATTTAATATAAAAATAATTAAATAAAAAGCTCTCTTATAAAATAATTAGATTATTTAAGATTTTAGATACCGTCGGAATATAAATATACCGCCTAGGATTATTAACTAGTTATTATATTTATAATATTTTCTATATATCGCTTTTAGAGTCGTATTATTAATAATAGAGCGATATTTTAGTTCCTAATATACCTCTACTAGAATTAATAAATAATATAAACGAATAAGAAATAGAAAAGATACTGAAAAAAAAGAAGGTAAAGAACGAGGTACTTTATTTTATAAAATAACTAGGATAACTAAAGACCTTTAATAAATAAATAAATATAGATATTTTAAATAACGCGCTAGAATTACGAGAAATAGTAGAAAAGATAATAATAGTAGAAAAAGTATAGAAAGTAAAGAATAAAAAAAGAAAATATTATTAATTACTTTTTATTAGTAGACTTTAAATAAGATATATCTTTACGATTAATAAAGTATTTACGGGTAGGTTTATATTTAAGGCGGCTAGTTTTCTTAATATTAAAACTCGACTATTTATAAATAAAGACGCGGGCGGGAAATTGAATTAAAAAATAAAGATTAAAAATAAAATTAAGATTAGGATTATTAACCTTATCTTTAACTTCTTCTTTAAAAGCCTCGCGAGAAGATATTAATTTATTTAAAATATAATAACTCGTACCCTTTATACCGTCGTATTAAGGGCGAGGCTTTATAATATTTTTAACTAAAAAAGTTTTACGATTAAATATTATAACTCTTTATATACCGCTAAAGAATAGAGTAGGATCGATAGTATCGAGATTATTAAAAATAAATATATTAAATTAATTAGTAGCGGGATTAAAACCGGGAGAAAAATCGTATCTAAAGGTATTTTATATATATTATATATAAACCTTATCTTCCGCTTTATAATCAATTTTATCTTCGTCCGTCGATTTAAATAAATTATTAAATTAATATTATATAGTTTTATTTTAAAGTATATTTATATCTTAAATAATAATCCCTCCTAAAAAAATATTAATATACGAATTATATTTAAATTATATTCATTTATTAGAGTATAAAAAATATTATCTATACTCTCGATATTTATAATAAATCGAGATATAAATTATAATATATTCTTCCCTCTTTTAATATTATTATTTTTAGATTTAATCTCCCGAAAGAAGGTTATAATATCTTTTATATATTTAATAATATACTAGCGAAAATAATTATTAAGACCTCGATATTCTAAACGATTAAAAAAAGAATTTATTAAAGTATAAAATTTAAAAGGAATCTAGATACGTTAATATAATTTAGTTTTAAAATATTAACGATATATAAAATTATATAGGTATTTATTCTTTACGTAATAGGCGTATTTTATATATAGTATTTTATTATATAGGACGTAATTATATAGACTTATTTATTTAAAATAACGAAATACGGATAAAAACGGGATAAAAATAAAACGGGCGGCTATTATATAAAGAGCGATAATCGGAGACGTATAAAATATCTAGATATTATCGTTAATATCGTATACCGTAGAGATTAAATTAATATATTAAATATTAAAGTAATCTAGCTATATACGCGTCGCTAATAAAATAAAATATAAAACTAATAATTTAAAAATAAAATCAATATTACGATAATACTAATTATTTTAAAAATATAAATAAATACTTTATTTAAAAATAGAATAAACTATTTATTTACTTTAATAATTATAAAATTAAAGAAAGAATTTAAAAGAAGAAAAAAAAGATTTATTTAAATTATAATATATTAGCTCTAGTTTTACCTATAGAATATATATATAATATTTATAACCTTAAGAAAAAACTTAAAAATACGGCCGAGATTATTATAAATTAATAAAAATCTAAATATAGTATAGTTATTAATAGTAATATATAGGAGTTTATATATATAGAAAATAATAGGATATTATAAAAGAAAAAAAGCTTAAAGATTAGTAAAGACTTTATATTTATATTAAGATTATTATTTATATATATTTACTCTTATAACTAAAGTTCTTCTTAAATAATAGAGTAGAATAATTTATTTTACCGCCGATATCGTTAAAGCCCTATTAATATATTAGTAAATCTCAAAAACTCCTATTAAAACCTAAGTTACCGCCCGCGCGGATAGGGCTAGTAGTATTCTATTAGTAACTTTTATTAAAAAAAGTTATTAATAAGATATTACTAATAGCCCTAATTTATAAATAAGACTACTAGCGTCCTATAAATAGGTTTAATAAATTAAAGGTCCGGGTAGGTAATTTTTAATAAATTTAATAAATCGGGGTTCTAGGTAGTATTTTATTAATAACTCTAGGTTAATTTTAATAGGATTAGTAACTTTAGTAATTTATATATACCGTTAATATACTAATAATAGCCAGCCTTATTATAGGGCTGAAATAAATAAAGTTTTATAATCGTCGCCATCGACGGTAGCGACCCCTAGCGACGACTACTAACGCCAGCGACCTACCGGGCCCGGAATAATGAGTTTTAGCCAAAGTTCTCGCGGGGGCGTCACGCAGGTATATCCGGGGAGAACGCGCACATATGTTCCACATCATGGCGCATACCTTTGCGCATACCTTTGCGCATGCCATTCCGTATGCCATGATTGCGCATGCCATAATTGCGTATACTATCATTACGCATGCCATTATTGCGCATGCCATCATTCATGCTATTACGCATGCAATTGCGCATGCATTTGCTTATATTGTAGCTCATATTATAGCGCATACTATGGCGCATACTATAGTATATACTATTAAGTATATAATGGGGGCTTTCGTCCGTTATTTAAGTTACTAACGGTTTACCGAGTTACTGAACCTACTAATAATAAGTAGTATTTATTAATAGGACCCTGCCTAGGCCCCCGATTTACTAATCCTACTAAACCTCGGCTCGGTATTTAATATAGAGTTTTAGTATAAACCCGTAAACGGCTTTCTAATAAGGTTAATAGCGCTTAAAGTATACTAATATTTACTTTTAAAATTTACCGATATAGTAAAGATTTATAATTTTCGATAATAATTATAATATTCTTTCCTTTACTTTTCTCTTTAGGTTTTAAGGTTTTTATTAAATACCTAGTATAATTTATAACTATATAACTACGCTAGTAGGCGAGGTATACGCGACGTATTATTAATTTTAAAATAAAATATAATTTATTTCCCTCCCTTTTTCCTATTAAGTTTAGAGGTTTTTTATTAATATATTATTATTATAAAAATAGGAGATTAATAAAATTAGATAAAAGGCGTAAGCGTTATATATATACCCTATTTAATTTGGATTCTCTTATATTATACTCTTTCGTTAGAAATATCGAAGTATTAAATTAATACTTATTAATTTCGAGGGCGAAACTCTTAGAAGGGGAGGTAATTATTATATTATATTAAAACTAACTTTATAATAATTACTAAATATAATATATAAATCCTATATAAAGAGTATACGGCGTGGTTACGCTATTTATATTATAATATTATATTATAGTTTCCGGTACTCTAGAGCTCTTTTTAGAAATAGAAGGCTCGGAGCCCTCGCTCTAACTCTATAGAGATTAATTCTATTATCTAAATCTAAAGATCATTTTCCTATTAAGGCTTTATATTTACTTTCATATTATTATAAATACCCTAGGTACTATAATCTAATAAAAGGTTTATAGTTTTTAATAATAATTATAATATTCTTTCCTTTACTTTTCTCTTTAGGTTTTAAGGTTTTTATCGAATACCTAGTATAATCTATAACTATATAACTACGTTAATACGCGAAGCGTACGCGATAATTATTAGTTTTAAAATATAATTTATTTCCCTCCCTTTTTTTTACTAGGATTAGAGGTTTTTTATTAATATATTACTATTATAAAACTAGGAGATTAACCAAATTAAATAAGAGGTATAAATATTACGCGTATACTTTATTTAGTTTAAACTCTTTTATATTATACTTTTATATTAAAAACATTAAAGTATTAAATTAATATTTATTAATTTCGAGGGCGAAACCCCTAGAAGGGGAGGTAATTATTATATTATATTAAAACTAACTTTATAGTAACTATTAATAATAGTATATAAATCCTATAAAGGAAGTATATAGCGTGGTTACACTATTTATATTATAGTATTATATTATAGTTTTCGGTACTTTAGAGTTTTTTTAGAAATAAGAGGCTCGGAGCCCTCGCTCTAACTCTTTAAAAATTAATTCTATTATTTAAATATAAGGATCATTCTCTTATTAAGACTTTATATTTACTTTTATATTACTATAAATACCCTAGGTACTATGATTTAATACTTTATTTTTTCCTCCTTTATTATCTTTAATAACTAGGAATTAAAGGAGTTTTTTAGAATATTTGTTTTTTTCCCTTTTTTTTACGAGCTTTTATACTTTTATCGACTTTAATAAGACTTTATATATACTCTCTTATTAGAAAATATTTTCGTTCTTCGAATTACGCGTATTCTTTTATTATTTATTATATTTAGGGCCTCCTTTATCTAAATATTTGAATTTTATTTATATTTTTCTATATATTCCTTAATCTCTAACGTAACCTTAGTATAATAAAGATTTTAATATAATTTAATTTTTTAATATAATCGAGCCTATAAAATTATAAAATAATTTATTTTTCAAAATCTTTTATTATTATTTTTAAGTATTAATTAATCTTTTTCTTACTCTCGAGTTTTCGTTTTTTTAATATTTAATAAAAAGATTTTATATTTTATTTTATCTCTTTTTAAATAACTTTATCTTTAATTTTCTTTTAAGCGCGGCGGGTATATAATACTACCTTCTTTTATATTTATTCGAATTTTATTATTAATAGTTAATAATTAGAGTTATAATATAACTCTTTACGAATTATAGAGTTATTTATAACTTAATACGCTCCTCTCGCAAAAAAAGATAAATCGGTTATATTTTCGTATCCTCGGGCTTTTTATATAACCGACGCTTTTAGTAGTCTTAATTTTATTTTTATTAATTTTATTATTCTTAAAAACTAGTTTATTATAATATAATATATATATCGCTTAATATTATTCTAGTTAAGGTAATAAAGATTAAAATTCTTTAAAAGAATATATTCGCCCTCCTCTATTAATATTTCTTCTAATAATAATAATATTAACTAGTAACGAGATCTAGGTATACGTCCTATTAATTACGAATTTTTAATTATTATTTATAATAGTTTAAAGAGCTAAAAGATCTTATATCGCGATATATTAAATTTATTTTATAGCGGTATCTATATTCTTAATACGATTATAGTATTAATAAAGAGAAATCTTTTTTTTCTTTTCCTCCTCCTCCTCCCCCCCTCTTCTTTAATAAATTAAAATAATAAAGAACGAACCCTCTATAATATAATTAATTAGAAAAATAACTATAGTCGCGGCCCGATATATTAGAAAAAGAGAATTATAAAAAGAATTTATCTATTATACCTACGTATAAAAAAGAGTATAGAATAAATATATATATACGAAGCCGAAATCTTGAATTTAAATAAAGGCTCCCGTCTAGCTACCTATTAAATATTAATAATATTCGAATTATAAAGGGCTTCCTCTACCCTAAAAATTATAAAATAATTATTATATAAAGCCCTATAAAACTAAATATTTTCCTCCGCCGTTAATAAATAAATAAAATATAACTACGTAAAATAAAACTTATATAAATAAAAGGACTTTTATTTATATTTTTAAATATTAATACTTATATAAAAGTCGTAATTTTAATAACCGGGTAATTATATTAAAGTACCGGCGGGACGTAAAATCCGTTATAACGAAGAAATAACTATATATATATAGTTAAAAATAAAGGCGAAAGAGTATAGAATAATAATAGAAAGAGATAATAAGGCTAGTATATTAATATAGTAAAATATATAGTATTTAGTTACGGTTATATGTATATATATTATAAAGACTTAGGCCCGTAACGGAGATAAATAATAAGTTTTAAAAAAACGGGTAAATATAAAGAATAAAATAACGAGATTATCTAGAGTTAATATAGAATCGTTAATTTTAAAAATTTACGCGAAGAAGAAATTTAAAAAAAGAATTAATAATATATAAAAAAACCTATTAATTAGTAGGCTAAAATATCTAGAATCGAAATTAAGAATAAACTAAAGTTTTTATCTTCTTAAAAGATTTCTTTAGCGGTTATTTAGTAATAATATTAAATATTATATATATTCTATAAAACTCCTTTATAAGCGAAGTAGTTTTACTTAAATAAATATATAAATTAATTAATTAATAAATAATAAGGCTAGTAACGAGATCTAGGTATATATCCTACTAGTTACGAATCTTTAACTATTATTTATAATAGTCTAGAAAGTTAAAAAATCTTATATCGCGACGCGTTAAATCTATCTCGTAGCGGTATTTATATTCTTAATATAACTATAATATTAATAAAGAGAAACTCTTTTTTTTATTTTTCCTCCTCTTCCTCTCCCCCTCTCTTTTAACGAATTAAAACGATAAAGAAAAAACCCTCTATAATATAATCGATTAAAAAAATAACCGTAGTCGCGGCCCGATATATTAGAAAAAGGGAACTATAAAAAGAACGCGTCTATAATATTTATATATAAGAAAGAGTATAAAATAAATATATATATATAAAGCCGAAATTTTAGATTTAAATAAAGGCTCCCGTCTAGCTATTTATTAAATATTAATAATATTCGAATTATAAAGGGCTTTCTCTACCCTAAAAATTATAAAATAACTACTATATAAAACTCTATAGGACTGAATATTTTCCTCCGCCGTTAACGAGTAGGTAAAGTATAGGTATATAAAATAAAATTTATATAAATAAAAGAACCTTTATTTATACTTCTAGATATTAATATTTATATAAGAGTCGTAACCCTAGTAATTACGTAATTATATTAAAGTACCGGCGGGATATAAAATTTACTATAACGAAGAAATAACTACGTATATATAGTTAAGAATAAAGACGAAAGAATATAGAATAATAATAAGGAGGGATAATAGGGCTAGTATACCGGTATAATAAAATATATAATATTTAGTTACGGTTATATTTAAATATATTATAAAAGCTTAGGCCCGTAACGGAGATAAATAATAAATTTTTAAAAAATAGGTAAATATAAAGGATAAGATAACGAGGCTATCTAGGGTTAATATAAAATCGTTAATTTTGAAAATCTACGCGAAGAAGAAATCTACGCGAAGAATTAATAATATATAAAAAGGTCTATTAATTAGTGGGTTAAAATATTTAAAACCGAGATTAAGGATAAACTAAAGTTTTTATCCTTTTAAGAGATTTCTTTAACGGCTATTTAGTAATACTATTAAGTATTATATATATTCTATAGAACTCCCTTATAAGCGAAGTAGTTTTATTTAAATAAATATATAAATTAATTAATTAATTAATTAATAATAATATTAACGGATTATTAATTAAGATATATTATATTAGTAATAAATTATATATATTATAAATTGAGTTTTTTTTATATTAGGGGATTCTTTTATTAAAATCTTTATCCTCTTTAATTTAATTTAACTAAAACTCCTTTCTAGCCTTTTATTCCTTAAATATAATTTTTATAAAATATAAATCGCCTTTATAATAAATTAGCTCCTAGTTATTTATATTAATCTTTTTATTTATATAAAAATATATACGAGTTTCTAGACTCTTTTTATATATTAAATAAAAATAATTAATATTATTATTATACAGTGTCTAGGTAACCGGATTCTAAGTTAGTTTTTAAATAATTATAATATCGATATTCTTAATTTATTTATTTTAAAGTAATTTTATTATTAACTTCGATTTTTTTTTAATATTATATTATACGACTTTAAATTAGATTTTATAATTTATTACGCGTCGATATAATATCCGTAGACTCTTCGTTTATTCTTTAATTATTTAATAATATTAAGTCCGGCTAGTTTTTATTTAATTAATTAAAGACCGTCGCTAGGAGATTATTCGAGATTTAAAGTTTTATTTATCTAAATACGACTAGTTTATTAATTAATCTTAGCTTTTTTATTTTCCTAGGTTTAATAACCGTATTTTAGATTTTATTAATTATATTTATTATTACTTTCGTTTTCCTTATATCTTTTACCGGTATTAATATAGATTTATTATTAATTAATTATATTTAAGGGCCCGGGGATACCGTCCTCGGTAATATCGCGAATTATTTAAATTTATTCTTTAATCTTTATTAAATTCGGTATATTTTCTTCTATTTAACTAAATACGCTTTATTTTAGAATTTATAATATTTAATATAAACCGCGTAGTATTTCCCCTTCGGGTTTCTAGCGTTATATTTATATAATTAATATAATTCTATATATATCTCGTATTTAGGTTAGTTTTTATAAACTAGAGTTATATAACCGTATCCTTAATAATTAAAGTATTATTTTAGATTACTAGCTCTCTCTTATTTTTTATATAGTAATAATTATTCGCTTTCTAAAAACCCGTTTATTTCTAATTTATTTACCGTATTTAGGTCCCGGATCTTAAGAAGGAGTATTAAATACTTTTTATTATAATTATATTTATCTAGTTTAAGACCGAATCCTAGTTAATTTATATTTATAATATTTAATCTTAGGTATAGTTTATAATTATCCTTCTTTAATATCTTTAATATTATTTTTTAATTATTTATATTGATTACCTCCTTCTTTACGTCGTATATTATTATTATATAAATTTGTTTTAATACCCTCGCCGAGGGGTTAATATTTTTTATTTATTTAATTATTTTCTTTAACTCTTACTTTACCTCTATTATTATATAATATAAAACGAAGTCTTCTTTTATTATTAATTTTACTCCGATAATCGACTCCGTTATTAAATAGGCTCCGTTCTAGAATATTTTAATTAATTTATTAAGAATTAATTATTTTCTTAAATTATCCTCTAATCTTAATATTATTTATTTTAATTATTTACTACTTCGCTTTCGCGCTAGTCGTTATTATAAAGGGAGAGAAATTTATTTCGGTTATATATTTTAATAAAATAAATATATTTCTACGAGTAATATTACCCTAGTTTTATTTTAGTAGCGTAGATATATTTTTTATCTTTTATTTCTAAATTTTTTATTTTAATAATTTTATTTAAGCCTCTTAAAGCCTACGCTCCTCTATCGATTTTTATATATAATTAAAGATTATTCCTAGCGCGATTTATATTAGTTATTATTTATAATATATTATTTATTATATCTCTTTATATTCTATATTTTTTATAGTCTTTATTATAATTATTATTAATTCTTTTAATCTTTTTATACTCTTTTTATACTCTCTTATTTAATTACTAGTTCTTTTTATTTATAATAATATCTTCGTCGCGTTAAAATATATTAATAACTCGTATATACTCTTTACTCTAATACTTTAAATTTTATCTCTACTATCTTTATTCTTTTTTATTTTAATTAATTTCATATCCCTAAAACTTCGAAATCTAATTAATCTAGCTTTCGTCTTATTTTTCTCGTCTTCTATTATTAATTCCGTATAGAGAATTATTCAATTATATCTATTAAAGTTTATATTAATTCAACTTTAATTATAATAAATCTTTTATACTATCTCTTCTTCTAATCTACGAATAATTTAGGAGATATAAATAATATAGAACTCTTTATTTTATTCTTTAAATAAAATATATAAATATTCTTTTTTTAAATATTAGTATTAAGGCCTTTATATATAATCTTCTCCTTTTTCGAATCTATATAGAGGAATATATTAAAAGATATATTAAAGGAAGTTATAAAGTCGAGTTTAAGAGATTCACGAGTTATATATAATATAATATAATATTATATAATAGATATTCAAGTTAATAACGAGGTTATTAATAACTTTAGAATATAAATAAAAAAAAGATTTAGAGTTATTAAAATAATAGTCCGATTTAACGAAAAATTTAATAATATATTTAAATAATAAACCGGACTAGAGGGTATTAATATATAATAAATATTAAGTCTATATATTATTTATATTATAACGGATTATATCTTTAATATCTTTTAATAATATAATAATATAAATTAATAACTATAAACCTATTTATAATAAATTAACGGAATCGAATTCATTAGATCTTACTATTTATATATATACCTCGACGAACTTTTTATAATATATAATATATCGGTAAAGTATATCTAAAGTCTTATATAATTAATAATAAAGAAATAGGGTATTAAGATATTTATAATATAATAATAAATATTAATAATATTAATTACGTATTTCTATAATATAAAGTATAACGAACTATTAGGTAAAGATAATATATCGTATAATAATAAATATATATAATATTCACGCGCTTATTATAGGAAAATTTATCGTAGCCGATATATTTTAAATAATATAAATAATAAATATATATATGAGTCGCGGAAGACTTCGAGTATTTAATAATTATTAAATAAAGAGTTATAATAAATATAAAAAGAATCGATACTATTAAAATATTAAATCGTAATAACGAGATATTATTATAATACGCGTACTTTATTAAATAAAGTAAAATAAGAATCTTAGAAATTAATAAAGAATAATAACGATATGTATATATATATAAAATATTTAAAAATTAAAATGAATATAAATAAGACTAGTATTGATAATAAAAAGAAATTATTATATTAATATAATATTTAAATTAAAGATTATTAAAATGAAGATCCGAAAAAAGAAATTAAAATATATTAATTTATACTTTTATAACGAAGTATATATAGGAGATTTATATTTATATTATAGATAAATTTAAAGAAATTATACTACTAAATAAATAATAAACTCGAATATTAAAATTATATCGATAAAGCGAGAGCCTATACGAGAAGAGTCGAGGTATTAAATACGTATTTTATTAATTTAGGCGGAAAAATAACGAAAAGAGAATATTAAAAAAAATCTTTTTTAATCGAAAATCTAAAGATAACAATTTTAGATTTAGGATCTTAAATCTATAATTTTTTATTAATATCGAGTAGTTTATTAAAATTATATAAAAAACTATAATAAGATTAATTTAATATAGATTTAAAACTATATTACTTTATAAAAACTATATACGCGCGTAATACTCCCTTAAGCTAGCGCGGTATTATAGACTATATAAATTTATTATATTATAATATAATTAAATATAAACCGGTATTATTTAAACTAGTTTATTTCGATCTATTTCGATTTATTTAAAATTGTCCGAAGTATTAAATACGTATTTAGTAACTTTGAATAAAAGTAGATATTAACTCGATTTTTAAGGCTAGTATATAGGTTGAATAAATTTACGCGCCTAATTCGTCTTTTTTAATAGAATATTAATTTACTACTTTATTAATATATATAAAAATATACGTATAAGAAATTAATATAATAGTATTAAAGAAGTAAAATATTAAGAGTAGAGACCGAAGTTATAACTTATATCAAAATTTGTTATTATTATATAGTTTATTAATAAACTCTTTTCTAAACTATTTTATTAAATTTAGAATTTCCTAGAATTCTTATTAGTCGATAAATTAATTTATCGCCTACTAAATATTATAAACGAATATTTATTATAAACGAGTTTCGTATATTTATAAATAGAGTAAACTAGGATATTTAATAAATTTAGGAATTTAGGAATTATTTAATTAATCTTTAAATCTAAATAAAGATTTAATTATAGATTTATATTAATATATTTCGTTTAGTTTATTATAGACGCGCTAAATAAATAAAATCGCGTTATATATATATTTTAATAATATTTATTCTAGAAATATTCTTTCCTTTATTCGCTTAATAGGTTTAAAGAGTTTTATCGAGTATTTATTATTATATATATTAATAATTACTAATTTAGGCGAATATATATCGATATATTTCCTTATAAAGAAATAGTAATAATACGTTTATACTTTATCTTCGAGTTGTAGATACCGGTTTTATAATATTCTTTTCTTTATTTATTTTATTAAGTTTAGAGGGTTTTAGAATATTTATTTATAATAATAAAAAAAAAATTATAAAAAATAACTTATCTTTTATATTAATATCTATCGATAAATAAGTATATATTTTATTTATATTATTTAACTATTATTCTTCCTCTTATTTTTATTATAAATTCAAAGGGTTTTCTTAAATATTTTTATATTTAGATTCGAGGCGAATTCCTTAAAAAGAGAAGTAATTATTATATTATATTAAAACTATATATTAATAGTTAGAATTCGGGCTAAAGCTACGTATTATATATATAATCTTTATATAAACTTTATTAATTAATAATATATTCGATAAATTATTAATATTATAATTAAGGTATATTATTATATAACTAGTTCTTTACTCCTAGCTCCTAGAATTCTTTAGAAATTAATTCTTCTATCGAATAATAGAGATCTTTACTAAGTTTATATATTTACTTTTATATTATTATATATACTCTAAATACTATAACTTAATAATAGGCCTATAATAATAATATTATTAAAAGTATTTTTGGGGGCTAAGATATAATATAAATTATAATAAATATAATCTAAATTATTACTTAAACGATAATATAAATTAAAGATTACGTATTTAATATAAGAAAGAAGAGAGGAGGCGTAAATAAAAATAAAATATCGAATAAAGAATTATTCTCGATTTAAATATATAAATAATCGAAGATATTATAGAAACTAGTAAAGTTATTCTAAATTTCGGCGAGAAATTATTATATATAATTTTAAAATTAGGGAGTTAATTTCTTATAATTATTATTCTAGTATTAAAGAGTATTAATTAAATAATTAGTTTTTTATATTATTAAGAAACGAGTTTAATATCTAGATATTTATAAAATAAAAAAGTATGTCGGTAACTCCGGAAACCCCGATTTCTATGTATTTGATATCGAAAATACGTAAAATATTAGAAATAAATATCTATTTATATCCCGTATTCTAAACGTATTATATACTAATTAAATAACGATTAAATAGTAATTAAATAACTTTTTTTCAAATTTTAACTCTTAATAATATCTAGATTTAGGCCCCTATATTAAAATATAATAATTCTATTTTTAATTAAATTTTTACTAGTATTATTTTATAAAATTATAAAATTATTTTAAAATTAAATTAAACTCTCTCGCGTAGACTTTAACTCTAACTTTAAAATCTTGGCGCCAAGATTTACTAAAACTATAAAATACGTATTAAATACTAATTATAGATTTATTAAATACTAATTATAGATTTATTAAATACTAATTATAGATTTATTATATATAATTAAATTATAATATAAAAATAAATTAGAATAAATAATAACGAACGAAAATTAAAATAAAACTAATTATTATTTAAATGAAAATTAATATACGGAGTATTTATTTATTTTCTATCCTAGTTATATTAATATAGAAGGAAGAAAATTAATTTAAATTTAAATATAAATTAAATTCAAAATAAATTAAACTAGATTAAATTAAATTATATTAAATTAAATTATAATATTAGAATATTATCTAAATTAATATTTAATTTTAAATCGAATTAATAATTAGTCTTTTAATAAATTTATAATTATTGAATATATAACTCTCGCGATATAGTATTTAATAATATTATCTTTTTTATATAATATTAACTCCGATTTACGATATTAATTACTAGAGATTATAGTTAACGAAATATATAATATAATATAATTATAAATTAAAGATACTTTAGGTAGTTAATATAATTTTTTTTTTTTTTATAATCTCGTCTAAATAATTTTACGAAAGAATTATATAGATAAATTAACTACGTTATTAATAAATATATTTTATAAAGAAGCCTCTAAGCGAGTTTCTAAAAACTTCTAAAATAATTCTAAATATTATTTTAAATATTATAGAGAGGTTTATTAAATATTTATAATATACTTTTAAAATTCTTTAAAATTAATATATCTTTAATATAAATACTTCTTTATTAATAATTACGATAATTAAAATAATAGGATATATTAAAAAATAAATATATCGAAAGTCTTTCAATATTTTAGGAGATTTTTTAAATAAGAGATTAATAATACCGCGATATTAAATTAATAATAAATTATAATATTAAATTTTATATAAATTACCGAGTAGTATAATATACCCTCTTTATAGAATATACCTAGTATAGATTATTCCCTAGTAGCGAAATTAACTAAATCTTTTAAATTTATCGTTAGAATTCTACTAGTATTAATACGTATATTAGTATTAAATACCCGAGTTATTTATATAAATCTTTAGCGCTCTTTATTTTATAAATAATATTATATTTAATTAATAATATTTATTTACGTTTATTTCTAAGGGATTTTTAGCCTTAAGAGATCCTTTATTTACGAGGAGCCTAAATATCTCGTTTTAATACTAAGGTAGCGACTAAATAAATAAGCCTATTTTAGTTACAATATCTGATACTCGTATTCTAACAAGACTATGACGATGCTTGCTACTGAGGGGATTTATTCGGGATTCCTGCGCAAAACCCCCTGCGGGCCTTAAAGTAGAACAGGGATCTCCTGGGGGCGGCTCCGGGGTAGCTTTAGAGCCCACATTGAATTTTATTTTGTTTATGGCGTGCTAACCAACCAACCTCTTATCAGCGGTAACGTTGCACCACGTGAAATGCTACCGCTCCGGCCATCCCCGAGGCGTTGTGTCTTCCAAAGATATTACAAGCGCCAGCTGAGCCTGGCATATAATTTATATGAGCCTCCAAAGGCGGAGTCTGTCCATGCTCCTTTGATCATTATGCATGGTCTCTTTGGCTCCAAACAAAACAATAGGAGCATCAGTAAGTAAGCTCTCCTCATGCAGACCGTTGCATGTTCGCTGTCTGACCAGGGCAGGGCGCTCGCAAGGGACTTGAAGACGCCAGTGTATGCGCTGGTCAGTCTTTGAATTGATCTAAGCTGTAACTTCTTGCGCTAAATACTTTTAGGACTTAAGAAATCATGGCGACTCGCCCCACAACTCGACACACGAATATCTGGCTATGGCAGACGATGTAGAAGAATTCATCCATGAACATGGCCTCAGCCTCCCAATATTAATGGGGCATTCAATGTTCGTATTTGCTCTGTGCCTGTCAAATCGAGATCAATTGAATATGACTAAGAATGCAAAAGGGGCGCCAAAGTAGCCATGACGCTTGCACTTCGATCACCAAAACTTCTTGGAGCTCTGATACCTGTCGATAATGCACCCGTTGATGCTAATCTTAAGAGCGATTTCCACAAATACGTACAAGGCATGCGGGATATCGAAGAGAGAAAGATCAAGAAGCAAGCAGAAGCCGATGCAGTCTTGACAAACTACGAGAAGGTCAGTAGAGTATCTTGAGGAGTATCTGCAGAGAAATGTTGATTTTCCCAGGCATTACCTATACGGCAATTTCTCCTCACTAATCTCGTTCGAGATGGGGAACATCTTCGTCTTCGTATTCCTACTAAAATTCTTGCTGCAAGTCTCGATAAGATGGGCGATTTCCCTTTCAAAGATCCAGAAGCAACTCGCTATGACGGACCAACTCTAATTGTGCGTGGGACTAAGAGTCATTACGTGGCAGACGACGTGCTTCCGGTGATTGGACGATTCTTCCCGAGGTTCGAATTACGGGATATTGAGTGCGGCCATTGGGTAATATCGGAGAAACCTGAGGCTTTCAGACAAGGTGAGTATTTTTGCTCTACAAGTGGGACGATAAGGCTAATCTTTCAGCGGTTGTAGATTTTCTGCAAGAGAAGAGAGATGTGTGAGAGTGCCCGCATGCTTTGGTATAAAGCCTCCATTGCTCATTGCAAGAGACCTCGAAGTAAGGAGGGTCATCATTCATTTTCTAAGTTTGGACGCTTACCCTTGTAATTGACCACCACTCGCTCTAAAGATATTATGGCTACCCCAAAGCAGTCTTTCGCACCTAGCATAGATGGAGGAGCTGACAACTGAGCGAGCTCGTTTGGCTGTCAATAAGATAGAAGCTCGATCGAAAGCTCGTTGGGTGGCTATACTTTTCGCACTGCTGTTAGCTACTGTGAAATAGTTTGACTTTGGTGTAAATTAGAAGCACGATACGTCCATCTAAATTAGCGTGCCTGTCGTCCAGGCTAGTAGTGAAGGCTCTGTAGCAAGAAGAAAGAGTCCAATCTAGAGTGATCACCCATATTCTGGCAGGGAGCTGGTACTTCGGAGCAATGTTGAGTCACTTTGATTTACGACTATAAAGACACTGCATGTTTCACTCTGCACTGCGAATAAGCTAGCAGCCCGTGCTTATTGAATCTCCTACCCATGCCATACCGCCACTCAAACGGTTTCCAGTACCTGCTCCTTGAATTCCCGCTCAACTTTTTGCCCTTGCTCGTCCGTTGTTGACTCGCCATGTAGATTGAGGAGAGCACCCAGATCGAATTTCGGTGATTTCAAAAGCTTGACCTTTCGAATGTGGACCTAGGGTCTTTTAGCATGATCGAAGCAGCAGCTACTTACGTAGCAGGAAACAAGGAATAGGCGAACATTTTGAAGTGGGTATATGCCTTGCGTAGCCTTCTCAATCTCACGACCAATCACCTCGGGGATGAGCTTTGTCGTTAGCTGGGAAAGTGTGCAGCTTGAAGCTTCGCGCTGAATGATCTCGACCATCTTCTTGCGAATGGCGCGGATCTGTGATGAGCGAGCATACGTAGTCTTCTTGATCTGGTTTGGTCGTCGTTTGGTAAAGGCAATAGCGAACAGACGGAGGAGGTAGTCATCGGTGGACTTGACGACGACGTTGGCTTCGATGAGAGTCTGCCACTTACGGACCAGCGAACGCAGCTTGTCCGATGTGAAGTCGAGCCCGTGGAAGTTGGTGAGGCAGTTTTTGCCCTGCACCTCGTCTACCCTAAGCTTGACTTTCCTGAATGCATGGTCCTCATCTTTCTGCAAGTCGGCCAGTGAGACCTCGAATATCCTCCCCTTCAAAGCATCGTTTGCATTCTTCAGGCCCGTGGTCCTATTGACGAGCGTTTTCCCAACACTAGACATATCAGCTACCGATGTAATTGCGAAGGGAGGATTGTGCGTACTCGCGAGTTTGGAAGGTTGAGGGTGCCTGCAGAACGTCAGAAAAGCGCGTTGGTCAAGATTTGTATACATACCTTGACTGAGTACCAGTCTTTGCGAGTAAAGGGGTCTTGCGTCCTCTTCTTGAGGCCTTTCTTGCCCTTTGAAAGGCGCTTGTTCCTATAGCAGACGTTAGTATTGTGGGTTGCACCGGAGCTTGTATCTCGCGCATGAGGAGGGAGACTACTGACTTTCCGACAGCCATGATTGCGATCCGAGTTGAATCTCACGACTTGAGATAATAGAAGTGCTGTAGTCGTAAACGTGGAGCTGGAATGGATTTCATCAAATTCGTGTGCTGCGGGGCCGTTTTGGCTAAGCGAGATACGCTAGTCGGATAAAATTCGGCTCTTGCCGTGACCTTGCGAACTACTACGGCGGGCGCAATACTTCTTGGTGCACTAAGAATCTTTCGCATGTTTCGGATGATGCTTGGAGAAGACTATTCTCATAAATGTACTCGCGCTGGAGTGATCAACACTTGCTTGCTATGTTATCGTTTCAAGCAGATATTGTGCGATCACTGTTGGCTTTGATCTATCTAAAGTACTGCGAAGTTGATCTGCTGCCAGACATTTCCTCTAACTTGGAAACCTCCTTTTGGAGTGTTGCAAATATTCCATGATTGGAAAGGGGCTTGTGGGCATCCCGTCCGCAGGCTTCCGATGTGGACGTCCCCTGACGCAAAGCTGGGGGGCGAATATCGAGGTTCATGGTCTCCCAAGGATAAAGCGCACTCTCAACCAGATCCTATCTGAGATCCTTTTTGAGTAAGGAGAGAGAGGTATGCAAGCTGGTGGTCCAAGGTGGCAGATCTTAAGTCCCCGTGTGGTTTTTCACTGTTTTATCCATTATCAGTGATCAACATCATCCCAGGGTCTGCCCTGGACTTCGTTGAGTTCGGCCACTGTACGTTGATTCGGAGTCAGTATTATTCAGTATTATCCTTTAACAATGTGCGGAGAATTACGAAGCGGTTCTCGGGAGCCGAGTAGGAGGAGATATTGCGGAACATGTCGTGCAACTCCATCCACAGCACAAATCGTGAATCATTTCGAAAAGACGTACTGGTCATGGTCTTTCCCATGGTAAAATAGCCACTGTGAATCTTGGCATCAATCTCTACTCTGCTGTCTTCCGGGATAAGTTCATCTGGTATAGGAATACGCTCATGAATAGGGATGCCTTGCTCGACAATTGCATCGTGTTTCATGCTGTTTGTTCCCAGTTTAGCCGAAGCCTGCTATGCTTGTAGCACCCGGTTGGAGTGTATGGAATCTGAATGGGCACTACTTACTTCGACATGCTGAGCATGCGGTCAATTTTAGTGATGCCCAACCAATGCAATATCTGTGTAGTGGTCATTAGAGAAAAGCATGGATGCAAAGCAAAGACCTTGCGTACATCAGGCATCAGTGCTTGGAATCGCATATCCTAGCCCAATTTAGTATCTCCATACTGAGTCGTTGATGGGCTCGGCCAACCTTGACACCGGCAATATTTTCGGTTCGTTTGAAGTATTCACTCGCACCTTCAGAGCAATGATCCTATCAGTGATGTCTCGATGTGGAGATCTTCATGATCACTTACGATCTGTTCCTCGCTTGCCTTTGATCACAAAGCGTTAGCTGAAATGAGGAGGCTTCACTGGGGGTGACTTACGAGCATTGTAGACAAGATATTTGGTCACCTCCCCAAGTGCTCTTCCCTCCTTACGGAAGTAGATGACAACTCCACTTCCACCATTCTGCGCTTCCTTGACTGCTTCTTCGACCCCGTAAATGAGATAAGGGCGGCAAGTGCAGATATCGGAGCCGAAGACATCAGATCCATTACACTCGTCGTGCACCCGAAGTGCTAATTTGACGTTTGGGTCTGACATTCTTGCGGGATCACCAAAGCAGTATACTGTCAAGCCGCCGATTGGAGGAAGGAAAAGCTTGATATCTCCACGAGTGATAAGTTCTGGGAAGGAACCTCCAGTGTTCTCGAAGAGAGACCTCCGCAAAGTCCCTTCGTCTGTCGTGATGTTAGCTACTACTACACTTAAACGCTCTTGAGCCATATTTTATGGCCTATGTGCTACTTAAGAATGCATACCTATTCCAAAACGCTCAGCGACGCCTGGAAGATACCATACTGGCTCAACAGCAACTTTTGTAACTGCTAACTCTCCAGTCTCGTTAAGACAGATCTTTCCGTCGGGAACAAGGCGGCCGTTGCGAACGCTTTGTTCAAGCTCAGGGAGTTTCATATGAGCTTTAGTAATGGCAATCGTTGGCCTGATGTGAACATCTTCATCATGAATTACTTTGGAAAACAGCCAAGGAGACATATGGCCGAACGGGTCCATCGAGACAATCTTCTTCGCATCGGCCCATTGAGGGAAAGGCCCAACGAGTACAGCCGGCTCAGTATTAGTAAAGTCGGGTTTGTGTTCAACGTCCAGATTCTTGCTCGCAACAGCTAAGGCATGATAGATGGAGTATGAGCCACCGTGAGCACCAATCGCTAGTTCAAAGAATTAGAAACCTTACATCAACAACATTGCTCAAAGCCTACCATTTCGTCGTCGGATTGTGCTTTGGTTCCTTGATACAACCACAGGACCTCTCAGAAGTGCATCGGGATGGCCCCAATTCATGATCAGAGGATCAATGCCTGACTGGCCAGGATAAGTGGTGAGTATGATTCTTGAGATTGTAGTAGTGCTGGGCTTTCTTGCGGACGGAGACGATTCTACTTGGCTCGCCGTGCCGTGGTGAGTCTCAGCGTCAGGTGTAGGCATCGAGCCCGAGCCGTCCATAGCACTCTGGGCATTCTGACTTCCACTATGATCTACTGCAATGGGGTCTGAAGTTGACGCCGCATTGCTGATAGGCACATTTTGCTGTTCTGCAGCGTCTTGAATTCGTTCGATCCCAGCTAGAATGTTGACCTGTCCTTGCAGCGTTTCGACAGCGGCGGGAAGACAGCTGTAGCTTTTTTGGATAGACTGGACAGTGGAAAGAATCTGCTTTAGTAAATCAGACCGATTCGACGGGAGTACGGCTTCTTTGGAAGCCATGACAGGCGAATTTAAGCTCCAAATTAGTAACAGTCAAAGCACTTCATCAGGAAAGATGGAGGAAGTGTATTCTGAGATTTTGGATAGGCACGTAATCTACTGTTCTTCTCAAAGCATCGCTCCCCGATGGTTTGCTTTGCGTCGATATCAGAGACGAGGAAGATTGCATAGGGACCTATTGGCCAATTGGCCGCGCGCTTGATCTGCTCGGGACGGTCCGCGGCTTTCTACTTTATCACCGGCCTTGGTATGCATGCTTGCTCCGTGGTACTTTCAGTCGCCTCGATCCAAAAGCTTCAAACACTCTTGAAAGGCGCAACCTACAACACCATCTAGATCTACCTCAACGAGCCCATCACAATGGTGAGCATACATGAACTCAAAACAAAGGCACATAGCATCAGGTTCTAATGGACAGCAGGGTAAGCGCAAGAAGTCATCACGAAAGCCGCAAGGCCCAAAGAAGGTCCGTATTCCAGCTACACAACTCGCGGAACGTTGCTCATACGATTTACTCAGAAAGAACCTCTCCCTACAAATTTTCCGTGCCTCTTCTGCAATCACGAAAAATCCGTCTCGGTGAAAATGGACAAGAAGGCAGGGATAGGCGAACTCTCGTGCAAAGTCTGTGGGCAGCAGTTTCAGACTGGAATTAATTGTATGTTGTAAGATCTTCATGCTCTTCCCTACTTCGTTAATCCATGAGCTAACACCCAGCCCTCTAGATCTCTCCCAGGGTGTCGATGTTTATTGCGACTGGACTGATGCCTGTGATACGGTGGCCAAGGAGGCTGCGACGGCCGACGATGGTTTCAATTCATACGGAGACCTCGCCGCCGGAAACGAGCGAAGGAATTCGGATATGAATATTGATCGTCACTTGGTATCAGCGGTTGGCGGTAACGAATACGAGGGAGATTTCATTGATGATGATTAGAGACTATGCGAGCTTATCTCTCGCTCCTCTGGTTGCTCTTTCTAGTTCTCTCATGTGACATGACTATCCTATGGATACGGGGAGTTCCCAGGTGTTGGGCTAAAGGCAACAGTGTCATTTTGACCAAATGAAATCCATTATCATATTTTCCGAACGACGTCAGTCTTCAAGATGCGTGCTCTTTATATGCTAATAATATGTGGCTCACTCAGTCTCCAGATCCCTTTACTGATGGCAAATCCTATTGCAGCAGGCACATTTCTTGGTGAGTGTTCTCTCTTTCTAAAAGAGCATTCAGTGTCAACATCATGAAAAGGCATTTCCGGCTTCCAGCCTGCCTCTCCCCCGTATCATCGAGCTTCTTAATATTCAAAGCGTATAGAAACGGTCTCCAAAGTCACCTAGTCCGGGAACAATGTAGCTACGCGCATGACTCAGCTGCATAGGTGCTATGAGGTTTTAGTGAATACGTACTTCTTTTCGTCCAAGCCCTGGTCCACAAAGGCTGTGACGACACGTAAATTGGGAAAGCGCTTTGCAAAGCTTGTAATCCCTTCAGGGCTAGCGATCAGATTCAAGAAAAGAATCCTATCTTCAGGAACTCCTTTTGACTTCAACACATCAACAGCCATGGTGGCCGATCCACCTACAAAAAGGTATTAGAACGTGATTCAGTCAGACACTGGAGCGGCAGACCTGTTGCAAACATGGGATCCAACAGCAGAACCCATCTGTCCGCGATGTCTTCAGGTAGCTTATCATAAAAAAGCTTGGGCTTGCTTGTGTCCTCATCTCGTTGGATCAAGATCTTCCCAATCCTAACAGAACGGCAGCAGTCACGAAGACCTTGCTCCATCGCTTCACCAGCCCGCATGATCGAGACCCCACAGATCTTGCCTTGGAACTTCACACCCGCATAAGAACGACCTACAGGCGTAGTGATGGTACGCTCAACGACAGGAAGATGGTTCAAGCCTTCTTCGACGAGGAGGCGGATGATCCGATTAGAGTAGAATATGAAATCAGCTCTTGCCGTATCCTTGTCTCGGATCATCCTACCACACAATCCGTTAACCGGTTCTGAAGCACAAAAGCAAGAAAAGAATGGTTGTGCGTACGTCAATAGAGCTATCAACTGTGATGTTTGCGGCAAAATATGCACGTTTTCATAAGAAATTTCTGTCGAAACGGTGGCAGTTGGCTTCTGAGCTCGAGGCCGATAGTCAGGCCCAACACAATGTGCTGGAGAGGGTGGATTCTTCTCGGACGGCATGGTGCGCTCAACTTGCCAATCCAAAGAATTATTATCGGATTGGCCTGATTGACAGGCGGGAGAAGGGAAAAAAAGGACGCGAGCAGAAATGCAGAAGATCTAATTTACGAGCTCAGGATTGGGCCAACAGCTAGATATTTTTAGAGTCCCTTTCAAACAACACCATCACTTTCGACTTTGAATGAAGCATGAAGCATGAAACATGAAGCATGAAACATGAAGCATGAATGAAAAAGTTTGAACGTTTCCTCCATGAAGGGAAGAGAAAGAAGCAACGGGCTTAGAGTATCCGAAGATTAGGGCCGAACCGTGAAGCTCTAGCGAGTAGCTTTAGGTGGTTCCAGGGAGCCACTCCTTAGAAGCTAATACTAAAGCGGCCTTCCAGGGGTCCTCTCAGGGGGCAGGCCGTAGTGATTATCCAAGCAGCCATTATAGGGACCAGGTACTTGCCAAGCCACTATAATGCTTAGCGCAAATCAAGACTTTTGGTGTTTGTCTCCGTAGACCGAAATGCAGATCCCTGTCTTGCCTGTCTCGCTTGTCTGTTTTGGGCATCTGTTTTGGGCATCCATTGTTGTCACTGCTGACGCTTCATCGCTACAGCCCACTCCACTTTACTTTACTTTACTTTACTTCAATTCACTTCACTTCCCCCTATCATTCCCCTCATCCGTAACTCATCTAAACCCCTTCTCGATCACAAATACCCTCAGCTCCCCCCCTCTCAGTTCAACTCATCATCCAGGCCGCGACTTTGACGACGTCTCTCGCAGCTTCTTACACGGCCTGACGACTTCTACCCTATCCCTAAGTCACTCTTGATGAGTGCGACCTACAATCATCTGCGGCGATGACGGGCCTCGCCAGAGCTCAACGCCGCAAAGCTACAACTTATGGGAGGTCGTCACGCAAGGCCATTGTCGCTGCAGGGAACGCATTTGCCGAAATTGCTGCTATTGACATTTGGGGTACGGAGGCGAAGGTATCCGATGACAAGCACAATAGCGCTCCCATACGAAGAGACCATCCTCGCGAACTAGCTAGCGATGCCAGGCTCGAAAGCTCACGCGGTAGGGTCGCACGGGTTTCACCACAAGCACGAATCCACGAACAGAAGAATCCATCTATACAACAACATCGGTCTACATCTACATTCAGTGATAGGGTCTTCGACGTACGATCCTCAGAAGATGAGGATGACGTGAAGGTCAGCGCTCCGAGAAAGAGGAGGAAGATTACTCCCTCAGCGGTCGTAGACGATATTCCATACGTTTATGATGATGCTAGCTTGCAAAAACATGTGGCTGCCGAAGTCTTCTCTGAAGCTCGAGGCATGCAGCATCGTACCCCCGCTGAGAGGAGAGACGAGGCTGAGAATGTGCGACACGGCTGCAACCAAGGGGTTCATGCTCACGAAGGCAGCGAGCGCGACCGCAAGGCCAAACACCGAGCTAGTCCTTCTCGAGGTGCTGGTAGGCAAACAAAAAGGTCAACGTCACCAAAGCCGTCTGGCCTACCGACCCAGAAAGCCAAAATGGGGCTCTCGAGCAGAGTTATACGACCTACAACGCCGGAACTCGCTGCCAACGCAGCCAGAGTATATCGATCAGGCGGTGTTCGGGCCGGCTCAGGTTCTTCTACGAAGGACGCCTACCCGCCGACCACCCCTCCTCGAAGCACCGAAACTCCCGAAGGAGCTACAACGCCACGTCAACGAGAATTGTGGAATAGGCTGCTGGAAGACGATACACATCCCGCGAGTCCCAGCAATCTAGATCTTCCTGGGTTGTTACTCACGAATAAGATGCACAAAAAGCCCGAAGCCCCTCTGACAGCGCGCAAAGTGACATGGGAAAAAGCCCAGGACATGGCTCCCAACAGCCGGCCGAGAAGATTGGTCGATACCCTGAATTTCATGGCTAATGGTCCGAGCTCTAGGCATGCCATCGATTCTGATGACGGATCTGAAAGTGCTAGTAGCGATGATCAATCCAGCTACTACCAATCTGAAACTTCGGCTGCAAACGGCGCTGTTACGGTGCAAACCTCGCCAAGTGCAGACAGCCAAAGTAGGCCTCAACAGACGCAAGAACAATTGCCGTCCCATCCATCACAGGCATTGCCGCTGCTCCATGGGATCGGTCTCAAAGTCACTTATGCGCGCCAAAGGTCGTATTTGACGGAGGATGATTTGAATGAAGCTGCGATGCTCAGCGTACCAGTAATACCAGAGCCGATGACCAGACATGGTGCCAAACGCAAGGGACTCGGGCATCGGGCACCAATATCACAATCCACCCAGATCTATGATGAGGATTTTGAGGACATACAAGATTCTCAAAGTGGAGCGATGAGAAGTATTCATGAATTGCGCGAAGCGGGCGGCAACGTTCGTTTAGTCAGTGAGCTCGAGGCGATGCTAGACGACATTGACGACCAAAAGCCCATCTCCGCTACACTTCGGCGTACTAGGCTGACCGATCTGGTTTCCAAGCTTCTAGACCCCACTAACTGCCGCCTGTTCATTGACCAAGGATTTGAATCGCGCTTATTGGCTCGCGTTGGCTTTGATGATGACCTAATAGCAGGTTCTCTCTTTGCTGCAGCGATGCTCCAGCTTCTGATCGGTCCGAGCTCGACTCCGTTGTTGGCCCAGATCAGTGATGTGAGGGTGGTCAAGTTCCTCATTTTATTGCTGGGAAACGATCAAGACCTCAAGAGCACCGTTAAGCTCCGCCAGTACAACCTATCGAAATTCGGTCAGCTTGAATATCGGACACTTTGTGATTCGCTCCTGAAGTCAACGGGTTGGAGAGCAGGAAAGCCAACATTTTTATCGTGTCATGTCCTAGCACTCCAATGCCTGGAATATCTTGTGCGGCAGACACGTGAAGCAGGCTCATTGTCTGAAATACTCTCGGCCGTCGCCATGAGCCGCATAACTACTACATCAATTCCTTCGTTCTCCACACCGCCGCCAACGCCTACTACGTTGTCATCTGTCAGCCTCGAACTTGCGGTGTCTATCCTTGAATCATGCACCATAAGCAATGCAGCCGAATGCCAGGGGTCTTTGTCGGCGGGTGAAACCCTCGAACGCATTATTGGCCTTCTCCCGCTCTTGGCCTCGTGGAAGCAAGAACAGTACAGCACGTCGGAAACTCTAACGCTTCGGCTATATCTCAACCTAACGAACAATAACCCTGGTCTTTGCGAAGATTTTTCCACCCCAGGTGTCACGACTGTGCTTTTCAAATCAATCACCACAGATTTCGATCAACTCAAAGGCCCCAAATGTGACAGGGTTTTGGTACTAGACCACTTGATACTTTCCCTGGGCTCCTTTATTAACCTCGCAGAGTCGTCCGAAGCTGTGCGACGCTTGGTTTGGAAGCTGCAGTACGACAGTCAGAGCTATCTGGATGTTCTCTTGGAGCTTTACATTACGAAGTCGAAGCGCGCCTCGGAGGTAAGACCCCTGATGCCTCGCAACAACCGATGAAACTGATCGTGCTAGGTCTATTCCGAGGAAGAAACTAGTTCGAACGTGGCTTTGGGCTACCTTGCCATGTTGCTAGGCTTCCTATGCCTCAACGCTTCAGTCAAAGCGCGGGTAACCGCTCGGCTCCCTGGAGGCACCTTGAAACAGTTGATCGATGCGGTGGAGGAGTTCATGTTTTACCATAAACAGATCGATCAAGAGATTTATCTAGGTGATGGAGAAGAAGAATCGAAGGCTGGCACTGTTGATCGATTGCAAGGCCTCGTCAATGATCTCAGAGGTTGAGACTGGTCATCGGACTTGGAAATGACTGTCTCATGTTCAAGTGTATTGTTTATCGTCAAATATGTCGGAAGCTGCACAGCATGTTTACATACAACGATAGTCTCGAGATGGAGTGCTCACAGCAATTACTATGCTCGAGCCCAACCACCCCAACTATTGGCGCTCAAACGACCTGGTGCTTTATCAATAACGTGCGATTTAAAGCAAGATGTTTGGATGCTTCAATAACGTGCAGTCTAAAGCTGGTGACAATGGGGACTCTACACTCGGTAGGTCTGTGCTCCTCGTGCACGCGACAGCAGCAGACAATGACACTGACAGATCTATGCGCCTTGAACTTAACGCAAGCCACAATGTGTGAACCCAGGTAACAGCAAATCTAAAGATAATCACTATCCATGCCTTGCTCGTGTAGAGGCTTAGTTGAACTGCCGCGTTGTATATGGTGTGATGTTGACTTTCCTCCCCTAGCAACGCAAGAGCGCTCGTAGAGACTGATAAATGACGATATGCAGCTTTCTGCAAGAAGGTCCAATGGAGCTGGACAATTGGATTTGAAAATTTTGAAAAGTATATATCACGTAATTTATATGTGACACTCCTTGAAAAGCGCAACCCTCTCCCTCTCCCTACCTCCCCACCACCTCCCAAAAGCATCAGCAGAACGACCATTGAATCCTGCCACAATGCCGGCAGCTCCAAAGTCGCGCAAAATGGCCATTGTGGGCAGCAGGTCTGTTGGTAAGCTTATGTTGTGCCCCAGTACCGTGGCTCGGGGCCCAAGCGTTAACGGGACTCCCTCCAGGCAAATCCTCGCTGACAGTGCAGTTCGTCGACAAACACTTTGTGGATAGCTACTACCCCACCATCGAAAACACATTCAGCAAAGTGATCAAGCATCGGGGCAATGATTTTGCTACCGAAATAGTCGACACAGCGGGCCAGGTACGCGCTCCAGCTTGTCGGCCAGAATTTCTTTCCCTTTTCCTTTTGCCAGCTTCCCAAAGCGGCCTGCTGCAGCGATCGCCCATCGTCCATCGACCCCCATTCTGACGTGTGCCGTGGTTGGCCTTTAGGATGAGTACAGTATCCTCAACTCCAAACATATCATTGGTATACATGGCTACATGTTGGTCTACTCGGTGGCGTCGAAGCAATCCTTTGATATGGTACGGATTCTGAGGGACAAAATTCTTGGTCACCTTGTATGCATTCTACTCGAGCCCTCTACACTCCTCGCAGGCTCATCTAATTTTCCAACAGGGTACAGACTGGGTCCCATTGGTCATTGTTGGGAACAAGTGCGACTTGAGGCCTGATCAACGGCATGTTTCTGAAGAAGAGGGGAATAAATTGGCGGCGGAATTCAAATGCAGCTTTACGGAAGCTAGCGCGCGGTTGAATACAAATGTTGCCAAAGCGTTCGAGCAGATGATAGGCGAGATCGAGAAGGCTTCGAACCCAAACGAACCGACTGGAGGAAGCAAATGCATGGTGATGTAGAACAGTGCTTTGGAAAGATGGGGGACGAGGTATAGACTACAGGAGGACATGGGTATAGATGGGGCGTCATGGGTGATTTCGGTTTCAGTGCGAAGAGGTACCATGGGAGCGATCCATAGATGAGTCTGAGGAGTATTGTTCGACGTGGGTAGGAGCAAGTTTGCATCAGGTAGTACTTGCAGTGGATCATTGTCTTTTCTGGGCGGATGATGACTTTATTTGGCAATGAACACCATTGTGCTATTAGGATAGAGGCACGTTTGCACATTCCTGACGGCTACGTGCATAGCTCGATTGGTATTGTTTGTTTGGATATACCCTACTAGTGGACTCGAGCTTCTTCCCCGAGTCTTTCCGGTCGTTTTTATTTCCAATTGGCCGCTAGTATTTAGTATATGATAGCTTCCTGTATGCCCCCAAGCTAATTTTCTCCCGAAATTTGTGTGTAACGCTTATAGTAATAGCCGGAGACCAGTTACTATAGACTATACACGTCGCTCTAAGATTTATACGTCGCTATAAAAATATACTATCGTTATAGAGTAAAAGCTCCGCTATAATATTATAATATATATTATTATTATAAAGTAAGAATTCTATTATAATATTATAGAAATATATTATAATATAAAAAAAACTCCGTTATAATATTATAAAATACATTATTATTATAATATAAAAGTTTCGTTATAAATAAAAATTAATATAGAAATTAACTAAAATTTATATTATTATTTTTATATAATTATTATTAAAACTAAGTTTAATACTTATTTTATTTATTTTATTTATTTTATTATTATTTTACTCTTTTATAATTTATAATTTTTATCTTTTTATAAAATTACTTTATTATCGTATTAAATATTTTATTAAATTACCTCGTTTTCGCTTTTAATATTTTAATACTCCTCGTTAATAATATCTTTATATTAAAGTAATTAATCGACGTAGTTTTAAATTAACGGAGATTATTTATAATTTATTTTCTCCGTTTACTTTTACTATATTAAGAGATTATTATAGATATTTTATTTTAATATATAATCCTCTCCTTTAATTTTCTCTAAGAGCGAGATTATTACTAAGAATAGAATTATTATTAAAGACGAGATTATTATAAAGAAGAAAATTATTATTAAAAGCGAGATTATTATTAAAAGCGAAATTATTAATAAAATCGCGATTATTACGACTTGATCGTACTAGGCCCGGTATAGTTAGTACTTTAATATAGTAAATCTTATATCGAGATTCTTTCCTTTAATAAAGAAATTATTCTTTTATTATATTATAATTCTATTCCTATTATAACTTTGTTATAATAATAGTAGTAATAATTTAATTATACTAGTTTATACTCTAATTTATTATTTAAAGGAATAAAAGTTTATTAATATTATTTTTATAGTATTAATAATTTACTCGTCCTCTAAATTAATCTTTTATATTAATTTTTCTTTATTATAAAAGTCTCTATTAATATTTAATCGAAGTAAATACTTTATTATAGAAATAACTTTAGTTATAATCTTTCTATAGAAACTTTCCGTTAAATCTTATTTTATAAAGATATAATAACCTACCTCTATTACGAAAATAATTATATTATACCCAAGTAATTATTCTATTTCTACGGTAACGAATTATTTTTTATAAAAACTTTATATAAATAATCTAAATTTATATTAATTAATTACCTTAATTTATAACTACGGAGTATTTCTATTAATATCGTCTACTTCTATTAGGAATTCTACTCCGCGGAATTTTTTTTTTTAAAATAGAGAAATATACTTTAACCCTATTAAGTTTAGGTAGGAAAATACGAGTTTTATATTAAATTATAAATATAGTCTATAATCTAATTATAATACTATATAAATATTATATTTATAAATATATTTCGTTTATTAAATTTGTTCTATTTAAAAGAAAGAAACTCGTTTAGTTTAATTAATCCGAAAGAAAGAATTTAATTTAAATTATTAATTTTAAATTCTTAAATTATTATTTAAACTAGCTATCTCTATAGTTAGTAAAAAGACCGTCGTTTAAATTTAATAACTACGAGACCTCGTTAATTTAAAATATTTATTTATTTATTTTATTGATTTTATTATAAATAAGATCATTACCCGGATTATTAAAAATATTTTTCGTTTATTATAAAATTTATTAACTTTATTAACTAAAGGCTAGCGAGCTAGTTTACGCGAGTTATTCGAATATATTTAATTTTAAAATTAGGCGGTAGATAAAACTCTATTAGAATAAATTATCCGAAGGTTTAAATAAACTACTCTAGAGTTATATTAAAAATATTCCGACGTTATAATAATAGACGAGTCGCCTAGTATAAAAGTTAATCGTTATTAATTTTAATCTTTATATATTAATTTTTATAATATTGAAGATATATATAGAGATAACGAACCCGAAATCCGTCTTCTCGAATCCTAGTAACTAGAATTTAATATAGTTAATTTCGACGCCGAAATATTAATTACTAATATTATAATATATTATATTTATAAGAACTCTTTATTATAAGAATCTTTAAATTTACTAGGACCTTAAAGCGACCTAAATTATAATAAAATAAATAACGATAGTAGTAGTAATTTTATTATACTACGATTTAATCCTACGGATATCGGATTCTTTAATTTATTTTATAATAATAAATAAATTAATATTAGCCCTATTATAGAATATACTAGAAAGAATATCTATTTCCGCGATATATTAATCTTTAGTAATAGAATTAAAGATATTACCTATATTAAAAGTATCGAATTATTTCGAAATAATCTTTAACTCTACCTAAGAAGCGAAGTTTTAAAATAATATATATTATAATTTACTAATAATAAAAAGCGATTTATAATATATAATTAAAATCTTAATATAAAGAATTCCTTTCTATTAGAATAATTCGGACTAGTTGAGACTATTAATATAATATAATTTATTAAAGAATAATATATTATCGTTAATATAGTATATTACCGAGAGTTTATTAAAGAATAATATATTATCGTTAATATAGTATATTACCGAGAGTTACGAGGATATATAAAAACTATTATTAAAGCGGCTCGTATAATAAAAATAGGCGATATTTATAATTAAATTAATATTATTTATAATTAAATTAATATTATTTAAAATTAATTTAATATTATTTAAAATAATTTAAATATTAAATTCTAATTTAATACTAATACTCCCGATATAAATATTATATTTAACTAGTTTCTTATTTTATTAAATAAGAGAAAATATTAATAATAGACGAGAACTTTATATTTTCGACCTAATATTAATATATCTAGATAATTAATATTAAATAGAAATTAGTATTAATATAATTAATAGAAAGATATATAATTTCGGTTAATAAATTCTAGATACTAGAAGTAGAATTAATAATAGACTTCGACTCTTTATTAGAAAAATAATTATATTTATTAAAATTAATATTAGTTTTAATTTCCTCGCTATAAGAACCTACGCTTCTAAGATTAATAATATAGAAACTAGTATATAAATCCGTTATATAGAAATACTAATTTAAATTATTAAAATAACTAGTTTTAATTTCCTACCCTACCGGCCTAGCGCTAGATTACCGCGGGCTCGAATTAAAATATATAATTAAATAGGTTCGATTCTCGCTTTTCATTCAAAATTAAATTTAATATACTTTATAATAGTACTTTATACCGATTATAAAAAGGAAGTTTTAATTAATTAATAATAACTAAAGGAGTAAAGAGTATATTAAATTAATATATTAAATAACCCGGATTATAATTATAAATATTTAGAAAATTCTCCTAGTAGCGACTATTATAACGAAGATACTAATATTTATAAATTCCTTCTATAGCGAAGTAGGTATTTACGAGTAGTAAGAAGAGTAATTTAATAATTTAATTTATAACTATAATTACTACGAACCCGAAGAATTATATAATTTAATAGTTATTATTAATATTAATTTTATTTCAGTATTATAATAATTCAACTACGTATATAGAGGTTATAAAGAAGTTTTCTTATCTCGTAATAAATTATTTTCTTATTTATATCGAGATTATTAATAAATATCTTCTATAAAATAGAACTCTTCCGCGAAATAAAACCCTTCCGCGTTATATCTTTCGGTAAAAGAGAAGATAATCCTAATAAATAAACTAAATTTAATAAATTTAATAAAAACTTTAAGTTTTTCCTAAATAAAGTTTTTTATAAACGAGTTAATAAACCTAGTCGTTAGAGTAAATAATAAATTATAATATTTATTACTAAAGAGGAAATTTTATAATAAGAACTTTAACTTCTTTATAATACAAATTTACTAAATTATAATTATATTTATTATCGAGTTAGATATAATATAGTATCTTATTATACTAGGTTATATCTTCCGAGGATTTTAATATACTACCGCCGAGATCCGTTTTAATCCTAAAATAAACGAATCTCTAAATATATATTTAAATCTAGGTTATTTTATTATTATAAAAGATCGAGTTTTTATACGAAAATATATCTTTAATTTCGATAAGCGCGTTAGAATAATAAAATCTCCTATATTAATCCGCGGCCTAAGAAATAAAATTATCTAAATATCGGAGTATATATAATTAAATATATATTTAAAGAGGAATTTAAATAATTATAAAGTATTTATTAAAATAATAATAGAAATTTATATTATTGAAAATTTAAAAATAAATCTATTTATCGGTATTAATATTTTAATACTATATATATTTTTAATAAATCTTAGAACCTAGTCGTAATCTACTATTATTTATAATTATTAATTAATTAAGATTTTTATTAACTCTATTATTAAACTTTCTACGAGATTAAAACGTATAATTAAAATAAACCGAGTTATTACAATATCTTTTTAATTTAATATATTAATACTAGTTTCGTATTTAGGGAATCTCTTTAATAAGGAATTTTTATTCGAATTAAAACTAGTTACTAATTACTATTTAAACTATAAGAGAGGAGTATATATATATATCGTCGATATATTCTCTTCTTTTATATAAGTCCGTAATAATATATCTCGTTTAATTAAACTACCTCGGTATACTAGGCTAAATACTCTAGTAAACTTTAATAATAAAGAATAAAAATATTATTAAATCTCCGCCGAAGTCGTATTCTTAATTATTTATAAAAAGAGAATTATAATAAATTAACCTAAGCTACGATTCTCCTCTTTATAGAAATATTAAATTTCGTCGACGTAGAAACCTCTATCTTATTAGGTATTTATTATTATAATCGATTTATTCTTAGAAATAACTCTATTTAATAATATAATAATCTACGATTTTAAAGAAACCGCCGCTTTATTTATTTACATTATTTAAGAGTTTAATAATATCTTTATAGACTCGGGAAGTATAGTCGATATTTTAAAATAATAATATATATTTATTAAGTTTAAACTAGGCGCTTTATTAAAAACTTTAAAGATATATCCTCTAGACTATAGAGATAAAAAGATTATTAATAAAATATTCGATAAAATATAAATATAAAGTAAATTTCGGTATATTAATTAACTTATTTAATTTAGCTAGTTATATTTCGTTATTTAATATAATATATTTAATAGAAGAAAAGAGCGCGTTATTATAAATATTAAAGAATTAAATATTATAATAGAAGATAATAGTTACTCGTTATCGTTATAGGCGGAAATTATAATATTAATAATAAACTTTCACTATATCTCTATAATCGATATTATCGGTTAATTTCTTTAGTTTATAATTTAACTACGTAATTATTATAAATTAATAATTATTAATTACTATAGATAAAAAGAATCTAGTATTATTTTAATAAATTATAAAGATTTATTACTTTATATTTAATACTAAACCGATATTATATTATATTTACTTCGTACGTTCGCGAGAGTTTTTATAAATAATATTATTATCTTTAATTATACCCTAATAAAATATATCTAATATTTATAATAATTATTTATTATCTATAAAAGTGCAAGCGACTCTAAGAATCTTGATTTACTCGGAGCGCTTAGGCCCGCTCGCGAGCGCTCGGAGCGCTTAAGGCTATTTAGGATTCTTAATACCGGCTTAGATTCTCGATACCGGCTTAACATTCTTAGGGCCGCTCAGGGCCGCTCAAGGCCGCTCAGGGCCGCTCAGGATTATTTGTTTACATGGCCATTACTGCTGCCCCCATAGATATGCGCATACATGGCCATTGCTGCTGCCATAGATACGCGCATATATGGCCATTACTGCTGCCATAGATATGCGCATACATGGCCATTACTGCTGCCATAGATACGCGCATTCATGGCCATTACTGCTGCCATAGATATGCGTATACATGGCCCATAGATACGCGCATTCACATGGCCATTGCTGCTGCCATAGATATGCGCATACATGGCCATTCTTGCCCCCATAGATGCGCGCATACCCCCATTTATGGCCTATATATATGCGTACATATGATGTTCCATGATCGCCCCTATCGACGGCAGCGACCCCCCGGAACCACCCCCAACGCGAGTAACTTTTGATTCCCGGATTCGATCGATTCGCGCGAAATCCACGTAGCGAATACGCCCAAGCATGCGACACCGGATATATGGCGACGGTTTGCCAGGTGAAGTTATATGGTGCGACAGCGACAGTGACAGGGCCTTGGCCATGAATGGGGGTCTTGGCCATAGATGGAATGGGGCCATGGCCATGAATGGAATGCGCCATGGCCATAAATGGAATAGGGCCATGGCCATAAGTGGGGCCATGCATGGGGGCCATGTATAGGGGCCATGTTGTTTGCGCATTCTAAATTTAGGCATTCTCACGAGCCAAAAACATTCTCAGGAGCGCTTATATCGCTCTAGAGTTAAGACATAATATTACCCTACTTAAACCGGCTTAACTGGCTTACGAGCGCTTACAGCGCTTAAAGCCTACCCTACACTTTTGTAGATAATATTACTATAAAGTAAACGTATATTCTTATTTTTTATAGTCCTACTTTAATTATCCTTTAATTATACTATTAGGATAAAGAGTTAATAATCTCGGGATATTTACGTCGGAAGAGAAAATTAAAATTATTACTATACTCTAATTTCCTACTATATTACGAGATCTTAAAATCTTTCTAGAAATAATAAACTAATTACGTTTATTTATTCATCGGTATATATAATATATTTAACTTTTATAAAAACGGAAAACTTTATTTCTATAAAATATACTATTAAAGTAGTAACCTTAATATAATATATTATTATCGAAGTAGATTTTACCGAAATTATTAATTATTTAACTAGTTTAATTATCTAGGCTAGTTAAGAAAAGAATATTAACGAAGTTTTAATACTAGTTAACTCTTAAAGAGTTAAATATATTCGTAGATTTATAAAATATATTCAGGTTATTTATTTTCTTAATATATTATAATATTCTATAGAAGTTATTTATTAATCTTAATACTTTTAAGAAATAGTAATTTACTATTATTATTTATTATATTAAAGACGATATTAAGAAACCTATATATATAGTAATATAATTAATTATATTACGAAATACTAAGTTTTATATTTAATCGGGACTAGTATACTCTTAATACTAGTTATATATTAATTTAAAACTTTATAGACTCTAAATAATAAATTTATTATTAATTATTATATTATACTAAGACTAGCTTTATAATAACTATTAAATATAATATATAAATCTATAAAGAGAGTATACGGTGTAGTTATACTATTTATATTATAATATTATATTATAATTTCCGGTACTCTAGGTTCTTTTTAGAAATAAAAAGTTTAAAGCCTTTATTTTAACTTTTTAAAGATTAATTTTATTATTTAAATATAAAGATTACTCTTTTATTAAAGTTTTATATTTATTTTTATATTATTATAAATACCTTAAATATTATAATTTAATAATTTTAATCTTTTTTAATCTTCTTAAATAATAGTTTATTAGAAATATAAAAAACCTCTTTAAAAATAATCGTCTTAAAGGCGAGACGTATAAGATTAATACTCTAAATAAAAATATAAAAAATTCATTAGAGAATATTAATTTAATAGTAAATTAATAGTTTATAAAATTAAAACGTAAATAGAAAGCCCTCGAGAAAGAGGCCTCTATTATTATAATTTAAAAAAATATTAAAAATTTACGACGTATTATTATAAGTAAAGGAGATAAGGAAATTAAAAATAATCTTTAAAAATTATATAGAAAACGAAAGCGGCCCGACGGTAAATTATAATTAATTTAATTTTAATATAAATTAAGATAATTTATAATTATCGAAACTACGAGATTTTTATACGAAGAATCCGTAAAATTATTAAGAATAAATTTATAATATAAAGACTACGTTTTATTTAACGCCCGTAAATTTTCGAATAAACGAAAAGAAGATTTTATATATAATATTTTATTTAAAAGAGTAAATTAAGAAGTTATAAAATAAATATAAAAAACTTTATTTAATAAATATATTAATAGAAAAGTTCTTTTTAGATTATTTATTTAATATAATTAAAAACTCTTTAAACCGAGTTATAAATACGAATTTTAAATATTAATATATATATTAAAGGAATAAATAATTATTATAAAATTTCGATATTTATTTTAATATTCTAAAAACGAACTACCTCTTTATAATAAAGAGTAATAAATAGTTTATTTAATAATTTATTTAAAACCCGATATTTTAAAAGAAATTAACCGAGTCTAAAATATTCTTATTAAACGTACCGAATTGATATAGTTTACGATATATTATATATATAATCTTAATCGAGACTTTAAGATATAAAATAATAATTAAAATAATTAATTAAGACCTTGGAAGAGATATAAAAAAGAGTTAAAAAGCGGAGATAATAAAGATAAATTTAATATAAAGAGATAAGATTCTAATAATAATAATTATAAAAATATAAATAAAATATATACGATTTACGGGAGCGATAAGAATTTTAAAGATATTAAATATCTTAATTATTATAAATGCGGCTATTACTCTAATAAATATCCGGAGAAAAAAATAGAGATTATTAATTATATTAGTAATTATACTATAGAGTTAAAAAATAATAAATCTTTAGGGAAGTCTTTATTCTAAGAGAATAAAAAAAATAAAAACCCGACCGAGTATAAATATTAATAACGAAGTTATTATAAACCTAATTAATATCGATATAAAAATTATTTATATTAAAATGAATAAAGATCTAGGAGCGGAGATAAATATTATTAATAAGATATTTATATAATAATATAATTTAAAGTATTTTAAAAGCGAGCCGTTATCGACTTTTAAATAAATAAACGAGTAATTTATTTATTATTATAATATTTATAATATCGTTTACCGGTTAACTAATTTATAGAGATAAATTAAAGAATATAATAATATTTTTTATTTTATTAATAAAAAAGGCTCGCCTATTATTATAAATATATTAATTATAGAAAAGGAAAAGATTTAAACCGACTATAATATACGTATTTAACGGTTCGATATCGCGCCGAATATATATATATTTAAATTACTTAAGGATTTTACGAAATTATTAAAGATATAGTTAATTATTTATATTTTAATTTATATTAAAGTTAATCCCTTTAATTAAAATCCTATTAAAAAGAACGAGGCTAGGAAAAGCGATACTATTATTAATATAAATTTTTTTAATATTTATATTATTATACCGCCTACGCTTCCCGATAAATTTATAGATTTTAATAACATTTTTTTAAATAAAGAAGCGGGTCGATTATCGTTATATAAAGATAATAATTATATTTATAATATAAAGAATAACTTATTATATAGGCCTCTTTATAAATTATCGAATTTTAAATTAATAGAATTAAGGAGATACTTAAACGATATTTTAATAAATAGAAGAGTTAGATTAAGTATTTTATTAATTTTATAAAAACCTCTATTCTTTTTATTTTAAAAAAGGATAATAGACTATAATTATATATCGACTACCGAGGTCTGAATAAAATTATTATTAAGAATCGCTACTCGTTACTTTTAATTAATAAGATATTAAATCGTTTAAATAATATTATATAATTTATAAAACTTAATTTAAAAGATATTTATTATTAAATAAAAATTAAGAAAGGCGATAAAGAAAAGATAGTATTTCGTATATAGTATAATCTTTTCGAATATATAATAATACTTTTTAGTTTAATAAATATACTTATTATTTTTTGAACTTATATTAATAAATCGTTAACGGGTTTAATAAATATATTTTATATAATTTATCTAGATAATATCCTAATTTATTTAAATTTAAAAGAGGAGTATATTAATTATATACGATAAATATTTGAACGTCTACGAAAATATTCTTTATTCGCGAGTTTTAAGAAATACGAGTTCTTTACTTAATTAATTAAATTTCTAGAGTTTATTATAAATATCGAAGGTATATCGATAAATTAATATAAAATTAATATTATTTAGTCCTAGTCAAAACTAAAGTCTTTTTATAATATATAAGTATTTTTAGGTTTTATTAATTTTTATTATCGATTTATTTATCGTTATTTATAGATAATAGGATTATTACCGGGTTTATTAAAAAGTAGTTGAAATAATAAAAAATTTGGTTTATTTAAATAACCTAAAGAGGTAGAGTAAATATTTTATTTATTTTATAATTTATTCTTATATATACTTATTCTTATATATATTTATTCTTATATATTTTAATCTAGAATTAAAAATTCGGATTAAAGTAAATACTTTTAATTTTATCGTAATTACGATATTAATATAATTATAAAATAATAATAAATAATATCCCGTCGTTTTCTAGTCCCGTAAAATATAAGGTTTAGAAATTCGATATAAGATTTATAATAAAGAGCTCCTCGTAATTATTATAATATTTAAATAATAACGATATTACTTTAAAAATAGTTTATATAAAATCAAAATCTCAATTAATTACAATAATTTAAGGGGTTTTATAGATATTATATTATTAAATAATCGCTAGGCGTATTAAGTAATAAGATTTTTATCTTTTAATTTTTTAATTTTATATAATTTTAGTAAAAATAATTTAATCGATAACCCATCGCGTTATTTTAATTATAAAGATTAGGATAAATTTTTAAATAATATATTATTTATATTATAATAAAAGTTATTAAATTTAGAAAATATTAGTTAAGGCTTTATTTTCGCTACGATATAAAATACGTTCGTAGATATAAAAGATTTAAATATAAATAGTACTTCGCCGGCGTTAAGTAATATATTCGTAAATATTATATAAAACCTAGTACGCGTAAAACTCGCGTTACTAGGGTCTATTAAATTTATTATAAAAAAGGTATATCTCTCGGTAATATATTTATCTAGGCCTAAGAAATTAATATTTAAACGGGAAATTCTAAATAATTTGAACGAAACGTTTATTTAAATTAATAATAATATAATAAAGAAATAATTTAACTCTATCGCTAGAACTATAAATTATAAATTATTTATTTTATATATTATTATTAAATTAATAGTATTTTATAAATAGTTTATAATATTAAGAGTTTATTAATAATTAAAATAATTTATATTTTATGAATTATTTCCCTTCTCGTAAATAAAAATCGCCGAAATTATATAATCGAATTATTAATATTCCGCTAGAATATAGACTTTAAATTCTATATTAATTCTTAAATATAATAGTAAGATTTATATATTTAAAGAAGAATTAGTCCGCGAAGAACTATTAAAATAATATTATAATAATATCTTAACGGGGTACTTTAGTATTAAGAAAATAATAAAGTTATTTATTAGAAAATATTTCTAAAATACTCTTAAGGCCGACGTATAAGAATATATCGATATATATAATATATATTAGCGGGTTAAAGTATATTAATACCGCTTTTATAATAAAATCGGTTCTCTATTATATTTTATAAGATCGTAGAAGGAAATTATAATAAATTTCATTATTAGTTTATCTTTAAATAAATAATATAAATACGTTTATAATATAATCTTTATAGTTATAAATAAATATATAAAGATATTACGATATATTCTAACTATTAAAATAATTAACTCTACGGGATTAATATAATTAATATTCGAAGAAATTATCCTAAAGTTTAAAGTTCTTAATAGGATTATTTCTAATAAAGATTCTATTTTTATAAATACGTTTTAATTAAAAGTATATTATTTAATAAAAATAAAGAGGCGCCTAAATACTATATTTTATTTATAGACGGATAATTAGATAGAATATTAGAATTAAATTTTAAAATATTATTTAAAAACCTTCTATTTAAGCGAGTAAAATAACTAGGTAGTATTTTTATCTATAATAAAATAAATATACTATAATACGTAGTATATAATAATAAAATAAATATTAGTTATAATTATATATAGTTATAACCTATCTTTTAAGCCGCGTCTCGAGGGCGAGATATATAAAGGAGAAATATTATTAGTATAAAAAAGAATTAAAAAATTAAATACTTTAAGAGAGTATTTAATAAAAGCGTAGACTATCGCGGTCGAGGCGTAGAAATATAATTATAATAAAAGATATAAACCGAAATTATTCAATATAAATAATTTTATATTATTATTAACTAAAAATTTAATATAAAAATAACTAAATAAAAAGCTCTTTTATAAAGTAATTAAATTATTTAAGATTTTAGATATTATCGGAATATAAATATACCGCCTAATATTATTAACTAGCTACCGAATTTATAATATTTTTTATATATTACTTCTAGAGCCGTATTATTAATAATAGGGTAATATTTCGATTCTTAATATACCTCTACCGGAATTAGTAGATAATACGAATAAATAAGAAATAGAAAAGATATTAAAAAAGAAGAAAATAGAAAGCGAGATATTTTATTTTATAAAATAACTAGGATAACTAAAAATTTTTAATAAATAAGTTAGTATAGATACTTTAGATAATATATTAGAATTACGAGATATATTCGAGGAGAATACGAAGATAGAAAGGATATAGAAAATAAAAAGTAAGAAGAGGAAATAGTATTAATTATTTATTACTACTAATTACGTTTTATTAATAAACTTCGAGCGGGATATATATTTATAATTAACGGGGCGTTTATAAATAAATTTATATTTAAGGCGACCCGCTTCTCTAATATTAAAACTCGACTTTTTTTATAAATAGGGCCGCGGCCGGGGAATCGAGCTAGAAAATAAAAATTAGAAATAAAATAAAATAAAAATTTATTAACTTTATTTTTAATTTCTTTCTTAGCGACTTTATAAGAAGATATTAATTTATTTAATATATAGTAATTTATATCTTTTATATCGCTATATTAAAGGCGAGGTTTAAAAGGATCGGAGTAAATAATAATATTTTTAATTAAAAGAGCTTTATATTTAGATATTATAACTCGTTATATACTATTAAAGAGAAGAGTAGGATCGATATTATTAAATTTATTAAAAATAAATATATTAAATTAATCGGTAGCGAGATTAAAGCCGAGAGGAGAGTTATATTCCGAGATATCTCGTATATAACGCGTACGAGCTTCGTCTTTAATTTCGTTTTTATTTTTATTATTAATCTTATCTTCGTCCGTCGATTTAAATAAATCGTTAAATTAATACTACGTAATTTTATTTTAGGATATATTTATATCCTAGGTAATAATCTCTCCCTAAAAACTTATTAATATATAAATCGTATTTAAACTATATTAATTTATTAAAATATAAAAGATATTATCTATATCCTCGACGTTTATAATAAATCGAGATATTAGTTATAATATATCTTTCCTCTTTTTAATATTACTATTTCTAGGTTTAGTCTCCCGAATAAAGATTATAATATCTTTTATATATTTAATAATATACTAGCGAAGATATTTATTAGGGCCTTAATATTCTAAATAATTAGAAAGAAAATTCATAAAGATATAAAATTCTAGAGGAATCTAGATATATTAATATAATTTAGTTTTAGAATATAAACGATATATAGAATTATATAAATACTTATTCTTTACGTAATAAGTACACTTTATATATAGTATTTAATTATATAAAATATAACTATCTAGGTTTATCCGCTTAAAGTAATAGAGGTATAAAAATATAAATAAAAGCGGGATAAAAGTAGAGCGGGGAGTTATTTTATGAAAAATAAAAATTACAGATATATTAAATATTTAAATACTATCGTTAATATTATATACCGTAGAGATTAAATTAATATATTAAGTATTAAAGTAATCTAGCTATATATATATCGTTAATAAATTAAAGTATAGAATTAATAAATTAAAAATAAAATAAATATTATAATAATATTAATTTTTATAAAATATAAATAAGTACCTTATTTAAAGATTGAATAAGTTATTTATTTACTTTAATAATTATAAGATTAAAGAAAGAATTTAAAAGAAAAAAAAAGATTTATTTAAATTATAATATATTAACTTTAACTTTACCTACGGAATATATATATAATATTTACGACCTCGAAGAAAGAGATTAGAGATACGGCCGAGATTATTATAAATTAATAAAAATCTGAATATAGTATAACTATTAATAATAATATATAAAAGTTTATATATATAGAAGATAGTAGGATATTTAAAAGAAGAAAAATTAAAAAATCGACGAAGGCTTTATACTTATACTAAGACCGTTACCCGTATATATTTACTTTTATAACTAGAGTTCTTCTAGAATAATAGAGTGGAATAATTTATTTTATTACCGATATCACTAAAGCCCTACTAGTAATAAAGATTTATAGTTTTCGATAATAATTATAATATTCTTTCCTTTACTTTTCTCTTTATATTTTAAAGTTTTTATCGAATACCTAGTATAATCTACGATTATATAATTATATTAGTACGCGAAATATACGCGACGTATTATTAGTTCTAAAATATAATTTATTTCCCTCCCTTTTTCCTACTAGATTTAGAGGTTTTTTATTAATATATTATTATTATAAAACTAGGAGATTAACGAAATTAGGTAGGAGGCGTAGGTATTATATATATACCCTATTTAATTTAGACTCTCTTATATTATACTCTTTTATTAAAAATATTAAAGTATTAAATTAATATTTACTAGTTTCGAGGGCGAAACTCTTAGAAAAAGAGGTAATTATTATATTATATTAAAACCAACTTTATAGTAGTTATTGAATATAATATATAAATCCTATAAAAGGAGTATACGGCGTAGTTACGCTATTTATATTATAGTATTATATTATAGCTTCTAGTACTTTAGAGTTTTTTTAAAAATAGAAGGCTCGGAGCCCTCGCTCTAACTCTTTAGAAATTAATTCTATTATCTAAATATAGAGATTACTCTCCTATTAAGACTTTATATTTACTTTTATATTACTATAAATATATTAAGACTCTCCGTTTAATACTATAGTATAATGTCGATAGAACCTAGGTTAGTTCTTTTAGAAAAGAGTATTAAGAATTGATAGATAATAAACTTCGTATAAATAATTAAATATAACTAGATAAATTTAATAAACTTAATTAATAATTTAATAAATATCTATATTTAGAATCTATAATTAAGAATTTTAAGGGAAATTTAAATACGAAGTTTCTATCTATTAAAAAAGTACGTAATTTATAGAGAAAAAGAAAACTACGTTATTTATCTATCTATTTATTTATTTTTATATTAAGTAATTAAGTAGTTAAGAGTTACTTACCGATTTATTAATCTATATACTACGTCGAGTAGTAAATAACCTCTTAGTTTACTAAATATACTAAATTCGTTAAAGTTCGGAGTATTATACTATACTAAGACTAGCTTTATAGTAGCTACTAAATATAATATATAAATCTTATATAGGGAGTATACGGCGTAGTTACGCTATTTATATTATAGTATTATATTATAATTCCTAGTACTCCGGAGCCCTTTTTAGAAATAGGAGGTTTAAAGCCCTCGCTCTAACTCTTTAGAAATTAATTCTATTATTTAAATATAGAGATTATTCTCCTATTAAGGCTTTATATTTATTTTTATATTATTATAAATATTTTAAATATTATAATTTAATAATTTTAATCTCTTTTAACCTTTTTAAATAGTAATTCGTTAGAAATATAGAAAATCTCTTTAGAAATAATCGTCTTAAAGGCGAGATATACGGGATTAATACTTTAAATAAAAATATAAAAGATTTATTAAAGAATATTAATCTTATAATAAATTAATAATTTATAAAATTAAAATATAAATAGAAAGCCCTCGAGAAAAAGACCTTTATTATTATAATTTAAAAGAATATCGAAAACTTATAATATATTATTATAGGTAAAGGAGATAAGGAAATTAAAAATAATTTTTAAAAATTAAATATAAAAAGTAAAAACGGCCCGACGGTAAATCGTAGTTAAATCGGTCTTAATATAAATTAAGGTAATTTATAGTTATTAAAATTACGGGATTTTTATATAAAGAATCCGTAAAATTATCGAGAATAAATTTATAATATAAAAATTATATTCCGTTTAATACCCGTAAACTTTCGAATAAATAAAAAGAAGATTTTATATATAATACCTTATTTAAAAGGGTAAATTAAGAAGTTATAAAATAAATCTAAAAAACTTTATCTAATAAATATATTAATATAAAAATTCTTTTCTAATTATTTATTTAATATAATCGAGGACTTTTTAAACCGAGTTATAAATATAAATCTTAAATATTAATATCCTCGTTAGAGGAATAATTAATTAATATAAGATTTTAATATTTACTTTAATACCCTAGAAACCGAATTACCTTTTTATAATAAAAAGTAATAAATAATTTATTTAATAACTTATTTAAGACCTAATATTCTAAAAGAAGTTAACCGAGCCTAAAATATTCCTATTAAACGAACCGAGTTTATATTATTTATAATATATTATAAACGTAATCTTAATCGAGACTTTAAGATATAAAATAATAATTAAAATAATTAATTAAAACCTCGGAAGAGGTATAAAAAGGGGTTAAAGAGCGGAGATAATAAAAATAAATTTAATATAAAAAGATAAGATTCTAATAGTAGTAATTATAAAAATATAAATAAAATATATATAACTCGCGCGAGCGATAAAAATCTTAAGAATATTAAATATTTTAATTATTATAAATTCGGCTACTATTTTAATAAATATCTAAAGAAGAAAATAAAGATTATTAATTATATCGGCGATTATATCATTAAATTAAAAAATAATAAACCCTTAAGGAAATCTTTATCCCGAGGGAATAAAAAGAAATAAAAACCCGACCGAGTATAAATATTAATAAAGAAGTTATTATAAAGCTAATTAATATCGATATAAAAATTATTCGTATTAAAATAGATAATGATTTAAAAGCGGAGATAAATATTATTAATAAGATATTTATATAATAGTATAACCTAAAGTATTTTAAGAGCGAGTCGTTACCGATTTTTAAATAAATAAACGGGTAATCTATTTATTATTATAATATTTATAATATCGTCTACCGGTTAACCGATTTATAGGGATAAATTAAAGAGTATAATAATACCTTTTATTTTATTAATAAAAAAGGCTCGCCTATTATTATAAATATACTAGTTATAAAAAAAGAAAAGATTTAAACCGACTATAATATATATATTTAACGGTTCGATATCGCGCTAAATACGTATATATTAGAATTATTTAAAGATTTTATAAAATTATTAAGGATATAGCTAGTTATATATATATTAATTTATATTAAAATTAGCCCTTTTAATTAAAATCCTATTAATAGGAATAAGGTTAAAAAAGGCGATATTACTATTAATATAGTATCTTTTAATAGTTTCGTTATTATACCGCCTATACTTCTTAATAAATTTATAGATTTTAATAATATCTTTTTAGATAAAGAAATAAGTCGATTATCGTTATATAAAAATAACGACTATATAATTAATATAAAGAGTAACTCGTTATACGGGCCTCTCTATAATTTATCGAACCTAAAATTAATAGAGTTAAGGAGATACCTAGATAACGTCTTAATAAAGAGTTAAATTAAATACTCCGTAAACCCCGCCGGGGCTCCTATCCTTTTTATTTTAAATAATAATAATAAATTATAACTATATATCGACTACTAAGGTCTTAATAAAATTATTATTAAGAATCGCTACCTATTACCCTTATATTAATAAAACACTAGATCGTTTAAATAATATTATATAATTTACGAAACTTAATTTAAAAGATATTTATTATTAAATAAAAATTAAGGAAGGCGATAAATAGAAGATAATATTTCGTATATAATATAATCTTTTCGAATATATAGTAATATTATTTAATTTAACGAATATACCTATTATTTTTTGAATTTATATTAATAAATCGTTAACGGGCTTAATAAATATATTTTATATTATTTATCTAAATAATATCCTGATATTTTTAAATTCAAAAAAGGAGTATATTAATTATATATAATAAATACTCGAACGCCTATAAAAATATTCTTTATTCGTGAGTTTTAAGAAATACGAGTTCTTTATTTAATTAGATAAATTTCTAAAGTTTATTATAAATACCGAAGGTATATTAATAAACGAATATAAAATTAATATAATTTAGTCCTAGTTAAAATCAAAGTCCTTTTATAATATATAAGTATTTTTAGGCTTTATTAATTTTTATTATTAATTAATTTATTATTATTTATAGATAGTAGGTCTATTAACGGGTCTATTAAAAGATAATAAAAATAATAAATATCTAGTTTATTTAAATAACCTAAAAAGGTAGAGTAAACGTTTTATTTACTTCGCGATTTATTTTTATATATATTTATTCTAGTATACTTTAATCTAGAATTAAAAATTCGGATTAAAATAAATACTTCTAATTTTACTATAGCTACGATTTTAATATAGTTATAAAATAATAACGAATAATATCCCGTCGTTTTTTAGTCCCGTAAAATATAAGATTTAAAAATTCGATATAAAATTTATATTAAAAAACTCCTCGTAATTATTATAATATTTAAATAATAGTAATATTACCTCGAGAGTAATTTATATTAAATAAAAATCTTAACCGATTATAATAATATAAAGAGTTTTATAAATATTAAATAATTAAATAATCGCTAGGCGCGTTAAGTAATAAGATTTTTATCTTTTAATTTCTTAATTTTATATTATTCTAGGAAAAATAACCTAGCCGATAACTCTTTATATTATTTTGATTATAAAGACTAGGATAACTTTTTAGATAATATATTATTTATATTATAATAAAAGTTATTAAATTTAGAAGGTATTAATTAAGGCCCTATTTTCGTTATAATATAAAATACGTTCGTAGATATAAAAGATCTAGATATAAATAATACTTCGCTGGTATTAAATAATATATCCGTAGGCGTTATATAAAACCTAATATATATAAAACTTATATTACTAGGGTCTTTAAGGCTTATTATAAAAAAGATATATTTTTTAATAATATATTTATCTAGGTTTAAGGAGCTAATACTTAAATAGAAAATTTTAAATTTTTTAAATAAAATACTTATTTAAATCGATTATAATATAATAGAGAAATTATTTAATTTTATCGCTAGAATTATAGGCTATAAATTACTCGTTCTATATATTATTATTAAATTAATAATATTTTACGAAATAACTTATAACGCTAAAAGTTTATTAATAGTCGAGATAATTCGTATATAAACGAATTACTAGCGTTCCGCCGGAGTATAGACTTTAGATTCTATATTAATTTTTAGATATAATAATAAGATTTATATATTTAAAGAAGGATTAGTCCGCGAAGAGTTACTAGAATAATATTATAATAATATATTAATAAGGTACTTTAGTATTAAGAAGATAATAAAGTTATTTATTAAAAAATATTTCTAAAGTACTTTTAAGGCCGACGTATAAGAATATATCGATATATACGATATATACTAGCGGGTTAAGGTATATCGATACCGGCTTTATAACGAGATTAATTCTCTACTATATCCTACGGGGTCGTAGAAGGAAATTATAATAAATTTTATTATTAATTTACTTTTAAATAAACGATATAAACGCGTTTATAATATAATCCTTATAATTATAAATAAGTATATAAAGATATTACGATATATTTTAATTATTAAAATAATCGACTTTATTAAGTTAATAAAATTAATATTTAAAAAAATTATCCTAAAGTTTAAAATCCTTAATAAGATTATTTCTAATAGAGGTTCTATCTTTATAAATATATTTTAATTAGAGGTATATTATTTAATAAAAATTAAAAAACGCCTAAATATTATATTTTATCCGTAAACGGATAACTAGATAAAATACTAGAATTAAATTTTAGAATATTATTTACAAACCTTTTATTTAAATAAATAAAATAACTAGGTAGTACTTTTACCTATAATAAAATAAGTATATTATAGTATATAGTATATAATAATAAAATAAATATTATTTATAATTATATATAATTATAATCTATCTCTTGAACCGCGTCTCGAGGGCGAGACGTATAAAGAAGAAATACCGTCGGTATAAAAAAGAATTAAAAAATTAAATACTTTAAGAAAGTATTTAATAAAATATAAATTATCGCGGTCGAGGCGTAAAAGCGTAGTTAGAATAAAAGGTATAAACCGAAATTATTTAATATAAATAACCTTATACTATTATTAACTAAAAACTTAATATAAAAATAATTAAATAAGAAACTCTCTTATAAAGTAATTAGATTATTCAAGATTTTAAATACTATCGGAATATAAGTGTACCGCCTAGGATTACTAACTAGTTATTATATTTATAATATTTTCTATATATCGCTTTTAAAGCTATATTATTAATAATAAAGTAATATTTCGATTCCTAATATACCTCTACCGGAATTAATAAATAATACAAATAAATAGGAAGTAAAAAAGGTACTAAAAAAAAAAGATAAAAAAAAGATATTTTACTTTATAAAATAACTAGGATAACTAAAGACCTTTAATAAATAAATTAATATAAATATTTTAAATAACGCGCCAGAATTATAAGAAATATTCAAAGAGAATATAAAGGTAGAAAAAATATAGAAAATAAAAAGTAGGAAAAGAAAATATTATTAATTATTAATTATTATTAACTACTTTTTATTAATAGACTTCGAGCGAGATATATCTTTACGGTTAATAAGGTATTTACGGGTAGGTTTATATTTAAAATAACTAGTTTTCTTAATATTAAAACTCGGTTATTTACGAGTAAGGCCGGGGCCGAGAAATCGAATTAAAAAATAAAGAGTAAAAATAAAAATAAAAATAAAAATATTAACTTTATTTTTAACTTCTTCCTTAGAAACCTTATAAGAAAATATTAATTTATTTAAAATATAACGACTCGTACTTTTTATATCGCTATATTAAGGGCGAGGCTTTATAGTATCCTTAATTAAAAAAGTTTTATAACTAAATATTATAACTCTTTATATACCGTTAAAGAATAAAGTAGGATCGATAATATCGAGATTATTAAAAATAAATATATTAAATTAATCGGTAGCGAGATTAGGGCCGGGAGAAAAATTATATTTAAAAATATCTTATATATATCGCGTATAAACCCTATTTTCCGCTTTATAGTTAATTTTATTTTCGTCCGTCGATTCGAGTAGATCGTTAAATTAATATTATATAATTTTATTTTAGGGTATATTTATATCCCGGGTAATAATCCCTCCCTAAAAAATTATTAATATATAAATTATATCTAAACTATATTAATTTACTAGAGTATAAAAGATATTATTTATACCCTCGACGTTTATAATAAGCCGAGATATTAATTATAATATATTTTTCCTTTTCTTAATATCGTTACTTTTAGGTTTAATCTCTTAAAAGAAAATTATAATATCTTTTATATACTTAATAATACGCTAACGAAGATATTTATTAAGGCCTCGACGTTCTAAATAATAAAAAAGAGAATTTATAAAAATTTAAAATTTAAAAGGAATCTAGATATATTAATATAATTTAGTTTTAAAATATTAACGATATATAGAATTATATAAGTACTTATTCTTTATATAATAAACGTATTTTATATATAGTATTTTATTATATAGAATATAATTATCTAGGCCTATCCGCTTAAAATAGCGGAGGTATAAAAATACTAATAAAGACGGGGTAGGAACGGAGTATATAATTATTTAAGGAGGAGCGAGAGTTAAAGATATATTAAATATCTAAACACTATTATTAATAACGTATATCGTAGAGATTAAATTAGTATATTAAGTATTAAAATAATCTAGCTATATACGTATTACTAATAAAATAAAATTTGAAAATAAAATAAATATCACGATAATATTAATTCTTTCGAAATATAAATAAGTACCTTATTTAAAAATAGAATAAATTATTTATTTACTTTAATAATTATAAAATTAAAGAAAGGATTTAAAAGAAGAAAAGAAAAATTTATCTAAATTATAATATATTAACTCTAGTTTTATTTATAGAATATATATATAATATTTACGATCTTAAAGAAAGAGTTTAAAGATACGACTAAGGTTATTATAAATTAATAAAAATCTAAATATAATATAGTTATTAATAATAATATATAGGAGTTTATATATATAAAAGATAATAGGATATTATAGAAGAAGAAAAATTTAAAGATTAATAAAGACTTTATATCTACGTTAAGACTATTACTTATATATATTTACTTCTATAACTAGAGTTCTTCCTAGATAATAGGGTAGAATAATTTATTTTACCGCCGATATCGTTAAAGCCCTACTAGTAGTAAAGATTTATAATTTTTAATAATAATTATAATATTCTTTCCTTTACTTTTCTCTTCAAGTTTTAAGGTTTTTATTAAATACCTAGTATAATCTACGATTATATAATTACGCTAGTAGGCGAGGTATATACGATATATTATTAATCTTAAAATATAATTTATTTCCCTCTCTTTTTCCTACTAGGTTTAGAGGTTTTTTATTAATATATTATTACTATAAAAATAGGAAATTAATAAAATTAGATAGGAGGCGTAGGCGTTATATATACACCTTATTTAATTTAGATTCTCTTATATTATACTCTTTTATTAGAAATATCGAAGTATTAAATTAATATTTATTAATTTCGAGGGCGAAACCCCTAGAAGAGGAGGTAATTATTATACTATATTAAAACTAGCTTTATAGTAGTTATTAAATATAATATATAGATCCTATATAGGGAGTATACGGCGTGGTTATATTATTTATATTATAGTATTATATTATAGTTCCCGGTACTTTAGAGCTCTTTTTAGAAATAAGAGGTTTAAAGCCCTTACTCTAACTCTTTAGAAATTAATTCTATTATTTAAATATAGAGATTATTCTCCTATTAAGGCTTTATATTTATTTTTATATTATTATAAATACCCTAGGTACTATAGCCTAATACGGAGAGAACGTTAATTATAATAAAATACCCTAGATACTATAATTTAATATTAATAAATTAATTAAATTATTTTATTTATAGTCTAAGTCTTAACTATATAGTTTTATTCTTTAATAAATTATATTCTTTAATAGAGGTCTCGGTATCGTCGCAAGAAATTATTAATTTATTAATTTTCAAGGTAGTAAATATCATTTAAATAGTTCGTAAAATATATTATATAATCGAATCCTCGGAAAAATCTTTAGTAGTTATTTATATTAATTATTCTACCGTCGTACCGATTTCAAAATAAATAACTCTAAATATATTCTTAATAAATAAATTTAAATCTAAGATTAATACGGGTTTTATAATATTTATCTAGTTTTAATCTTATTATTAAATATAAATTAGAAACTTCTAATATTATATTAAATATACTCTCTCGACTATAAATAAATATTCTAGTAAACGGAAAGACCGAAGTACTAGATAATCTTTACGGAAATATCGTAGTATTTAGTAATATAAAGTAATAAGTTATACTACTAAAAATCTTTAAATATTATAGTACTTTAATAGAAATAAATAATAATCTTAAATAACGTTTTAAATATATATATATTAACGATATATATTAGGTTAAGGCTATAAATATTCTAAAATAAAATAAAGAAAATTTACTAGAAGGGTTCTATTTTAGAGAATAATTTAATTTAATTTATTTTATAAATTTAGAAGGCCGCGAGTATTTATATATCTTTAAATTTATTTATAACAGTAATTTTTATAAAGAGTTTTATTAAACCTATAATAGAATAATATCTTCTCTATTTATTCGCGGTTTATTAAAATATCTTCGCGAATATATTAACTACTATTTTAATTACTAATTAAATTAGATAAAATATTATATAATTTATAACGAGTTAAACTTTATCGTCGCCTCTACGATATTTTTTTATAATATATTTATCGACTTTATTATAACCTTATTAGAATATTAAGAGAATAATATATTAATAAAGCGGGAGACTATACAAGAATACTTTAGGCGGAAAAATAATAAAAAGAGAATATTAATTAAAAAAAAATTTTTTTTTTTTAAAAAAAACCTAAAAATAGTAACTTCGGATTTAAGATTTTAAATCCGTAATTTTCTACTAGCGCCGGGTAGCTCGCTAAGACTATATAGAGCGCTATAATTATATTAATTCAATTTAGATTTTAAATTACGTTAATTTATAAAAATTATATATACGTGTAATACCCCCTAAGTTAGCGCGTTATTATAGATTATATAATTTACTTATAACTATATATATCTAATTATTAACCGGTACTATTTAAACTAATTTATTTTAATTTATTTAAAATTATTTAAAATAAATCGAGGTATTAAATATATATTTAATAACTCCGGTATTAAATTAATCTTTAGGGCTAGTATATGAGCTAAATAGATCTAAACACTTTTTTCGTTTTTTTCGGTAGAATACGGGCTCACCGCTTTACCGATATATTTTAATAATTATTATATATAAATCGATAAAGCGCGTACTTCTTATACTAGATACAAATACCGATAATATTTAAATCTAAATCAACGTTTTCTTTACTATATTAATCGGTTATAACTAGTATATTCCTAGTATTATTATTAATAATAAGGACTCTGAATTTATAAATTCTTTCTAATACTAAATCTTTTATAGAATAAATATTAATTTATTTATATCTACGATATAGTATCTTTAGATTAATAGATAATTAAAATATATAAATTATATTATAAGTAGAGATAGTACTACGGTTTTACCTTAATACTAGCGAGGCCGATTAAATTATAATACTACCGTATTTATAAAAATTATTAAATAACGTTATAGCCGCGACCGGCTTCGTATTAAATAAATTAATTTATATTTTCCGCGTAAAGAAAGATATTAATTTTTTATTAAAATTTAATTTATTCTAAAAAGATATAACTCGCCTCTATAATATTAAATAAAAAAATATAAATAACGTTATAATATTCGCGAATATCGTTATAAAGATTTATTATAATAATAAATATAAAGTTTTATATCTAAAGAAAGATTTATTAATATATTTAAAACTTTATTACGAATATTATATTCTTAAAATATATCGTATATATTTTAATTAACGAGTCGGTCTTTTTAAAGTATTAGAAAAAATTAATAAATTAATTTACTATCTCTAGTTACTTTTAATAATCCGGATTTATAATATAATTTCAATTATTTAATTTAAATTAATAGAGGATTTTAATAATAATTTTTATCGATAAAAGATACCGTTATTAATAAATCCGGGAAAATAATTCTATAAAATCGCTACTTAATTAGTATAAAATACGTATTTTACGTATTTCGTAGATTATTAATAAACGAAATATCGCGTAGTAAAATATATTAAATTTAACTTATCTTAGCTATATCTAAATTAGATAAATAATAATATATTACTATATAAATAGTAGTAGAGATAATCGAAATATTAAAAGTATATTTCTTTAAATTTAGATTAGATCTAGGTTAAATCTAAACTAGATCTAGATTTAAATTTAAATAGTATCTCTAACTTCTTTATAAATATTATAAATATACTCGGTAATATATTTATAAATTAATATTCTTTTTCCGTCATTAATTCAAAGATTTTTATTAATAGTTTTTAATTCCTAGAGCCCCGTATTAATTATAAATTTAAAAGGAGATTAAGGAATCTATAATTAAATACCGCGTTAAATAGTAGTAGATATAATTAAAATATTAAGAGTATAGGCTCTTAATAGCGAGTTTAAGAATTAAATAAAATCTAGATTAAACCTAAAGAATATCTAGACTAGATCTAGGCCTAGATCTAGGCTAGATATAATACTCGGTTTTTTATTATTATTCCTAAATATAATAAAGTAGAGGATTAGAATCGTAAATAATAATAACGTATTATAATAAATATTATTATATAAAAAATAAATATTATTATATAGAAAAGCGCGTAGAGGGGTAATAAATTTCCTAGTTTTTATTTAAACCTAAATATCTAATAGTTTAGAAACGTAAAAACGCTTTATTAAAATAATTAAATACTATATTTATAACTACTCTAACCGCGCTTTTATTTAATATATATATTATTTTCTTAAATTATCTTTATACTTTCCCTAGTATTATTACTAGCCGTAGTATTATTAATATTCTAAATATTATTACTATTAATTAATTAATTAATTTATATACTTACTCTAGTAAAACTACTTTACTAATAAGGGAGTTCCGCGAATACTCTCTTAATAGGGCTACTAGCGGCGCTTATTAACTATTAAAGAAACCTCGTTAGTTAAAAATTTTAACTTATCGATAATTTATTTCCTCTTTTTACTAGTTAGTAGCCGATAATTATAATTATTTTAAAATACTATTTATCCTTCTCTTTATTTCTCTTCTATTTTAGTTTTAGATTTTATTTACTTATCTCGTAGGCCTATAGGCCGCTTTATTATAAACTTGTTAAATAGTCGATACCTACGACCCTTTAACCGGATATTATTATTATATTTAGGATTATTACCTCCGTTAACGCTTTTTATACCCTCCGCGTTTACTATATTTATAGTCTTAAATATATTTACCCTAAAATCCGCCTTCGATTTTTATTTCCTCTCTATATACTCCCTAATTCCGGTATTAATATATAATATATATTAAAATATTTCCTCTAACTAGGTTATTTAATATATTCTCTTCGGTATTTATTTATATAACCCGATAGAGTAGAGAGGCTTATAGAATAATTATAATTATATATATAAAATTTAAACTTATACTTATCTACCGCGTAAATTTAATTAGAAAATTAGATATATTATTCTCTACTAGTTTATAATTAGAATTAGTCTTTTATATTAATATATATATAATTACGACCCTCGCCTTATCGGTCCCGAAGAATATTTATATTTTAAATTTAAACTCCTCTCGGATATACTATAATAAAGAAAAGTTAATATTAAATATTATATTTAGAAAAGAGAATATTATATTTAATATATTAAAAGAAACGAGTTTAAGTTTTTTTATACTAGAGATTTTAAAGAAAAAAATGATTTATTTATTTTATTATTAAAATTATCTCGGTGAATAAAGATATAATTAATATATTTACCTCTTTATATTTCTTAAAAATAAAGGCGATAATCTTAAATTTAAAGGATATTTTTTTAAATATTATATAATCTCTATCTAGGATATAATCTTCTTATATTCGATTATTATCTTTATTTATACTAGAGGCCGCGGTCGTATTATTAATTTATTTCTTATCAAGAGTTTTAGAGGAGATAATAAAAATAGATAAAAATCTATATAATCGGAGAACCTATAATATAATAGATATTATATTAAAATAAATTAAAATTAAATACTAAAGACGTTAGTATAGGAAAGAAATATTATAATTTTAATATTCCTTTAGTAATTTTACCGTTATTAGAGTCTTTCTAGTATAATAGTTTTCTAATTAATAATAATAAACCTAAATCGCGGCTAGAGTCCTAGTAGATAAATAATTATAAAGTCTTTTTAATAAAACTTCTTAAATATTATAAAATATATTTAATTTAATTACTCTTTTTATATTATAGTATCGAGGTATAAAGGAGTATATTAATAAGAATATTTATTATTTTAATAAATCTCTCCTATACTCTAGTTTTCTTATATATTGGATAATAATACTCGTAGACTTTTTTAGGTTAATAAATCCGAAGTATTAATAACCGAATTAATAATCTAATAAATATTTTTTATAGTAATCCGAGGGGTTATAATATCCTTTTAATTTTAATTAATAATCGTTCTAGATATAATTATAAAATAGAAATTATATTTAAAGCGAGTCTTTCTTATTTTCTAAAAAAGATAATATAAATCTTTATTTAAATTTCTTACCCTATTATATTCGCCTACGATTACGAAGTTATATTAGAAATAATAAATTATTTCCTTTATAATCTTTTTTTTCGTTTACTTTATATAAAAATATTTATATTCTTCGTTAATTTTTTTATTAAAGACTAATTATATCTACTATATAATAACTATATATAACGATATATTTACTACGCTCGGGGAATTATACTATATAGGGTTAATACTTTTTTACTTTTAAATTATATTATTTTAAAGTTTTTCTTATTATATATTATCGTTAAACTCTTCGGCGCCCTTTTATTTATAGTATAATTATATTTTTATTATTATATTAATAACTATAAACTATACCTCTAAATCTTTAAGGTCGATTACCGATTTTAATTTATTAATCTAAATACCGAGATCGGGCGGCGAGATAAAGAATAGTTTAGATTTATTAATTAATATAATATAAATAACTTCTAAACCCGGTAAATATAGATATTTATAAAATTATCGATTCGTAGGATATTTAGAGCCCGTAGGAGCGTTTTTATAATGATATTAAGACTAAGTTACTAGTTACTCCTTCTATTTATATTAAATCTCTATTTATTTCTAGTATAAATAACGATAGAATATAATAGCGCCTATAACTTTATAAATCTTTATATAATTAAAATTAATTAGGGAGCTTAGTAGATAATATTATAAACTTTATATTTTCTATATTTATTTATATAGTATAGAAGAATATTATAATATCCTAAATCTTCTTCGTTATTTAATATAATTATAAATATATAGAGCCACTATTAGTAATAGTTTAAATTTAGTATTCTAAGAATTATTATTATATTATAACCGCGAGAATTATTAGGGTAGGCGATTTTCGCGAATATAATAATACGTTCTTATATACTATTGTAAATATATTCGTATAAATAATTATTACTAAGTTTTTTAAAGTTAGGAAAATAATTAATAAATATAATACTATTAAAAAAAATATCGACTAACTATTATTTATATATTATAATTAACTTTATCTTCTCTTCTTTAATTTTATTATTATTTTTATTATTATTAATAATTAGTTCGGAGGATTCTTTAAATACGAATTTATTCTTTTAATTTAATTACTCGGAGGACTCCTCTAAAGATCCAAAGAATTCGCGAGGCTTTTTAAATAAAAACTTTTTCGGAGGCTATTTTTATAATAATAGTAATAAATTATCTTTATTATTATTAGAGTTTAAAAGTTTTATCTAAGTCTTTAATCTTTTCGTTATTAATAAACGAATTAAATTTTAGTAAAAAATACTAGGAGAAAAACGATATTTTAAAATTATAAAGAAAAGAAGTTAATCTCGAAATAAAGAAAACAAGAAATAGTAAATAGATATAAATATATTTTTAGTATTAATTTCTTTAATAGCTCCTTTTTTTCGAGCTCTTTAGAGTGTAATAATAGGTTTTTATTTATAATATACTAAATATCTAAAAGAGGGAAGAATAAAAAAGGAAAAAATTAAGTTTAAAATCTTAATAAAAGTAAATCTATCTTTTAAATTAAATTTATATTAAAGAATAAAGAGTATAATTAATTAAAATTATTATTTATAATAAATTTACCTTTTATTAAATTTATACCCCGGTCCTAGAAATATTAAATATTATTATATAGGTTCTTATCTTTTAAGATATCTATATAATACGCGTCCTCCTCCGTTATATAAAAAAGATAATCGAGTATTTAATTCGCTATAAAATAACTAGTTATCTAATATCTCTAGAATAATATAAATCGTAAATAAATTATACTAAATTCTTCGTTTAATAAATACACGGAGATTATTAAAAACCGGATCTTATATATAAATTCCGTAATATAAACTAACTTAATATATAGTCGATTTTAAAGATTTAAAAAGACCGAAAAAAGGAAAGATTATAAATAATATTAATTTTTTATTTAAGAAGAGTATCGTTCGAGTTAATTACTATTATTATTTAACTTTATAAATTAAAAAGTAATATATTACTAAAATTATTTTTAATTTTAATTATTTAACTAAAGTATTTTTAATATATAATAATATTAATATATATTTATTCGCCGAAGCTTAGATAGTCTTAGACCTCGATTTATTTTTTAAAATTAAATATTAAATATTTACCCCGTTAGGTTCTTTCTATTTTAAGCGCGTCTTTATAATTCTATTAATATTTAAATATATTCTTTAAATAACGATATTTATTAATAAACTTTTTAATTTATAATAATATATCGTTAATATTCGTATAATAAATTAATATAGGTATTCTTCTAATATCTCGGATAATTTAGTTAACTTTAAATAGTTTTTTATTATATTTAAATAATACGCGCCGAGGCCGTAGCGCGATAATAGTAATAAATAAATAAATTTAATAATGATTATAAAGTAAAGAGGGTATAATAATTCACGTAATTTAAATAACTAATTATAGTAAAGTATAATAAATTTTATAATAAATTAAATTAAATCTAGCTTAATATACCGTAAATATTAGGCGATATTTAAATAAGATTATTAAAAGAATAAAATAATAAATAAAGAGGTCTTTAGGTTATTATATATAAATATATTTTAAAAAATCGTCTTTAAAAGGACGGCTAATATTTAATATTTAAACCTATATATCAACTACTTATACTATTATAATTTTATATAATATAGTTATTAAGCCGTACTAGAAATAGCCTAGAGTACGGTTTATAATATAATTAATATCGTAATTAATAAATTTCTAGGTTTTATATAACGGGTTTAAATAAAAGTAAATATTAAAAAGTAGTAAAGAAAAATATTTATATATATAATATATTAATATTAAGCTAGCCTTCTAGCGCTTTAAATCTAGTCTAGATTTTATTTAAATTTTCTTTAGATCCTATTTTAGTTTAGGCTAGATCTAGGTTAAATCTTTTATATATTATTAGATAATAATAATTTCTTATAGATTAAGAGTAGATTATATAAAGTTTTTAATATTATTTTCGCGCTCTCGATAATTAAAATTGTATTTAATAATAATAAATTATCCTCTATCCGCGGCCTTAATTATAATAAAATATTAGAGATAATAATAATTAAAGCGGAAGATTTAATTAATTTTTCGGCTTTTAACGAAGACGTTAAAGAGACGAAATATTCGGAGGAGGATATAATTTTACTCGATAATAGTTATAACGATTTATTTAATTTTAAAGAACTACTAGAGAATATTTAACCGGTATTAAATTAAATTAAATTATTCTTATTAGACTTTATAGAGGACTCGGTTTATATTCGTTATTTTATTAATAATAGTAGTAGTAAGAAGTTAGATAAGACTACTAAAATAATTAAAACGGTAGTAGTATTAATTATTAAGAATATCCGTATACCCTCTTTAGAATTTAATAAATCTTCGGAGTAGTATTCGTTATTAATACAATTATACCGACTTATCTATAGTTAGTTCCTTGGTACCGAAGCCTACCTATACTAGTAATTCGCTTTAAGAGAAGATAATTAATTAATTATTACTACTTTATAGAACATGACCTTATTAATTAATAATAACGGCGATTATATACTTTATCAAGTACTATATACTACCTAATAGACGTTTCGATCCACTAGTTACTACGTTACAATAGTACTAGTTCGTTGAACTAGAACTACTACGACGGCGTCCTTTTCTTCTATATACTACTTATTCTATTTACTAGATTCGCTCCGATAAAATACTCTCTTCCTACCGAAGTAGCTAGCCTAATAGTCCTACTATACTAAAGTCTACTACGCCAGTATTTAAAATAGAAATATTATACTCTAAGGTATTATACTTAGTTAATTAATATAGTTATTAAAAGCTTCTACTATAACGTACCTAAACTACGAAAGTAATTATTATAACTACGTTTATAACTTAGCTATTCAATTTTAACGAATCCGCTATATTATTTATTTATATAGTAAATCCTATAGTACCCCTTCTATAAATTTATTAAGATCCGATCTTCCCTAAAATAGAGAAAGCGTCGTTAACCCTAGTTAAATCTAGGCTAGATTACTAGTACCTTATCTCCGCGGCCTAGAAAGAAGAACTCTTTATTAGAAAATCCCTTATATTACTAAAGTCTATATATAATCGTTTTTATTATTATTTATAGAAGTATTTAATTTAGTTATATTGAATTTCTATTTTCCTAAAGCCTAGCGAGACTATCGTTAAATAAATTCTATTTTTAAATAAATAAAAGTATCGAGCGAATTATTTTCCTTATTTCGGCGAAGACTATTATTAAGATATAGTACTATAATTAGTACGTCTACTACTATAGTAAAGATTTTTATCTAGTAGAAAACTACGATACCGAAAGATAATTTATAAAAACCTTCGGTAAATATATTTAAATCGATATCGTCGATTATTTATTTTTATAAGACTTTTATTATAGCGTCTAATACCGCTAGCCGGGAGATTATAATTATAGTATTTTAACTCGACGAATTTATTAATTTAAGCCACGCCTTCGTAAGGAATATTAACGACGTTATATACTATATTATTTCTTATTTAATTAGGCGGAACTTCCGGTTTATTTAACCCCTCTAGATTTTTAATCTTTAGGAGTAACGAGCCCGATTAAAATCTACCGAAGCTCCTAACTAGCCGAGCGATTAAATTTATAATATTACCGCCTTCCGGGTAGTTATAGTACGGTTTTAAATAAATATTTAAATTATATATTAATTATTTAAAGCTCCTACGTTAGTAGAGAATATACTTTCTTTATTACCTCCGAACTCGATATCTTCGCTATCGGTTTAATTTATAAAGTAAACCTCTATAGAAGAAATAATCTACTAAAGACCCCTCGGACCTAATTAATAACCGTAGTAGTTTTTATCTATAGCGAATACGGGCTTTAATAAAATATAGCTAGTAAAACTCCGTAATTTTATCGTAAACTTTATAATAGTACCTCTAGTAGGCCCTTTTAAATTATTAGGACCGTAGGGCCTATAAAGTCCCTAAAGCGACGGTACTACTTCTACTATATCGAAATAGAATATAACTAACCTCGGATTCTTCGACCCTTTATATAATAGTAAATCTACTAATATAGGGTCTAGTTTTAAATATACTAATAAAGAGACTTATTTCCGTAATATATATCTCTTTATCGAGCGAGCCAAAGACCTCGTTATTATAAAGAGTACTATAGTATAGGAAAACCTCTAGACTTACCTCCGCGGTACCGCTTTAGAATAATATACTACTAAACTTTCCGATACTGAAAAGAGACTATCGAAATATAGTACTACTAATTCCGATATTATAGAATAGACCTAGTTTTTAATAGGAAGATTTAAAGAGTTTTTAAATATTATTATCGATACCGTCTTAAAAGAATACTACTCTATAAAAGATACTAGTAGCCGTCGTAAACCGCGTAAATATATATAGAAGATTTTAAGATTTATTAAAGATACGGGAATATCGCTACTATAGAATTAATTTAATATTATTTATAACGGAATTAACTTTGAATTACGGCGTAATATTAAGAGGCCTAATAATAATATTATAATTAATAACTTTCTAACGAGCCTCGATAACTATAAATATAAGTAGTAGGCTTTAGTATTTAGAAAGTTAGATAGGCCTAATCGAGCGGTTCCGCCGAACCGTAATAATAATAATAATAATAATAATAGCTACGGATAGCGCTAGCCTTAATAGTATAGTTAATATTAAAACTTTCGTTAATCTTTTATTCTTTATCGTTTTATAAAAGGCTTCGGTTATAGATCTTTATATAACGGCGTACCTCTTTATAAAAGTAATAATACTTTTTATAGAAGTAACTTATATAGGTCTTTTTCGTTATCTTCTTCTTCTTAAAATAACGTTAACTAGTAATAATAGTAGAATTCTAACCGTTTACCGCCTCTTATAAGGTAGTTATAAATAATAAACGGAAATTTAAATCCGTTACCTAGGTAGAAGATATTCCCTCCTAAGTACTAAAACTAAGACTCTAGAGTAGGAAGAAACTTTAATAGAAATTCTTTTAGGAAACCCTTTTCGACCTAAAGGGCCTATTATACTAAAAATTAGAAAACTATTAAAGATAAAGAAGACTAGTCTACGGAAGCCTTCCGTTAAAGTAAAAATATTTTTAATAATAACTAAGGTAGTTATTATAGTAGTAACGAAGATATTTTCTACTAAAGTATTATATAGGCTAGCGAATATATTAATAATATTATTAATTTAGAGGAACCTTATAAAGAGATAGTTAATAGTCTTTTCGTCGAATAATATACTATTAAAATAATCGATAAGATTACTAAAATAGTTTACTAATTATATAAATAATTATTTTCTTCTAATAATAAACTATATATATATATTCGATAGTACCGAAATATAGAAAATTCTAGTATAGTTTCTATATTAGCGAACTCCGAAGTATTCGTCTCTTCCGTCCTACTGAATTCCGCCTTACTAAAGATCGCGGTTAGGGTTATTAAATTTAATTCTATTAACGGAGCTACCTAAGGCTATACGTTTCGTAGTTACTAATACACTATTATTAAAGTCTCTATAGAACTATATAGCTAGCTCTACGAATTCTATTTTAATACCGGATATATTATAAATATTATAGATTAATAGTTTTTAAAGAATCTTATAGAACTCGGTTTATAAGTTAAAATCTAAAAAATACCTACTATTATAAAAGTCCGTAGTTTAGGATCGAATAACTACGATATTAATAAATTCGTTATTATCTTTATATATATTCCTAGTAAAGATAGTAAAATCGCTTTAATTACTAGGGAGCTATATATCGTCGATGAATTATCTACTAAAGTTCTAATAAATATCGATATTATGAAGTTAAAAGGAATTATAATTAATACTAGTAGAGACCTCGCTACTATTATATTTTATAGTAATCTCGAAGTCCTTATTTCTATAATCGCGAAGGGTACTAGAATAGATACTATTATAAATAATAAATTCCGCTATATCGTAGTAGCGTATTTAGATATAATTATTATAATTAAATCTATAAAGTTAAATTTACTCTAAGATCGTGATTTACTATTTAAGCCTTCTTAGTTTAACGTATTAATAATAACCGCGTATATCGTTAACTATAATATAGATAGAATTATAGTTCGGAATAATACCGACCTACTAGTAATTATTAGCCGATATATTAAACTAGGGAAAGTTATTAAATATAAAGTAACTAGGTACTTCTAGATTAACTTCTTTTATATTAATTTAGTTATAAAACCGCCTAAAGTTTTAATTTCGAAACTTTCTATTAAGTCCTACTTTAAAGCCGGTCTTATTATAGTAATAATCTTTAATACGGTAATAACTCCCCGTATATCTAATTCGATAGTATCGAGTATTATTTATTTAAGTCTTATAATTTCTAATTTAATATTTACTTTATTAAATTTATCTTCGGCGAACCTCTTTTAAAACGTATTATTAAAATATAACTTATAAAAGGCTTCCGTAATACCGAAGTAAATATTATTAAAACCTTCGGTAGTACCGAATATTTTATCTTAACTAGAGATACTATACTTTATAAGTACTACGATCTATAGGAATAATACTTCCGCCTCTATAATTACCGATATTATCGATTCGTTTCTAGATCTATAGAAAAATATTAGGAATGTAACGAATATCCCGGAATCCGAATAAATAGAGATTCCTCTCGTCGATAACTAGAAAGAACTCTATAAAACCGGTTAAACTCGTATTTATCCGTTAAGGAAGTATAATAAAAAAGTTATTAATAATACTTTCGATAAACTATATTAGTAAGGCCGAATAAAATAAATTATTATAACGATACCGTTTTCTTTCCCTTATTTCGTCGTATAGAAAAATACCGCCTCCGGTTTTAAAGGATATATAATTATCGATATTAAGGCCCTTAATAAAATTATAATATTAGATATATATCCGGTCCTTATCTAAACTAAGATCTTAATACTTCTATTAAATATTATATATATTTCGATTATTAATATAGTAGCCTTCTTCTACTAATAGTAGGTAAAGCGATATTATCGATACCGCTTTATAGTAGTAACGTACCGTAGTTAAAAGACTTTTAACGTATTAGTAATAAGGTACCGAAACTCTCCGGCCTATATTTAATATATAATTAACTATATACTTCGGCCGTACCGAAAATTCTACTATATATACGTCGATAATATCGTTATCTTTTCTACTTCGTTAATAGAGTATATCGAATACTTAATATTAATATTCTAAATACTATTAGATATAAATACCTATATTTCTATTAAGAAGTCCTTTCTTAATTATCTTTCCGCCTAGTTATTAAGTTAATATATTAATACTCTAGGCCTTACTATAATTAAAGATAAACTAGTAATTATATAGAATCTTTAATTTCCCCGAATACTATAAGTATTAGAGTAGTACCTTAGAATAACGAGTTACCTAAAATAATATATTCCGTACTACGCGGTAATAATCAAGTCTCTATAAGACCGTAAGACGTTATTAAATTAATATTATCGGAATTTATAAAGTAGGAGTATATAGGGTAATACTCGTAAATCTATAATAAGGAGATCTCTTATCGATATATTTACGCCGGCGGAGTTTAACGCCTATAAGTATTTATAGGAGCTCTTCGCTAGTCCTATTATATTATATTATATTAATTTAAAGAGACCGTTATTTATCGATCTAGATACTAGTAAAGAGTAGGGATTCGGCGTATATATATATTATATTAAAGACGACGATATTATAGAAGTACCGAAGTAGAAATTATTATAACCTATTCTCTTTTTATTAAGGTAATTAATATTTATTAAGATAAAGTATTAGCCTACCGAATTAGAGATAACTAGGATTATCTAGGTAGTAAAGAAAATCCGATATTTTATTAAAATAACTAGTAGTATTATAATCGTCTATACCGACTATATTTCTACTATAAATATAGTACGGTAGACTTTTATAAATACTACCTTTATTAAGAAGTTGAACCTTAGACTAATCCGCGCGTCTAAATATTTATAAAGATTTCGAATTAAGTTACGATATAAATTTAGTAAAGCGAATATTATCTCTAACGCGCTATCACGCTTTATTAATCGGTTATATTATTTTAAAATAAATAAATAAATCTTTAACGTACTTTTAGTTTTTCTAGTTAGTATTATCGCCGTTAACGAAGACTTTAAAGGCCGTGTTTATAACGGTTACGAAGCGGAAGTACATTAGGTTAAGATTATAACTACGGTAATAAAGAACGTCGTACTCGGTAAGAATACGACCAAACTACTATATAAACTTATTAACGGGTTACTCTATTTCGACGATATCGAATATAGTTATAATCTTCGTCTATACCTACTAGTTATACTAGAGTATAAGGTTTTCTAGAAGGTTTATAATAAAATAGGATATCTTAACTATACTAGAACTTATAAAAAACTTATATATAGTATTTATATATTTAATATATCGACGAAGTTATATAAATACCTTAGATACTATTTTTATTATTAATTATACTAAACGCCTAAATATTAACTTTATAACTCGTTATAACTAATCTACTCGCCGTATAGGCCCTTTAAAACTATAATTATTAATTTTATCCTCGCTCTATTAAAAGTTTCCACCGGCGAGGATTATATAATATCGGTTATATATAAATTTAATAAAATAATAATATTAATTACGGGTAAAATAGCCTAGGGAGGACTTTAATAAGTTTACTACCTATTAATAAAACTTCTATTATTAGGTTAGGGTCTTCCGTTAATAATTATTAACGACCGAGATACTCGATTCTTCGGGTAGCTATAGAAGTGAATTATAACGAATTTAAATATTAATATACTTTATTCGATTATATATTATCCTTAGACCGACGGATAGTTTAAAAAGTCGAACGAGATTATCGAAATTACCCTAAGATACTTCCTATTAATAGTCGACGCGTATAAATAACTTATAATACTACCGTAACTTTCGGCTATACTAAATAACTCTATTAAATATAATAACACCCGCTTGGCGCCTACCGAGATTCTATATAATTTTAAAATTAAGGAGTTACTTAACCTACTACGTACTAGTAATTTTAATATTTTTTAATTTAACGTAGTAGATATCCTTAAAGCCTTCCTCCCTACTATAAGAACGGACGTCGATATAGAAATTCCTATTATAGAAACGGACGTCGAGGTAGAGCTCTTTACTACGGGAATAGGCGTTATTACGGAAGCCTCCTATAATATATAACTTCCTACTATCGAAGTCTTCTCTACTACCGTATACCGTCTCGAATATATCGACGCGTAGGATATTATTACCTTTGTATCTCTCTATATAAAGGAGTATTACGATATTTATTATAAGCCTATATTTTTTAAAATTGGAGATTATATTTATCTACGTTTATATAGAGGATATTAAATAGCCGGCGTACTATTTAAAAAGACTAGTTAATAGTTTATCGGACCTTTCTAGGTTATTAAATATATCGGTAGACTAGTATACTATCTAAAGTTTCCACCTACTATAACTATCTATAATATAATTTCGGTCGTCTACTTTGAATCTACTACTAGGCTAGAGGAGGACCTATATAGGAGGTATACTGAAGCTCCGCTACCTTACGGTTAATTCGTTGAAATAACCTACTAGCCTTTCGGTTTCATTGAAAATAGTCCTTCGGTTTACTGGAAATACCCCGTTGTTACTATATTAGGCTTGTTCTACTTAATGGAAATACCTTTACTATACTTTGAACTTTCATTCTATTATAGGTTTATACTATCGGGCCGATGACTTTGTTTGTAAAATAGTAACTAATATAGTTATACCGACTTATTTATAATTAGTTCCTTGGCACCGAAGCCTACCTATACTAGTAATTGGCTTTAAGAGAAGATAATTAATTAACTATTACTACTTTATAAAACATGACCTTGTTAGTTATCGCCTAGTAAACTAGTCTCGGTATCGATATCTTTCTTATTTAATAATTAGGATAAAGTTATTATTATTAATATATAAAAGGAGGTTATATTTAACGCTAAAATAGATAATATAAATTTATTATCTTAGAAATAAAATATAGATAAAGTATTAAAGATAATAAAAGTATTAAATTATCTACTATCTTTAATAAATATTATTAAAGAAGTAGGAATAATCCTTAAGGCTTTAAAGAAAACTATCGATATATTAATCCTATTAAACTATATTATTTTAAAAAGAAGTACGGAGTTCTTCGACTTTAAGAAACGTTATTAAATTATAAAAATTAACCGGCGAGAAACTAGAGTAAAGAATTTATAATTTCTTAATCTTTTTAAATATAAAGTATACTTTACTTTTAATAATAATAAATATAATATTTATTATACCGTCCGTATTTTTGGTTTTTTTTCCGATATTATTATAATAAAGTTCTTAAAGAAAGTTCGAGGTAATATAATATTTAATACGAAATTATTAAATATTAAGAATATTATTAATAATATAATTAGGTTTATTATATTCTTTTACGAGTATATAATTATAGTTTATAAAGAGTATATTTAATAATATCCGATTTTTTTTAACAGTTTTATAGCCCGAATCGAAATTATATTAACTCCGATTTAATTTATCCCGATTAATTAACGAAAAGTTATTAACGATAGAACTACGTATTATTTTAAAGTATATAATTTTCTTTATATTATTACACTAGTAATATTAAATAAAGAACTAGCGGTCTCTTAAATAATTAAATTTAATATAGTCGAGAGTATAAATATAAATAATAATAATATTTTAGGTTTATACTTTTTTTCCGTTTATACTACTAGATAGACTTCTACGTTATTTAATTATACCGGTCGATATAAGAGTTATATTATTATATTTATATTAGATTTATATATTTAGTCTTTAGAGACCCTTCTCGATAATAATAATAATTAATTCGCGGTTATTAATTAATTAATTAATTGATTAATTTATATACCTACTCTAGTAAAACTACTTTACTAATAAAGGAGTTCCGCGAATACTCTTTTAATAGGGTTACTAGCGGCGCCTATTAATTATTAAAGAAACCTTATTAATTAAAAACTCTAATTTATTGATAATTTATTTCCTCTTTTTACTAGTTAGTAACCGATGGCTATAATTATTTTAAAATATTATTTATCCTTCTCTCCGTTTCCCTTCTACTTTAACTTTAGACTCTATTTATTTACGCGGTTATTAATTATCGGTAAAATATTCCGTTTATTTTAAAATAACTAAGAGGGTAAACCCTCTCCTACGCTTCCGTAATTTAAAACGGCGATATAATTTAAAGTTTAAACGGGGGCTACGCTAGCGATAACTTTTAGAGTAACGAGGATAGTAATAATTAAAAAGAGGGTATAAGTAGGGGCGAGGATAATAATAAATAAAATAAAAATAAATATAGCGGCGACGATAATAATACTCGCTCGGTTAATAAAGAATTTTTATTTATATTATTTATAATCGTAGCTTATAAAGGACGGACGGCTTTAATTAATAATAATTTTTAATTATTTACTCCGATACCTATAATATAGATATTAGTTATAAATTCTTTCGGTATTAATTATAAGGGGAAAATAAAAGGCTTAAAAATAAAGACGTATATTATAGGCTTATAGGGAGGTTTAATAAAAATATCGTCGGTTTTAATATAAATAAAGTTAAAGTATAAAGAGCCTAAAAGATTTAAGAGTTTTATTAATAATAAAGCCGCCGTTATTACCTACCCGTTTTAAAGTATAGATAATATCTTATTATTAATAACTACCTTATTCGAATATTAAAAGTATTATATATTAATTATTTAATAGAGGAGCTTGAAAGATAAGTTTCATATCGATATTATTTTAAATATTATTCGCCCCGTTATTAACTTCCCCTTTATCGTCTTTAGAATTAAAGATATCTAATATCTTTTATTTTTAATTAATAATATAATTCATATATTTATATTCTTAAATCGAGGGTAGTATATTCTTTAATAATTAAGAAAATAGTATTTCTTTCTTTTTTATAAAAATTATAAATATATTAAATAATATTTTTATAAATTAATATTCTTTTTCCGTTATTATTTTAAAGATTTTTATTAATAATCTTTAACTTCCGGGGTCCTATATCGATAATAAATTTAAAAAAAAATTAAAGAATATATAGTTAGATACCGTATTAAATAATAGTAAACATAATTAAAATATTAAAAGTATAGGCCTTTAATAGCGAGTTTAAAGATTAAATAAAATTTAGATTAAATTTAAAAAGTATCTAAAAAATATCTAGGCTAGATTTAAGCCTAGATCTAGACTAGATATAATACTCGGTTTTTTATTATTATTTTTAAATATAATAGAGTAGAGGATTAGAATCGTAAATAATAATAATATATTATAATAAATATTATTATATAGAAAATAAGTATTATTATATAAAAAAGCGCGTAGAGGGGTAATAGATTTCCTAGTTTTTATTTAAACCTAAATATCTAATAATTTAGAAATATAAAAAGATTTAATTTAATTAATAGCGGTTTATTTTTATTTTTATATTTGTTTACTTTAACTATTTTTCCTCCTAATATATATAATACCCTTTTAAATAATATTTTCTATATTAATAATAAACGCCGCGGTATTATTAATATTCTTAATACTATTACTCCTTCTAGTATTATTACCTCCGTCGGCGCCTCCTATACTTTTTATATTCGTTATATTAATAATCTTAAACGCGTCCTCCCTAAAATTTATCTTCGATTTATATTTTACGTTTACGTACTCTTTAATTTTAGTATTAATATTTAATATATAATAAAATACTTCCTCCTTCTACTTTATCCGATATTTTTTTTTCGGTATTTATTTATATATCCCGATAAAGTAAAGGGGCTTATATAGAATAATTATAATTATATTAATTAGATTTAAACCTACGCTTATTTAATATATAAATCTAATTAAAATATTAGGCTTATCCTTCTTTAGTAATATATTATTATTATTAATTTTATATATAAATATATATTTAGTCGCGTCCCTCTTCTTATTACTCTAGAAGAATATTTATATCTTAAATTTAATCTCCTTTCGGACGTAATATAATAAATAAATATTAATATAAAAAGGTTAGTTAGAAAAGAGAAAGTTAAATTTAATAAAATAAAATAAACGAGTTTAGGCTTTTTTATATCGGAAATTTTAGAGAAAAGAAAAATTTACTCGTTTTACTACTAGAATTATCTCGGTAAATAAAAATATAATTAATATATTTACCCCTTTATATTTCTTAAAAAGGGAGGTAATAATTTTAAATTTAAAAAATATCTTTTTAAATATTATATAATCTTTATTTAGGATATAATTTTCTAATATTTAATTATTATCTCTATTTATATACCGGTTCTCGATCTCTTTATTAATCTACTTTTAATTATATATAATTAAAGAGACGGAGAGATAGGGTAAATAATTATATAAACGGAGGAGCCGTATTATTATAAATACCTAATTAACGTTAATATTAATCGGCCGGTCGGGACGATTCCGTATAAATATAATATTATATTAATTATCGTTCTAGTAAATTTATTGTTTTATAAACTTCTTTATTATTAAAATCTTCTAGCGGGCGACGAGGGTTATATAATATACTTTATAATTCTAAAGAAAACTAGTTTTAAAGATATTTCGGTAGAGTTTTTTAAATTTAATAAAATCGTAATCTTTTTAATTACTCTTCTTATATCGTTATATTAAGAATTTAAGAAGTAAGTTCCCGAATATATTTATTATATTATCGAATTCTTATAGTCGATTATTTAAACCTTAGTATTTAATAATAATATTAATAAAAATCTATAAACCGGCTAGTCTAAAGAGGTAATATTCATATTTAAAATTATTCTAAAAATTATTATATATAATATTTATTGAGGTTATAATATCTAGTAGATCGGAGTTAATAATCGTTCTAGATATAAATATAAACTAGAAGTAATATTTAAAATAAGTTTTCTTTATTATTTAAAAAGGATTTTATAGACCTTTATCTAAATTTCTTACTTTATTATATTTATCTATAATCACGAACTTATACTAGAAATAGTAGATAATTTCCTCTTTAACTACTTTTTTTCTATTCTTTATAAAAAAGTGTTTATATACTTTATTAAAAACTTTATTAGTGGCTAATTATAATTATTATAAAGTAAAGATAAATATAAAAGTATTTACTTCGCTCGAGAGATTATATTATATAATATTAATAAATTTAATACCTTTTAGTAATTTTATATCGGAGTCGTTCGGGTTATATACTATTTATAATTCTTTCTTTATTTATATATTTATTTAGTAGCTAAAGTCGGCGCTATAATAAATAATTATAAACCGTATCTTTAAGGCCTCGAAGTCGATTATTAATAATATTTTAGTACTTTAAATACTAAGATTAACTAACGGGATAAAGAATAATATAAACCTATTAATTAATTTAATATAAAAAGTCTCCGAGTCTAATTAATATAAATATTTATAGAATTATTAATTCGTAGGGTATTTAAAGCCCGTAGGAGTATTTTCGCGGTAGTATTAAAACTTTACTAGTTACTCCTTCTATTCTTATTAAATCTTTATTTATTTTTAATATAATTAAAAATAAAATACTACGGAATTTATAACTTTAAAGATTTATAGGTAAATAAAATTTAATCGCGAAATTTAGTAAATATATTAAAAGGCTTTATTTTATTTAAATTTATTTCGTCTCTAATAATAATATTAAATTATCCGGAGTCGCCTTTATAGAATAATATAATTATAAATATATAGAGCTACTACTAGTAATAGATTAACTTTAGTATTCTAAGAATTATTATTTTATTATTACTATAAGAATTATTAAGGTAAACGATTTTCGCGAATATAATAACGCGTTCCTATATTTTATCGTAAATATATTTATATAAATAATAATTATTAATTTTTTTAAAGTTAAAAGGAAGGTAATTAATAAATATAATATTATTAAAGAAGATATTAATTAATTATTATATTATAATTAAATCTACTTTCTCTTCTTTATCCGCGTTATTATTTTTATTATTATTAATAATTAATTCCGAGGATTCTTTAATTAAGAATTAATTTTTTTAATATAATTACTCGGAGGACTCCTCTAAAGATTTAAGGTTTTAATAAGATTTTTCGACTAACGATTTCTTTAAAGTCTATTTCGGCGGTAGTAATAATAAATAATCTTTATTATTAATAAAGTTTAAAAGTTTTATTAAATATTTAAATCTTTTTATTATTAATAAAAGAATTAGATCCTTATTAAAGGTATTAAAAAAACGGGTAGATTTCGAAATTATAAAGAAAAAAAGTTAATTTCGAAATAAAAAAAATAAGAAGTAATAAATAGATATAAATATACTTTCGGTATTAATTTTTATAGTAGCTCGTCTTTTTCGGGCTCCCTCGGGCGCGATAATAAGTTTTTATTTATAATATATATAATATCTAGAAGAGGCTAGAATAAAAGAGGAAAAAAATAGATTTAAAATTCTAATAAAAGTAAATCTATTTTTTAAATTAAATTAAATATTAGAAGATAAAGAATATAATTAATTAAAATTATTATTTATTATAAACTCGATTTTCATCGAGTTTATACCTTTATCTAGGAAATATTAAATAGTACTTTATAAATTATTATTTTTTAAAATATTAATATAATACCCCTTTATAATACAATATATAAAGTAATCGAAGCTCGGGTTTATTATTAAATCGCGAGATATTAAATAATTTTAGAGTAGTAAAAATTATAAATAAATTATATTAAATTCTTTAAATAGTAGATATAAAGAGATTTTAAAAAACCGGGTCTTATATACGAATTTCTTTAATATATATTAGTTTAATATATAATCGATCTCGAAGTCTTTAAGCGAGCGAAATAAAAAAGAATTAAAAATAATTCTTAAATCTTATTTAATACGAAGATTACTCGAACTAGTTATTACTACTACTTAATTTTAAAAATCCGGAGGCGGTACACTATTAGGTTTATATTTAATTTTTAATAATTTATTAAAACTTCTTTAATAAATAATAGTACCGATATATATTCTTTCGCCGAAATTTATATAGTTTTAAATTTAGATTTAATCGCTAAATTTAATTATTAAATATTAATTCTACCGGACTCTTTTATCTTTGAGCGCGATTTTAAGATTCGGTTAATCCTTAAATATACTATTTATAGAATAATACTACTCTACGAGCTCTTTAACTTATTATAATATAACGATAATAATATAATAATAAATCGGTATATATACCTCTTTTATATATATAAGAGTCTAGTTATCTTTAAATAGTTTTCCGTTATAATTAAATATTAAAAGGAGTTATCATAGTACTATAGTAATAATAAATAAATAGATTTAATAATAATTATATAGTTAGAAGAGTATAATAATATATATAATAATTATAATAATTAATTTTAATAAAGTATAATAAATTATATAATAAACGTACCTAGATCTAGGCCTAGATCTAGTTAAAACCTACGAGTTAAAAATTTAGGCGTTAGTTTTTACGGGTATAATTCCTAAGATTTCGTCTCCTAGTATAAAACTACGCGAATATTAAATTATCTAAAATTTACTTAATATATTTAAGACTTTATTTTAAGAAATAATATTTATATATTATTTAATAAAAGAGAAGTAAAAGAGTATTAAAAAAGATCGATATTAAATAATATAATACCTATATAATAAAATCTTTAATTTAGTCGAGTTTTAAAAGATTTATATATTTTTATATTATTAAATCTACGAATATTATTTTTAATAAATTAAATTCCGTGAAAATTATATTAAAATAAATATTTCGAATATTAATATTCTATACCGTTTATAATTTTATATTAAGATTAATAATCTATTTAATTACTATTTTTAGTATTAATTATATATATTTCTCTAGCCCTTTCTACCCGTAGAATAAATATTATTTATATTAAAATTATTAAAATTATTAAAATTATTAAAATTATTAAAATTATTAAAATTATTAAAATTATTAAAATTATTAAAATTATTAAAATTATATATAAATCTATTATAATAGAATCTTTCGGTACTATTTATTTAAGTTAAATAGTTTTATTATAGTATATATCGAGTCTATAGCCCGAATACTATCGCTAGTATAATTATTTCAATTAAATAAAAGTTAGTACTATAAACCTACGGGGTAAAGAACGTTAATATTTATAAAATATTAATTTTCATATTAATTTCTTATTTAAGTAGTTTAAGATTAGGGTTTACCTAGATCTAGCCTAGATTTAATTTAGATCGTTAAGATTTATTTAAATCTAGCCTAGATTTAGGTTAAATCTAGGTTAAATTTAAATAAACTTTAATAATTTAGTTTAAACGCGTCCGAGTTTAAAATAATAATAATATTTATAAATTTATAAAACTATATTTTTAATAAATATTCTTTTCTTAAACTTTTTATTTCTAATATTAAATAACGCGAAATATATAATAAAACGACTATAGTATAATTAATATAGTTTTTTTTAAACGAAGAATTACTCGGGCCTATTACGATATTTAAATATATATAAAGGGCCTTAGTTTAAATATAGGAAATTAATAAATATCTTTAATCCTATTAAAGATTAAACGGGCTTTATATTCGCTTAATACGAATTTTTTTAATTCTAGGAACTACCCGCGCCTAATAGTAATAAATTAGATATGGATTAACTAGTAGAATTCTATATTATTTATTATAATATAGATAAAACGTCTTTTAAGTATCTAGGGATTAATAAAAGTAATAATAAAGATATTACTACCTAGGAGTTTATATAAATATATTAATAATTTATCTAGATCTTTATTTACTTCGATAAATATATTATAACTAGTTATAATATCTTCCTCCGCGATTATACCGTTTATCTCCTTTAAAAGTCTTTTATATATATTTAATTCCCTTTATATAAAATCTTTTATTAATTTTATAAAGCGAGACGCCGGCGCTATTATAATAATATATATAAAACTAGATCGCGCGTGATATTAAAAACGTCGACGAAATACTTGATAGTTAATAATAGTAAAAGATATATACTACCCGTTCGGTAATAAAATTAATAAAATTATTATTTACTTATTTTCCGAATATTATATAATTAAAACGAGTATTAATATATATTTTAAATTTATAGAAATTAAGGTAAATTAGAAAAAGGAGGTAATTTTCTATAATATAAAATAATATCGGTAACTAGTAGAATATAATATTTAATAGGGTATATATAATAATAATTAAATAATCGATAATCTCCGTATACCTAGCGAGATTAACTATTTTAATAATTTATATTTTAAATTATATTACTATAATATTATTAAAGTTATCTACTTTTTCCTCGGTTATAAACTATTTAAAAATAATCTAGTATATATACCTATAAAGATTATAAACGATAATAATAATAGAGTAGTTAATAAAATATATATTAATATTTAATAGTAGGAAATATAGTTATAAATCTTTATTAAAGGTACTATTATCCTTTTTATATTATCGTCCGACGAGATAATAATAACTTAATATTATAACGACCTTTCCCTTTAGCTAGTATATATAATTATTAGGAACTTTAATTATACGACGCGTAAGACCTAGAAGCGACCTAGCCTAGTTTTTTTAAATTTAATCCCTCGTATTAAGAATAGAAAGGAATTCGGTAATTATATATAATTAAATATCTATTATCTCGCGCTAAGGCGTATACTCTAGTGTATATATAACCGTTATTATTTATTTTAATAATATATTAAAATAACTAAGATAATTAAAGACCTAGTAATATAAAGAATTAATATTATATACGCGGATAATTAACCCCGAAAATATTATCTAATAATTATATTATTTATAACCGACTATCTAGAGTAAATTTTAATAATAAGGGTAAAATAAAATTATTAATATTTAATATACTTAGTCCCGCCTAATAAATAAGGGGAGTTAACTAGGATATAGAAACTACGAAGTTACGAATATATATATCGAAAGATAAAGGTATAAAGGAGAGATCCCGACTTTATTAAAAATTTAATAATTATTTATAACGTTAAGAACTTCGCCTAATATTATTATTTAATTAATATTTATATTATCTTTATTATAAATATATTATACTAGCTTTTAAAAGGAATTATTATAAAATTAATTAACTAAATTCGGGATTTAATTAAAGATTATATAATTTTTATAATTATTAAATAAATAAAGAAAGAAATAGTTAGGCCGAAGGAATCTTTAAAATAATTAATAATAAAGATTAAATTAAATTACCGTTTTCGCTAAATATTAGGTTTCGTAGGGTTAAAATTATTTAAAAACTTTAATAAAATAAAATAAAATAGTAAAGTAGTAATAAATAGAAAATAATATTATAATAATTAATAATTATCGTTACCCCTTTATTTATTAAGCGCGTACCGGCTACCCTATATTATATACGGGTTATATTTAACTTTATTATATTTACTTAATATACGTTTTATAACGACGATACTTTATAATATATATAATACGCGCTCTACTATATTAATAAATTAAAGGTAGTTTTTCGTAAATATTAATTAAGTAATAATTCGGACCTAGATTTAAAAGACTCTATTAATCGGTATCTTAATATATTAAAATTATACGCGATAATATATTATATTAAATATATTTAAAGATATAGAGGTATCTAGAACTTCGATATTTATTATAAAAAAACGATTTATAAATTTCTCCTTAAAGAACCCTTTTTATAAATAAATAAAATTAATAAATTCGAGACGTAATTATTATAATATAATATTATATACTATAATATAAAGGTTATATAGGAAGTTATAATAATATTTTTTATTAAACCTACCGTTATTTTTAATAATAAAATAGAATAGTAGAATACCCGGCCGTATCGAGAGAAATTAAATTTAAATAAATATATATTTATTCTTAATAAGGATACGCCGCTATACTACGGTATATAGATACTAGATATTAATTATTATTACCTAGTAACTACGGTAGCGAGGGCTTTTTACTTTAATATTAAAGATTTTATTAATACTATAACGATATTTATACGGGAGAGCCGTAAAAAATAGGATAAAAATCCGGGCTCTATTAAAAATTAGCGGAAATAAGAGATAGATCCTAATTAAGCGGGAGATATATATATTTTTATATATCGATTATTAATATATTAAGTTCGTAATAATAAGGAGAGCCGGAATTTAAAATAATTTATAAAAAAATTCGTTTATTATACCTCTAACTTTCGTTCTATTAATAAACCTCGTAATAATTATATTTAAATTAATAACGAAGCGATTTATTTATAAAATTAAAACGAGACCGAGTAAAAGGCCCTTTATATAATAATCGGCCGGCTCGAGTTAATTATTAATATTTATAATTATAAACGATTAAATAATAAGGGTAAATATAGGGTATATATTAATATATTAATTACTCTATATCGATTAAAGAATAATGGGAGAGTTAACGATATATATAGGATATTCGAAATAAAGTATATTTTAACTAGTAGAATAAAAAGATTTTAAAAACTATATAATTATCGCCTCTTCGAAATATACGATATTATCTAGAGTATATATATAGTACCTATTAAATAGGAAAGATATTATTATATAAATAATTTTATCGACTAGGATTAATATAATATTATTTATAATTTTAATTTTATAACGAAAGGTATTAAAGTAATAAATTAATTTATAGAGTAAATATAATAATTATATATCTATAAAAAATTATTATTTATAATAATATATTTATTATACCGTCTAATAATACGTATACCCCGGGCTCTTATTTAATAGTAGTATTATAACTATATAACGGCCAATAATAATAACTAGAGTAACGGGTATAATATAAAGATAAATTATAATTAAAGTATAAACTCGATTAATAATAATTAATAGGAAGAGAATTAGAGGTTCTAAATTAAATAGGAGATTTATTAAATAAAAATTCTTAAGATACTACTTTTATAGAATTAAATAAGAAAAGAAGTAGATTTTTAAATTAATCTTTATTATTTAATATTCCTTCGGTATATATTTCGCTAGTAGAAATAAAAGTATTTAATTTATAAATAGAGATATTATAACCGATCTTTTATAAGATTTATCTCGGTCTACCCTCTACTAAACTCGTTTTAATAGATAGTTATTACTTTTAATTATATTAATAACGCCCTTATATTTTTATAATTTATAGTATTATATAACTCGAATTCGGCGTTCGGATTAATTTTAGACTAGATCTAGATTAGATTTAATTTAAATTTAACCTAGATCTAGGCTAGGGTTTAATTCGACGTATATTTATTTATTATTATCGCGTATATAATTCTACCCTTTTTCTTATATATTAAAATAAACTTATTCTATATCTCGACTAGTTAATATACTCTATATTACCGAATAATATTTAAATCTATATATATACGACCTAGTAGTATATTAAATAGTAAAATTAAATTAAACTATACCTCTTATATATCGTAATACGGCTTTAATTAATTAAAGAATTTATAATAATAACTCCTTCGATAAGACTAAAGGTTAACTCTAATAATAAATTATATTAATATTCTTAAAGTAAATCTCGGCTATAAATAATTTACCTATTCCGATATATAAATAATAATATATATTAAGAACGCGTTAATTATAAGTCTTTCTAGTATATATTAATTAATATTAATTATCGATAAGGATAAAGAAAGTATATATAGAGGTAAAGAGGTTAATACCGAGGTTAATAATAATAATATTAGACTTCCTACCCCGAAGCGACGGAAAACGAATAATATATCTTAATTAAACGGATTAGGTAGGGCCACGTTATATATATATATATATATTTTATATAAAAGTTAGTAATATAATTAACCTTTTTATAATTTTTATTATTTATCGGTCGTTATATATCCTCGTCCTTATCCTACCCTAGTTTTTATATATATAGATTAAGAAATATAAAATCTTCTAGTAACGCGTTATATAAATCTTTAACGAAATACTACTATAATTATAACGCGTTATAGTTAAGAAACGAGTCGTTACTACTATAGGCGGGCGTAGGACGTCGTATTAAATCGGCGTTATATATTTAAAATTATAAAGTCGTTCTCTAGTATATAAAATAAATAATATTAATAACCCTCGTTACGGGATATAAGGATTTAAGATATAGTTTATAAATCAACTTTAATAAAAAAAAGCGAAGTTAATACTTTAATCTAGAAGCTTTAACGGAATATTATTAATAAATATAATAGGGCCCTCGGGTTAAAGAATAAAGTAATAAAGAAAACTCTAAATCCGACGAAGACTCGAGAGATATTAATCTACCGCGTTTAAACTAAAGATATATTAATCGAAATTAATTATTTAATTATATCGGTAATTACCGCGCCCTAATAATAATAAGAATTCGATAAATTATAACGGTATATTATATCTTTTTTATAATAAAATAAAGTATTAAAAAGATAATTACTACTAAAATAAAGAATAGAAAATAGATATATAATTATAATAATAATATAAGTCTTAATATTTCCTTATTAAGATTTAATATTAATTATTAATAAATCTAAATTATTTTACTACTTTTTTAGAGATTTAATAATAAAAGTTATAATTTTATTATTCTTTTAATCGGACCTAGGTTAACTAGGAATTTATAATAATATTAAATATTTATTTAAGCCCTTAACGGGAACTATAATAATTATAGTTTATATTATAATTCATTATACTATTAAAGAATATAAAATAAGGAAGTAGATACGGATTAAATTCGAAAGCGAATATATTAAAAATATATTAAACTCGACTCTTTTCTTTATATTTTTTAATATTAATAAGAAATAATATAGAGTTATAAACTTAAATAAAGGAGACGTAGGAGGAATAAATATTTATATAATATAATATAATAATAAAGGCCTTATCGGGTAGGATTAATTAAGATATAAAAAAAGAAGAGATACCGGTAAATAATATAAACGATTTCGTCTATAAATAGAAAGATAGAATTGATAATTTAATCGATTATAAAAATTTCCGTATTATATTTAATTATCTCTTAATTATTAATAAAACTATTATAGATTCGCCGGCTCCTCGATAATATAATATATAAAAGAACCAGATAAATATTATAGAAAGAAATAATATAAAAGAAAAAAGTACTAATAAATCTCGGAAAAATAAATTATTTATTTTTATAAGGGTAAATATTTCTCTTATTTTAATAAAACTAAACTAGCGGATAAAGTATTAATAAAAATTTTAATTTATTAAATAATATTTAATAAAGTATAAAAGGAGGTAGAGTCTTTTATAGTCTATTATTATTCCTCGAATATTAATATAACTATTTAGGCGGATATTTAAATAACTTTATTTAATAAATCGGTACGAGACCGGGGTAGTAATATATATAATATAAAAACCCTAATAAATCGCGAAATAATATAATATTATAATACTATACTTATTATATATATATATTAATACTATATACTAAATAGTAACTACCGGTTTTTATTATATAAAAATTTAAAGATATTAAATTTAACGAATAAATTAATTACTTTAATATTAATAAGAATCCTACCGAGTTTATATTATATATATTTAAACTCTCTATTATATATAAAGACTTCTAAAAAAAATTAAAGTTTAGAAAGAAGGAAGAGAAAATAATATAATAAAAAAAACGAGGTTAAAATTATATAGTAGACGATACGCGTATATAAAATATAATACTCGAGACTATAAAGAAGGAGAGGTATATTATTCTAATATAAACTACCTAGGTTAATAACCTAGACGATAAATAAAAGATAAATTATATATATAGTAGATTATTTTTATAATTAAAGATAATAGCGGCCTAGATCTAGCCTAGATTTAATTTATATCTAGACTAGATCTAGGCTAGATCTAGGTATAAATTAATTTACGAGAATAAATAATAATAGTTTCTTAATAAATAGATTTTAGGATATTTATAACTCCTCTATAATATAACGAATAAATAAAGTAGAATATATATTAATTAATTAATATATATATAAAGATCTAAATATAATAACGATATTAAAAGTACTAGCGGTAATATTTATAATAATAATATTATTATTACTTAAAGTATAAATAGTATATTTAAAATACTATAGAATAATATTAAGGATTATTCATTTATTATTATTTACCCGTTAAATATTAATTATATTAGAATTAGTTATATAAATATATTTTAGGTATTAAATATACTAAAATTAATTATATAATTATATTTTAGTTATATAATGTATTTAGAATACTCGATATAAATAGATACGTATTTCTAGTATTTTATATAATTTCGGTATAAAATACGTAAAAATCGGGGTTTCCTAAATTACCGATAGTTATAATCTCTTATCGAGGAAGATAATACGGAGATATAACCGAGCCTAGTTTTTATTAATAAAATCGAAAATTTATTAAAGAAACGAAATAACTATTATCTCGTTAAATAAAAGAGTTATAATAATAAATAGAATAAATAATATCTCTACTATATATTAGAGGAAGGCGTAGTAGAGTTATTAATAGAAATAAATATAAAAGAAACTCGCCTTAACGAAAATTAGAGTAATAACGGAAGGGTTAATATACTATTATTCTATAATATAGAAAACTATTAAAGTATAGTATTTTATTTATTAGTAGAAATAGATACTAGAGAAACTCGCCTTAAACGAAGATCGGGGCGATAATAAAAGAGTTAATATATTATTATTCTATAATATAGAAAACGATTAAAGTATAGCGTTTATTAAAATAGAACGTACGACTACTAAAATATAAATTATAGATACTCAAGTAGATTAAACTAGCGGGATTTACTTCTATATTAATATACTATATATAATACTACGATAACGAGGGCGCTATCTTATCATTTTATAATAATATTATTACGATTTAGTCGTACTAGGCCCGGTATAACTAGTATTTTAATATAATAACTCTTATATCGGGATTCTTCCCTTTAATAGAGGAATTATCCTTCTATTATATTATAATTCTATTCCTATTATAGCTTCGCTATAATAGCGATTCTCGTTACTATTTTTAATATAGTAATATTAGTTACTTTCTATTTAATTAATATAATAATAAGAATAAAATTATAAATCTAGGAGATTATAATAATATTTCTAATTTTAAGAATAAAGAATTAAAGTTTCTTTTTTAATTATAATAATTATTCTAATATTATTTAAAATCTTTTATATTTTAAATTGGTACTTTATATATATATATATATATATATATTTTAATAATTTAATACTCTAATCTTTTAAATATTTTTTATAAATAATAAATTCGTAACTTTTAAATATTATTACTTATTTTATATACTATATTAAAGTAATAATATAAAATAAAATATATTATTATTAAATATAATTATATAGTAATTAATATTAATAGTAAAATAAATATATATATACGAGCTCCGTTTTATTGAATTTACTCTAAATTAATTAATTTTATTCGATTTATTTTTTAACGAGTTAAATTTATTTAATAAATAACTCTTAAACCGCGCTAGAGAACTAGGATAAATTAAGAAATTCTTTATATCTAGTATTAAAGTTGAAGTATATCTCCAATCGTTGCTGAATCACTATCTCACCGTTATTGCGAACTATTTCGTTCTAGGCGTGCCGGGCATGAAGTGGGGCCCCCCCGGGCCACAATCAGCCCTGTGCTCGCCCTGTGATAACCCTAGTTCTAACCATTAGAGCCTGTCGATTGGAAGTCTCGGGCTGTCCTCCAGGCTCGCCAGCCCCAGGGGCGGGCCAAGGCTACAGCTGCATGAGTAAAATGCTTAGCATCAACAACCACGTGATCATCCTCCATCATCCATCATCCTTCATCCTTCCGCCTACCACCATCTTCATCTTTCGTGCCTACCTGATCAAGTTCACTCCTGTCACCAATCACCATCACTATCACCAGCATCGACAACGGCCCGGAATGCCACATCTCATAATCAGCAGGCATGTTCTAAAATGTTTCTCTTCTGCCGCGTAATCTAGATTAAGTACTCTTCTACTCCTAATTCTCTGCGTCATCCCGTCAAACGCAAGCACTGTGGAAGCCTTACCATATCTAAGAACATTATACCTCCCTAAATCATTACACTTCTCTGATGAACTTGAACATGGGGCCCGAAGAAATTCCCGACTGCCCTTTCTGCGACTATACCAATAGGAGTCACTACTTCCTATTACAGCATGTTGAAACCGTGCATCCGGAAGGGGCCTCCCCTTTTATCGTCAATCAAGATGCGAATCAGCAGATTATGGACTCAAATAAACGGGAAAGCACGAGAGAGATATCTCCAGAGTATATCGAATGCCAGTGTGGCGAGTTCTGTGTTCTCGCGGAATTCGAAGGCCACCTGGAGATGCACTATGCAGAGGGAGCAGGTTTCGAGGAGATGCGAACTCCCTCACCGGAGCTAGCTGAACGAGGATCCAAGCTCCAACTCGGCAAGGCGTCATCTCCAGCCATGGAGGTCTTAAGCCCTTTAACCCTCCAGGCCGTCGTTTCCAGTTCCAGCAAAGGCAAGTCTACCGCCAGGCACCGCTCACGTAACACGACTCAGAAGAGTCAGAACCCTCTCTTGGGCTTCATTGATGTACTTCGGAACTCTAATCCGCCGACACCGCGGAGACTACCCCAGACAGGCCGTCCGAAAGGGGCCCAAAGACTAGGCGTGAGTATTACTGTCTAGTGGGTATTAGGTAGCCTGCTGACTTGTCGTAGAGAGCTGAGCTAGGCCCTCATGCGCATGAGGAACAGATGCCGGAGTGGCTACGCAGACAGTTAGAGCGTGGGGCAAAGGTCACCATTAGCAATCAAATTGGCAACGATGGTCGTTTGATACGAATCGAGACCATAGCTAATGAGTTCCCTGGTATTATCCCCGTGTTAGCACAGCTTTGTGAACAAGACCACGCAGTATCTCGAGCCTATCTTTGTCAACCCGATGTGACACATGTCGTCAAGATGGCTAAGGAGGGCGGTTTCTGTGGCTATCGGAACATACAGATGATGCTGTCCTATATTCAGAATGCGCGCTCTGAGGGCCATCAGCGATTTCCTGGAAAGCTTCCTTCTATACTCCAACTTCAAGATATGATTGAAAATGCTTGGGATATGGGCTTCAACCCGATGGGCAGGATCGAGACTGGAGGCATTCGAGGCACAAGGAAGTACATTGGGACGCCAGAGGTAAGCTGCGAGAGGAAACTAGCTCACACGTATCACAGCTAACTGTTCAAGGCACAAGTACTGCTGCAAAGCTTAAATATTGGGTAAGTCTCCTGCCTCAGGTCGTGCGCCCTCTCTTGCTGAGCCATTCAATACACAGCTGCCGAGCGGATGCCTTCACAGATAGGAATGAATTTGCGGTCGACCAACTCTTGCAAGCTGTCGAGCAGTATTTCTCGGACGGCAATCCAGATTTGTCACACAAAGTCTGCCGCACTTCTCGTCCACCAATGTACTTGCAGCACCCCGGTATGTTTTCAATACCAGCTTTTACTTACTCGAAGACATGACTGCTTACATCTCACAGGCCATTCCTTAACCATCGTAGGATTCGAGCGGCGCAAAAACGGATCGTGCAACCTTCTTGTCCTCGACCCTATGTTCAAACCATCGCCTGGGATCTATCGTCTCATCGACGTCAAGTTTCGTACCTCTGCGCCTGAAAAGCTTCTCAAGGCCTATCGCAGAGGCGAGTCATACCTTGATAAGTATTCCAACTTTGAGATTCTAAAGTAAGCCTCTCACTCTCACGCCCAGCACAGTGCTAATGGAGAGCACAGATTGACAGCGACTGCATCTGGGAGTCCAGGCTGGTATAGCTAATGATTGAAGACTACATATCTCGTGATGCATGTGTTACGTCTAGCGGCTACAGTCTTTTGCTATCAGTACTTTGAGCGGATCATCGTTACACACGCATAAGCATGGCGCAGGGGTTTCGTAGCTTGAGATGAAGTAGGGTGTTGGATCTAGCGGCTCCTTTGTTCATACACCATTGTTATTGAGTACAAACGCTGCACTGCTAGAATATCCCTTTACGAGATGGCATAAGCAGCTACTGCATGTTTCGCGAAGACTTGCAGCATGATACAGTTTTACACGGGCTCACTTCTTCAGCTCAGCTGCCTTGGCCTAAGCCTTACTCTGACATCTCCGGAAGGCACAGACACCACGGCACGCTCTGTCTGCTTAGGTACGATCCACTTTCCGTTGCCCCCAGGCTCGAAGTCCCAAAGCGCCAAAATACTTGCAACGAATGCGAGAACCTCTTGCTCGGCATAGGCTCGTCCTGGGCATGCGTATTCGCCCACTCCCCAAGGCCTCAACGTTCTCTCGATAACAGTCTGTTTTCCCTCCGCACTCTCGCTGGACTCCAGGAACCTGCGTGGTTGAAAAGTGAATGGAGACTCAAAGAAACGAGGGTCATGATGATGTAAGCCTAATGGAGCAGCTACAATGCTCCCCGCATCCAAAGCATACGAAGGACCTAGACCCTTTGCTTCGCCGACGATGACATCCTTTGGGACCGACCTCACCGAGATTGGCATGGAGTGTAGCCGCAATGTCTCATGAAAGCATGCTTTGAGCAACGGGCAAGAATGCACCAGGCCATCTAGGTCAAGCTTCAGGCGAGGAAGTTCTGGTATGCCGAAAATCTGGGGAGGTTGCGTCGTCTGCGCGAAGCGGGCGATTTCATCCCGAATTTCATGAACCAAATTCGGCGTTTCCCACACTCGTATCAACATCCAGAAGATGAGATATGAGGACTTGGTGCTCATACTAATGCCTGATTAGCAAACTCAACTGGGTCGTTGGAGCCAGGGAAGGCACTCACGCCCACAAAAGGCTAAGGTCACAGGACGCTTTAATTGCTCTCGAAGTACAACGTTTACTCCAAACAGCGCTCCTCTCTGTCATCATTTCACCAACATCGCTAAGATCCCTCCAAGGCTGTTCGGACTCATCGCCTGCTGCGTTCATATCGAGACCTCGATGGAACGAATCCATGGCACTGAGCAGCCTCCTACGAGCAACATGGGCTCTTGTTAAAGACGGAATGCCCAACAGCCGAGGTAAGCCCAGAATCATGTACTTGAAGCCTCCATCGAGATCCCAAAGGTCATCTAAGGTGGAAGGATAAGCTTGTAGGAATTCGGATCCTACAAGCGTGGGCAATACAACATGGCCGGTGAAGTTCCTGATCAAGGTGAAAAGACTGACTTCGACTGATGGAGAATCGTGTCCGTATTTGGGCTTGACGAGGGAACAGGCGGCCCTTTCCCACTCGTTTTGGTCCACGATGCTTTCGCTGAAGGATACGAGGTTCGGCATACATTCTTGGATCCTGCTCTTTAGAGCAGCGGTAAGTGGGGTTTGTGAGGGACCTTCACCTTCGAGAAGTCCATTGTGCAAGCAGGCTGAAGCGTCAGGATGAGCGTTCGTGTACTCATGTTTCCGTCTTCTGTCTGCGCCAAAGAATCTGGTGAGAAGAGACCAACGTACTTTTTCAATGTTCAAGGTAGAATTCTCGAAAACACTGTTGATCAATGAAGGCGTCCACACGACTTTATACGTCGAGCCGAACAGATTCAAAGAAAAGATCCCAGAGTCTGATCTTTGACTACACGACAGTCAACGTTTGGTCTGAGGAGGATACCGCGTGCAACGCACCTACACTTCTGTAGAAAGTGGCTAGGATTGAGTGTTAAGGGCAACAGATGACCGAAATGGGGAATCCAATATGCCAGCGGATCAATCCTGCGGGTCCCTTCACGACTCGACGAGCCTGGGCTATAGATCAAGCCGGTTATGAGACGAGTAGAGAAAGCAATCACTGCAAGTAGGATAAGAGCTTGAAGCAGCATACCCTGGTTGATGGGCACCAAATCTGTAATGGTAGCGAAAAGTTGAAGAGGCATGTTCGATATAGTTCTGTTGGATTTCAACTTTTCATCCATAGATCAAAGCGAATCGTTGCAAATACGGAGCTCGAAGGCCTGCATTTAGTGGCTGCGGCAGGTTGTCTCAGTTCACCGACTGGCTGATAAAGGTGAGAAGGTGGAAGGCTTTTCAAAGGTAGGAGAAAGCTGTAGGATTGACCTTCGCAGTCATGATCTGGCCCAAACCATTCTCCAGGCACGCCAGGGACCTTTCCGTCAGAAGATTGGGCTAAACAGGTCGAGGGTCTAGGGGCTGGCATTGCGGAGATCTCCCCAAGGCTCTTCTTCTGGGGCCCCAGGGCCCAGAATTAACCACTCCGCACGCCATAAACATGTCCCGATCCCACCCCAATATAATCATCACCGGCACGCCTGGCGTGGGTAAGACTAGTCATTGCGAGCAGTTGGCCGCAAATATCGGACTGAAGCATCTGTCCATTAATCAAATCGTGAAGGACCGCAACTGCCATGATGGCTGGAGCGAGGAGCATAAGAGCTGGCTTGTTGACGAGGACAAGGTATGCCTCTCTGCCTCCATTTGTGCACTAAAGCTGACAAGGGTGCCAGCTCTTGGACTCTCTCGAAGATGAAGTGCCATCTGGTGGTTATATAATCGACTGGCACGCTTGCGACCTCTTCCCAGAAAGCTGGATTGACCTAGTAGTGGTGCTACGTACAGACTCTACGAAGCTCTATGACAGGCTGAAAGCTAGGCATTATCCAGAAGAGAAGCTGCAAGAGAACTTGGACTCGGAGATCATGGAGGTGTTGTTGGAAGAGGCCAGAGAGTCGTACGATGAGGAGATTGTGGTGGAATTGCGGAGCGATGAGACTGATGATATTGAGGGCAATGTGGACAGAATCGAGACGTGGATTCAGAACTGGGAAAAAGATCACGCGGCGGGCGAAGCTGAGGGTGAAACCTGAGCACAGTATTCCTTGAGGGACATCTGATGGGCACATCTATGTATGCTACGACTGAGTCTGCAACCACTGCTTAAGCTTAGAAAGAGCTATGGCACGGTGAGACAACGTGTTCTTCATGGCCTTATCCATCTCGGCATATGTCTCGCCTTCGTACTCGAAGATTGGGTCCCAACCTAAAGCGGTAAGTCGAATCCTCGCTCTTACGACTAAGAAGGACATTGTAGGAAAGCTGACGTACCGAAGGTAGTGGGACCTCGAGCGGGTACGATCTTCCCCTGCACCGGCTTCAGCTAAGTCTATGGTTGGGAAGAAGCCTTCTTGGCCTACTGTGACTCTTCCTTCAAAGATCAGAGGCTCGTGGCCTGGACCTGCGCAGTAGGCAAAGGTGCAGACAGCTTGGGCACTTTTGTCTTCATATGCAACGAGCAGATTGTTGAGGCCGTCGTGGCCAAGAGCTTGGAGGAACCATTTGCTGCAGAAGACTGTCAAGAGTGCGTTCAGGCTTTTCTATGAGCAATGGACCTACATGTATGGGCCTGGTAATTCTTTCAATGCTCTAAAGCAAAGACATGTATCTTCAGTCAAAATTGGTCCTGCAATCTTCAGACCATTAGTACGAGAACCATGGACATCCAATGAGCATGATAGATAACATACAAGTGCAGCAGCTCGACGGCATTTGTCCTTTGAGATTTCTTCAATGGTGCCCTGGATTTCAGTCAGATCTAGAGATTGGCTCTGTAATGGCACGACACCGCTCAAGATCGCCTGGACTTCAGCGAGCTTGTTTTTATTGCCGGTAATGAACTTGAGTTCTTTAAGTGGCATGGCTGTAGATGTTTCGTCATGTTAAAAATGGAATTCAATGAGGGCCAAAGGGCTACCCCGGAGCCGCCCCCCGGAAGATTGCTGTCCTTGCGCCTAAACCACTCTTGGGGGCATTTTTAGGGACTCGCTAGGTGGCTCGCTTAGGGGGCCTCTCATTGAATTCAATTTTTAACATGACGAGGATGTCAGGATCAAAAAGAGTAAGGTATGGGTGCGGCATAGATCATCGTGTGGTTGATATGTCTAGCTCCGCGCTCCGCCCTAGTTTGAATATTTACAATGTTTCGAAGTACTGATCAGGAATGCCATGGCTTTTCATCATTTTGCTTTTGAATAATAGATCATAGATAGCAGTCACCTTGGCACACATCAGACAAGTGTCAGAAGACCCATATGTAGTGCGTTCATACCATTAGGCATGGTTTGTTGCTTACAGAACGTTTGGGTTACTAGATTTTCGCTCAGAAGATTATACAGGAAGAGAAAATCGAGTCCTTCATGTGGCATGACGAGTCGTAGCTAGCATCCAACCCTACATTAAAACCAAGAAATCGAGTTCAGCCCAGTATCGCATCGCGCTGCAATCCACGTGATCAATCGTCCACACGCCAACGCCAGTCATACTCGCTGTGATCTCATACAGTCCAATTGACGCTGCCATTAGACGAAGGCCTCCAGCGGGTATCACGACATTTCATCAGAATTTTTCCCCTCCCGCCAAAACAATTCCACAAGGCTGTCAATATCTTCGCCGACTCCTTTGTGAAGGTAAGACTGTCTGACAACCCCATCCGCCGCCGCAGAGTCTATAAGTTTATACTGTATCTTCTCATTGGTCAAGTCCAGCTTTGGTCTTATGGGCGCTAACGAGTGGTCGACACCGCCATTATTTGAGCCTCCGACTCCCGAAGGACGGTCCCAGGTCTCCTCCATCTCAGCCATGTTAAGGCCTTTGAGATTGCCCTTGGGATAGAATGCAACAGAAAACCCGTTAGTCAGCACCACGTCTCGAGCAAACAGCCACCGTTGGAGGAAGCAGTCGCCACATATATCCGCGACGAGATGCATCTGTGGCAGGTTGTATCCTTCATCATTCGCAGAGAGAGGCTTCCAATGGTGCAAAGATAGAGGCATGCTACCGCTCTCATAGAGCCCTGAGATATCTCCATGTATGTCAACCTGATGCAAGCCCCGCTCGTTCGTCAATTTGGTCTCCGTGACCTGGTATATGCATTCCAAGACTCGGATGTCTCCGGCATTTGCCCACGAAGTATCTGTACAAAGCTGATAATTGTTTGTCATGGCCTCACCCAGCGCGATCGAAAGAAAGACGCCAGCTCCACCGAAACCCATCATGCCGTAATGTGTTACAGACCACCAATCTTCTGATAGCCCGCCAATGTAGTGCTGTTTCTTAGCGTCGTATTTTTTCAGCATTGAGAGAACGGCGGGCATAGAAGGAATAAAAGTATCATCGTCCAACAAGCTGATCCACTCTGTATTGCCGTTGCGATTATCGTACATGATCTTTATGAGCGAGAAATACTTCAATGAGAACATGTCCTGAAGCCCAAGAGGTTCGACGAGGGTAACGTCCATTCCCAAAGTGCGCATCTTTGACTGAAGGTCCTCCTTCTGACTCGCATCCGCGGCGATGGCATCTTTGTGTTCAACCCCTTCAGCTTCGCCGACCTGCTCTGACTCTATCACTATTACCAACAGCTTTGCGTGCGTATTGGGAAGCCAGCGCAAGAGTTGTGGAATGGAATCATCGAGTCGCTTTAAGGTTGTCGAAATACCGAAGATAACATGAGACGCGTCGCCGGAGTCTTTCACGTAGGCTGGAACCTCAAGTGCGAGGGGCGACTCGCAATGCCTCAATTCGACCGTGGAGTCTTTGGTAAGGTCGATGGTTTGAAAGTCAGGAAACAGGGGAGCGTCGACTTTGCTGAAGGAAGCCCGCTTCAGCCCCGGAATCGGTTTGACGATGATATCGCGATGGGCATAGCGGATAGGATAGGTGAGATCGAGCGCGGCGAGCCAGTCGAGCTTGTCGGGGCATGGCTCGGTTGGTTGAGATTTTAGGGTTGGTATCCAATCGGGAGCTGATGCACCTCGCCGCGAGAGGCCGACGAGGACGATGGAGAAGACTGAGAGACAGCAAAGGGATGTAAGGAAGGCTTTGGTGCGCAGGAGCATGATGGCAAGTCTCAGCAACGAAGGATTGTATCGAAGGCGAATATGTAGAGAGGATGAGGTATATCCATGACCCTGTGAGTATTTGATGTTAGCATCGCATTTACCAATCTGCGAATGGCTGCAACGGATTTCGAGAGCATGAGAGAGAGGTAGTCTAATGTCCTTGCTCTCGATGGGTATTCATATGGGCTGAAGGAGATTGGAGTTGACATGGACATACCTCGTCGTGTCATCGACGCCGCTTGTCAACCATGATCAAAAATGAAAAGGACAAAGGCAGCGAAGAGGGAAAAGGGAAAGGTGGGAGGAGGGAAGGCAGATGGCAAGTAGCGTGCGGCAAATAATCGTACAATGTCTTCTTCCTCATCCTTCACCCTTAGCAGAGGTCGAAAAGGAGCGGACAATGTAAGGAGCGGGGCCAAGCCGCTTGCCTCGGTCGCGGAGCGGGACAAATACTTTACAGTACTCCGTACCGAAATAATGGAATTACGAACTACTAGCAAGACATTCGCAACGACTTCGAGTCAATTGACACTTTCACCCCTGCCGACGAGTTGATTTCGTAGGTTAGCATCAGTCCTGTACAAGTGGAGATGTTCTAGCAGCACTGTATGGCGTGGAAAGATCTACGTCAAGACAGATTTGGATAGAAACAGACCGGAACACTCCTATCCAATTTGGAAATTGGATACAGTCGTGAATTGTACGGTAACCATGCTTACAGCATTCGATCTAATGAATGGAGCATCATTTCTCCCACTGCGAATAGGCACCCCCGAAGATCGTAATCAATGCGCCATCAATGCGCCATCGCCATCGCCATCGCCATCGCCATCGCTGAAAATGTACCTCAAATACAGCTTACCATTCATCTGGTAGCATTTGATAGAGCGGTCCGTAAATGCAAACATCGTAAAGCACCCGTTGAAATCCAACTCGCGAAGTAATGGTCCCCCCAATGCTCGAAATATGGTACACGAAGATTAGGTTGAGCGTTTCCTTCCTGCCATTACAGCTGCCTCGAATGACGTGGATTACTGCTGCTATGCAGGCGCTGCTTCCAGCTCCCCGTCGCTCATTTCCGCAAGTCCGTTACCCTCGCCAATGTCTTGCTGCTCTGGTATCTCGAACTCTAGCTTCTCTTTTTGCGCTGCCGCTTGTGCTGATACGATTTCTGCCAGGCGTTTGAGGCGGGGAGTCTGTAGCCAGGATGGTGTATATGTTTCCAACGCGGTGATGACGCGCGGCTCTGCTATTTCATAAGGACCGCTGTCTTCCATGTCGACGGCTGTCAGTAGCAGCACATCTCCCTTCTCGGTCACTCTCGAGGCCACGGCTTTCATGATATCGCCATTGATGGGTTGCTCGTAGTCAGCAACCAAATATTGATTCAGGAGCTTTTGTATCTGATTGGGCGAGAGCCTGGGTGCAGGTGTCAGCAGAGAGCCTAAGCTTAAGATGAGGCGAAGTTTGTCTACTTACATCCAGCAAATATCTTGAATAATCTCGATATCATTCAACGTGGCCTTTTTGAGCTGCAGCAGCTTGGTTGCTTGCTATGAGGTTATCAGCTTTGGATCTTCGCATCGTGATGTCATCAACATACCATTAGGTGTTCGAGCTGCAAAGTGCCCTCGGGCATATCATGACTCTTGCACCATTCCTCGATTCGGGTGATGTTATAATTGATCTGCAAGCCTCGTTTCCAGGAGAGGAAATTTCGTCGCATGAGCAGGTCATTGAACGCTGTCACGCCTACCAGCCTCAAGAGCTCAGTTAACGTCTGTGTGATAATGGAGTCCTCTAAGTAGTAGGCCTTCATAGCTTTGAAAGCGTTGTTCAAAAGGCTTAATAAATTGTCCATGCTGTACGCAGGCGTGTTGTTGGATTGAAGAAGCTTGCCAAGGAATCTGTTGCTCTCACTGGTGACGAACCCCGGAAGAGACTGTGACTCGATTATCGCCGGCACAATCATCTTTTGTAGTTTCTTCTTGAGGACTTTCATCCACGTATGGTAGATGTTGAATTCGAGGCTTTCCAGATCGTGTTTTACGATTTCCAGCAGTCGGTCATACTCGTAGTTGTCAGTCTTCTGTGCTTCATACCAATCCTCTGCGAGAAATACAAAGGAAAGCATCTCGTGGACATTGGAAAGCCAGAAAGCACCAGGATTGACAGCATCGTCGCCTTCGTGCTGCATGACTTCCTGTTGGACAGACTGCATCACGTTGGCAAGGAAACGCTCTGACTCTTTGACAAAACCATTGTTCCACATCTCAGAAGTGACGAGGTTGATCAGATAAGCCGGGAAGAGGACCTCCTTGTCGGTGGGTGTAGGAGTTGTACTAGGTGCAGGAATCTTGAGGTTTTTGATGAGTCCCAGTGTAACTTCCTCGTTCAGACCATCCTCATCAGAGAGCAGGTTCTCAAGTTCAAACTCGACATTATCCAGGGCAGGACTGAATGTTGACCCGGAATTGTTTTGCCGAAGAGCACTCGTGCCAGTGATGGCCATGGAGCTTGGTCGTGGATGGTATACGGAGCTGAATCGGTCTGGCTCGATTCTCTCGGCTCCTGCACTCCTCCGCTTCGGCTTCTTGGAGGAGACCAGGTTGATTAGACCATTGGTTTGAGGCTGAGGGACATGTCCGTTCGTGATTTCGCCGTTGACGGGCACAGCTCTCTTGGCAAGATCCAATTGATCTTGCAGGTCTAACAATTGCTGGTGCAAAGATATCTTTTCGTTCTCATGATCACTTCCAACTTGCTTGGCATTTCCCAACTCCACATTCGTAGTCCGAAGCGACTCACGAAGGTTCTTGCCCTCATCTTGCAACCGTTTCGTGTTGGTAAGAGACTCATCATAAGTTTGCTGTAATTTCCTCATCTCCTCTTCCATGGCGCCCAACCGGGCGGCGGTAATACCAGCTTGATTTGCCTCGGCTTGAAGCTCTTTCGATCGGCTTTCGAGAGTATTGTGTCGGGTCTTCCAGGACTTCAGTTGGTTTTCGTAACCCTCAACCTGCGCGATGAGTGCCTTGTTTTCGCGCTTCATAGCGCCGAGAGATTGAGTCAATTCCACCACCTTGTTCTCCAGCTTGTACGAGATCTGTTTGAGATCTCTGGCTTCTTCGCGAACCGTCTTGTAGCCTCGCCTAGCTTTCTTGCCTCGCCAGAGACTCTGGATAATGACGATCTTCTTGCGATACTGTCTCCACGAACGCATTTGCCTCCGCGTCCGCCATGCCCGTTGTATCGTAACAGCCGCATTGCCAACTCTGACCTCCATGAGTTTCCTCCTGCAGAGGAATCCTTTGGTGACACCTTGAAGCTTAATGACATTGTTACGGATCTGGTTGAACCTCTTCTTGTCCTTGTGACCACGCCAGACTTTCTGTATGGTCGTCGCAGCTTTGGTTTGTCGTACGTCTTCAGCACGTTGCCGTGCTTGATAACCTCGAATCCATGCTTGAAGGAGCAAGATTGAGTTCCTTGCCTCGAGGTACTTTCTTCGGTAGTACTTGCAGCGCAAATTCTTCTGGATCATGACGGCACATTCATTAAGCCTTGTTGTTCTTAGATTCTCCAAGAATGCGAGCATACCAGCGCGGAAGAAAATCTTGGTGAGCCCTAACTGGTACTTGTCAAGGCCTCTGTTGCTGCCTTGCCCGAGGGCCCTTTTCAGTATGGCATTCGCCATTTCCCGGATGGCCGAAGTCCACGACTGGGAGGGAACCAACATGTAGTACCGCAGAGCAAACTCTTCATACGTCCATCGAGTTGGGTAGCCTGCGCAGCTGATCCTTACGGTCTCGAGTACACCGCAAGCTCGCAATTGACTCAGGACCATGGGCCCTTCAAATCTCCAGGAGTCTTTGCCCTCGTTCGGCTTGATGCAACGGATGTAGTGCACATCCGTCGAGTTGATCGTGTGCATCAATTCAATTAGCGATGACTTGAAAATTCCTCCAAGCGTTGGTTTCCTGGTTGCAGCAACACCCACCCTTCTGCCAGGGGTAGCCACCGCTTTCGCATTTGCCGCCATTGCAGAATCTTTTTCCCGGACTATCGAAGCAGCCTCCAAGACTTCACCAAGAAAACCGTTAGACGAAAGCCGAAGAACCTCCATATGTTCATCAGGCACCGTGTCTCTGTTCTTTTCAATGAAGCCGTCCGACTCATATGTCACATCGATGGCATAGTGACAGACGGTGAAAGCGGACTTGCCAAACCTCGGCTTCTTGTAATACTTGTTCTTGTCCGCTGCGAAGTTGTGATGTAATTTCGTCACAAATTGCTCGTCAGATCCCATAGGAAGTCGGGATTCCTCGTCAAGTAGCGCAAGAACGCCAAGCTTGGCTTCGATGAGATCAATGCAAGGTTGATTGTCCGAGAAGTCAATGAAAGTCCAATCGATCTCCTCACGCAAGTATTCCTCTTGTTCTAATTTGAACACATACTGATTAAACTCTTGCTGTAGCTTTTCATTGGCGTAGTTGATGCAGAACTGTTCAAAGGAGTTCTTGGCAAAGTGCTCGAACCCATAGATATCAAGCACTCCTATGAATGTAGCCGCCCTACTGCTGACTTCATCTGTGGCCAGGCCAGCATTGATGTTTTCTACAAGCCAATCAAATAGACCTGAGTAGATGAATTTAGCAACAGAGTCTCGGACCACTAGGGCTTGCTGCTGGGTCAGATTAGACATGATCCGTTCTCCTCTTGTGATCAGCTGCTTCTTGACGGTCCATTTAGCAAATTCGCTAGCATCGACACCTAATATTTGGCAAGCCTTGATAAGCGATGGCTCGCTAGCAGGAAGGACTGAGTCTGTCCGGGTTGCCGTAATCTTGACATTTCCCAAATGGAGCAAAGCACTTAGTAGAGCGAAGATCTGAGCTTGTTTGGGCTGGCTGACCCCAATGGTTGTCAGGGATTGTCGAGTGGCATCGAAATCGGCTCTGTCGTCTACACTTTCTATGACTGGAGCGCCGCCCTGATTGAGGTAGTCGAAATGTTCGACTGGCAGCAAACCCCACTCTTGCCGCTCTGCATCCGTAGCCCCAGCTACCAATTGGTAGAAAATGTGGTAATTCCTTTCTTTTAATGGCTGAAAGACCAGTCGGGAACGTTCCAGTAAGTATGTTCGAATCCTTGCCCCAATGATTTCAGTCTTCTTGTCGAACAAAATCTCAATGTATTTTCCAAACCGAGATGAATTATCGTTCCTTGTAGTCTTAGCATTACCGAAAGCCTCCATGACCGGGTTCGTTGCTAAGATCTGTTCCTCAGTCTCGCTCATTGCATCTGCTATGCCCATGGCTCGCTTTCCTGGCTGATCTGGTGATTCCCGAGTAGCGAAATACCTCATTATGTATTTGGCGCTAACGGTCTTGCCTGCCCCCGACTCTCCTGAGACGACGATCGTCTGGTTCTTGTTGTCCCGCAGCATATCACTGTAAACAGTCAATGGTCAATTCATGCATGTAGAATATGGGGCACGTTACGCAAAAGCTTCTTCGGCGATAGCGAATAGATGCGGCGCTTGAGAAGACCTTTGTTTGCCTGCGTAGACTTGTACCATTCCGGGTACGTATAGTGAGTCCACTCGGGCAAAAGGATTCGTAGCGATTAGGACAATGCCACTGTAGGTGTAGATTTCCTTCTGAGAGTACCGGAGTCTAATGGCTTGGAGAACTGCCAAAGCATTAGCGACATAAGTCATGATCTAGAGCTCTATTGACTTGCCTGCTGGCTCGTTGAGATGTGATAAGTTCGTAAGGTCATCACTGGCTTCGAGGATGGCAGGATTCATCAGGGGAGGGAGGGAGGCGTTGTTGTCATCATGGAGGGCAGCGACAGTAGTCTCCACTGTCCTTGACTGTTTGCGAATTGCGATGAGCCTCAATCATGACCCCTTCGCGCCAGGGGCAGAAATACTCACCTCACCATTTGCCAGCTGGAAAACCAGCTTGACCTTATTCCCCTGAACAATTTTCGATTCCACCTCAGAGGCCACCCATCCCTCAGTGGGATCGGGTTGCCACGCCCGCGTCCCAACATCATAGTTGTGTGCCATAGCACCTCAAGCAGAGGGCCTCCTGAAGACCGCCAGGGTGGAAACAGGCGCTCACAACTATAAGCACTGTTTGCGGTTTCTTTATCTGCAAGAGGGACAAAGCAAGAGCCTTGCCTACGACACTATCAAGTGCAAGGGACGGCAGCAACAGTGGATTCGAGTCATCTCTAGAGAGGCAGGGACGGAACGTCTGGTATATCTATTAGAGAAAAGTCGTGGAGGAGTCTCTTTCCGCGTCAATTGTAAGGATCGACGGTCTAAGGAACAGTTAGGGCTCGCGCACTCTAGTTCGCTCAGGCGCAACTTTCTGACGCTCCCGTCTCCAGCACCAGCACCGAGAATCCTCATCCAGTACAAGGAACTCGGGCTCTGCTCTAATGGCTATCTGTGGATGTGAAATGTGAAAGAAAAGGTACTTGAGGCTCCAGCACTGTTTGCAAAGACATGCATAGAAGGGTTCGTGGGGTTCACTGCTCAGTCGGCCAGCCTACGAGTAGTAGGGCTGAGTATCCAGAGACTTTGATTTTCCCACTCCGGGGCCCAGCTCTATGGACTTTTAGAACCATACCAGTATGAATAAAAGGTCTGGTGCTAAAATTGTAGTGAGCAGTAATTGCTCTATATTTACATGCGGAAATATAGCATTAAATCCCACAGTGGTGGAGTGAGAGCCGGGTGGCCGACTCAGCGGTTTGGCCGACTGAGCAGTGAACCCTTCTACGAGTACTGTCTCGCTATTCCTAAGGTATTATCTTGATTTCGCATAAATGCAGCAATTATCGTGAAAGTCGTCCGTCCCCTCCCAATAACGATCTTGTAACATCATGTGGGGCCTGGCGACCTTCCAAATTACCACCATTCACAGGCTAGGGCCATGTTTTCGTTTGAGAGCGCCTGAGGAGGATTGCGTCACCAGCAAGAGGGAGCTGTTGAAGCTCCGTAGAGATCCACTACGTCTTTAGTCCAGCCGGGGTTTCCAACTGTAAGCTATGGCAGTACGTTGAACAATCTAGCTGTTCAAGGCAAGGCAAAGTGGAGCTCAGTACAGAACACGTGTCATGATTCGAGCTGCATTCATTAGCAATGCCCAATGACAATGATGGAGGGGGGGACGTACAGCTCAAACTCTCGAGTCCTTGATACAGATTCTTGATCTCGCTGACGTTAACGTCACTGATGTCCGCCATCAGGTAGGCAACCTTTAGAGCCATCAATACTGCTTCTGCTCTAAAGCTGCTTGATACGTACATCGCCTCTGCTATCTGTCATCTGCTTGTCCACGTTGTGGTCACCGAGGATAGCGTTGACTATTCACGTTAGGCCTTGACCACGAGAGGCTGCCGACATGCAGGTTGCTCACCTTGTCTCAAAACGCCAGGGATATTGTGATGGATGTAAACCACCCTTACATGGTTTGGTTCGTCCATGGTCAAGACACGCAGGTTAACCTCAGGCATGTTGACAGCCCCGAGCGTTGTTCCCTCGTTAACATAGTGTACCAACGACTGACTAACTTCGATGCCAATTGCACTCTGCGCTTCTTCAGTGCTCCCTCCAATGTGTGGCGTCAATATGATGTTCTTGAGGCCTCGGAGATCCTCCGCCCAGGGGTTGAGGTCATTGCTGAAATAATCGCCGTTGCCTCCTGGCTCAGAGGGGTATACGTCGAGCGCAGCCCCAGCAATCTTGCCACCACGCATCGCGTCGATCAAAGCGGGTATGTTGATAACATGGCCACGACTGGCATTGATTAGGTAGCTTCCATCCTTCATATATTCCATCTCCTTATGGCCAATCATGTTGGTGGTTTCGGGCAATTCGGGTACATGGCAGGTAATAAAATCGGCGCCTCGAAGCAACGCTTCTAGGCTTGGGACTTGTTTGGCAGTGCCCATAGCCATTAGATTGACAGCGTCGAAGAACAACACCTTCATTCCGAACGCTTCAGCGAGTACCGAAAGCTGGGATCCAATGTGCCCGTAGCCTATTATACCTAGCGTCTTCCCTCGTATTTCCCAGCAGCGATTACTGACCTTGTTCCAAGCCCCTCTGTGCATCTCGTTTGAGCGGTCCCCAAGCTGCCTGGCCAGACAGATGATCTCGCCAATGATGAGCTCAGCAACACTCCGCGAATTGCTGAAAGGAGAGTTGAATACTGCAATGCCATGTTCAGCTGCGTATTGGGTGTCGACTTGGTTGGTCCCTATGCAAAAGCATCCCACAACGATCAAGCTCTTAGCCTCTCGCAGGACTCTAGCAGTAAGCTTGGTCTTGGACCGTATGCCTATAACGTGGACGTCCCTGTACCGTTAGCTACGTGGTAGTAGACTGGAGGACTTCAATGCGTTACCCACCTTATTCTCTCTATCAACTCATCCTCGGGTAAAGAAGACTTCAGGAAGGTGACTTGGTAACCCTGAGCTTCGAGTACATCCCGGCCAGTCGTATTTACGTTTTCTAACAGTAAGATCTTGATGTCTTCTGTAGCAAATGGCTTAAGCTGTTTAGTAAAGGCAGCGGTGTTGACTCGGCTATGGTGGGTGCTGCTCTTGGTCCATGGTGGGGTATGGAAGGTTCCTGTTGGAGATGTCGATAGGCCGAGGCTGGATGATACTCGTCTTGCCATTTCTGTCGTGGGCGGCTCAATATCTATGCTCTCGGTAACGCCCAGGACGGAAGACATTTTGACTCGGAGTTGTAGAGGGCAATAGAAGTAGAGGTTCGGCGAATATTTATGTATTGGGTAAACCTGGACTCATAGTTTTATGGGGTGACTAAATTCAAATTCATTCATAATCTTGTTTCATAGAAGCTTCCAGTGAAGTGGAAAACTTAAGAATATGCTTCTCTAACTCCGTATGGGATGATCGGCTTATGTAAGTAATAAGAAGGAAATATGATGAGTATGCAAATTGAATATCTTGGGGTGAAGTGGGGGCAAGTGAATATGAGGCTACATTATCGGACATTCATCGGTTTCAGTTCTGTCAGGGAATCAAATTACACGCCGATCTTCTAGTATTACTCCAGGCCATGCAAAGAAGGCTGCTGCATGTGTGGCACGGAACATGGTACTTTTAGACGCCCATGTGAATGTGCTTCGTGTCTAGAATGGGAGCGCATGAAGATCGTGTTATGAGCATGCCGTAGGAACAATCGAGGGTGAGAATGAGTCCGCCTTGTCTCTACCAAGAAAAATCATGGTAATCTCAATCTGTAAGATCCTGCAAGGACGACAAGGTGCAATGAGGAGAGACCTAGCTCTGCTTGCACTCCGCAGCCTCTTGCTTGGGTTTCGAATTATCATCCTAGTATGGGTCAGCTTGTCAGAAGTTCATCTTGGGTGCGATCAGCATACCTCCTCCTCTGACTCTTCCTCATCTTCCCTATCCTCGCTTGCATCGTCGTCTTCCTCGTCATCTTCATCTTCGAAGTCACCTTCCTCAAGATCGTCATCAAGCTCCTCGAATTGTAAGGCCTCTCCGGTGAACCAGTCAATCGCGCGAGGAATGAGTTTCTCCTTAATGTCTTCGCCGAGCTGATAGTCGAGCTCCAAACGCTCTTCGACGTCTGTACCGGCATCCTCCTCGTCTGCCTCCGGAGCTTTTGGAGGGTCGAAGAAGTTGAAGAACGACTCGGTGGGTACAGTCTTCTTCACCACACGCGTTTGCTTGGTGTCTTATACAGATTTAGCTTCATCGCTGACAGGGAATAGGCGTGACAATTAACTCACTCTTGTTACGTTGTTTCTTGCTCTCAACTCGCACGGTAAGATCTTTGCCAGCTTTCCAATCGATCTTGTCGCCTTCCGCATGGTCGTAGATGAACTCGCCCCCGTAGCCACTCTCTTCCTGGTAGAAGTATGTCTTGGTGATTGTCTTGTTCGAGAAGAACTCGTTTTCGGCGAACTCGAAAATCAAACGAAATCCAGGCTGGTCGAGATACTCCATACGAATATCGGTTAGAAGCTTTAGAGCGACTTCATCGCGATCGGTGATGAGCTCTGCTAATGACACCTGGTTCTTCATGGCTGACAGCCAGAATTCAGGAATTCCAGCCAAATTCCCAGCGCTCTGACTACCTCCAGTCGTCTCTGCTTTGCTGGCCTCGTCATCGCCTTCCTCCTCATCCTGCTCACCAGCCTTGATCTCCTCCTCGGTGGGCTCTGTAGCACCATTCACGATTTTGGCGCGCTTCTCGTAGAGTGGAGTGTATTTTGCAAAGTACTTCTTCTCAAGCTGTAATACCTCTTCCTGAAATTCGAGTTCAATCTTGGCATGCTCCTTCTGTACACCTTTGAGACCGGCAACGCGACGACGAACAGGAGCTGGGAGAGACTCGATATAACCAGATGAACGTCCCACAAGGGAGCCGAGTTTGCCCTGGATCATTGAGACGATTTTAGGATTCTGAGCAAATATTGAAGCAGCGGCGGCACGATCGAGGTCCTCTGTAGTATTGAAGATTAGCACCCCATCTGTGTGACCACCCAAGAATCTAATATGTTGAAGCGAGGTGGAAAACCTTCTTTGATGCTGGCAACGCCAGGCTGCTGAGCGTGAGATGAGATTGGCGCATTATTGGCAGGAGTGTTTTGAGGAGTCCTACACCGTTAATACATCAGGAGTCCTTCTAAATCTGGTGTTGTGAGACTTACGGTGCTGTTTGCAGGTCTAGCTTCTTGTTACGGATGGGTTCGGACATCTTGACGTATGCTGCGATAATGAAATCCTGACTAGGTGAGTTCTGATGTGGTGAACTGGGAATTCAATTTTTCACAGCAACGAGAGAGTACAATACAAGGTTGGTGGTTTAGTTCGACTTTGCTGCAGGCCATCAGACGCTAAGATAGAGTCGCCGCGCCAAGACCGAGAATTTGGGGACGCGATCCGATCCTGATACGAGGAGGACAAGGTTTCTCTGTTCGACCATGCTCTATGTACCTTACCTATGGCTCTCAATTACACGTATTTTGGATCAATACTGTGGACCCCTTCGTTCAGACACGCGCAAAGGCCAAGTGTTGAATTTTGACCTAACTGTAAATTCGGGAACCTCGGGCGGGGAGCGACTTGCAATTATAACAGGACTTACTGTATCTTTCGTCTTCTCCAAGGGAACCAGTAGGGATCACAGATCTTGATGCAGGTCGCTATTCTTACGTGGTGCTTGGTGTGAGGAGCAGAAAGAGGAAGCAAGAGAAGGGGTATCAGATACGTGATGGGGTACACACGACCTCGACTAACCGCGTACTCGCGCCGAAATAGTTCGAGAAACGATCGCAGAAGCAGTCTAATGGGCAATGGAAACGCCAATGGCTCTTCGTACCGTCGCGATTCCAATACTAGCAAGTCAGGCATTACTGTTCGGCTGCATATGTTGTTCTAACCCTGACTCATGACAGTGTTAGCGGTGTGTCCGAAGTCGAAATGGCCCACGAGGAGGTCTGTTTCCTAGTTGCCTTTTATTGCGTTGAACCAAGCTGATGAGCTTAGGTGTTCGCAGGTCCCATGTCCGAGAGCATCCCTTCGAGTGTGACAGGCTTTGCCCATCGCCGCGCAAGAGCAGACTCTATAGCAAGCTTCACATATTTTCAGGAAGATGACGAGTCGCCTGAATGGTCCGAAGACCAGGTCATTGTAGATGAGGAGGAGGATGGAGGTACAGACGATGGGAAGAACCCCGATGACCATCTGGACTTAGAATTGGGGTCGGGCTCGACCTCACCACGGAGAAGGAAGTCTTCCGGCTACTCAAAGGTGTCTGCGGAACATCCGCTCCTTCATCGCTATGATTCATCCAAGACGTATGCGAGTGGTATCGGACGAGGCGCAAGATCCAGTCAAAAGATCTACGTGATGACTGAAGATTTGACCATTGTTGTGGCAGGATTTACAACTTCGCCGTTCGGCTTCGCCCTGTACCTTGCTGTGTGTATCCTATCGTTGGGCTTAGGCTATCTGTTTCTTCGCTGGCTACCTCGCTGGCAAGTCCGCTTGATTGGTGCTACAAAACCGCTGCGAGAATGCAAATGGGTTGTCATTGAGGTGAGACGGCCAATTTGCCGCGGAAGGCCGAAAACCACAGCTAAAGCCGACCAGAATCAATGGGGACAATTCAGTGTCCAGGACATCTCTAAGACCCCTTATGGACATGCGGCTTCTACCGTTTTCGGAACAAGAGAGAATAGACTATTTTCCCTTGAATATGATGAGGAAGATGACCCTGTAATGACGCATCTACGTTTTCTTGACCATCGCTACATACGATTTTGTTTCCATCCCTTAAAGGACAAATTTGTTCTATGCAGCGACTGGAAAGACCCTAGTTGGACGGATGTGAGGTCCATAAGAGCTGGTCTGGACAGCGATGAGCGAAACAGACGGGAGCAAATTTTCGGGAAGAACCGAATCGAGATAGAGCAGAAGTCCATTCCACAGCTACTCATTGACGAAGTGAGTTTTGACGTGTGCAGAAAATCCGGATACGGCTGACTTCCTGTAGGCGTTCCATCCCTTCTACATCTTTCAGATTGCAAGTCTTATACTTTGGTCTCTCGACGAGTATTACTTTTATGCAATCTGCATCTTTTTCATATCGGTTGTCAGTATAACCACAACTTTGATGGAGACAAGATCGGTAAGATGGATGATCTTATTGCCTTGTGTGCGCTGACAATTAGACCATGAAACGTCTGCGGGAGATCTCGCGCTTCGAGTGTGAGGTGAGAGTTCTACGAAACGGCTTCTGTGAGTTCGTCAGGTTTTAAATTTTGATTTACAGGGCTTACGTTTTCCAGGGCGGCAAGTGGATAGCAACGAGCTTGTGCCGGGGGATGTTTACGAGGTTTCAGACCCTTCATTGGCACAATACCCATGCGACAGCCTTCTACTTGCAGGAGACTGTATAGTAAACGAGAGCATGCTTACTGGTATGCCCCGTTCATCCTAGACCTGGCAAAGACTCAGGCTGACAGAGCAATAGGCGAGTCCGTACCAGTCTCAAAAATACCAGCAACAGATGAATCTCTTGAGCTGTTGAGTCTGAGCGCAAGCACAATGAATCCAGAGGTCGCTAGGCATTTCCTTTTCTGTGGCACGAAGATCATTCGAGCACGACGTCCTCAAGAAGGACAAGACGATGAAGCTGTAGCATTGGCCGTTGTGGTCAGGACTGGTTTCAACACCACAAAAGGCGCTCTTGTCCGATCGATGCTCTTTCCAAAGCCTGCCGGCTTCAAGTTCTACAAAGATGCCTTCCGGTATATTTCTGTCATGGCCGGAATTGCTGGAGTGGGTTTTATTGCCTCGTTCGTCAACTTCGTCCGGCTTGGGTTGGCGTGGCACTTGATCATTGTCCGTGCACTGGATTTGATAACCATCGTTGTGCCCCCTGCCTTGCCTGCAACCTTGTCTATTGGAACCAACTTTGCTCTATCCAGACTCAAGAAGAAAAACATCTTCTGTATTAGCCCCCAGAGAGTCAACGTTGGGGGGAAGCTGGACGTCGTATGCTTCGACAAGACAGGAACTTTGACAGAGGACGGCCTTGACGTCTTGGGAGTTCGGGTTGTCCATCGGCCAGCAATGAGGTTTAGTGACGTCCTCAGCGACTATACCACCCTCCTGCCTGGCGCTGCTTACGAAAGAGATCCTACTGTCGACTATCAGATCCACAAAGCTGCTCTTTACACTATGGCCACCTGCCACTCATTGCGTCTAGTTGATGACGAGCTATTGGGCGACCCGCTAGATGTCAAGATGTTCGAATTCACTGGCTGGTCGTTCGAAGAGCTTGCGCAGAAGACAAACACCACCGACGGAGAGGATGCCCAGAAGAATCCATCAGCTGTGGCAAGACCACCTGTTGGTATGGAATATGGCATTGAGGGCACGCATGAAGCCGTGGCCAGCAGACCAATCGAATTGGGGACTCTCAAGTCTTTTGAATTTGCATCACAATTGCGTCGGGCTAGTGTCGTCGTCGGTCAATCCGGCTCGTTCGATAGAGATGTATATGTCAAAGGAGCCCCCGAATGCATGAGGGAAATTTGTCACTCTGATAGCTTCCCCGATGATTACGATGACCTTCTGGCCTTCTACACCCATAGGGGCTTTCGAGTCATCGCTTGCGCGACAAAGCATATCAAGGCGCTGAATTGGACAAAAATGGAGAGGATGAAGCGACAGGACGCCGAATCCGACCTTTCATTCCTGGGATTTATCATCTTCGAAAATAAATTGAAGCCCGCCACTACCAACGTGATTGACGAACTCAACCAGGCCGACCTCCGCAAGATCATGTGTACTGGTGATAACGTATTGACGGCCATCAGCGTCGCCAGAGATTGCAATCTCATTGACCGCACGGCTCATTGCTTCATTCCGCGGTTCATGGAAGGTCAGTCCGCTCGTGACTTCGGGAATGAGTATTTTCTGACTGCTCTGCAGGCGACTATCAAGACACCAGAGCTGTTTTGAATTGGCACAGTGTTGACAATGCGTTGTTTGAGTTAGATGAGCATTCTCTCATGGTTCGTAGTCTGGCCGAGTGATCTTTCCCAAGCTAAACATTTATAGCCACTGCCACCACCCGCAGAAGCAGATGCTTCATTACCTTATGACGTATCAAACTTGCGAAACTACAGCCTTGCTGTGACTGGCGACGCCTTTAGGTGGATTATCGAATTTGGCAGCGAAGTCGTTCTGAAGCGGGTGATTACTTCTCTAATCGCTTACAATGTATAAGCTCATCAAAAGCAGGTGCTTGCTCGAGGTCAGGTCTTTGCAAGAATGTCGCCCGATGAGAAGCATGAATTGGTCGAGAAGCTGCAAAGCATAGGCTACTGCGTCGGCTTCTGCGGCGACGGTGCGAATGATTGCGGCGCTCTCAAAGCTGCCGATGTGGGTATCTCGTTGTCCGAAGCTGAGGCTTCCGTAGCAGCTCCTTTCACCAGCAGGGTTTTCGATATATCATGCGTGCCTGAAGTCATACGGTAAAGCCTAGCAGGATTATAGAATGATGCCGTTCAGCGCTAACATTTTGAGCAGAGAGGGGCGCGCCGCTCTTGTGACTAGCTTTTGCTGCTTCAAATACATGAGTCTATACTCCGCCATCCAATTTACCTCCGTCAGCTTTCTCTATGCGTCTGCCTCCAATCTAGGGGACTTCCAGGTACGGTTGTATCCGAGTCAACGTCAAATTGTTTACTAAGCAATTCGCTAGTTCTTATTCATAGACATTTTTCTGGTGCTGCCAGTCGCAATCTTCAGTAAGCTTGAAGTTTTCGAATAATGTGGGGTATTGGCTAATTGATACATAGTGGGATGGACGGGTGCATGTTCCACCTTGTGTAGCAAGCGTCCAACTGCGAGCCTCGTGTCTCGAAGAGTTCTCACGCCACTACTAGGTCAAATCTTACTTTGCATTCTCATACAGCTTGTAGCTTTCGAGCTTGTACAAAGACAGGAATGGTAAGCCTCTTCTTATTCTCATGAGAGCGAGCATGTAGCTGACTTCCGGAAAGGTTCGTGCCTCCACAGCTGAACAGAGAAAAGTCCAACATCACAAATTCGGAGAACTCCGCTCTATTCCTGGTCTCCTGCTTTCAGTACATTTTCACCGGGGTTGTACTCAGTGTTGGACCGCCGTTTAGGCAGTCTATAAGGAACAATCGTAGGTAACTAGAAACATACAATTCACGCAACGTGCTAATTATGTCCCAGTACCCTTTGTCGTCACAATTGTGGCCACCTCGCTTTTTTGCGCTTACATACTCTTCGACCCTGGAGCGTGGCTGGCGGATCTGATGCAGTTGACTTTCATGTCGGTTGACTTTAAAGTCTTCCTGCTTGTCCTAGCATTGGGTGGTCTTGCATGTGCATGGATGGCTGAGCGATACGTGTTCTTGCTCGTTGCTCGCTTCCTCGGGAAAGCGCATGATACGGTGTGGCCGCACAGGCGGAAAAAGCGCAAAGAGTACAAACTCCTGCTAGAGGGAATGCGAATGTAAACAAATTATAGAATGACACTTGATTCAACCAATCTCAGTCCAACCCGTAAATCTACGTGTAATACTCGTGTACGAGTACGGATATTCGTCTACCTAGATCTGAGCCTATTACGAGTACGAGATGTCGATGGTTCAGATAAACTTCAATATTTCATAGACTCCACTTCGCTCCTCACGATATGCCAATACTTCCAAGACCGTGAAGAGTGTATGCTGAAACATCCCTGAAGCGAACAACATGAACTACGGTTCGTATCAATGCCAGAAAGCGCCAATACCAATTAGCTTACTGGATAGTAGACTGGATCCTTGATGGAGGTTATCTGCCACAAGCAGTCATACGATATGGCATTCGACGCCAGCTCCAGGATCGCATACGTACAATGCAAACCACGTCTCTCGAAGAGGCCTACAAGACGAAGATGCAATACGTGAAGGCTTTACGCAACCGACCGATGGCTATCGAAACCAAGACTGCGAATACGCAGCACTATGAAGTCGGCACCGGGGTTCTCGAGGCCTGCCTGGGCCCACGTATGAAATATAGCTGCTGTTTCTATCCCACGGGAAGAGAAACACTAGGGCAGGCTGAGGTAGAGATGCTGGAGACATATGTGGAGAAAGCACAATTAGCAGATGGTATGAGGATACTGGACCTAGGGTGGGCTAGATGCTGTCCGTGAGCTTGCAACTATGGCTGACTGCCATTCAAGTTGTGGATGGGGCTCTGGAGCGCTTTACTTTGCCGAAATCTTCCCAAATGCAAAGATCACAGCTTTCTCAAATTCGCGGACTCAGAAAGTATTCATCGACCAGAAAGCGGAGACGAAGGGGTTGTCCAATCTCGAGGTCATTACAGGAGATGTGGTAGACTACGAATTCGAGAAGGGAGCTTTCGATCGTGCGATATCTATCGAGCTGTTCGAGCATATGAAGAACTATGAACTTTTGATGGCAAAGGTCTCACGGGCCTTGAAGCCTGGTGGGAAGCTTTTCGTTCATATATTCGCCCATAAGACGACTCCTTATGATTTCGAGGAAGGTTGGATGAGCACACACTTCTTCACTGGAGGTACAATGCCTAGTGCGGATCTGTTACATTACTTTCAACGGGATCTCAAGTTGCAAGAGCAGTGGTGGGTGAATGGGAAGCACTATGCTAAGACGTGCGAGGTACGTAGTTCCGCACATACGATGTGGTCAGTGCTCCCTAAATCTTGAATAGGACTGGCTGTCGAAGATCAATGATAGCAAGACCGGGATATGGCTCCACCTGGCAGAAACCTATGGAAAAAACAACACAGCCAAGTGGTTCTACAGGTGGCAGATCTTCTACATGGCTTGCGCGGAGCTTTTCGCCTATGAAGGTGGTGAGACATGGGGCATCTCGCATTATCTTTTCGAGAAGCCGCAGTGACCGTTCAATTGGACAAATGGCGTCTTTTGATGGTCAAGCTCTCGTCCTGGTTCTGTGATCTGGTCCTTGGGGACGTTGTGGTAGGGGCATTGCAGTTCATGTTTCTGCCCGTAAGTTGCAAGGGGATTGATGATCCTCCATCTCCACGACAGTCGAGAGATAGGTACATATGACTTATGCTTGAAGGCTCCTCGCCCTTATGTAAGTCATTATTTGGTGTGGTTGGTGTGGGTCATAGTCCATTGCAGCTCCATACGCCGCTCCCTTGCTTCATCTCATTCGCCCCCTTCAATGATCCCATGGATGCCTCCATCCCAATAGCACTGGGCCGTCTTTCTTCGCGCGATACATCAACTACATATATGTTAGCGCATTGTTGTTTCCCCAGACGAGCAGTACCCACAAAGAACCACATTGAAGCCCCCAAGAGTGTTGCGGAGTATCGGTATAGAGGCCGGACCTGGCGGGGGAAGTATCTTTAGCTTGAAGCTGTCAAGTAGAACCGCAATGAAAGCGAATTGGCGTACCGGATGCACGTGGATTGGGTGACTGCTATGACCACCATGATTGCCCGCCATAATTGATCCTGTGAGGCAAGTGGTAAGCTATAGTCCAGCGAATGTGCAGTAATACCTTACTGGTCTGGTCTTACTCGCAGAAGGGTGTCTGGGTTCTTAAGCTCACGGGTATTAACTCTCTTCTGGCGTATTGACTCTCTCGTGGCGAGAGTCTTGCTTGGCACAGGCTTGGGCTGGAGAAGTGGTTGTTATGCGGGCAAAGGAGACTAACGGGAGGAGCCGCGAGCTATACATACTATAGAGATCAATGAGGCTCTGCGCTTGGACATGGGATTTCCCTTCACAGGTAGGAGAACTACCAGCCTCCTCCTTTCTCACTAAAATGTCGCCGTCTTCCCCAGTCTTCTCGAGCATGCTCTAGCTGATGCACCATACACGAGTACTTTCCGACACACTCCCCATTCCGACACTTCTATCACTCAGATACAACTTCCCAACTCCTAGCCCACAATCTCAGATATCAGTATGTCCTTTGTTTAACAACATTGATGCGATCTGTGACCAGAAAATCCCGACAAAGCGACTTACAGATAGTCACGACAACGTCCTCGTTTGCTCCTCTTCTTATACTTACTCTTGAGACTGTCTTCGCCAGACCATAGGCTCTTAAATAAGCAAAGCCGTACAAAAGCCCACTACCACAATGGCTAGCACACCATACACTGGTGGCGGAAGGACCCCGAATGGCGGTACCAAGAGGACCGCCGGTCAGGCTTCATTGGAGACGGGGCCAGATGGGAAAAAAGCGCGCTTTCATGGATGTTCGAAGATCACTAATTATATCATCATGTCGAAGCTCGGAGAAGGCACGTTTGGGGAAGTGCACAAAGGCGAGTCGCGCGTCACGGGGCAGATTGTCGCGATGAAGAAGATCTTGATGCACAATGAGAAGGACGGCTTCCCAATCACCGCCCTAAGGGAAATAAAGCTACTCAAGATGCTCTCACATCCCAATGTCTTGAAGCTGGAAGAGATGGCCATCGAGCGACCTAAAGGCGAAGGTAGAAAAAAAGCAATCATGTATATGATTACCCCATACATGGACCACGACCTCTCTGGCTTACTGGACAATCCTTCCGTTCACTTCACCGAGCCTCAGATCAAATGCTACATGTTACAACTACTCGAGGGAGTCGCATACTTGCACGCCAGCAAGATCTTACACCGTGACTTGAAAGCGGCAAATCTTCTGATCAATAACCAGGGCATTCTCCAGATAGCCGATTTTGGACTGGCCAGACCTTACGATGATCCACCTCCGCAAGCTGGCAAAGGTGGCGGCGAAGCTACAAGGGACTACACAACGCTGGTTGTCACAAGATGGTATAGGCCTCCAGAACTACTTCTTCAACTGAAACGCTACACACCAGCTATCGACATGTGGGGTGTGGGATGTGTCTTCGGAGAGATGTTTAAAGGCAGACCTATACTTCCCGGCAATAGTGATCTCAATCAGGCGCATCTGATCTTTGACTTGATGGGTTCTCCGACAGAGGAGAATATGCCCGGTTGGAGTTCACTTCCAGGTTGCGAGGGAGTCCAAACGTTCCAACATCGGCACAGCACTCTGAACCAGGCCTTTCGAGAGCAAGGATCATCATTCATTTCGCTGCTTGGTGACCTGTTGAAGCTTGATTGGCGCAAGCGTATCAATGCGACAGACGCGCTCGAACACTCCTACTTCAAGAGTCCGCCACTCCCGGCCAAACCCAGTGACATTCCTCACTTCCAGGAGTCCCACGAATTGGATCGGAAAAAGCTCCGGGAGCAAAAGGCCATCATTCCTCCTGCACCAGCGGGCGGCACCGTCGGCATGGGTGCGGATGGCGACTTCAAAAATGGTCATGCCAACAATCGAGGGCAGTACAGAAATAGGGGTGGCGCTAGTGGTTTCTACAATGACCAGCAAGCATACCCTCCGAGGCAGAATGGATACGAGAATCGCTACAATGGGCAAAGGCAAGACTTTAGAGGCCCTCTGCCTCCTCCCGGTCCACCCCCGCCCCCGGCTCGTCGTCCTGCATGGGCCCCGCAAGAAGCAAACGGGCTGCCACCCAGACCACCTCCTCCAAGTAATTCGGGCTGGCAAGGACAAGGCCAGCGAAGCAACGCTCTGCGGGACGACGGTAGAGGGCGACCACCACCGCGTGAAGGGGGTGGAGGAGGGGGGGGAGGTGCTCCCCGTGGAGATACCTACATTCCAAGCTACTCTGGCCGGGATGGCAATCGCGATCGTGACGAAGGACGTCGAGGCCGAGATGATGGTTATCGACGAGAAGATAGAGGTGACAGAGAACGGCAAGGGGACAGAAGAAGCCAAGAGCTTCGAGATCCTGGACGGCGCAGAAGCAGAAGCCCTGATAGGGAACGTGACCGAAATCGTGAGACCTACAGACGGTGACCGTTATTTAGGTTAATTCAGTCAGTACCAAGCTTTCTGGAGCCATGATACCAGCGAAATACATCGAGAGTGGCTCATGATGAAAGCTTGTAACAGCTCTTTGCTCCATTACATGCAAGGGGATCATCTATGGGCTGCCAGCAACATCTGAAGATTGCCACGGCTTGAGTCTTTCATCGGTCCTCGAGTCGACCTGAGACGGGGCATCACGTGTGAGTGAGGCCAATGACATTTAAGGGGAGAACATAGGTCTGGCGCGTAGAGAACGCGCTCACAGAGAGCGCTCAGGGAGACAATGGCTCGACGACCAATCATTCTCAGGTCGAAAGCAAGCTTGCAGGAGTAACCACTATCACGCGAAGTGCGGGAGTTTACTCTGATGAGAAAGAGGCTTCATCATTGATGTAGAAAACTTGTTGGAGGATATTAGCAGAATCTAAACCACATTGCTCCCACGCTCCTTGCTCCTTGCTCCTTGCTCCTTGGTGGGGGAAATCGATACGTGTCCGAAAACGCCAAGGCCCTTGCTCAAATCCCACTTTTTCTTCTCTCCTCCACATCACCATCCCAATTACTTGCTCACCAAACATTGCGTTCAGCTTACCTCTACATGCTCGTATGCAACATCACTACATCCGTATAGAACAGCGAAATCTGAACTCTGCAAAAAGTGGCCCTACTGTGTGTTCCTTTGGAGCTTAGTCGGGGTTTACTGGCCGACTTTGCCAACACAACATTGCCAAAATTCTCAATCATACACATTACCGCGCATCTCCAGCAATCGAACTGCAAGTACTTCGAGCAGCTCATTCGCTTCATAGCCTCAAGTCTCATTCTTCGCTATCTGAGGATCCGCAGCGCAACTGCAACCTTAGCGCCATCAAGATTGCACCTCAGCCACAGACTACAAAGTCACCCACAACCACAACCACCGTCAGAGTTCTTCAAAGCTTCATACTCACGCGTCATATGACTCCTCGAGTCCATATTTGGTGTTGAGAAGACGGTATACTCCCCCGGTCGATGGCTTTGACGCGCCGCCTGGAGATTTTCCAGGATCCCGTCTCTTCCACAGACGGACCAGAGATGCCACCACATTCTTACGACTTCATCGGACTCGATTTTCTCGATGAGAATGCTCCACATGATCATCCCTTGAGAGGGGATGTTGTTTTCGATCCTCCGCCACCTAGACAATGCGGGCGGTCTCCGCTCAAACCACTCCGCCAAGTGAATAGATCTCCACCTAGAGCTTTTCATGGTAGCAAGATGAATATATCGCTTCCTCCTCCACAAGCATCTATCTTTACGACCGACTCTCCTATCAAGAAGCCCCCTGTCTCGACCCCATACCCAATCGCACCCCACAAGCTCAGGAAGCCAATCTTCGGTACTTTTTCAACCAACCCGTCTAACAAAGAAACTCACACCCCCACATACCATAGCGACAACTTCGCAGAGTTTCCGGATCCCTCCTTTGGATACACAGGGCCTCTGAAGAGAGATTTGAGCATTTCGGGAATTTCAGAAGATCGACCATCGAAGAAGGTCCGTGCTGAAGGGTCAGAGATTCCAGATCCGGAGAATATGCCACTGCTCGAGGATGACGGAAGGAAGCCACACTATAGCTATGCAATGCTCATAGGCATGGCAATTCTTCGCGCTCCTGGCCGCCGATTGACCCTTGCTCACATATACAAATGGATCTCGGACTCATTCTCTTTCTATCGCCAAGCTGGAGAAAATGGCTGGCAGAACAGCATACGCCACAACCTCAGTCTCAATAAGGCTTTCATCAAGCAAGAGAGACCCAAAGACGACCCTGGAAAAGGCAACTACTGGGCAATAGAGCCAGGGAAGGAAGGTCAATTTTACAAAGACAAATTAAGTCGACGCCCAACGTCTTCGTCTGGTCCGAGTATGAAGAGCTCATCCTTCTTGTCGAGCGATGCGGCCATATGGTCTGGTCAGCCACAACCTCCGCCAAAACCAGTCGCGAGGGCAGCACCTATAGTGCAAGCATCGGAGGTCTTCGAACCTTCTTCCGATGCTACGATCCCGGCTTCTGATGCACCGTCCCAAGACGATGAAAACGAGGAATCCAACAACATGCCACCACCTGCTTCTCGCCTTCCAGTCTCCTCTCCGCTGCAGCCTATCCATTCATCGCCTCCTGACACACGCCAGTCTTTGCTACGTGAAGACACACCGGCTCCCGCGAACGATTATGGGTTGCGATCTGGCACCTCCAGGACACGAAAACGCAAATCAGCTGCAATGGATGATAGTGGCTACTTCTCCTCGCTAGATTCTTCGGCAACGCGGCCATTTGCCAATCCCGCGCTCCCTGATCTTCACGCTGACAGACCAAGAATAAAGCGTGGACGAGCTGAGGAAGAGATTGCTCGAATCCGTTCCTCTTCGCATGACATTAGTCCAAGCAAAGGCCGATCTTTGATGAAGCAACCAGCTCCATCGTTGGTCTCCTCATCTCCATTACGACACTTTGACAGCTCGCTGATGCTACCACCTTTGACCCCTGCTGTAAAATTCAAGATGCCTCAAAAGCTACCGGCATCGATCTCTCCAACTACAGATTTGCGGCTTCATCGCAACAAAGTCAGAGAGATGATAGGTTCTCCATTCAAGAACACAAATTTCTACAGCGACGGCGCTTCTTTCAGTCCAGCCTTCCAGATTTTGGAGGACTCTCCGTACGTGTTCAACGACGACTTTGACGCAGACTATGCCGACTTCACGGACGACAGCTACCGTCGTCCCACTTCGGCTTCTCCTGTAAAGCGTTCTTTCCAACGCCCGAGAACCGACCGCACCAGCAAGACCGCCAATGTTCTTGCCGACATTACTGGTACGAGCCTCAATAGCAAGGCTTCGGCGCTATTCCTTGAAGCGCCTGCATATGATTCCCCTCTAAAGCAGAAGTCCAGCAAATCCCCACTTGCATTCGTTAGTAGTCTTGATGATTCTGCAAATGAAGACTTCTATGGCATCGACCTTCTCGATGATGAGGAGCCGGATGACTATGGCGGTTTGGACATCTTGCAAGGTTTCCAGAAGATTGGAGGAAACCTCCAATCTCCTATTGCTGGTCGCAGTAAGACCTCCAGGCCTGTTCTTGGGGCTCGAAGCCACACTTCACGATTCTAGGCAGTGGTCGGCATTCGAGTATACCTATTGACGATGCCTTTCCATGAATAGCTATGGTTTCATTCCTCTCCGCAATTTCAGACGCTTGCCTTGGCTGGGGACCACCCGTATCCCACGCCTCTGGCGCACTCGCTCTACCATGCCGGTTTCGTGGAGGAGACTTCCTGAGCTACAGGCAAAACCTCGCATTTTCGCCGTTCCATCAGTATGTCCCTTGTGGCCGGTTTAAGTATTTCGATCAAGACCTTCTCCTCTTTCTAGAAGGCACTCGTTCAAGGGTTTAAGGGTGAAGGGAAAGGGAAATGGGCATGGTAAATGAGCGCATACGATGACCAAGATTATAATGATCGAGCGATATGGTGTCCATGGGAGAAAAGGTCTATGACAGTTCGGCGCACATCCTTTCATGTACACTTTTAGTGCTCAGCAAGGCGCTCAGTCCTATGGTTTTAGATGAAATGCAATGCCAATTGAATGACTTCTTACCTTTTGACATTTATCTTGAACCCTAGAAAGATTCAACACCTAGGTTCTAGCAATTGGGGTATCTTCGTAATCTTGGGCTCGTTCGTTCAAGATGTGGCTTGTCAGCCATGAGGGCTCCTGCAACATCTGATCATAGAGTGACTCCACCGTCCTCATCTTCGTCCTCGTCATCTTCGCGGTCCTCATCCTCATCCTCTACGACCTGTTCCGTCTGGCTCTGCTTCTGCTTTTGCTTCCGCTTCCATTTCCGTTTCCGCTTCCCCTCAAACTCCCACTTCCATCCCTCATCAATCCCAAACCTCATATTCCTCACAAACGCACTAACATCACTCCATCTCCTCACCTCCTCCAAATACCCAACCACCTGCGCAAGCACCTCCTTCCCATCCCCCTCCTTCTCCCCTCCACCTTTGACAAATTCTGGGACTTCTACATGATTGTATGGCTGTCCGCTAGCCTTCAGTATGCTATCATCAATCAGCATCGTGTTATGCTGTCCCCATCTCTCGCCACGATTGAAGCCCGGGTGCGAATATTGCAGCATTTCGTTGTCCCAGATTGAGTCGAGGCGCTTGTAAACTTGAACGCGCTCTTTGTATTGAGCGGACGTAAGACCTAGTGTGTCTCTACCCCATTCACCGAGGAGGAGCTGGCGTTGTTCTGAATTGAAAAGCCGGGCGCAGATGCCAGTTACGTTTGGTGGAGTAGCTGATGACCAGATCAGAACAGAATGATTTACGAAGGCGTACTTTAGGAAACTTTCCAATGACGGTCGTGAGGTATATCTTTGCGACGCTTTGGGGCGGTAGAGGAGTGTGCCGTTTAGGTCAAGGACGAGGAGGAGGCGTTGTGGTGACCAAAGCATTGTAGGAGTGGCATGTGCAAGGATGAGATACGTGGGCGAAGGTACGGGCGCGGGAAGATGTTTGAGAGGATTGTTGTCGGGTTTCTTCCTAAGACTGCGCCTGGGCTTGGGCTTGGGCTTGGTCGCAGTTGCATTGCCTGTCACGTGGTTTTCCACCTCCTTCGTTTTTGGGAGCTTGGCCGTTGGAGGTACGCCTTGCTGGGTCTCGGTCGGTAGCGAACCAGTCCATCGAAGCTGGGCCGATTTGGGATCGGTAGAGGCCTGAGCCTTCGAGTATCTGTATTGCTTGTCAATACGCGAGGGTGGGACCCAATGGCGAGCAGAGACTGACAGACTAGACTTCTGTACTGTGGGTCCTGTGCCAGATCCATTTGCGGAGTTACGCGCAAAATCCCTGGGTGGATTCTCAATTGCTGAAAATTGAGCTGTGGCTGGTTGAGCGGCTCTTGAAGTTCTGTTGATGGATGTGAAGCGTAGACAAGGTAGGTACCTGACAGGAGGGGCAGGCCCGCGGTACGTGTTCGGATCGAATGTCTGCTGAGGCTGATTGCTCGCAACGTAATCATGGTTTCTAAGCGGAGGAATTGGCAGCGGCCGGTACGAGGGGACTGTGGGCGGATGCCAGCCACGCTGAGCTAGATCATCGAATCGTGGAACTGGCTTGAAACCTGACGAGGCCGGGTCCTTTTGGTCTGTCTTCCTACTGTCTGCTCTAGCCTTGCGCTTAGCGCTATCCCAACGTGGTTTCTTCCTCAGATCCACAGTTTCCGACTTAAGTCCCAAATCCTCGAGACCTAGAGTCTCCTGCTTGTTCATGCTTCGCCACAGCGCTTGCTGTAGTCGATGTTTTATGCTATCGATGCGCGCGTCTCGGGCGATAAGTTCCTCAAGAGTCTCCATGCTTTAGTAGAAGACCAGCATACGTTGTCTTTGGATTTACCTGGTTGCCATGATGGTACTGTGAGAAACGTCTGCATAGAAAATTCGATCTTCTATGGGCTAATGTATTGGGCGTGGACAATAGAAGACGCTCTAGAGGGTATGGAGCCTGTGCTATACGCATAGGCTTGGTAAATAAATGGTGAGGATGAGTCTTTGGAATGATCCGAGTACTTTATGCAGACGAAAGATCACCATATCATCGTCCCGGCGCTAATGCCCGTCATAACGGACCGATCCGCAGGACAAGGCTTGTGCAGATGCATAAATCTTCAAAGTCCCTACTCCACCATCTTGGACTCTGGCACTTGAGCCTGTCACTATGTCTTCCGAGTCAGATGAAAAGCTTGTCTCAAAGATGGTTCGGGGTCATAGGTATGATCATGCACAGCATCTAGTGCTGAACCCAAGGGGCCTCTCCGACCGTTTCTATCGAAACAAGGCGCGCAAGGGCTCCAGCGATAGTGAACCTATCTCTGACTCGGATCCTCTGAACTCAAAGGAAGGTCTTGAACCCGTGCAAGACATCAAGAAAGTACCGGCTTTGGTCGCCAACGATCTAGTCGAAAGTGACTATAATGGTGAAAATGGCGATGAAAGCAAGGAAGCCAATGAAGACAGCGACGAAGAAACATCGGATGAGGTACGCATCCACCTCCAGCCGACACTCAACATCTACTCAGAGGTTGATGATTACTCCAGTCAGAATCTGATGACTCGGACGGCAACCCCGACAACGGAGCTGCCTCAATTTCCTTCGGCGCCCTAGCAAAAGCGCAAGAAATCTTCGGCAAGCGAAAGCAAGGCAATGCCGTTGACATTGATGACAAGTCTCCCGAGATCAGGAAAAGGAGCAAGACCGCTGGTGAATGGGTCGACATCGAAGCTCTTGAGCGCAAGGCCGGCAAAAAAGACATGCGCGACTTCTCACGCGCTTCCAAACACGCACCCACCGAGCTGTCATCTAAGAAAGCAGTCTCCCGCAAACGCTCAGTTGTCCCTACAAAAAAGGTCGACCATCGTGACCCACGCTTTGACCCACTGAGTGGGGTAATCGACGAACAGAAACTCAAGAAGAACTACTCATTCCTCGATACCTACCGTGACAACGAGATGGCTGAGCTCAAAACTGCCATTCGTAAGACAAAAGATTCTGAAACGAAAGAGAAGCTGAAGCGCGCATTATTGAGTATGGAATCTCGCAAGAAAGCGCAAGCGATAAAGGATCAGCAGCAGGATGTGTTGAGGAAGCACAGGAAAGAAGAGAAGGGGAAGATTGAGCAGGGGAAGAAGCCATTCTATCTCAAGAAGGCTGACCAGAAGAAAATAGCGCTGTTGGAAAGATTTGAGGGGATGAAGAGTAAGCAAGTCGATAAGGTCATTGAGAGAAGGCGCAAGAAATTTGCTGCAAAGGAAAGGAAGTTTATGCCTGACGAAAGGAGGGGATGAGGGAAAGAAGATTTATGGTCTAATAGTTCAGGACTGTCCAAGCGCTGGCGTCTGAAGCTGAAGCGACAAAGGCAAATACGTTACGAGTTGGAGGATATGAATGCTACGAAATATCACCTCTCATGATCACCCAAGGCTGTTGGCTAGGCTGTCACGGCTTTGTTTTCTCATGACATATTGATCAGGTAGCTACGAGCAGAAGGGAAGGCTTCGAAAAGACCAAACTCATGCTTCTAGACTCCATTCATCTTCGATGAATTCCAGCGGTGAGCAACTGGTAACAGTGATTCGGCTGTCCTTTTTTTGATACACAACAGTTGCTATTCTACTCGCTGCCCCTTGCGCTTCGTTTACTGAATTGAATACTACAATTGCTCTCGAGAAAAGGTTGAGATGAACCTTCGACTAGTGGTGAGTTGGTCTTGGTGCCCAGCGTCGCCACAACTGATACTCATCCGTTGTCAGGATTCACCTAGTGATGGAGACAACGGATGAGCGGTGCCGTGATTTGACCTTCTCTATCATGGTAGCTGTAGCTATTTATATCTGGATTGTGACCACGCTCGTTATTATATGCGCATCCTCCCACGTTTGGGGCTGGGTCTTTCAGCCAGTGCACAAAACCTTCCCGAGAGCGCACGTCGTTGCACGGATGCAGGAAGGAAGGGAAGTCTAACCGAGTAGGAGAACGATGGACCTCGCAGAAGGATCCTAATTCGAAATTTCATGATCTGTAAGCTCAAACTTTCAGTGGAGCGAGTTTTTATCGTCGAAATGTTCTCCTTGCCGGGGAGTACCATATTTGAGACATCACCCACCCTCGATGGTGCCTCACAGTCCGAATTCGTCCGACAACAATTGTTTTGACTCTCCTCACTATAACATGCTGCGGAGTTGCGGTGTCATGGCGATCGCGGGAGACGCCCTACTTTCCTAACTGGCATGGGGCAATCTGTACTTGGAGTATACAGTATTGATCCCGGTGAGTATGGTCTTTCGGGTCTGATTGGGACTGCACGCTAATCCATGAACTACGAGTAGTGTATTTTTCCGATCGTGTGGGCGTTGATACGTTGCCACATTCATTCATCGTAGTATAACCGATTAATCCACTTGAAATCTCATCATTTATCTGGCAAACTTATTGGTCAATATCCTGCCAGTGACGTTCCTTGTCCCTGTCGTTGGGCCTTTGCAGTGGTGGAGGAAGGGTATGAATGCGATATCTGAGGGGGTTTTCGCAGATAGGTTGGAACTCGCAGATTTGGCTGGGTTTATGCTGCTAGAGTGAGTGACAAGCTCCACCTTCAAGCAGGGCACACTATTTCTGTAAGGGCCTTGCATGTTGGTCTACTTGTCTGGCACTGTCGGGACGTCGATCTGAGGAGGAGAGCTCTTTTTTTCGCTACTCTGCCTCCAGAGATGGACCAGCAGTGGAGCAGTCTGGAAGGGCCAAAGCATGTAGATGAGAGATCGATACCTAGTACGACATTTGTATACACAGAAGTCCCATCGAAGAAATCTGGATCCACAAGGGAGGTAAGGAGCGGTTGGAAGAAGGCGTTCGCCGTTCGGAAGGTGGAATCTATCGAAGACTATCACAGCCTGTTAAGATCGTGGCATGATTTTCCGTAGATAAAAATGCTTGGAAGCAGAACAATTTACAAAGAGACTTATGAAAAAAGAGCGTACCCTTGAGTCATTTAACCCACTTAGGGATGTCCTGCCGTCTCTTATGGCAGCGTGCCTCCACACGAAGGAGCACTCCCGAATGCTCTTCTTCTTTGACGGCGCTGGATCTAGTCTTCGAGGCCATGTAGCTCAGCTATCCCTCATCTCGGCCAGCGCCTCCATCAAATCTACCACTCCATCCGACACCTTTTGCATCTCAATTGGAGTCATCTTCTTAAGCACATAATTCGCCACATCCCTACTTTCTCTACTCTCCGGTCTTCCGATCCCAACGCCAATCCTTTTGAACGCCATGCCTCCCAGACTACTCACACAGCTCTTAAGCCCGTTATGACCCTTTGCGCTACCCCCATTTTTGACTTTGATCTTACCAAGTGGACTCTCCAGCTCGTCATGTACGACCACTAGCTTTGCCTGGGTGCGCTCCTCGTTTGGTAAGTCTCGCAGAAAAGCTTTCCAAGCAGTTGCGACAGCTGGGCCGCTGACGTTCATGAGACTGGGAGACTGCCAGAGGGTAAAGTCATTGCCGCGCGAGAGAAGCCCGTTAGCGTGAGCCCGCGACTTGGCGAAGGGTGGATATACGAGGTGTTGTTGGAGGGAGGAAAGGATGGTGTGGCCCGCGCTGTGGAGGGTGTTTCTGTATGCCGGAGGTGGGTTCCCGAGGGAGGCTATGAAGAGGGGACGGCGGAGCATTCGAGGAACAATAATAGGTGGTGTCTGTGATTTCAATAGGAAAGGGTCGGACGGGCTGGTAGCTTGAAGCTTTGTTGTTGATAGTTGCTTAGCCATCGCAGAGAACTCTTATAAAGTCATTACTAGCGCCAAGAATTGGATTGTAAATAAATCTACATAGTATTGTCTCGTGTTACGAGTAAACAAAGTAGACGAATATAGTCTGGGAGCTTCTCTTGTTTGGGTACAAAGCCTTATTGTACAAAGTGCTTCGTACGCCTGTCTCCATACTACGAATTGCTCCTCGAGTAGGCCTTTTCAAGCCCCTCCAGCCTTTCCCCGCTCTCAGCTCTCTATATATGATCCGACCAGTTTGTCTTTAGTAAGGAAGCCTTAGTGGAACGCGTTGGATTGCAACTACCATTCCCCGTCAGCCTGGCTTACTAAGCAGGTCTTGGCTTAGGGCTAGGGCAAGCCCCTTAAGATAATATATAGCTGGCAACTGCCATAGTTACTACTCCTTAATAAACTACATCAATACATAGAAGAACCATACCTATGGACGTTACTAACGGGTTATAAGCCCGGTACATAACGTACCTACTACGTAGTTTATTTAGTGTATTCCTAGGGCGAGCTAGAGAGCCGTTAGGGAAATAGCGGTATTTTACGCTTCTTATACTATTATTTTAAGAGTAAAATCCTTAAAATCCCTAACGTTAATTACTCCTTATCTATATCACTCTTAGGTATAATAGGAGGTAATAGTAATATAAAGATCCCTAAATTAAGGGGTAAGAGTAACTAGGAGTCGTAGAAAGTCGATATTACTATCGTTCTAGGGGCTGAAAAGATCTAGGGGTATACTATCGATAAAGAAAGATATTAATATCCTATCGCCCCAGATCCGCTAATTAGAATACTAGTATACCGAGATAATAAAAGAAGACTATATAAAGCTCTATTTGTTACGCCGGAAGAGAAGAAGGAGTATAGGGTAATTAAGAAGGAATACTAGGAGGAACTAGGCGAATGGGAGGATAATTATAAAACACTTTTCGAGTATTCTAACGCGTAGACCGTCGACTTATATATACACCAAATTACTCGTAAAGACTAGGATGACTTCAAGTCTTTACTAAAGTATAGGAACTATATAAAGACGTACTAAAAGAGGCTCGCTAATATAGGAACTTTATTACCCGAATAAATACTAGCGTTATACTTTAGGGTAGGAATTAACCCTGAATTATATATATACGTCGCTAATATATAGAGTCTAGTTAAAAGAGATAAAACGATATTTACTTTAAACGATATATTTAATAAACTCCTAGAATATAATAATCGCCGATAGGATTTAAAGGCGTTAACGCTAAGAAAGTAAAATAAATATAAAAATAATAAGAGTGGAAATCGTAATACTTTTAACTATAGATTAGGATCTAGGAATAACTTTATAAATCCTAGTTATAGGAAGGGTAAAAATAGTAGAGATCATCGAAAAAATAAATCTAATAATAAGCCGTATAAGGAAAGAAAGAATTACGAGGGCTATAAAGGGTATTATTTTACGGAAAATTACTACTACCTTTATAAAGATAAAAGGCCGGAAGGCTAGGAAATATACGAGAGTAAATAGTACCTCCTAGTTAAAAACCGTATTAATAGTTTAGGTAAGAAACCCGCCGAGGCTAAAAAGATTAAGAAAGTACTTATTTCTAGTTATATAAATAAGACTAAAATATTAGACGATAAGGACGATACCTTCTAGATAAACTCAGCCGTAAATATTTATATTATATATAACTTCTCCCTATTTAATAAGGCTATATATAAAGAGAAGCGATATGAATTTATAGTAGTTAAAGACGGATCCTAATATAGGATTTATAATATTAATATTATTAATATTAACCCGTTTATTAACGGTGATTATAAGGAGCTAGATCTCGTTAATATATATTATATTCTTAATATAGAGTATAATCTCTTATCGCTAGGAACGTTAGAGCGGACGTCGGTAAAACGAAAAGTGGCTCGATTGTGGTTTAAGGCGCTCGACGGGCGCCCCGGGAGCCTTAAACGCGATATTTATCTACCGATTCGATAAACGCCCGAGGTATATAACTAAAGGGCCTAAAGTTACTCGGGTATATACCGAGTAAACCTAAAACCGCTATTAACGGGTATTAAATTAAGGGTACGTTATTAATTTTGGACCCCCGTCTATAGCCCCTATTTATAATTATAGCCTTATTTCATTTATAGTTATGACCTTATTCTATTTATAGCTATAATGTATTTTATAGTCCTATCGTTATCGTTATTTTTTAATTATTACTATTATACCTATAAATCTTTAATATATGTTTTAGTATATAGCCTATATATTACCCCCGTAAGGATTTCGCCTAAATCGATCGATTCCGGGGATTAAAATTTACTAGTATTAAAAATGATTCCGGGGGGTCGCTACCGTCGATAAAGGCGATTATAGAATATTAAAATTTTAGGTAGTAAATCACGTAATTTTTTAAAGCTAGGGCCTTTAAAGTTTTAAATTTAAATTACGTTTATTAGGAGCCCGATACGTATTTTATAACGGCCTTAAACGCCCGTCGAGCGCCTATCGAGCGATTTAATACTCGAAGGGTACTCGGCGGGCGCTCGACGGGTATTTAAGGTTATTCGGGCGCTTTAAACCTACCTCGGGCGCTTAAGGTAATTTACCTAATGACCCCGAGCCGCTAGAGCCGGTTTTCGATTTACCGACGGAATAATTATAAATTTCAGGTAATTAATAAAAGAATGGATATCTTAAATAAATAGGGGGAGTTTTATTTATCTAGAACCCGTATCGGGACTAAATACTCGCTTAATTTAAGAAAATCCCTAATTATATTTAAGACTAGGGCGAATTTTCTTCTTTTACTTCCTATAATTACTAGTCCTTTAATTAAATCCGGATTATGAATTTAATAGTATAGGAGGCTTTATTATTTAAATATAAATAACGTTAAAAGGCTAGCGTATTTATTAGAAGGAATAGATATTTAGAAAATTATATCGCTTTAGGCCTTAAAACCACCTACTAAAAAGTATAAACTATATATTATAAGGTATTAATACTATATTATCGTTCGTATACCTAAGCGATCCGACTAGATGAAAAGAGCTACTGATTAAAGCGAGTTAATATATACCGATATCGCCGGCGGTAATTAAATTATATATATACTAGAGGGTAAACGTTATATACTTATTCTACTCGATAATATTATTAACGAATTAACTATTTATTTATTTACGAAGAAATTAGATATAGTTAATATAATGGGCTCTTATTTCGAGTATACTAAAAATATTAAAAGGCCTATTTAGTACCTTGAAGATAATAATACTAATAAAAATATAAGTAGAAAGATATAGGCGTTATTCGCTAAATATAAAATTAATTAGATTCCTACTACTATATATAACTCTAATTAGAATAGAGTGTTAGAACGATATATCCGCACGTTATTTAAATATATAAAAAGTATTTTATTTAACTCTAAGCTTCCGAGAACCCTATAGAGTAAAGTTATTAGGACGGTTATATACTACTATAATCATAGCCCGACTAGGAGTCTAAATACTATAACTTTATATAAAGTATTAATAAGTAATAGGCCCTTTATAGGATACCTTCGTATATTCGGCTATATTATATACTACTATAATAAGGATCCTAATAAGAAGAAACTCGACAATAAAAGTATTAAATACTACTTCGTTAAATACGACGGTATAAATAAATTCCGCTTATAAAACGGTAAGAAGATAATCGTTTTAATTTATATAATATTCGATAAAGTTATCGATCCTAGATAATTAGGCGAGAATAAAGAAAAAGAGTAGTATACTTTCTTAAATAAATTATTAGAAAATAAAAATAAAATATCGGACGATAGTTATAAGACTAAAGAATCCTCTACCGATAAAAGTAAGATAACCCTACGTCCTATATATAAGAAGTCGTAGAATTACGCCGTTATAAATAACCCTTAGAAGAAGGTTAGGCCCGTTAAGAGTAAAATATATAATAAAAGCGTCGGTAATAAAACGTAGGATATTAGGCGAGGTTTCGCTATACGCGTTATTAAGGTAGATATTAATTTAATTTTTAATATTCCTATAATTATCTATAAAGCTCTAAATGGCCTAGATAAAGAATAATAATTAACGGTACTCCAAGAAGAATTTAATTTATATAAACGTCGGTAAAACGAAAAGTGGCTCGATCGTAATTTAAGGCGCTCGACGGGCGCCCTAGGAGCCTTAAATACGATACCTATCTACCGACTTAAAGTACGCCCGAGGTATATAGCTAAGGGGCCTAGGGCTACTCGGGCGTATACCGAGTAAACCTAAAACGGCCACTAATAGGCGCTAAATTAGGGGTGCGCCACTAACTTTAACCCCCGTTTATAGCCCCTGTTCATGGTCATGACCTTATTCCATTCATAGTTATGGCCCCATTCCATTCATAGCTATAACGTATTCCATTTATGGCCATAGTCCTGTCGTTATCGTATTTCTATAACTATCACTATCGCACCCCTAAACCCCTGGCGCATGCCCTAGCGCATGGCCTACGCACACCCCCGCGAGGATTTCGCCTGAATCGATCGATTCCGGGTATTAAAATTTACTGGCGTTAGGGGTCGTTCCGGGGGGTCGCTACCGTCGATAAAGGCGATTATAGAATATTAAGATTTTTAAAAATTTTAGGTGGTAAATTATATAATTTTCTAAAATTAAGGCCCTTAAAGCTCCGGGCTTAAATTATACTCGTAGGGAGCCCGACGTTTATTTTATAACGGCCTCGGGCGCCCGTCGAGCGCCCGTCGAGCGATTTAATACTCGAAGGGTACTCGGCGGGCGCTCGACGGGCGCTCGGGGCCGTTTAGGTACCCCGAGCCTATTTTAAACACCTAAGGTAACTTACCTAATGACCCTAAGCCGCTAAAGCCGGTTTTCGATTTACCGACGAAGTTTAATAGATTTAGGATTTAGTATTAATACCTAATAATAAAAAAGTTCTATTAGGCCGCTAGGTCTTATTTATTAAAATAAATTTAACTAGTAATATTATTTAATATAAGGCGCGCTAGGTCGTAAAAGGATTCCGATAAATAGAAGGCGTTAACTTTAACGAGACGTATTTAGGAGTATTAAAGTTATAGTCCTAAAAATTACTACTAGTACTTAGTACGAAATTTAACCGAGAAATCTATTATATTAATATTATTACCGTATTCCTAGAGGTCTTCTTTAATAATATAATTTATATAGAGTAATCTTATAGTTTCTAGAAAGGTAAAGTAGTTTATTTATTTAAAAAGGCTTTATATAATCTTAAATAAATACCCCGAGAGTAGTATATAACTCTTAGGGAATTCTTTAAAATTATCGATTTTATACGGGTTAAAAAGGATCATTTAGTATTCGTTTATAAAAATAACTCTGTGATTAATCTTTATATTAACGACCTATTTATTCTTACCCCGATTATAGTATTAATAGAATAGCTGAAAGAATAACTAAATACGCGTTTCCGTATTAAGGATTTAGGCGAGATATCGTACTATCTTAATATAAAGATTAGACGAAATCGTTAAAACCGTACTATTTATATAAACCAGGCTAGTTATATTAATAAAATATTAACTAAGTTTAGTATAGAGTACTATAAAAAATAGAAGACTCCTATAGATTTATTAATTTAATTAAGAGTAATTACTAACGATTACGTCGCTAGTAAAGAAGATTTAGAAGGGTTTAGGAAACTAATCGGGTATTTATAATAACTTATTATTATAACTCGCCCTAATATCGTATATATAGTTAATATCTATAGTCGTTATTTATAAAGGTATATATATAGAATATATAGTTTTATTAGTTTAGTAAAAAGATATTAATTATCTATAAAGGATTTGGCCCTAATATACTAGAATCTAGCCAAGGCGCTAGTCCTAATATAGAAGTACCGAGGCTTAGTTTAGTAATATTATACTAGAGTTCACCCTGTAATAGAACGCCCTTTTTAAAAGAAAGAAGTTAACGCCCTCGTTAACACGCTAATATAGGGTATCGTAAATAATAACGTAAATGACATTTATATATAGAACTAATAGAGTAAATAAATATATATAGTATATCCCTAGCTCTTGAATAGTCGGTATAGGGTAACCGCGGGAGTACCGTAGAGCTTTAAAACTTAGCGCAGAGCCTTAAGGATTTTTCTTAGTATACTTTTAGATATTAATTCTAGCGATAATAAAATAAGGCGATAAGAAGGTATAAAGGTAACGTAGGCGAATAACGATAATAGTTATAATATTAATAAAATAGGGGCGTATACGTTTGGCGTTATAAGAGTATTAATAGAGAGGTACTAAATAGTCGACTTTTTTCATATATAAAAGTAAGGTCTTAGCGTAATTTTTAAATAACTAGCGAGTTTTAAAAGTAGTCGTTTACCGGTATTTTCGAAGTTGAAACTATTTTAGCGCGGTACTAGTCCAGATTCGGCTAGCTTTTATACTTAGTCTTTAACTATAACTTAATAAATATTATACTCTAGATTATCAACGTCGTCACCTTCGTCTTTTTCTAGTACGCCGTTATAGGTAGTACGTTAATATAACGTAGCGGTATAGACGGTATTCTAATATAGCGTAAGGTAGTGATTACTAAATAACTTCTTATCGAATAGTTTATTACTAAACGGTTTACTAAATCTATCCTTAAAGGGCTTATAGGGCTTATTATTAAATAGTTTCTAATTATCTTATTAATAGGATTACTATTATTAAAACTAAAAGTAAGGTAGCTTTTAAGGTAGTATAGAGTTATAAGAGGAAAAGTCCTCCTAAATTAATACCTTACTATCTACGTTTTTAAGGAATTAATTTAATATTATTATTACTTTTGGCTTAAGGATATCCCGACGTATATTTATATAGAATATATTCTAAACGGTTAAAAGCTAGGAATATATTAAGGTGATATTTATAGACTTAGCGAGGTATAGTATATTTTAAATAAATACGCGAGAATAAATACCCTTTCGAATATCCTAGGGTATATATATAAAGGTAGCGATCTTAACTATAACTACTAAAATTCTAATTTTAAATCGATCGATAAGGGTAGTATACTACTATTATAGATCGGATATAATATTACGTAGGAGCTTCTTTTCAAGCTCTATTAACTCGACTAAGTACTATATTAAAGCTAAACCACGAAGGCACGCGAGAATAAGGTTTTTAAAGACAGCGTAAATATTAGGCTTTATATCTACTATATCTTTAAATCTATCTACAAAAACGTAAACGTCTTAGTAGTATATATACTTGCCGGTATTCAAAACTAGGGCGTTATTTCTAGGTTTATATTAAGGGTTAAAAAAACTAATATTAATATTTAGGCAGAATCTCTACTATAGTCTAACTTAACTAGGCTTAGCGTTGTTTAATAAGCTAGTCTTACGTACTAAGTATATAGTAATAATAATACTATAGATAATAATCAACTATTTAACCTCTATTACTATTTATAATTAGATATATATTCTAAAGGGTTATAAGCCCGGGTTTAGTATTCGCTACCCCTTAGTAAATACGTTTAAAGAAGTAGTTAAATCGTGTATATAATGATCTTAGTAGTACCCCTGGATCTACCTTTAGATCTAGTTTATATAGTAGTAATTAGTAGCTATAACGGATTACCTAGAGTTTAAGATTAAGAAGCTGAGTAGGCCGAAGAATTAACCTAAGTTTAAGCGTGAAATAATAGGTAAGTACGTCTTTAATAACGTTAACTAAATAGTATTAAGTAAAGAGCTTCGACTTATTACTCCTATAGAACTAAAAATAGAAGAACCCCCTACTAAAGAGGAAAAGAAGGACTATAAGAAAGAGTTAATAATATAGTAAAAGGAGGCCAAAGCCTAGGATAAAAAGAATACTAAAGTAATAATTAAGATAATATTCTATATTAAAGAAGGCCTATAGAGGTATATAGAAAGTATCGAGATAATTATTAATTAATAGGTTATATTTATGAAGCTATATAGCGAGAGTGATCTAAGTACTAGAGATAAAGTAATATTTGAAATCTTAAGAACCGACTCGTTAAAATACACTACTATCGAGGCTTATACCTTAGAAATTAAGGTAGTAAACTAAACTTTATTTAAAATAGGACTAATAGTACCTAAATAAATATTTAATACCTTCTTTCATATAGGTCTAGAGGAGAGTCTAGCTCCCTTATTATTCACTATAATTTAGGGTATTAAAGGGAAGTAAGAACCTAATATTAATAATATAGCCGCTACTATCGGTTAATATAATCGGATGATTAGGGATAAGGAAGAAAATTAGTATACTTTTATAACTAAATTTAGTAAATAGGATAAACCTAGTAAAGGGAAGCCTCCTACTATACCTCCTACTATTAATAATAGTAAGAAGGATGAAAAGAAGGATAGGTACACTCACTATAACTATACTAGTTATAAGAAGAATAAGTACTACTTCCTTAACCCTATATAACGTCTTAAAGGCTAGAAACTATCCGCTAGTAAAGAACCCCTTATAAAAGAGAATTTAAAGAAGTCGAATAAGGCTATAGTTTAAAATTAGGATAAGAATAATTCTATACTAATTAAATCATTTGCGGCCAAGTAGAAATCCATTAATACCGATATAGTATATAACGTTAAGGAGGACGTAGTCTATATAAATACCGCCTCTAACGTATATATACTATGGGATAGAACTAAGTTTATATCCTATAAGCCGTATAACGATTCCCTTAATAAGATTAATAGTTAATACCTTCGTATAGAAGGTATAGGATCTGTGCGCTATCTAATAATTATCGATAATAAACTAGATTAAATTATCTTTACTAATATATACTATGTACCTAGAATAGACTATAACCTACTCTTAGTCGCTACTCTCGAATAGAAGGGATATTCTACTATTATAGTAAATAGTAGATTTAATATTATGGATTCTGGTAAAGAGAAGGTGCTATTAAGAACGCGTGTTAATACTAACTATTTACTAGATTTGAAGTATTCGAAAATACTATATACTTTAAAATCGTTATATAATTACCCGGTAAATTATTATTCTTAGGATAAATAATACTAGCGTCTAGTATATTTAAATATACAGGATATGAAGAAGCTAGCGACTATGAGTAAAGGAATTAATATTAACGAAATAAATCGTTTTTAAAAATTAATTCCAGATTATAAACTATATGAACTATATATAATAGGGAAATAGACTAAGGAACCGTCTCGTCAGCCTCGTCGCTAGAACCCTAATAAACGGGAAATAGTAAAGGGTATATTTATATACTCTAATCTCGTAGGGGGAGGACTAATTAAATAAACTCTTAAAAAATACTCTTATACTAAATCCTTTATAGATAACGCCACCGATATAACGTTTATAACGATATTAAAGAGAAAATCCGACGTACTAGTTACTACTAAGAATTATTTAAACTAGATATTAACTTAAGGTTATCCAGTAAAGCGACTAAACACCGATAATAAAATTATCTATACTAGTTATAAAGTTCAAAACTTCCTAAAAGAATACGGGATTTAATAAGAGTTATCTACTCCTTATAATCTAAATTAAAACCCGGTTACTAAACACACTTTTCGCACCCTATTCGGGAGAGTAAGAAGTATTCTAAATAATACCGGATTATTTTAATTCATATAGGGCGAAGCCCTAAATTTTATAGTTTATTATAAGAACTACTCGCCTACTAAGGTACTTAATAGAATAACCCTATTTAAGGCCTAGTATGGATTCAAACCCCGACTCGATTATATATATACTTTCGGTTGTGTTACCTATATATATAATACGGATCCGGCATTTAGGAAGCTAGATAATAAGAGTAGGAAGTATAAATTCCTTAGTTATAAAGGATTAAATTAATACCGTCTATAGGACCTTAAGAAGAGGCAAGTCTTTCGCGCCTCATAGGTAAGATTTAACGATACTATTATTAATAAAGAATTAGGGGGTAAGACGTATAATAACGCTTAAGATTTCTTTTTTAAGGATACCGTTAATAGTAATTTAATATTAGTATAGCTTATAAGCGAGGATAACTTTACCGGTAAGATTACTATTAATAGCCCTATGATTATACCGGTACCTAACGAGGCTGAAGTACCTTTCTAAGAAACTAAAATATAACTAATTCCTAAAGTAGAAATATTAGACGATGATTCTAAAGAATTAGTTCCGTAGCCAAGAGCTAGCAGGAACCGGGATAGAGTTAACTATCACGAACTCTATAATACTAGGTAATATATTAAGCGCGGATTTATACTAAGAGCTAGTAAGGCTAAACTAGATAATATTCCTATCGTCCCGTTAACTATATAAGAAACACTAAATAGACCCGATAAAGAGAAATAGTATACGGTATTTACCGAAGAGTTAAATAACCTTATAAGTAGTAGGGTTTGGGATCTCGTTCCGGTATTACCCGGTAAGAAAGTACTACTAGGAAGGTAGGTACTAGTAATTAAATTAAATTTAATAGGAGTACCTAATCGGTATAAGGCCCGTTAGGTTACTAAGGGATTTAAATAAATCGAGGGTCTTAATTACTATAAAATCTTCTTATTAATAGTAAAGTCTTTAAGCTAGCGGATACTATTAGTATTAAGGGTAAAATACGACTAGGAAATAGAGTATTTAGACGTGGTTTTAGTATTCCTAGAAACACTACTATAAAAGGAGGTCTATATCGAATAACTATATAGATATATTAATGGGGATCGTAATATTACCTACCTACTAAAACGTATTTTATATAACCTCAAGTAATTACCCCGCGAATAGTATAATACTCTTCGCACCTTCTTCTAGGTAAATAGATATAAGTGTCTCGATAAAAACTATTTAGTATTTATTTATAAGAATGGAATAATAGTAGTTATTTATATCGACGATATTCTCATTCTTATACCTACTAAATCTAGTACTAGTTTACTAAAGTAATAGCTGGATAAATACTTCAAAATAAAGTATTTAAATAAAATCTCATAATATCTAGATATAAAGATCATTCGCGATCGTCCTAATCGTACTATTTATATTAACTAGGCTAGTTTTACTAGGTAATTACTCGAGTAAATTAATATACTTAAGTACTACCCGACGGTAACCTTTATAAATTAGGGTAATGATATATAGAAGGCTCCCAACGGCTATAAAGCCGATAAGGAAGAGACTAAAATATATAGATCCTTAATAGGAGTACTATAATAGTTAGTGACTATAACTAGGCCCGATCTAGTATTTACCGTTAATAAATACGGTCGTTATACTATAAACTCTACTAGTATTTATTTTAATACTGTAAAGCGAATTTATAAGTATTTAGCTAGTACTATAAACCTAGGATTATATTATAGGCCGAATATTTATAACGCTAGTCTTAACCTTAAGGGTAAATTAGTACTCTAGATTAATAACTCATGAGCCGACTATAAAGATACTAGTCGTATTATATTAAATTATATATTATAGCTATGGAATAGACTTATTACTTAGTTATTTAAATAGTAAACCCTATATACCCTATCGATAACTGAAGCTAAGTATATAGCTTAAGTTAATATTACTAAAGAGTTATTATTCCTTGGCCCACTCCTTAAAGAGCTAGGATATAATAACGGTAATCTTAACCCTATTCGCCTTAATACTAATAACTAGTTAATTATTAAGATAGCGTCAAACCCGGTGAACTACTCGCGTATTAAGTATATTCGGAACTACTACTATTTTATGAGGTAATTGGTGTCGGAAACGTATGAGTTGGAAATTATCTATATTAATACGTCGGTTATAGTTATTAACTATATAACGAAACCGGTAGGCCCTAACAAGTTCGCCCATATACCGGCTATACTAGGACTAGTTATAGAGGGTATTATCTAATAGACTAGTACTATTATTAATATATGACGTCGTCGCTTCTAAACGGGAGTATTGGTATTTGGGTAGAATCTCTACTATAATCTAACTTAACTAGGTTTAGCGTTACTTAGTAAATTAACTTTACGTACCAAGTATATAGTAATAGCAACACCATAGATAATAATCAACTATTCAACCTCTACTACTATCTATAATTAGATATGTATTCCAAAGACTAACGTTTTCAACCTTTAGCTTATCGTCTTTAACGGTAAACTATAAAAGGTTAGGAAGCTCGACGTTATCGTCTAGGGTATACTCTTCTAGCTAGTATTACTACTAATTAATAAAATCGGTTAATATTTACTTTATGGCTTGGCTAATAGTAGTAGTAATTATTACTACTAATAATATAACTTACTCTACGGTAAAGCCTAGTATAAGACCTAGATTAGGGTTACGAGGAGGTATATTTTCTTAAGGCGGTATTAACTCCTACTACTCGGTATTCAAACTCTTCTAGGAGCGAGTACTATGATTAGAGTTATTTAATATAGTAATAGTGACGATAAGCCTATTAAAAGGGTCGTTTCTAGAGTCTATCGGATATAGAGGGACCGTATAGGTACTAGTCTAAAGTAAATAAGTATTTTCTCGTATTAAGGTAGGTAGAACCGTTAGGTTACTAATTAAATAAAGTATACGAAAGCGTCTTAATAAATAAAATAATCGGTATAAACCGTTACTACTATTTATTAAGGTATATATATAGAATATATAGTTTTATTAATTTAGTAAAAAGATATTAATTATCTATAGAGGATTTGGCCCTAATATACTAGAATCTAGCCAAGACGCTAGTCCTAATATAGAAGTACCGAGGCTCAATTTAGTAATACTATACTAGAGTCTACCCCGTAATATTATTTAAAGGTACTATTTTCTATTTATAATATTATATTTAAGAGGATTATTAATTACCTAGTTAAAATAACTAAACTAGGATTATACTATGACCCTAAAGAAGGAACTAAAGGGTTATTAATAAGATTTATAGATTCGTCCTAACGTCGGTAAAATGAAAAGTGGCTCGATCGTGGTTTAGGGCGCTCGACGGGCGCCTTAAAAACCTTAAATACGATATTTATCTACCGACTTAATAAACGCCCGAGGTATATAATTAAAGGGCCTAGGGCTACTCGGGTATATACCGAATAAACCTAAAACCACTATTAACGGGTACTAAATTAAGGGTATATTATTAATTTTAGACTCCCGTTTATAGCCCCTATTTATAGCTATAATTTTATTCTATTTATAATTATAGCCCTATTCTATTTATAATTATAACGTATTTTATAATCCTATCGTTATCGTTACTTTTTAATTATTACTATCGTACTTATAAACCCTTAACGTATACTTTAGCGTATGGCCTACGTATTACCCCCGCGAGGATTTCGCCTAAATCGATTAATTCCGGGGATTAAAATTTACTAGCGTTAAAGGTAGTTCCGGGGGGTCGTTATTATCGATAAAAACGATTATAGAATATCAAAATTTTAGGTAATAAATTATATAATTTTTTAAAGCTAGGGCCCTTAAAGTTCCGGGTTTAAATTACGCTCGTTAGGAGCCCGATATATATTTTATAATAACCTCGGGCGCCCGTCGAGCGCCCGTCGAGCGATTTAACGCTCGAAGGGTACTCGGCGGGCGCTTAACGGGCGCTTAAGACCGTTCGGGCGCCCCGAGCCTATTTCGGGCGCCCGAGGTAACTTACCTAATAACCCCGAGCCGCTAAAGCCGGTTTTCGATTTATTAACGAAAGAGATTATCTAAATACTAGGCGTTTTACCTTAAGGTACGTTTATTTCCTATAAAATAAATTTATTAATTAGTTAATAAGACGCTAAAAGATTATCGCTAGGTTAACCGTAGAAGTAGAGTACGTCGGTAAAGTAAATATTATTATAGAGTCGAAATTCCTAGTACTCCTATTAATAGAAATAGGATATATCTAGGAGGATATAGAGACTATTTAATTTATAGTTAATAATTAGGTAACTATTAAAATAGCTATTAACCCTATTAATTACTCTACTACTAAGTATATTAATTCTAACTACTATATTATTCGCGAAATAGTCGCTGAGATAAGTATACTTTAGATTAATTATATACCGACGGCGGCTATAATTATAAATGGGTTAACGAAGTCTTTAGGCCCTATAAAGTTCATGGCCTTTAATATTATACTAGGGCTCGCGTCGGAGCTAGTATAGGACTATAACGTCGCTATAGTGGTATTACTGACGGTTAGGTAGTTAATAGGAGCGTTAGATTATAACTACTATTCCCCGTCAGCCTGGCTTACTAAGCAGGTCTTAGCTTAGGGCTAGGGCAAGCCCCTTGAGATAATACATAGCTGGCAACTGCCATACTTACTACTCCTTAATGAACTACATCAACACATAGAAGAACCATACCTATGGACGTTGCTAACGGAACGGTCCCAAGCCAAATTGGCTGGGAGACGAGACGTTGGCGAGAAAGCTGTTCGAATGGATGTTTGAAGAGGAGACAGTGAATCATGAAGCAGAAAGTGCACCGATTTTAAGTACATAGACTTGCTACTCGTATCGAGAGGTAAGCGTCTTTGGAGGCTACAGTTGGTAGGGTCGTCCCCACGGCAGAAGGAAATAATTGAAAATCCTCTTTTCATCTATTCTTCATCATATAACAGTCTTAACGCTTTAGCACACGCAATTCAATTGCGGTATATAGAGATATAAGAAGTACTTTACAGTGATTGGCAGGGGATTATGGGATGACGTGCAGCGCCTCCTTTCTCCTTTTACCTTTTACCTAGCTACGGGAGTGGCCGCAGAGCTTGTGACTAACGGCTAAGTTTGTCAAACCTCCGAGCTCAATGTTTGTCTTGACGCATCTAATTCCTCCCCTTTATGCTAGCTTTGTTGGATGTTCTGACTGTTGGGCTACTTGTGTAGAGTGAGGCGCCGCGTGGTAGTGCCAACGATGGCTCAACCAAGAGAACCCAGCGAGGAGGCCATTAGCGACTTCGTGAGCATAGCTGGGCTCCAGCGCGAGCAAGCCGTCAAATGGCTCAAGGTATGGGATATAATCTTTGGAGTGATTCATCCTGACAGCATTACCGAATAGGCCCACAATCACGATCTAAACAATGCTGTGAATGCCTTCTTCGAGAACCCCAATGCCCCCCTTGACCAAGTTAGACCCGTCCCTTGCATGTCTAGGGTCCCTTCAGCTCATACCAATGCAGCAGACCCAGGTTACTTGGGACGAGGATCAATTTCACACCGATAAAACTGACAATGATCAACGAGCCCAAAATGCAACTTGTGAGACCCCATGACAACATACGACGACCTTTTCATAAGCGACATAATGCGTCCCAGATGCAACCTGATGAGCTAACGACATTTTATCAAAAAGCACTCATGAGCCGTCCTTCCGATACGCTACAACCCGGTATCTTTAGTCGCGATGGCGCTCCTTCAAGACCACCATCCAGGGCGAGTGCTCGTGGCGTGAGTTCTGGAGTAAGCCCAACGACTGGTAAGCCTGTCTGGATCTCAGTTGGAGAGCAATATAGATAGATGAATGCCGAGGCTAATCGATGTTCAGCCATCGAGTCCGAGGAAGATCAGATGAACCGAGCTATGGCAATGTCAATGAGTCAAAGTCAGACGCCGCCAGTAGGTCAGGAGACGGGTACTATTGGTTATGACGACAAACCTTTCTATGGCCCCGCCAACCGCGAATATTACGACCCAAGTGAATGGGCAATGACTTGCGCATCAACTGCCAAGGAGATACTTCTCAATCCCGAACCCGCAGAACGCACGCGCTCCAAGAACACACCAGCTTTTCTCAAATCTTCAGCGAGTGGTCACCGCCTACCAGCGCTAATCAAAATACTGCATGCGATACCGATGGTACGAGAAGCGCTACTCAACAGGAACCACACCCTCTCAGATTATGGCTGCGACAAGGACTGGTGGGATGGAACACCGATCAAGGTCTTGAGAATCGTCAACATGGATACTGAAGGCAGAAAAATCGATGGAGATGACATCATTTACGAGAGCCAACGTCTAATGGCCTTTCTCGACGAGACAGACAGGGCGTATGGCAGTGCCGATGTGCTAGCAGCTGCCGACGGTATCACAGAGTACCACGATGACAAGGTCGCGCAATTTCTTACACGATGGGGTGATGCTACAAGTCGCACGCAGGCAGATCGAACTTTAGCGCAGATCTTTGGGTCTACCGGTGTCAAGATCGACACAATCTGGGGGACAAACAACAAGCAAGAATTCTGCTCTCTTGATGTCAAGATCGACAGCCAGACCTCAGATCAAGCACTTACCTTGTACGACGCATTAGATCAATTGCTTTGGGGTGACAACTCATCTAGCGAACAGGCCTATTTGGAGGAAGTGGGAGACATTGTTACAATGGAGGTTACCAATTCCGCGGAAAGCGCTGTTGGACTTGGAATTCAGATACCCTCTGTCTGGTACCCGGATCGATACTTATCCTCATCGGTCGAACGAGCAAAAGAGATGGTTGCCCGTAAAGCGGCAATTCACGCTCAGATGCAAGACAAGGGGACGGAATTGTCGGAAGTGATGAAAGTTCAGAGACCAAGCGATGGTTCAGAGGTGGATGGCTCTCAATTGATTGTCACAGCAGCAGAACGCTTTGAGCAGACAGTGGCGGACAGGAGGAAAGCAAGAGAGGAAGGGGAGATAGAAGAAGTTTCCGAAGAAGAGGGTCAGGGCGTATCCGTTTTGGAGGACGCTGCAAAGGAATTAAAGATCCTGGGCCAAAAAGTTGCACTTAGGCTTGAAGCCTTTGAAGAGGTGAACGAAGGCGCTCGCCAGCAGCTGAGAGAGATCTCACGGCTATATACAAAGCCTTCAGACGACCCAAAGGAGTCTCCTCACCACAAATATACGCTCCGCGGAGTCTCGATAGGGGCTATCGCGAAATGTCCTCATAAGCTCTACGTTCTCGAGCGTACAAAGCCTGAAGAAGTAGACGATATGCTTAGCACGGAAGCCAAAGACTGGCAATGGTGGAAACTCGACTTTGTGAGCAACGGCAACAAGCCAGTAGTGCACGAAATGGTCTCGGAAGACGAAGTACTGAAGGCGGCCAGCTCAGAAGCTGCTACTGCCCTCCTAGTCTATGCCAGCGAGCGTGCAGTCTCGTATGAAGTTGGGGATTTACCACCACAACTGCACAACTTCGTTCGAGCAGACAATCTCTTCTTCAGCTCTGAGTTGGAAGCGTCAATTCAAGCTACACCAGCCACGCCCAGCAAGCGCAAGGCTGACGGCGAAGAAGACTGGGACATGGAAACATTGCAGCATCGGTCGCCGCCATACGACAGAAACTACGACATCGCTGACGACCTAGATCCGAATCCACCTAATTACTACGACGAGTATGAAGACCTGTCGCCTCCTCCAGCTCTCCCAAATCGTCGCTCAATTGCTCGCAAGCCAGTCAGTAAACCTGGCAGTTACGACGACACCATACCAACAAGCCTTCGGATGAAGGAGACCTCGAGTGATCCCACCACTATGATCGTTGACTTTGATAATCGCAGTGACCAAGGACAAGAAATGCAGGAAAGAGGAGGCGGGAATAGACTCTTGCAGAGCAAGAATCCGTACAGGATAGGAAGCTATACTCCTACTATGGAGATTGACCTGGAGGACGACGAGAAATGAGAGATGAAAGCTGAGAGAGATGGAGTTGGCGTTCTAGTTTGTTCAAAGAGGGGGGGATATGTACTCAATCATCCGTTGGAGATACCCCATTTTGCATGGACGACTTTTCAAGTTGAGCGCGTTAGAGAAAGCTCCAGACAATGTACATGTCCATTGTCTGAAGGTGAACTTTGAGCAAACATGACTTCAAACCGAAAGGACTTTCAAGCTCGCCGAAAGACGATGATAATTCTACTTTCAAGGGCCACTTATTCATCATTCCTCTGGAACGCTGGGAAGTAAATTGTTGGCCCCCTCCTTTTCTTCGCATCCATGTCCTTTTCCTTTTCACGAACAAGAGCGATGTTTATCCTCATCAAGATGGCCTCTCGTCGACCGTCTGCTCATCCAAGCATGGCATGCTACCCTTGTTTTGTCTGATTGCCAACAACAGCAAACTTCAGCACCCACCCGCCCACACCAAATACCTCGAATCCTCCAATCAGCCATGACCCCGCCTGCCCTTCCCCACAAAATCGACGTGTGTGCCAACCGAGCTCGTGTTTGCAATCAAAGGACCAGTCCGAGGGAGGAAGGCACGGGACGCTTCCTTCACCCTTTCTCGAATAATGGGCATCTCGAAGTAATGCAGACCCTGCCTCTGAGCTGTCCTCCCAGGCCTCGCATGGTGGCTTCAACTGTCCAAGTTGGCCAAAACATGCCCGATCGGACGCGTCTCCTCGTCCCCTAACCTTCACTTGCATCGGTTGACATGTAAGACAGGTGTCATGAAGTGTCCGATCAGCACGCGATGTAAGGAGGATTCGCCCTGCTCCGGATGAATGGGAGGTACGGGACGCTCCCTATTTACGTGCAATGTTACAAAACTCAATCTATTCCGCAGGCAGTACGTTGAGCTACTGATGCAGTCATGTAGCATGACTCGAGGTGTCGGAGATTGGTCCATTCATTGCATATGTCAGGAAGCCGTTGTCGCTGGTAAGTGTGGGGAAGATGCGGGAGGTTCCAGGTTGAGTGGATCGAATCGATCGATCTGAGTGGATCGAGCGTGCAGCGTACTCGATACGTGGGCTTTGTTGTCTTGCTGTGATTTGCTGTTGTTGCTTGTTGTGGGTTATGCATATCGATTTGGCAGCCAGTCACACCAAACGGCTGGGCTCGACTGTCAGGGAGAAGCTTGTGACTGCATATTTCTTTGCAACAAATTTAGCGCGGAGATTTTGATCGAGGTTGCGTGCTGTATCTTTTGGTGGCTGCAGGTTGGCTGCAGGTGGCTGCAGGACGGCTGCAGGACGGATATGAGGTCCGTTCCGCTTTGGACAACGTGCATACAGCTGCTTGCGGAGATTGGTACGAGCGCCGTAATCGAGGTCTTCTGTTTGCTATGGCCTGGAGGCATACGTGTTTGGAGGGAGAAACGCTTCAAGGAACGACTCATGTTCATTAATTCATGATTGACTATGATACCGAATATCGCCAAAGCCGTCGCCAGTGTCAAAGGATATTCGAGGCCAAGGAAAGGCAATGACTGGCTTTCAGGACTTGCCTATCTTAGGAACATTGAGGTAAATAAAGAGTATTAGAAGAAAACATCAACTCCTCCCCTGACCAGTATTTGCTATGGATGTAGAAGTGCCAGACTTGCCACCTGTAGATACTCGCTTTCCAATCCAGCGTAGAAGTATCTCGATCAGCGAGCGCTGTATTGGTACACAGACCAACGAGTAGAGGCGCGGCGCTGGCTAAGGTGCTGGAGCAACGAATATCAAGGAAAATGATATCGAGGAAAATTAGAACAGAATTGCATGCATAGAGGTTTTCCATAGGATTGCCGTGAATTGAAGTCGATCGTGTAGGAAAGAATGGGGAAGCCGAGACCCTTTGGTGGGCGGACCTTGTCTAATGGGAACGCCACCTGTCAAGGTCACTGAGATGTCCAGAAGACGACACCATTAACGGCGGCGTTCAGGTCCTGGCGGAAACGGGTTAAACTTGGGCTCAAAGCCCATTGAGGCATCAGCCATAGACCCAGACTCATACCGGTACATTGGTATTCCAAATTCAGTAGAAGGGATGTTGGAGACGCTCGACGAGATATAGGTCGGATACTGCGCCTTGTACCTTTCAGTCTCGACCTGCTCTTCTTGTTCGCTTGGCATGAACGGCTGATTCCGAGTATCCAAGTAATAGCCATCTCCAACGGAGTCGATGAAGTCATTGCTGAACGAACTGCCGGCTGACGACGTGAGAACAGTATGGGGGTCCACGCCCCCACTGTAGATGAGACTGTGCGGCAGGCTTTCTTGCTGAGGAAAGTAGTTGCCGTTCAGGAAGGAGGGGTTCATGGAGTCTAAGACTGAGAAGTCGGAGGAGGAGCCTGCGAATGTGCTGGTTTTCGGTGCGGTAGGACGTGGAGGCGCATCGGTCTCCGTGACTTGGGTTTGGGTTCTGGCAACACTGTTCGGATTGTGATTTCGGTGTGGTCGGCGGGTGACTTTCATCTCCTGACTGCGGAATGGGCTTTCTCGAGAGGAACTGTGAGTAGCACGAGCAGTCGAGGTCGGCAAAGTAAAAGCGAACGTATCCTGCGGAAACATTGCAGTCTGATTCACTGCGAACTGTGGGACGTGGCGGGGCGGAGCTGCTTCTGGACGTGGCATAGATCCTTTCTCACGAGCGGCTTGCTCAGAGAACCTACGGTACTGATTGACAATTGTTAGGTCGGATCGAGGGCTGAGCGAGAGGGAGCTCCCCACTCTGAATCCATATGACTCGTAAGGTTCAAACGCGGGGGCTTGATCTGTTTGCGCTTGCGTGGGTAATCCATGTGGAGGGACGCCAGTCTCCTGTTGCATTGGCAATAGATTAATCTGCTCTAGCGTCGTTTCGCCAGTGACTGACGACGCCGAGTCTGGAAGCACGCTTGGGTCCGTGTGCTCTTCAATTTTCTTTGCAATAGAAACTCCGCTGTGGTCGTCATTCGCTTCGACTTGTGCGGCTTTCAGGCTGCTACCCATGTTGGCGACTGGAGCGGGGACGACTGGTTGCACTAGAATCTCTGGCTGGGGAGACTCTGCCTTGATCGACGCAGAATTCTTTGTCGTCGACGCTGTGCCCTTTCCTCTTTCCTTCTTCTTGGGCAAGGGTATCGAGAGCGAGATGGTGCTCTCACCATCTTGACGCTTTTAGCTTGGAGCAACAATCATCACATTGACATGGTCTTACCAATTTCACCAATTTCAAAGCGCATCTCTTGCTGCCGGGCCCAGTAAATCTCTTCGAGACGCTTCATAGTCCTTGGTGGAAACTCTTTTGGTGACTTTTGATGCAGCTCCGAAGTGCTCCCTTTCATGGATTCAATGTCGAATTGATGGCCGTATCGAAGTAGATGCATCAACAAGATAAGACGTTCTGGAACACAGGTCAGTGATAAGTAGTGCCTATCTTATTGTATATATCTTTACCAGGCATTCTGATATGGTCGGGCTCTGTGTGCCGGCAACCGGTCGCGCCACCAGAATGGTCCCAGCCTTCGTCCTCTGGCCACCAATCCGGCATTGTGAAGTGGCCCTTGTAGCCAGGGAAATACGCCATTGACTGTGCCGCAGTGTGCCCACCATTATATGGGTTCCTGGACTGCTTTTTTGGTACGCAAACCTTGATCCACGCCTTGAGCATTTCCTTGGTCGCAAGCTGAGACACGGAGGAGAAGGCGGAACGGTACCACTCCAGCAATGAGTCCACCCGGATTCTTTTAACTTCCGTCGTCGCACTCTTGAACTCGTCGACCTCAGAAAGCTCGGAGTCTTCATCACCCTCGTCTCCCCCCACGAGCTGGTCTTGAGCGTTTCGCTCGTTCTGCTTGGCTGCACCGGTAGCAAGATTCATTTTGCGCCGCTTGCCATTTGAACATGGGTTGTTGCGCCCAGGACGATGTGCATCTGGACTGTTGCGGGTCCGCTCGCTCTCCGATAAAAAATCAGCAAGATCAATATCTGCAGGATAATCAGTCGGCTATATCAGACCATGGTAGAGTGAGATGACACTTACCAGTTTCAGCATCTGGATCTCCCAAACCAAAATCATAGTTAGGATCGGATAATCTTGTGCGAAGTTCTCTTCCCAGCATACTTTGGGAAATCTTTTGAGGGTTTGGGTGCGCCTCAGTCGCCATCCAAGCGTTACCAGCGCGATCAAGACTCACCACCGCGGTGGGATCAATGTCATGATCACGCGTGACCGCTAGCAGAACCGACTGGCCAAGTCAGCTCCAGGCCCAACTGCAAGGGGCAGATAATATGGACGAACCAACAAGGACGCCTCTGGTCTTTCCTCCTGCGCTACATCACGCAAGGAGCGTGGTACATCTTGAGAGCTGTCTGTCGCCGATTCGGGCAGCTCGACTCGACTGACGGGACGTTCATGCTCAGATGAAGTGTCGCTCCTTTTCATACCATAGTCATAAGAGGGACAGGATCCAGTTTCCGGGTCATCCCATCTCGCATTGGTCAATCTTGTAGTATTTTCGTTTGTCGTTTGAGGCGCCTTCGCGTTGAAGCGAGGTCTTCGAACCATTGTTCAATGTAGGGATGCAGCCTTCAACGCGGCTGGTCGTATTAGGAATTGGGTCGCTGGTGATACCCCAGTGAATGATAGATCCTGATAGGCCAGTGATTGGCGAAATATTTGGTGACGGGTATGAATATGGTGTGAGATCGGAATCCCATTCTGCATCAGTCAGCTACCAGCAGGCTATTTGAGCCCAAGCGCCCTCGAAGATCCGAGACGAGGGATGGCTGAAACGTTGAGGTGGTCGAGAACGATGTATTGAAGGAATGCAAAGCAAAGCAAAGAAAAGGGGTTCCGTGAAGTTCAATTCATCAATGTGCAGTTGTAATACTGAGTATGTCTTTGAGCATTTGGAAACAGGTCTTCGATCAGTCACTTCTTATGCAGAACGACTTGCAGGGTAGGCATCACTACCCTAACGAAGACAGGAGAACGGAATTTGACTGACCACATCAGAATATGTTTGTAGACGTGGGGTTTGGATCATGAGCTATGGGTAGAATTTGCCTGGCCGCGGGTTTCAATTCCAGCGGTAATGGTAATATCGATGAGAAGTTCAAGAGTCCTTGAGGGGCAAGTTGAACATCTTGATAAAGCAAACAAGACTTGGAAGTAGCGTAGTCTCAACTTCTGCCAAGCAGCAAGGAGGCAAAGGAGTAAAGTAGTACGAAGTAACAATTGGGATAAAACAAACGGCTCCAGGAAATTGATCTTGATAAGTACAGTTTGAAGGATTGCCCAGAATACGCTGAGACCTTCTGCACCGCGATCGATTCGGTAGCCATGTCAGTGACTGAGACAATCTTTCGTTCCGCAGGCGGGGAAGAGCAAACCTGCTTCCGATCAAACATCACAAAGCTACTTTACCATCTTCCATGTCGCGGTACAGCGAGTTTCGACATTGGGAGAGAGCTCTTATAAAGTATGAACATTGGGTCGACTTCACGGTACATTATTGACCAATAATTCAGTGCCTGCCACACCGACTGAGAAGATGGTCAGGGGTTGCTAGAGCCGTTTTCACGACGCTTATGGGGCCATGTTGCTGCAACTATCTGTTGTCTACGGTATATGCTGTCTCGGGTAAGATTATGATTGAAGTGACGTAGGGGCGGGGGGAGGGGGGAGGGGGAGAATGTCCGCGGTGAAGAAATACGATACCTCATCCAGGTTGATTTCGGCAAATTCGATAAATTAGATTCGATCTGGGCTTAATGCACGCTATGTGGGGAAATTGCAATTCTAAGATATCCCGCATGCAGGCATAAAGTACTTTAAGGTAAGCTGTTACCAGGTACAAGTGGTCTAAGCGAGCATAGTCGCGGTAACTCACGGTAAGAACCGAGTCAGCAGCACTAAAGTACCTTAGTTGTCAGTCCAATAAGGTACCTTACCTGTGAGAGCAGTCCCAGATCAAGCCTCGTGCATAACGCCACATGCTACTAATGCATCTCGAACCGATTTCGAAACTGCTCTGTTGTTGAAAGCATCCTGGCGGGTACGGCGCGGGTCCTGCAAGACGATCAAAAACCGCCCCAGATACCACCTCGAGACAGTGAAAAAAGCTCCGAATTTTGCAGAAGCTATTTTTGATTTTCATTATCGAAAATAGCTCGACGTAAATCCACGGAAGGCGTGAACGCCACTCGCTATGCTTTGATGTACCATGTATGCAGACCCACTCTATGCATGACATTTTTTGACAAGCTGGTCACTGTTCGGCCCTCTCTAAAAGACCTGACTCCTTGACTAATTCATAAAACAACCCCTTTTTCCGCACTAACGCAGAGGGGGTATCAAACTCGGCTACGACTCCATGATCCAGGACTATGATTCGATCCGAGTCGAGGATAGTGTTAATTCGGTGGGCGATCGTAATGATCGTCCGATCTTTGAACATGTTGCTCCTCAGCGTGTTCTGCAGCATAGCATCAGTCTCAATATCGACGGCCGCCGTCGCTTCATCGAGCACTGTAAAAGACCGTGTCAGTAAAAGCAGCTTGTTCGAAGCGTGGGGAAACGCACCTAGGATGTTCGTGGGCGTGAGAAGAGCCCTCGCTAGGCTCACCAGCTGGCGCTGGCCTGCAGAAAGATTGGAACCTGCGCTCCAACGTCAGACAAGGGTCCGGGAAATTTTGACAGATGAAAGCGAAGTGTGGGGTAGCGCGCATACCTCCTTCGTTAATGCTTGCTTCCAGCCATCCTGACATGGACGAGATATGCTCCTTGAGCTGAGCATGCTCTGGCATCTTGTCAGAAGACTGCAATAAGTGTCATGGGCAATGAACAACTGACCTAAGACACTCCATAGTTCAGTATCATCGTGGATGTGGCCAGGATCCAGGTTATCCCTAACGGTGCCCTCGAACAGGGCCGCATCCTGAGGAATGATAGCGAGCCTGCCGCGCAAATCCATCAAGCCTATCGTAGACGTGTTAAGGCCGTCGATCGAGATGTTTCCTGTGTCAGGTTCAATAATCCTGAACAAAGCCAATGTTAGAGATGATTTCCCTGCACCAGTACGACCAACAACACCGATCTTTTCGTGTGACTTGATGTTGATGTTGATGTTCTTTAGCACCAAATCTAGACCGGGTCTATACCGTGCAGAGTAATTGTTGAAGTCGACAGCACCAGACGCAGGCCAATTGATCTTCGGCCTGTGCTTGGAGATCCTATCAGGAGCCTCGCTTGGTAGTCTAGCGTATTCCAAAACACGTTCAACTGAAACGATGTTTGTCTCTACCTCCACTGTTTGCCTGACTATCCAATTCAAACTGGTCGTGATCTGCAGGGCATATGACATAGCCAGTCCGACCAAACCTGCTGACAGCCCGCTGCCGGAGGCAACGGAAATGATGGCAAACGAAGCTGCCGCCAATATTATGAAACTGCCGATGAATTCAAGTCGAACTGCAAGCCATCGGTTGGCATTGATGGATGGAAAATACGCCCGAAGATTTGCATCCACCCGCCACTCGTTTTCTAAGGCAAACCTGCTCTGTTGTCGGTAAGCACGGATCGTCGTTATTCCGCCAAGCGATTCTTGAAAGTGTGCATAGATTGGACTTCTGCTGATGCTGTCGAGCCGCTTTAGCTCCCTCGATGTGCGTAAGTAATAGCGCTGTATGTAGAGGTAGACAGCCCCCAAGGGAATTATCAATGCAATGAAGACTGGTGTCGATGCTGCAATCAAAACAAGCGTGTAGAAGGCTCGAGCGCTGTTAACAAACAACATGTTGAACGTCCTTGCCAGGACTTCATCAACCCTGTATATGTCGCTTGAGAAACGATTAAGGATCCGTCCAGATGGCGTAGTCTCAAAGAAACTCATGGGGGATCTAAAGATAGCGTAGGCCATGCTCTCGTGAAGCTTTCGGGAAGCCTCAATGGAGCAGAATATCCATAGGATAAGTGTCTGTACCACCACCAAAGCGGCGCCCCCAATTCCGAAGGCGAAGTAGATGCCAATGTATTTGCCAACCTGTGGATTGCCGCCATATCGTTGGTTGACCTCGGCCCACTCCTTCAACCATAGGCTGCCCCCGATCTGGGCGGTTTGGGCCGCAATGAGCATTGTGAGATAGATACCGACAGCAATCAAGTTGCTATTCTTTGCGTATTCCAAGTACACGTTCCACTTGACCTTGCCTTGTTCCGAGAACTCTTTGCTTTGTTTTGATTTGATGCCTTCGCCCTCCTCGTCGGTGACCTTGCCACGTAGTCCTTTGAATGATGCTGTACTTGCTCGTCGAAGCGTATTGCTACTCATTCTCCGTCCGGGACCTCCAATTGGTCGGATTGGCGCCAATTGAGTGATCTCTTCCTGTGCCTCATCTTTTTCGTCTGAAGGATCCTCCAGCGAGTTGCCGGTGCCTGTCCCGAATACGGTCCTGGAGTCCTCACTTCCAGAAGCCGATGTTGAGTCTTTGCTGCTATCGTCTACGCTAGGAGATGGAGTCTCCTTTGCTTCTTCGTTGTTGGCAGTCTTGATGAGGTTCGATACTTCGCCTTTCATCGCGATGAGCTGCCCATACGTCCCTTTTTCCAAGACTCGTCCGTCGCGTATCAAAGTGACGAAGTCCGATTCAAAGAGTACCGGGATTGAGTTGGTCGCTAAAATCCTGGTCTTCCCAGCCAATAAGCCCCTCGATCCAAGGACATTGTCTATCAGATGTCTTCCGACATGCTGGTCGACGGCGGAGAGAACATCATCAAGCAGATAGACATCAGCACGAGCGTACACAGCTCTAGCTAGTGTCAGACGGGCCTTTTGCCCGCCCGAAAGCGATATACCTCGCTCTCCTACCTCGGTCTGATCTCCATCTGGAAGAGTCTTAAGATCTTCAGTCAATGCACAAGCTTGAAGCGTGCGTTCATAGAAACGGGGATCCCATCGATGGCCAAAGACAATATTCTCTTTGACGCTCGCATTCATAACCCAAGGCGACTGCGCGACATACGCTATAGCACCGTGCACTACAACCTCTCCATGGATCTTCCAGACATCTCCAAGTATGGCTTGGAGGAATGACGACTTCCCAGACCCAACTCGGCCTACCACGCAGCTTAGTTCCCCTTTGTGCCCCGTGAAAGTAATGTCTTCCAAGCAGTTGCGGCTTTCGTTCCGATCCCACGTGAAAGTGGCATCACAAACGCGGACCGACTCATCCCCCATGGTAGCCGCCGGCTCCCTCGTTTGTACCGCATCGGATTGCAGCTCCTCCGCAGTGAAAAAGCTCGTAAGACGGCCAACTGCCACAGTGGCCTCAATGATAGATGTGATGACCATGGGAAGAATGGCTAGCGGGAAGCCAAGAAGATTGAACAAGGTCAGGGCGGGAAAGACTATCTCTGTCGTCAGAGGCTCGTCCCTCGTGAGAACAAAGACAGCGAATGTAGAGCATGACACTAGGAAAGGGGTCGTCGACCAAGTGAAGTTAGCAAAAGCTTGGGAAGCACCAATCTTGCGGAGTGTTTTCAGCTCCTGATCGTTCCTGATGAAGTTGAGCTTATTCATAAACGCTGTCGACCAGGCGAAAAGCTTGATGCTCTTCATGTTGTTCAAGATCTCCGTTACCAGCCGCGTTCTGGCATCTTTGTTCTTCATTTGCTTCTTTTGCAGATCCTTCATGATCCTCGCGATGAGGCCATTGATTGGTACCATGAAAATCATGGCACCAACGCCGGCCAACATGCTAATACCAACCAATTGATATAGCGAAGCCATGCACAGAACGATCTGGAATGGCGCAGACCAAAGCATCTGGCCGTACTGTGTAAGGTCCTGTAGGCGCTGAGTGTCAACAGCCATGTAATTGACAATGTCTCCAGTTGACTTCGTAGCACGGCCTTCATTGGACAGCCTCATGGACTTGGCGTATATCATGGCTGTTAGAGAGGACTTAACCCTCATGCCGGTTTCAAAGGCACGTTGGAAGTATTGGTGGAGCAAAGCTGTCTGTGAAACCGACACGGCGAACATTGCAAGAGATATTGCCGCGCCTCTGATAACTGGCTGCGGGTGAGGATTGCCATTTCTGTAGGAATCAACAAAGGAGATTAGCAGTCGCAACAGTTGTGGTTGCACAAAAGACAAGGTATCGCTGAAAGTCTTGATGATTGTGCCTCTGAAATATGGTCCTCCAAAGCCTCGAAATAGGGCAATCCACAACGAAGGCCGCTTCTTCTCAAGCTCGTCCGCCCAAGCCTCTTCCAAAGCTGCACCCGTGATCTTTGTGGTGTCTCTTTTCCTTAGGTTCCATAGATCATCCTGCGTCAGGAATTCTTTGTATCCATATTTCATCATGGGTGTCATCCAGCTGAACGTGAGAACGCTGAAAATATCTGCGTATTCGATCGGGCATTCATCCTCGTCACCCAAGGCGTCATATGCCGATTGCTTTTTTGGCACCAAGTATTCCAAAGCAAACTCCACCGCGGCCAACCCAAAACCAACGCAGAAAGTGATGAAATATGGTAGCCTAGTGTTGAAAGCTTGTTGAGAGATGAGGGACCGAAGCTTTACCCCAAAGGCTATAAGGAGGAATAACCAATAGAAGAGCACCACACCATTGGGCTGCCTACTCCGCCAGTGCTCAATATATTGGACGCTGCCAACAACAGCCAACGAGCCCAAAGTGAGGATCGAGGTCCAGAACCGAAAGTCACTGAACCAGATGTGAGGAAGCGCAACCATCTGGAGACATGCTTGCAGGGTCGTGGTGGCGAGCAAAGCCGCAATGATTGAGAGCTTCGTGTATAAATGCCAGTTCTTGCTGACTGGAGATGGCGTCCTCTTCTTGAGAAGCCACCATACCGCCGCCGCCCCGAAGACAATCCCATACACCGCAACCACAGTGATCCAAACGTCCAGGAAGCATGGTGTGAAGTCGTATCTGAAAGGGCTTATGGGCCCCCAGCCCTCAGCATTACCACATAATGGCTGCCGATAACCTTCTCCAGCTGTAGCCCGGAGGTAGTCTGGCCAAAATGGCTCTTGTATGGTATTGGAAGGAAAAACCGTCTGCCAGACAGCTTCAGATGGCATTATGCGTCGTTACAGCTCTTGCCCACCTCTTTTCCTCTTGAGCGCCTATCGTTCATGTAGCTACCGAAATTCGTACATAGTTAACGAGAGAAGCTATCTTGCGAAAGGTGAGTAGCACATGTTTATCCCTAAGCATTTACAATCGCATCCTCAAATCCGGTCCAGCAGATAATCAATCGCGTAGGTTGATTATTAATTCGTTAGCTAAATTGATTACTAATTCACTAGCTAAACTCACCGTGATCCCTGCCAGCCTGCGTGAAGGTCCAAGGTTCATCTACTATTGCAATCAGATGAACGAATGAAGCATATGGCAGACTTCGTTCGACGTCACCTTTTGGAGGTAGTGAGACTATGTGGCTACGTTTTTTGGCATTGCAATCAATACCTACGGCCTCTCTAGTGAAGAAGTCTTAGGTACTAGAGGGCGTTGGGTCTAGCTAGAATGTGTCCATTAAGGTTGTTCCCGGCTAGTTCTATAACACTGATTATGTTCATGATGCAGCCACTGCAACAAATTCCGATATCATATTTCAGCCTTACGAACCAGAACCCCAAAAGCCATTTCTATAATCTAAGAACTACACTTGACACCGTTGACCCAGCGCATCTTATTCACCAACCGAGGGTCTTAACAAGCCAGTGTTCGCGTAAAAGATGTGGAAACACTAAGTAGGACTTAACACTAACACCACCAACACCATTGAACCGTGAATATCAAACCTACTAACTTTCCAAGACTTCGAATAGATACAATCTCCACCCGTGCAAAACATTGTGAGAGAATCTGTCAATATATCAGCAATTGAAGAAAGGGACCCGACGCCCGCTAATACGAAGATAGCTTAGGTTACCCGAAGTCCTCCAGACTACTTCATTCGGTTTGCCAACCTGCACCCGCATTTGGGATCGCCAACGAAAGCAACCCTTGCGCGCCGTGACGTTGATCGACAAAACAATCCCCCCTCTTAACAACTGCGATCCGTATCAAACCTTGATGTCCTCGACACAAAAGGTACGTGGTCGCTTTCTGGAGTGCTGGCGCGATGTCAGCACCTCAAGGACCGCGAGGGAGAAGCACCAGCAGAGGGCGTGGGAATCCTCGTGGAGGAGTCACGCCAAGAGACCTTAGAATCACTAGAGGGGAGAAAGCGAACAGCCAGCGTCCCGTCAACAACGTGACTAGGGGTACCGACTCTCTGAAGCCACCTCCAAGCCAGGGCCATGTTCGCACCAACTCATCGAAGAAATCCGCTCCCCTCAACGCAGCTGTCCAAAGCCACGCGGGGAAGATCCCAAATTTACGAAAAGAAGCCTGGCGGAACCCAGCGGCAACAGACAGTCGGATCTACAAGGAGCGCATGAATGACCTGTATCAGACGGTATGTATAGCCTCCCCACATCTACTGACTGGAAGACATACATAGTGACATCTCCTTCGGTCGTGCCAATAGCTCAAGCAAAAGCGAGAAAGAGAGAGGAAAGCTGCGATCAAAGATGGATTTCTTGCGGATCCGGACAGGCCTACATCCCTTGCCAACGCAATCACACCCGTGGGGACATGTCAGGAGAAGTGCCCTGAATTCGAGCGGGTAGAACGAATCGTACAACTTATGGTCGACGGCAACGAGAAGGTGCGGAAAATTTGAAAAGAAATTCCTCAAATAGGAAGAACCTCGCTGATGGGATAGGGCTAGAAACCTTCGTCAACAGATTCAGATGTCAACGTGCCATGCGAAGAGCTCATGGTCAAGAGATTTCGACGATCTGCAGCTGGGTACGACGAACAACTACCATCTGACATAAGGCCTCCGCCAGTGCTGAAAAAGACCTTGGATTACTTGTTCAACACCGTCATTGGTGGACCAGAACCACTCGCGGACGTGCATAAATTTGTGTGGGATCGAACACGCGGCATACGAAATGACTTCTCGATTCAGCAAGTCACCAAGATGGAAGATCTTAAGATCGCCATCGATTGCTTCGAGCGCGTTGCACGCTTCCATATCCTGTCCTTACATCAACTCACAAGGGTCAGCTCGGACGCAGGAGAATTTGACCATCATCAGGAACGAGAGCAGCTCAACAACACCTTACTCTCTCTAATGTACTATTACGATGACAGCCGGCACAAGCTAACGTCGCCCAACGAAGCGGAGTTCAGAGCCTACTGTATCGTCTTTGAAATCCAAGACCAGCGACCTGACCTGGAAGACCGCGCTCAGATTTGGCCAAGGTCAATCTTGAAAGATCAACGAGTGCAGACTGCGATTAAGCTTTATGCTGCAGCTGGTAATACGTCAGATGAGCAGGGACCTCTACGACCACGTACTCAATTTTTGACAGCACAAGCGAACGCCGGAGGGTTCTGGAGGTTGGTCCAATCAAACGCGGTTTCGTACATGCTGGCGTGTGTCGCCGAAATATACTTCAATCTTGTGCGGAGAACCGCATTAGAAGCTATCTGGAAAGCCTACAAAGGCAAAAGAGGAGGGCCAACAAAGATGGAAGACTGGACTGTGAAGGATCTGACATTTGCACTTGGCTTTGACACTGAGTATCAAACACAGACATTTTGCGGAGAACACGACTTTGAACTTGGAGAGAGAGAGGATGGGGAACTCTACGTTGATTTGGGGTCCGTCGCCAGCGGAAACCTAACAGGTCAGTGGTAACACTCAATTGTCCTCAAAGCTTGCCAACGTTGTTCACATAGATCAAAATCCACGGCGGAAGCAGATATTCTCGAAAAGCCTGGTAGAATCCAAACGCCTGGGCCGCACATTACCAGCCATCATCAACGGACTGAGTGCAGCTCAAGCGCAGTCACGAGGCTACATTGAAGACTCGTCCGATGCCGACACTGCTTCGATGGCGGACAGCGAATCACTCTTCATCAATGGCGATTCTGACGAAGAGGATATTTCACGTCTGTCAAGGTCCGGGAGCCCTCAAAATGGTAAAGGTGTCAATGGTGACGCTCCTAAGCTTAATGCCACTGCTACACCTTTCAATCCTTTCGCACCAACCAACCTAGACGCACCTGGTAAGAGCTCTTTTCCGCCCCCTACTACGTTCGGACGGCCTGGTTCAACTGCCTCAACGACGAAAAATCCGTCAAGCCCGACACCAACTTTCGATTTCAATTCTAAACCTGCCACCCAGGAAGGTTCGGGCAGCAGAGAAATCCCCAAGTTCGACTTCCGTGCTGCAATTAATGCAAAGAAAGGGGAAGATTCCAAGGAATCTTCCCAAAATTTAAACAAAAGCGGACCTACGACATTCAATTTCTTCCCTTCAACTGCTAAAGTGGCAGATACTAACAATAACAAGAACCAATCGCCGTTCGTTACGGCACCAGCAGCGGGCAAGAGTACTTTTGGCCAGCCATCAACCGCGTTGGATGGCTCCAAGCTTTCAGAGCCTACTAAGTCTCCCTTTGGTCCTCCATCGAGCTTACCTGCAACCATTACATCTCCGCAACCGAAGAGCATCTTTGATCATTCACCCAATACCTCAGCTCAACCAAATTCCTCTTTTAGCACTTCGCCTTTATTCGACTTCGGTGGTCCTAAAAGGAGTGACCAGGGAGAGCACACAATCAATCCCGGTCCCTCTCAGGAATCCAAGGGCAAAAGCCCAGAGACTGTGCCTCTAAAGCCGAAAGACGATATATTCAAACCCCCCGTCTTCTCTGCTTCAACGACATCTACAGGGCTGACACCATCATTATTTGCACGGAAACCCCAGCCAACAGAACCGGCTGTTCCAAAGCAGACGAGATCTTCCAAGCCCCTCACGGCCCCCTTTCCGAGCTTCCCGACTGCCGCTACACTAACTGCAACTCCTACAACAAAGCCGCAAGGGACCTCAAATCCTTTGCAATCTACGTCTTCCTTTCCTAAGGCCAAGGACACAAATATCTTGTCCCCCCAGCCGCCGCCTTTTTCATCCACGAATCAATCACAACTCCCAACACAACAAAACCCTCAAGGATCTGATATCTTAGCCCCTTCGAACGCAAAACCCATTGGCAATGCTCCCATTCAACCACGAGAGGACTCACTAATTCCAAAGCAACCGCAACCGAACCCTGGATCTCTTTTATTGGACAAGCTTGCAGGTGCTATGATGCTCGATGACCACGGCCTTTTGCAACAATTCATCGAGTTCACTGTTGGACCAATAATCACCTCATCAATAGCTCAATTGGAGGACGAAGAGTCTTGGGCAGAAGCGAGTCAGTCGTCACTTTACAAGTGTGGCATTAGTGAGACACTGCTGATCTGGAGTAGGGGAATGCCGTGCAATTCTGTTGGGCAAGAAGTATTTTGAAAGATGGAGAGCTAATGCCTGGAATCTTGGACTGATGCGCAAGGGCAGAGGGAGAAGGAGAAACTTTGCCAGATTAGTTCAAGAATCGGCAAGGAGCCCACGCCGAAGGTCGAGTGAGCTCAGCTCTTTTTTCACTTCCAGTGGAAGTGGTCCAGCAAGTCCATTGCTCGCACAACAAAACTTCGCAAACACAATGCTGCCACCTGCACAACCAGCGAACAAGCGACAAAGCCTTCCTACAGATCTTGATACACAACAAACTCAATTGGAAGCTACAACAGCAACAAAGCGAAAGCGAGACGATACAGTCACGAACGATGATGAGGTGAGTCCGAGGCGTACTAACATCAGTCACCGCCGCTCACAGACCCTCGGCGGCTCCATCATGTCTGCCCCACCACATCGACGACCCTCGTTCAAAACGTACGAGCCTAGGATGGATGTCTCAAAAGTCGCTGAAGGTTCCATGCTACACGACACTCTTATGAAACAAGCGAGACGGCTTGTCCCAAATGTCAAATCCGACACCACGAGCACAGACTACTTCCGTCTGAAGGCTCTCGGCATTGAACCTGATACCCCATTCATACCTCTAACGAAGAAACGTACCTGGACTGAGGTAGAGGGACCCGAATCCGGGACCGCAAGCAAATCGTGGCCACGGCGCGGGTCCCCCATGCATACCATGAACCAACCCAACCTGTATTCGAATACACAAAATCCAGCAACTCCGTCCAAAACCCCAAGCGCGGCGGCCGATGATGACGAAGCTCTCTTTACCCAAATCCGCTCTGTTCGCGAAGCACTAGCCGAGTCAGAGGAATGGATGCATTCCGAACGCCAAAGCATAGAGAGTAGCATCACTCCTCAACCGAGCGTCTCACCATCTAGCAATGAGACCCCTGCACAGCGTAGGCTGAGAGAGATCAAAGAAAGGGGTCATACGCCCTCTAGATCCGAAATTAGGCTGAGGGCTATGGGCGACAAAGCATTGCTACCCAAGCGATTCTGGGATGGCGAGGGCATGGGGAAGAGTTTGTCAGTGAACGGAAAACAAAAGGATACAGAGATTGCAACGCCCAATTCATTTAGTCAGCCACCTCCGCAGAGAGTCTTTGGACTGACGGGGTTTGCGACGATGGGTGGGCAGGGCCAGATGAATGGCTTTAATGGTGGGGGAAACGCAGAGAAGAAGGGTGCGACTGTGAAGGATGCGATTGAGCTCTGATTGATCTAACGGAGCCCAGAAATTTTCAGTATGATTTCTTGCATAGCGATGGCGCAACAGCGACTTATACCAAGGGTCAAGAGGTTCATGTATCGTTATTATGCTTTGGATAATACTCCAAGACCGAACAGTGACGGAGAATACAATTCCCGAGCTGTCATCTTCCCTTTTCGATTGAAGTGTGCAATGCTTGAGTGGGCTGTAGACGCACCGTGCAGCGTAGACAAGGATCTGAGAGATACGAAACAATCATTGATGCTGAAGACGAGTGAAATTCGCGGCAGAAACATGAATTCAACGGCACGTTATTCGTTGAAGTTGTTGATCGCTCCTTTGTTGAAAGCGTGTTTTTTGAGCCTTGTAGAGGTGAACAGCTCAAACAAGGCCATCTATCCCTTGTCGCACAGGTCTCAAACATCCATCGCTAGGTATTTATCTGCCCCATGTTTTCTTATAGTAGTTTGCTCTATTACGCCCAACTCGTCTAGTATAAAGGCATCTACCCTCATGACAACGCACATCAATTCAAGATCGAGAAGAGCCCGCTGTCCAAATATACAATGGTCGAATGCTCTGATGATCAGGGTATTGGCATATTTGATAGCCATCGATCCAGTAGATGGGTCGAGGTCTTCCACCCAACGAGTTGCGAACAGTTTTCCCACAGCGACCACGAAGGCTGGATGGGGAGGCGGCTCTTGAGCGCAATGCGAATCAAAGTCATACGTACTGTCAGCAAACAGATGCACAAGCAAACGACGAAAGTCGGACGTGTGAGGTAGCTTTTGGTACGCTAAGTTGACTCCAGTGGCAGGACCTACTATACCTGCTGGCATGTCTGGCGTCCAGTAGCTTTTGAATCCATCTTTGTCCTTGGATTCGATCGTTGTATGGCCGTAAACACTTATCAATGTCGTCATGATGACATCGCCCACATTCTTGAGCTGAAGTGCATCGGCGAGTATGTTGAGAGCAAACAGTGATGCGAGAGGCACGCCTTGATAGTTCGCAAGCTCTCACGCTTTACGGTGCAGACTCAGTGGAGGCAATTGATCCATATGCTCGAGGTCGCAGTCCTTGCATTCAGCCTTTACCGCGCTTGTCGACTCCCATACTGTGGGCTTGATGTTTTGAGGATAATAGTAGCTTTTCAAGCTACCGGTGTACAGCCAACGGACAAAATATTTGAAGGTCTCAGGGACATTTTCTCGGGCAGTGAGACGGTACCATTCGCTTCGAGGAAGTTGCCAGTGAATGCAGCATTGAAGAAGTCGGACGAGCTGCATAGAAGACCCTTGTGAAGATCGAAACGCTATTCATCTGGCCCGACAAATACAGTCACTAGCGAATCGTAGAGAAATCTGAGCGGGTTTGGTCAGTTGTTGTAAATCTTGTTGATTGGGAAGACTGACACTGGCTCCTTGCCAGAATTCTCCTTCCCCTGAGACACTTCGCCTACTTCTGCGCCTTGCAAAATCTTGACATGAAGATTTTTCTGCTTGGATCGGAGGTGTCATGGCGAGCTGCGAGGCGTGTGGCAGTTGGTGTTGAGTCGAAAGCGAAAGACGCGACTGGGTTTTTGACACCGGCACGTCACGTTGCTCGACTTTTCATGCCAAACATCTTCGCGTATTTAGGACAACTTACCGCAAGGACTGCAGAAAATTGAGCACTAACCAAGTCTCATCAGGCTTTTCCTTCGGAGCGCTGAGGGGCTTTTTCTCAGATCTGAGGGTCTCTTAGCCACAATTTGCCTTGTTTTTACCCCAGATTGAGCGTGGTAGCGAGCATTTCAAGGGAATGCTACCTTAAATGCATCCTTAACACCTCAGTTCCTACTAACTCATTGTGCTGCCTCTTGATGTTTCGGCTGCATTATCAGCACTCACCGAGGCTTCTCCTCAGTATCAACGACGCATACACCCTCATCAGCCCTCCCCAACATCCCCCAGATCCTCACCTTCCCCTTCCCCACCCGTCCTATCCAACTACTTCCCGCATATCTCACACCCTCCTCGTCACCCAGTGGGTTCTTCCCTGGTTCTTCTCCACTACGGTTCGCAAACACTGCTATGACTTCCTCCTCCCCCTCCACCAGCGGCTTCACCCTCTCAATCCAATAACTCAAGGTTGCCAAATCAGGCTGCTCGGGATCGATTGCGAGGGCAGCAGGAGATAGATTAGTCAGCCATGCCATAGATAGCACCAAGATTTCTGAATTATTGGCCAGGGCATGCGAAGCGAATTCATAGGCCTCCCATGGCGCTGTAAATTTGTGTGGGTTCAGATCCATACATATTCCAAAGCTAGCCCGAACAGTCTTTTCCGGCTGCGTCTTCAGCGTGAAAGCGAGAGGCGTACAGAGCCAGCGTTCGGGTGACTCTTGAGCCCATGTCTCATCTGTGTAGTAGAGATGTGTTTTGCGATAGTGGGCCAAAATCTTGCCTGTAGGGGAGACGGTGATGGTGGAATTGTAGGCAATGATAGGGTCTGCAGGGTTTGTAGAGGAGGCCAGCGGCGGAGTGTAGAGCTCTGGGTAGCCTACCGTGACTATGCAGCTGTAAATTGCGGCCGTTGTTTTAGCCCATATTGTCGAGTGCCCCGCTGCGGTGGGCTCCAGGTACGGCAGGATCGATGAAAGAGAGGGGAAATTGTAGCCTATGTAGCATTTCAGCATCTATGTCTGTAGAGCAAATCTGGGCAGAGCCCAGGACCTGTGAATGCGAGCTCTGGGAGGACAAGAAGGTCGACATTTGAGGGCGAAGTGGCTTCAAGGATCTTGTTTGCACGGTCTGTATTCTCTAGCGTCTTGCCTAGTTCTGGGGCGAATTGTAGACATGCTATACGCATTTTTTTAGCAAGGTTCGAGGTTGGAAGAAGTCGTTGACTGACTTGCAGACAGTGATCGCTGCTTTAGGGCTTTGCCCTGGCAGATAGCGTGAGTGTGTGAGACACAATGTCAATAGCAGGTACGAGAAGTCCGAGAAACTCTCTGAATTACCAAAAGTTAAGTACTGTAAGGACGAGCTACGTTGTGGGTTTCGTTGCCTTGGATGTAAGGTTTGGATTCAACTAAGTGTGTTGGGTATTCACTTTGACAGTCTACCTACAGTCAGCGCCCGCTCACGTGCCGCACAGATTGATCTTTCCTATAGTACCAGCGCCATTCCTTCATGGGGTCTTTGTGTCTAGCTCGTACAGATCAAAGGCTCCAGGGTCCTAGAGGATAAAGCTCTAATGCAGCCACGAGCGAGTGGCTGCTGACGATGGTGTCATTGCCAATCTGTGAGGAAATGTTCCGCCGCTGTTCTTCCTCTTCAGCCCGAAACAGATGAGACAGCTTGGCCACGCCGGTAGACAGTAGGTAGTCCGTAGTATTGTTACGCATGATCGACCAGGGCAGGCCCATCGAAGCGACATCCGAGCCGTCTAGCGAGAATACTATTGGCCGTTTCTATGACGAAGCGCGTTCGAACTGGTCCAGAATATATCCCACAATGAGTCTGAGATGTGCATCGACGTTCTCTATGTCTCCCACCTCCCCAAGGGTGAGCTTCTGGAGGAAGAAGTGGGGACTGCGTACATCCTTGGAAAGTGTTCTGCCCTGGCTATGGATGTCTGAATTGAAGAGATGGACGTAGATCTCATATCGGTAGAAAGCCCGCTGAAGCCGTCCTTCGTCGGCGGTAGAAAGACGCCTGGCTGGTCCAATCAATCCTCCTAGGGTGTTTTCTGAAGTGGATGCAGGAGCTTTAGCATGTTCGTATCCGTTGAACAGCAAAACAGCCTCATGGAGGCAGACCAGTTTGACGGCCGTCAGAACAGACAACTTTTGCTTTGCAAGATCAACGCCTTTGCTTCTGGATTTTTCATATCGCTGGATAAAGCTAGGATTTGCTTCCCTTCGGAGCGTGAGTCCTTCAGCTGCATTGCTCTCACAGCTGTGAGAGCGTCTGCTACTGCTGCAGGGTGAATTGTCTGCCGCACTTGGCCAGTGAGGATTTTGGCTTTCGACGTGAGAAAGAGCTCAATGAGATTCTCAGGTCAATCAGTTCTTCTTTGGAATTAAGCATAGGAGAGTAGACATGAGAAGGGGCTGGAGGAGCTCACTTGATAGCATCTCGGCGAGGCTAGGATGACGGAGTAGAGGGCTTCGCTTTGTTGAGAGATCGAGCAGTACTTGAATGAGGAGCTCAGGTGAGAGAACCTCGAGGCTGGAATTTTCATTCCTCATTCGCGTCGTTTCGATGTTGTTCAGGCTCTGGAAGCATGTTGGTTGTTCTGGCTGTGATGGAGGCAAACGAGGTGCTGGCGTTGCTCACTTCGGGTTTCTAATCCACTCGAAAGGTATAAAGTGGCAATGAGGAAGACGTGTGTCAGAACAACACTAGACCACAGGTGTGCGACACATGAAATATTTGTGTTGAAAAAGAGTGATTAAGTCTCTTGTCCATGACTTTTGGCCGCTCCTCAGTAAGATGTTTGGGTTGCACAGACGTTGGCCGCCACCCCACAGCAATAATTTATTCTCAGTGCCCAAAATCTTTCGGTTTGGTGCAAGGTAATCGCGACTCTTCAATCGTTGTCTACCACCGCCTTCAGATGAAAAGCACGACAAATGGATGGACCTCATTTGGCAGCCCAAGATCTTCAACGAGTGTTTTTACCCATGGCTTTCTGCTTTATGTGTTTTCCTTGCGAAACATGCTATTTGTAAATGATAGGAATGCTTCTCGCTACGAGCATCACAGCAACTCAGGAGACCTAACGCGGGGACGCGATTGCGGCCAAGGGCGCATGACAAAACTACCGGCCAAGCAAAATCTACTCCTGATATCTACTCACCCGGATCATATGGGAAAAATCCGAGGAAATTCACCGATGTAGATTAGAGCCTAGAGATGATACTCGATTAATCTTAGGTTCTGATTCCCACTGTGTGATGAGGAAGGGATTATTAAAAGTCTGTACTTTTGGTGGTTTAGGCCTAGCGCTTACGCAGGCTCGGCAGGGAGCACCCCTCGGACCATCCTCAACAACATCTCAACCCAAGATCAGACCTTGGACGTGAAGGTATGCGCAGTGGTCATTGTCCTGACATATCTGGCAGATGCATTACCGTTGGATATCAGCCTCAGCCCTACTATGCTTGGCATGTACTATAAGTAGCAGTATCCTTCCATAGATCATCAACAAGTCGTTCCTCACATTCCAAAGATTACTACACTATGATCATCGATAACCCGAAGATCTTGTTGTGAACCGTAAAGCTGCAGCCTCGCTGGTTGCAATTCAACTGTTTATATATTGCTGATTTGTTGTCCTGTCATTGCTTCACTGCCGAGATTATAACAAGATTCAATGAATCTTCTTCTCTGATATACTGGGCCCTAGCGTGGAATCCATCGGGAATATCCTATTGGATTCAACTTGCTTGCAGCGATGCCTACACTCGACATGGCTGAAGGCCAGGTGTTTTGGAGACTTGATAGTCCGACATCTGGCTATGGCAGCATTACGACTGAAAGTACCTCCAGGGACACTCTGCTTTTCATTCATGCCGGAGTTGCAGACCACACATTGTGGGACGACCAAGTAATTTATTGCACCACGAAAGGCTGGCACTGTCTACGATACGATCTATTTGGGTATGGCAAGTCAATACCAAGCGCAACCTACCTCGCTAAGGATCCCAGGCCACCCATTAGACACCACCATCATACGGCACAAGTTGTGGAGGCCCTTTTTGGTAATGGGTTTGGACAACGGACACCGACGAATCAGAAAGTGATCGTCGTCGCCTTAAGTCGCGGTGCTAACATTGCGGTTGACTTTGCACTATCTCGTCCAGAGCTTGTCCTCTGCGCTGGCGGGCTTGGAGGTTTTGAGATCGCTAATACATCGGACGAAGAAGCAATGCTTGCTCAAGTTGACGAATTCATGAGTAGGAAAGATGCTCTGAATACTGCAAAGATGAACGTCAGAATCTGGGGGGATGGAACCCAAGCAAAAGAAGGCCGGATGGGCGAGAATTCCAAGGAGAAGCTCTTCAAATGGTGCAAAGACATCGCAGAGAAGGAGCTAAGCGGCAAAGGGGGAGATCTTCCATGTGAGAACCTCCAAAACCCGCCGGCTGTAGAGCGTCGATCCGAGATCAAAGTCAAGACCATTGTCGCGATTGGCAAACACGGCGAGAGCAGTACGAATGCAGCGATGAGATACTTTGCTCAGCACCTTCCCGGAGCGGCAGTGAAAGAATTCGAAGCAGCTCATATGATAAACCTGGACTGCCCTGTAGAGTTTAACCAATGGCTCGGCGCATACCTAGCACAGTTCCCACAATAAAAAGGGAAAGCTATAACATCCCTGAATGCGGCGGATACGTCCCATCATCTGTAACAGTCAAACACATGCCATTCCCGCCAAGCAAATCTTGCCCCAGATACCCACCCGCCGCACTTTCTCCAACGCCCATTTCGCAGAATCGATCACCCACCACTCAGCAAAGGTGTCTTCCTGTGTCTGGGAGTATAGCTGTATCGTACAAGCGTCTTTGGCCCACGTGGACGGAATTATGCTACGGTGCCAGACGTGGGGATCATTGAAATTAGGTGAGGTGGCTATGACCCAGTCAAGGAGAGGGGTGCAGGAGGTAAGGCTGACGCGTCCGGAGGGAGAGATGGAGTCGAAGCAGCTTATGCTATCGGTGGTAGTGGAGAGGGGGGGATCGTCGGAGGTGGAGGGGCTGGTCAGGTTGAAGGGTTGGGGCGTGGTGTCGGAGATTGTGTTGCTGGGGAGGAGCAACGAACGTTTGGGTTCTTAGTCGGATGACATGAAAGGATGGACAAGGCCTATAGCGCCGAGGCTAAGGAGAGCAGTAAGGAGGTTTGCGAGAGTATGCGTTGTGTGCTGTGCTGATTTGAGAGATTGATGGCCTTTAAGTGCTCCTTCATACTACTACAGTCATTTGGTTAATCGCATATCAACAACGGGTTCCCTGCCTATTCTGGATGACGGACTGCTGTCGGTCAATTGTTTGACATGCCCAGGTCCAGTCAACCGCCTTCAACCGCCAGATGCGTCCGACAAGGGCGAGAGCCTATGATTGTCCAGTGTTTTGTTTGAGTAAAAAGAATGGGACGGAGAGCAGTCGCAGAGCGATCGGAGTAGAGGATCAATTGAGAAAAGGCGCGTTCTCACCCCAGGCATATCGCTAGTGAACATGGTCAACATGAGGACTGTTCGTTTTGACATCACATATGAATTTCGCGAGTATGCACGCGTCGATGATTCGAGAGAATCGTGAGCCATTGCCGATAACAATACTTGTTAGACAGCGATATAGCCAGAAATAATTATTATCAAGACGTGGACCGTAGTAGGTGGTCACAGTATGCGGAGTACGAAGTCTGTGCGAGCCCATGAAGGTTTCCCATGGCGGTATTGGGAACCCTTAACCATTACTTGTTGTCTCTGAATCGCCCCAACGTTCACGTTATTTGGTATGCCCTCCTCCTTGAAGATTTCCGAAGTCTCCGGGAACATGAAAGGAAAGATTTGAGCAAGCTCAATCAACATGGGAGAGAGCAGGCCTCTGGGTCTCAAACAGAAGGGCCGAGGGGGCGCTTATGGTTATTCTAAGGGAAAGGGAGACGGGCCGGTGTTCTCCATCACTTGCATATTGACATGATACAAAGTCTTTCACCAATCACCATATTGATATTCGTGCTTGGGGGTTATCTTTGGTACAATTGTGATTGTGTGGCTGAGAAGAAGAGGATCCGGAAGGTTGTTCTTTTAGAGCACACCACCCCGAACGCCCGCTAAAATGAGAGCCCCCGCCACCTTAGACCAATCATATAGAGGACCACAAGCTCGACGTCCCTCGAAAGCTCAAAACAAAACATGTGACCTCTCTGAACAATCCATCTTCCTCAGAGAAAAGGGTGTGCGCAGAATTAAATGTTGTCGCCTGATGCTCCCAAGGCTCCATCGTAACATCATCTGCGCTCGACGTCCCCGAAAATCTCCGCCTTCAGCCATCATCGAAACGCGAACCCCACCACCTCCCTCGATCAGGTGACTTCATTAGTCGATATCGGAATCAATCCACCGCGTGATCAAGTGAGTAATCAGTGTTCCATGTAGCATTTTGAGCGCATTGCGGAAGGTATCATGATGTCCTCCCAATGCATCTCGAGCGCAATCTCTTCGAAGGCCAGCAGCAGAGAATTGTTGAGCAACCGGCGGCTGCATGGCCCCTTCACGAGCAATTCGGTCAATTTTGGAACCTTTGAATGCGAAGCTGCGGCTAAGAGGCTCTTTGCTCCCTTCCTAGACTGTCACTATATGGTCCAATTTTTCTGAGGGTGTGAAGCGAGCACCGCATGCCTGCATGACCGTAATTTGTTCACATGACCGCGTGTTGAAAAGCTGCTGACCATTTTTGTAGCCAGCTCGATAAAGACTTATTTTACAGGGCTTGCGCGATCTCAGACACGAGCGCGCTGGAACACTACATACGTTGGTTGGGGGCTACAAAAGCGCCCTATTATCCTCAGATCACGGTCCAAGCCAGCTCAGCGGTTCCATATGGTCTCTGCCCAGGCCATATTGTGAAGACACCTGGTTGACCAGCTTTCCAATATATCCCTGCTTACAATTATACCAGGTCGGCTCAATATCGCCCAACGCCTAATAACACCTCTACGAGACCTATTGCCATTATGGCCACTACACGAGGCTATCCCGAACAAGAGAGAAACCCCATGGTAGAACAAGCCATGCAGAATCTCCAACACAAGCCATCATACAAGCGAAAGCGTGACTCTTCGGATCAGAATGGAAATAGGAAACAACCCAGTCATCGCCCAACATCTTCGCACCACATTCAGGCAAACGGCCATGCTCTCGCGAATTCATCACAAGACCTCTTCTCAAACGACTCGAATTCCAACGATTTTAACAACATCGGCCAGCAAATTGCTCGACATCTAGCGGATCCATCAACAGCAGCCGCTGCACTTGCTGCAAACATGCCGCACATGACCGTGCCTCAGCCTACTGAGCTTTCCTTCCCCAGCACATCTGGCACCGATGCAGAACGGCAACTGGACTCCTCATTTGACATGGGTGGAGGTTCTGATGGGGACCAAAATCCCCATGCCCAAGGAGCTACATACAATCTCGATGCATATCAAGGCAATTCAAGCGCACAGGCTCAGAACAACGATGGAGGTGGTGGCGGAGTCAAGCCAGCCGTCGGAACAGACGAATGGCATAAGGTCCGAAGGGACAACCATAAGGAAGGTTCGTATATTACAAAGTCAGGTTGTGCTATCATAACGCTTACGGGATATATAGTCGAGCGAAGACGTCGAGAAACAATCAACGAAGGCATCAATGAGCTCGCTAAGATCGTACCCAACTGCGAGAAAAACAAAGGATCGATACTACAACGAGGTGTGCAGTACATCACACAATTGAGGGAGAACGAGAGAATCAATATCGAAAAATGGACGCTCGAGAAGATGCTCACGGATCAAGCGATTGGCGAACTAAGTGCCGCCCTTGAGAGAGAGAAAGAGGAACTTGCCAAATCACGGAGGGAGACCGAGCGGTGGAAGAAGACATGTCTTGAAGCAGGGCTGGAGCCAAAAGACGACGAGGCTGCCAGTACAGATGGCGATGGCGACGGCGATACGTAAAGGAGCTTCTGAACAACAGTGCCTTGACCAAGACGTTTCTTGTGGCAATCTTTCTGCGACCGGGACCTTTCTACAGCAAGCGTTTGCAGCAGATGGCACCCGCCCCGTTTAACCAGGGGCCAATCCGCTTCGACTTTCTTCGATTCTGATGTGTACATGACCAGTGTACGGATTCTACGACACCAATCCGGCCTTCTGATTCATTGCAGGGGAACCCTTTGCATCATACAGTTTGTAATGCTACCTTTGAATGGTGTTGGCGGCACTATATCATGCATGATGGAATTGACTTGCATTTAAAAAAATTCTTTGATCAGTCCCATGCGAGGGATAGTATTCACTAGATTTTTTGGTATTATTGGACGGAGTAAGTCGAGAGGGATGCCAGGCCATGGCGGAAATGTGAGGGTGGGAAACGTAGATACCTTAGCATAGCTCATGTCTACGTCAGAATACGTCCAAGACTGTCAAGCCTATCACAACCATATCTGCACTTCGGGACCCACCATGCACAAGTGTATATCAGATAGGTATTGCCTCAGTATCAAGATTCGAGAATGTTCTCATCGATGTTACTAGTTGGATTAGCAGCAACTGACGGCTGTACCCGCGCTAGCGTCGAAAGAGTGTCCTTTCGTGAATCTCAAATCTGCAACTGGCCATCTCGCGCACACGAACTCTTCTTTCGTCGTTTTTCTTTCTTCAACCAACGATTACGAAAGTCCCGGCTTGGAGTCGCCTCCTCAGTACTTCCTTGGATCCTCCCCAGAAGTCGAAGTCCGCGCAGCGGCACCGAAGCAACCATGAGTGGCCTACGCTTTTTAGATCTGATCAAGCCCTTCACGCCCCTGCTTCCTGAGGTAGCAGCACCAGAGACGGCGAAGACCCCCTTCAACCAGAAATTGATGTGGACTGGTCTTACCCTGCTTATCTTCTTGGTGATGGTAAGGACGTGCTGCCACGAAGATCCTAGGAGTGCGCTGACCGATCTCTCCAGAGCCAAATGCCCTTGTATGGCATCGTATCCTCAGACACCAGCGATCCTCTCTACTGGCTCCGAATGATGCTTGCCTCCAATAGGGGAACACTCATGGAGTTGGGAATTACACCTATCATTTCATCTGGCATGGTCTTCCAGCTGTAAGTGAGATTCCGTAGCCAGTTTCCCCTTACATCCTCAACGAGCAATGCTGACTCCGAACACTCACAGACTTGCTGGAACCCACCTCATTGATGTAAATCTAGACTTGAAAGCAGATCGCGAACTCTACCAGACCGCACAGAAGCTCTTCGCCATTATCCTCTCCTTCGGCCAAGCCTGTGTGTACGTCCTCACGGGCCTTTACGGGCAGCCCTCGGATCTTGGCGCTGGTGTCTGTGTCCTACTTGTCGTCCAATTGGTGGTTGCGGGCATGATTGTCATTCTGTTGGATGAATTGCTGCAGAAGGGATATGGTCTCGGGTCTGGGATATCTCTGTTCATTGCTACAAACATCTGCGAATCGATCATATGGAAGGCCTTCTCTCCCACAACTATCAACACCGGCCGTGGGCCTGAGTTCGAGGGTGCCGTCATCGCTCTTTTCCATCTTCTCCTAACCTGGCCGGACAAGACACGTGCACTTCAGGAGGCTTTCTGTAAGTCGCGAGCCGTGCCAGCTTCATGAATTAGACAATTTTCTGACCGGGATACAGACCGCCAAAATCTGCCCAATATCATGAACCTGCTCGCCACATTACTCGTCTTCGCTGCGGTCATCTACCTCCAGGGCTTCCGTGTCGAGATTCCCGTCAAATCTTCTAGGCAGCGAGGCATGCGTGGCAGCTATCCAGTGAGACTCTTCTACAGTAAGTCCAAGAAGGAAGGAACCGGCGGGCTGTTCTGCTGATATTGAAGTAGCGTCCAACATGCCGATTATGTTACAATCTGCGCTCAGTTCCAACATCTTCTTGGTGAGCCAAATGATGTATAGCCGTTTCAGTGACAATCTCTTGGTCAAGCTCCTTGGAACTTGGGAACCAAGGGATGGCAGCGCTCAGCTTTATGCCTCGTCCGGCATAGCTTACTACATGTCGCCGCCTTTGAACTTCTCGGAGGCCCTCCTCGACCCTATTCATACCGCGCTATACGTGGTCTTCATGCTCGTCGCCTGCGCCATCTTCTCCAAAACGTGGATTGAAGTTAGCGGATCTGCGCCTCGGGATGTGGCCAAGCAATTAAAGGAGCAAGGACTCGTCATGGCAGGACACAGAGAGCAGTCTATGTACAAAGAGTTGAAGCGTGTCATTCCTACGGCCGCTGCTTTTGGGGGCGCGTGTATTGGTGGACTGTCTGTCATGAGTGATCTGATGGGTGCTCTTGGCAGTGGTACTGGTATCTTGTTGGCTGTCACGTAAGTATCTATGCCTTTGTTGTCAATCGAGAGGGTGGTGACTAAAGGCTTAATAGTATCATCTATGGCTATTTTGAAATTGCAGCCAAGGAGGGTGATATGGCTGGATTGAAGGGTATGGTGATGGGCTAGAGGTGCATGCTCAAACCCAAGATTGTTGGAAAGAGAGCACTGGTACTAGTAGCGGAGGCCATTGCTAGAAACCAGGAGTAGGAATGAAATGCGAGAAGGCATGCATCGGAGTCTACATGCCTGTGTATATAACCCGGTACGAGTGGCCGGCGAGATCCTAAAGTGAAAAGTCTCTTGTAATGAACTTGTTTGCTCAATTCGTCTCTTCCCCTAAGTATGGGAGAGCGATATCATGCCAGATCATCCAAAAGTGATTGGCAGAAAGCCTACTTTTCTCCGTTACTTAAAGTTGAAGGAGAGCGCAGCAGACGATACTGTATAGACGCCGAATGGCTGGTCGAGCGAAAAAAATCCCAATGGGACGAGCATCGAAGCTGTGTTGAGAAGGGATCTCGGGACTTAATCGCGTTCGTTTACTAATGTATGACTTCTATTTCCTCTCTGTTAATATATGAATGCTCCATGTTTCAAGTCCCTAGTGTTGTTGGGACCGCCATACATAATTGGGGTGGTATTATTTTCTGGATTCAACGACGACTGTCCAAACGCGCTAGTACTCACAGAAGTTCCTTACAACGGCTGCTTCTACGAACTCAACATCTGGGGCATAATCGTAGATTGAGCTCTTGTCTATGATTCCGCTATGGAGTGCTTTTAGTCAAATTCGATCGCTGCTGAAGTACAACGAGGTCCCGCAAGGTCGGTACTTTATCAAAAAGCCTCCGCCAAAATCGACCGTTTTCTTTGGTTTACTCGCTTGACTTACCCTTCATACCTGTAGGGGTTTCGATATTTGACTTTGAGAAGCGAATTTACTCTCCCAGAACCGATAGGGACTCACACGCTAGGACTACCCTTAGCGCTGCCCGAGTGCCAATGGATGCCACAAGGCTGCCAACAACGCTCTCGAAAGGACGACCGATCAGCTGGATTGCGAATAAGACCATTTTTATTGACTGCCCACGGAAAATATTGAAAACTCTCAACCGGCAATGTGTCACGTGACCAAGAGAACTTCACAAGCATAAAATGTCCAAGGAATATGCTACAACTCATCCTTGCCCTAGAACCCTTTCCCAAGATGCGCATCGTCTTTACGCCTATCCTCCATCCACCATTGCCAGTTCGTTAGCCTTGAGGTGCATCCTCCAGGGAGCCTTGCCCTTCCTCCAGACGCGAGTGGCCGGCTGTCCCACGCACAAAATATAGATATGACTTGCTCTCCTAATGGACCAGGAATCTGGTGTGGTAGCTGATTGAACATGAAGACCCTATCACAATGTCTTCTCGCTTCTTCTTCGTACTACTTGTTTTGAGCGACGCGATTTCCAAAACGGCGTTGGCAATGGCGGATTTTATTTGCCTATATCTCTCTCTTGTAGCCTCTCACCCTGTCCCCCGTTTCAAGCTATGCCGCCATTTTGTTCAATCGAGTCATGCCTTAGGTCCTAGGCAGGTTTTTCTTCCATGACCTGCTTCATATCAAAATAATTTTCGATCTTTCAGCGCGTTACAGACAATGGATCACTTACGCTTGCGAGGATAATATGTGCGATGGATGTTTCTGACGAGCTTGTGAGATGTGGAAAAAGCTCGCGTTCTGCGCGATTCACCTGGTCGAAACGCCACAATGTATTTATCTCGCAGCACGGTTCGCATCGTTACCGCTATTATATTCGGGGAGATGAGATGACAGCGGCCTTCTTTTGAGCTTCCCTTTGAAGGCGTCCACGTCGTTTAACAAGAGGACTATAGACGTTCGCCTGAACCAAGGAGGATTTGGCGATCGACCGAAACATATTGAACTGTCCTAGGAGACCCCTTGTATCTTCCGCGAAATCAACGCGACCGTATGAGGTGATATCAAGGAAGGAAATTATTGTGGTGACGTGCACGAAGTGGTGGATCCATTTCTTCATGGCTGTGGATAGGGTAGCACAAATGGAGACCTTCAAAGTATATGAATCCTGGCTTATCTTAATATCGCGACATTCCTCGGGTGTAGGCGCTGGTAGATTCAGGGCATCAATATTATTTGGTCCGTAATGAGGATCCGCGATCCTTTGGATTTGTTGGAATTAGCTACGAAAGCCAGATAGGTATTAGAAGCCTGTGACTGGAAACGGTCGGTAGCGTACAGTGAGCTTACTAAGGTCTTGTTGAATCAATGACTGAATTGAACTGCGGCCAGTGCTGGAAGTGATCTGAAACATACGCCCAGAACTTTTCAATGGCCAATGCAACCTCTGACACAGGTACATGTGTTATTGGGCTCTCATTGAGAACGAGGCTTGCGTAACCCTTGCCCGCTTCGTCCATGAATTCTTCCACCTCGTCCTTGTACTTAAAAAAGAGACTCTGTATCCCGGTCATCATGGTTGACGATACCTCGTCCTTACGGGCTAGACAGTCTTCTTCGCTGTCACCCTCCTCAACTCGCACTTGTACGCGCCTCATTATGTTGGCTCATTGGCCAGCCGGCCCTCCCGTGGTCAACAGCTGACACGTTTTCCCCATTTTCCGCCCATCGTCGTCAATCAAAGAATCAATCATCTTCGACTTTGCTGCTCGCTGCTCTTGTCCTCGTCTCTGCAGAATCGCACCCTGCTTTACTGTTCGTGATACGGTGGGAGAGGTGTCACCGCCTTTACGTCGATGAACGGCGGGCCGCCATCTGATAAGCTTTGGTGCTCATGAGCTAAGCATTAAAAGGAAATGTCATCGATATCTTAAAAGAGTTCATGGAGGATAGAGTCCTTCTGCTGGAGCAAGATCCCGTATCACAAAGAACGATCAATGAAGTCGAGTCGTCTTTGACTTGATCGAAGACCTCTCGAGACGCCGGCTTCTCTGACATCCTCAATTGTTCAGAGGTCTTTTTGCCACGAAGATCAGTCACACCCGAAACGGCTTAATCGCATCATTAGTCAGGGAAGGGACGTACCAGTTGCAAGCCACCAAGAGTAATGTTAGGGCGCTAATTTGTCTCTTGATGAACTTCTGAAAGTCTCTCCTAGCCTTGTCCTCAAGTGAGATTCTGATTTTGCTTCCAGCATCCAAAGAACCTCGCATAGTCCGATAGAGCTTCATGGTATGATCGTCCGTCGATCTCATCAGCACCCTGCAACAGTCTATCGATGCTTCCAGGGCAAGCACCAGCTTATGTTGTTGCGGAACATTAACAAGATTCGAGGAGATCCACTCCGATATCTCGCGCAATGCAGCTCTCAGCGAAGTCAATTGCGAAATCAGATTGAGTCATACTTGCATCCTTCCACGTATTATGTATCTCGCGCAAGGTGTCGACGGTCCTGGTGACAACATCAACAACGCTGACAACAGCACTAGCTGCGCCGATAATGGTTATGGGATCCACCGAGCCTATTCATCCGTTTGCCTGACTCTGGCGATGAATCAATAAGAACAATAGCTTCTCTATACTCCAGGCTGCGGGTATCGAGAGTTGTTTTTCCGCAGTTCAAACGAGGCGCAATGGAGACCCGCTTCGATGGTGAAGCATCTTATTGGCCTTCATCCATGGGCATTGACGCAGAATCGCGATGAGGCTGGCGAGCAAGCTGGACTAGCGCAGCAATAGGGCACGTTTCCCTGTAAGTTGCATGACTCTTTCAATAGTAGACCTTTGTCCCCCTACATAAGTATTGGTTCGTTGAAATTGTGCTCGATGAAGAAAATCTGTTCCTGATTCCAAATGTTAGAAAGCAAGACTCTGAGAAGTCCGAAGGTAAAAAGCCGTCGAGTCTTTCTCAAACGAATTTGCAAAAACTCATAGTATGAATGCAAGCTGACTTTTCCCTAGAAATAAAATCTATGTATGCCCTTCGTCGGAATGTGCCAAGTTTCAGTCAAGGCTTTCCTGGGCATTTGCATCGCAGATCCTCTGCCAATCTATATCCAAAGATGTTGGACTCCAATTGAGCATTCCACTTATGTGCGGTAATCCCCATTGATGGTTACTATTGTGAGTTAGCGGTGGCTTCAAGATGATTTGCTTTCTGGGGCTTCACGCACCATATTCATGACTGAAGTCGCAGAACCAGTAGCTGGCTTCTTCCTTACCTTCCCCATTTCTCCCTCCACCTAGATTGACAAGGATCTCTAAATCCTCTTCAGCCAAAATCTGAGCAGCCCGTGTCTCATCGACTCTTTCGGGCTCCCCGTTTACGACCAACTTGAGCGTCTCAGTCCCATTTGTGGGGACGAAACTTACGCTCGTCTTTTCGGGAACCACCGTATCTGGGGACGAAAGACCGGGCGTGTAACCAATAGCGCAAAGGATTCGGCCCCAGTTCGCATCTTTGCCATAAAGCGCCGTCTTGACGAGCGGGTCTCGCGCTATGGACGACGCAATTTTCTTTGTGTCTGCGAAAGAGGGCGAGTTCAATACCCGTACACGAACGAACTTGGTTGAGCCCTCTCCGTCACGAACAACTAGCTGGGAGAGCTGTTGGGTAAATTCCGTGAGCACCTTCTGTATCGCCAGGCCGTCTCGCGATGTGGGTGAGTCGATGGTCTTGCCGCCAGCTGCTCCGTTGGCCAGGATCGCAAGGGTATCATTGGTGCTGGTGCTACCATCGATACTTATGGCGTTGAAGGAGCGTTCAACAGCGTGGCTGAGTAGAGGTTGAAGTGTCTTGGCAGGAACAGGGGCGTCGGTGCAAAGTATACCTAGCAGAGTCGCCATGTTGGGGTGAATCATACCGGCACCCTTGGTCATACCTGCTATCGAGTACTCAATGGAGGGAGACGAAGGGAGAGTGAAGGTCATTGAGCTTAGTTTGGGGAAAGTATCCGTAGTGCAAATTGAACGAGCTGTAGTAAGCCAGGCAGTGTGAGTATTGTCAAGGTTTGAGACTGCCTTGGGGACTGCATCGAGGATCTTCTTGATAGGCAGACGTTGCCCTATCACGCCAGTCGACATCACAAGGGTGCTGTTGGGTGAGGGGTTTGGTTGGAGGCCGTCGAGGGAGGCGGCCATGCTGGTGGCATCTTCGATGCCGCCTTTGCCTGTCACTGCGTTTGCGCAGCCAGAATTGATGATGATTGATCTGATTCCTTCGCCAGCCTGCTTCTGAAGGGTGTTCCGACTGACAGTCACAGGAGCCGCCTGGAAGATGTTCTGGGTAAAAACAGCGGCTGCTGAAGCTGGTGTTTCGGATGTAAGTAATGCAAGGTCGGGGAAGCGAGTATTTGATGCTTTGACTCCAACGTGAGTACCAGAAACAAGAAACCCCTTCGGGTAAGTGCCTGAAGTTGGTACATATTTCTGCTTCGCTAAGGGTATAGCACCGTCGACGGGAGCGGAGTAATAGCGATTATATATTAGCGATAGGCTACTTCGCCGCGCCAGTGAGACTGTAGATTTTAAGTGATCATGATTTAATTTGTCATAGGTAGACATGAAATACTGACATGCATTCCAGAAAGCAGCCATAACTATATCTCAGGTGAAACCAAGGGCGACTCTCTAAGAAATAGCAGCACGCAGCAAGCCAGTCAATTGCTACCCCATATGCCAAAGATGTCAACAGAACTCCTGTACGGTCGTTAATGCCTCTTACTCTCAAGAATTGTGAGCAAAATGGACGACTGAAAGTCAGTACATCAAAAGCGAGACACAAAATTTGGAGAAAGAATAAAAGTGAACATTCTTTATCCGGACTCTCCACAATCGCTAGGTTCGCAGCGGGCCGGTCCACTAGCACCCAGCAACTTGGGTCAAGCTTCAGGGCACCAGACCTCGAGTTTGTAGCGTCGAGTAATATCGAGCTCAGCATCGAGACCGGTTAGAGCTTCGTATCACCAGTACCGATATCAAGACATTTGTTCGTTGACAGCTAGTACTCTCCAACGATGATCAGACAACGATCGAGTCTTCCCCAAGCTTCTCTTAACCATGTCATATAGCAATGGCTACACGAATGGCTATGGCAGCAATCGTTATGAAGATTCGCGTCAAGAGGAAGAGCCGGCAGGAGGAAGGGGCCAGCGTCGAGCAGGAGGATATGGAGGATTTGGAGGCTACCAGGAAAACTCACTCTCCGTGCCTACCGAGCCTGAACCTCAACCCTCCCTCTTACGGCGTGGCACCGATGAGTCAACTGGGAGGCTCTTCGCAGCTGGGGGTAGAGATACCGACGACTATGATACAAGTAGGAGTCGTGAAAGAAGCGGACACGGTCAAGATAGTTCGAGACTGGATGGCAGTGGGTCAGGGGGGAAGCAGATTGAAGGGGTGCTTGACCATATAAATGGGAATTGGGATGTCTTGACCAGGGACGACTGTGTTCCGGTTCATGTTGCTTTGCAGTTGATGGACTACAGCTCTTTAGGCCGTGGTAATGATTATCAAGACTTCCAACGGACGAATAGGCACCTGCAGAAAGCTCTGAAAGCGATCGTGAATGAGCACCATCAAGGATTCAACAGCTCCATCGGGACATTCCACAAAATTCAATCAAGCATTCAGGCGTCCCAAAGCCGTGTGCGATCACTGAGAGATTCAATTCATGGCGCGAAGTCCAATCTCATGGTTACAAAGCCGGAACTCAAGGGCTTGGGATCGTCTTCCCAAAAATACGATGACATGCTTTCAATACTGGGACAGATTGAGAAGCTACAACTGGTGCCTGAATTGTTAGATGCCCGAATCTCTGACAAGCACTTTTTGCCCGCTGTCGACTTGCTTCAAGATGCTTTAAGAATGATTAGACGATCAGACATGGACAACATAGGAGCATTGACAGACCTCCGGATCTATTTTAGTAATCAAGAAACTTCTTTGACCGACATACTCATCGAGGAGCTTCATGACCGTCTATACCTGAAATCACCATACTGTCAAGACCGATGGAAACCATATACCGGAGTCTCGGCCAATAGCGGCGTCAGCCCATCTGAGACTGGTAAGCCGCCTTTGCCAAATACCTGGAGCAGGCCTCTCTATCGATTTCTTGATGGTCTAGACATTTCTGCGCCAATGGAAGACGACGCATCTAGTAACCCCGAGACAGACAGCTTTGAGTACATACACATGGTCATTGAATCATTGAACAAGCTAGGTCATCTGGATGTAGCAGTAGACCGCATGGAGCAAAGACTTCCCGTGGAGCTCTTTGCCATCGTTGACAGGACAAATCAAGAGGTTGACCTGCGCCATACAGCGTATACGCGTGGTCCGCAAAAGACAGAGAGAGGTCCTTTACAGTTCGACTTTGCCAACAACAGTGCCCGAAATGAAGTTCTTAACGACCTACTATGGACGCTATACTCCAAACTTGAAGCCATTGCAGAGGGTCATCGCGCCGTACATGAAGTGGTGGCTGGCATCGTGAAGCGGGAGGGAGTCAGACAACCGCAGAGTCTGCTGAGAGGTTTCAAAGAAATGTGGAAACTGTACCAGAGCGAGGTATGCTGCGGTGTGCAATTTCAGCGGGTTGTACTGATACAGTCAGATGCGGTCGTTACTTCATGACTACCTGGCTACGGATGAAAACCAGTCATCCAGGTATGGCCGCCAGCCTGGCGCTGAGGCTAATATCTTCCATCGGAACCCACGTGTGAGGAACAAGGTAATCAATATCCCGCAAGGCTTCAGATCAGAGCTGACTTTTTAAAGCGTGTCTTCAAATTGTCCGAAATCGACCAAAAGTCCGCCGATCTAGCAGCTGACCAGCGAGATTTGGATCAAATACTGCAGGCTTCTGTGCCTGGTCTCGTCTCAAAGAACCAAAGACGCTCTGGTATCAGTCACAACACCACTGCTACGACCACGGATGGCCCTGTCGCAGGTCACAAGCTACTTGTAGAGCCGAATGTCTTTAACGTTAGCTCTCTCCTCCCACCTTCATTGTCATTCCTTCAACGACTAAAAGACATCGTCCCTCACGACTCTGACATCGCGATGAGCACACTGACTTCGTTTCTTGACGAGTTCCTCGTGAATATTTTCCAGCCTCAGCTTGAAGAGACTGTCACAGAGCTATGTACACAATCTTTCGTCGAACTTGATGCGTTTCAGAAAGACTCGCAGTGGTCGCAGCGTTCAGCTAAACCCATCTTTAAGGTGACTGTTCAAAGTCCAAAATTACGACTGCTTTTGCTGACCTTTGTAGGGCACTTACAATTTCTTCGTTTTGATAAGATCGTTTTGTAAACTACTCGATACTATACCCCCTGATTTGACTTCGACGCAATTAATTATTTCACAAATAGTGGCTTATTATGATAGATGCTGCGAGTGGTACAAAGGTAATGTCCCAAGCTCCTAGTCTACCTCATGGTCTGACGCTTTCTAGCTCTAGTGAAAAGACCTCAATTACAGGTGCAAGATGAGGTGCGTTTTTTTAAGACAGCAGCGGCAATGGCAGACGCTGGAGAGATACGTAACCTTGTCGAGTATATATGGAAAGGCGAATCCATGGATGAACTGCAGGAGAATCTCATGCAAAAGGTACGTCGGGGAAGATTTCGAACTCTTGCGCTAGCTCACGGTCACTAGGAGGTCAAGCTCCTTATAATGAAAACAAATGAGACACCACCAGAACCCTTCGACATCATTTCTGATCGGAGATCGGTGATTGCTCTGTGTTTGATATATACCAGCACGGTAAGAAAACATCAATCTGTGACCCGCTTGTGTTGCACCACGCTAACATGATCTTGAATCAGCAATGGCTTGCCAGCCAACTCTACCAGCTCCGAAGAGTCGTACCTGAGAAACAGCGATCAAACCGAGATTCCGCCAAACCGCAGCACAACCGACAATGGTCTCTCTTGAACGCCGCAAGGCTTCAAGACGAAAGTACCCCAATCTACCTGCCCATGACTCAAGAAACTGTCGAAGCGTTCGACAGCATCCTGGCTTCTATACGCACTCTCGGCACCACTGCGCTTCTCACTCTGCACATCGATGTGCGTCTCGGCGTAATCCACATGCTGAATCGTACCCTCCACGCACCCTACCTGCTCGCCCAACCAGCTCAAGATCCTGATCCTTCCATACTCTCGCTGAACGCTGACCTACTTTCATCTGCCGACACTCTATCTACTCATCTCCCAACTCCAGCCCAAAATTTTATCACGACAGGTCTGGCACTACTCATCGACACCTCTCTCGTAACCAACGCCTCCCACATAATCGGCGGCATGAACGAGCACGGTTGCGGTAGAATGCAACTCAACATCCTCGTGCTCTCCCAAAACCTGAAATCCATCGAAACAGCGTCAGGAGACCACAGCATAGAACTCGAACGCAGCGCGAGGTTCTTCGATCTGTTTATGGAGGGTGCAGATAACGTTATTGCAAGGGCGAAAGATAAAGGAGTGGAAGGATTAGAAGGGTTTGATCTGGAAGAGCTCAAGACACTGGTGGAGCTGTGTTACAAGCAGGGGACGGAGAGTAGGCAGCGGGAGGTGCAGGTCAGGAATAGGAGGGAGTTGGATGACAGGTTGTTGGTACTTAGTGAGGCTCTGTGGGATAGGTGAGATATCATACCTCTTCCTATCGTATAGTCAGAAATTCAAGCATCATTAAGGCCCTTTGAGTTGAACCTTACGGAATAGGTGATGCGGTGATTATGTGCAAAATTATCCATTTTTCAATCGTATCTACAAACTTCATATTCCTCCTCTGAATTCTCTACCATCCCCTGCCAGCCATCTTCTCCCCCTCGCTCATCCTCCCAACATTCAACCCAACCATCGCCTCCCCAATCTCACTACTAACCTCCGCCAACACCTTCGCATCATTGAAATGACTCACGGCCTGCACAATAGCCTTCGCCCTCTTCGCCGCATCCCCACTCTTGAAAATCCCACTGCCTACAAACACGCCATCGCATCCAAGTTGCATCATGAGCGCCGCATCCGCAGGCGTTGCTACGCCTCCAGCGGCGAAATTCACGACGGGAAGGCGGCCCAGCTCGGCGGTCTGTTTCAATAGGGGAAAGGAGGCGTTGATCTCTTTAGCGTAGACGCGGAGTTCCATGTCGCTCATGCCCTTTGCCTTGTTTATTTCGGCGGTAACGGTACGCATATGTCTGACAGCCTCAATCACATCACCGGTCCCGGCCTCCCCCTTCGTCCTAATCATCGCCGCGCCCTCATCTATCCTCCTCAACGCCTCGCCCAAATTCCTGCAACCGCACACAAACGGCGTCTTGAAAGGATGCTTCTCGACATGATGCGTCGGATCCGCAGGCGTCAGCACCTCACTCTCATCAATATAGTCCACCCCCAACGCCTCCAAAATCTGACACTCCACAAAATGTCCAATCCGTGCCTTTGCCATGACAGGAATCGTAACCGTCTCCATTATGCCCTTGATCATGTGGGGATCTGACATGCGGGCCACGCCGCCTTGGGCACGGATATCGGCGGGGACGCGCTCGAGAGCCATGACGGCGCAGGCGCCGGCTTCTTCTGCTATGCGGGCTTGGTCGGCGTTTACGACGTCCATTATTACGCCGCCTTTGAGCATTTGGGCGAGACCGGATTTGATGGCGAAGGTGGGGATGGAGGCGGTGGAGGCGGTGGAAGAGGCGGGAGTGGGGCCATTGCTGGAGGAGGAGGCGTCGTTGATTGCCATGTTGAAGGATTGGTGTGTGATGTGGTTGAGAGATGAAGGTGTGGTTCTTCGGTATATGCTGGAGGTAATTCAGGTAGAAGATGAGAGATCTTTCAGGGGAGGCTTTTATGGAAGATGATTAAGAAATCTCGCCACTTGACAAGATTTTGTTTTAGAGAAGTGGGGCGTGGATTTGCTGAATTTGCACGTGTCTTTTAGAGGAAATGCAGTACTACCTCCCAATGCTAAATGTACATAAAATGAGTCGTAAGTAGTCTTTTGTTCAAGATATATACAAGCAGAATGTATGACTCTGTCAAAGCCCGAGACCGGACCCGGACGCGGAGAAGAACATTGTAGACAACGCTAAGATAATGCGACCTTATCGCCTCGCCGAGGTTACCCGATATGGCAACTTTACCCGATCGACATTCGACGTCCCGTCATCATTGGCAAAGCGAAGCTTTGGAAGTGGGAGCTCCAGAAAGCTCGCCTTATAAACACACCGCCATATCTTCACTATCAATTGACCGCTTTTTACCACTAGATCACAGTACTACAACACTCTTTCTCTCCAATTACCAATGGCATCCCTCAACCTCCTCCGGACTCGGCCCCTTTTCTCCGTCGGTATCGGCCTGGGCATCTCCTCCCTCTTCACAACACAAGCTCTCTACAGGCAAAGACCGCTCTTATGCGAGGGACCAGGCGCTACTCCCATGACCACGGTATCCGAGTCTTTCAAGACGTACTCACGGGATGCGAAAGTGCCTATATTCAAGGATGGGCGGCCGAACCCAGCGGCTTATAGGCAGCTTAGTGCTGGGAGTATAATCGGTATGTGTGACAATTTGGCTCTGCAGGTTCGGATGATGCTACATGAGGGACGTACGCTGACGGCTTGTAGGACTGCTGGGCGGAGTGGCTGTGAGTACATTTTCGAAGACGCTGGCGCTTTTGTTTGGGATCTTGCTTGTTGGCGTCCAGGTAAGATGAGTGGCTTGAATGAAAACGAAAGAATGCCGGGCTTATCGGTACATATAGTTCCTGGCTTCGAGAGGATACAACATTATTCCAACTTCAAGGATACAAAAGTATGTGAAGGGAATAGATCTGCGGTCCGCGATAGAAGACAATGCGGCATTCAAGCTTAGCTTTGGAACCACCTTTGCGCTGGCGTCACTTGCGGAGTTTTAGGGAACGAGGGATGTTTCTGGGTAGCCATGCATTTTAGGTATTGATATTGTACAAGAAGCGCCATCGCTATGCTCACGGCATCTGCCGCTAGGCAGCATTGAATGATGCTTCTTCGTTAGGTCGTAATTCATGTTTCATTCTTCTATCTCGGCTCATGAAGCATAAGCGAACTCGGCTCCTCGACAGGCGATCCAGAAGTCCATGACCGCTTGGTTTGTTGCCTTGGATCCTATTCAACATGTCCGAATTAGCTATTATTTTACGGGCAGAAATTAGGTCAGGGCTTCCATTCCGGGAGCGTGCCAGACAGGATTTCAAAACAAGTGGCAGTCTTATTGCTCATTTTGAGCTCTGTAGTCCTTGCGACTGCCACTTGTTCTGATACCAAGCCTGGTGCAAGAGATACTTCCCCCCCCAATATGTGCACAAGCCTTTTGTCGGGTTTCTACTAGGGGCTCGATGAAGGGGAAAGGCTCGAAACAAACGTACCTCGTGAACTATGCCCCTGAGTCAGCAAGGGCAAGAGATACTATCACAAGGCATTCAACTTACTGCATAATCTTCTGTAGCCAGATCCTCTTTTCATTCGGCCCAACCTTTGTGCTTGGGAAGAAGTAGTCACTGTCCAAAGCATCCGAAAGCCACTTTTTCGCTCTTGGCTGACCAAATACGAGCTTCTTCAGCGGCTCGGATAGCACGTTCAGTTCACTACGTGCTGCATCTCCTGCAATTTGGAAGACTAGGATCTGGCACACATGAGGTCCATACTTTTGCATAGCTGCCTGCACCATCGCGGTGGTTTCCTCAGATAGATCGTCATGTTTCTGGACGAAGAGAGTCTGTGCTCTCTGTCAGTCAGTTCTCTTTTCGAAGCTGGTGGAAAATAATTGCCCAGAAATCAGCAGCTGCACGCTTTGGCATGATGTCCGTTGCTTGAAGACTCTTCAGGGCGAATGCGAAGACTTTTTCGATGTTCGAGACTCTCATCATGCTGCGCGCACTTCGGAGTCAGCATACTTCTTAAGACACAGGGACAAGTCGCGAGACATGTCTTGGGACTGCTGTTAGGGCGAGGAACCCGTAAAGATCACTTCAAAAAGTGCCTTACCAAGAAAGGAAGCGTGGGATCATTTGGCTAGCAAGCCAAATGCCGCTGGAAGCTACCTCGGGGTCAGACGAAGGTTCCTCTATATATCCATATTAGTATGCGTATCTCCTCTCCAAAACATAAGGCCCTACTAACCACCCATCAGGTCGATAAGAGTAAGGAGGTGTTCTAAGAACGATGTTGCTACGTATACCATGTCAAGCTCAGACTACTCAACATTTCAGAGTCAGCAATGCCTTCAGTGGACAATGATTGAGTCCAAAAACATGTTTAGGGAGTACAATGGGTGGACCCATCCTCGTTCCCAAAACATGTCTTGCAGCTCCAGCTACCGTGTTTGATATGCAATTAAAACTCCGAGAAGGCGTACCTCCTGTGATTTTTGGGTCAGCATTGCCCTTGCTGTGTCCAACACATAGTCCAGCCGTGGTGTCTTTATTGAGCAGGATAGAACGAAGTTGACTGTAACAACGGGCTGGAAGACGAAAAGGCCACCTGTCACATTTCGAGTCAGCATTACCTTGTCGGGCCAAAATTTGGATACTAAGACATAATCCGGGAGGAGTTATGGGGTAAGAACCCGCGATTTTACTCCCAAACCATGTCTTGAGACTCGAGAAAGGGTAGCAGATAGGAAAGAAAACTCCGAAAAGTGCCTTACGTTTTACCTCCTTGTAGCCAGTGCGAAGCATGTCGCAGATTGCTTCGATGATGTCGCCGTGCCACTTCATCCAGCCCAACAACGTTTGCAAAATGTGCAGGACTCTCCATTGTAATGTGGACCCATTTCCTTGTTTCCAGAATCGCGACTCTATAAGGTCTTGGCGTGCATCGATGTCGATGGGCTCGTCATCAGGTATTTGCAAGCCTTTTCCGATGCTTCTAAGGCACTTCAAGGCACGGATACCAACGAGTACGGCATCTTCAACTTCTTTGCTCTCGGGCACCACGGGCGTTACAGACTTCATCAGGTCAACGCAAGTGTCAACATCTCGCTCCACGGACTTGATCAGCAATGACAGCGGCTCAAACTTCTCTTCTTCCGTGCTGGTTGGTATTGCTGAAATGATGGCTGCAATGCCACCTATCACCTTTTGCATAGCATATGAGTCTATCGTGTCCCAAGACAAAAGAGCCTCGTATTGCTGTAGAAAGGGCCAGATTTGCGGGACCAAATCCTTGCGACATGAATAACAAGTTCGCTCGATCGCTTTTGCCGCCATCGTTGCCGATGGATCATCTTTCAGGAATTCGAAAAGAAAATTCAACATCGCCGGCAGATATTGGTCATGGCTCTCAATCCAAGTGGTATATCTACTGATCATCTCACATGTTGTATGCCTTGCCTTTCTCGGGATCTGCTCCGTCTTACTGCTTATATCAACGAACAGCGAGGAGCCGAAGAGCGCGGTCAATGCCTGTTCGACCAGTTCCTCCTGTGTAATCGTGTCTGAAAGTGCGTTGATATAGAACAGTGTGGCTTCCAGCGGAATCCAAGAACGATCTTGGAGGGACTGAAGAGCATTTTGGACAAATTTGCCAAGCATCTCCGCACCAAGCAGGATGTAGGATGACTGAAGTAAATCTTCTACGTCTGCTCTGAAGCTTTTCCACCTGATCTTGTCGTCCTCATCCCATACAGCAGTTATCTCGCGGGGCGGCATTTCAATCTTTGACCAGCAGGCTTCAATGACTGTTGTTAGTAGCTTTTTGGCTCCCTCTATCCATTCTGGTGTGTGACCTTCCTGGTAGTCGTAAAGCGATTCAGTCAGGTGTTCTGTATATGTCATCCAGAATTCCAGAGCTTGAGCGCAGATCTGGTCCTCAACGATAGGGTATCCCGGACACCTTAGCAGATCCAATAGGTGGTGCAAGATTTGGTTTGGCTTCGGGTCGTCCACACCCCTGTCGTAAATTTCGGAGTCAGCACTACTCTTTTAGGACATCTTCGGGGCTGGGGGACATGTCTTTGGCTTTTTACTTGAGCCAAGGCCCCCGAAACCTGCCCAACCGGGGGAAAATCGCCCTGGAAAGTACGTACCTGGCCAGGTCTTGCACAGTTACATCGCCATATGCTGTCAAGAATCCTGCAAATTGCAGTTTCTCATCTTCAAAATCGCCCGCCTTCAGTCTCGAGACCACTTCTTGGGTTTGTGACGAGGTGAGGAGCACAGAAAAAGCCTCGAAGTCCTTGGCAGTGAAGAAAGCAGAGAAGGTTGCCAAAACGTCAGTAAATAATTCTACTGCAGCGTCGTAGGTCTCCTCATGAGCTAAAGCCGAGACCGCTAGTGGGGTGAGCTGCCTTAGTGGCCCTGGTTCCATAGCTGTATTGATATAGGCACCTTGCGCGAACCCAATCCAGGCCTTGGACTCATTAGCCATCACATTTGCGGGGGAATCCACGTTCTCAACTCACATGAAAGCACGTAATGCCATCTTTGTAAATAATTGGATCACGTCCAGGTAGCAGCGTTATCGTGTAGCTAATGAGTGCTGCAACATCGTCGATGTTCGACAAGACTCTCTCATAGTACTTGTGCCTGGGCGATTCAATCACTACGAGCGACACCCAAATTTGGAGGGGATACGTACGTCACTATGCTGTCTTTACTCGCCTTACCTACGCACATTTCCGAATTAGCATTACTCCTTTACTACACAAAGAACGAGTAGCAAGACACATATCGGGAGTGGGTTTGAGGTAAGAATCCACAATTCCACCCCCGAACCTGTCTTGAGACCCCGAGAATAGTATGAAAGGGAGAAAAATGACTATGAACATTGCCTCACCAACTTCTTGGACAAGGTATGAAGCGAACCACAAGACGGCCAACGTAGATGAGGAACTTAGACTGGGTACTCTTGCCGCAGAAGAAGGTTCGTAATCCAATGCGTTACTAGGGACAAGGCTTCCTTGGTTCAAGGACAAGATCAAATGCCTGACGCAATTTGTCCAGGGACCTGAGGGACGAAGGTAATACAAGACTAAGGAGCTACACCTGGCACATCTCGGAGTAAGCATCACATCTAGAAAACGTCAACTTGAGTAGTAAGAGATGTCTCGGCAATCGCTTTGGAATAAGAAGCCACGATCCCACTCTGGACACAGATTTTGAGTCTCCAGGAAGGGGATCAATTAGGATATCTAGACTCTGGAAATTGTCTTACAGCTTTTTGATGACCGTTTTTGATTCCCCGGCATTGACGAGTCGTATAAGCCAACTGATCAACCTGTCCAGTAGTTGAGTAGCCTCTTCTTCGCTCAGCGAGTCCCTAAGCTGTCAGCATAGCTCTGTAACAAACCTAGTAGAATTAAGGACGTACCAGTCACGTTTAATTTTGATGGTGAAGGTCAAAGCACCTGTGTATACATTTCTGTGAGTAGTTTCTCTCGAGCTCCTGAGTTGGTTTGAGGAACATGTGCGGGAGTATACAGGAGGTAGATATTGACTCTGCTTTTTGCTGTCGAAACACGTAGTATCACTTCCAACATAGAGCTTGCTAAATATTGATAGCTCTGAAAAAACTTACCAAAGAAACGGACCTGTGTGTCCGAACTTTGAAGAAGTTCGTCCGCAAGCTGCCAGCCTCGCTGCGATTTCTGCAGCTCTCGTAGAGTAGCGTCTATCCTGGATATTTCTTTCGGTGACCCCGGCTGATACAATCTCTGCACAAGCTAGAACATAAATTGAGGATCTGAACTTCTGCAAAAACGACTGGATCTTACTATCTCTATCCCCGCCATATGTTGTGGCTGCATTTCCGGCTGGTAATCGCCGTTCGTGCCATTTGAAGCCATGATAGAACGAGCTTTGGGCTTCAAAAGCCACGGACTGCTGTATCTTAGAGATGAGGTACGAGGCCGGGTCTTCACGGAGTGTACCCATGTGGATGCTAAAGCACAAGTGCAGAGCCCACAATTATTTAGAGAACAGAGCAACACAGATAATGCACCCGGGCTTGTTGTCAGTGTCTACCGATTTGCATCATTAGTCAATCAAAGCTGCAGGACTGGTGATTGCAGCTTGTCATTGAATTTTCGTTGTCATGATGAAAGTTGACGTTTAATACAAAGCTCGAACGGGGTTGATGTCTTGGGCGCTAATCTTGAATGGGATTAGCGGTTTGAAAGACCGTCCTCGATATTTTATGGAAGGAGCGACCATATCACATCTTGAAGAATCCGAAGGTTGCGAGTGGTATCCCCATAAATATGCCTTCGCTGGCTTAAGGAACTTTGATCTAGTTGATAAGGCTGGCTGATATCCTGGTAAGCATGCCTATTGTGTAATTTGATGATCGACGTTTTAGTGTTTCTCGTACTTGTCTGCTTTACAATTCTATCGATATTTCTGATTTTCCTGTACTAATGTTCATCTTGCGACTACTGCGTCCTAGAAGCCATCTTCCCTCTGCGAACAGAGTCTGCACACCCCATTCCCAGTTCTCGTCTAAACAGGCACATTGTACCAGTAGAATCCTTGCAATCGACATGGAGACCGTGAATACAACAGAGCGCCTGAAAAGGCTCCGAAATCTCATGAAGGAGCACGAAATCGATGTTTATAGTAAGAGATTTCCTCTTTATTTTTAGACGAATGTACTCTGATACTTTTCCCAAGTCGTACCATCAGAGGATAGCCATCAGTCTGAATATATTGCAGCATGCGATGCTCGTCGAGGTAAGCTACTGAGATCGTATGGAAAGATTGATTTGGCTTATGATCATAGAATACATATGTGGCTTTACTGGTTCTGCTGGTACCGCAGTTGTCACGCTAGACAAAGCTGCAATGGCAACAGATGGTCGATACTTCAATCAGGCTTCGAAACAGCTCGATGAGAACTGGGAACTACTAAAACAAGGCATTGAAGACGTTCCGACTTGGCAAGAATGGTCAGACTGCCCGGACTTCTCTTATGCCAGTCATAAGCCTGACATTGCGCAGGACCGCAGACCAAGCACAGGGCAACAAGACCGTAGGCGTAGATCCCACTGTTATAACTGCTCGTATGCAATCCTGAGGAAGAGAATCTACTCTTGCTTTCTAACGTGTTGTAGCTGACGCACGGAAGTTGGCTGAGAAGATCAAGAAGAAGGGTGGTGCACTTGTTGGAGCCAAGACCAATCTGGTCGATGTGATATGGGGTGACAAGAGACCTTCAAGGCCAAAGGAGAAAGTCAAGACCTTACCTTTGGAATTCACGGGCAAGAAATTCGAGGAAAAGATTGATGATTTGAGAGAGGAGCTCGAAAAGAAGAAGAGCGCAGGCCTTATCATATGTATGTCTGGCGTATGTGGGTCGCTCGAAACTTATATTAATACTACTTCGCTCTGAAGCTATGCTGGATGAAGTTGCCTGGCTGTACAACCTCAGGGGAAACGAGTACGGCTGACTATCGGGACTGTAAGAAGACCTGAGATCTAATTCATTTATAGTATTCCCTACAATCCCGTGTTCTTCTCCTATGCCATAATCACGCCCGAGACTGCCACGCTCTATGTCGACTCAGAAAAGCTCAACCCAGACGTGGAAACCCATCTTGGAGAAAAAGTCCAAATCAGACCCTACGACGCAATCCTAGAAGACACCAAAACGCTCAGTCTCAAACCCGATCTTGAAAAGGAACTCGAGACCAACATCTCCGAGGAGGAAAACTCAGCACCGAAGCGAAAATATATGATCTCGACCAAAGCATCATGGGCCCTAAGCCTCGAACTCGGCGGCGAAGAGAAAGTTGACGAACTCCGAAGTCTAGTAGGTGACGCGAAAGCCATCAAGAACAAAACCGAGCTGGAAGGCATGCGAGCATGTCACGTTAGAGACGGAGCAGCATTGAGCGAGTACTTTGCCTGGTTGGAAGACGAACTCGTAGAGAAGGGCACAAAACTCGATGAGGTCCAAGCAGCTGACAAGCTTGAGCAGATTCGATCGTAAGTACAATGCATCTCTTCCACGTAGTGCGTGTCTCAACTTCCTTTTGCAGACAAAAACATAACTTTGCCGGCCTCTCCTTCGACACCATCTCCTCCACCGGCCCAAACGCAGCTGTGATCCATTATAAACCCGAACCGGGAAACTGCTCCACCATTGACCCAAAAGCCATCTACCTCTGCGACTCCGGCGCCCAATACCTCGACGGCACGACGGACACAACGCGTACGCTGCACTTCGGCGACCCCACAGAGCTCGAGCGAAAATCATATACACTAGTCCTAAAGGGCGTCATAGCCCTCGACACCGCCGTCTTCCCCAAAGGAACCTCCGGCTACGCCCTCGACACCCTTGCGCGCCAATTCCTTTGGTCTGAAGGCCTCGACTATCGCCACGGCACCGGGCACGGCGTTGGTAGCTATCTAAACGTGCACGAAGGCCCCATAGGCGTAGGAACACGCATAGCATATTCTGAAGTTGCGCTTTCAGCCGGGAATGTCCTCTCTGACGAGCCCGGGTATTACGAAGATGGCAATTTCGGGATTAGGATTGAGAATATTATCATGGCGAAGGAGGTGGAGACGAAACATCGGTTTGGGGATAAACCATACTTGGGGTTCGAGCATGTGACTATGGTGCCCTATTGTCGGAAGCTGATTGATGTGGCGTTGTTGACGCCGAAGGAGAGGGCTTGGGTTGATGATTACCACAAGGAGATCATGAAGAAGACGAAGAACTTCTTTGAGAAGGACGAGAGGACTTTGAAGTGGTTGGAGAGGGAGTGTGCTGAGCTCTAGCGTTAAGTGCTGTTGGCGTGTCTTTGCATTGCTCGACGAATGAATAGATTTCAGATTGTTTACATCGCCTCTAGGCTACGTGGGTATCATGCTTGTTTTCCTCATGTACATTCATGTACTTCTCTTTCAGCCCACCAAATCCTCCAGAATAGCCTCCATCTCCTCCCTCCTCCACGGGACCCCCAACATCTCCGCCCCACCCCCATCCCTCCTACTAACCACCATCTGATGATCGTGAAACTCCTTCAACAGCTGCCGAAATCCCATCTCATTACTACAGATAAACTCCTCCACCACTTTCTGATACAACACTTTATACTCCATTCCACCCTCCCCCCCACCACCTCCACCATCTTCATCCATGGCAGCGAGCAACTCTGCAATCAGCACACGGTACAGATTTCGCGCGTTTTCGGGCAGCGATCGGAGCACGAAGCCAACCCCTTCTTTCCCTTTCACACTGCGTCCGCTGCGGCCCAGGAGCTCGTTTAAGTCATCAATTACGGAGGGGATTTCGATGGGGGCGTAGGATTCGAATGTCGTGGTGTCGTGGAAGAGGAAATTGTATTTGTCGCGGAGATTGGTGTCCCAGAGCAACGGAAAGTTGGGCGTATCGCAGGTTGCGAGAAGGTGGATGTGAGGGTTTGCTGCTAATTGGGCGAGGAGGGCGGGAGTGGGATAGCGTCGGAGGGGTAGCGCGTCGAGAGAGTTGATGAAGATGTGATAGGCGGTTGAGGGTGGGTTGGTGGTTAAGTGGGCTAGAAGGGTCGAGATGATTTCGCGGGGTTGGGTACCGAGTTTTGAGGGGAGAGCGGTAGGGGTGCAGTCATAGATTAAAGTTGCTAGGGTTGTGAGGAGTTGGCGGAGGGTCAGCGTTGGAGTATAGCCGTTTACTATTAGGATCTTTGGAGAATCGGAGGGAGACAGGGAGTGGAGGTGGCTGGCGAAGGCGGTCACTAGCTTTCGTTTTGAGCCGTAACCATAGAGGCAGATGTTGAACGATTGGGAGAGTTCAAACCGCCATTGGGGAAAAGACCGGGAGTGCAAGGAGTGCAGAAACGCGTAAGACGAGGCGTGAGGGTCCTCGTAGGCACTGATCTGATTGTGATATTGTTCATGGCTAAGTAACGACACTGAAGACAGCGTATTATTCGAAGTCTTGACTTTCCCAGGACGGTTCTGCCAAAAGTATTGCTCGTGAGGTGGGAGGTTCTGTGGCGGAGTTGGCGACTTCTTTCGACGTCCACGCCTTCGTTTTGAGGGTGTGTTTGGGCCTCCAGGTTCTCCTGCCAGTTCGTCCTCGGCCTTATCTTGCTGGTCTTCGCTCCCTGCTTCGTCTGCATCCCAGATCTTCCTAGCTAGAAGATTCTCCTCTTCAAGATCTTCCTTATCACTAAGCCCATCAGTGGCTGTTCTTTCTATCAATGTCCTCGCGCTCTTCCGACGTGCGGATCGCTCCCCTTTTGGAATACTTGAAGCTTCATTCAAGCCGTTGGCATCGCGAGGAGCCTTAGAAGGCGTTGAGAATAGAATTTTGCCTTTCGATTTTGACGGAGTGAAAGCGTAGGGATGTTCTTCCGTCCCATTGACATGAGCTCCCGGTTTCTGTTCGCTTCCGGCTCCTGGAGGCCTTCCCCTTCGAGGCTTGAGCGGTGTCTCCACTGCGTGGGGAACCATCGAGTCGAAGTCCACGTTCCCATTCATCCCCCTTTTATGGCCTGCCCCCTTCTTCTTGGTGGCCGAAGGTCCTTCATCCAGCTCCTCGTCATGCTGGCGCTTCCTCTTCGCTGGCATTGTGAACTGCTGGGGCCATTCTTCAGGCGCCCACACTTCCAAAGGCAGACATAGAGCTCACGAGTCTCCTGGTAAAAGCGCCGTCTAGTCTGTTTGGAGGGTGTTGGCTAATGTCTTTCTCGCGTGCAAATTCAATTCAACGCGTCCATTTCTAGGAGCACGGATAATTTAGGGTTGCGGACGGATGACTAAGCCACCTCTTTTTGTCTTGACTTGCCAAGCTCGCGAATCTGTGTTCTCTTTTCTTCACCCGATGTGGAACGCCTAGCAAGATGGGAGAGTACGTTTAGATCTGTCTCAGTGCTGTCTCGGTGCAATTTCCGTTGAACCATCTAGCTCCGTCTTCCCCCTCTCTGGTATTTGTTGAAGATGTATTTACCCCACCTTCACCGTTGACATGAAACATCCCAACGATCCCGTCAGCCAAAATTGTCTCTTACAATCTTTGATATCCCATACCCGCTCCACTGATGGCTGTCACCAGTATACAGCCGCCCACGGCTTGCAAACAAAATCCAGAGCGGGACGTTCTGTTTCGACATGGCTATTGTGTAAATTTGCTGCAAGAAAAGAAAATGATACGATATGTTAAGATGGAGGCTTGCCTCCTGAGGAAGTACCACACACTTTCATTCTTTCTCGGCTTCTTTTTGCTCAATTGCGCTGCGACGTCTTCAACATGAAGGTCTCTTCATGCACACACTCTCTTGCGTTGCTCGCCCTGTCAGTCATTACTTTCCACTCTTTTTCCGTTCTTTCGGTCGATTCGAAAGGTATGCATACCAGAAGACCGATCCATTCTGTCTAATACTAAATATACATAGCTGCTGCCGCTCTTCAGCTCCGTCTTGATGATGGTGCTATTGTCCAAAGAGATCTTCCATCTTCGGGTACGACACGCAGAAGGAAGAAGTGCAAGTTTACGCCCCCAGTCTCTGCTGCTGCTGCCGCCGCTACTGGGAGTGTCTACGGTACTGCTACTGGAAGTAGCTTTGGCTACCCAGGATACAACGCCTCTACCTTAGCCAACCAGCTTCCTTATGCACGAACCTCAACATACTCTCCTTCAGAACAATCTGGCTCCCCTGCAGCTGGTAGCGGTACACCAGAGTCCGACGAAAGTGGAGACTCTGGATCACCTCCAGCGTTCAGCAGCGGTGCGCCAAGCTCCGGTGAAAGTGCCCACTCTGGGTCACCAGCTGCTGGAATGGGTAGCCTGGGGGCAGCGGTCTCTGCAGGCTCCCCCAGTATTTGCATAGCACAGTCAACCGTGACTGTAACATCACAATTCACTGTCACTATCACCCAGGGCGCTCAAGAAGCTGCCTCTGTCGGATCTAATGCGGCAGCATCGAATGTAGCTCCTGCTCAGGGTGGAGAAGCCGCCGCCTCGGGTGGTCCTAACAATGAAGCGGCAGCCTCTGCTCCTGCTCAAGGTGCGCAAGCCGCTGCCACGGGTGGTTCCAACAACGCAGAGGGCAACGCTCCCTCAAACGATGGGCCCGAGGGTGCTCAAGCTGTTACTTCAGCTGGACCCATCGCCGCATTACCAAGCCTTGCTACTGCTGGGTCCACAGACAACAAACGCACCAAATGCAGCAAAGCAATTGGCACAGTCGACGCGAGTGCACCAGCCGGTGTGTTTCCTCCAGCTGGGAGTGGTCCTTATGTCATTGCAACAGGCTCTGGTATCGCAAATTTAGCTTCAGGCACTGGTGTCGCTGCACCACCGTCCGGTTCTACTTCACCTATTGTTGCGTCGAATATCACTTCCACCAACGACACTGCTGATGCAAATGTTAACGGCGAATTCTGGGCAGGAGCAACTCTCGGAACGGTTGTGCGAATGGAAGCGATCCCTGAGCGCGTCTTCTATGACTACGACGGCGTTACTGTGAAGGACCCATTCAAGACTCTGGGGGATGCTGGCGTCAATGCGGTCCGAATTGAAGGTCAGCGTGGTCAATGCTACACCCCTTCAAAGTTCGTCAACAATGCTTCCACTCTTGGCGAGGAATTGCTGTTCGCGCTGGATTGGGGTTGCTATGATACGCAAGTGCAGGGTGCGCAGCGTGGTGTCGCTCAAGGCATGAGAGTCGTCCTTACGATCAACCAAGGCTTTGACATACCGGCAGGTATGGAATCATACAGCTACGAACAAATGGTTGGGGAAGTCCAAGCCGAAGCCAAACGTCAACTTCAGCCCTTGCTCGAGGTCGGAATCGTCCCGGACGTCATCCTCTTCGAAAATGAAGGCACCGATGGGTTCCTCTTCAACGAAACAGCTACTGGTCACACGCGAGGTGCGAGCGACAGCCATGCTCCCGCCAAGGCTACTCTGGACAAAGAGAAGTGCGGCATCATTCCCACGGGCAACATGGCTTCCTACCCTCAGTATACCGGCTACCTCAAAGCCGAAGTCATGGCATGCAATGAAGCCATTTCCGCAGCTGGGTTCCCGCTAGACGTCGTCCGCTACGGTCTGCATTCCCATGGTCAGTACGTACAATGGAAGGAAGCAGTTGTCCATGGTCCGAACCCAGGAAACCAGACATACATGACAGACTCTGCTGGAAAACCGTGCCCCAACGGTAACTCTGCTATCCCGCAGAACCTCCTCTCACAGAATGTATCGGAGATGCTCACCATCTTGGGTTTCTCCGCCTACCCCGACCCGATGACACTTGTGGACATCAACTCTGCAGCTAGCCAGCATGACACTCTGAACCGTCTCACGGCAAACCTGGTCCAATTGGAAGGCTATGCCCAATCATACGGCAAATACAGGGAAGGTCCATTCAAGGGCCAATACAAGCTTCAAAGCCTTGGAGTCGAATATGGTACCGGATTCACCTACGACCAGATAACACAAGAACAGGAGCTCACGGAATTCATGTGGAAGACAGTGAAGTCGATTTCGAACCTTCTTGGCATACTGTGGTACGAGCCGTGGTACTGCCATAGTGATTGGGAGGGTGGAAAGGCTGCTCTTTGCCATGATCCTGGCAACAAAGGTATTTCGGGACAGGCGCCCACGAACGCGCTAAAGACTTGGGGTGCGGCGGCTGTGTCACCGTGGAAGAAGTGAGTGTGCCTCGCTGCCGGGCATTGAGGGTGGTGTTGGGGTTTGATGTGGTGGTTTGATGTGCTATGAGCTGGGCTGAGACGTATATACTTCACCTTCTTACCACGTATATTCTAAGCTTCAAGAAATGACCTGAGAATTTTCCACTAGACAAAGCTCCAGTGCCCGGGCTTGTCATTTACCCTGATGGCTTTGGTTGCAATGGTTTGCATTTTCGATTCTAGCAAGGAGCCTATTCTCTGAATTATAGGACCATACACCAACGATGCCTGTCAACGGTCCCTAACGCCATATGCTCGCTTTGCAGAAGCCATATATACACACAATCCCCATCTCAAGCATTTACACCGTATCCTCCTCGTCGCGCCTTCGCCTCGGGCAACCAAGCATGAACCTTCGGGTTGACCCTACATCACCCCAAAATGTCAGCAATCCCCCTCCTCACAATCTTCCTCCTGGCCCTCTCATCCCAACAACAAGGATAGCACCACTCACGTAGAATACGTCTTAAATGCCGCCCGACTCGCCGTCAAATTCGGCTTTTGCTCCGGTATCTCCCACTTCCTCTGTCCAGTCCTGAGCAGCGCATCCTCTGTCGGTGGCTTGTCGACCAAGTACGACATCCATGCGTGCCAGCCTGGCTCGATTTGTGAGGGGTCGTATTCTTTTTGTTTGTAGTCGACCCATCGAGTCCTCACTATCCACGGCAAAAGCAGGCAAGATCAGTCGGGGTTCAGGGGCGGGGGCAATTGATGAGCATGAGCATGGGCATGGGGATGAAGGGGGAAAGCCGGGGAGCTAATTGGGACGCACAAGGAAGTTCTTGCTCGAGGTTCTCGTAGTATCTGTTGCCGTATTTGTCGCTGGCGATATAGGTGCCGGCTTTGGTATCGCCGATGTATTGCATTTGGTGGGCGTACTCTTTTATGCCTATTTTGCGGATGTTGCGCAGGGTGCGCATTATTGTTGACATGGTGAGCAATGGGGCTGAGGTAGAAGAGGTTTGAATAGAATAGATGTCGAGGTTCAAATTAGAGCTACCCTACCACAGCTACTGAGAGAAGTTTTAGCAGATGTGCGGAATAATGGCGGGTGTTTGCGGGGCTTGCGCCGACTGTTTTTTTGAAACTCAAGTTGGTTTGCGCCGTAGCGATTTGAATCAATATGTTTCGAGCGACACCGTCCACTGTAATATACGCGTTGGCCAACATGATACTGTCGACCTCATGATACAACTACGACTTCCCATTATCAATTGGCACTAGCGAGAAAGATTCGACTGAATTCCTTTCTCCCAGACAAGTCCAGATATGGAGCTTCTTCGGAGAGCTGTTGGGCTTCTATGCTCTCGTAGACAAGAATATGCCAACGAATTTGAGCCACGACAAGATAGTGAGCTACCAGCGTGTTGCTGGTTGATTTAGCGCGTTAGAACAGTCAAGCTTTCTTGACCAGCCGCTGACAACTTGGCTTCCAAGCCTCAGAATCTTCCACGTCTTCCCCCTCTGCTTCACCAGCTTCTAAATCAACGGCAGCAGCAGCAGCTACCGATGCCTCAGCTACCTCTTCTAGCAGCTCGAAAACTGATGCGTTGGCCGCGGCATCAGGGACACCTTCTCCCAGCGCTGGACCCGAGACTGTAACGGAACTTGTTAGCACTCCTGCTTTCACGGCTACGAAGACGACGGCTTACATCGCGCCTGGCATCAATGGAACCAGCGTTACACATTCGGGCACATCTATAGGCACATCAACATATACGGCGTCCGAATATCTCGCCACAGCGAATGCTTCCGCTCCTGGTATCCCGGACAATGAGCTCACAGCGTGTCAAATCAACGGCACGTTAGCTGACAATGGCCCATTCTGCTCGCCCATTCACGGACAAACTCTCTGGGCTGGATATACCTACGCGAGTACGTTGTGGAGTTTCTCTACATCCATCAAATTCCTTCGAATTTTCTGAATCTCCTTAGTAACCTGGAACCCCGCTTTATTCTCGAAGAACACCAGCGACTCTATCGTCTTGAAATATAACGACAATCAGCAAGGTGTTGTATGGAACTCGTCAGAAATACCAAACCAAAGAGGTTACGCAAACATCAATATGGACAAGAGCTGGCTAATGGGAGCTCCTGGCAATGACAGCACGTCAGGCCAAAATCTCACATTCTACTTATACTCAGGGCCCACGAATATGACAACAGGCCCAATGATCAGTCTGGTCGTCGATCCTTCTGCTTTGCCCAGAGTACTCCTCCCAAAGATTGCGTCGAAGTATGGACTTGAAATTGGTCTTCCAATCGGAGTTGTCGCAGCGATTCTAATCATTCTGGCCATATGGTGCGGAGTGAGAAAGCATGACCGATCGTGGAAAGATATCAAGGGCACTGGGAAGGACTATATGCACAGAAGACAGCGAAGGCGGGGAAGGAAAGGTGGGGGAATACAGCTTGAAGAAATGAGCCATCCTCGCGATCAAGACGTATTCTCGGATGAGCCATATACGGGTGGTAGTGGCAACGCTTTCCGGGAAGAAGTCGCCAGGCAAAGAGACGAGGATGATCGGTACAGGGGTAACATCACGTCTTTCTAGTTGTACGAAATATACCATGCTCTTTTCGCTACTGCCCTCTTATTGGCATTTGCACTGCCTTCTTGTTTTCTGTACTCGATCTCCCGTATCTGCCAGTATACTGACTGCACATGATGTTCTGGCTAAATGGCTCAAAGGCGGAAGCGCGTCGCAACGAGGGACAACGATTGGTACGATGTTACATATGCCCCCGGAATTTGCTAGGAAAAGGCGCTTCCAAATGCCCTTTTTTCCGATAAGCGCATTCGTGAAACAATGCTGCGTTTCAAAAGATAATAAATTGGGCACATGCAAGCTTCGCGCTCGTTCGCCAACCCCCCAGCACGATGCGTTCACTTCGGCGACACATAGCAGTCTTGACATGGTTTGTTCTGTTGACCTTTGTGACAGCGAATCACCGTAATGATGCTCAAGACCATCCAAACCCTCCTCTAGGCCTTTCATTACCACTCAACCAGCAGAGCAATTTTACCTTATCGCCAATTCAAGTGTACGTGCCTCTCGCTTGTCTATCTAATCATGCTTTGGTCAATAGAACTGATGAATCCATTTCAAGATCACCGAATAATACCCTGAACCACCCCCTAAGCGCCCTGCCTGATCCATGGATCTACTGGGGCACAAAAGGTCTCTACAAATTTTCCAACTATCAAACCATCACACTCACAGAAATCTGGGCCGCCACATTCATGCTCTCCTGCTTCGCCGACCTCTTCAACGCCATCAGCGAGCAGAACCGGCAGCCCTCACAGGCCTATCCCGGCGGCAGCTATCAGTGCAAGCATGACTTCTCCCTTCCACGCTACCCAACTTTGGAGCCCTTCACGGCCAGGCTACAGCTCAACAAGGTGGCAGCCCCGCGCTGGGAAATGACTTTTGCGAATTTGGCGTACGATGTTGAGACCATTTGGTACGCGTTTTTGTGGTTTCAGGAGCTTGGAGTGCCGAATATGGATATTGAGGTTCATAGGTTTGTGAACGGGGAGAGTGGGCCGACATTTCTAGCGGAGAGGGGATGGGTTGCTTTTGAGTTTTATAGTGCGAATAATGTTAGTGTCTCATAATTGCGAGGCTGTGGATAATGGACGAAACGGCAATCGAGTTCTATTTAGCATTACGAGAAGCTCGGATACCTTACCTCGAGATGTCTTAGAGTAGCTATTAGAGATCATTCAAACACCTTCAGGAGATTGGACAGTGAATGTCTATAGTAAGCTAAGCTGTGATTGTCATGATCTCGAAATGCTAGCGTTGAACTCAATTGGTCTTGAAGTACGATCTAAGGCCCCGTTACCATTACCTTCAGGGATAACTCACGATCCATTTACCTACCCTTCCCTATATTCACTCACCGATTAGAGGGCGAGGACTCACGAAAGATATGAAGAACCCAGATGCCTAATTCGGAACTGAGAGGTACTATTGAATAGATGCTCGTTCTGCGAGTTCGAGCACTTCGTCCATGGCTTCCACTATCGAAAAGCAGATTGCCATGGGGCCCGCGCTTCAGGTCGGGCTCGACGAGTGCGCCAGCAGCATCTCCTCAGACAGCCAATCATACCTCAGCCGTAGCAGCATTGACCTCAGACCTTGACCGGCTCGCCCCAAGGATTGACATCAACGCTGATCAGATTGAGATACTTGACGGACCGAAAGAATTCTACGAGACATTGAAGGTAAAGATACGTGGTGCAAAGAGGAGGATATATCTGTCAACTCTTTACGTTGGCAAGACAGAGAGAGAGCTCATCTCCACGATCCGCGATGCATTGCTGCATAATGGCCCAGAGCTCAAAGTCTCCATTCTCACAGATGCACTACGCGGTACTCGAGAGGCACCAGACCCCTCATGTGCCTCACTCCTGGCGTCTCTCTTGGCTGAATTTCCGAAGCAAGTCGAGGTCCGCATGTACCATACGCACAATCTGACAGGACTTCGAAAAAGGTTGATATCCAAGCGTATCAACGAGGGATGGGGACTACAGCATATCAAACTCTACGGCTTTGACGATGAATTGATACTGTCTGGAGCGAACTTGTCGAACGATTACTTCACCAATCGTCAAGACCGGTATCATGTCTTCAGCTCAAAGCGAGTGACTGACTACTTCGCTGGCATCCACCATACTGTTTGCAGTATCAGTTTTCGGCTCATACCCAGCAATGACCCCTCCAAATTTATTCTCGGATGGCCGGCATTGAACCGAGCTCCAAACCCACTAGATGCACCCAAGAAGTACATCGAAGCAGCGACGTCTCTGCTACTTCCTCTTGTAGAGCCAAGACAGTCTCAACTCCCACCTACGACATCTACGTCCCTATACCCACTGCTCTGCTACCCCCCAACCGTCAACAACGAGCTGCAGGCCTTCAAAACCCTGCTCAACCGCCCAATCAAATCCTATACCTTCACAGCAGGCTACTTCAACCCACACCCCATCATTACCTCGTCCCTCCTCGCCGCTTCAAGCCTCGAAAACTCAGCCCCCGGCACCATCCTCACAGCATCGCCCTTTGCCAACGGCTTCCTCGGCTCTAAAGGCATATCGGGTATGCTACCAGCCGCATACACCCACCTCTCCATGAAATTCCTGCAAGCAGCGCATGGGAGGAATGTTCAGCTGCGCGAATGGCAGCGAGGTATCGTGGGACAAGAAGATGGATGGACGTATCATGCCAAGGGTTTATGGGTGACGCTACTCCATGAGAGCCCTGTTGGTCCCAGCGCAACTCTCATTGGTTCCTCGAATTACACAACGCGTAGCTATGGGCTTGATCTTGAGGTCGGAGCTATGGTGGTTACCAGCGATGAGAAGCTTATGCGGAAGTGGAAGAGAGAAGAGGAGATGCTGTTGCAGCCTTCCAGGCCAGTGACGGAGGTTGAGCTGGCGGGAAAGGATAGGAGAGCGAACTGGAAGACTAGGGTCGCAATGTGGATTGTTCGGATGGTGGGTGGGGCTTTGTGAGAAAGATGGGCCCAGCAGAAGTGCTCAGTGGTATAATGCTTTTGGACTCTCCCAAAGACCAGGCCAGAACATCTTATTGCTCTATCCTTCAGACATCAACCACTGGGCTCCTTCAGCAATTGATGTATGAGCTGGTCATGGTCCACGTAAACCCAAAGTGTCCGCAATTTGTCTTGCGGACATAATCCTTGGACAGGCGACTTTCGGACCGTCATATTATCTTAGTTCTCGTCTTGTGGCAGCCTATCGTCGACATGACAGATAATGACTGTTTACGGAGTTATCCAGCTTCAGCAAATAACTGACCTGTTCAAGAAGTACAAGACGGTCTTTAGTTACATCAAGGATGTCCTCCTCATTGACGCTCTTGATCAGCATCACTACAGTCACACGGACCATGATTCAATGGTTTCTTTTGCTTCCTTGCCCGTAGAATCAAGAAAAGTCAGTACCAATATTTCCTTAGCAAGCTGGCTAGAGCCGATGTTTAACAATGCCTTTGTGGCAGGTACCAGTCTTCTACTTCAAAATGCCACCAAAGGTGATGCTCAGCGCTGCGCATATATGGGATTGGATCAGTTTCCCTTATAATATCCAACGTCCTAGCTAGCAATATGTGTCCCAGTCCTAGAATCAAGATACAGTAGAACTGGAAACCATTGGCGGAAGCGCTAAACGGATGGCCCGCGCACCAAAATTTGTATAGGGCAACCACCAACGTCAAGTAGAATAGGATATAGACGTAGATATATTATAGACCTACCCTAAATAATCAAATTTAAAGCTATATAAACAGCGTATCTTAGTAGAGCCTTACCTTCTTATTTTCCTCTTTACCGTCGTTATCTCATGGTTCGGTAGAGGCCTTCGTTCGTAGTTAGAATTAAGTCAACGAGGCCGAGGTTTAGAAGGGGTCACCCCTGAACCGTCCACTGGTAGGGCTGAAGCCCGTAGACCCCCGAAAGAGCGCCCTAGAACCCGTTGCTTAGGCGACAAGACTAGTCCCTAGAAGATTCCGGCTCGGTACCCCGAAGGAGGGCTCT